>JAESFK010000015.1_pt1 | contig 433656 bp, 430 predicted proteins | sample 9269391 | NCBI WGS metagenome assembly JAESFK01 (sample SAMN14506231, study PRJNA617097) | algae metagenome | isolation source: Drouetiella hepatica UHER 2000/2452 and co-occurring heterotrophs from... | place: Slovakia: Slovak Paradise National Park, Hrabusice, Kosice Region | collected...
GAACAGACCATGACCGATCTCAAGGATCTCGGCGGCGCCGTTGAAGGCACTGTCGCAGCTCCGGTCTCGACCACGCCGCTGCGTGAGAAGATCGTCGACAAGCAGGGCCGCGCTTACGCAACCGGTCGCCGCAAGGACGCGGTCGCCCGCGTGTGGCTCAAGCCCGGCACGGGCAAGATCACGATCAACGGCCGTGACCAGGAAGTGTATTTCGCGCGTCCGACGCTGCGCCTTGTGATAAACCAGCCTTTCGGTCTGACCGATCGCATCGGCAGCTATGACATCGTCGCCACCGTCAAGGGCGGCGGCCTGTCGGGCCAGGCGGGCGCCGTGCTGCACGGTATCTCGCAAGCGCTGACCCGTTTTGAACCCGCGCTGCGCGGCGTGGTGAAGTCGGCCGGCTTCCTGACCCGCGACAGCCGCACCGTCGAGCGTAAGAAGTACGGCAAGGCCAAGGCCCGCCGCAGCTTCCAGTTCTCGAAGCGTTAAGAGCTTTTTCCACCGACGGGTGGAGAAGAGGAGGGCGGTCCGGCAACGGGCCGCCCTTTTTCGTCGCTGGGTCATGGCGTTGACATCGCGGGATGGACATGGCGATGTGAAGCTTCCTCCTCTCGAAAGTCTCTCATGACTCATGCAACACTGATCCGGTGGCATATGCTGACCGCGGCATTTCTGTTTCCCGCTATTCTGCTCTTTCTCGCGACGGGCGCGCTTTACACCTGGGGGATCAAGGGTGACTACGCTTCGGCCGAATATGATGTGGCGCTCGCCGCCCCCCTGACCAAAGACAAGGATACGTTGCAGGCCGTGGCCACCGCCGAACTCGCGCGCCGTCAGATCGATCTGCCGTCCGGGGCCGCATCGGTGAAGTCGATGGGCGATGCGTTTCAGCTGGAGTGGACGGGAACGCGGCGTGACGTGCTGCTCGATCCGACCGCCGATGCGCTGACCGCCAAGCTGACGGTCAAGGATACCGGCTGGCACCGCTGGCTGGTGCAAATGCACAAGGCGAAGGGTGGCACCGCGTTCAAAATCTATGCGGTGATCCTCGCGCTGGGCCTGCTGTTTCTCGTGGTGTCGGGCCTGTTGATGGCGCGGCGGGTGCGCGCCATGAAGCGCCCCGCCATTCTGGCCTTGGCGGCCGGGCTGGCGGCCTTTATCGGCATTGCGCTGATTTCCTGAAGGCGATGGTTACAGCAGATCGAGACTCCCGAGCGCCAGCGCCTGCCGCGCTGGCCGCTCGGCCATCACCGCGAACATCTCGTCGCCGCGGTCGGTGCGTTCGACATTCATCGATGCAAAGACCGCCATGAAATAGCCGCTGAGCGCGCCGACGCGGTAATCGTCCCACAACGCCGCCGGATCGGCATCGATACCCCGCGCTGTTAATGCCGCGATCCAATGGCCGAAGGCGGGACGGTCGGCGGCGGCGCGCTCGAACGGGTCGGCGATGCTGGTGCCGACCAGATAGGCAAGGTCGGTCGCGCCGCTGCCGCGCCCCAGCGTCTGCCAGTCGACCAGCCAGCAGGCGTTGCCGTCGGGGGCGAACAGAATGTTGTCGATGCGAAGGTCGCCATGGACCAGCGTCCGTACCGCGGGTTCGCGCGACAAATAGGCGTCGAGGCTTGCGACTATGCCCGCGCCGACTTCAAGGATTTCGGGCGCAAGGCGGGCCGCATAACGCTCGCGAAACCCCAGATAGAGCTGCGGGAACAGTGCGCGGACCAAGTCGCCATTGTCGCGTGCAAGCCAAGGCAGCTGCGCGAGGCGCGGATCGTTCCAGAGGTGGGCATGGAGACTGGCCGCCGCTTCGATGCACGGCACGAGACCGGTGAGGCCAAGCCCCGCAAGTTGGTCGCCCTGGCGTGCCGGGGCAAGGTCCGACAGGATCAGGATGAATTCAACCTCGTCGTCAGCAATCTCCAAATGGTGGCAGCGCGGCGCCGGAACGCCGCTCGCGGCGGCCAGTTCGCGGTACCAGCTGACCTCTTTGACATAAGTGCCGGTGAGTTTGGCGATGTTGCGGCTGGCCTCGTCGTGGCTCGGGCATTTGGCGATGACGGTCGCCGGGGTGCGGACTTCGTCCTGCCAATCGAGCGTTAGGCGATAGCTGTCGCACATCTGCCCCGTGCCGACCTTAGTCGCTGCGAAGCCTTTGAGCCGTCCCGGCTGCCCGAGCACGGCGCCGAGCCAGTCGGCGCTGATCGCCTCGGGCGAGGTCGGAAAGCTCATGCGGCGGGATCCATCAGGCCGGTGAGGCGCGTCGGCGCGTGCGGGCCGACGAACAATTGTTCGAGCACACCGATGCCGACATCGGTGCGGTCGCCGTCGGCCAGCTCGGCGCGAACCAGCGACTGGACGTGCATCGCCAGCGGATTGCCCCACGTCCGTTCGGCTTCGGACAAGCTGTCGTGTGCGACTTCCAATTCGCCATGATCGAAGCCATGACCCCAGACGGGGTGCGTATAGCCGAGCCCGCTCATCGCGAACAACGGGCCGCTGGGGGTGAGGGTCAGGCGGGTGCTGCCATCAAAGTCCGCGTTCAATCCGGTCAGGCGCCGCGTTCCCGGTTGCCATTCGGCGGCAAAGGTCGGATCGGCGTAATGCCGCTCTCCGCCGTTGCCGCTCACCAACACCGCGCGGCGGTTCCACGCATTGCCTTCGCCATCGTCGTTGCTGTGAAAGAACAAAGAGCGATCGGCAAAATTGCATGGCGTCCACAGCCAGAAGAACTGGTGAAAATTGCCCTGCGGCGGGGGTTGTGGCTCGGACGCGCCGACCGGGCGGATACCCCAGCTGCGGTCGCGCGTTCCGGCCCAGTCGGCAACGATGTCGATCCGCTGCCCATCGACCGACAGCCAGCCCGACCAATGGCCGTTCTGGGTCATGCGGGTATAGTCCATGAACAGCCGCGTGCCATTGCGGCGGGTGAAGCGTGGTTCCTCGATCGGGAAGTGGCGCGCAGTGAAAAGCAGCTCTCCGGTGAGCGGGCCGTCGTTCGCGGCCACGGTCAGAGTCAGCCGCTCCAGCGGTTCGTCGATGCGGATCGCGATCGGACCGACCACCAGGTCGAGCCGCTCGCCCGCCGAACGGCGGCTGGCGCGCAGATTATGCTGCACCCCGTCGATCAGCACGCAAAAGGCGGCATCGACGATCCCGAGCTGCGGGTAAAAACCCATCGCAGCGGCGAAGAACACCGATCCGTCGGGCGCATACCCGTTGAAGAAATAGCGGTCGTAAAAATTGCGATCGGTGCCGGCGAACGCAATTGGCTCGGCGCTCTGGTGCAGCGGGAAATCGTCGCCCTTGGTCAGCATCGTCGTTCCTCATCCCGTTTTTTCTTGCAACCTAACGCGATGAGACGCCGCGTCAATGCACGGGGGGATCGACCGGCGGGACGGCGTGGATCGGCGCCACCGGCTCGCCGGGTTCGCGCGGGGGCAGCGCGTCGGGCGGGACGTCGGCGATCTGCATGTCGGGGGTCGGTACGGCTTCCACATTGCGGACGCGGACTTCGACCGTGCCGTCTTTGATTCGGAGCTCGTTGAAGCTCGGCGGGGTCGAGCGGATGCGCTGCGACAGGGTGCCCGCGCCGATCATGCGGATCGGACCCGCGGCGGTCGGCGCAATCAGGTCGAATGCGTCATGGACATGGCCGGTCAGCACTGCGGCCACCCCGCGCGCCGCCAATGCTTCGAGCGCCCGCGCGCCGCCGCGGGTCAGTGCGCGCCCCTTCGTTCCCGCCTCGACCAGCGGATGATGCGCGGTGACGAGCGCCGCGGTGTCGCGCGGGAGCGCGTCGATCGCGGTCAGCGTTTTGTCCAATGCATCGCGCGTCACCCAGCCCTTCGACCAGTCGAGCCGCCACTGCGCGCGCGCGGTGGTTTTCAGCGGCACCACCGCGACCCCCGCGAGGTTCAGCTCGCGTTCGACCAGCCGCTCGATCCGCTGGATCCGGCGATAGGGCCAGAAAAAGCGTGCAAGCGGGTTGAAATAGGGCAGGTCGTGATTGCCGACCTCGACCGTGACCGGCACATCGAGCGCCTCGATCCAGTCGCACGCTGCGGCGAATTCATGCGAGCGCGCGCGCATTGTGAGGTCGCCGGTGATCAGCACGGCGTCGGGCTGTTCGCGGCGGACGCATTCGCGGAACCAGTCGAGCGCGGCGCGATCCTCCAGCCCGAAATGCAGGTCGCTGATATGGAACAGCCGCGTCATGCCGTCGCGATGAAGTCGACCGCGCTGGAGCCGAGCGAAAATTTGGCGGGTGACGCGAGCTCTTCCATTTCGCCGTCGAATTCCAGACTGATCGGCCTGTCGCTTTCCAGCACGACCGTTTCGCCGGTCGCCATCGGCTCGCTCGGCCCGTCGCGAAAATCGCCGCCGAGCCATGCAAGCCCGTGGCGCAGTACGTCACCGGTGCCCTCGGCCAATATGCCGTCGGCGCGGATTCCCGCGGTGGTCGGGGTCAAGATGACCGCCGGATAGGCTTTGCCGTCGATGCCAATGCGAACACCGGGGGCGTTCATCATCTCGTCGAGCGCCTCGGGCGCCGCGCGGCTCGCCTCGATGATCCCGTCCTGCCGCATAGTTTCACGCACCTCGGCCCAGCGCGTGGCGGGACCGGCGATGACGGTGATGAACGCCGTCCCGCCGTTGGATTCGATCGTCGGGATCGGGCTGCGACGGGCCGGGCTTTGCAGGGCATCAGACAAAATCTCGGGCACCGACCGGTCGCCGTGCAATGCCTTGGACAGCAAGTTCAATGTGCCGCCGGGCAGCACCAGGATCGCGCCGTCCCATCCCGCAGCCTTGGTCGCTGCGGCGTTGATCGTGCCGTCGCCGGTCCACACCAGCAGCAGATCGATGCCCTGCTGCTTCAGCGCGGCGGCGTCGGGAATGTCGCCGTCGGGCAAGGCGAACGTGGCCACTAGCGGCGCGCCATTCGCGCGGCAAATCTCGACGATCTGCTCACGAACGGCTTCGTCATGACTGCCGCTCTGAGTGTTGCAGACAAGGGCGGGGCGGGAGAAGGGGCTGGTCATCGCCCTGTCCTACGCATGAGCAAGGAAAAGGTGGCGGATGATTCTGTGCCAGATGTCGGCCTTTTCGCGCGGCTTGTTCCGCGCGTCACCGCCCTGTAGGGCGCGACCATGGCAGCAGAGATTTCCAAAGGACGGCGAGTGCTCAAGTTTCTGGTGGTGGCCGTCCTGCTCGTGCTGTTGTTCGGCGGCGCAGTGCGGATGATCGTCGCGGGCGGCGCGAAATCGCTCAACATCGGCGACCGGTTGCTGGGCGACAGCGATGGCGCGACGTTGCAGGTCGCGGGGCAGCGCTATGGCGCTGGGGAGCGCAACAAGCTCGACATCTGGGTGCCGACGGGGACCAAGAAAACCGATAAGCTCCCGGTACTCGTCTGGCTTTACGGCGGCGGCTGGTACAGCGGCCAACGCGACGATTATGGGTTCGCGGGGCGCGCCTTTGCCAAACAGGGCTTCATCGTCGTGATCCCCGACTACCGTCTGGTGCCTGAGGGACATTGGCCTGACTTCCTGCAGGACAGCGCTGCAGCGGTCGCGTGGACCGAGAAAAATATCGAAAGCTACGGCGGCGATCCGGGTCGTATGGCGCTGGCGGGCCATTCGGCGGGGGCGTATAATTCGCTGATGCTGGCGCTCGACCCGCAATGGCTGAAGGCGGCGGGCAGCGATGTGTCGGTCATCCGCGGCGTCGTATCGCTCGCCGGGCCGACCGATTTTTACCCGTTCGAAAAGGGCGGCCGCGCCGATGTCGCGATGGGCGACATCCGTCCGGTCGAGCAGACGCAGCCGATCACCTTCGCGCGCGCCGATGCGCCGCCGCTGTGGCTTGGCCATGGCACCGCCGACACCGTGGTGCGGGTGCGCAACAGCCGACGATTGGCCGCGACGATGCGCAAGGTCGGCGGGTCGGCGACGCTGCGCGAATATGACGGGCTCAGCCACAATGACCTGGTCATGGCACTGATCAAACCGCTGGCGTACAAGGGACCGATCCTGCCCGAAGTCACCGATTTCCTGCGCGGCGTCACCGCGCGCCCGATGGCGCCTGCGCCACGCCCTGAATGATCCCGGCGATCGTCCTCGCGGGCAGTCGCCCCGGCCCCGACCCGCTGCTGACCGGCAGCGGGGTATCGACCAAGGCGCTGCTCCCGATCGCGGGTCACGCGATGCTGGTCCATGTCGTGCGCGCGCTGCGCGCATCGCCGCTGGTGGGGCCGATCACGATCCTGGCGCAGAACAGCGCGGAACTGGCGGGTGATCCGGGGTTGGCGGGGATGGCCGACCTGCATTTCGCCGATTCGGGGCAGGGGATCAGCAGCTCGCTCGCCGCGGCGCTTCCCCCCGGCGACGATCCGTTGCTGGTCACGACCGCCGACCATGTGCTGCTCACCCCGACAATGATCGCCGAATTTCTGGCCGGTGCTGCGGACAGCGACGTCGCGGTGGCGATGGTCGAGCGCACCGTGCTGCTCGCACGCTACCCCGAATCCAAACGCACCTGGCTCAAATTCCGCGGCGGCTGGTGGTCGGGCGCAAACATGTTCTACCTGCGCGGGCGGCGCGTGCTGCCGTTGCTCGACTTCTGGGGCCGCATCGAACGCGACCGCAAAAAGGGGATGAAGATCATTGCGGCATTTGGCCCATGGCTGTTGATCGGCGCGCTGCTCCGCCTGTTCACGATCCAGCAGGGCGTGGCGCGCGCCGGGCTGCGCTTCGGGCTGAAAGCGAAGATCGTGCCAATGTCCGAGGCCGAAGCGTGCATCGATGCCGACAAGCCATCCGACATTGAGCTGATCGAGCGGATATTTGCCGCGCGGGGCCAAGCCGCTATAGGGCCGAAACCATGACCATCGAAAAAGCTATCATCCTGTCGGCTGGGCAGGGTTCGCGCCTGTTGCCGCTGACCCGCGACATCCCCAAATGCCTGATCGACCTCAACGGCCGCACGCTGATCGGCTGGCAGGTCGCCGCGCTGGCCGCGAACGGCGTCAAGGACATTGTCGTTGTAACCGGATTCCGCACCGAGCGGGTCGAGGATCATGCGTTGCAGCTGTACCGCGACACCGGCGTGCGTATCCGCACCTTGTTCAATCCTTTCTTCCAGGTCGCCGACAACCTCGGCACCTGCTGGATCGCGCGCGAGGAAATGGACCGCGATTTCATCATCCTGAACGGCGACACCATCATTTCGGACGAGATCGTCGCGAAACTGATCGCGGGCGCCAATGAGCCGATCACCGTCACCGTCGACGTCAAGACCGACTATGACGACGACGACATGAAGGTGAACCGCGACGCCGAGGGTCGCCTGCACCATATCGGCAAGCGGCTGCTGCCCCCAGACACCAATGCCGAATCGATCGGGATGCTCGCGTTCGTCGGCGATGGTCCGTCGATCTTTCGCAACCAGGTCGACCAGATGATGCGCACCGCCGAAGGGGTCGAGCGCTGGTATCTCCGCGCGATCGACGTCATCGCCAAGGGCAACCGCGTCGGCACCGTGTCAATCGAAGGGCTGGAATGGCAGGAAGTCGACTTTCCGCAGGACGTCGAGGCCGCCGATGCGCTCACCGCCAAATGGGCGGCGGCGGGTTCTACGCGAAATAAGGCTTGAGCCAGCCGGTCAGCGCCGCGACCTGCGCCGCATCAAGCTTCACCGCCTGCGCCAGATCGGGCTGCCCCGGCCAGCCCGCATCAGCGACCGTCAGCCCCGCGCCCGTCCGTTCGCCGTCGTAGCGCGGCAGCACGTGAAAATGGACGTGCGGATCGACCATCATCAGCATCAGATAGTTGATCTTCGTGTAGCCTACCGCAGCGGTCAGGGCGGCCTCTATCGCGGCGGTCGCGGTCTTGAGTTCGGCATGCGCGTCGGCGGGCAAATCACCGAACGCGGTCGCTTCGGATTTTGCCGCCAACACCAGCGCGCCCAGCATGGGCTGCGCGGGGCGGAGCAGCACGACCCAATGATCATATTCGGCGATCAGCGTCGCAGGGTGACCGAATTTGGCGATGGTTTCGTTCATGCGGCTTCCATCCAGCTGACGATCGGACGCCCGGCGCACCGCGCCGCATAGGCCTGCAGCAGCTGCACCGCATGGACCACCAGCGAGATGATCGTCCACCATGCGACTGCGATCAGCCCGAGGTCGGGGCGTCCGGCGAGGGTGGCGAAAAACAGGATCGCAATGTTCGGATTGCGGCGTGCGGTGATCAGCCGAAACTGGCTGTCGAACCGGCGCCAGACATGGACGTCCATGCCGAAATCCTTGATGAACATCCCCTCGATCACGCGCTGGAGCACATAGCCCGCGACGACTGCGATCATCACCAGCAGGAAGGTCTGATCGGAGAGCGCGAGACCCCAGGTGCCGAGCCCGACCCCCCAGAAATACCACCAGAAGGGGGGGTGGACCAGGTCGACGCCATGGTCGGCGACATTGCCCCATTTCGACGAGGTGATCGTGCAGCGCGCGAGCTTTCCATCGACGGTGTCGAACACCATGAAGATGAAGGCGGCGAGCATGCCGGTCCAGTAATGGCCATAGGCGAACAGATAGGTCGCATAAATGCACAGCGCCGCGCCGATGGCGGTGACCATATTGGGGGTCATGCCGATGCTCGCGGCAATCCGCGTCAGCCACAGCGCAAGTTCGGGCCACAGATATTTGGTTAGTACATCGGTGACGCCCTTGTACGCGCCGAAATAGCTTTTGCGTTCGATTTCGCGCCGCGTGTCGGGAGTCAGCCGCTGGATGAATGGGCATTCGAGCTTGCGCAGCTGGCGGTTATAGATTTGCGGATTGTCGCGGTAATCGATGATCGTCACCGCGTCGCGGTGCGCCGCGATATCATCGGGGGTCATGCCGCCGGTCAGATGCGCCATGACCAGCGCGTCGCCGTCCATTACCACCGTGCCGGGCAGGGTGACGATATGGCGCAGCCACACCGGATCGAACACATAGTCGAGATTGACGTACAGCTGCGCGCCCGACGCGTGGGGCGTATCGGGAAGCCCCTCGGCGCGCGCCATTCGGCGCAGCCGTTCGGTGTTGGTCATCCCCCATAGCGGCGTCGGATTGTCACCGATCGGCGTAAGGGCAGGCAGGGTTGTTGGTTCGCTCATCCGCCGCTCTTATCCTGCGCAGCGCCCTTTGCAAGGAAGCGCGCGATTGCCTCGGCGCCGCGCTGCGCCGCGCCAGCCGGATCGCCGCCGATCGATTCGGCCAGCCGTTCGCGCTGCGCATCGATATAGCGTGGATGATGCGCGGCCGCTTGATCGAGCGTTGCGGGTAGGTCAGCGAGTTCATCGACCACGTCGCCAAGCGTCCAGAACAGATAGTCAGGATCGCCGACCCAATCGACTTCATGGGCGTTGAGGAACAGGCACGGACGCGGTGTCGACAGAAACTCATACACCTGGCTGCTGACATCGCCGAGATAGATGTCCGCGCCGCTGGTATAGCTCATGTCGAACAGGCGATTGGACCCCAGGTCGATCAGGATTTTATCGGGCACAGCCAACTGCATCACCGCCGCGCGATCAGCCTCGCTGGCCTCTGCGAACAAGCGGATATGGGGCGCAACGACCAGGTTGTACCGGTCCTGATGTGCGAACCAGGCGATGATCTTATGTCCGAATTTTTCCCATGACGACTGCCACGGTCGAAAGTGGGGGGCGTATAGAACGGTCGGCCGGTCGTTAGCGAACAAAGGCCGTCGGGTCTTTTGCATTCGCGCCATCAAGTCGAGCTTTACGTAGCCGTTCACGGCATAGCAATCGGGCCGGATGGCGCCAGCATCCAACAGGTTCCGCTCGCTCTTTTCGCCAGCAACCAGCACAAAATCGAAATGCCTGTCGCGGTCGTCGAAAACGCGGTGCCCATCGCCTGCGCCGTGCGGGGTAAAGATCAGCCGCGTCCGGGGCGGCAGGAAGTGGCGGATCGCCGTCGTTGTCCGCTCGGGGACGACGATCGCATCGAACTGGCGCAGGAAACGCAGCGCGCCGAACAGGATCGGCAGGCGCGGATGGCGAATGAGCGCGCGCTCGCGCAGCCAGCGGCTGATCCCGCGCTGGCCGAGCAGCGTGATCCGCGGGGCAAAGCCCGGATAGGCCGACGCCACTTGCTCGACCACCGGCAGATGTGCGGCGCTCGCCACCGCGACCTCAACGTCACTGCCTTCCGCCGCCATTTCGGCGGCAATGGGCAGCGCGTGGAAAATCTGGTGCGGTTCGCCGATGAACAGAAAGAGGATGCGCATTATTGAACCTTGGCGGCGACGCCTGCCGCCGCGTCTTCGAAATCGGCCACCTGCCAGCCATGCAGCGCCGCCAGCCGGACAAATTTATCGCCGCGGCCGACCAGCCATGCCTCGTCGGCCAGCGCGAAGGTCGGGGCGTCGCTGATATGGTCTGAGTAGGCGCGGATATGCGTCGCGTCTGCGGCATGGGTTTCGAGCCATTCGGCGACCCGCCGCGCCTTTTCGGCGCCATAGCAATTGAGTCCGTCGAGCATTGGCAGCCAGTTGCCGTCGGCATCGCGCTGGTGGCGCGAGGCGACGATGGCGTCGAAGTCGAGCGCATCGGCAATCGCGCCCGCGTAAAATTCGGGCGCTGCGGTGGCCATCAGCAATCGGTAACCCTCGGCCCGGTCGCGGGCGATGCAGGCCTTCGCGCCCGGCGGCACATCGCGCGGCACGCGCCAGGCGGCGAAGCGCGCGGCGAGCCCTGAAGCGCGCGCGGGGGTCAGATGCGGTCCGAGCATCAGGCGGATCGCGGCGGGCTTGAACCGGTCACGGCCATAGAGGCGCAGCGCATAGCCGATCATCAGCGTAGCGAGCGCAGGCAGCAGCAACAGGCGCCACGGTGCCTCGCGCACCGCCGCCCAAAGCAGGAACAAGGTGAAGGTCGGCTTGCGCAGGACGGTACGGTCGAGATCATAAATGGCGACGCGGTGGGCGGGGGCGGTCATGACGGTTCGCTCCCGATAAGCCGCAGCTTCCGCCCCGCTTTCCCGAGCGAGGCGCGGTCGGCATAGGGCAGCGCGAAGCGAATCGCCGCCCAGATCGACGCCAGCGCGATGATTACGATCAGCGGCAGCGCGATCGGATCGGGCAATTGGTCTGCCAGCAAGGTGGCGGCGCCCGCGACAACGGTGAGCGCCATCCCGCGGACCGCAACGACCGGGAACTGGTGGTCGAACGGATGCAGTTTTTCGTTCATCGCCAGCTGGAGAGTCGGAATTCCCGCCATCACGACCAGACCGATCGACGTCGCGAGCGTCACACCGGTCAGCGCGTCCATATGCCCGACGATCAGCCAGCCTGCGCCGACCGCGACCCCGACGCCAAAGATGCTCGCGGTCAGCTGGTGGCGAAAGGCCGAAACGACCTGCAACACCGGCGACGAAATGCCGAGCACCGCTTCAACGGCGCGCGCGAACAGCAGGATGATCAATGCCGCCTGCGCCGTCTGCGCCTGCGCGCCGAACAGGCTGAGCAGCGACGCGCTGCCCGCCGCCAACACCGCGGCGAGCGGCAGCGCGATCGCCGAGATGAGGCGCGTCGCATAGGCATAGATGTCGGCGACCTGTGCCCGGTCCTCGCGCTCGGCGCTCGCGGCCAGCGGCGCCATCACATAGACGAACGCGATACGGACGAGCTGGACGACGCTCGACAGCTTGCGCACGATGGTGAACAGGCCCGCCGCCGCAGCGCCCGCTGCACCCGGCAGCAGCAGGTTGAGGATCAGCGCCGGGGCATCACCGAACAACCGCGCAATGATGTTCGAGGGCAGGATCGACAGCCCGGCCCAGAACGTGTTGCGCGTCGTTTCGGTAGCCCCGGCGCGGCGCCAGAAGTCCGCCAGACTGTAATGTTGGGCAAGCAGGCGGACGCACAGGAACGCGGTGATCGCGAGCGAACACAGATGCGCGATGAACAGCCCTTTCAGCCCGAGACCGCCGGCAAAGAACAGCCCTGCGAACACCAGCCGCAACACCTGTTCCCAGACGATCCGCAGCCGGATCTCGGCCCCGAACACCATCCGCGCGCGCAGCGCCGAGGTTGCAATCTCGACAAAGGCCCACAGCGGCAGCGCCCAGACGAAAACACGGATCGCCGGGGTAACGAGCTCGCGATCCTTCGCAGCGACATTGAGCAACGGACCAAGGTCGGCGGCAAAGGCCGCGATCAGCGCCGCGACGACGATGCACGGGCCGACGCCAAAGATCATCGCCGTGCGCAGCGCCGCTGCCGCGTCGGCATCGCTCGCCGATTGCGGCACCGTGCGCTGCATCGCGCTGGTCATGCCCATGTCGAAGATATTTTCGAGCAGGTTGATCGTCGCCCACAGCACCGCATAAAGCCCATAGCCCGCGAGACCGAACATCAGCACGTAAAGCGGCTGCGCGACGATTTCGACGACCGCGCCCAGCCGCGCGAGCACCGTGGTGCCAAGCCCGCGGGCGACGCTGCGGCTGGTGACGGCGGGTTGGGCGGCGCTTTCGCTCATCGCAGCCGCCCTAGCGCCTTGCCTGCGCGCCTGCCAGCGGCTTTCGCGCTTTCAATCCCCCATCACCCCCTTGTCGTCCCTGCCAATCGGGTCTAGTCAGCCCGCAATTGCACAGGGAGCCCGCGACATGGCCGAATTCCGCCTGCCCAAGAACAGCCGCCCGCAAAAGACGGGCAAGGTCCACAAGGCCGAGGGCGCGGCCGCGGTCAAGACGTTCAAAGTTTATCGCTATGATCCCGACAAGGGCGAAAATCCGCGCTTCGATACCTTCGAGATCGACACCGAAAAATGCGGCCCGATGGTGCTCGACGCGCTGATCAAGATGAAGAGCGAGCAGGATAGCTCGCTGACCTTCCGCCGCTCGTGTCGCGAAGGAATTTGCGGCAGCTGTTCGATGAACATGAACGGCAAGAACGGCCTCGCCTGCACCACTGCGATCGAGGATCTGAAGGGCGCGATCACGATCACCCCGCTGCCGGCGATGGATGTGATCAAGGATCTGGTCCCCGACTTCACCCATTTCTATGCGCAATATGCGTCGATCGAACCCTGGCTGAAGACGAAGACGACGACGCCCAGCGGCAAGGAACGCCTCCAATCGCCCGCCGAGCGCGAGAAGCTCGACGGCCTCTATGAGTGCATCCTGTGCGCCTGCTGCTCGACCAGCTGCCCCAGCTATTGGTGGAACAGCGACAAGTTCCTCGGCCCCGCGATCCTGCTTCAGGCGTATCGCTGGCTCGCCGACAGCCGCGACGAAATGACCGGCGAGCGGCTCGACGAGCTGGAAGACCCCTTCCGCCTCTATCGCTGCCACACGATCATGAATTGCGCCAACGCGTGCCCGAAGGGGCTCAACCCGGCGCGCGCGATTGCCGAGATCAAGAAGCTTGAGGCCGAGCGGCAGGTCTGATCGGGCGTCCGCGGCGTTTCCAGTCACGGAGATGTATCCCGAGCGGATCCACGATCCGGCCGATCTGGAAGAAATCTATGCGCTGCGCGTTGCAGCGTGGCGGGCGCGGGTCGAATCCTTCCCCGACATCGGGCAGTGGATCGATGCTGCGGATGCGCGAGCGGCGCATTGGGCGATCCGTGACGGTGGCCGCATTGTCGCCGCCGCGCGGCTGAGCATTCACGATTCGCTCGCCGAGGTCCCCCATGCCGAGATTTTCGACGGGGTATTCTCAAAATCTTTCGATGGACCGATTTGGTCATTGAATCGATTGGTCGTCGCAGCGTCGCATCGAAGGACAGGTCTGACGCAAAAGCTGGATATCGTCCGGATTACCCATGCACGAGATGCTGGCTGCCGCCATATCGTTCTCGAAGCTCATGCCGATACTCCGAGGATCGCGGAACTGACGGCGCTCGGTTTCTCGGTTGTCGGACCCTCTGCGCCGCATGTCGCAGGACCGTTAGCGGCGGTCAGAGAAGGGCGTGGCGGCGGCGAAATGATCTGCTTGTTGCCGCTTTAGGCCGCTTATCGCTTGCGCGAAGAGCAAAGGCGCGCTTGAGCCTTATTGCGACATGGGCGTTGGTGAATCTATGGCGCACGTGAAACGATAGGCATTTCAAAGCATGAACGACGGCATTGAGGAACCGAAGCGCCGCGACCATTTCAGCGCAGAGGCGCTGGACGATGGCTGGCTGAGCTGGGATCTCAAAGACGCGACGCGGTTCAACAGCTTTATCGAGCCGCTGACGGTGCGCGTTGAGCCGCCGACGCCGGACGGACGTCCCTGCGCGCGGGTCCGCATGATCCCCGAACGCAAACACAGCAATTTGGGCGACAACGTCCATGGCGCGGTGACGCTGGCGCTGGTCGATATTGCGCTGTTTGCCGCGTCGCATCAGTTTGGTTCGCTCAACGCGGGTCACTCGGTGACGCTCGACCTGTCGACGCAATTTGTTGGCGCCGGACGGGTTGGGGAGCCGCTCGATGCCGTCGCGGAGCTTGTGCGTGAGACCGGGCGGCTGATTTTCCTGCGCGGGCTGGTGGTGCAGGGCGAAGGCGACGAGCATATCGTCCTCAGCTTTGCGGGCACCATTCGCAAGGCGAGCAAGGATCGCGGCTGATGTCGGTGCTCGCGGCCTATGACGCGCTCGTCGCGGGCGGGGAGCTTCGCCCCGATCCCGAACAGCGTGCCGCCGCCGAGCGGCTGAACGCGTTGCAGGCGGAGCTGGAGGCGGTGCCGCCGCGGGGTAGCTTGCTCTGGCGCCTGACCGGCCGCAAGCCCGAAGCACCGCGCGGCGTGTATTTGTGGGGCGCGGTCGGGCGCGGCAAATCGATGTTGATGGACCTGTTCTACGACCAGCTCCACATCCAGCGCAAACGGCGCGTCCATTTCCATGCCTTCATGCTCGACGTCCATGCGCGGATGCGCGAGGTGCGTAAAAGTGAGGCGGGCGACCCGATCCCGCTCGTCGCCGACGCACTGGTCGAAAACATCCGCTGCCTCGCCTTCGACGAGATGGTGGTGAACAACAGCGCCGACGCGATGATCCTGTCGCGGCTGTTCACCGCGCTGATCGACCGCGGGGTGACGGTGGTCGCGACGTCGAACCGGCCGCCGTCCGACCTGTACAAGGACGGGCTCAACCGTGAGCATTTCCTGCCCTTCATCGCGCTGGTCGAGGCAAAGCTCGACGTGATGGGATTGAACGGCCCCACCGATTATCGCCGCGACCGGCTGGGCGACGGGGCGCGCTGGTTCGTGCCTGCCGACGATGCAGCGAGCGCGGCGCTGTCGGCGGCCTTTTTCCGCCTGACCGATTACCCGCCCGAGGATCGCGCGCATGTCCCAACGCTCGATCTCGATCTGGGCGGCGGGCGGACGCTGCATGTACCCAAGGCGCTCAAGGGCGTCGCCGTCTTTTCGTTCAAGCGGTTGTGCGCCGAAGCACGCGGGGCGTCGGATTATCTGGCGGTCGCACGCCACTTCCACACCGTCATCATCGTCGTCATCCCGCGCATGGGGCCGGAAAACCGCAACGAGGCGGCACGCTTCGTCACGCTGATCGATGCGTTGTACGAGTATAAGGTCAAGCTGCTGGCAAGCGCGGCGGCGATGCCCGATGCACTGTATGTCGCGGGTGACGGCGCGTTCGAGTTTGAGCGGACCGCGAGCCGTCTTTCCGAAATGCAGTCGGACGACTATTTGGCGTTAGGCCATGGCCAGCAGGACGCCGCTGGCAATCTTTCCCCAGCGTGACGAGTTGATGGTCACCGCGATGACGTCGCGGACATAACGCACCTCATGGGCAAGGTGCCCGAACCCCTGTTGAATGACCCGGCGCAAGGTACGCAAAGGCCGCGGCGCCGGAACATGGATGCGCGCCGGACGCGCGGGCGGCGCGGGCAGGGTGGCCAGCCCGCCGCTGGTGACGCGCGGATCGTCGGCAACGGCGCGGCATAGTGCCTCCATCCGCGATATGGCCAAGCGGTTGGCGACCTTGCGATCGCGGCTGAGCAATTCGAAACTGTGGCTGAACGCCGAAAACTGGATCGCACCGCTGGCGGCCGAATGATCGAGTGCGTCGTGCATTTCCTCTTCGGACATCGCGCATAGCTGGGCCGGTCGAAAGCGGCTGGCGCGGTCCATCAGCCCGCTGACCGGCACTTCGGCGACGCCATGGTGCTCGCGCATCCCCAGATTGCCCGCATCGAGCGAAATGGCGCAACCATGACCCAGATAGGCAGCGTTGAAACTGCTGTCGAAGCGAAAGCCAAGCGCTGCCAGTGCGCGCAACGTATTGTCGTTGGCGCCGAAATTTCCGGCGCGGAAGGCGGTCGGCTTGGGCGCACCCGCGCCCACCAATATGTCCCGCGCCAGCGCGATCAGCTTCTTTTGCGCCGCCATCGGAAAATCGCCGATGTTGCGGCCGGTCAGCCGCCCCACCGGGTTGAAGCGCGCAAAGGCCAGCCATTCGGTGTGGATATGCACCTGCACCTCGTGCCCGCGGTCGACGACGGGGCGCACGATCGCATCGATGACCTCGGGGCCATAGACCAGCGCCGGCATCGGATCGATAAAGAACACCCCGGTCAGGCCATGGCGTTCGAGCATGTCCATCTGGAAATGGATGCCGAAATCGCCGTCGCGGCACCGTCCGAGGATTGAGCTCTCGAAATTAGCGCGCGCATCGGCGCCGCGCTGGTACAGCCCGGCGGACAGCTCGGTATCGAAACTGATGATTGCCCGCGTCATCCGCTCGCGCCTAGCACCCCAGCGATAAAGGAGGGTTAACTCGGCTGTGCGGCCGTCCCCCGACGTCCGCAAACCTGTCACGCGAGCGCATCATTGTCCATTTAAACCGGTTCGAGATCGGCGGCATCGCCGCTTCTTGTTATTGCGAACTATTTGCAAAAAAAGGCGGATTTTCGACCTTTTCGCGGTTGTTTCGTTAAGGGAATCGGCGTAGGGGCGACCCCAGTCTTGGGATCGGCATGGCACTTTAGCCCGTGTGTCGCCGGTCTGTGAAGCATTGCCGGGCTTACCAGGAAGGGAGTGCCGCGCGCCATGGGACGCAAGAAGATCGCATTGATCGGAGCCGGGAATATCGGCGGGACGCTGGCGCTGCTCGCCGCGCAAAAGGAACTCGGCGACGTCGTCCTGTTCGACGTGGTCGAAGGCGTGCCGCAGGGCAAGGCGCTTGACCTGTCGCAGGTCGGCCCGATCGCGGGCTTTGACGCGAAGATCACCGGTTCGAACGATTATGCCGACATCGCGGGCGCCGACGTCATCATCGTCACCGCCGGTGTCGCCCGCAAGCCGGGCATGAGCCGCGACGACCTGCTCGGCATCAACCTGAAGGTCATGAAGGCCGTCGGCGAAGGCATCAAGGCCAACGCCCCCGACGCCTTCGTCATCTGCATCACTAATCCGCTCGATGCGATGGTGTGGGCGCTGCGTGAATTCTCCGGCCTCCCGCACAACAAGGTTGTCGGCATGGCGGGCGTGCTCGATTCGGCGCGCTTCAGCCACTTCATCGCCGACGAATTTGCCGTGTCGGTCAAGGATGTGAACACCTTCGTCCTCGGCGGTCACGGCGACACGATGGTCCCCGTCGTCCGCTATTCGACCGTCAACGGCATCCCCGTTCCCGACCTCGTGAAGATGGGCCTGTCGAGCCAGGAAAAGATCGACGCGATCGTCAAGCGCACCCGCGGCGGCGGCGGCGAGATCGTCGCGCTGCTCGGCACCGGCTCGGCGTTCTATGCGCCTGCTGCGTCGGGCATCGCGATGGCCGAAGCCTATCTGGGCGACCAAAAGCGCATCCTGCCGTGTGCGGCCTATGTCGATGGCCAGTACGGCCTCGACGGCCTCTATGTCGGCGTGCCGGTGATGATCGGTGCGGGCGGGGTCGAGAAGATCGTCGAGATCGAACTCGATGCCGAAGACAAGGCGGGCCTGCAGGTGTCGGTCGATGCGGTCAAGGAACTGCTCGACGCGTGCAAGGCTCTGGACCCGTCGCTGGCATAATGCTCGCTGCGCTTGCCTTGGCTGCTGCTGTTTCACAGCCGGTCTACCCGGCTGAAGAATTGATGCGGGAACTGCAATCCGTCTGTTCCGTCGACTATCGGTCGGCGAAGCAGACGGGCTTTATTGGTCCCGCGTCGGACGCAATTGGCTATTGGGCGAGCGCAGCCACAGCGAACGGCTGGACTCCCATTACGAATGAAATGCAAAACCTCTCCCATCGTGACGTTTCGGCATTGGGAAGGATAGAGGCGCTCAATCAGTTGCTCTTCGGCAGCTATGCGGTGGCGAACGACTATGTTCCGGTCCCAACGGAACTACAGGGGGGGCAAGTTTTCCGGAAAAGTGTCGCGGGCCGAACCTTGTATCTTTCCGTTTTCGGCGCCGACGATGGAATGCGAACGGTCGGCGAGTGCCGGATTCATGACCTGCTGGGTGACGGTGTGCGAAAGAATCCGATCTCGACACAGGCTGTGAAGCGCGTCTTTGGTGCGAAGCAGAAGACCGGGAAAGGTCCGTTCGATAGTACGTCCTATTCTTGGCAAGCGGGCCAAGGGCGGATCGGGCATTTGGAAGTCCATTTTGGCTTCGGTGGCTGGAAGCTCTCGTCGTTCAATCAAAAGATCGAAAATTTCGACCCCTATGCGCCCTATGGCCTTACGCTGGTCATGGGATTTCGCGAGGAAACGATAATAATCTGAGGAAATTTTAATGAGCATTCTCATCGACAAGAATACCAAGGTCATCACGCAAGGGATGACCGGCGCCACTGGCACTTTCCACACCGAACAGGCGCTTGCCTATGGCACGCAGATGGTCGGCGGCGTGACGCCGGGCAAGGGCGGCACGACGCATATCGGCCTGCCCAACTTCAACACCGTCGAAGAGGCGAAGGCCGCGACGGGTGCGACCGCGAGCTGCATTTACGTGCCGCCGCCGTTCGCCGCCGACTCGATCCTTGAGGCGATCGACGCGGAGATGGAGCTGATCGTCTGCATCACCGAGGGCATTCCGGTGCTCGACATGGTCAAGGTGAAGCGCGCCCTCAGCGGTTCGAAATCGCGCCTGATCGGCCCGAACTGCCCAGGCGTGCTGACCCCCGGCGAATGCAAGATTGGCATCATGCCGGGCAGCATTTTCTCGAAGGGCAGCGTCGGCGTCGTCTCGCGCTCGGGCACGCTGACTTATGAAGCGGTGTTCCAGACGACCAATGCAGGCCTCGGCCAGACCACCGCGGTCGGCATCGGCGGCGATCCGGTCAACGGCACCAACTTTATCGACGTGCTCGAACTGTTCCTGGCCGACGAAGCGACCAAGTCGATCATCATGATTGGCGAAATCGGCGGCGACGCTGAAGAGCAGGCGGCGCAGTTCCTGATCGACGAAGCCAAGCGAGGCCGGAAAAAGCCGATGGCGGGTTTCATCGCGGGCCGCACCGCGCCTCCGGGCCGCCGTATGGGCCACGCCGGTGCGATCGTGTCGGGCGGCAAGGGCGACGCCGAAAGCAAGATCGCGGCGATGGAAGCCGCCGGCATCACCATGTCGGCCAGCCCGTCCGAACTCGGCACCACGCTGGTCGAAGTGCTGAAAGAACGCGTGTGATTTAAGCGCCCGCTGGCAACAGTCGTTGTTAGCGGGCGTTGCTCCCATATCCTCCCCGGAGCCATTTCTCTTTCGAGAATGGAAAAGACAATGAACCTCGAACGACAAAGCTTTGACATCGACGAGCCGCAGCCCGGCCCCAGCTGGGCGCCAAAGAACTGGCCGCAGGTCGACAGCGACGACCTGACCGCTGCGCTCGATCCGCAGCAGATGCAGGTTGCGGTCAAGGCTGCCGCGGCCAAGGGCGCCGCGCCGTTGTCGAACGCCGAGGTCGAACGCGCCGCGAATGATTCGATCCGCGCGATGATGCTGATCCGCACCTATCGCGTGCGCGGGCATCTGGCCGCCAATCTCGACCCGCTGGGGCTCAGTCAGCGCGAACTGCCTGCGGACCTGACCCCCGAATATCACGGCTTTGTCGGTGCCGATCAGGACCGGCCGGTGTGGCTGGGCGGCACTTTGGGCTTTGAGCGTGCGACGGTGCGCGAGCTCGTGGCCGTCCTGCGCGCCAATTATTGCGGCAATGTCGGCCTGGAATATATGCACATCGCCGACCTGAAGGAGCGCCAGTTCCTGCAGGAACGGATGGAAGGCGCCGACAAGATCATCGAATTTTCGGTCGAGGGCAAACGCGCCATCCTGAACAAGGTGATCGAGGCCGAGGAATGGGAGAAATTCCTCGCGCGCAAATATGTCGGGACCAAGCGTTTCGGTCTCGACGGCGGCGAAAGCATGATCCCGGCGATGGAAGCCATCATCAAATATGGCGGCCAGTACGGGGTCAAGGAAATCGTCTATGGCATGGCGCATCGCGGGCGCCTCAACATGCTCGCGAACGTGATGGCGAAGCCGTACAAGATCATCTTCCACGAATTTGCCGGCGGATCGGCTAACCCCGACGATGTCGGCGGTTCGGGCGACGTCAAATATCACCTTGGTACCTCGACCGATCGCGAATTCGGCGGCGCGTCGGTGCATATGTCGCTCGTCCCCAATCCGTCGCATCTCGAGGCCGCCGACCCGGTCGTGCTCGGCAAGGTGCGCGCGCAACAGGTCGTGCGCGACGATCTCGACAAGCATGAGCAGGTGCTGCCGGTTCTGATCCACGGCGACGCGGCGTTCGCGGGGCAGGGGATCGTCTGGGAATGCCTCGGCTTCTCGGGCATCCGCGGTTACAACACCGGCGGCTGCATCCACTTCATCGTCAACAACCAGATCGGCTTTACGACCAGCCCGCAATATGCGCGCTCGTCGCCCTATCCGTCGGACGTCGCAAAGGGCGTGATGGCGCCGATCCTGCACGTCAACGGCGACGATCCCGAAGCGGTGACCTTTGCGTGCAAGCTCGCGATCGATTTCCGCCAGCAATTCAAGCGCGACGTCGTCATCGACATGTGGTGCTATCGACGCTTCGGCCATAACGAAGGCGATGAGCCGTCGTTCACCCAGCCTTTGATGTATGCCGTGATCCGTCAGCATCCGCCGGTATCGCAGCTTTGCGCCGCGAAGCTTGAGGGCGAAGGCGTGATCGACGCCGGTTGGGCCGACGCCCGCCGCGCCGAGTTCGTCGCGCGGCTTGAAGATGATTTCGAGGGCGCCAAAAGCTACAAGCCGAACAAGGCCGACTGGTTCGCCGGGCGCTGGTCGGGGCTGCACGCCCCCGCCGATCCGGAAAATTCGCGCCGCAATATCTCGACCGGGGTCAGCGAGAAGCTGTTCGATTCGATCGGCCGGATCATGACCACCGTCCCCGCCGACCTCGACGTCCACAAGACGCTGCGCCGCGTGATCGACGCGCGCGGCGCGATGTTCGCCGACAAGAGCGACAAGGAAGTGTTCGACTGGGCGACCGCCGAAAGCCTGGCTTTCGGCACCCTGCTCAGCGAGGGCTATCAGGTGCGCCTGTCGGGGCAGGATTCGGGGCGCGGCACGTTCAGCCAGCGCCACGCGGTCTGGGTCGACCAGCAGGACGAGCGCAAATATGTGCCGCTGACCACCGTCCCGCATGGCCGCTTCGAAGTGCTCGACAGCCCGCTGTCCGAATATGGCGTGCTCGGGTTTGAATATGGCTATGCGATGGCCGATCCGAAGTCGCTGGTGCTGTGGGAAGCGCAGTTCGGCGATTTCGCCAATGGCGCGCAGATCATGATCGACCAGTTCATCGCGTCGGGTGAAGCCAAATGGCTGCGCGCCAACGGCCTCGTGCTGCTGCTGCCGCACGGTTATGAAGGACAGGGGCCGGAGCATAGCTCGGCGCGGCTCGAACGCTTCCTGCAACTGTGCGCGGGCGACAATATCCAGGTGTGCAATATTTCGACCCCGTCGAACTATTTCCACGTCCTGCGCCGCCAGATGCTACGCCCGTTCCGCAAGCCTTTGATCATCATGACGCCCAAATCGCTGCTCCGTCACAAGCTGGCGGTATCGCAGCGCAGCGACTTTATCGGCGAGGCGCATTTCCGCCGCATCATGTCCGACCGCACCGCGCCGGCCGACGCCGACACCAAGCGCGTTGTGCTGTGTTCGGGCAAGGTCGGGTACGACCTGATGGAAGCGCGCGACGCCGCCGGGCTGACCGACACGACCGTGATCCGCGTCGAACAGCTTTATCCCTTCCCCGGCGATCCGCTCGCGGTGCGGCTGAAGCGCATGCCGAAGCTGGAAGATGTGGTGTGGGCGCAGGAAGAACCGCGCAACAATGGCGGCTGGTCCTTCGTCGAGCCGTTCATCGAGGACGCGCTGACCGCTGCGGGCAAAAAGGGCATGCGGCCCCGCTATGCCGGCCGCACCGCCGCGGCATCGCCCGCGACCGGCCTGATGAGCCGCCACCAGACCGAGCAGGCGGCGCTGGTCGCCGATGCGCTGGGCCTGAGCGTCCGCGCCGAAATTCGCCGAAGCAAGAACAAAGCCTGAGCCCAAGCTTAAGTCCCCAAGGAACTGCACCTATGAGCACCGAAGTCAAAGTCCCCACGCTGGGCGAAAGCGTTACCGAAGCGACGATCGGCGAATGGCTGAAACAGCCGGGCGACGCGGTCGCGCTCGACGAGCCGATCGCCAGCCTTGAGACCGACAAGGTCGCGGTCGAAGTCCCGTCGCCCGTCGCCGGGGTGATGGGTCAACAGGTCGCCGCGGTCGGCGACACCGTCAATGTCGGCGCGACGATTGCGACGATCGAGGCCGGTGAGGGCAAGGCCGCCGCGACTGCAGCTGCTCCTGCGGCAAAAGCCGAAGCAGCTGCTCCGGCGCCCGCCGCGACCGCTCCGGCGCCAGCAACCGAGGACAGCGGCGATGGCGTCACCACCCTGTCGCCCGCGGTGCGCCGTCTGGTGCTCGAGCATGGTCTCGACCCGAGCCGAATCAAAGGCACCGGCAAGGATGGGCGCCTGACCAAGGAAGATGTTCTTGCTGCGGCAAATGCTGCGCCAGAGGCACCCGCAGCCGCTCCGACTCCCGCCGCCGCCCCGGCAGCATCGGGCGCGCCGGGTCGCCGCGAGGAACGCGTCAAGATGACGCGGATGCGCCAGACGATCGCCAAGCGGCTGAAGTCGGCGCAGGACACTGCAGCGATGCTGACGACGTTCAACGACGTCGACATGTCGGCGGTCATGGCGACGCGCGACAAATATCGCGAGACGTTCGAAAAGAAGCACGGCGTGCGTCTCGGCTTCATGAGCTTTTTCACCAAGGCGGTCGCGCTCGCGGCGCATGATATTCCGGCGGTCAACGCGCGCATCGACGGTGACGAAATCGTCTATCACGACTATCTCGACGTCTCGGTCGCGGTCAGCGCGCCGAACGGGCTGGTCGTGCCGGTCGTCCGCAACGCCGACGGCCTGAGCTTTGCCGAAATCGAAAAGGCCATCGCCGACCTCGGCAAGCGCGCCAAGGACGGCACGCTGACGATGGACGACATGACCGGTGGCACCTTCACCATCTCGAATGGCGGCGTGTTCGGCGGCCTGATGTCGACCCCGATCATCAACCCGCCGCAGTCGGCGGTGCTCGGCCTCCATCGTATCGAGGATCGCCCGGTCGTGCGCAATGGCGAGATCGTGATCCGTCCGATGATGTATCTGGCGCTCAGCTATGATCACCGGCTGATCGACGGCCGCGAGGCGGTGACCTTCCTGAAAACGATCAAGGAAGCGATCGAGGATCCGACGCGGTTGCTGATCGATTTGTAGTACCGTCGCCCCAGCGAAAGCTGGGGCCGCTATCCCCCTGGTGCCGCTCTTGGCAGCCAGCGATCCCAGCTTTCGCTGGGATGACGAACGGAGTTTGAAATGGCTGAATACGACTACGACGTCCTTGTCATCGGTGCCGGACCCGGCGGTTATGTCGCGGCGATCCGCGCTGCGCAGCTCGGCCTCAAGACCGCTTGCGCCGATGGCCGTGTAACGCTCGGCGGCACCTGCCTTAACGTCGGCTGCATCCCGTCAAAGGCGATGCTGCACGCGTCCGAATATTATGACGCCGCCGCCAATGGCGCGATGGCGAAGATGGGGATCGATGTGACCCCCAAGCTGAACCTGCCCGCGATGCACGCGCAGCGCATCGACGCGGTCAAGGGGCTGACCGGTGGCATCGAATTCCTGTTCAAGAAGAACAAGGTCGACTGGCTGAAGGGCTATGCGGCGTTCACGGGCAAGGACAGTGTCGAGATCGCGGGCAAGACCTGGCGCGCCAAAAACATCATCATTGCCACCGGTTCGTCGGTCACTCCGCTGCCCGGCGTCGATGTCGATAACGACAAGCAGATCATCGTCGATTCGACCGGCGCGCTCGAACTGGCCAAGGTGCCGGATCATATGGTCGTCATCGGCGGCGGCGTCATCGGGCTCGAGCTGGGCAGCGTGTGGCGCCGTCTGGGCGCCAAGGTCACCTGCGTCGAATATCTCGACCAGATTCTGCCCGGCATGGACGCCGATATTCGCAAGGACGCGAACCGCATCTTTAAGAAGCAGGGTATCGAATTCAAGCTGAAGACCAAGGTCACCGGCGCGGTGGTGAAGGGCAAGAAGGCCGTGCTGACGCTGGAACCCGCGGCGGGCGGCGACGCGGAAACGCTCGAGGCCGATGTCGTGTTGGTATCGATCGGGCGGCGCCCGCACACCGACGGCCTTGCGCTCGACAAGGCGGGCCTGGCGGTCAACGCGCGCGGCCAGATCGAAACCGACCATGATTTCAGCACCCAGGTTCCCGGCATCTGGGCGATCGGCGACGTCATCCCCGGCCCGATGCTCGCGCACAAGGCCGAGGACGAAGGCATCGCCTGCGCCGAAAATATCGCCGGCCAGACCGGCATCGTGAACCATGATGTCATCCCGTCGGTCGTCTATACTTGGCCCGAAATCGCCGGGATCGGCCTGACCGAAGATCAGGCGAAGGAACGCGGCGAGGTCAAGGTCGGCAAGTTCCCGATGGCGGGCAACAGCCGCGCCAAGACCAACCATGAGCCCGACGGCTTTGTGAAGATTATCTCCGACGCCAAGACTGACCGCGTGCTCGGCGTGTGGTGCATTGCCAGCGTCGCCGGGACGATGATCGCCGAAGCCGCGATCGCGATGGAATTCGGCGCGACGTCCGAAGACATCGCCTATACCTGTCACGCCCACCCGACGCACAGCGAGGCGATCAAGGAAGCGGCGATGGCGGTGACGGGCAAGCCGATCCACGTCTGATCGCAATGTTGACGCCGCTCCACCAGACCGCGCCACGGCCTTGGCTCGCGGCATCGGCGCTGGTCGCGGCGGTTGCTAGCGGCCTATGGGCTTTCTGGCTTGGCGACGCACCGGCGAGTTATTTGTCGATCAACGCCGGATCCCTGCTGGTTGCTGTGATCGCGATGTTCGCGGTACCGGCCGGGCGGTTGGGCCGTCGCGGTGCGACGTGGATCGTCGCAATTTGCCTCACCGGGATGGCGGCGACGCTGGCCAGTGGCTTCGATCTCGACGGAGTCCGCCGCTGGTTGCCGCTCGGCCCGGTTCGGCTTCATGCTGGGATGCTGCTTTTGCCGGCGATGCTCGCTGCGTTGCCGCGCCTTTCTGATCGCTGGCGACTGGCGCCGGTGGCAGCGATCGCCGCGCTCGTCGTGCTCCAGCCAGACTTCGCCTCCGCATTAGCCCTCGGCGCCGGATACATCGCGTCGCACGGGCGGCGCTGGCGCGAGCCGTTGATCGCTGCCGGGCATGGCGTCGTCATGCTGGGCGCAATAGTCTGCGCTTTCCGCAACGATCCCTTGGCGCCGGTCCGTTTTGTCGAAAATATGGTCGCGGACAGCTGGATGCTGCATCCGGGGTTGGGCCTGCTCATCCTCACCGCATTGCTCATCGCGATCGCCGCGCCGGTATGGGCAAAGGCATCGCATAAGGATAGCGCGCTCGGCGTCTCGGGCGCATGGGCCGGCTTTACCGCGGCGTCACTGGTCGGGGCTTATCCGACCCCGCTTGCGGGCTATGGCGCGTCGGCAATTATGGGTTATGGAATGGCGATTGCAGTGCTGCGCGGTTTGCGTGCGCGTGGCTGAGCGCAGGGCGTTGGCTGGTCCGAGGAAATAGGATTGACGAGCGAAACGATCATCCGCCTGCTCGACCTCGCGGGTATTGGCGTGTTCGCGCTGTCCGGCGCGTTGATGGCTGTGCGACTGCGCCAGACGCTGGTGACCGCTGCCTTCTTCGCGCTGGTTACCGGCGTCGGCGGCGGCAGCGTGCGCGATCTGCTGATCGGGGCGCCGGTGTTCTGGGTGCAGGACGGGGCGATCTCGGCGGTGTGCATTGCGATCGCGCTGGTCGTCTGGCTGACCCCCGAACGCTGGTGGCAGGGACAACTGCTGGAATGGGCCGATGCCGTCGGGCTGGCGGCCTACGCCGTGTTTGGCACCGCGAAGGCGCTGGCATGGGGGGTGCCGCCCGCCCCGGCGCTGTTGATGGGCGTCATCACCGGCTGTGTCGGCGGCACGATCCGCGACATATTGGCGGGGGTGCCGTCGATCATCGTGCGCCCCGAAATCTATGTCACCGCGGCAACGCTCGCGTCGGGGCTGTTCCTGCTGCTCATGTGGCTCGGTGTCGGCACGCCGGTAGCGGCGGTGGTCGGCGCGGTCGCCGGGTTCATCCTGCGCGGTGCCGCAATCCGCTGGTCGCTCGCGCTGCCCGCCTATCGTGATCCCAAAACAGGCGCTTAGGCGCCCGGCTTGACGTTCGCGTCAACTGCGCCATGGTGGCGGAAATCGGCCAAAGGATTTCCGCAGTATGACCATCGCGCAAACGACCGCCAACGGCATCAATATCACCTTTGAAGACAAGGGACCGCGCGATGCGCCCGCGATCCTGCTGGTGATGGGACTCGGCGGACAGCTGACCTTGTGGCCGGACGAGTTCGTCGATGCGCTGAACGCGCACGGATTCCGCACCATCCGTTACGACAATCGCGACGTCGGCCTGTCGACGCGCTTCGACGCCGCGGGGGTGCCGAACCTCAAATGGATGTTCGTGAAGGCGGCGATCGGCTTGCCGGTGCGCCCTGCTTATACGCTCGCCGACATGGCGGCTGACGGTATCGCGCTGCTGGATCATCTGGGGATCGCCCGCGCGCATATCGTCGGGGCTTCGATGGGAGGAATGATTTCGCAGCATATCGCGGCGCGTTATCCCGAACGCACCCTGTCGCTGACCTCGATCATGTCGAGCACCGGCAACCGCCGTCTGCCGCGCGCCCGCAAGGAAGCGATGCAGGTGCTGGCGAACCGACCGATGAGCGGCGATCCTGAGGATATGATTGCCTATTCGGTGCGCGCCGCGCGGGTGATCGGCAGCCCCGCCTATCCTGCCGCTGAGGAGCGGTTGCAGCGCCGCGTCCGCGCCGATTTCGAACGCGGCTGGTATCCGCAGGGCGTTGCGCGGCAAATGGCTGCGATTGTTGCCGACGGCGACCGGCGGGCTTTGCTGAAATCGATCACCGCACCGACGCTGGTCGTGCATGGCGAGGATGATCCGCTGGTGCCGCTGGCGGCGGGGCGCGACACCGCCGACAATATCGCGGGCGCACGGCTGTTAACGATCCCCGGCATGGGACATGACTTGCCGCTGGCGCTGGTCGATACGCTGGCCGACGCGGTTGCCGGGCATGCAAAGGGGGTTGCGGTGGCGGCCTGAGAGTTAGCCGTCGTCACCTAATACGTCATTGCGAGCGAAGCGAAGCAATCCAGGGCAGTTTACGCGCATCCTAGATTGCCGCGTCGCTTCGCTCCCCGCAATGACGAACTGTTACTTCAGCAACAGCGCCATGGTTGCAAAGAACCCCTTCGCCTCGGCCTTGCCCGGGCGCGGCACGGCGGGCAGATAGCCGCGGCAATCGAGGCACGATGCCTGCACCGACCCCGTTTGGGTCAGCAGCGCCATATCCTGCATCAGCCGCCGTTCGGTCAGCTGGCGGTTCATCGCCGCGATGCCGAACCAGCCGCGCGGTGCGGCGGCGGTTTCTTCTTCGCCCTTGCCCCAGCTGGCGAGCATCTTCGAAAATTCGCTCGGCTCGTCCTCATAATATTTGGCGTGGAAATCGCCGTCGACCTTGGCGAGCTTCGCCGCCGCCGCCAGCGCGTCGGGCAGGCCGCCGAACTGATCGACCAGGCCCAGCTGCCGCGCGGTGCCGCCGGCCCAGACGCGCCCTTCGGCGATTGCCTGCACCTTTTCCAGCGGCTGCTTGCGGCTTTTCGCGACCAGCCCGGTAAAGCGGGCATAGACGTCCTCGACGCTCGCCTGCGCCAGCGCGTTGAATTCATCGTTTACGCCGCCGAATACGTCGGGCTGCCCCGACAGCGGCGTCGTCGCGATGCCGTCGGCGGTAACCCCGATCTTGGCCAGCGCCTGATCGAAGCTGGGCAAGATGCCGAACACGCCGATCGATCCGGTGATCGTCTCGGGCTCGGCAAAGATGCGGTCGGCGGGGGTCGAGATCCAATAGCCACCCGACGCCGCAACATTCGCCATCGACACGACAATCGGCAGCTTCTTCGCCTTCGCGGCGAGCAAAGCCTGCCGGATTTCTTCGGACGCCAGCACCGACCCGCCGGGTGAATCGACGCGCAGTACAATCGCCTTGGTGCTGCTGTCGGACGCCGCATCGAGGATATGCTGGGCGACGGTGGTGCCGCCCGCGATACCCGTGGGCGCCTCGCCATCGACGATCTCGCCGACGACGGGAACGACCGCAATCGCGCTGCCCTTCAGTTCGGGCGGGTTGGCGGCGACCCAGTTTTCCAGTGGGATCGCATTATATTCCCATGGCTTGCTGTCGTCATAAGCGCCGCTGATTTCGGCGACTCGGGTGTTGAACGCCATGCGGCTGCCGAGCTTGTCGACCAGCCCCGCGTCCAGCGATGCCTTGGACAGGTCATTGCCCGCGGCGCGCACCGCGCCTGCGGTGTCGGCGATATAAGCGTCGACCTTGGCCGCCGGACGCGCCTTTTTGACGTCGGTCAGCCAATTGTCCCACAACACGCTGGCATAAGCGAGGTTGGCTTCCTTTGCTTCGGGCGACTGGTCGCTGCGCAGGAAAGGCTCGACCGCACTTTTAAAGGTGCCGACGCGATAGATGTTCGCGGTGATGCCGACGCGGTCCATCAAGCCCTTGTAATAGAGGCGCGATCCGCCCGGACCGGCGATGGCCACGCCGCCGACGCTGTCGGCCCAGATTTCGCTGGCGTGCGAGGCGATCTGATAGCTGTCAGTGGTATAGGCGGTAGCGAAAGCCAGCACCGGCTTTTTCTTGGCGCGCACCTTGTCGACCGCGCTGCCGATTTCGGCGAGCGAGACCTGGCCGCCGCCGAGGAACCGATCGAGGTCGAGCACGACCGAGGTGATGCGCTTGTCGTTCGCGGCGGTTTCGAGCGAATGAACGACATCGCGGACGCGGATTTCCTTGAGCTGGTCGTTGCCCGACAATGCGGTGAAGGTGTCGACTTCGGCGGGCTGTTCGCTGACCACACCGTCGAGTTCGATCAGCAGCGCGCCTTCGTTGACCGGCAGCCCGGCGTTCGGGCGTCCCGCGAGCAGGCCGAACAAAGCGACGAAGAATAACAGCAGGAAGATCAGCGCGAGCGCGTCTTTGATCCCGACGAGCAGGTTCCACACTTTGCGGGGAAAGCTGGTCCGCGACCTTGGCTTGTCGTCGCCGGGCAGCGGGCGGCGCACGGGGATTGCCCAAGGGCCGACGGGATCGTTCGGGGTGTTGGCGGTGGTTTCGGTCATGCGGCGAACCTAGGGACGCGGCTCGCCGTTGGCAATGCACGCTTCGACCGGCGGGCCATCCAGCCCTATCGGCGACGTCAGAGCCAGCCCTCGCGGCGGTACCAGCGTACGGTTTCGACGAGGGCGTCGTCAGTGCCGCGTTCGGGGCGCCACAGCGCCGCTGGCGGATGCGCGCCCGCGGTCGCGACCCAGTCGGGGTGCGCGATATAGCGCGCACGGTCGGGGGTCAGCTTGGCGCGGCTGCGACGAACCAGTTTGTCGATCCGGCCACCTGCCTTGAGCACCGCGCCGGGGATTGCGAGCGTCGCGACATGGCTGCGCCCCACCGCGCGTCCGATCGCCCTGGCAAAGCTGCGGTGTGACCAACCGTCCATGCGGCCGTCATCGGGCTCGTAGATCGCGCCGACACTTGCGCTGCGATCGGACGTAAGTGCGACGAGCAACCGCGCCAGATCATCGACATAGATCGCCGACATCCGCCCCTTGGGAGGCAGCAACGCAATGCCGCGCCGCGCCATGCGGAACAGGTCGAGCATTTCGGTATCGCCGGGGCCGAACACCGCAGGCGGGCGGACGATGGTCCAGTCGAGGCCGCTGTCGCGGACAATGATTTCGGCGCGTTCTTTCGACCAGCCATAGTTGGAAAGGCCAGGCTCGCGCGCCGCCAGCGACGAGACATGGATGAAGCGGGTCACGCCGGCGCCGCGTGCGGCATCGATGACATGGCCGGTCGCGGTTGCATTGCCCGCCTCGAATGCGGCGCGGGTCGGGACGTTCACCACCCCGGCGATGTGCATCACGGCATCGCTGCCCGCCGCCATTTCGGCCAGGCTGTCGGGCTTGTCGAGCGCGCCCGCAATCCAGGTTACGCCTTCGCGTTCGGGCTGCGGACGGCGGGTGAGGGCGCGGACGTGCCAGCCCGCGTCGATAGCGTGCCGCAGCGTCGCACCGCCGACAAAGCCGGTCGCCCCGGTCATCGCCAGAACGGACTGGCTCACAGCAGCACCATGTGATCGCGGTGGACCATCGCGCTGCGCGGCGCATAGCCGAGTGCGGCTTCCTGCGCGTCGCGGCCGAGGCCGACAATCGTTGCCGCATCGGTTGCGGGATATTCGGACAGCCCGCGCGCGATCACCACGCCGTCGGGGCCGACGATGTCGAGCACGTCGCCGCGCGCAAAGCTGCCCGAAACGCCGCTGACCCCGGCGGCGAGCAGGCTAGCGCCGCCGCGCAGCGCGCGGGCAGCCCCAGCGTCGATCGTGAGCCGCCCCTTGGCGGTCAGCCCGCCCGCCAGCCACGCCTTGCGCGCGCTCGCGCCCTTTTCCGCGACGAACAGGCTGTGCCGTGCGGCGGTCGAGAGCGGTCGGTCGATGCGTCCGGAGGCGATCGCCAGATGCGCGCCCGCGGCGTTGGCGATCCGCGCGGCGGCAATTTTCGACACCATGCCGCCCGATCCCATCCCCGACGCCGATCCGGTGTCGGCCATCGCCTCAATCGCGGCATCGATGCGTTCGACCCGCGCAATATGGTTGGCGTCGGGCAGCGCCGGGTTCTTGTCGTAAAGGCCGTCGATGTCGGACAGCAGCACGACCCCGCCCGCGCCCGCCGCCTGCGCCACGCGCGCCGCCAGCCGGTCGTTGTCGCCGAAGCGGATTTCCTCGGTTGCGACGCTGTCATTTTCGTTGATGATCGGCACGACGCCCAGGCTGAGCAGCCGGTCGAGCGTCGCTGCGGCATTCAGGTAACGCCGCCGATCCTCCAGATCGTCGAGCGTCACCAAAATCTGCGCCGCGGTCAGCCCTTCGGCCGCCAGCACCTCGGCCCACACCTGCGACAGCGCAATCTGCCCGGTGGCGGCCGCAGCCTGCGCATCCTCCAGCGTGCCGCGACCGCCCTTGGCCAGCCCAAGCCGCCGTGCGCCGAGCGCGATCGCGCCCGACGAAACGACCGCGACCTGCTGTCCGGCGCGGGTGCGTTCGGCGATGTCGGCGGCGATCCCGACGAGCCAGTCGCGCCGCACCGCACCATCGGGATCGACGAGCAGCGCCGACCCGATCTTGACGATCAGCCGGGGGCAGGTGGCGGGCGCGAACAGGCTCATCGCGCCGCCGATAGCGCGATGCACCGTCGTCGCCAATGCGAATGTCGTGATGGCGTCGGTTGACGTAATATTCTTCCAAAGTTGTCAAACTTGTCACGGCATCGCCCCCCTAAGGGCCAACGCGATGCGGGCGACGGGAACGGGGGGCGGGATGCGGCAGGATGCCCTGGAGGTTATGTCACCGGAATAATGTAGGAAAGCGGTATTTTGCGGGTGCGGAGATGTCTGTTTTGGGGTGGGAAGCGGACACCCGCAACGAGACTTCAGATCTTCACAGGTTCCATACCAAAGTCCGTATAAATCTTGTCGAAAGTCCCGATGTCAGAGACAGGACTTATTTCCTCAATTTTATCCACGACGAGCCAGCGCCTCCCAGCTTGCATGGTGAATTTGCACGCCGCCTTGATGCGCAACGGAACGTAGAAAAACTTGAAAATGCTGGCTATTGCCGCTTTTTCAATACCCCGATGGCCATCATATCCAGCCGATATTGGAAAGATTTTTTCGTCGGACTTAATTGCCGCACTGCCATCGATGGGAGAAGCGAGGATATTCGCCACGATCCTGCCGTTTTGGCAAACTGACTTATCTTCTCCAGCGCCTACGGCGATCGCGAGCGTGAAGCTAACTACAGCTAGAGTGATACAGATCACATATAATGAGTTTTGGCGCTTCATTCGGCTTTCCGCTTTTACATTATCCTAGGTAATTGACGCGATGTCCGCAATTGGTCGTTAGCTGCATTTCCAGCCAGATTGGCGGTGAACGGCGGATATGGGAAGCGGACCTCGTTAGAACTATGAAGCCGGTAATTTCCGACATTTCCAGCCGGCCATTTCTCCAGCCGAGACAGGGCATTTATACTCTCGACGCGGGAATTGCGGGAATTCAACGCCTTCGGCTTCTCGACCCATATAAATTGCGCTGAACCCGTCCGCGATACAGTTTGGCCCGCAACTGCCGCTCGTGGATTCCTCATCCACCTGCGCGAAACCTTTTCGTTCCAGCTCGGCGACAGTGGGTCCCGAAACCACCCTCTCCTCGACCTTGGCTACAGTCGAACTTGAGCCGTCGGACCGTTGGCCGCACGACGATGCGATCAACAAGATCGCACAGCTTATCGACGCTATAATTGTGGTGCGGCGCATAATTTCATATCGCCTAATCGTCGGACGCCTGCAATTGGTCGTTAGCTGACATTTCCGATTTTCGTCATCCCGGACTTGATCCGGGATCTATGACGACAGCGCAGCTGTGGATCCCGGATCAAGTCCGGGATGACGATGGGGATAAGATCCTCCCTGTGGTGAAGCCATGGGGAGGGGGGCCGTCGTCGCAGGTGATGGTGGAGGTGCGGCGACGGCAGCGCCAAAGCCCCTCCGTCAGCGCTTCGCGCTGCCACCTCCCCATCGCTGCGCCACAGGGAGGATCAACGGCAATTACTAGTCGTTTGCGGCCGTCGCGTCGGGCGAGGCGGATTAGCGGTTCCCACCGAAGGTGTAGCTGAGCGCGACACCGACCGACGGCTGGCTGCGGCTGCCGAGTTGGCGCGTCACGGGCGAGTCTGCCGCATCGCCGATCAGCCGGTCATAGCGACCGTAAACGGCGGCGCCCCAGTTCCGGCCGAGCATCCGGTGATAGCCTGCGGTCACGCCGACCGAATGGATCCCGCCGTCGGTATCATAGGCGGGCAGCCCGGAGGTCACCGCGGCGGCGGGGGTCACGCCGAAATAGGCGTTGGAAAATTTTGCATCGCCCAGCGTCACGCGCGGGCCGATCGAGAACAGCCAGTCGTCGCCCTCGCGTGCGATATAGTCGGCGCTGACTTCGCCGACCCAGCCCTTGTGGCCGCTAAGCGCCTTGCGGCCTTCGACGCGGACGCGAATTGCAGGCGTCAAGGACACCTGTGCAAAACCGCCAGCTTCAAACGAGAAGCCGACTTTAGGCAGGTCTGCGCCGATGTCGGCGGCGGTACGCTTGCCGATGAAGCCCAGCGCCGGCCCGAAGGCAAAGTTGCCGGATTGGATCAGCGGGCCGCCAAAGCTTTCATCGGCGGCCTCGAAGGTGAAGTCGGTCCCGACGCGCTCGCGCGAGACATCGACATAGGGGCCGAACGACAGATCTTTCGATCCCGGCCATGACGGCGACAGCTGCGGCCCGAGGATGACGCGGGTGCGCTTTTCGGAGCCACTGGCCGCGTCCTGCGCATGGGCCGGAAACGAAGCGACGCCGAGAAGGGGCGAAACGCAGAGCAGAAACTTCATCGCACGACGGGGAGAGAACATCCGGAATTCCTTGTTGTTTATGCTACAAGGCGCGCGCCCCGTTTAAGTTCCTAAGCTTCTGACTCTAGACTGGCGACCAGTCGGTCGTTTCTTCGCCCTCGTCGTTGCGGACGACCGGGCGTTTTTCGGGGCCGATGATTTCGAGCAGCTTGTCGAGGATCGCAGGCACACCCGCGCCGCTGGCGCCCGACAGTGCCATAACGGGCGCGCCGCTGGCTTCTGCCAGCTCGGCCGACAGTGCCGCGACCAGTTCGTCGTCGAGCGTGTCGATCTTGTTAAGCGCGACGATCACCGGCTTGTCGACCAGATCGGCGCCATAGGCTTCGAGTTCGTCGCGCACGATGCGGTAGCTGGTCGCGACATCTTCGTCGTTGGCGTCGACGAGATGGAGCAGCACGCGGCAGCGTTCGATGTGGCCGAGGAAGCGGTCGCCGACCCCGGCGCCATCGGCGGCACCTTCGATCAGGCCGGGGATGTCGGCGACGACAAACTCATTGCCCTTGTGGCTGACCACCCCGAGTTGCGGGCGCAGGGTGGTAAAGGCATAGGCGCCGACTTTGGCCTGCGCGTTGGTGACGCCGTTGATGAAGGTCGATTTGCCCGCGTTGGGCAGGCCGACGAGGCCCGCATCGGCGAGCAGCTTGAGCCGCAGCCACACCCATTTTTCCTCGCCCGGCCAACCGGGGCCGTGCTGGCGCGGGGCGCGGTTGGTGCTGGTCTTGTACGATGCGTTGCCGCGCCCGCCGTCGCCGCCGCGCAGGAAGACGAGCGTTTCGCCTTCTTTGGTCAGGTCGGCGAGCAGGCTGCGGTCCTCATCGTCGTCAAGCACTTGGGTGCCGATCGGCACCTGGATGACAAGGTCGGGGCCACCCGCGCCGGTGCGATCGCGCCCGGCGCCGGGGGTGCCGCGCTTCGCCTTGAAATGCTGGGTATAACGAAAGTCGATCAGCGTGTTGAGCCCGGCGACGGCCTCGAAGATGATGTCGCCGCCCTTGCCGCCATTGCCGCCGTCGGGGCCGCCATATTCGACATATTTTTCGCGCCGGAAGCTGACGGCACCGGGGCCGCCGTCGCCGGACTTGATGTAGATTTTTGCTTGGTCGAGGAAATGCATGGGAAGCCTTTGGAGCGGAAAACATCGCGTCCGCATCGCGTGAAGCGGCGTCGGCGATGGTCCTTGTTCATGTGGCGGCGTCACCTTGGGCGACGTCGCTCGGCACGAACTATGTGGTTGGGTTGCGCACCCCTTAGTCGCAGCGCGCCGAAATGGCCAGTTTTGTGATGCGCGATCCAACGGTTCGATGAAATGCGCTGGGCGAGCGCTAGGCCGACGCAACTTTGCGGGTCGGCGCTCGTTGGGTGGGTAAGGCATCGCATGATGCTTGCCCCGGAATTTTCCCGAAAGGATTTCAAATGTTTGACAACAAGAATGTCAGCACGCTCAATTCGCTGATCGCCACCACGCTCGACAGCGTCGATGGCTATCGCAAGGCCGCCGAAGAAGCCAATGCGGCGCAGTTTCGCGACATCTTCCTCAGCCGCGCCAACGAGCGCCAGACGATCGTTACCGGTTTTCAGGCGAAGGTCCGCGAACTTGGCGGCAATCCCGAAGATGATGGAACCGTGCTGGCATCAGCGCACCGCGCGTTCTTGGGCCTGCGCGACGCGCTGACCGGTGACCGCGACGATTCGGCGGTCGTTGCCGAAGTCGAACGCGGCGAGGACCATATCAAAGCGAAGTTCGAGAGCGCGCTGAAGGATGGCGATCTCGACCCGGCCGTGCAGCAGTTGATCCAGAGCAGCTTTGCCTCGGTCCGCGAAGGCCATGACCAGATGTCGGCGCTCAAGCATCAGCTGAACGCCAGCTAAGACCTTCTCCCGCCCTCCCGGAGAAGCATGGAAACGGCGGTCCCGAATATTCGGGGCCGCCGTTTTTATTTGGGGTTTTGCGCCGCCCAGAAATTCGCGATGCGGCCGGTGATCAGCTCGCACGCCAGCGCACGCGCGGTGTCGCGGGGCAGGCCGAGCGCTTCGGCCATCGCGCCGCCCAACTGCGCATCGCCGAGTGCCATCAGCACCAGCGCCAGCGTATCTTCGTGCATCAGCCGTTTTTCGTGCGCGTCGGGAGCCATGCCGTCGATTAGCTTGTGGATCGCATCGACGATCGGGTCGAGCGCGTCCTCATTGCCCGTCGCCGCCATCCAGGTTGCAAGAGCGCCTGCACCGCCGCTGTCAAACGCGTCAAACGCGAGGTCAACGATCTCGCGCACATTGCGTTCGCCCGGTGGCGATTCGGCCATCTTCGCACCGATCGTCGCGCACACGGTTTCGGCGAGATAGGCGGCGAGCGCCTTTTGCAGTCCCGCGGCGCTGCCGAAATGGTGGAGCAGATTGGCGTGGGTGCGGTCGATGCGCCCCGCGACCGCCTTCAGCGTCACCGCTGCCGGTCCGGTTTCGATCAATATTTCGCGCGCGGCCTGAAGGGCGACGAACCGGCTCTCCTCAGGACTCAGGCGCTTCTTCACTATTGACATGCTTGTAAGTAAACCCTAGATATTTCCCCATCGCCCCTTTTCGACGGTATGAACCATATGTCCAGCCTTTCCCTCTCCCCGACCCCCGCCGACCTGTCGATCACGCCGCGCGACATGCGCTTTGGCCGCGACGACAAGCAGGGCCGCTGGTGGCTGAACGGCGACCCGATCGCGTCGGCATTTCACACCGCGCTGTCGGTCACCTTCCCGCGCGGGGAGGCGATGTTCATCGAGGCGGTGAAGGCGCACCGCGACGGCGTGCCCGACAAGCTGGCGCGCGAAATCCGCGCGTTTACTCAGCAGGAAGTGATCCACAGCCGCGAGCATGTCGTGTGCAACAAAAAAGCGGCGGAGGCGGGTTACGACCTCAGCGAACTTGAAAATGACGTCAACCAGGTGCTCGACCTGATCAAACAGCGACCGCAGATCGTCAACCTGATGGCGACGATCGCGCTGGAACATTATACCGCGATGATGGCATCGGTGATGCTGCGCGACGAGAAAATGTACGCGGGTGCCGAGCCCGAATGGGCGGCGCTGTGGAAATGGCACGCGATCGAAGAGATCGAGCATAAGGGCGTCGCTTACGAGACCTGGCTGCACGCGACAAAGGACTGGAGCCGGTTCAAGCGCTGGCGCGCCAAGTCGATCATGATGCTGCTCGTCACCAGCCGCTTCTGGCCGAAGCGGATCAAGGGCATGAAGAATCTGCTCAAGCAGGACGGGCTGACCGGCTGGCGCGTCACCGCGCGGATCTGGTGGTATCTGCTCGGCTCGCCGGGGGTGCTGCGCAAAAGCTTCCTGCCGTGGCTCAGCTATTTCCTGCCCGGTTTTCATCCGTGGAACCACGACGACCGCGCGCTGATCCAGAAATATGAAAGCGACTATGCCGACGCGGTGATGCCGGCGCACGCATCGGGGCCGGATCTGGTCGCCGCCGCGGCCTGAGGATCAGTCGTCGGCAGCGACGAGCGACCGCGGCGCAATCCGGTAGCCCCAGACGCATAGCCCGAGCATGAACAGGTTCGAGACCAGGTCGAGCGCCATCCAGCGCGTCATCACCGGCACGACGAACACGAAATAATAGTTGAACCAGAAGAACGGCAGCAGGGCGGCGGCGTAAATCGCGAACGTCGCCTTCGTCCAGCGGCTGAACGCGATGAACAGCCCGCCAAGCACCGCCTGCGCCCCGAAACAGCCCATCAAGAGCGCGCTCGTCGTGCTGAGATGCTGATATTCGGGATTGATCCCGAGCCGTTCGACCATATGCGGTGCGACGAGGCACCAAGCGCCAAGAATCAGGAAGGGAAGGGCAAGCAGGCGCTGCGGCCAGAGGGGCGTCAACATGATCGCGTGTTATCAGTCCTCGGCGCGTCCGCCAATGCCGGACTGGACGCGGTGGCCGCGGTCCCATATCCCCCTGCGGGTGGAGGGGACCATGCAACCACAAATGACCGCTGCGGAAATCACGCAGCTCGAACTGCAACTCGCGGGGCTATCGTCGCTGCTCGAATTTGGCTGCGGGGGCAGCACGCTGGTCGCGGCGCGGCAGGTACGGCGGATCGTCAGCGTCGACAGCGATCCCGCCTGGTTGGCCAAAGTGCAGATGGACATTGCGGGCGAAGCGGTCGAATTCACCCCGGTCCACATCGACATCGGCCCCGTCGGCGACTGGGGCTATCCAACCGACGAAAGCCGCCTGCGCGACTGGCCGCGCTATCACAGCCAAATCTGGCGCGGCATGGCGGGTAGCCCCGATGCGGTGCTGATCGACGGGCGCTTTCGCGTCGCGTGCCTGTTGCAGGCGATCATCCACTGCAAACCCGACTGCATCCTGCTGTTCCACGATTTCACCAATCGGCCGCATTATCATGTCGTGCTGAAGCACGTCGATGTGCTCACCCGCGTCGATACGCTCGCGGTGATGCGCGCCAAGGCGGAGGTCGATGGCAAGGCGGTGCTGCACGACCTGTTCGACCATTATCTGATCCCCGATTGACCCGCCGGGCGGGCTTCGGCACACCCGCGCGCATGTTCACCATCGCCCCCGTCATCGAAACCGACCGCCTTCGCCTGCGCCCCGGGCGCCTGTCCGACAAGGACACCCATATCGCTATGTGGGCCGACGCCCGCGTCACCCGCTTCATCGGCGGCGAACCGCGCGCGCCCGACGTCAGCTGGGGCAAATTCCTGAGCTCTGCCGGGCTTTGGCCGGTGATGGGGTTCGGCTATTGGGTGTTTGCCGACAAAGACAGCGACGCGCTGGTCGGCATGGGGGGCTTAAGCTATTTCGGCCGCGGCATAGCCGAACTGGAAGGGTTGCCCGAGGCGGGTTGGGCATTCGATGCCGACCATTGGGGGGCGGGTTATGCCACCGAGGCAATGCGCGCGGCGCTCGGCTGGGCCGATGCGAATCTGGATGCCGCCGAAGTGCGCTGCATCATCGATCCGGGCAATGATGCATCGGAGCGAGTTTCGGCGAAGCTGGGGTTCCGGCGGATCGGCGAGAGCGATGCGCTGGGGCATGTCGTCGGGATTTATGCGCGGCATAAACGATAGGAGAGATGATGCTTCTATCGGCGAGTTAGCCGGAGCCAATGACGGTCCATGAGCTCGCGACACGTACCGCGCTCCACGAATGAGTAGAAATAGTCAGAATCATTTGGGCCGTTGGTCAGCATCCCACTGCGAAACAGCTTCTTTTGTACCACCTCGGCGATCTCTGCCTCGGCAACAGATACGTCTTGATCACCAACTCCATACATAGTGGCGAAGGTTCTTCGCACTTCAGAGTCTTCAACAGACAATAACTGCATGTTCTGAGGTAGGTAGCCAAAGCCTACAAAGACGAGAGTTTCGGCGCCGCGCACCAGTTGTTTCACTTCGCCTGTCACGCCCTCCTGAGCACTTTCCGTAAATGTGAGGATCTGTTCTGCTATTTCGATCAAGTTACCGCCATCATCGCCGTATTGTGATTTAACCGTCGGATTCATTTGCCAATCGAAGTGGCCGACTTGGCCGTAGGGGTGTATAATTGTCAATCTGTTGACCGTGGCGATAGCCAATTCTGGAGCTACGTTAAAATATGAAATCACAGCATTGACAAGGAAGTGCTCAAGGCATCGATCATAGTTGAATATTATAAATGCTATATTGTTGAAAATATTTTCAACTTCATCTAAGGTCTTTCCTGTAACTATCAGCCTCATCAGCGGAAGATACCAGCCACTAGCGAATTTCGGAGTATCTATATTCGCCAGCTGGACTCGGCCTTGATAGCGTCGTTCATTTTCATGGAGGCAGCTCGACCTCTCTTTTTCCAATATTACGGTTGCAATGGCCAATTTCCCCAACTGAACCATCATTGCATCCGCTCGATGGGTATGCAGTAGGTTGTCTATAGAAATGGCCATAGGCAAAGCGCCAACAATTCTGGCCGCGGCCTCCAAATATCTCTCAAAAAGATGATGCCAATTCTCGCTCTGTCTATTGCAAAGCATTTGGATCGCTTGATGCAGCCGCTGATTGGAAAACCTAAGATTTTGGCCATCACGCGCTAGTACGCGCATGAGGTCTCGCCTTAGATCATCGCCCGTTGGCAAGCCAAGATCGACGCTCGCTCCAGCACCGAGAACGAAGACAGTTTGGGGGCTGAACAAGAGCTATTCTCTTATCACGAATCTTCAGTGTTCTATTTCACTAAGCCGCCTCGACCACCAGCACCCCGCCGTCGGCGCTGACTACGCGGACCTTGGTCCCTTCGGCAGCGTCCGGTCCGCGCACCGGCCATTCGCCGTCGCCGACCTTGGCGCGGCCGCGGCCGTTTTCGATCGCGGTCACCAGCGTCAGCACTTCGCCGATCAACCGCCCACCGCGCTGGTTGAGCAGCGGGTCGGTCGATACGATCGGGTTGTTCTTGAGCCAGCGCCGCGCGCTGTAGAGCGCGATAAAGGCGAGCACGGCAAAGACGCCAAGCTGCATCGGGACGGCGATCGGCAGCAGAAAGGCGAGGACGCCGGTCGCGATCGCCGCGACCCCCAGCCAGACGAGGAAGAACCCCGGCGCGACGATTTCGGCAGCGCACAGCAGCACCCCGACGGTGAGCCATGCCCAATGCGGTTCCATGTTCGACAGCCAATCGGGCATCTCAGCGCACTCCCGGCGTTGTCGGCGGCGTCGGGCCGCGTTCGAACGCATCCTTGGCGAGTTCGCCGATACCGCCGAGCGTCCCGATCAACTGCGTCGCCTCGACGGGGAAGAGGATCGTCTTGCTGTTCGGGCTGGTCGCGAACTGGCTGACCGCTTCGACATATTTTTGCGCGATGAAGTAATTGATCGCTTGGGCGTTACCGCCCGCGATCGCGTCGGACACCATCTGCGTCGCCTTGGCTTCGGCCTCGGCTTCGCGCTCGCGGGCTTCGGCGTCGCGGAAGGCGGCTTCGCGGCGGCCTTCGGCCTGCAGGATCTGGCCCTGCTTCTCACCCTCGGCGCGCAGGATTTCGGACGCCCGCATGCCTTCGGCTTCCAGAATATTGGCGCGCTTTTCGCGTTCGGCCTTCATCTGCCGCGCCATCGCGTTCGAGATGTCGGCGGGGGGGCGGATGTCCTTGATCTCGACGCGGGTGATCTTGACCCCCCACGGCGTCGTCGCCTCGTCGACCACGACCAGCAGGCGTGCGTTGATATGATCGCGTTTCGACAGGGTTTCGTCGAGGTCCATCGACCCCATCACGGTGCGCAGGTTCGTCGTCGTCAGGTTCATGATCGCCAGATACAGGTCACTGACTTCATACGCCGCTTTGGCGGCATCGAGCACTTGAAAGAAGACGACGCCGTCAACGGCGACCATCGCATTGTCCTTGGTGATGATTTCCTGGCCGGGAATATCGAGCACCTGTTCCATCATATTGACCTTGCGGCCGACGCGATCGAAGATCGGCATGATGAAGTTCAGCCCCGGCTGCGCGGTGTGGGTATAGCGACCAAAGCGTTCGATGGTGTAGCTGAAACCCTGACGAACCGGGGTCAGCGCCCACAGCAGGAACACCGCCGCCAGCACGACGAGTGCGATCGGAAACCAATAGTCCATCGAAAATCCCCTCTGCGAACCTGACCGTGAGGCCTCACTCCTTTATTGCGAGAATGGCCCGGTTGCGCCAGACAAAAGCGCATGACCCAAGACATCTTCGCGCCCCGCTCGCTGCTTTATGTTCCCGGCTCCAATGCGCGTGCGCTGGAAAAAGCGGGCGGGCTGGCCGCCGACATGCTGATCATCGATCTGGAGGATGCGGTCCCCGCCGATCGCAAGGACGAAGCCCGCACCGCGATGCGCGCCGCGGTGTTGGCAGGCTTCCCGGGCAAGCGCGTCGCGGTACGGATCAACGCGACCGGGACGGCGGAGCAGGCGGCGGATATCGACGCGCTTGCCGATCTGAAGCTTGATGCAGTGGTGCTGCCTAAGGTCGATGCCCCTGCTGATCTGGGTCCGGTGCGCGGGCTGGGGCTGCCGGTGCTGGCGATGATTGAAACGCCCACGGCAATCTATGCGGCGCGTGATATTGCCACGGATCCCGCGGTCGCCGGACTGATCGCGGGGCTCAACGATCTGGCGCATGACTTGAAACTACCGGGCGGCATAGATCGCGGCGCGATGAGCCACGCAATCCAGGCGATCGTGCTGGCAGCGCGCGCGACGGACGTGTGGGCGTTCGATGGGGTTTACAATGCGATCGACGACGCTGCTGGCTTTGCTGCCGAAGCCGCCGAGGGTCGACGGCTCGGTTTCGATGGGAAATCGCTGATCCACCCGTCGCAGGTCGATCCGTGCAACGCCGCATTCGCTCCGTCGGCGCGTGAGATTGCTGCCGCCGAAGCGTTGGTCGCTGCCGCCACCGGAGGGGCGCAGCGCCACGACGGTCGGATGATCGAGGATATGCACGTCGCGGCGGCGCGGGCGCTGCTGGCGCGGGCGGGGCGCTGATGACACGGCAGTGGCCGCTGCCATTTGGCGATTATTGTTTTGCGCCAAATGGGCCGCTGCTCCCCGGCGAAAGCCGGGGTCCAGAGCGCCAACAAACAACGTCTGCTTGCTAATGCCCTGGACCCCGGCTTTCGCCGGGGAGCATATACATGCTTGAAGTGGGCATCTGCTCGCCATTCGTCGTTCGACGAACGTGCCTTGCCTGACTGAAACGGAAATGCCATGCGGCGGCCCCATGAAGATCATTCGTTTCCACGCAGCCATCGCGGCCATCGCCCTCATCGCCTGCCTCCCGTCCGCCGCGTCTGCCGCGCCCGCCAAAGCTGACGCGCCGGTCACCGAGGCGCAGCTCGCTGCGCATATCAAGGTGCTCGCCGACGACGCGTTCGAAGGACGCGCCCCGGGAACCGACGGCGAGGATCGCACCATCGCCTATATCGTCGGCGAATGGGCCAAGGCCGGACTCGAAGCGGTACCGGGCAGCACAACGCCCTGGTTGCAGCCGATCCCTTTCGTCGAGAGCCGCGCCGTTAGCGGCACCGCCAAGTTCAAGGTGCATGGCCGCGATTTCGCGATCGAGGATGACGGGGTCATTCTGACCGGGCGTGAAGCATCGGCCGCGCTGACCGACGTTCCGGCCGTCTTTGTCGGTTACGGCGTCGATGGCGCGGGCAAGGTCAACGCCGATGTCACCGGCAAGCTGGCGATCATGTTGTTCGACAATGCGCCGTTCGGCGACAAGCTGCCGCGCTATCGCGAGCGGCGCCAGATGCTCGCCGACGCGGGCGCCGCGGCGGTACTGGTGATCGCGACCGATGCGGTGCCATGGGCGCAGCTGCGCGATAGCGCCGGCAGTACTGCGGTGCGGCTGGCGAGCGCCAAGCCGGGCGCGCCGGTCAGCGGCTTTTTGTCGCTCGAAGCCGCCGATGCGCTGCTCAAGAAAGCCGGACAGGACGGCGCTGCGGTGCGCGAGGCGGCGAAATCGCCCGACTACCGCGGCATTGTGTTGCCGGTGACCGCCGATCTGACCACCCAATCGGCGATCCGGCCCTTCATCAGCAACAATGTCATCGCCAAGCTGCCCGGCGCCAGGCCCGACGGCAAGGCGGTGCTGTTCCTGGGCCATTGGGATCACCTCGGCATTTGCGGCAAGGAAGGCGAGGCCGATCGCATCTGCAACGGCGCGGTCGACAATGCGAGCGGCATCGCGGTGTTGATCGAGGTCGCCAAGCGGCTGGCGTCGGGCCAGCGCCCCGACCGCGACATCTATTTCCTCGCGACGACCGCGGAAGAAAAGGGTCTGCTCGGCGCGCGCTACTTTGCCGATTATCCGGTGGTGCCGCTGACCGACATCACCGTCGCGCTCAATGTCGATACGATCGCGATTTCGCCGCGCGGAACGCCCGTCGCAACGATCGGCCGCGGCAAGCCCGCCTATGATGCGGTTGTACGCGCTGCCGCGACCAAGCTAGGCCGCAAGCTCGACGAGGATGGCGAGGCCGACGCGTTTATCCAGCGGCAGGACGGCTGGGCGCTGGGCGCCAAGGGCGTCACATCGCTGATGGTCGGCGGCAGTTTTTCGGACATGCCGCTGCTGGAAGCCTTTTTGAGCAGCGATTATCACGGCCCGAACGATGATTTCAGCGACAAGATCCCGCTCGGCGGCGCGGCGGAAGATGCCGATCTGCATGTGGTACTGGGCCGGACGTTTGCTGACGTGAAGGCGTGGCCGGGGAAGTAGTCCTCTATATCGTCATTGCGAGCGAAGCGAAGCAATCCAGAGTTGGTGTAAACCGCTCTGGATTGCTTCGCTTCGCTCGCAATGACGGCAACATGAGGGCGATTAAATAGGGACTGTCCCTATTTAATCGCGCTTACGCCGCCTGCTTCGCCCGCTCGGTCATTTCCTGATTGAGCATCTCGGCCAGCAGGAACGCCAGCTCCAGCGACTGCCCCGCGTTCAACCGCGGATCGCAGTGCGTGTGATAGCGATCAGCCAGATCCATCTGCGTCACGTCCATCGCGCCGCCGGTGCATTCGGTGACGTTCTGGCCGGTCATCTCGATATGGATGCCGCCGCCATGCGTCCCCTCGGCGCGGTGGACGGCAAAGAAGCCGCGTACTTCGGCGAGGATGCGCTCGAACGGGCGCGTCTTGTATCCGTTGTTGGTCTTGATGACGTTGCCGTGCATCGGATCGCATGACCAGACAACGGGGTGGCCCGATTCCTTCACCGCGCGCACCAGCTTGGGCAGATGCGCCTCGATCTTGTCGTGGCCGTAACGCGTGATGAGCGTCATCCGCCCCGACACATGGTTCGGGTTGAGCGTATCGAGCAGACGTAGCAGCACGTCGGGCTCGAGGCTCGGTCCGCACTTCATGCCGACCGGATTGCCGATCCCGCGCAGATATTCGATGTGCGCCGACCCTTCAAAGCGCGTGCGGTCGCCGACCCACAGCATATGCCCCGAGGTGTCGTACCAGCCGCCGGTCAGGCTGTCCTGCCGCGTCAGCGCCTGCTCATAAGGAAGCAGCAGCGCCTCGTGGCTGGTGTAGAAGCTGGTGCCCTTGATCTGCGGCACCGTTTCGGGGGTCACGCCGCACGCTTCCATGAAGGCGAGCGCTTCGGAAATCCGGCCTGCGGTTTCCTGATATTTCTTGGCCCATGGGCTGCGGTCCATGAAGTCGTGCGTCCAGGCGTTCACCTGATGCAAATTGGCGTAACCGCCATTCGCAAAGGCGCGCAACAGGTTCAGCGTCGCCGCCGACTGATTATACGCCTTGACCATGCGCTGCGGATCGGGCTCGCGGCCGGCTTCCTCGAAAGCGATGTCGTTGATGATGTCGCCGCGATAGCTGGGCAGCGACACGCCGTCGATATCTTCCATGTCGGCCGAGCGCGGCTTGGCGAACTGGCCCGCCATGCGGCCGAGCTTCACCACCGGCATTTTCGACGCGAAGGTCAGCACGACCGCCATCTGGAGCAGCACGCGGAACGTGTCGCGGATATTGTTCGGGTGGAATTCGGCAAAGCTCTCGGCGCAGTCGCCGCCCTGAAGCAGGAACGCCTTGCCTTCCGCCACGCGGCCAAGGTCGGCGGTCAGGTCGCGCGCTTCGCCGGCAAACACCAGCGGCGGATAATTGCTGAGCTCGCGCTCCGCTGCCGCGAGCGCAGCGGCGTCGCGATAGGTGGGGAGTTGGCGGGCCTCGTGCGAGCGCCAGCTATGCGGTTGCCAATTTTTCGTCATCTGCCTGTGTCTTCTTGTGTTCGAACCGGGCGCCGCCATGGCGCGAATGTGGGTCGGGCGCAACGCGCGCCATTCCCGAAACGGTGAAAATTAGCATTATCGTGACCTTTGCGCACCTATGCTTTTCTTGGGGACCAAAAACTGATAGTTTGTTTCACTGCTTTGGAATGGAATTCGCGCAACCAAGGCATCGGGCTATCGGCGACGTTATACATGCAACGACCCGATACCGGGTCTCCACGCAAAGCGACTGGCTATGGCGAATTTCGAGTCCGCATGGTTTGTATATGGGGCATTGCTGTTGCTGCTGGCGACCAGCTTTGTCGTGCGCATCGACTATGTCCGGATCGGACTTGCCGCGGCGGCGCTGGTTGCGGTGCCGCTGGTTTTATTCCGCGAACCCGATGTCGGTTACGGTATGCTGGTGCTGGCGATCCTGGTCGTCAATCTCGGCATCCTGGCGCGCTTGTGGCTGCGCGAACGAAAGGTCAGCTTTTCGGCGGAAGAAGAGGCGCTGCGGCGCGAGCATTTCAGCGCGCTCAACCCGGTGGCGGCGCGCGGGCTGATCGATCAGGGGCATTGGATTTCGGCGAAGCGCGGCGAGATTTTGATCCGCGAGAATCAGGCGGCGCCGAGCCTGTTTTATCTGGCCGAAGGGCAGGCGGCGATCCACCGCGACGGCGCCGAGGTCGGCAAATTGTCCGACGGCGCGCTGATCGGCGAGGCGACGGTGCTCGATGGCACGCATGCGACGGGAACGGTGCTGCTGGGCAGCAATGCGCGGTTGTGGTTTGTTCCGGCGGCGGCGCTCCGGGCGTATCTGGCCGCCAATCCCGCGATTGCGAGCGTGCTGCACGAGGGTTTTGCCCGGGCGCTGCGCGGCAAGCTGGCGAGCGCGAACACGCGACTTGCCGATCGGGCGCCGATTGTATGAAAAATCCGCGGCTACGACGCCTCGAACTTGTCATCGCCGCCTGCTAATCACCGCGTCATGACAATGATTCTCTACGGCATTCCGAGTTGCGACACGGTAAAAAAGGCGCGGCGCTGGCTCGACGAGCAGGGCGTCGCCTACCGCTTTCACGACGTGCGCAAGGATGGGCTTGATGCCGAGCGGCTGCAAAGCTGGATCGATGCGCTGGGCTGGGACAAGTTGCTCAACAAAAGCGGCACGACCTTTCGCAAATTGCCCGATGCGCAGAAAGACGGCCTCGACGCGGCATCGGCCAAGGCGCTGATGCTCGACCAACCCGCAATGATCCGCCGCCCGGTCGTCGAAGCTGCGGGCGCGATAAGCGTCGGTTTTGCGGCCGCCGACTGGCAGGCGCGTTTTGCGGCATGATCCGGTGGATGGCGGCCTTGCTGGCCCTGACGCTGGTCGCCGGTTGCTCGGCTGAAACCGTGACCGCGCAATCGACCCTCGATGGCCAGCCGCCGATCGTCATCGCCCACCGCGGCGCGTCGGGCGAACGGCCCGAACATACGATCGCCGCCTATCGGCTGGCGATTGCGCAGGGCGCCGACTTTATCGAGCCCGACCTGGTGCTGACCAAAGACGGCGTGCTGGTGGCGCGGCACGAGAATGAGATTTCGGAGACGACCGACGTCGCCGATCGCGCGGAGTTCGCCGACCGCAAGACGACCAAGACAATCGACGGCAGCAAGGTCACCGGCTGGTTCACCGAGGATTTCACGCTCGCCGAATTGAAGGCGCTGCGTGCCCGTGAGCGGCTGCCGAAACTGCGCTCGACCGATTATGACGGCCAGTTCGATATTCCGACGTTCGAGGAAATTCTGACGCTGTTGGCCGAGGTGAATCAGGACAGGACGGTACCCGTCGGCGTCTATCCCGAAACCAAGCATCCCGGCTATTTTGCGTCGATCGGGCTGCCGCACGAAGCGCCGCTGCTCGCGCTGCTCGACCGCTTCGGCTATCGCGGCCGCAAGGCGCCGGTCTATATCCAGAGCTTCGAGGTGCGCAACTTGATGGACCTGCGCGCCAAAAGCGACCTGCCGCTCATCCAGTTGATGGACAGCGAAGGCGGTCCGCCCGATACGCCCGAAACGAGCTATGCCGCCATGGCGTCGCCCGCGGGCCTGAAAACCATCGCATCTTATGCCGACGGCATCGGCCCGAACAAGGCGATGATCATCCCGCACGGCGCGCTCGGGTCGCTGGCCGAGCCGACGAGCCTGGTGCGCGACGCGCATGCTGCCGGGCTGAAGGTGCATCCGTGGACGTTTCGCCGCGAGAATTATTTCCTGCCGCTGGGGGACAAGGGTGGGGTGAACCCGGCGGGGCATGGCGACCTGGGCGCCGAGATTGCGGCCTATCTAGATACCGGCATCGACGGGCTGTTCAGCGACAATCCGCGCGAGGCGGTGGCGGCGGTGGCGGGCAAGAGCGACCGAAGTTGCCGTTGATCCTCCATGTGGCGAAGCCATGGGGAGGTGGCAGCCCGCAGGGCTGACGGAGGGGCCATGGCGCAACCGTCGCTGCCCCTCCACCATCCGCTTCGCGGACGGTCCCCCTCCCCATGGCTGCGCCACAGGGAGGATTTTCTCCTCATCGTCATCCCGCAAAAAACCCGGCCCGACGCCCCCGGGGAGAGGCGTGGGCCGGGCCGCGCGGCCGCGCTGTCCTTAATCGGTGCCGGTCTCCCATTGGAACACCGCTTCCAGCGGCTTGCCGAATACATGCGCGATGCGGAACGCGACCTCCAGCGACGGCGAATATTTGCCCTGCTCGATCGCGGCGATCGTCTGCCGGGTGACGCCGACGCGGTCGCCAAGGTCACCCTGCGTCATTTCGCCCGCCAAAAAGCGCAGCGTGCGGATGTCGTTTGTGAAGGGGAGCGCCATCGTCAAATCCCCCGTCGATAGCGCCACAGCTGTGCCCCGACGCGAACCAACTCGGCCACAACCACCGTTGCCAAAAGCAGGTTAAGCATGATCGCCGGGCTGACTTGATTAAAGGCAGCGACGATGTTGGCGTACACGCCGAGCACCAGCGGGTAATAGGCCACATGCGTACCGAACTGATGGATATGCTGTTCGCGCTCGTCGGCCTTCAGGCTTGCGTCTGCGGGGGCGCGTGCGGCGATGACGCCGACGACGATGCTCATCATCAATATGATCGCCAATGTGACCACCACCAGCATCCCGCCCGCGGCGCCCATGCCGGCGTTGCTATCCGCCAGCGCCCATGGGTAGCTCAGAAAATACCAGCCGAACGCGAGCGCGATGGCGATGAATGCGACCCAATGCGTTTTTTCCCGAAATGACATGACAGCCTTATCCTTGTTAGTCCTGATGGACGCGATGTAAAAAATATATGACATTGAGTCAAGCACAGATGACACGGGGATGCTTTCCGCCTTTTGTCCGCGCCGATTAGCCGCTAGGCCACCGCCCTATGTCCACCCTGCCCAAAACGCTCACCTTCGACACCTCGACCAGCCGCGCGAACCCGACGCCGCAGCCGATGAAGCGCCTGACGGTGCCGCGCATCCGCCAGCGCAAGGGCGGCGAGCCGATCGTGATGCTGACCGCCTACACTGTCCGCATGGCGCAGCTGCTCGACCCGCATTGCGACATGCTGCTGGTCGGCGATTCGCTGGGGCAGGTGATTTACGGCCTGCCGCACACCGTCGGCGTCACGATGGAAATGATGGCGCTGCACGGCGCCGCGGTGGTGCGCGGCAGCTATCATGCCGCGGTCATCGTCGATATGCCGTTCGGCAGCTATGAAGCGAGCCCCGAACAGGCGTTCACCAACGCCGCGCATCTGCTCAAGGAAACGGGCGCCGCCGCGGTGAAGTTGGAGGGCGGCCGCGCGCTCGCGCCGACGATCGAATTTCTGACCCAGCGCGGCATCCCGGTGATGGGGCATGTCGGGCTGACGCCGCAGGCGGTCAATATCCTTGGCGGCTATGGCGTGCGCGGCAAAAGCGAGGAAGAGGCACGGTCGATCGTCGAGGATTCGGTGGCGGTCGCGCAGGCCGGCGCCTTTTCGCTGGTGATCGAGGGTGTCCTCGAATCGATCGCGATCGAGGTCACGAACAAGGTCGCCTGTCCCACGATCGGAATCGGCGCATCGGCGCAATGCGACGGCCAGGTGCTGGTCACCGAAGACATGCTGGGCATGTTCGAACGCGTCCCGAAATTCGTCAAACGCTACGGCGATATGGCCGATGTCGTCACCGGCGCGGTCAAGGAATATGCCGAGCAGGTCAGGTCTCGTTCATTCCCGACTGTCGATCAGATCTACGCAGGCTGACCCGGCGTGCGGCACGGATCGGGGCCAAGTGAATCGCTTGGCCTTTTTCTGCGCCGTCGCTAAGGAAGCCGCGGCGGGATCTATGCCCAAAGCCCTGAATGTTAAATGGAGGTTTGATTGGCCCTGAGCCCGACCAACGATGCCGCGCTGTTGCAGGAAGTCGACGAAGCCGTCCGCAAGGACCGGCTCGATACGATCATGCAGCGCTATGGCCGCTGGATCATCGGCGGCGTGCTGGCCGCCGTGCTGGCGTTCGGTGGCTATCTGTACTGGAGCCATCGTCAGGATGTTGCGCGCGGCGAACAGGCCGAGGAACTGATTGCGTCGTTCGAAAAACTCTCAACGAACCAACCGCGCGCCGCCGCGACCGAACTTGAGAAGATCGCTGCCAGCGGCGAGCCTGCCTATCGCGCGGTCGCGATGATGCAGCAGGCGAATATCAAGGCGCAAGGTGGCGACCTGAAAGCCGCCGCGGCGCTGATGGCGAAAGTCGCCGCCGATCCCAAGCTCGATCAAGCGCTGCGCGATCTGGCGCTGATCCGCCAGACCGCGTTCGAATATGACAGCCTGAAACCCGCCGCGGTGATTGCGCGCATGAAGCCGCTGGTCGATGCCAAGGATCCGGTATCGAGCTGGTTCGCCAGCGCCGCCGAAATGTCGGCGACCGCCCATTATCAGCTCGGTCAATTTGATCAGGCGGGTGCGCTGTACGGCCGCATCGCCAAGCTGCCCGGTGTTGCCAAGTCGCTGCAATCGCGCTCGGTGCAGATGGCGGGTATGCTCGGCGTCGATGCCGTTACCGATCGCGCGGCCGAAAGCGCCGCCAAGGACCAAAAAGGCAATGTCGCGCCACAAGCAGCGGCAGCCGCCCCAGTTGAGGAAGCCAATTAATATGCGGAAGACGCGTTTAGGAATCACCGCAGCGCTGTTGACGCTGTCGCTTGCGGGCTGCGGCGTATTTAAAGGCGACGGCGGCCCGAAGACGCCGACGGTCGGCGATCGCGTGTCGATCCTGTCGAACGATGCCAGCATCAAGGTCGATCCGGCCACCGCGGCCATCGCCGTCGTGCTGCCCGAACCCGCGGTCAACGCGGCGTGGGCGCAATCGGGCGGCAATGCGTCGAAATCAATGGGCCACCCGGCGCTGGGTAACACGCGCAGCAAGCTGTGGCAGGGCAATATCGCCGGTAGCTCGAACAAGGTGCGGCTCGCCGCATCGCCGGTGATCGCCGACAACCGCCTGTTCGCCGTTGGCACCGATGCCGTCGTCACCGCGCTCGCCGCCGACACCGGCGCGCCGCTGTGGCGCACCGCGATCGGTAGCACCGAAAAGGATTTCAAGGATTCGCTGTTCGGCGGCGGCGCCGGGGTCGATGGCAATGTCGTCTATGCGACCAGCGGCGCGGGCGATGTCGCGGCGCTGAATGTCGCCGACGGATCGGTGATCTGGAAGGTGAAGCCCGCGGGTCCGCTGCGCGGCGCGCCGACGATTGCCTTTGGCGGTGTCTATGTGATCAGCCAGGACAACCAGATCATTGCGCTCAACGCCGCCAACGGCGGCGTGCTGTGGCAGGCGACTGCGTCGCTCGAAGCTGGCAGCGTGTTCGGCGCGGCGTCGCCTGCGGCGGGGCAGGGGACGATCGTCGCCGGCTTCTCGTCGGGCGAGGTTCAGGCCTATCGGTATGAGAACGGCCGCGACCTGTGGGAAGACGCACTGGCCCGCACCTCGATGGCGTTGTCGGTGTCGACGCTGACCGACGTCGATGCCGATCCGGTCGTCGACAATGGCCGCGTCTTTGCGCTGGGTCAGGGCGGCCGCATGGCAAGCTATGAACTGCTCACCGGGCAGCGCACGTGGGAAATTTCGATCGCGGGCATCTCGACCCCCTATGTGGTCGGCGAATGGGTCTATGCGATGACCGACGACGGCAAATTGCTGTGCGTCGCGCGCACGTCGGGCAAGGTTCGTTGGCTGCAACAGCTCGCGCGCTTCCGCGTCGAAACCGAAAAGAAGAAAAAGGATCCGATCCGCTGGACCGGGCCGATCCTGGCCGGTGGCCGCCTGATTGCGGTCAACAGCGAGGGGATCATGGCGGAATATTCGCCGACCGACGGTTCGCTGCTTGGCTCGACCGAATTCAAATCGCCGCTGTCGCAGGCGCCGGTGGTGGCGAACAATATTTTATATATTTTGGCAGACGACGGGCAGATCACGGCCTGGCGCTGACAAGCGTCCGGGCCGGGGCGGCCCGGATAGATACAGGGATTAAGTGACATGTCGCGATTCGCGACGATTGCCATTGTTGGCCGCCCGAATGTGGGCAAATCGACGCTGTTCAACCGACTGGTCGGCAAGCGGCTGGCGCTGGTCGATGACCAGCCGGGGGTGACGCGCGACCGCCGCGAAGGCGACGCCAATCTGCTCGGGCTGGAGTTTCGGATCGTCGACACCGCGGGTTTCGAGGATCAGGACGCCGCGACCCTGCCCGGTAGGATGCGCGTCCAGACCGAAAAGGCGGTGCGCGAGGCCGATGCCGCGCTGTTCATGATCGACGGCCGCGCCGGGGTCGTCCCGCTCGACGAGGAAATCGCGCGCTGGCTGCGCAGCGAAGACACGCCGATCATCCTGGTGGTCAACAAGGCCGAGGGGAAACAGGGCGAAAACGGCTTGATGGAATCCTATTCGCTCGGCTTCGACAATCCGGTCGCGCTCAGCGCCGAACATGGTGACGGCATGGTTGACCTGTTCGACCTGCTGCGCCCGATCGTCGAGCCCTTTGACGAGATCGAAAAGGAAGTCGCTGCGGCCTCCGATGACGAGGACGCGCCGCTCGGCCCGATGAAACTGGCGATTGTCGGGCGTCCGAACGCGGGCAAATCGACGCTGATCAACCGGATGATCGGCGAAGACCGCCTGATCACCGGACCCGAGGCCGGAATCACCCGCGATTCGATCCGCGTCGACTGGCAATGGGAAGACGACGGCGAGGTTCACGAGATCCAGCTGTTCGACACCGCCGGGATGCGCAAGCGCGCCAAGGTGCAAGACAAGCTGGAGAAAATGTCGGTCGCCGACGCGCTCCACGCGGTCGATTTTGCCGAAGTCGTCGTGCTGCTGCTCGACGCGACCAAGGGGCTGGAATCGCAGGATCTGCACATCGCCGACCGGGTTTTGCAGGAAGGCCGCGCGCTGGTCGTCGCGCTCAACAAATGGGATGTCGCCGAAGAGCCCTCGTCGCTGTTCAACGGCGTTCGCGCCGCGCTCGAGGACGGGCTGAGCCAGGTCAAGGGCGTGCCGGTGCTCACGATTTCGGGCGCGACGGGAAAAGGCATCGACACGCTGGTGCGCGTTGCATTCGAACAGCGCGCGATCTGGACCAACCGCGTCTCGACCTCGACGCTCAATCGCTGGTTCGAACGCGCGGTGGATAATAACCCGCCGCCCGCCCCCGGCGGCAAGCGGATCAAGCTGCGTTATATCACCCAGGCACGCACGCGGCCGCCGACCTTTGTCGTGTTCGGGACGCGGACGGACAGCCTGCCGGGCAGCTATGAACGCTATCTGGTCAACGGCATGCGCAAGGAACTGGGGTTCCAGGGCGTGCCGGTGCGGCTCAACTTCCGCAATTCGCGCAACCCCTATGACGAATGACGGGACTTAATGCAGCGGGGACGCTGGTCGTCGATGCGCGCGGGATGCGCTGTCCCTGGCCCGCACTGCGGCTGGCGCGCGCTATGCGCGATGCCGCCGATGTGCTATTGATCGCCGACGATCCGCAGGCTGGGCGCGAAGTTACGGCGCTGGCTACCGAACATGGCTGGTTAGTTGACGCTGAAAGCGCGGCGGATGACGCGGGCCGCTGGCGGGTGCGCCGCTGACCCAAATTGGGGCGGCTTTGGCGACAAGCCGCCCGCGTCGTAACGTCTTTTTTACCCAACTTAGTCATGTGTCGGGTGGGACCACGACCGACTTTGCACACCAAGGGACACTGAATTGGACGAAATCTTGGTCGATTGGGATGAATTCCGCGCCACGCGTACCCAGCTGGGCGCCGCGTTTGTGCGGATTCTGGGCTATTTTCGCGAAGACGGCACCAAATCGGTGGCGGCGATCGAAGAGGCGATGCGCGCACGCGATGCGCGCGGGCTCGTCATGCCCGCACACACGCTGAAAAGCGAAGCACGCCAGTTCGGCGGCGAAAAACTTGGCGCGGTCGCCGAAGACATCGAAATGTTTGGGCGTCACTGCGTCGAGAGCCAGATCAGCCCCGAAGAATATCTGCCGCGCGTCGTCGAACTGCGGCGGCTGTTCGAGGAAACGCTGGGCGCGCTTGAACGCGAAGCCAATCCGTTGGTCCAGCGCCGCCCGACCGGGTTCGGCCGCGCCGTCGGTTACTGAGCAGGCACCGCTTTCCGCATCGGCTGGAGCTGCCCGCGCGCGAGGCTCCGCCATAACCATTCGAGCGGTCCGTAGCGAAAGCGGTCGAGCCAGGGCTTTGACCACAGCAGCATGAGCGCCCACATGGCCAGGCACATCAGGTAGAGCGTCCAGCGACCGACATCGCCGAACAGCCCCAGCCCATAGCCGTAAAAGACCGTCGTCATCACGATGCTGGTCCCCAGATAATTGGAAAAGGCAGCCCGTCCTGCCGCCGCGACGCGTGCGATCAGCGCGCTGCCCGCGGCGCCGTGGATCACCAGCACCAGCAAGGCGGCATAGGCGATCGTCATCATCAGCCGGCCCGGTGCAGCCCAGGCCAGGAAGGCGTTGACCGCGACGATATAGTCGAAATCGGCGCGCCACTGGAGCCAGCCGACTAGCGCGGTCAACGCCAGCCCCGGCGGCAGCCAGCGCAGCGCGATCCGCCGATAGTCATGGGTGCTCCAGGTTCCGGTCAGGAAGCCATTGCGGAACAGCGCCATGCCGAGCAGCATCAGCGGCAGCGTTTCCAGAAACGACATCAGCACCATAACCAGCGGATTGATGGCGTTGTCCAGTCGCTCATTAAGGATTGGCAGATAGGGGCCGCGAAAGAGCGCCAATTCGGCGCTAACCTGGTCATCGATCCTGGCATATTCTTCGCGCACGCCCTGACCCGCCTCGGCCATCGGCGATGCCGGATCGTCGGCGGCGGTGGCGAGCGCCAACTGGGCGCCGAAGAACAGCGACGTCAAGACGACGCCGAGCGTGAACAGCCCGAGCGCCCATTTGATCAGCCGCCGCGCCTCCCACTTGCGGAAGCGAAAGGCGACGCAGCCAACCGCGGCGTAGAGAAACAGGATGTCACCCCACCAGATGAAATAATAATGGCACAGGCCGAATATCGCGAGCCACGCCATGCGGCGATTATGGATCGATCGCGGGTCTTGTCCGGCGGCTTCGGCGCGGTCGATGATCAAAAGCATGCTGGCCCCGAACAGGATCGAGAAGAGCCCGCGCATCTTGCCGTCGAACAGGATGAAACCGAACGCCCAGGCCGCGATGTCGGACGCCGTTTCGCCGCCATAGGCGCGCGGCGACACATAAGCCATTTCGGGCATCGCAAAGGCGACGATGTTCATCGCCAAGATGCCCATCACGGCAAAGCCGCGCATCGCGTCGAGAGTGATCAGCCGTTCGGTTCGGTCGCCGCTGTCCTCGGTCATATGTCGTCCCCACTGTATTACAGCTCTATAACGGTCGCTCTTCGCATTGGTCCAGCGATTAACACACTATTGACATCTATGTCAGTAATGCTATTTGACCATCATCTCCAGATTCGCACGAGAGCAGCCATGACCCCGACCATCTTCTCCCACCCCGACCGCAAAATACCGACCTTTCGCCCGTTCAAGGCGCTGTCGCATTTCCGCAAGCTGATCAAGGACAAGGAAGACACCGAGCAGGTGTTCCACATTTTTGAAAGCCTGCCGCGCAAGGGGTTCATGGACGACGCCCGCGCCTTCGTCGAAAGCGACAAGGGCCGTCAGTTGATGACGAGCGAGCCCTATCTGCCCGACCTGCTCGACGATCATGCGTGGATTGATGAATTGCCGGAGGGCAGTGTCGGCCACGCCTATGTCACCTTCATGCGCCGCGAAGGCCTGTCGGCCGCGGGCCTTGTCGCCGAAGCCGACAAGATGGGCCGTCCGAAGTTCGACGATCAGGTGCAATGGTATGCCAACCGCCTGCGCGACACGCACGATCTGTTCCACATCCTGACCGGTTATGGCCGCGACGCGCTCGGCGAACAATGCGTGCTGGGCTTCACCTATGGCCAGACCGGCAATTACGGCAATTTCTTCATCGCCTATGCGGGCGGATATGAAGTGAAGCGCGGCGTGAAAGCCGATGCCCCTGTGTTCGGTGCGATCCGTCAGGGCCAGCGCCATGGCAAGGCGGCGAAAGCGATCATCGAACAGGACATCCGCGCCCTGCTCGCCGAACCGCTCGACGCAGCCCGCTCCCGGCTGGGGATCGGCGAGCCGACGCTGTATCAGGAAGCGCACCGCGCCTACCGCAATCGCGGCATCGATCCGTATAATTTCCTGGCGTCGCAGCAGGCGATGGCGGCCTGAACCAAATCCTCCCTGTCGCGTAGCGATGGGGAGGGGGACCGCTCATCGCAGATGAGTGGTGGAGGGGCAGCGACGGTAGCGCCAAAGCCCCTCCGTCAGCGCTTCGCGCTGCCACCTCCCCATGGCTTCGCCACAGGGAGGATCGTCATTCCGCCAGCTTCGCGATCAGTGCCTGCGCCGCCGCCGGGTTGCGGACCTTCGCGCCGGATATGAAGAAGATATAGACATCGCGGTCACCCTTGGCCCAGTCGCGGGCCTGCTTGGCCCAGCTGTCGAGCGCCTTCGCGTCGTAGCCGGTTTCGACATCCTCTTGGCTGCGCTGTAATCGCGCGTAGGTGAAGTCGGCGGTCTGTTCGTCGATGCACGGGAATTCGTCGCTGTCGGCGTAAACGATCGCCATATTCCGCTCGCGCAGCATGTCGATGAACGCCTGATCGCGGAAACTTTCGTGGCGCACCTCGATCGCGTGGCGCAGCGGCAGGCCGTCCTGCGTCTCGGGCAGCAAGTCGAGGAAACCCGCGAAATCGTCAGGCACAAATTTCTTCGTTCTCATGAATTGCCAATGGATCGGGCCGAGCCGGTCGCCGAGCCGCGTCAGTCCCTGCGTCAGGAATTTCTCGATCGACCCGGCGCCTTCCGCGAGGATCTTGCGGTTGGTCGTGAAGCGTGACGCCTTGACGCTGAATTTGAAGCCGTTGGGGACCGACGCGGCCCAATTGGCGAAGGTCTCGGGCTTCTGGCTGCTATAATAAGTGCCGTTGATTTCGATGCCCGTCAGCTGGTGGCCGGCATATTCGAGTTCGCGTTTTTGCGGATGCTTGGGTGGGTAAAAGGTGCCGCGCCATGGTTCGAAGGTCCAGCCGCCGATGCCGATATGGATGCTCATGGATTCACTCCTCCGTCCGAAAGCCCTGCCTCGTCATTGCGAGGAGCCGAAGGCGACGCGGCAATCTCCAGCTATCGTCCCGAATGGACGGGGGCTGGAGATTGCTTCGCTACGCTCGCAATGACAATTTAGGCCAGCGCTGCGTCGGCTCCCATCAACGCCGGGAAGAAGCCTTCATGTGCTTCGCGCAGTTCCGTCAGCGTCACCTCATGGTCGCTATCGGGCAGCTCGAAGACGATGCGGTCCTTGATCGTGCGGCCGACCGGATCGACCGGCACGTCGGCGCGGCCCGCGGCGTCGAGGAAATCGGCGAGGCAAGTGTCGCACACGGTCACCAGATACAGCCCTTGATCCTCGCCGAAGAAGCTTTCGGCGATGCCGAACGGCTGTTCTTCGCTGACCAGCACGCCGATGTTGGATTTCAGCGCCATTTCAGCGAGCGTTACCGCGATGCCGCCGTCGGAGACGTCGTGGCAGGCGGTGATCCAGCCGGCGTTGATCGCATGGCGGATGAAGTCGCCGGTGCGCTTTTCGCAGCGGAGGTTCACTTCGGGCGGCGGGCCTTCTTCGCGGCCGTGGATTTCGCGCAGCCAGATCGACTGGCCGAGATGCCCGGCGCGTTCGCCGACCGCCAGCACGATGTCGCCGGTGCGCTTGAAGCCGATGCCGACCGCCTTGTTCAGGTCTTCGATCACGCCGACGCCGCCGATCGCGGGGGTCGGCAGGATCGCGCTGCCGCCGCCCGTTGCCTTGCTCTCGTTGTAGAGGCTGACGTTGCCCGACACGATCGGATAGTCGAGCGCGATACACGCCTGCGCCATGCCGTCGAGGCAGCCGACGATCTGACCCATGATTTCGGGGCGCTGCGGATTGGCGAAGTTCAGGCAGTTGGTGATCGCGAGCGGGGTCGCGCCGACCGCGCTGATGTTGCGCCAGGTTTCGGCGACCGCCTGTTTGCCGCCCTCGACGGGATCGGCGTAGCAATAGCGCGGGGTGCAGTCGGTCGACATCGCGAGCGCGCGGTTGGTGCCGTGGATGCGGACCAGCGCGGCGTCGCCGCCGGTCTGCACCGTGTCGGCGCCGACCTGGCTGTCATATTGCTCCCAGATCCAGCGGCGGCTGGCGATGTCGGGGGTGCCCATCAACGTTTTGAGGTCGGCGGCGACGTCCTTCGTCTCGGGGACGTTCGTCAGCGCGGCCTGCTTCGGCGTCGGGACGTGCGGGCGATCATAAAGCGGCGCATCGTCGGCGAGCGGGCCGAGCGGGATGTCGCAGACGATCTCGCCATGATGCTCCAGCACCATGCGGCCGGTGTCGGTGACGGTGCCGATGACCGCGAAGTCGAGTTCCCATTTGTGGAAGATCGCGGCGGCGAAATCCTCGCGGCCGGGCTTCAGCACCATCAGCATGCGTTCCTGCGATTCGGACAGCATCATCTCATACGCCGTCATGCCCGTTTCGCGCTGCGGCACATCGTCCATCTTGAGGTGGAGGCCGACGCCGCCCTTCGATGCCATTTCGACCGACGAGGAGGTGAGGCCCGCGGCGCCCATGTCCTGAATCGCGACGATCGCGTCCGACGCCATCAGTTCGAGGCACGCCTCGATCAGCAGCTTTTCGGTGAAGGGGTCGCCGACCTGCACCGTCGGGCGCTTTTCCTCGGCATCATCGCCGAAGTCGGCCGACGCCATCGTCGCGCCGTGGATGCCGTCGCGGCCGGTTTTGGAGCCGACATAGACGATCGGATTGCCGACGCCCGATGCGGCCGAATAAAAAATCTTGTCCTGTTCGGCGATGCCGACGGTCATCGCGTTGACGAGGATATTGCCGTCATAGGCCTTGTGGAAATTGACCTCGCCGCCGACGGTGGGGACGCCGACGCAATTGCCATAACCGCCGATGCCGTGGACGACGCCCGAGATGAGATGCTTCATCTTCGGATGGTCGGGACGGCCGAAGCGCAGCGCGTTGAGGTTCGCAACCGGACGCGCGCCCATCGTGAACACGTCGCGCAAAATGCCGCCGACCCCAGTCGCCGCGCCCTGATAGGGTTCGATGTACGAAGGGTGATTGTGGCTCTCCATCTTGAAGATCGCGGCGAGTTTCTTGCCCCCTTCGCCTTCGCCGATGTCGATCACGCCGGCGTTCTCGCCGGGGCCGCAGATCACCCAAGGCGCTTCGGTCGGCAGTTTTTTAAGGTGCAGGCGCGAGCTTTTATAGCTGCAATGCTCCGACCACATGACCGAGAAGATGCCGAGTTCGACCAAGTTCGGCTCACGCCCGATCGCGTGCAGGACGCGCTCATATTCCTCAGGCGAGAGGCCATGGTCGGCAACGACCTGAGCGGTGATGACGGAGGCGGGCGCGGTTGCGGTCTGAGTCATGGCGCGCCTTTAGCGACACAGGCGCAAACCGAACAGGCTCAATAAATAGGGACTGTCCCTATTTATCGCTCGCTAGCCTTGCGGTTCCCGCTAGAGTGCGCAATAAATAGGGACTGTCCCTATTGACTGTCCCTATTTATCGGAGTATTGGAGGGCAAATGCCTCGTGCATCCCGGATTGTGATACCCGGTGTACCGCATCATGTGGTGCAGCGCGGCAATCGTCGGCAACCAATCTTCTTTTCCGACGCCGACCGCAGTCGCTACGTCGATTGGCTCGCCGAGAGTTGCCAGCGGTTTGCGACAACCTGTCTAGCGTGGTGCCTGATGGACAATCATGTGCATCTCATTCTCGTGCCTTCGACCGCCGACGGCTTAAGGGGACCAATCGCGAGCGCGGCGACGCGGCTGTCGCAGCGGATCAATCTGATTCAACAGACTAGCGGCCACCTCTTTCAAGGACGCTATGCCAGCTACGCTATGGACGAGGCGCATCTGATGGTCGCGTTGCGCTATGTCGAAAATAATCCGGTGAAGGCCGGTTTGGTGAAAGCGGCCGAGCAATGGGCTTGGTCGAGTGCGGCCGCCCATGTGGCGCGCCGCGCCGATCGGTTGGTGAGCGGTGCCGAGTTTGCGGACGTGGTCCCCAATTGGCGTGCGATGCTGGCGAGCGGACTGGAAGCCGCAGAAGACGAAGCGCAGGGCATCGAAAAAGCGCTTCTGGCCGGGCGGCCGCAGGCGACTTCGGCTTGGCTCGCAGCACATGCTGAGCATATTGGCGACCGCGCTGCCCCCCGGCAGCGCGGTCGCCCGTTTAAGAAAAAATAGGGACAGTCCCTATTTAATGTCAGCGCGATGCGAGCGTGGTGGTCTCGATCCTGAGCGGTACGACGTCGCGCAGCGGAAAGCTGACCTGCTGCGATCCCACGGTGCCGCGGACGCGGTGGGTGCCGACGCGCAAGGTGAAGGGTTTGCCGGTGCGTTCCTCGACGCCGCTGATGACGCGGACATCGCCGACCTGTGTCACCGTGTAGCTGTAGCTGCTGCCCTTATGCTCGAACCGCTGCGTTGCGGCGTCTTCGGCGTGGGCGACGGCGGGAATGGTGGCGAACAGCGCCAGGATCGAGAGAATGATCTTTTTCATGATGCAAGTCCTTGTTTGTTAGAACAAAACTTGCCTTTACGCCCCTCTCTCTTGTGCAATGCAGCATGATGGGCCGCGCACCGCACGGCAATTGCAAAAAGCGGAATCGTGATTGTCGAAAGTGAAGCGGGATTACGCGGTGCGCGGCAGCAAGGTCAGCACCAGCCACGCCGCGGCGCCCGCCGCGAAACCCGTCGCCAGCGTGCCCCAAGCGATGTCGAGCAGCGTCACCTTGGTCGACCAGATCTTCATCGTCGCATGGTTGGTCAGGTCATAGGTCATGTAACAGAAGAATCCGAACATCGCCCCCCACTGCGCTGCGACCTGCCATTTGCCCGCGGCCAATGCAGGCGCGACCGCGAAAATCTGGATGCCCAGCATATAGAGCGCGTAAAAGATCAGCGCCGGGGCGGGGCGCCAGCCGTCCATCAGCAGCGCGCCGATTTCCGGGCGATAGACTTTGAGCAGCATCGTGCGGAGCCAGATCGCGTCGAGGATGCCGAAGATGATGGCCGTAGCGAAGTAGGCGGCGATGGTTTGCAGGGTCATGGCGGGACTTTCATGGCGACCGTCCGACGATTGTCGAGGCCAAATGCATGGGCATCAGCCTAGGCACAGACAGTATGACGTCAAGCCTGACCGCACTTGACCATTGGGGGGCGAAAGGGCCAAAGCATGGCGATGACGGACACCCCCGAAACCTCTGCCGCGCCCGCCCCCGACCCTGCCATCACCGCGCTTTCGTTTGAAGCCGCGATGGGCGAGCTCGAAACGATCGTGCGGCGGCTGGAAAGCGGCGATGTCAGCCTGGAAGAATCGGTGGCGCTCTATGAACGCGGCCATGCGTTGCGCGGGCATTGCGAAGCGCGGCTCGCCGCGGCGCAGGCGCGGATCGAGCAGGTGAGCCTGGGCGCCGACGGGCGGCCGACGGGAACCACGCCCTTCGGTGAAAGCTGAGCAGTGATGGCGTCGGCGAGCGATGAACTTTCGAGCGGAACGCAGTTGCTGCTGAGCACGCAGGCCGAGGTGATGGCGGGCATCGACGCGCTGTTCGACCAGCTGCTGCCCGTCCCCAACGATCCGCGCGCGCCGCTTTACGAAGCGATGCGTCACGCCGCGATCGCGGGGGGCAAGCGGCTGCGCCCGCTGCTCGTCCGCGCCGCGGGCGACCTGTTCCATGTCGATCGCGGGCTAAGCTTGCGTGTCGGCGCAGCGGTCGAGGCGATGCATGTCTATTCGCTGATCCACGACGATCTGCCATGCATGGACGACGACGATCTGCGCCGCGGCAAGCCGACGGTGCACAAGGCGTTCGACGAGGCGACCGCGGTGCTCGCGGGCGATTCGCTCCACGCGCTGGCGTTCGAATGGCTCTGCGATCCGGCGACGAGCAGCGATCCGTTCGTGCGCGGCGAACTATGCTGTGAACTCTCGCGTGCAGCGGGTCCGGCGGGCATGGCGGGCGGCCAGATGATGGACCTTGCTGCCGAAACGGCGAACTTCGACCTGCAGACGGTGACGCGGCTGCAACAGCTCAAGACCGGGGCGCTGATTGCCTTTTCGGTCGAGGCCGGGGCGATCCTGGCGCGGATCCCGCCCGAGGGGCGCACCGCGCTGCGCGCCTATGCGCGCGACATCGGGCTCGCGTTCCAGATCGCTGACGACATTATGGACGTCGAGGGTGACGAGGCGCTCGCAGGCAAGGCGCTGCACAAGGATGAAGCCGCGGGCAAGGGCACCTTTGTGACGCTGATGGGGCTCGAACGCGCGCGCGGCCAGGCGACCGCGCTGGTCGATCAGGCGATCGGGCATCTGGCGAGCTTTGGCGACGAGGCGACGCTGCTGCGCGCCATCGCCCGCTATGTGGTGGAGAGGGATCGTTGATGCGCATTGGGGTTTATCCCGGAACCTTTGACCCGATCACGCTGGGGCATATGGACATCATCCGCCGCGGCGCGAAGCTGGTCGACCGGCTGGTGATCGGGGTGACCACCAACATCACCAAATCGCCGTTGTTTGACGACGACGAGCGGATCGAAATGGTGCGCAGCGAGGTCGCGGGGCTAGGCGGCGATATTCGCGTCGTCGGTTTCAACTCGCTGCTGATGGATTTTGCCGAGCGCGAGGGCGCGGGCATGATCGTGCGCGGACTGCGCGCGGTCGCCGACTTCGAATATGAATATCAGATGGCGGGGATGAACCAGCAATTGAACGACCGCATCGAGACGGTGTTCCTGATGGCCGATGTCGGTCTGCAACCGATCGCATCGCGGTTGGTTAAGGAAATCGCGATCTTTGGCGGCGACATCCATAAATTCGTGACGTCTTCGGTGCGCGATGCCGTCGTGGCGCGGATCGCCGAGCGCGGACTCTTGCAAGGCGAGCGCTGATACCGATCATTGAGCGTTCAGCTTTTTCCAGCTAGGGCGCGCCAGTCGGGGCGCAAATCCAGTTTACTTTTCAGAGGCCGATCCAGCATGAAATTTTCTTTCCGCCCCATGATTCTCTCGGCGATGGCATTCGGTCTCGCGGTTTCGGCCGTTGCACAGGAAGCGCCGCCCGCGCCGAACCCGATGCCCGAGACGGCGCAGCCCGCGCCGCCGATGGAGGCACCCGCGCCGCCTGTCGAAACTCCGCCCGCTGCCGAAGCGCCTGCGGCAACCGATGCCGCTCCCGCCGCCGCGACCGAAACCCCGGCCGTGCCGACGATGACCCCCGATCAGTACATCAATAACCCCGAGTATATGCTCAACCTCGACCTTTCGACGGGTGGTCGGGTCGTGATCCAGCTCTATCCCAATGTCGCGCCGAACCATGTCGAGCGGCTGAAAATGCTGGCGCGCGCCGGATTTTACGACGGGCTCAAGTTCCACCGCGTGATCGACGGCTTCATGGCGCAGACCGGCGATCCCAGCGCGACCGGGCAGGGCGGCTCGCAGCTGCCCGACCTCAAGGCCGAATTCAACGTCACGCCGCACCTGCGCGGCACGCTGTCGATGGCGCGCGCCGAAAGCGAAGACAGTGCTAACAGCCAGTTCTTCATCATGCTCCAGCCGCGCTTTGCGCTCGACCGCCGCTATACTGCTTTCGGCCGGGTCGTGTCGGGGATGCAATATGTCGACGCGATCCAGAAGGGCGAGCCGCCCGCGGTGATGTCGCGCATGGTCCAGGTATCGGTCGCTGCCGACAACAAACCGATACCGCCGGTATCGGCGCTCGTCGAAGCGGCGCCCGCTCCGGCGCCCGCCGCAGAGATCACCGCCGACCAGCTCAACGCGCCGGTCCGCTAAGCCGACCATCGGCGCGAAGTTCCATGCGCGTCGACGCCTTTGATTTTGACCTGCCGAACGAACGGATCGCGCTGCGCCCTGCACGGCCGCGCGACGCGGCGCGGATGCTCGTGGTCGATGGCGACCGGATCGTCGATGCCGGGGTCGGCGACCTGCCCGCATGGCTGCGCCCCGGCGACTGCGTGGTGTTCAACGACACGCGCGTGATCCCGGCCCAGCTGGAGGGGCGCCGCGGCGACGCGAAGATCGGCGCAACGCTCCACAAGCGCATCGACCTGCGGCGCTGGCAGGCGTTCGTGCGCAATGCCAAACGGCTGCGCGTTGGCGAGATCGTCGATTTCGGAGCGGCGGTTTCTGCAGTCGCCGAAGAGCGGCTTCCCGATGGGAGCTTTATCCTCGCCTTTGCGGGCGACGAGCCGGTCGAAGTGCTGCTCGAACGCGCGGGCACGATGCCGCTGCCGCCCTATATCGCGGGCAAGCGCGCTACTGATGAAAAAGACCGCAGCGACTACCAGACGATGTTCGCGGCAAAGGATGGCGCCGTCGCCGCGCCCACCGCTGCGCTGCACTTCACCCCGAAGCTGCTCGATGCGCTCGCCATAGCAGGCGTGGCGTCCGAAACACTAACGTTGCACGTCGGCGCTGGGACGTTCCTGCCAGTGAAGGCCGACGACACCAAAGACCATGTGATGCACGCCGAATGGGGACGGATCGAAGCCGACACCGCGACGCGGCTCAACGCCTTGCGCGCTGCGGGCGGGCGCATTATCGCGGTTGGCACCACCAGCCTGCGCCTGCTTGAAAGCGCGGCGCAGGACGACGGCACGATCGCGGCGTTTGCGGGCGACACCGCGATCTTCATCACCCCCGGCTATCGCTTCAAGGCGATCGACGGGCTGATGACCAACTTCCACCTGCCACGCTCGACGCTCTTCATGCTGGTCAGCGCGCTGATGGGGCTGGAGACGATGCAGGCGGCTTACGCCCATGCGATCGCGAGCGAATACCGCTTCTACAGCTATGGCGACGCCAGCCTGTTGCTACCCAAACCCGCCGCATAGGCTTGCCGTCGCCGTCGCCGCACGGCCCGGCTAAATCTCGATAATGATCTTGATGTTGTCGGTGCTGACGGCGGCCGCCTCAGCCACCTGCGCTTTGGCGCGGGAAACGACGTCGCTCAAGCTGTTCGCTTCATCAATCCCCAGCAATTCGGTCATTTCGACCTCTAACAGGATCGCCAGCGCCTTGATCCGCCCCGCCTTGGGCCGCGCCTTGTCCTGTTCCCAGGCTGAGATCGATTGCTCGCTCACCCCCAGTTCGGCGGCGATCTGTACCTGCGTCAGCCGCTTGGCTGTGCGAAGCCGGTGGAGCCGGACGCCGAAGCTTTCGCTGGCGGGCGCGCTCGGGGCGACATTCTCCTCGCGTTCTGCCCCGACAACAGCGCGAAGCTGCGCAGCGCTCAGCGTTGCGGCGGAGATCGGCGTTTCAAACTGACAGCCATAAAGAGCCCCGCTCGCCCAAATCACCTTGGCGCGGGTCGCCCCGGCATGCGGCAGGACGATGTCGATGCCGTCGCCCAACGTCAGCGCAACATCACCTTCGAGCAGCAGTCCCGTCGCCGAAATATTGTGAACCGACACATTGACGTCGCCGCCGCCGGCCCGGGTGCCGTGCAGTTGCAGGCGCAATTTCCGCCGCGCGCTGCGCGCCTTGTCGTTGGGCGAGCCTGTTTTTTCGATGAATGCCGGAATTGCCATTGCCTCCATAGTCGGCGCTCTGGGGTTAAGGGGGCGTTACCGGAACCAATATGCGGTCATGCGTGCGCTTACGGCGACGACAGTCGCGTTCCACCCGCCATGTGGGGAGGCGCTGGCTTGGCGCCGACCATGCGCGTGAGAGGTGTGTTAGGTGCGGCCTAAGTTAAAAGTTTAGTTTGCCCATCCCGATCAGTCGGCGGACGCGGACAGGTCGGAAGATCCGGATTGTGCAGCCGATTGTTAGCCAAAACCCTTGGAATCAAGCCATTCCGCTTTATTCCCTGATCTTAACATCTTGCTGCACGCTGTATCAAAGGGGAACAGAGTCCAATCGGGCGTCCCAAACGGGCCGGACCGAGTGGTATTGGCATTGCTAATGTAAATAAATTGTTTATTTTCTCTATCAGATTTGAACGATTCTTCGGCCACGGGAGTGGTGCGGGAAACAAGAATAGCGCCCGGCAACGCGCCTTGATCAATTCAGGCGCCTTGCCCGGCATCGGGGGTTTTTTTGGCATATCGTCTTCGCCGAAAGGTAGCGCGATCCAGCGCGGCTACAGCTTTGCTGCTGTTGTCGGGGGTCGCGACCGCAGGGAATGCCAGGGACAGCGCGCCCGCTTTTGACGGCGCGTCGGTCAACGTCGTTCTTGCTGGCCACATCACCGCGAAGTGCTCGGTCGGCGGCGGCGGCACGATCAGCCTGGGCGAGCTGGTCGGCGATAAGCAGGCGACCGCCAGCTTCAACGTCGGATGTAACGTGCCGTTTGAAATGGTTTTTCGGTCGGCATCGGGCGGAATTGCCCATGCACCCCTACAAATCTGAGGGTCGTCATAACGGGGCAGTAGTTAATGCCCTGTTCGCCAAAGCTGGTTAACAACAAGCTTCCGTGTTGCGGGGCCGCGCGCCGAAAGTCGGCTCACATCGGGTTCCCGATTTATTTACATTATCGCAATCCCTTGCGCGCATAGCGGTGGCCAGTGTGGGGACCAGCAAGAGTTTGATTTGATGGAAATGCCATCGCGGATCGAATCCGGCGAGCGGGGGGATGACGGTGTCGATGAGGGCCAGCGTGGCTTTTTCGGCATGATCGGATCGCGCATCGGCAAACCGCGCGGCGACGTCGCGCCGAACCTGCACACCCGCGAAGCGCTGCTTCTGCTCCAGAATTACGAAGAAAGCGGGCAGGGCTGGTTCTGGTCAACCGATGCCAAGGGGCGCTTGACCTATATCACCGATTCGGTCGCGCGGCTGATGGGGCGGACCAGCGGGCAGTTGCTGGGGACCATCTTTACCGAGCTGTTCCTGCCGGTCGACAGCCATGGCGAACGCCAGCGCACCTTGCCCTTCCTGCTCACCAAACAATCGAAATTCGATGAGCTGCCGCTGCGCAGCGCGTTCGAGGGCGACGATCGCTGGTGGGCGATTTCGGGGCGGCCGCAGTTCGACGGGGGCGGCAAATTCACCGGCTATCGTGGCAGCGGCACCGACGTCACCGCGCAGCGGCGATCGGCCGAAGATGCCTCGCGCCTTGCGCTCTACGATTCGCTGACCGGGCTCGCCAACCGCTTCAACATCTCTAAAAAGCTCGACACCACGCTTGCCGCCTTTGCCCAGCAACAGCGCGTGTGCGCGATCATGCTGCTCGACCTCGACCGCTTCAAACAGGTCAACGACACGCTGGGGCATCCGGCCGGCGACGCGCTGCTCAAACAGGTTGCCCAGCGGCTACTCAAGATCGTCGGCGACAAGGAAATGGTCAGCCGCCTGGGCGGTGACGAGTTCCAGATCATTCTTCCCGATGTCGAGGATCGCGGCAAGCTGGGTGACATGGCCGCCGACATCATTAACAGCCTGTCGCAACCCTATTCGGTCGAGGGCAGCCGCTGTATCATCGGCGCCTCGGTCGGGGTCGCAATCGCACCCTTTGACGGGTTGAGCAGTGACGATCTGGTCCGTAACGCCGATCTGGCGCTCTATGCCGCGAAGGGCAATGGCCGCGGCCGCTTCAGCTTCTATTCGAGCGACCTGCACCAGGCGGCCGAGATTCGCCGCGCGCTCGAGGATGATCTGCGCGACGCGCTGGTCCGCGGCGAGATGGACTTGCGATACCAGCCCGTCGTCAACGCCAAATCGAACATGGTGACGGGGGTCGAGGCGCTCGTGCGCTGGACGCACCCCGATCGCGGCGTGATTTCTCCGGGCGTCTTCATCCCGATCGCCGAGGAGGCTAATCTGATCTGGCCGCTCGGCGAATGGGTGCTGCGCAAGGCGTGCGAGGATGCGGTCAACTGGCCCGGCGACATGCGGGTCGCGGTCAATGTTTCGCCGATCCAGTTTGCGAACGCGGATTTGCCCAAGATCATTGCCAATGCGTTGGCGACGACGGGGTTGGCGCCTGATCGGCTTGAACTCGAAATCACCGAAAGCGTGTTCCTGGGCGATTCGGCCGACACAGCGAAAATGTTCAAGGCGCTCAAAGCGCTCGGCGTCCGTCTTGCGCTCGACGACTTCGGCACCGGCTATTCGTCACTCAGCTATTTGCAGACCGCGCCGTTCGACAAGATCAAGATCGACCAGAGTTTCGTCCGCGATGCCACGGTGCCAGGATCGCGCAACGGCGCGATCATCGCCGCGATCGTCGCGTTGGCCGAGGCATTGGAGATGGAAACGACGGCGGAGGGCATCGAATCGCTCGACCAGCTCGACCTTATTCGCAAACTCAACGTCAGCCATGTGCAGGGTTATGTCTATAGCAAGCCAGTCCTCAACGCCGAACTGCTCGAACATGCCGAGGTCGGATCGTGGACGATCAAGCCCGCGGGGCCGGCGCGGCAGCGCAACGATCGTTTCTCGCTGTTCCGCAAGGTCGGCGCGATCCATGACAATCATCGCTACGACGTTGTGATCCGCAACTTGTCGTCAACCGGCGCCTTTATCGAGGGGATATTGGACGTACCGCTCGGCACCCAATTTGTCATCGATTTTGGCGAAGGCCAGCTGGTCACCGCGACCGTTCGCCGCTCGATGAAGCACCAGCAGGGGGTCGAGTTTGAACAGACGATGGTCAGCGATGGCAATGGGGGGCTGTGTACGCGCCACCGTGTGTCGCCCTATCTGATCGCAGCGGCGACGCAATCGACCGCCGCGATGGCGCTGCCGATGTTTACGACGACGAACGACTGGAAAGCTGCCTGATCGCAGGTTTGGAACCGTCCGCGTAATCGTCCGTTCTGCTCCCGAACAGGAGAAGACCATGGCCGAAACCAAAATCTTTGCGCGGCTGAAAGCCGATCACGACCGCCACCGCAAATTGCTCGACCAGATTGATGAGACCAAAGGCGACAGCCCCGAACGCGAAAAGCTGTTCGAGGCGTTTCGCGTCGAGGTGACTGCGCATGCGGCGTCGGAAGAAATGTCGCTCTATGCGACGATGCTGGGTAAACCGGACCTCCGCGAAGACGCGCAGCACAGCGTGTCGGAGCATAAGGAAATCGACGATTTGCTCACCGAACTCTACGAGATGGACTTCGCTTCGACCGGCTGGCTGACCCGTTTTCGCACGATGAAGCATCGCTATCTCCACCATATTGAAGAGGAAGAGGAAGAGATGTTCCCCGAAGCCGAAGAGGGTCTGTCGGAGGCGAAGAAGAAGGAGCTGCTTGCGATCTTTGAAAAGGAAAAACCGAAGGAAAAGGCCAAGGCGGCTGCCGATGAGCCTTCGAGCGAGGACGACAAGGAATAGGTGCTACGAAATTCTCCCTGTGGCGCAGCCATAGGGAGGGGGACCGTCCGCGAAGCGGATGGTGGAGGGGCGGCGACGGTAGCGCCATTGCCCTTTCGTCAGTCTTGCGGACTGCCACCTCTCCATTGCTGCGCGACAGGGAGGATCGTCCATACCTCGACTTTTGCTCACCCCGCCGCCATAGGCGCGCCCGATGACCGACAGATTCACCTTTTCGATCGCCGCGACCGACGGCGCCGCGCGCACCGGCACGATTGCGATGCAGCGCGGCGAGATTCGCACCCCCGCGTTCATGCCCGTCGGCACTGCGGCGACGGTGAAGGCGATGCGCCCGGCCGAGGTGCGCGCGACCGGCGCCGACATCATTTTGGGCAACACCTATCATCTGATGCTGCGCCCGACCGCCGAACGCATGGCGCGGCTGGGCGGGCTGCACAAGTTCATGGACTGGGACCGGCCGATCCTGACCGACAGCGGCGGGTACCAGGTGATGAGCCTGTCGGCGCTCACCAAGCAGAGCGAAGAGGGGGTTGCGTTCAAAAGTCACCTCGACGGTTCGAAGCATATGCTGACCCCCGAACGCTCGATGGAAATCCAGCGCCTGCTCGGCAGCGACATCGTGATGGCGTTCGACGAATGCCCGCCGAACGGCGTCGATGCCAAGCGCGCCGAAGCGAGCATGGATCGCTCGATGCGCTGGGCCGCACGCAGTCGCGCCGGGTTCGACGCGGGCGGCGAGCATGCGGCGCGCTCGGCACTTTTCGGCATCCAGCAGGGCTCCCTCGACGAAAAGCTGCGCGCGCGCTCGGCGGCCGCGCTCACCGACATCGGCTTCGACGGTTATGCGATCGGCGGCCTCGCGGTCGGCGAGGGGCAGGAAGCGATGTTCGGCGTGCTCGATTATGCGCCCGCGCAATTGCCCGCCGATCGCCCGCGTTACCTGATGGGGGTCGGCAAGCCCGACGATCTGGTCGGCGCGGTCGCGCGCGGGGTCGATATGTTCGATTGCGTGCTGCCGACGCGCTCGGGGCGCAACGGGCAGGCCTTTACCTGGGATGGCCCGATCAACATTCGCAACGCAAAGTTTGCCGAGGATCAGGCACCGCTCGATGCGTCATGCGGTTGCCCGGTCTGCACAACCTGGTCGCGCGCCTATCTGCACCATCTTGTCCGGTCGGGCGAGATGCTCGGCGCGATGTTGATGACGCAGCATAACCTGCATTTTTATCAGGATGTGATGCAAGCGATGCGCGACGCCATTGCGGCAGGGCAATTCGCTACTTTTCAGAGTGATTTTGACGCGCGCTACCAGCGCTGAGCGTCAGTCGAGTTTGCTCAAAAGATCTAGCAGCGACTGCGGAATTGTTTCATCCACGGTCGACTCATACGCCCGGCGCAGGGCGCCATTGACGTCCTGCGCCTTGGCGGCAGGTTTTTTTTCCGCGTCCTTCCCCGACGTCGCACTTTGTGGCGAACCGGTTCTAGATGACATTATCGGGGCATCCGCTTAACATGGGGCCTGTTGCTAACCGCGCATTTATCAAACCGCAATGGCGCGTTTGTTCTTCCTCATGAAACTAATTTGCGGCTAAATCGTTCCCATGAGGTGAAATTATGTCGGCGGGCGTGGCTTTGGGCCGTGTTTGCTGGTTTTTCGGCGGGTTAAGTCTCGTTTCTGGAGGGAAATTTATGTCATTGGGTCAGGCGATCGCGCCGCATCTTCCGTATCTGCGACGCTATGGTCGGGCGATTTCGGGCAGCCAGCAGAATGGCGACGCGCTGGTTGCGCGTTTGCTAGAAACATTGGTCGCCAATCCCGCTGCGGTCGATACCGGCAACGACCTGCGCATCCAGCTGTACCGGATGGTGCATGACAATTTCGGGTTGATGGCTGGCGCGGCGACGTCCGATGACGACGCCAACCTGACCGACATTGCCATCGCCGACGCCCGCCTGCGCCGCATTCCGTCGCTGGCGCGGCAGGCTTTGCTGCTGACCGCGGTCGAGGGATTCAATGCCGAGGATACCGGCCGCATCATCGGCCGCGATACCGACGAAGTGAAAACGCTGATCGCCGAGGCGACCGACGAAATCGATCGCCAGACCCGCGCGCGCATCCTGATCATCGAGGACGAGCCGATCATCGCGATGGATATCGAAATGATCGTTCGCGACCTGGGTCATGACGTCGTTGCGGTTGCGACGACGCATCGCGAAGCGGTGGCGGAAGCGCAGAAGCATCAGCCGGGCCTCGTGCTCGCCGACATTCAGCTTGCGGACAACAGCTCGGGCATCGAAGCGGTCCAGGAAATCCTGACCGCGCTGAAAGTGCCGGTCATCTTCATCACGGCTTTCCCCGAACGGCTGCTCACCGGCGACCGCCCCGAACCGGCGTTCCTGCTCACCAAGCCGTACCAGCCGGCGACGCTGCGCGCGGCGATTTCGCAAGTGCTGTTCTTCGATGAAAGCACGGTTCCGGCCTGAGTTTTCTGCTAATCGTCATTGCGAGGAGCGAAGCGACGCGGCAATCCAGAGTGTGTGTAAACCGCTCTGGATTGCTTCGCTCCGCTCGCAATGACGAAGTGGGGTTGATACCGCAAAGTTAGCGGGCGATAGCCACCGCCGATGACCATCCGCGACGCTTCCCACCGCCAATCGGCGCTCAACCGGCTCACCGCCAATGCGCCGTTTCTGGCGCGGCTCGCCGAACTCAACCCCGACGATGTGACGCGCTTCCTCGCCGACGGCACTGACACGGCGCTCGCGCAAGTCGTGCCGCCGCCAGCCGACGACGAAATCATGCGCGCGCTGCGCCAATGGCGCGGTCGCATCGCGCTGCTGCTCGCGCTCGGCGACCTGTCGGGCGAGCATGATGTCGCGACCACCACCCGGCTGCTGTCCGATTTTGCCGATCAGGCGTGCGACGCCGCGCTCGCCGCCGCTTTTTCCGAGCGCGTTCCGGGCGATGAGGCGCGCGGGCTGTCGGTGATCGCGCTGGGGAAGCTCGGCAGCCATGAGCTTAATTACTCGTCCGACATCGACCCGATCCTGATCTTCGATCCCGCCACATTGCCGCGCCGATCGCGCGACGACCCGACCGAGGCGGCAGTGCGGATTGCGCGGCGCATGACCGAAATCTTGTCAGCGCGCACCGGCGACGGCCATGTCCTGCGCGTCGACCTGCGGTTGCGGCCGCATCCCGAGGTCACTCCGATCGTGCTGCCGGTGGATGCGGCTATCTCTTATTATGAATCCGAAGCCCTGGCGTGGGAGCAGGCGGCGTTTATCCGCAGCCGTGCGTCGGCGGGCGATCGCATGCTCGGCGAGCAGTTCCTGTCGGCGATCCAACCGTTTATTTGGCGCCGCAGCCTCGATTTCCGCCAGCTCAAGGAAATCGGCGCGATGAGCGACCGGATCCGCGATCATTTCGCGCAGGGGCAGGCGTTCGGGCCGGGTTATGACCTGAAACGCGGGCGCGGCGGCATCCGCGAGATCGAATTTTTCGCGCAGGTCCACCAGCTGATCTATGGCGGGCGCGACGCGTCGCTGCGCGTCCCGGCAACGGTCGATGCGCTGGCGGCGCTCGCCGCGGCGGGGCGGGTCGAGCCCGAGGTCGCGACGCGTCTGTCGGGCCATTATGCAACGCTGCGCCGGATCGAACATCGGTTGCAGATGGTCGAGGACCAGCAGACGCATGGCCTGCCGACGCAGCCCGTCGCGCTTGATGGCGTCGCGCGACTCGATGGCGCGACCGATGGTGCTGCGCTGCTCGCGATGCTCGAACCCGTCACCGCCGATGTCGGCGCCTGCTACGACCGGCTCGTCGCCGAACGCGCGGTGACCACCGGCTTGCCGCGCGACGAAGATAGTCTCGCCGCAGCGCTGCTGGCGGCGGGGTTCGATCCGCCCGATGCCGCCTTGCGCACGATCGCCGAATGGCGCGGCGGCAAATTGCGCGCGCTGCGCAGTCCGGCGGCGCTCGACGCGCTCGAAACGATGCTGCCCGAACTGATCAAGGCGTTGGGCGCCGCGCCCGATCCGCAAGCGACGCTGACGCGGTTCGACAAGCTGGTTGCCGGGCTGCCGAGCGCGATCAACTTCTTCCACCTGCTCGCGGCGCAGCCCGCCTTGGCGCGCATCGCGACGCGCGTCCTGGCGCTCGCCCCGACGCTCGCGGACGCGCTCGGTACCCGCGCGCAACTGATCGAGGGGCTCATCGACAGCCGTGCCTTTGACGCCCCGGCCAACAAGGACCAGCTGCGCACCGAGTGGGCGCCGGGGCTGGCGGCGCTCGATTATGAACGATTGCTCGACCGCGTCCGCGATCTAGTCGGCGAACGACGCTTCGCCTATGGGGTGCAGCTCGTCGCGGGGGCGACCGATCCGCTTACGATCGCCTGCGGCTATTCCGATCTGGCGGAAGCCGCGCTCGGGGTGCTCGCCGACGCCACCGTCGCCGAATTTGTCGCCGCCCATGGCCGGATCGCCGACAGCGAACTGGTCGTGCTTGCACTCGGGCGGCTCGGGGGGCGGGCGCTGACCCACGCCTCCGACCTCGACCTCATCTATCTGTTCACCGGCGACCACCTCGCCGAATCCGACGGTCCGCGCTCGCTCGGCGCAACCACATACTACAACCGCCTCGCGCAGCGGGTTACCGCAGCGATGTCGGTGCCGACCGCGGCGGGCAAGCTCTACGACGTTGACACACGGCTGCGGCCGCAGGGCGCGCAGGGGCCGCTCGTCGTCACGCTTGACAGCTTCGAACGCTATCAGCGCGAGGAGGCCTGGACGTGGGAGCATATGGCGCTTCTCCGCGCGCGACCGGTCTATGGGTCGGACGAGGCGCGCGCCGAAGTCGAGCGGATCATCGCCGAGCTGCTCGCGACCGCGCGCGATCCGGCTAAGCTCGCCGCCGATGCCGCCGAAATGCGCGACAAGATCGCGGCGCACAAACCTCCGCAGGGCGCACTCGACATCAAGGGCGGTCCCGGCGGCCTCGTCGATCTGGAATTTGCGATGCAGGTGACCCAGCTCGCCAGCGGCCAATGCCACAACCCCAATATCGCCGCCGCGCTTGGCTGTCTGAAGGCGGCGGGACTGGCGCCCGACGGCGTCTGCGAAGCGCATGGCCTTCTGGCGCGGATGCTCGTTATGCTGCGGCTGACCGCGCCCGAGGGCGAGCCGCCGACCGCGGCGGCGCGGCAACTCGTCGCCAGCCAATGCGGCGAGCCCGGCTGGCCGCAACTGCTTGCCGCGCACAATGCGGCGCGGCAGGAGATTGCCGACTGGTGGACGTCGATTCGCCCGCAGCAGGAGAGTGAATAATGAGCGGTCTGAAGTTGGGCGACGCTATTCCCGCGGTGAAACTCCTCGACGCCGATGGCGCGACGATCGATCTCGCCGCCCTGAAAGGCGCGCCGCTGGTCGTCTATTTCTACCCCAAGGCCGACACGCCCGGCTGCACGGTCGAAGCGCAGGATTTCACCCGCCTCGCGCCCGAATTCGCCCATTTGAACGCGCAGGTACTCGCGGTGTCGCGCGACGCCCCGGCGAAGCTGTGCAAGTTCCGCGACAAATATGGCCTGACCGTCCGCCTCGCGTCCGATGAAGAGGGCGCGGTGTGCGAGGCGTTTGGCACCTGGGTCGAAAAGCAGAATTATGGGCGCAGCTATATGGGGATCGAACGCTCGACCTTCCTGTTCGGCGCCGACGGCAAGCTCGCGAAAGAATGGCGCAAGGTGCGCGTCAAGGGTCATGCCGAAGCGGTGCTGGAGGCGGCAAAGGCGCTGTAAATGCCGACCCTGGGTGAAGCTGCGCGCGCGGTCCTGCTGACGCCGGACCCGCACGACAAACGCCGCGCGGCGCGCAGCCTAGCGCGGGCGTGGCGACAGGGGCGGCTCGACCATCGCTGCGATACCGCGATGCCCGATCAGCCCGCGTGGCCAACCGAACCCGAACTGCTCGAACCCAGCCGGATGCCGCGCCGCGGCAAGGGCGGCTCCGAACGCGGGCGAATCGCGTTGCTCCACGCGCTGGCGCATATCGAATTTGTCGCAATCGACCTCGCGATCGACCTTGTGGGCCGCTTCGGCGACGAATTTCCGGGCCAGTTTGTCGACGACTGGATCGGCGTCGCTGCCGACGAGGCGATGCATTTCGCGCTGCTCGACCGCCGCCTGCGCCAACTCGGCAGTCATTATGGCGCATTGCCCGCGCATGCGGGATTATGGGAAGCGGCGCAGGTCACCGCCGACGACGTGCTGGCGCGGCTTGCGATCGTCCCGATGGTGCTCGAAGCGCGGGGGCTCGACGTGACCCCGCCGACGATCGCGCGCTTCCGCGAAGCGGGCGACGAGACATCGGCGCAGATTTTATCGCGTATTTACAATGATGAAATCCGCCATGTGCGCGCGGGCACAGTCTGGTTCGGCTGGATGTGCGACGAACGGGGATTCAACGCCGTTGAAACGTGGCACGCCCTCGTAAAATCGCGCTTTCGCGGAGCGCTCAAAGCTCCGTTCAACGACTCGGCGCGCCACGACGCCGGTCTAACGCAAGAATACTATGGTGTTATTGCGTCTTAACCATTGGGATAGCAGACAGGCGTCGCGGGGGATGAGCAATCATCCAAACCAACAAACACCGGCGCCAAAGCCTTTTGATGGCTTTGGCGACATGGCACACGCGGGGTCGTATTTTGATAAACACTCTTCTGACGCAGAAGTTGCATCAAGTCGCAATCTGCGCCGCAGCATGTTTCGCTTTGGCCACTCCGGCCGTCCACGCCGCTGAAACCAGCGCCGACGCTGGCATTATCGCTCCCGACGAGCCCGATGACGACAGCTTCACCGCTGGCGTTCCCTCGGCCGGCGAAGACAGCGAAGCCCGCGCGATTTTCCAGGCGTGGAAGCGCCTCGACACCGGCCTGACCGCTTCGATCGGCGTTGCGGTGCCGTCGCGCCGCCCGATCGACCAGATGTCGCTGTCGTCCTCCTATGGCATGCGCGTCCACCCGGTCACCGGCAGGGTCGCCCGCCACAACGGCATCGACATTCCGGCGCCGCACGGCACCCCGATTTACGCCACCGCCGACGGTATCGTCGGCCGCGCCCAGCGCCTTGGCGGTTATGGCAATTATGTCGAAGTCGAGCATGGCAACGCGATCCAGACGCGCTACGGCCATATGTCTTCCTATGTCGTCATTCCCGGCCAGTCGGTGAAAAAGGGCGATGTTCTCGGTTACGTCGGTTCGACCGGTCGTTCGACCGGCAACCACCTCCATTATGAAGTCCGCATCGAAGGCGCGCCGGTCAATCCGATGCCGTTCGTGCGGTCGGACCAGATGGCAATCGCTGCCATCACCGGCAAGAATGTCGCGATGGGCGGTCCCGAATAAGAATATCGACGAACTTTCCTGGGTCGGAGAGGAGGGGCGCCAGAAGGGATAACCGTCGCGGCGCCCTTTTCATTTGGTGTAAAGCGCCTATCTAGCGATCATGGCCACGCAGCTTTCCGATATCACCCTGTCGCCCGCCGCCGCGGCGCGCGTCCGCTGGATCGCCGACCGCAAGGGCGAAGCGCAGGCGGCGCTGCGCCTCGCGGTCGATGGCGGCGGCTGTTCGGGCTTCACCTATCGCTTCGGCTTGGCCGAAGGCATCGACGCCGACGACATCATTACCGAGACCGACGGGGTGAAGCTGGTCGTCGATCCGGTCAGCATCGATCTGGTGCGCGGCTGTATCGTCGATTTTGTCGATTCGCTGGGCGGTTCGTCGTTCAAGGTCGAAAATCCCAACGCGGCCTCGGGCTGCGGCTGCGGGTCCAGCTTCTCGATCTGACGCCTTTCGCCGCGCCGTGCTTGCTGGCATAGGTGCGCGATGAAAATCGCGACCTTCAATATCAACGGCATCAAGGCCCGCTTACCCCGCCTGATCGAATGGCTCGAGGAAACCCAGCCCGATGTCGCCTGCCTGCAGGAACTGAAATCGAGCGACGAAACCATGCCGACCAAGGAGATCGAGGCGGCGGGTTATGGCTTCCTCTATCATGGCCAAAAGGGCTTCAACGGCGTCGCGATCCTCGCCAAAGGCACGCAGCCGGTCGAAACCCAACGCGGCCTTACGGGCGAGGATGAGGACGAGCAGTCGCGCTATCTCGAGGCCGACGTCCACGGCATCCGCGTCGCGTCGATCTACCTGCCCAACGGCAACCCGCAGCCGGGTCCGAAATTTGATTACAAGCTGCGCTGGATGGCGCGGCTGCGCGAGCGGGCCAAAGTGCTGCTGGCCAGCGAAATTCCGACGATCCTGACCGGCGATTATAACGTCATCCCGCACGACGCCGATGTCTGGGATCCGCGCGTCATGGCCACCGACGCCCTGATGCAGCCCGAATCGCGCGACGCCTGGTTCCGCCTGCTTGGCGACGGCTGGACCGACGCAATCCGCAGCCGTCATCCCGGCGGGCATGTCTGGACCTTCTGGGACTATCAGGCGGGCGGCTGGCAACGCGACCATGGCTTTCGCATCGACCATCTGCTGCTCAGCCCGGCGCTCGCCGATCGCTTGCTCGACGCCGGGGTCGACAAGGATCACCGCGGCCGCGAAAAGGCCAGCGATCATGCGCCGACCTGGGCGGTGCTGTCCTAAGCGTCGGGATAAAGCGTCGTCATCACCCGCTTCGGGTCGAGCGCATAATGATGCGCGACCGCCGCGGCGATTACGCTTTCCAGCGACCGCGTCGGTTTGAGGTCGCGGCCGTCCAGCCGCGCTGCGGGCGCCAGTCCCGGCCAGTCGGCGGAAATCTTGCCGCCTTCGGCCAGCCCGCCGCCCAGCAGCATCGCAGTCGATGCGGTCCCGTGATCGGTGCCGCCGGTACCGTTGACCTCGACCGTCCGGCCAAATTCGGTGGCGACGATCACCAGCGTGTCGGTCCATGAGGGACCGAGCCCGCTTTGCAACGCACCGACCAGTTGATCGAGCCCGCGCAGCTGCGCGTTCAGCCGCCCGCGCTGGCCGCTGTGCGTATCCCAACCGCCGGTTTCGACCATCATCACCCGCGCGCCGTCCGCGGGCAACATCAGCGATGCGGCGAGCTTGCCGAGATCGGCGCCGTTGCGGCCATTATTGCCGCCAATGTCGCCCGCCAGTTCCTGCGTCTTGACCGCGCTGTCCCACAGCGGGTGCAGCAGCTTGTCGTCGGCATAAAGCGCCGACAGCCGCGCGATCAGGTCGCCGTCGGCTTGCGGGAGGCGGCTCGGGGCATAGGTGCCGACCTGTACCGTCCCGCGCAGCGCCAGCGGCACCGCGGGCGCGATGGCGATCGCGTCGCGCTCGGCCGGGGGGAGCAGGGTCAGCAACCGCCCGACCCAGCCGTCGGCGCGCCCATAGGGCCGCGATCCGCCACCCTCGAGCATGTTCTGCCCGTCGAAATGCGACCGGTCGCGATAGGCGGTGGCGACCGCGTGGGCGAAATGCGCCTGCTTGCCGCCATACAATCCTGCGGTGGCTGCCATCGCCGGGTGGAGCGTGAACATTCCGTCGAGTTTGGCCCCGCCTGCGGTCTCGTCGGCGAGCGTGCGGCGCGCGGCGGCGAATGCCGGGTCGCCGGTCGGCGCCACCGTCGCCAGCCCGTCAGCGGCGCCGCGCTGGATGATGAACACGAGCCGCTTTGGCGTCGCCGCCGCGGCATAGGCAAAACCGGGTAGTGCCCCGGCCGCGGCGACGGTGATACCCGACAGGATGATCGAACGGCGGGAAAGGATCATGGTCTATCTCCGCAAAAATTCTGGGCTGGCGAACAGCATGGCGATGCCCTGGCCCGGGCTGTCGGCGCGCGCGATCGCCTGACCGGTCTGGGGGGTCAGCGCGTCGGCAAGGACGAGCGGCGCGAGCTGGCGCGCATCGACGCGGTCGCCGATCCGCCCGGCGATCCGGCTCGCCAGTTCGACGCGCTGCATCAAGCCCGCCGCCCCCGCCCAGGTCGCGACCTTGTCGTCGTAACCCGCGGGCGATCCGGGGCGCCAGATCGGCTGGCCCAGCTGGGTGAACATCGCCGCAACATTCTGCTTTTCGCCAAGCGCGGGGACTTTCAGCGCGCGCAGCATCGATACCGTCCAGTCCCACGGTGACTTGAACATCGTCGGCGCCGCGGCCCAGGGTTCGGGCGAGGAAACGAGCGTGCGATAGAGCGACGCCAGATCGCCGCCGGTCTTGCGGAAATCGGCGGCGAGCCGATCGACCAGCGCCGCAGGCGGATCGTCGGCGGTAAAATGGCGCGCAAGCTTGGTCGCGATATGGCGCGCGGTGGCGGGATGCACGGCCAGATCGCGCAGGATTGCTTCGGCCTGTGCCGCCCCGGCGGCGTCATAGCGTCGGCCCAGCACGGTTTGCGCGCCGGGTTCGTGCAGCGGCGCGATAAACACCGTGGCGCCCGGTTCGGCATCGGCGGGCATCAACCGCTGCCCCGCGCCGCGACCGAGTCCGGCGACGGTCAGCCCGGTGAGCGCCTTGGCAAAGGCGGTGACGTCGGTCTGCGTATAGCCCGTCCGCACCCCCAGCGTGTGCAACTCCAGGATCTCGCGCGCCAGATTTTCGTTGAGACCCGGTGACTGACGGTTGCCGCGGTTGCGCATGCGGGTGGCGGCCGGGCTGTCGGGACCGAAACTCTGCGCCTGATCGAGATACAGCAGCATCGCGGGATGTTTCACCGCCGCGATCAGCAGGTCGGCGAATTTGCCCGTGATATTGGGCCGGATCGCCTCATTCTCATAATTGCCGACAAAGCCGATCACCGTCTGCTTGTCGGCCGAGACCGCGAAATGATTGGCCCAGAAGTGGACCAGCCGTTCAGGAAAGGGGGTCGGCGTCGCCACCGCCGCCGCCAGCCGCGCCGCGGCCGCCTCGACATAATGACGCCGGATCGCCGAGCGCGACAGCCGCCGCAGTTCGGGATCCATTCCCTTTTCGTCTTCGCTCATCGGCGTTTCGGCCGCCGCGCGGCGCATCGCCTGCCGATCTTCGCGATATTCGACATAGGCGGTGGCAATCGCCGCGCGCCCGGCGAGCCCCGCCAAGGCGGCGGGGGCGGGATCATAGTCGCCGAGCTGGCGGATCAGCCACGCTTTGGGGTCGCCGATCGCCGGATCGTCAAAGCGGCGACCGAGGCCGAAGCGGTTGGCGGCAAGATATTGGACTGCCATGACAAAGCCTTTCATGCCCCAAACGCATGATGGCCCCCGCTTGTCGCAAAGCTGTCCCAGCCGTCAGAGCATTTTGTCGTAAATCTGATACACCCGGTTGACCTTGGCATCGATCGCTTCGGCGACCGCCTTCATCCCCTGATTATCGTCGAGCACCCAGCCGATGTCGCCGCGTTCGGTCGCATAATCGCGCACCGCGTCGCGGCGGATGAATTCGATCATCATGAAGGCGAGGGTGCTCGCCATGCGGCTGTTCTGCAATTTCTTGGCCACCCCCATCAAGGGAACGCGCAGGGTGCGGCTTTTGGGTTTATGCAGCCACCACAGCAAACGCGCCCAGTTGAAGGGGAGCAGCGATCCGTCCATGTCGACGAGCAATTCGTTGATATTGGGCAGCACGATGATGAACGCCACCGCCTCGCCGTCGAGTTCGGCGACGCGGACCAGATCTTCGAACACGATCGTCTTCAATTTCTTGCCGACAAAGGCGATTTCGCTGTCGGTCAGCGGCACGAAACCCCAATTGTCCGACCAGGCGTCGTTGAGCAGCCCCATGATCAGCGCCGCTTCAGCGTCGAAATTCTTCTTGTCGACCTTTCGCACCCGGATGCGCGCATTCTTTTCGCCCGCCGCGACGATGCGGTTCACCAGCGGCGAAAAGCCCTCTTTGACATAGACATCATAGTTGATCAGCTGCTTGATCGGGCGATAGCCGGTAGCTTCGATCCACCCGCGATAGAGCGGGCTGTTGTGGCCCATCATCACTGTCGGGCGGTTGGCGAACCCCTCGATCAGCAGCCCGGGTTCGTCCCACACCGAAATCGACAGCGGGCCGAGCGACCGGTGCATGCCTTGGCGGCGCAGCCAGTCCTCGGCGGCGACAAGCAACGCGCGGGTGGTTTCTTCGTCTTCGGCTTCGAGCAGACCCCAATTGCCGGTACCCGGACCCATCCCCTGTTCGGCGGGCTGCGCGAGTGCGAGTTCGTCGATATGCGCCGAAATGCGGCCTACGGTGCGGCCGTTGCGGCGGGCCAGAAACAGCTGCGCCTTGCCATGTTCGAACCACGGATTTTTGCCCGGGGTGAGCAGGCTGTAAACCTCGCCCTTCAGCGGCGGCACCCACGCCGGATCGCCGCGATTGAGGCGAAAGGCCAGCTCGACAAACTCGCGCTTGTCATTCTTGTCTTTGACCGGGTGGATGGTGATCGGGCCGTCCGATTGTCCGCTCATACTGGTTTCCTGAAATGCCAACCCTATATCGATGAGGCCGCATTACGGCATCGGGGCAGCGCTGGCGACCCGCATTTGGCCATTTTGCTGCCACGAAATCATGATGAAGAGTGCAGGTTATGACGACGATCAATCCCCCCGCCGACCGGGTCGCGACACCGTTCGCGCCCACAGCGGCCAAAACGCCCAAGTCGGCGATTGCCGATGATATGGCGATGATCCGCGCGGCGTCGGAGCTGACGCGCGACCTCGTCACGCCCAGCGCGCGGATTTACTGGACCGACTTTCTGGCATCGGCATTCATTGGTTACGCCGGCGTCGCGGGCGCGATTTTTGCCCCGAGCGCCGCTTGGGCGCTCGCCGCGGCACTGGTCGCCATCCTCGCGCTCTATCGCGCGGGCAGCTTCATTCACGAACTCACCCACATCCGCAAAAACGCCCTGCCGGGCTTTCGCTTCGGCTGGAATTTGCTCGTCGGCGTGCCGCTGCTGATCCCGTCCTATATGTATGAGGGCATCCACAGCCTGCACCACAACCGCACCAAATATGGCACGGTCGACGATCCCGAATATCTGCCGCTCGCGCTGATGAAGCCGTGGACGGTGCCGTTGTTCGTCGTCGCCGCGGCGTTCGCGCCAATCGCGCTGCTGTTCCGCTATGCGGTGCTGACCCCGCTGTCGTTCCTGATCCCGCCGCTGCGCCGGATCGTTGTCGAACGCTATTCGGGGATGATCATCAACCCGCTGTTCCGCCGCAAGGCGCCCGACGGCGAGTTTCGCCGCATGTGGGCGTGGCAGGAGGGCGGCGCGTGGGCGTGGTCGAGCCTGCTGATCGCCGCGGGCGTGTTCGGCTGGGTGCCGCTGCGCGCGCTGATGATTTTCGGCGCGATCGCGGCGGCGACATTGGTGCTCAACCAGATCCGCACCTTGGTGGCGCATCTGTGGGAGAATGACGGCGAAGTGCTGACCGTGACCGGCCAGTTCCTTGACAGCGTCAACGTCCCGCCGCCGGGGCTGTTGCCCGAGCTGTGGGCGCCGGTGGGGCTGCGCTATCATGCGCTGCACCATCTGCTACCGGGCGTCCCCTATCATGCGCTCGCCGAGGCGCATCGCCGGTTGAAGGATGTGCTGCCCGCGGATTCGCAATATCATGGCGCGAATTATGACAGTCTGCCGAAGCTGGTCGCGAATCTGGTGGCGGGTTCGGCGCGGGGTGCCGCGGTCTGAGTGTCGGGGAGCGAGCTAGTTTAGACTTCGCCCTCGCCCGCATAGCAATGCAGGGTTCCCCAAACAGTCCTTTTGCCCGATTCGATGTTGGCGAAGTTTTTCGCGAGATGTTCGTCTATCTCTTCGATATCATGAAGCTCAAACATCTCTTGCTCATCGGAGATTTCCAGCACGCGTAGAGCATGATGTTCGAGGTCGCGCACCAGCAAGCTGCGTGCGGCATCTTCGTCGGCAGCTAGCGCGGCCATCCAGCTGCAAGCGCCCTGTGCTTCTGCCGGTAGAATTTCCTGTGAATCATCTCGGCGTTCAAATGTAACGAGCGCCAACCACCAACGACCGTCGGGCATCGACAATACTCTTACCGATGCCGGGATAGACATGGCCGCCTATTCCTCGGTCCGAATCAAAATCATCTCGCCGATCAGCGCGAACAGGATGAACGGCCCCCACGCGGCCAGAAACGGCGAATAGGCGCCCAAATCGCCCATCGCGAGGGCGAAATTGTCGGCGACGAAATAGGCGAAGCCCAGCGCCATGCCGAAGATCGCGCGGATGAACAGCTTGCCCGATCGCGCGAGGCCGAACGCCGCGACCGCGCCGAGCAGCGGCATCAAGATCGCCGACAGCGGCCCCGAAATTTTGTGCCACAACACGCCTTTCAGCGCGTTGACGGGCCGCCCCGCGGCCTCCAAATCGGCGATCGCCGCGCGGAGCTGAAGGAACGGCAATTCGTCGCCATCGACCTGCGCCAGCGTGAACTGGTCAGGGCGCACATTGGGTGCGGCGATGATCGTGCCGAGCGGTTCGACCGTGCCGGAGCGGCGCAGGAATCGGCTCGCGCCCGATAATTCCCATCCCCCCGCGACCGACCGCGCGCTGTCCGCCTTGAGCATTGAGGACAGCACCCCGCCGGTGCGCTCGTAAACCGTGACGCCGCGCAGGACGATCGACGGCCCGCCGGTCTCGACCGTCTCGGCGTTGATCAAATTGTCGCCGTCGCGCACCCAGATGTTGCTGCGCACCCCATTGTCGGTCGGGACGCGTTTATACTCGACCTTTTGCCAGGCGCTGAGCGCCGCAGTCGAGCGGGTGACGATGCGCTCGTTGAACGCAAAGCTGATGCCGGCGACGAGCAACGCGGCGAGGAACAGCGGCGCCAGCACCTGGTGTGCAGACATGCCCGATGCTTTCATCGCGACGACTTCGCTGTTCTGGTTGAGCGTGATCAGCGTCAGGATCGTGCCGAGCAGCACCGAAAAGGGCAGGAAGGTCTCGATGATCTGCGGCAGCCGCATTCCGACATAGCGCCAGACGTCCGAATCGCTGTTGCCCGCAACCGCCAGAATCTTGCCGCTTTCGCCCAGCAGGTCGAGCGTTTGCAGGATCAACACCAGCGCGAACAGGATCGAGAAGGAGCGGATCAGGAACAGGCGACCGACGTACAGCGCCATCGTGCGCGACGGGAAAAAGTGGAGTTGGTGCATTTAGGTCAAACTCTCCACCGCCCGCGGCTTGCGCTGGAACAAGGTCAGCAGCCCGCGAATTTTCTGCGCGGCCTTCGCCGCCACGCGTTCGAGCGCACCGATCGGCTGGCCGCCCGGAATATGCGCAACGACATAATACATCCAGATCGCCAGCGCCGCGAACAGCAGGAACGGCACCCACAGCGCGATGACCGGATCGATCACGCCGCGCGCGCCCATATCTTCGGCATATTGGTTGATCTTGTGCTGGGTCACCAGCAGCACGATCGAGAGGAACACCCCGAGCGACGAGGTCGACCGTTTGGGCGGGATCGCCAGCGCGATCGCGATCAGAGGGATCAGGAACATCGACAGCACTTCGACGATGCGGAAATGGAAATTGGCGCGCGACTCGAGCCGCGTCTGTTCCGACTGGCTCGCGTCCTTGCCCGCGACGAACAGCTCGGGAATCGTCATTTCGCGGTCGGCGCCGCCGCGCAGGCGGAACGCCTCGATCTTGGGCAGCGGGATCGGCAGGTCGTGATTGTCAAAGGTCAGCACGCGCGGCACCGAAAATTTCGGCGATTCGTGGATCAGCACGCCCTGCGTCAAACGCAGGATAATCGTGTTGGGATCGTCGGTGGCCAAGAACTGGCCGCGCGCCGCGGTCGCCGACACGCGCTGGCCGTCGTTATTGTCGCCGCGCACGAAAATGCCGCGGAGCGACTTTCCGTCTTCATAGCTTTCCTCGATCCGCAGCGTCATCCGGTCGCCCAGCTTGGTGAACTCGCCGACCTTGATCGAAGCCCCCAGCGCGCCCGAGCGCAGCTCGAACTGCAAGCCTTCATAAGCGTAGCGCGCAACCGGCTGGATAAACCCGACAATCGCCAGATTGAGCGCCGCCAGCGCGATCGCGAAAGCAAAAGGCACGCGCATCAGTCGCCCGAAGCTCATGCCGACGCCCTTCAGCACGTCGAGCTCGCTCGTCGTCGCGAGTTTCCGGAAAGCCAGCAAAATCCCCAGCATTAGCCCGATCGGGATGCCCAGCGAGAGATATTCGGGGATGAGATTCGCCAGCATTCGCCACACGATGCTGACCGGCCCCCCCTCGGTGGCGACGAAGTCGAACAGGCGCAGCATCTTTTCGAGCACGAGCAGCATCGCCGAGAGGACCAGCGTACCCAGCATGGGAAAAAAGATGAGCCGCGCGATGTAGCGGTCGATGGCAGGCAGCTTATTCAATCTTTCGTCGCCCCATCACCATGATTTGGCCGCAAATGGTTCCGATATGCCGATGCAAGGGCGACAGGAACCCGTGCCAGCGACTGGTATTTGCGTTCGCTGGCGTGGCTATAACCTCTGGAGGTATTGAGGTCATGTCGAAAATTTTTCTTGCCGGGCTGCTCGCGGCTGGTGCTGCCGGAGCGCTGATCGCGCCCGTCGCGGCGCAGGGCGCGGCTTTGGGTCCGGCAGCAGCGCTGTGCAACAGCAACGCGACCGCGGTGCAGGTCGATGTGCGCGGCTTCAAGGCGCGCACCGGCACCGTGCGGGTCCAGATTTACAGCGCGAACAGCAACTATCTGGAAAAGCGCAAATGGATCGAACGCGTCGATGTACCCGTTTCGCGTAACGGCACCATGTCGGTGTGCGTCCCGGTGAAGCAGCAGGGCAGCTATGTCGTGTCGGTTCGCCATGACCTGAACGGCAATGGCAAATCGGACCGCAGCGACGGAGCCGGATTGTCGGGCAATCCCGACATGAAGGTCAGCGATTTCATCTTCAAACGGAAGCCCAAATTGGCGACGGTCAGCTTTGCCGTCGGCGGCGCCACCAGGCGCGTGCCGGTGGTGCTGAACTATGTCAACGGCCTGTCGTTCGACCCGGTAGAATAGGGACCAGATGGCCAGCGTCGCGCTTCTTTCCAATCCGCGTTCGACCGGCAACCGTGCTCTGTTGCCGCGGGTTCGCGAATATTGCGCCGCGCACCCCGACATCTTTCACTATGAGGTCGAAGACGTCGAGCAGATCGGCGAGGCGATCCGAACGATCGCGATGGTGTCGCCGCGCGTCGTCGTCATCAACGGCGGCGACGGCACGGTCCAGGGCGCGCTGACCGAGCTTTATTCGGGCGGCCATTTCGGCGGTTCGCCGCCACCGGTCGCGGTGCTGCCGAATGGCAAGACCAATTTGATCGCGCTCGATCTGGGCGCGGCGGGTGATCCGATCAAGGCGTTGCAGCGGGTGATCGAACTCGTCGAATCGGGTCGGCTCGAGGATCATGTGATCCAGCGCCAGCTGATCTCGCTCGACAGCGGCGGCGAAGCGCGCCCGGTGCTCGGCATGTTCTTGGGCGGCGCGTATCTCGCCGATGTCATGCTCTATTGCCGCAACCGCATCTATCCGCTCGGTCTGCCCAACGGGATCTCGCATTTCCTGGCCGCGATCCTCGGCCTGTTCGCGTTGCTGTTCGGTCTCGGCGGCGGGCGCCTGCCGCCCAAGCCCGAGGCGATGACGGTGTCGCTGATTCGCCAAGGCGAGTATAAGGGTAAATTCTCGCTGCTGATCGTTACGACACTCGAAAAACTGCTGCTTAGCATCCGTACCAACGATGCCGCCGGGCAGAGCGGGCAGATGAAGCTGCTCGCGGTCGAGCGCGGTTTCGGCGCGCTGTTCCGCATGCTCGGCGCGACGTGGCGCGGGACGCTGGGGCAGAACCAGCTCAACGGCGTGCATTTCCAGCAGGGTGACGAGATTCGCATCGAGGGCGAACGCTCGAACGTCATTCTCGACGGCGAAATTTTTCAGGCGACCAACGGCATGCCAATCATCCTGACCTCGACGCAGCCGGTCCCGTTCCTGCGCCTCGCCGCCTGAGCGTTCGCGCATGTCCAGCCTGATCGATCTGGTCCGCGCCGAACTGTCGACCCCGGTTGATCCGCGCGTCGCCGCCATGGCGCAGGCGATCGCCGCCGAATATCCGGGGAGCGCCCGCACTGTACTGTTTTACGGCAGCTGCCTGCGCGAGAGCGAACTCGACGGGCTGATGCTCGATTTCTACCTGATCGTGTCGGACTATACCGATGCCTATCCCAAACGCTGGATGGCGGCGGCCAACCGGCTGATCCCCCCCAATGTCTTTCCGTTCCAGCATGGCGGGCTGATTGCCAAATATGCTGTGCTCAGCGAGGCAGATTTTCACCGCCTCAACGGCACAGAGACGCGCAACGTGTCCGTGTGGGCGCGCTTTGCGCAGCCGTCGCGGCTGGTGTGGGCGGTCGACGATACCGCGCGCGAACGCGCGGTGGCCGCGGTGGCACGCGCCGCGCCGACCTTGCTCGCGGCGGCGGGCGCGGCCGATGGCGAGGCGCCGCTCGACTGGTGGCGCCGCGCCTTTGCGCTCACCTATTCGGTCGAACTGCGCGCCGAACGGACGGGCCGCGCGCAGTCGGTGGTCGATGCCGACGCCGATCGTTACGAGCGCTTCAGCCTTCCCGCGATCGCAGCGATCGCCACTGGCTCGCGCGGCGGCGCCTGGGCGCGGCGGCGGATCGAAGGCAAGGCGCTCAGCATCGCGCGGCTCGCCAAGGCCAGCCTGACCTACGCGGGCGGGATCGACTATCTGGCGTGGAAGATCAATCGCCATGCGGGGACCAAGATCGAGATCAAGCCGTGGCAGCGCCGCTGGCCGCTGGTTGCCGCGCTGACGCTGGTGCCGCGTTTGATAAAGGGCGGCGCGATCCGGTAGCCACTTGGCTTCTACCCCGCTAACCGCTGCCCCTCTAACGCCCGCGCATCGCCGCACCGCCGGATCGCCTGATCCAGCGCGGTGAGGGTGAAGGGCTTTCTCAGCACGTCATGGTCGCCGAAACTGGCGACCTCGCTCGCATCGCCCGCATAGCCGGTGACAAACAGCACCGACAGATCGGGCCAGCGCTGTTTGAGCTGCGCGACCATCTCCGGGCCGGTCAGTTCGGGCATCAACACGTCGGACAGGATCAGGTCGAAACCGCCTTGGCCGTCGGCCAGCCGCCCCTCGACCATCGCCTCGGCATGCAACGGATTGCGGCAGGCGACGACGGTGTGGCCCAGCTCGCTGACCGCATCGACCGTCGCGGTGAGCACGCGCTCGTCGTCCTCGACCACCAATATGCTCAAGGCTTCTGCGGGGGTCGTCAGACCGTCCGGCGTTCCGACGACCGCGTCGGTCATGTCGCTTATCTGAGGCTTGGCCACCGGCAACAGCATCGCGACGCTGGTGCCTTCGCCTTCGGTTGATGAAATCTGCACCTCGCCGCCCGACTGGCGGCAAAAGGCAAAGACCTGGCTCATGCCCAGCCCCGTTCCCTGACCCGCGGGCTTGGTGGTGTAAAAGGGATCGAACACCCGCTCCAGCACCTCGGGCGCCATGCCGCAACCGGTGTCGATCACCTGCACCGCCAGCGCCTTGCCGTCGCCATCGTCCAGGGTGCGGATCGTCAGCGCGCCATGGCTGTCCATCGCGTCGCGCGCATTGACCGCAAGGTTGAGCAGTGCGTTTTCGAATTGCTGCCGGTCGAGCCAGCAGGCGAGGTCGCCCGCCTGCAAATCGAGGGTGAGCGCGATGCGGTCGCCCATCGTGCGTTCGATCAGCTCGGCAAAGCCCGCGATGCACCCGTCGATATCGGTCATTTCGGGGCGGGCGGGTTCGGACCTGGCAAAGGTCAGCAACCGCCGCGTTAAGTCGGCGGCGCGGTTGGCGCCGTCGAGTGCATTGGTCAGGTGACGCTCGGCCTTTTCGGGTTCACCCGGCAGCCAGCGCTGCGCGAGTTCGAGTCCGCCGACAACCACCGCCAGCATATTGTTGAAATCATGCGCGATGCCTCCGGTCAGCTGGCCAACGGCTTCCATCTTCTGCGCCTGCCGCAGCTGCGCCTCGGCTGCCGCGCGCTCGGTCATCTCGCTGCGCAGCGCTATATTGGCCTGTTCGAGTTCGGCGGTGCGCGCTTCGACGGCTTCCTCCAGCTGCATCGCCCGGTCACTTTCGGCGGCTTGCTCACGCCGCGCAACCCGGCGTTCGGCTTCGGCGCGCACGAACGAGAATGTCGTGCCGATCGCCACGGCGGCAATCGCTGCGCCAAGCAATGTGAACAGCAATATGGCCTGATTCAGGCTGGCGCGATCGTCGGCGGCGATCCGGTTGCGTTCGCGCAGCAGCGTGCGTTCATTGGCAATAATCTGGTTGAGCAAATTGTCGATGCGGCTGAGCCCGGCATCGTGCCCCGCCGCATGATATTTGGAAATTGCGGCGATCGTCTGGTTGTAATTGGCGCTGAGCGCGGCGTCACCGAGCTGGCGACCGCGGCTGTCCATCTCGGTGGTCAGCTCGTCGACCAGCTTCGACTGGGCGGCATTGTCGCGCACGCTGCGGTCGAGCCGCGTCAGATATTGACGCGCCAGCCCCCATTGCTGTTCATAGACGCGGCCATCTTCCTTTTGCAGGCCAACCGCGAACCGTCCTAGCGCAGCCTCGGCACGCGCCAGCGATGCGTCGAGCGAGCGCGTCTGCGAGATGACCTCCAGGCTCTGCGTCTGCCAGCCGAGCGACTGGTCATAATTGTCGCTGGCACGCGCGAGCAGCAGGACGAGCGCCCCGACAATGCCGGTCAACATTGTCGCCATGCCGATGGTCAGCCAAAAGCGTAACCGCTCTCGCCGCGTCTCGGTTTCGGTATCGCCATCCCGCTCGAACACAGGCTTGTCTTACCGGACAAGCGCCGCGCCGCAAAGCACGGAAGCCGGTGCCGCTTCAACTCGCCCCGAAAAGGAATCCGCTGGTCGGCGGAAGGGCTCAGGTCAGCCGATAATCCCGATGCGCTTGCCCGCGCGCTCGAAGCGGCCAAGGATTTCGCCGACCTGCTCGATCGTATGCTCGGCGCACAGCGAACAGCGCAAGAGCGTCATATTCGCAGGAGTTGCGGGGGGCCGTGCCAAGTTGACGTACAGCCCTTCTTCCAGCAGCGCTTCCCACATCATCGCGCCCTGTTCCAGATCGGGCATGATCACCGCGATGATCGCCGATTGCGGCTCGTCGGTGCCGAGCGTGAAGCCCAGATCGCGCAGCCCCTTGTGCAAAACCTTCGAATTTTCCCACAGATGCGCGCGCTTGTTCGACCCGTGCATCAGCTTGCGGATGCTGATCGCCGCGGTCGCTACGACGCTCGGCGGCAGCGAAGCGGTGAACACATAGGGGCGGCAAACCAGCCGCAAGATCTCGAACTTCGGGTGGTTCGACACGCAGAAACCGCCGACGGTGCCGACGCTCTTGCTGAAGGTGCCGATGATGAAATCGACGTCGTCGATCACACCCTGCGCCTCGGCAACCCCGCGGCCATTCTCGCCGATAAAGCCCATCGAATGCGCTTCGTCGACCAGCACCATCGCGCCATTTTCCTTGGAAACGCGGATCATTTCCTTCAGCGGCGCGACGTCGCCGAGCATCGAATAGACGCCCTCGAGCACGACGAGCTTGCCCGCTTCCGGCGGCAGACGCTTCAGCCGTTTTTCGAGTGCCTCGACGTCATTGTGGCGGAATGCGACGATTTCGGCATTGCCCATCGCGCAGCCGTCGTAGATCGACGCATGGCTGTCGATGTCGAGGATGACATAGTCACCCTTGCCCGCGATCGTCGAAATGATGCCGAGGTTCGCCTGATAACCCGTTGAAAACACCATGGCATGATCCATGGCGTAAAACTCTTTCAGCGCCTCTTCGCATTCCTTATGGCCCCGATAGGTGCCGTTGAGGACGCGGCTGCCGGTCGTCCCGGCGCCGAACTTGTCGAGCGCGTCCTTGCCCGCGGCAATGACATCTTCGTCGAACGTCATGCCCATATAGTTGTAGGTGCCGAGCAGGATCGTCTCACGCCCGTTGCAGATCGCGACGGTCGGCGAGATCACCTTTTCCATCACCAGATTATAAGGATCGGTAACCCCGGTCGCGAGCAGGGTTTCGCGCTGCTGGATCAGCGGATCGAATTTCGAAAAGAGGTCGGTCATCGTATTTCTTTCATGTTCCCCGGCGAAAGCCGGGGTCCAGAGGTGTATGCCGGGCCGCGTGGACCCCGGCTTTTGCCGGGGAACAATGGCCGTCAGCCTTGCAGCTTTTCAACCGCGGCAACGAGCTGGCCCACAGTCTCAATCTCGGCCTGCATGTTCATGCTGATGATGATGTCGAACGTGTCTTCGACTTCGGCGACAAAATCCATCACCGTCAGGCTGTCCCATTCAAGGTCGCCGGCAAAGGTCGTCGCATCGGTCAGTTCGACACCCTTTTTGTTGAACGGGCCGATCAGGCCGGTAATCTGGTCGGTGAGGGCGGTGCTCATGTGGTGCGTCCCATCGTGGAATAAACTTGCGCGCGGGAATGCCGCGCTCCTTAGCGATTGGCAAGCGAATGCGGCGGGAACAGGGCAGCATCTTGCCGCTGGCGGCACTTCATGGCATCGCTGTGACGGGTCGCTGACAGGGGACAGACACCATGGACAGCGAAAACGCATCGACACCACCGACGCCGCCCGCGGTTTCGTTTCCGCCGAACGCGGTGCATCTGGTCCGCACCAACCAGCAGCTGACGATGCAGCTGTCACAGATGGCCGACCAGAAAGCGTCGATCCTGATGGGGGCGACCTTTGTCGTGTTCACCCTCGCGGTCGGGCAGGCGCGCGCCGGGGCGGGGGCGCTGGCGATGCCGCTCACCATCCTCGCGACCTTTTCCTTCCTGTCGGCGCTGCTCGCCGTATCGGCGGTGCTGCCGCGCGTCGGCAAGGCGCCGCCGATCGTGTATAAGGATGGCAAGGATCACAGTAACATCCTGTTCTTCGGCCGCTTTGCCCAGATGGAGGAGGATGAGTTCATCGACGCGGTCAAGGCGCGGCTGCGGACCGAGGAAGACCTGTACGAGACGATGCTTCGCGACACTTATCAGAACGGCATCGTGCTCGCGCGGCGGAAGTATCGCTATCTGGCTTATGCGTATCGGTTGTTCGTTGTCGGGCTGACGCTGACCTTCGGGGCGTTTGCGTTCGAGATGGTTGGGATGTGGCGGGGGTGACGCAATAATCCTCCCTGTGGCGAAGCCGTGGGGGAGGTGGCAGCGCGAAGCGCTGACGGAGGGGCTTTGGCGCGACCGTCGCTGCCCCTCCACCCCTTGCTTCGCAAGCGGTCCCCCTCCCCATGGCTACGCCACAGGGAGGATTACACCACCCGCTGTTGCCTTTTTGCCACCCCCGCCCTCGAAAATCCCCCCGATTCCCACCCGCGATTGAACCGCCGCACCGCCGCGCCTATCCGGGCCGGCTATGTTGCAGCAGGCCATGCCTTTGACCGCGGAACCGCCGCAGGGTCTTCGCCAGGAGTTCCGGGCGACGCTGGCGCTTGCCCTGCCGCTGGCGGCGGCGAACCTGCTCCAGATGCTCGTCCACGCGATCGACGTCATCTTTGTCGCCCGGCTGGGCGATGCAGCGCTCGCCGCCTCGTCGCTCGGCGTGTCGATCTTCGGTTTGCTGCTCTGGACCGGCAGCGGACTGGTCGGCGCCGCCGCGCCGCTGATCGCCGCCGAGCTCGGCCGTCGCAAACATGCGGTGCGCGAGGTACGCCGGACGGTGCGCATGGCGCTGTGGCTCAGCGCCTTGGTCTCGCTCGTCTTTATGGGCATTTGCGCCGCGGGCGGCCCGATAATGACCCTGACCGGCCAGCCCGCCGAAACCTCGGCGCGTGCCGCCGGTTTCCTGCTGATCCTGATGTGGGGCATGTTCCCGATGATCGCCGCGACGGTGCTGCGCATCTTCGTCTCGGCGCTCGGGCGGCCGACGATCGCGACGGCGATCACTTTTGGCGCGCTGGGGGTCAACGCGCTCGGCAACTGGGCGCTGGTGTTCGGCAACCTCGGCTTGCCTGCGCTCGGGCTGCACGGCTCGGCGATCTCCAGCGTGATCACCAGCGTGCTGATGCTGCTCGCTTATGTTGTCGTCATCCAGTCCGATCGGCGGCTGCGGCGCTATCATCTGTTCGGCAACTGGTGGCGCACCGAATGGACGCGCTTTTTTGACATGCTGCGCATCGGCACCCCGATCAGCCTGACGATTCTGGCAGAGGCCGGATTGTTCACCGGCGCCGCCTTCCTGATGGGCCGGATCGGCGAGGCCGAACTCGCGGGCCACACCATCGCGTTGCAGGTCGCAGCGCTCGCCTTCCAGATCCCGTTCGGGGTCGCACAGGCGGCGACGATCCGCGTCGGGCTGGCCTATGGCGCCCGCGACCATCGCGGCATCGCGCACGCGGGTCAGGCGTCGCTGGTGCTCGGCATCGGTTTCATGGCGTTTACCGCGCTCCTGATGTGGCTGTTCCCGGCGCTGGTGCTGTCGATCTACGTCGACGTCGACGCCGCGCGCAACGCAGCACTCGTCGGGTTCGCGATGCAGTTCCTCGTCGTCGCTGCCGCCTTCCAGCTGTTCGACGGCGCGCAGGCGGTCGCCGCCGGGGTGCTGCGCGGCTTGCAGGACACCCGTACCCCGATGATCATCGCGATCTGCGGCTACTGGATCGCAGGCTATGGCACCGCGATCTACCTCGGCTTCTGGACCCCGCTCGCCGGGGTCGGGGTGTGGATCGGGCTGGCGGTCGGGCTTATTGTGGTGTCGGCGGTGTTGCTTATGCGGTGGCGGATGCGGGCTAGGTTGGGTCTTTTGCCAGCAACCGTTGGTAGCTGAATTGCGTCGCAAGGCGAGTGAGCCTGCTGGTCATCGACGTTAACTGATCGGTGGTAAGTGCTAATGGGCGACGCGCGGCGTCCGAGGCATTTTGAAATTGCATTTTGGTCTCTGCCGCGCGGCCATCGAAGGTGATCGCCACCTCTAATACAGAATGCACAACGTCAGCTCTGACGGGCAGCAATTCTCGGATAGCTGCAATCCGGACGTCAAGACGCCGTGGGTTCTTGAAGGTCTTTCGTTCTTTCTCCAGCGCGGTCAGCTTCTGGGATAGAGGCATCGCAGGCGTCACTTTGGCGCCGGTTAACCCAGCGTAGAGCATTACCGCCATTTCAACTCTGGCGAAGGCGTCTAAGAAAGCTCCGCGCAGCAATTGCGCTTCGGTCCAAATGCTCGGCAAATCTTCAGCGCCGACGCCCTTGATCGTAAGGTTTTGGTATCCCATCTGATCAGCATACCGCGCTGCCGAAAATTTTCCCTTAATCGCCTTGACGCTGTCACACCCCCCACCCATATGGCCGTCTGTTAGCACTCACGCCCTGTGAGTGCTAAATCACATCCATTGCATCATTGGAGGGATATCCATGCAATTTCGTCCGCTGCACGACCGAGTGCTCGTCCGCCGTATCGAAGCCGAAGAAAAAACGGCTGGCGGCATCATCATTCCCGACACCGCCAAGGAAAAGCCGCAGGAAGGCGAAGTCGTCTCTGTCGGTTCGGGCGCCCGCGCCGATGATGGCAAGGTGACCCCGCTCGACGTCAAGGCCGGCGATCGCATCCTGTTCGGCAAATGGTCGGGCACCGAAGTCAAGGTCGACGGCGAAGAGCTGTTGATCATGAAGGAATCGGACATCCTCGGCGTCATCGCCTGAGCTTGTTTGTCGATTTTCGAGTGAAGTTGCGCAGTTTTCTGCGCCTTTGAAAGGAATAGCCCCATGGCTGCAAAAGACGTAAAATTTAGCCGCGACGCACGCGAACGCATTATGCGCGGCGTCGACATCCTCGCCGACGCGGTGAAGGTGACCCTCGGTCCCAAGGGCCGCAACGTTGTGATCGACAAGAGCTTCGGCGCCCCCCGCATTACCAAGGACGGCGTCACCGTCGCCAAGGAAATCGAACTCAAGGACAAGTTCGAAAACATGGGCGCGCAGATGGTCCGCGAAGTCGCTTCAAAGACCAACGACCTCGCCGGTGACGGCACGACCACCGCGACCGTATTGGCGCAGGCGATCGTCCGCGAAGGCATGAAGTCGGTTGCCGCCGGCATGAACCCGATGGACCTGAAGCGCGGCATCGACCTGGCGGTTACCCGCGTTGTCGAAACCATCAAGGCGCAGTCGAAGCCGGTTTCGGGCACCGCCGAAATCGCGCAGGTCGGCATCATTTCGGCCAATGGCGACACCGAAGTCGGCGAGAAAATCGCGCAGGCGATGGACAAGGTCGGCAAGGAAGGCGTGATCACCGTCGAAGAAGCCAAGGGTCTCGATTTCGAGCTCGACGTTGTCGAAGGCATGCAGTTCGACCGCGGCTACCTGTCGCCTTACTTCATCACCAACCCGGAAAAGATGCTCGTCGAGCTGGCTGATCCGTACATCCTGATCTTTGAAAAGAAGCTGTCGAACCTCCAGTCGATGCTGCCGATTCTCGAAGCGGTGGTGCAGTCGGGCCGTCCGCTGCTGATCATCGCCGAAGACATCGAAGGCGAAGCGCTCGCCACGCTGGTGGTCAACCGCCTGCGCGGCGGCCTGAAGGTCGCGGCCGTCAAGGCACCGGGCTTCGGCGATCGCCGCAAGGCGATGCTGCAGGACATCGCGATCCTCACCAACGGTGAAATGATCAGCGAAGACCTGGGCATCAAGCTCGAAACCGTCACGCTGAACATGCTCGGCCAGGCCAAGCGCGTCACGATCGACAAAGACAACACGACGATCGTCGATGGTGCCGGCGATGCCGACACGATTAAGGGTCGCGTCGAACAGATCCGCGCGCAGATCGAAACGACGACCAGCGACTACGACAAGGAAAAGCTGCAGGAACGTCTGGCAAAGCTCGCCGGCGGTGTTGCGGTCATCAAGGTCGGCGGCGCTTCGGAAGTCGAAGTGAAGGAGCGCAAGGATCGCGTCGATGACGCCCTCCACGCGACCCGCGCTGCGGTCGAAGAAGGCATCGTCCCCGGCGGCGGTACGGCGCTTCTTTATGCCACCAAGGCCCTCGAAGGCCTGACCGGCATCAACGAAGACCAGACTCGCGGTATCGACATCATCCGTCGTGCGCTGCAGGCTCCGGTTCGCCAGATCGCCGAAAACGCCGGTTTCGACGGCGGTGTCGTCGCCGGCAAGCTGTTCGACCAGAACGACAGCAACTTCGGCTTCAACGCTTCGACCGATGTCTATGAAGACCTGGTCAAGGCCGGTGTCATCGACCCGACCAAGGTCGTTCGCATCGCGCTGCAGGACGCGGCCTCGGTTGCTGGTCTGCTGATCACCACCGAAGCCGGCATCGCCGAATCGCCCGACGACAAGCCCGCAATGGGCATGGGCGGCGGCGGCGGCATGGGCGGCATGGGCGGCATGGGCGGCATGGACTTCTAAGTCCAAACGCTTACCGCTCGGCGCAAGCTGACAAGAAAGGGCCGGGGGAGCAATCCTCCGGCCCTATTCTTTGCATTTCACCCTCATCGTCATCCCGGACTTGATCCGGGATCCATTGCGGCGGCGCGGGCATGGATGCCGGATCGAGTCCGGCATGACGAAAGTGGGAAGCCGGGACATTGCCAGTTCACCTTGTCCCGCATAGCTAAGGACGCCATGAGCCTGCTCCTCGCCCTCACCATGCTCGCCGACCCGGTCCAGCCGATCGAGCGCTGCGGCTATCGCATCGTCCAGACCTACCCGCACGACGCGACCAGCTTTACCCAAGGCCTGTTCTGGGATGAAGGCCATCTCTACGAAGCGACAGGCCAGTACGGCCGCTCACGCGTCGCGCGGCTCGATCTCAAAACGGGCAAGGCGGTGGCCCAGACCAAGCTTCCCTCCGATCAGTTCGGCGAAGGCATCACCCGCTGGCAGGGTCAGATTATCGGCGTCACCTGGCAGGGCGGGGTCGGTAATCGATGGCGGCTCAAGGATCTGAAACCGGTCGGCACGTTCAAATATGCGGGCGAGGGCTGGGGGGTCACGCTGGTCGGCGACAGCCTCGTGCTGAGCGACGGCACCTCGCAGCTGCGCTTTTTCGATCCCGCAACGATGATCGAGCAGCGGCGCGTCACGGTGCGCTTCGGCACCCGCCCGCTGGCGATGCTCAACGAGCTGGAGACGATCAACGGCGAGATCTGGGCCAATGTTTGGATGACCGACATGATCGTGCGGATCGATCCGGCCAGCGGTGCCATCAAATCATACATCGACCTGTCGGGGCTTAAAGAACAGGCGGGCGCGTCGGGCACCGATAGCGTCCTCAACGGCATCGCTTGGGACGCGAAGAAGAAGCGCCTGTTCGTCACCGGCAAATATTGGCCCAAGCTGTACGAGATTGCGCTCGCCGATTGCGGCTAGCAAAAGATCCTCCCTGTGGCGAAGCCATGGGGAGGGGGACCGTCCGCGAAGCGGATGGTGGAGGGGCAGCGACGGCGCGCCAAAGCCCCTCCGTCAGCGCTTCGCGCTGCCACCTCCCCATCGCTGCGCGACAGGGAGGATTAGAGCTGACGCCCCAAAGCTTGCTCCATCCGCGCCGCGGCGGCGTCATAGTCGCGCGCCTTCAACCCTGCGGTGATCGCGGGCGGTGTTCGGTCCGGGTGCCCGCCGACATAGGGCGGGGCGGGGTCATATTCTATCGCGAGCTGGATCGCCTGCGCTACCGCATCGCCGTGCAACCGCCCGATCAGCGTCAACGCGAAATCCAGCCCCGACGTCACCCCGCCACTGGTGACGACATTGCCGTCCTCGACGATCCGCGCTGCTTCGGGGGTGGCGCCGACCAGTGGCAACAAATGCGCATAGGCCCAATGCGTTGTGGCGCGCTTGCCGGTCAGCAGCCCGGCGCGGCCGAGCAGGAAGGCGCCGGTGCAGACGCTGGTCACCCACTGCGCGCCCGCGGCCTGCCGAGTAATGAAATCGATCGTCGCGGGATCGTTCAGCGCTTCGGCAACGCCATGGCCGCCGGGGACGCACAAGACATCGGCCTGCGGACAGCTGGCGAAATCGTCAGTCGGCAGGATCGAAAAGCCGCTGTCGGTGGCGATCGGATCGCGGCTGGCGGCAGCACCGACCAGCCGCGCGCCGGGCATCCGGCACAGCGCCTGCGCGGGCGCGGTGAAATCGAGCTGGGTGATGCCGGGAAAGAGCAGGAAGACGATTGTTGTGGTGGCGGCGGTGTCGGTCATGCGGATGTCCTTGCGCTGGCTATGGATCACCCAGGCGCGCGGCTCGTCATAGCCTATGGGCCAGCTCCGCTTCCCGATGGGTCTCCATCTTCAGCGCCAGTCGCGGGGCGGGTGCAGGTCTAACGCCGCCGCACGCGAAGGGGAAGGCACTATTTGTCGGCCTTTTCGTTCTCGTTTGTCGCCGCATCATCGTCGGCGGCAGGGGCAGTGTCGCGGCTTTCGAGCATTTCGGCGGCATCGTCGAGCGCCTTTGCCTCGCTGACCGTTACCCCGCCGGGGCCGGGCTCGTTATCGGTGCGGCTGCACCCAGCGACCAGCATGAGCGCTGCGGCAGCGGTCAGCACGATGTTGAGCTTGCGGCAGTCCATGATCCGATCTCCCACGAAAAAGGGCTCCATTCGCGAAGAATGGAGCCCCTTCTATAGTCGCACGCTCAGACGCGCGCCAACGACTTACTTCTTGTCGTTGGCTTCGGCCTTGGCGGTTTCGGCTTCGATCTTGTCACCGGCGGTCGCAGCGGCGTCACCAGCAGCGTTCACGGTGCCTTCGACGGCGTTGCCGGCCTTGTCGGCAGCAGCGGCGGTCGCGGCAGCGGCATCGTCGGCAGCAGCAGCGGTGGCGTCGGCAGCGTCGGCGGCGCCTTCGGCCATGGCGTCGCCGGTGGCGGCGGCATCATCAGCCATCGAGTCAGCGGTTTCGCCGGCGGCGTCCTGGGTCTTTTCCGAGCAGGCGGTGAGGCTGAAAGCCGCGGCGGCCATCGAAGCGATAAGGATCTTGCGCATGGGTATTCCTTTCAAATGCAATGACCGGGCGACCGGTCATGGATGCAGATGGTTAGCGAGGGTTCAGGGGCTTGGCAATCAATAGCTTTTGCCCCTTGGCGGGACACTGACCGCTCCCAAAACGAACAAGGGGGCCGCCAGCGAACCGACGACCCCCGTTGTTCTTTTGGCCGAAACGACCAGAAAGAAGCTTACTTCTTGGCTTCTTCCATCGCGCCCTTGGCGGCGTCGGCTGCTTCCTTGGCAGCGTCGGTTGCTTCGGCAGCCTTGTCGGCAGCAACGGCGGTGTCGCCCGCAGCAGCAGCGTCGGCTGCGCCTTCAGCAGCGGCGCCAGCGGTTGCAGCGGCGTCGGCAGCGCCTTCAGCAGCTTCCATCGCGCCGTCAGCAGCGCCTTCGACGGTCGCTGCTGCGTCGTCGGTGGCGACTGCGGTGTCGTCGGCAGCTTTTTCACCGCAAGCGGCGAGGCCGAGCGATGCGGCGAGGACGAGCGACATGGTGATCGATTTTTTCATTTGGGAAACCCCTCTCGGTTTGAACAGATCGACCGGCACAGGAACAGATCGATCCCGGAATATGCCAATCACGCGCAGAAATAGTCGCTCGGCAAATGGCGTGCAACGCCCTTTTTCTCGCCAGCTGAGATGTTTCGGTGCAAAGCGTATGGGGTCTGGCCCCGCATCGCAGAAATAGGGGATCAGCCACTGGTTGACCGCATATAAAGAAATCTTTATATGCATGATGATGAGCGAGCTGATCGACATCTTTCGGGCCTTGGCCGACCCGACGCGCTTGCGAGTCGTCGCTCTGCTGCGCGAAATGGAACTGGCGATCGGCGAGCTGGCGGTGGTGCTCGACCAGAGCCAGCCGCGGGTGTCGCGCCATGTCCGTATCCTCGTCGAAGCGGGAATTGTCGAGCGGCGGCGTGAGGGGAGCTGGGTGTTCCTGCGGATCGCCAAGAGCGGCCCGATTGCCGACATCATCGGGCAAGCCGAAAGCTGGCCGTTCTCGGCGCGCGAGGCGCTGGTCATCGCGCATGACGCGCGGCGACTGGCGGCGGTGCGCGACGAGCGCGTCGCGGTCGCCGAACGCTATTTTGCCGACCATGCCGCCGAATGGGATGCGATCCGGTCGCGCCATGTCGCCGAAAGCGAGGTCGAGGCAGCGATGCTGGCGATGATGCACAACCGCAGGCTCGGCCATCTGCTCGATATCGGTACCGGCACCGGCCGGATGGCGGAAATCTTCGCGCCCACCGCGCGGCGGATCACCGCGCTCGACCGCAGCCCTGAAATGCTGCGCATCGCGCGTTCCAAACTCGCGGGGCAGGCGATCCCGGTCGACCTGGTGCAGGGCGATTTCCTGAACCTGCCGGTGGGCGATGCCAGCGTCGACAGCATCGTCATCCACCAGGCGCTGCACTTCGCGCACGAACCCGACCGGGTGATTGCCGAAGCCAGCCGGGTGCTGCGCGGCGGCGGGCATCTGCTGATTGTCGATTTTGCGCCGCATGACGATGAGGCGCTGCGCGATCAGGCTGCGCACGCGCGGCTCGGCTTTTCGGACGCGCAGATCCGCGGCTGGTTCGCATCGGCCGGGTTGCTGCTCGAAAATACCCAAACGCTCGAAGGCGGCGAATTGGTGGTCAAGCTCTGGCTCGGCCGTCGTCGCAGCGATGAAGATCAACCGCCGGTCGCCCATGATGGCGACGGGCAAAGCAAAAGGCTTGCGGCATGACGTCGAACCTGAACTCGCTCGCGGAAGCGCGCCGCGCCGCGGCATCGCCGCTGTTCGCCAATCTGGATGGCGACATCGGCGTGAGCTTCGAATTTTTCCCGCCCAAGACGGACAAGATGGAAGCGCAGCTGTGGGATACGTTCCGCACCCTCGAGCCGCTGGCGCCGCGTTTCGTGTCGGTCACCTATGGCGCGGGTGGGTCGACGCGCGAACGCACCCATGCGACCGTCGCGCGGATCGCCGCGGAAAGCGCCGTGCCGCCCGCTGCGCACCTGACCTGCGTCGAGGCATCGCGCGCTGAAATTAACGAGGTGGCAGAGGCCTATTGGGAGGCCGGGGTGCGGCACATCGTCGCGCTGCGCGGCGACGTGCCGGGCGGCGCACCATATAGCGCGCATCCGCAGGGCTATGCCAATGCGATCGAGCTGGTCGCTGGATTGAAAGCGGTGGCGCCGTTTGAAATCTCGGTCGCTGCTTATCCCGAAACGCATCCCGACGCCGATTGTCCGCAGGCCGATCTCGACAATCTGAAGCGCAAGCTCGACGCCGGGGCGACGCGTGCGATCACGCAATTTTTCTTTTCGCCCGACAGCTTCCTGCGTTTTCGCGACGCGGCGGCGGCGGCGGGGATCGACGCGCCGGTCATTCCCGGCATCTTGCCGGTGTCGAACGTGTCGCAGACGCGGCGCATCGCCGACATGTGCGGCACCGCGATCCCGGCGTGGATGGTGTCGCTGTTCGACGGGCTCGACGATCATCCCGCGGCGCGCCAGCTGGTCGCGGCGACCGTGGCTGCCGAAATGTGCCGCCGCCTCTATGCGGGCGGGGTACGCGATTTCCATTTCTACACGCTCAACCGCGCCGAGCTCAGCTATGCGATTTGTCATCTGCTGGGGCTGCGACCGGCCGCGAACGCAAAGGATCAGGCAGCATGACGACTAGCGCACGCGAAGCATTAGTCGCGGCGGCGCAGGAACGAATCCTGCTCACCGACGGCGCGTTCGGCACCGAAATCCAGAACTGGAAGCTGGCCGAGGCGGATTATGCCGGGTCGCTCGGGCTGAGCCACGATCAGAAGGGCAACAACGATATCCTCGCGATCACCAAGCCCGAGGTGCCGGAGATGATCACGCGCGCCTATCTCGACGCCGGATCGGACATCGTCTCAACCAACACATTCTCGGCAAATATCATCAGTCAGGCTGATTATGGCGCCGAGCATCTGGTCCGCGCGATCAACGTCGAAAGCGCCAGGATCGCGCGGCAGCTAGCCGACGAATATGCTGCAAAGGACGGGCGCCCGCGCTTTGTTGCCGGAGCGATCGGGCCGACCAACAAGACCTTGTCCTTGTCGCCCGACGTCAACGACCCCGGTTTTCGCGAGATCGACTTCGACTATCTCAAGGCCGTGTACCTCGAGCAGGTCATCGCGCTGGCCGAGGGCGGCGCCGATTTCATCCTGATCGAGACGATCTTCGACACGCTGAACGCCAAGGCCGGGATCGCCGCGGTGCTGGAGGCGGAGGCAAAGGTCGGACGCGAATTGCCGCTGATGATCTCGATGACGCTGACCGACCTGTCGGGCCGCAACCTGTCGGGCCACACGGTCGAGGCCTTCTGGTACGCGGTACGCCATGCGCGGCCGCTGACGATCGGGCTCAACTGCTCGTTCGGCGCCGCGCAGCTTCGCCCGCATGTCCGCGTCTTGTCGGACATCGCCGACGCGCTGGTGATGGTCTATCCGAACGCGGGCCTGCCCAACGAACTCGGCGAATATGACGAGATGCCCGACACGACGGCGGGGCTGGTGCGCGAATGGGCCGAGCATGGGCAGGTAAATATCCTGGGCGGCTGTTGCGGCTCGACGCCCGCGCATATCGCCGCGATGGCGAAAGCGGTGGCGGGATTGCCCGCGCGGCAAATCCCGCAAGTGCCGGTGCGGACAAGGCTTGCGGGGCTGGAGCCGTTTACGATGGCGGCCTAACCCCTCCCGCTTGCGGAAGGGGTTAGGGGAGGGCCTGTTTCCTCCTGCGCCGCCCGAAGAATTGACAAGCCCTCCCCCGACCCCTCCCGCAAGCGGGAGGGGAGAAGAAGATCCAAATGACCGAGACAACCGCCTCCGCCACCAATTTCGTCAACATCGGCGAGCGCACCAACGTCACCGGATCGGCGGCGTTCAAGAAGCTGATCCTCGCCGATGACTACGCCGCGGCGGTCGAAGTCGCGCGCCAGCAGGTCGAGAACGGCGCGCAGATCATCGACGTCAACATGGACGAAGGCCTGCTTGACGCCGAATATGCGATGACGACCTTCCTCAAGCTCATCGCCGCCGAACCCGACATCGCGCGGGTGCCGGTGATGATCGACAGCTCGAAATGGTCGGTGATCGAAGCAGGACTGAAGTGCGTCCCCGGCAAGCCGATCGTCAATTCGATCAGCATGAAGGAAGGCGAAGAACCGTTCCTGGTCCATGCGCGAAAATGCATGGCTTATGGCGCCGCGGTCGTCGTCATGGCGTTCGACGAAGTCGGACAGGCCGACACGATGGAGCGCAAGATCGAGATCTGCGCGCGCGCTTACGACTTGCTGATGACGATCGGCTTTCCGCCCGAGGACATCATTTTCGATCCCAATGTCTTCGCGGTCGCGACCGGGCTGGAAGAGCATGACAATTATGCAGTCGATTTCATCGAAGCGGTCAAGGTCATCCGCGTCCGCTGTCCGCACGTTCATTTCTCGGGCGGCCTCTCGAACCTGTCGTTCGGCTTTCGCGGTAACGAGACGGTGCGCCGCGCGATGCACAGCGTCTTCCTCTACCACGCGATCCCCGCCGGGCTCGACATGGCGATTGTCAACGCCGGCCAGCTCGACGTGTATGACACAATCGATCCCGAACTGCGCGAAGCGTGTGAAGATGTCGTGCTCAACCGCAAAAAGGATGGCGAGGCCGAAAGCCCCACCGAACGGCTGATCGCGCTTGCCGAACGCTATAAGGGCAGCAACCCGGCGCAGGAAAAGGCCGCCGAGGAATGGCGCGGCTGGCCGGTCGCCAAGCGGCTCGAACATGCGCTGGTCAAGGGCATCGACGCCTATGTCGTCGACGACACCGAGGAAATGCGCCAGCTGCTGCCGCGCCCGATAGAGGTCATCGAAGGGCCGCTGATGGACGGCATGAACGTCGTTGGTGACTTGTTCGGATCGGGCAAGATGTTCCTGCCGCAGGTCGTCAAATCGGCGCGCGTGATGAAGAAAGCTGTCGCGCATCTGCTACCCTTTATCGAGGCCGCGAAGGAACCGGGCGCGAAGGGCAAGGGCAAGGTCATCATGGCCACCGTGAAGGGCGACGTCCACGATATCGGCAAGAATATCGTCGGCGTCGTGCTGCAATGTAACGGCTTCGAGATCGTCGACCTTGGCGTCATGGTGCCCTGGTCGAAGATTCTCGAGGCGGCGAACGAGAATGACGCCGACATGATCGGCCTCTCGGGGCTGATCACCCCCTCGCTCGACGAGATGGTGACGGTCGCCGAGGAGATGCAGCGCGCCGGGATGACGATGCCGCTGCTGATCGGCGGCGCGACGACGTCAAAGGTGCACACCGCGCTGCGCATCGATGTGGCCTATAAAGGACCGGTGCTCCACGTCCTCGACGCGAGCCGCGCCGTCGGCGTCGCGACCGCCTTGGTGAGCGACACCGGGCGCGACGCCTATGTGAAGGGATATAAGGACGATTATGAGCATGTCCGCGACGTGCGCGCGAACAAGGGGCAGCGCGCGCTGATCCCGATCGAGGACGCACGCGCCAACGGTTTTACGATCGACGAGCATATCCGGCCGTTCCCGCCCGAAAATCCCGGCGCCCATGTCTTCGACAGCTGGGATCTCGCCGAACTGGTCGAATGGTTCGACTGGACACCTTTTTTCCGCGCGTGGGAGCTGGCGGGCAATTATCCCGCGATCCTCACCGATCCGGTGGTCGGCGAAAGCGCGTCGAGCCTGTACGCCGACGCGCGCGCGATGCTCGACCAGATTATCGGCGAAGGCTGGCTGACCGCACGCGGCGTCGCGGCGCTGTGGCCGTGCCGCCGCGAAGGCGACGATGTCATCATCCATCTGGAAGAGACCGAGGAGCATATCCGCATCCCCTTCCTACGCCAGCAGATTGCCAAGCGCGAAGGCCGCCCAAACATGTGCCTCGCCGATTTCGTCAGCCATGATGGCGACTGGATCGGCGGCTTCTCGGTCGCAATTCACGGCATCGAACCGCATCTCGCGCGCTTCAAGGCGGCGCATGACGACTATAACGACATCTTGCTGAAAGCGCTGGCCGACCGTTTTGCCGAAGCCTTTGCCGAGCGGTTGCACGCGCATGTCCGCACCGACCTGTGGGGCTATGCCCCCGGCGAGCAACTGACGCCGGACGCGATCGTCAAAGAGGAATATCGCGGCATCCGTCCGGCGCCCGGCTATCCGGCATGCCCCGACCATAGTTTGAAACCGATCCTGTTCGACCTGCTCGACGCCGGGAATACGTCGGGCGCGATCCTGACCGAAAGCTTCGCGATGCTGCCGACCGCGGCGGTGTCGGGATTTTATTTCGGCCACCCCGACGCGAGCTATTTTGGCGTCGCGCGGGTGGGGCCGGATCAGCTGGCGGATTACGCGACGCGGCGCGGGGTCGATATGGATACCGCGACGCGCTGGTTGCGGCCGAATCTGGATTAACTCTCGGTGGCGCCTCTGTCCGACAACGGGACGCGCTGGCAATTAACCGCCTTCGCAAACGACTGGCGGCGGAAAACCCGCTATAGGGGCTCCATGGTCAAGTCACTTCTCCGTCGGCCCCTGTTGCCGCTGCTCGCCCTTCCGCTGCTGTTCGCCCCGGCGCCGCTACCCGCGCAGACCGGCGGCGCACCCTACAGCATCGAAGGTCGCAGTTTCGAACGGCTGCAGGATGCGGTAAACGCGATCGGTGATGGTGAAGGCACAATCCGCATCGCCCCCGGCTATCACCGCGACTGCGCGGTGCAGGCAGCAGGGCGCATTGCCTTTGTCGCCGCCGAACCCGGTCGGGCAATCTTCGACGGGGTGACGTGCGAGGGCAAGGCGGCGCTGGTCCTGCGCGGCGCGGGCGCGCGCGTCGATGGGCTGGTGTTTCAGAATATGCGCGTTCCCGACGGTAATGGTGCGGGCATCCGGCTGGAAACGAGCGATCTCGACATCGTCAACGCGATGTTCCGCGATAGCGAGCAGGGCATTTTGACCGCCGACGATCCCGACGCGACGCTGACGATCGACCGCTCGACCTTCTCGCGCCTCGGCCGCTGCGACCGCGGCCTCAGCTGCGCACACAGCGTCTATACCGGGATTTACGGCAAGGTCGTCGTGACGCGGACGCGCTTCGAAAAGGGCAGCGGCGGTCATTATCTCAAAACTCGCGCGATCGCCGTTGACATCAACGACAACAGCTTCGACGACACCCAGGGGACGGCGACCAACTATATGATCGACCTCTCGTCAGGGTCGGTCGGCCAGATCGCGAACAACATGTTCGTGCAGGGGCGCGACAAGGAAAATTACTCGGCGCTGATCGCGGTCGCCGCCGAGGAACGCAAAAACCCGTCGCGCGGGCTGGTGATTGTCGGCAACCGCGCCAGCCTGCCCGCCGGGATTGGCCGCACGTCGGTGTTTGTCGCCGACTGGAGCGGCGAGGCGCTGGCGATCGGAGCAAATGAACTGGGCGCGGGGCTGACGCGGTTCGAGAAACGCTAGGGCTAACCACCATACACCGCTCGACACGAACGGATTTGGACTAGGCGTTACGCCTCCCCGCGTGTCTCGATCAGCGATGCCGCCAGCGCCTCGGCGGGCGATTTGCCGCCCCACAAGACGAACTGGAACACCGGGTAAAAGCGCTCGCATTCGTCGATGGCGCTTTCGATCAGCGTTTCGGTCATGTCGAGCGACAGCGATGCGTCGCCGCCGACCAGCAGGCCGTGGCGGAACAGGATCGTGCCGCTGTTCGACCACAGCTCGAAATGGCCCAGCCACAATTGCTCGTTGATCAGCGCCAGCGCTTCGTGCGCGACGGCGCGCTTGTCCTCGACGACGCGAATGTCGGGAAAGGCGAGCAACTGGATGACGCCATCGTCGGCGCGCCACACCGCGCGCAGCTCATAGGTGGTCCAGCTGCCCTGCGCCGTCGCGACAATCTCGTCCTCGCCGACCATTTCGTGCGGCCAGTCATGCGCGGCGAAATAGGACGACAGCATGTCCATCGGGGCGGCGTCCTGACCGTCTTCGTCGTCGTAAATATCTTCGCTCATGGGGGCGCTTTAGCGGGTGTTCGAGCGGGTGGCGAGTCGCTATGCCCACCACCAATCGTCATCCCGGCGAAAGCCGGGATCTCGCCAGTGCGGAAAAACGCGAGGGTGAGACCCCTGCCTTCGCCGGGGTGACGACTATGCCTTCGGTGCCGCTTTCGGCTTCGCGGCAGGCTTCGCCGCAGCTTTGGGTGCAGCCGCAGGCTTTGCCGCAGCCGAGGGCTTCGCTCCGCCTTCCAGCTTGTCGAGCCGCGCCTTCAATGCCTCGGTTTCGGCGCGCGCGGTTGCGGCCATCTGCTTCACCGCTTCAAATTCTTCGCGGCTGACGAAATCCATCCGGCCGACCCATTCCTTGGCGCGTTCGCGCATTGCGGCTTCGGCTTCGCGGCCGGCGCCGGCAACGGTGCCGGCAACGCCGTTCACCATCTTGGCCAGATCATCGAAAAAGCGGTTTTCGCTCTGCATCTTCAAATTCCTTTGTCGGACGTTCAGTCCCTTGCCGTCATCCTATCTGGGTGCTGGCGGCGGTGGGGACAAGGGTTTCGGCGTCGGGATTGCGCTGATCGATCTGAAAATTCAGGATCGCTGCAAAGCTGAGCCAGATCATATAGGGGACCAGCAGCCACGCCGCCGCCTTGCGGATCGGGGCAAAGGCAAAGGTGGTGGCGATCGTCATCAGCAGGATGAAGATGATCAGGTAAAGCGCGCTCGTCACCTGATACTGGCCGAAAAACAGCGGCGACCAGGCGAAATTGGCGATCAGCTGAACAAAGAATAGCGTCAGCGCAAAACCCCGTCCCTTAGCGCCGCGCGCGTGCAGGATCATCGCGAGCGCTAGGCCGAGCATGATATAGAGGATCGGCCACACGACCCCGAAGACCCATCCCGGCGGGGTGATCGCGGGCAGGTCGAGCGAGGCAAACCAGCGATTGCCGTACCCGCTGTTCGACAGCACCCCCATCAGGCTGCCGATCAGGACGATCGCGGGGACGGTGACCAGCGCCCAGCGCAGATACGACATTCGAAGCTGGCCCGGTGTAGCGATCTCGGTCATGCACATGGTCCTTTGCGCGGGAATCGTCTGGTCTAGGATGTCGCGGCGAGCGGGGCTGGCGTCAAGCGTCCGCTTTGATGGCGGCGATCAGAAATTCGACATTACCCTCCGGCCCGGTGATCGGACTTTCGACCGTTTCAACGACCGTCCAGTGATTGTGTTCCAGCCATTCGCGCACTTCTTCGCACACCCGCGCGTGGACCGCGGCATCGCGGATCACGCCCTTCTTTCCGACCTCGTGCCGCTCGGCCTCGAACTGCGGCTTGATCAGCGCGACCATGCGCGCGCCGTCTTTAGCAAAGCTCATCGGCACCGGCAGTACCTTGGACAGCGCGATGAAGCTGGCGTCGCAGACGATCAGGTCGATAGGTTCGGGGATGTGCGCGGCGGTCAGGATGCGCGCGCTGGTCTGTTCGTGGACGATGACGCGGTCGTCCTGGCGCAGCTTCCACGCCAGCTGGTTGGTCCCCGAATCGACCGCATAAACATGTGCCGCGCCGCGGCTGAGCAACACATCGGTGAAGCCGCCGGTCGACGAGCCGACGTCGATCGCGGCCGCGCCGGTGACATCCCAGCCGAGGTGCGTGAGCGCATGATCGAGTTTGACCCCGCCGCGCGACACCCACGGATGGTCGCGGCCCTTGACGCTGATGTCGGCGTCGTCGGCAACCTGTTGCCCCGCCTTGTCGATCTTGCGGTCGCCGATGAAGGCGAGCCCGGCGAGGATGAGCGCCTGCGCCCGCGTCCGGCTTTCGGCCAGGCCGCGGTCGACGAGTAGTTGGTCGGCGCGGATCTTGGCCATCAGCGTAAACCCGTCATTGCGAGGAGCGAAGCGACGCGGCAATCCCCAGCTATCGTCGGCAGAGGCCGATAGCTGCAGATTGCTTCGCTTCGCTCGCAATGACGACCAAGGGCGATCACTTCGCCGCCACCTTGTCGGTCAGCATCCCCGGAGTCAGTATCTGCGGCAGGATTTCGGGCGCTGCGGCGCCAGGGGTGTACCACAGGTAGAGCGGCACGCTGTTGCGGCCGTGTTCGGCAAGCGTGCGCGTGATGACGGGATCGCCATTGGTCCAGTCGCCGACCAGCGTGACGACACCCGCCGCGTCAAACGCGTCCTGCACGGCCTCGCGGTTAATCGCCCCCGCCTCGTTCGCCTTGCACGACAGACACCAGTCGGCCGTGAAATAGACGAACACAGGCTTACCGGTGGCGCGCGCTTTGGCGAGCGCGTCGGGCGAGAAGGTCGAGCCGCTTGCGGTCGTCGCGCGTTCGTTATCGGCAACTTCCGTGACGGTGCCGCCAAGGCCAACAACGAAGAGCAGCCCTGCCGCGATCAGCAACCACGACCGCCGGTCACCGCGCTGCATCGCGCCATAATGGGTGAGCAGCACCAGCGCCATGCAGACCGCGACGATCGGCCAGATCAGCTGCGACCCGCTGCCGAGTTGCCGCCACAGCAGCCAGCCGAGCGCCAGCGCCGTCAGCCCCATCGGCAGCGCCATCCATTTGCGGAACCGGTCCATCCACGGCCCCGGTTTGGGCAGCCGGTTGCGCAGCGCCGGGACGAACCCGACCGCAAGAAAGGGGAGGGCAAGGCCAAGGCCGAGGCCACCGAAAATCGGGAGCGCCGCCCATGCCGGCAGCACGAGCGTCGCGCCCAGCGCGGCGCCGAGCAGCGGGCCGCTGCACGGCGTCGCGACAAACGCGGCGAGCGCCCCGGTCCAGAATCCGCCCGCCGCGCCGCCCTTGTCGACCAACGCCTGCCCGCCGCCGAACGACGGCAGCTCATAGGTGCCAAGCAGGTTGAGCGTGATCGCAAGCGCAAGGATCAGCAGCGCCAGGACGCTGACCGGATGTTGCAACTGGAACGCCCAGCCGACCTGCTCGCCCGCGGCGCGCAGCGCCAGCAGCGCGGCGCCGAGCAGCAGCGCCGTGACGATCGCGCCCGCGGTATAGGCGAGCGCCTCGATCTTTGCCGACCGGGCGTCGCAGCCCGAGCGCGCGAGGCTGAGCGCCTTGAGGCTCAGGATCGGGAAGACGCAGGGCATCAGGTTCAGGATCAGCCCGCCAAGGATCGCGCCGCCGAGTGCCGCCCAGAACAGTCCGAAATCGATGGCGTCGGGCGGTCCGGCGATCACCGCACCCGCGGCAGGCACCGCGCCGGGCTCGAACTGCACCAAAAGCCCGCGCCCGTCGCCGAGTTTGAGCAGCGCTGCGACCGGTCCGGCGGCTTCACCTTTGGCGCGCGTCTCGACGATGATGAAATCGCCATTGCGGCTGAATGTCTGCGGCGCGACATAATCGACCAGATTTTGCGTCTGGGCGAAAATATAGGGCGCGTCGAGCGTCGACCCGGCGGGCAGGGGAATGGCAAAGCGCACCATGTCGCCGCGCCGTTCCCACGTCCCGCTGCGGTCAAGCGGCTGCGGCAACAACGCGCGCCAGCCATCGAAGCGCGCGCGCGACGCGGCAGGAACGGCGCCGTCACCCGCCTTCAGCGCGACCGAAATCACCGCCTTTTCCGGCACGCAAACCTTGTCGGTACAGGCCAGCCAGTTCGCCACCCCCGAAAGCGTCAAATCGCTTCCCTGCGCCATACTTTCGTCAACTTCGACATCGGCGAGCAGCGCATAGGGATGCTCGTAAACATGGTTCATCATGCCGAACAGGATCAGCGGTTCGGGAACCGGATAGCGCAGCGGCGCGACCGTCACGCCCTCCGGCAAATTCCATTCGACCGACAGTCCAAACCCGGCATCGCCGCCATTGATCCAATATCCGTGCCAGCCCTTGTCGGGGGTCATGGTCAGCGCCAGCGTCGTTGCGCCGCCCGGCGCCGGTACGGCGGATTCGGCGACCAGCTTCGGCTGGATATGCGTCGTTTGCGCCTTGGCGGGGCTCAGCGCGAGCAAGGTCAACGCCAGCAGTACGAGCACCGGGCGCCACAGCGCTGTCACAAAAACGTCCTTGCTGCGATCCATGCCAGTTCCGCTGTCACCCATCTCTCGAGGCTTGCCATATAGGCGGGTTTCGCCGAGAGGACAGCCCGCGCTGACACCCTTGTGCAACGGAGACGCCGCTCGTGACGCTGAACCCTCTCAAAATCGCCCTGGCTGCCACCCTCTGTATCGGCAGCGGCAGCGCCGTTCTCGCGCAGACCGTAGCGCCGCCGGTGGCAAAGGTGACTGCCGCGCCGCCGCCGCCCAAGCTGATCGTGATGGTTGCGGTCGACCAGCTGTCGGCCGACCTGTTCGCCGAATATCGCGGCAAGTTCACCGGCGGCCTGGCGCGACTGGCGTCGGGCGCCGTCTTTCCATCGGGCTATCAGGCGCACGCGGCGACCGAAACCTGCCCCGGCCATTCGACGATCCTGACCGGTAGCCATCCGGCGCGCAATGGCATCGTGGCCAACAATTATTTCGACCTTTCGGCCGGTCGCGAGGACAAGCGCATCTATTGCGCCGAGGACGAAAGCGTCCCCGGCACCGCGTCGGGCGGCGGCAAATATGCGCCGTCGGTAAACCACCTGCTCGTCCCGACGCTGGGCGACATGATGAAGGCGCGTGATCCCAAGGCGCAGATCGTGTCGGTCGCGGGGAAGGACCGCGCCGCGATCATGATGGGCGGGCGCCAAGCCGACGAACTGCTGTGGCTCGCGCCGACCGGCCTGACCAGCTACCGCGGCACCACGCTGTCGCCGACCGCGACGCAGGCCGGAGCGGCGATCGCCGCCGCGATCGCGCAGCCGCGCCCGGGGCTGGCGCTGCCCGCCGATTGCGCCGCGCACGACATCGCGATCCCGGTCGGCGACAAGGGCGCCACCGTCGGGACGGGCCGCATGGCGCGCGATGCCGGCGACTTCCGCCGCTTTATGGCGTCACCCGAAGCCGACGGCGCGGTGCTCGCGACCGCCGCGGCGTTGCGTCAGGTGCGCAAGATGGGCGAAGGCAGCGGCACCGACCTGCTGATCGTCGGCTTGTCGGCGACCGATTATGTCGGCCATGGCGTGGGTACGGAAGGCGCCGAAATGTGCCTCCAGATGCTGGGCCTCGACCGCGAACTCGGAGATTTTTTCGCGCGGCTTGACGCGACCGGCATCGACTATGCCGTCGCGCTGACTGCCGACCATGGCGGGCATGACATGCCCGAACGCAATCGCCAGAATGCCTGGCCCGCGGCGCAGCGCGTCGATCGCGCGCTCGACCCCGATACGCTCGGTAAAGCGGTCGCCGAAAAGCTCGGCCTGCCGCAGCCCTTGCTCTATGGCGACGGCCCGTTCGGCGACATGTATCTGTCGAAGGCGTTGACCCCGGCGCAGCGCAAGGCCGCAGAGGCCGAAATTGTGGCCCGGCTGCGCGCGCATCCGCAGATCGAGGCGGTAGTAACCGCCGATGAGCTGGCGAACCGACCGATTTCGAAACAGGCGCCCGACACCTGGAGCCTGCACGACAAGCTGCGCGCGTCGTTCCACCCGGGCCGCTCGGGGGATTTCATCGTGGTGCTGAAACCGCGCGTTACCCCCATTCCCGAATCGGGACTCGGCTATGTTGCGACGCACGGGTCGGTGTGGGATTATGACCGGCGCGTGCCGATGCTGTTCTGGCGCAAGGGGCTGACCGGGTTCGAACAACCCAATGCGGTGATGACGGTCGACATCATGCCGACGCTGGCGTCGCTGATCGGAGTGCCGGTCGATGCGGGCAAGATCGACGGGCGATGCCTCGACCTGTTGTCGGGCGCCGACAGCAGCTGCCGTTAGGGACTAGAAAAGAAACGAATATGACGATGCTTTTGCGGGATTTTTCCGGCCGGTTGCTGCTGGTCGGTTGCGGCAACATGGCGGGCGCGATGCTCGATCGCTGGCTGGCGGCAGGGTTCGACCGGGCGCAGGTCGCGATCGTCGATCCCTTTGCGACGCCGCGCGACGGCGTCGTCCAATACGCATCGCTGGCGGAATGGCAGGCCGCGGGCGGCACCGCCGACTGGATCATGCTGGGCATGAAGCCGCAGCAACTGGGCGACGTCGCCGACGTGCTGGCGCCGCTGGCAACGGGCGACGTCCATCTGATGTCGATCCTGGCGGGCGTGTCGCTTTCCGACCTCGCAGCGCGTTTTCCGGGTGCGGGCGCGCAGGTTCGCATTCTGCCGAACCTCGCCGCGCGCATCGGCGCAGGGGTCACCGCCGTTGCGACACTGGGTGACGCCGATGACGCGGCGATCGCGGCGCTGCTCGATCCGCTGGGACAGACGGTGACGCTGGCCGACGATACGACGATGGATCTGGTCACCGCCTTTACCGGCAGCGGCCCCGCCTTCGTCTTTCGCCTGATCGAATCCTACGCTGCCGCAGGCGAACGCCTCGGTCTGTCGGCAGAGGATTCGCTCGCGCTGGCCACCGCAACCTTTGGCGGTGCCACCGCGCTGCTCGCCGACAGCGGCGAGAAGCCCGGGGTGCTGATCGCGCAGGTTGCGAGCAAAGGCGGGACAACGCAGGCGGGCCTTGACGTCCTCGACAGCGACGGACAGCTGACGGCGCTGCTCACCAGCGTCCTGCGCGCAGCGCGCGACCGCGGGCGCGAACTGGCCGATCTGGCGCGCGGCGAGGGCTAAGCCGGATCTCGCCCCAGCGCCGCAATGCGTTTCCGATCGCGCACGGGGACCAACGCCTCGCTAACGTGCCAGAAGCCCGTCACCGCCTGTTGCCCGGCATGGGTATAGGCGCGGCTCATCGTATCGCGCAGCAGGACGAAGATCGCGGCTTCGATGCTGCGTCCGGCCTCGGTCAGCCGCAGTTCCTTTTGCCGCCGGTCGCGATTGCCCGGCCGCGTCGTCAGCATGTTGCGTGCCTCCAGCTCTTTGACGACCCGGCCCAGTGACTGTTTGGTGATGCCCAGCAGCGCGAGCAGGTCCGAAATCGTCAGCCCCGGTTGCCGCGCGATGAAATAGAGCGCCCGATAATGCGCGCGGCCCAGCTCCTGCTCGGCAAGCTGCGCATCGATCGACCGCCACAGCGAAGCATGCGCGAAAAACAGAAATTCGATGCCCCGACGCACTTCGTCTTCGCGCAAGAAAAGGGCAGAAGCAGCGGGTACTTGTGAAAGAAAATTTTCATCCGGCATAGTCACTATCGTTGCGCGCCGCGCTCGTCTTTGGCAAGAGGCGCGCACCATAGACCCCATAACCATAGGTGTTTTCGCATGTCCGCTCCCGCCTTCACCCATCTGCCGCATCCCAATCCGGTCGCGGACGATGTAAGGGCGGCGGCGATTGCCGACCCGGCGTTCGGGCGCGTTTTCACCGATCATATGGTGTCGGTCCGCTACATTGAGGGGAAGGGCTGGCACGACGCGCAGGTGATGCCGCGCGGCCCGCTAACGCTCGATCCCGCGACCGCGGTGCTCCATTATGCGCAGGAAATTTTCGAGGGGCTGAAGGCGTATCGCCTCGACGATGGATCGATGGCGCTGTTCCGGGTCGAAGCCAACGCCGCGCGCTTCAACTCCAGCGCGCGCCGCATGGCGATGGCCGAAATGCCCGAGGAGCTGTTCATCGCGGCGGTCAAGGAAGCCGTTGCCGCCGACGCCGCCTGGTTCCCGCCGGTCGATGGCGGCGCGCTGTACCTGCGCCCCTTCATGTTCGCGAGCGAGGTGTTCCTGGGGGTGAAGCCCGCGGCCGAATATCAGTTCCTCGTCATCACCTCGCCGGTCGGCAATTATTTCCGGTCAGGCGCTCCGGCGATCTCGCTATGGGTGTCGGAAGATTACACGCGCGCCGCGCCGGGCGGTACCGGCGCCGCCAAATGCGGCGGCAATTATGCCTCCAGCCTGATCGCGCAGCGCGAGGCGACCGCGAAGGGGCACGATCAGGTCGTTTTCCTCGACGCCGCCGAACATCGCTGGATCGAGGAACTGGGCGGCATGAACATGTTCTTCGTGTTCGACGACGGCAGCATCGTCACCCCGCCGCTGACCGGCACGATCCTGCCCGGCATCACCCGCGATACGATCATCACCTTGGCGCGCGATGCCGGGCTGACGGTGCGCGAGGAACCCTATGCGATCGACCAGTGGCAGGCCGATGCGGAAAGCGGTCGCCTGACCGAAAGCTTTGCTTGCGGCACCGCGGCGGTGGTGACCCCGGTCGGCAAGGTGACGCGCGGCGATACCAGCTTCACGATCGGCGCCGGCGGTCCGGGGCAGGTGACCGGCATGCTCAAGGACAAGCTGGTCGACATCCAGCGCGGCCGCGCCGCCGATCCGCACTGCTGGGTGACACGCCTCTAAGCGCCGCCTTGCAATAGGCGACGGCGCGTTATAGAGCGCGCCTCGCACCGGCCCGTTGGGGCGTCGCCAAGTGGTAAGGCAGCGGCTTTTGATGCCGCCATTCGCAGGTTCGAATCCTGCCGCCCCAGCCAGCCGGTGCTCTCAAACCGCCTGACGTCGCTTTGATGCGAAAGCGTTATATATGGCGCCGCGTCTCAATCGCCGCGCTGGAGCGTCATCGCCAGCTCTTCGACATCGAGGTCGCGTTCCAGTTCGTGGAGAACCTCGTCTTCGATCAACCCCGCGCGGTGGATCCGGATCAATTCGGTGCGCCCGGCGGCAATCGCGGCCAGCAGCACGTCGAAATGCGACCGCAACCCGTCCATCGCAGCCCCTGCGTCGGCTTCATAGCGCTCCATGAACCCCAGGCGCTTGCGATGTTCTTCGAGCATCATGGGGTGAATGAGCGCGCCATTTTCGTCATAAGCGAGCTTTTCGATCACCGCGAACCGCGCGCGGGCCATTGCGGCCTCGGCCGCCGGCATCGCCATTTTGGCGGGCGGATCGGTATCGACCGGCTGGACCCGGCGGATCAGCATGCCAAGGCTCGACCCTTGCGCGACGACGGTCACGAAGATGACGGCAAAAGCGCAGATCAGCATCAGGTCGCGCCCCGGCATTTCGGTGGGCAGCGTGAGCGGCACCGCCAGCGTCACGACGCCGCGCATTCCTGCCCAGCTCAGCACGGTCGCCTGCCGCCAGCCGAGCGGACGGGCGCGCTTCAGCCCGGCCTTGCCGGCGATCTTCAGCACCGCCTCCGACCCGAAAACCCACATAAATCGCGCGATGATAACGGTAAGCACGACCGCGACGATAAGGATGATCCACGACGTCGGCATCGCTCCGATCCCGCCGACGCGCTCGATCGCGCCGCGCAGCGAAAACCCGATCAGGATGAACACCAGCGCTTCGAGGACGAAGACCAGGATTTGCCACCCCGAATTGGCGCGCAGGCGGACCGCCGCGGGCAGGATTTCATGCTGGTACCACCCCATGGCGAGGCCCGCGGTCACGGTCGCGATAACCCCCGAGACATGGACGGCTTCGCCCGCGAGATAAGCGGCCCAGCACAGCAGGATCGTGATGAGCATGATCAGCATCGGGTCATCGAAGCGTTTGGCGAGGAAAATCCAGCCTTTGGCAACCACCGCGCCGACGACGACCCCGCCGAGAGCGACGAAGGCAAAGCTCTGCACTGCCTCGCCGGTGTGGAACACCCCGCTGAGCGTCGCGGCGACGGCAAAGCGGAACAGGATCAGCCCGGTCGCATCGTTGAGCAGGCTTTCGCCCTCGAGCAAGGCTTCGAGGCGGCGCGGCAGGTGCACCCCTTTCAGCACCGCGCGCGCCGACACGGCGTCGGGCGGCGAGACGATGGCGCCCAATGCAAAGCAGGCGGCCCAGGGCAGTTCGGGAAGGATCCAGTGCACCACCACCCCGACGATCAACGTCGTAAACACCACCGCACCGACCGCGAGCGACAGGATGCCGGGCAGGTGGCGGCGGAAGCGGCCCAGCGCGGTGTAATAGGCGCCGTCCATCAGCAACGGCGGCAGGAACAGCACGAGCGCGAGTTCGGGGTCGAGCGAGATCGCGGGCAGCCCGGGAATGAACGCTAACGCACCGCCGCCGACGAGCAGGGCGGTGGCGGGCGGCCAGTTGAGCTTGAGCGCCAGCCAGTGCAGCGCAATGACGAGCGCCAGCAGCCCGAGCACCAGTTCGAATGTCTCGACCGCGTGCATCGGCTCAGGTCCGATCGGCGACGAAGCCGGGTGATAATGTCATGGCGAGCCCCCCCTAAACGATCAGCAAATCCGCCACCATGTCTGCCGCCGATTGTCACAGCGATCAATGCAATAGCGCGCAGATCGGAATTCGGGGGGCGAGCAATGTCGTAAAGCGACATGTTCGTTCAGGAGCAAAAGGTGAAACCTTTATCCCCCGCCCGCCACGCTTGGCGGCTGCGACGGGGGATGAGGTTTGGTGTCGACATAAGAACATTACAAGAACAAATGCCATTCGTCAACCCGATTTCCTCACTTTTTTGAGGAGCGCGGTTCGATTGACGCAAACGTCAATCGTGGCCAAGACCGGGAAAGCAACGAAAGGACGCATGATGGCAGCAGAACCGAAGTTCGATCTTTCCGGCCGGGTGGCGCTGGTCACCGGCGCGTCGTCGGGGCTGGGCGCCGGTTTTGCCAAGGCGCTGGCGGCGGCTGGCGCAAAGGTCGTGCTGGCGGCGCGGCGCGCCGACAAGCTGGCCGAGCAGGTCGCGGCGATCGAAGCCGCGGGCGGGCAGGCGATTGCGGTCAGCATGGACGTCACCGACGAAGCCTCGACGATCGCTGCCTATGACGCGGCCGAGGCGGCGTTCGGCACCGTCGATACAATCATCGCCAACGCGGGGGTGGCGACCGAAAAAATGGCAATGGGCCTGTCGGTCGATGACGTCGATTTCCTGCTCGCGGCGAACGTTCGCGGCGTATTCCTGACCGCGACCGAGGGCGCGCGGCGGCTCGACAAGGCGGGCAGCCGCGAGAAACAGCATGGCCGCATCGTCCTGATCGGTTCGATCACTGCGGAAAAAATCTTTCCGGCAACCTCTGTCTATGGTGCGACCAAGGCGGCGGTGCGGCATCTGGGCAAGGCGCTGGCACGCGAATGGGCGCGGCGCGGGATTTGCGTCAACGTCATCCAGCCCGGCTATTTCGAATCCGAAATGACGGCTGAATTGTTCGACGGTGACGTCGGCGCGGCGATGGTAAAAAGCTTTCCGCGCCAGCGCATGCGCCCCCCGAGCGACCTGCACGCGCCCTTGCTGCTGCTCTGCTCCGACGCGGCGGTGGGGATCACCGGCAGCGTGTTCACGATCGACGACGGCCAGACGCTGTGAGCGAGTTGTTGATCGAGACACGCGGGCAGGTCGAGATCGTTACGCTCAACCGGCCAGACCGGTTGAATGCGCTGAACGAGGGGCTGGTCGATGAGCTCAACGCCTATTTCGGCGGGCTTGCTGACCGCCCCGAGGTGCGCGTCGTCATTTTGCGCGGTGCGGGGCGCGGCTTTTGCGCCGGGCTCGATATTCAGGAAGACCGGTCGTCGGGCGAAACCCCGGTGCTCCGGACGCTCCGCACCCAGACCCGCATCGGCAATATCTATCGCAAGATGCGGGCTTGCCCGCAGCCGATCATCGCGCTCGGCCATGGCGCCGCGTGCGGCGGTGGGCTGTCACTGCTGCTCGCATCCGACGTGCGCTACGCTACGCCCGATTTCCGCGCCAACGCTGCCTATATCCGCATCGGCCTTGGCGGTTGCGATATGGCGTCGAGCTATTTCCTGCCGCGGCTGGTCGGCGCGAGCCTCGCGACCGAGATGATCCTGACCGGGCGCTTCATCGACGCCGAACGGGCGCTGCGCGCCGGGCTGGTCAGCGAAATCGTCGATGAGGATGCGCTGCTGGAGCGCGGGCTGGCGCTCGCCGACGAGATGCTGGCGACCAGCCCCCACGGCCTGCGGCTGTCCAAACAAGCGCTGAACCTCAATATCGACGCCCAGAGCCTCGACGCCGCGATGGCGATCGAGGATCGCCAGCAGGTCATCCTGTCCGTCACCGAAGACCACCGCGAAGCGCTCACCGCCTTCCTCGAAAAGCGCGCGCCCGAGTATCGCGAACGATAGCCCGCACCCCGCATATTGACTCGCCGATATATTGGCATAGTAAGTGTCACTATCCCATGGGAGAGGGGGCGATGGCAGTGCGCGTGAGGACCACCAACGTGCCGGGTCGCAAGGGCCGGTTCCGGCGCACTGCCATTATCGCCTGCGTCGCATTGTTTGCGGCAACGCCTGTGCAGGGGCAGCAGAAGCCACGCCAGCCCAACATCGTCATCCTGCTCGCCGACGATTGGGGGTTCAGCGACGTCGGATCGTTCGGCGCCGAGTTTGCGACGCCGAACATCGACGCGCTTGCCTATGCGGGGACGCGCTTTTCCAATTTCCATGTCGCGGGATCGTGTTCGCCGACGCGGGCGATGCTCCAGACCGGGGTGATGAACCACCGCAATGGCCTCGGCAACATGCCCGAGACGATCCCCGACGAACATCGCGGCCAGCCGGGGTACGACACGGTGATGAACCACCGCGTGGTGACGATCGCGCAGTTGCTGAAGGCCGCAGGTTATCGCACTTACCTGACCGGCAAATGGCATCTGGGTAGCGATCCGACGCGGCTGCCTGAAGCGCGTGGCTATGACCGGGCGTTCAGCCTAGCGGATGCCGGCGCCGACAATTTCGAACAGCGCCCGATCGAGGGGATGTACGACACCGCCGCCTGGACCGAAAATGGCAAGCCTGCGACGCTGCCCAAGGATTATTATTCGTCGACTTTCGTGGTGCAACGGATGATCGATTATATCGAGGAGGGCCGCGCGAACGGCAAACCATTCCTCGCCTCGATCAACTTCCTCGCCAATCATATCCCGGTGCAGGCGCCCGACAGCGACATCGCGCGCTATGCGGCCTTGTATAAGGACGGCTGGACCGCGCTGCGTGCCGCGCGGGCGAAGCGCGCTGCGGCGCTGGGCATTGTCCCTGCCGGGGTGCCGATTGTGACCATGCCGACCACCCCGGATTGGAGCAAGCTCGAAACCGACGAACGTGCCGCCGCAGTGCGCGTGATGCAGGCCTATGCTGGGATGGCGACCGCGATGGACCGCGAAGTCGGGCGGCTCGTCGCGCATCTCAAAGTGACCGGCGATTACGACAACACGATCTTTGTCTTCCTGTCGGACAATGGCGCCGAGCCGACCAATCCCTTCCACAGCCTGCGCAACCGGCTGTTCCTGGGCATGCAGTACGACCTCAGCACCGCCAATATCGGGCGGCGCGGCAGTTTCAGCGCGATCGGACCCGGCTGGGCGAGCGCCGCGGCGTCGCCGCTGTCGGGGTATAAGTTCAGCGCGACCGAAGGCGGGCTGCGCGTGCCGCTGATCATCGCTTGGCCCGGCAATGCCGCGCTGCGCGCGGGTGGCATCAGCGATGGCCTTGCCCATGTCACCGACATCGTACCGACGTTGACCGACCTAGCGGGCGTCCCCGGCCATGGCGGCGCGTGGCAGGGCAAGGCAGTCGAGCCAGTGACGGGGCGTAGTCTGGTGCCGGTGTTGACGGGTCAAACAGCGAGCGTGCATGGCGACGCGCCGCTGGGGTATGAACTGTCGGGCAATGCCGCGCTGTTCCGCGGCGACTACAAACTGGTCCGCAACCTTGCCCCCACCGGCGACGGCCAATGGCGGCTTTACGATATCAAAGCCGATCCCGGCGAAACGCGCGACCTCGCCGCCGCAATGCCCGATCGCTTTGCCGCAATGCTGGCCGACTACCGCGCCTACGCCAAAGCGAATGGCGTGCTCGACATGCCAGCGGGCTACACCGCCGACGAACAGATCAATCGCTATGCATTCGAACAACAGGGCCGCAAACGGCTGATCCAGCTGGGCCTGTGGGTCGGCGGCTTCGTGCTGCTGTTGTCAGCTCTTCTCTGGGGTTGGCGTCGTCGGCGCCGCGCGCGCCGGATCGATCAGGCGAAAACCGATATGGTCGGTGCCTAGGCTGCGTTCCTGAAACTGCCGCGCCGCGGGGCGATAGCGCGCGCAATAATTGGCGGCGCACAGGAAACTGCCGCCCTTGATGACATTGCTCTCGCCGCCCGCCTTGCTTGTTGTCCATTCCCACACGTTGCCGATCAGATCGTGGACCCCGTGCTCGTCGGCGGCAAAACAGGCGACCGGCGCGCGGCCGGTGAAACCGTCGGTGCCAAGGTCGCGGGCAGGAAAGGCGCCCTGATAATAATTGGCCTGCGGCTTGCCCGCAGCATCGACCGGGACATGGCGATCCGCGCCGCCCGTCGCCGCCGCCAGCTCCCATTGCGCCTCGCTCGGCAGCGCCTTGCCGGCCCAGCGCGCATAAGCGAGCGCGTCATCATAGCCGATCTGGACCACCGGCTCGCGGTCGCGACCCTTGACGTTCGATGCGGGGCCGTACGGATTCCGCCACTGCGCCCCGACGACCCAACGCCACCAGTTCGGATTGCCATCGGTCGGCGCGGTGAACACCGCCGATCCCGGGATCAGCATGTCGGGTGGCGCACCGGGCAGTGGCGGCGGATCGCGCTCGGCCAGCGTCTTGTAGCCGGTCGCTTTGACGAAGGCGGCAAACTCGGCGTTGGTCACTTCGTGCGTCGCAATCCAGAAGCCCACTACGCGGACCTCGCGCGCCGGACCTTCTTCGGGCAGTTGCGCGTCGGCGCCCATCGCAAAGCTCGCGCCGGGGATCCACACATAGTTCTGTTTGGGCATCGCCGGGCAGGCGGGTGCCGCGGCCTCGGCGACCGGCGCCTCCTTCGCCTTGCTGCACCCCGCCAGCGCGCCGATCAAGACGAGCGAGATCAGCGCCGCACCGCGGTGTTTCAAGCGGCCTCGCCGATCGTCGCCACCAACGCATCGACCATGTGCATCGTCACCGTCCCGGCTTCCTCGGCCGACAGCCCCTGATCGTGGCGCAGGGCGCGCCAGTTCTGGAACGACAGCGCCGCGCACAGCGCCTCGACATTGATCCGGTCGGTGAGCACCGCGTCAGGGAGCAAGCGCAGCAGCAGCTCGCGCTCCAGCATCACGACCCTGCCATACTGCCCCATCAGGAACGGCGACTGGTAACGCTTGATGTTGGCGGCGAGGCGAAAGGGCAGCGTCGTTTCGAACACCCGGACGCGCCGCCGCACCAGGTCGCGGACATTGGCGCGCCAGTCCTGATCGGGATAGGGCGCGGCCACGATCGGCATGACCCGCTCGGTGATCGTCGCGGTGATCTCGGCGTAGAGCGCGTCCATGTCGTCGAAATGGCGAAACACGGTGCGCAGCCCGATCCCGGCCTCCTCGGCAACGCGCGCCGCACTCGGCGCCAGATCGCCGCCGACGATCAACTCCATCATCGCCTCGACGATCCGCTTATGGCTCGACCGGCCGCGTTCGCGGCGACCGTCGACGCGTCCGGGCCGATCCTTTGCTGCCATCGATTTGCTCGCCGCCTTCGTCATGTCCCACCGCTGGCCCAGCTTGGCGCCGGGGTCAATCGCTGCGTTGCGCGCGATCTTGCGCGACTTCTGATATAATGACACATATAGTGCCATAATATAAGCCGCAAGGGTGGGGATGGTCATGAAGAAAAAATGGATCGCATTGGGTGCCGTCGCTGCGCTGGGCGCAGGGGCATATTGGGCGTTCGAGGCGAACAAATATCGCCTGCCCGGCATCCTGCAGGACTGGCGCGATCCAGTGCAGCCGAACCAGGCCATCGCTTGGCAGCAGGGTCCGGCAACAGCCGCCGCAGGCAAACGCCCGCCCAACATCATCCTGATCGTCGCCGACGACCTTGGCTATAACGACATCAGCCTGAACGGCGGCGGCGTCGGGGGCGGGATCGTCAAGACGCCGAACATCGATGCGCTGGCGCGCGAGGGGGTGAATTTCACCACTGCCTATGCCGCCAACGCCACCTGTTCGCCTTCGCGCGCGGCAATGATGACCGGGCGCTATCCGACGCGCTTTGGCTTTGAATTTACCGCGGTGCCGGTCCAGTTCGCCGAAAATCTGGCGCATGGCGAAGGCGTCGGTCCGCTTCGGGCGATCTTCCACCAGGATCGGATCACCCCCGACATCCCCGATTATCCCGATATGGGGGTTCCCGCGAGCGAGGTGACGATCGCCGAAACGGTGAAGGCGGCGGGGTACCACACGCTTCACATCGGCAAATGGCATCTGGGCGAAGTACCCGCGTTGCGGCCGCATGCGCAGGGCTTCGACGAAAGCCTGGCGATCCTGGCGGGCGGTGCGATGTTCATGCGCGAAGACGACCCGGACGTCGTCAATGCAAAGCTGCCATGGGATCCGATCGACCGCTTCATCTGGGCCAATTTGCGCCACGCAGTGACGTTCAATGGCAGCAAGCGGTTCCATCCGCGCGGGCATATGACCGACTATTTCGCCGAGGAAGCGATCAAGGCGATCGAGGCAAACCGCAACCGTCCCTTCTTCCTATATCTCGCGTTCAACGCGCCGCACACGCCGTTGCAGGCGACCAAGGCCGATTATGACCGGCTGCCCCAGATCAAGGATCACAAGACACGCGTCTATGGCGCCATGATCGCGCAGATGGACCGCCGTATCGGCGACGTGATCGCCAAGCTGAAAGAGCAGGGGATCGACGACAATACGCTCGTCATCTTCACCAGCGACAATGGCGGCGCCTGGTACAACGGGATCGAGCGGCTGAACGCGCCGTTCCGCGGCTGGAAAGCGACCTTTTTCGAAGGCGGCATCCGCACGCCCCTGTTCATGCGCTGGCCGGGCGGCATCGCGCCTGGGACACAGCGCGCCGATGTGACCGGCCACCTTGACATCTTCTCGACGATTGCTGCGGCGGCCGGGGCTGCCGCGCCGGGCGACCGGACCATCGACAGCGAGAATATCCTCGCCGGTCCGGCCAGCCGAGCCGCAATGTTCTGGCGCTCGGGTGACTATCGCGCCGTGCGCGCGGGCGACTGGAAATTGCAGGTGACCAAAAGGCCTGAAAAGGCACGGCTCTATAATCTCGCCGCTGACCCCACCGAACAAAAGGATCTCGCCGCCAGCGACCCGCAGCGCGTCGCGGCGCTGCGCGCGATGCTCGAAGCGCAAAACAAGGGCATGGCCAAACCGATCTGGCCCGGCCTGATCGAGGGACCGGTGCGGATCGACGTCCCGCTCACCGCGCCGTGGCGCGAGGGACAGGATTATATCTATTGGAGCAACTGAGCCGGAGACGCAGCCTTGCGGCTCTTGCTCGGTACCCGGCGATTGGGATGAATGGTGCGGTCGAGAAGACTCGAACTTCCACGGCCTTTCGGCCACAACGACCTCAACGTTGCGCGTCTACCAGTTCCGCCACGACCGCACATCATGATGGGGCCGAACGGGTCCGGCTCCGGGTAGGAGCGGGCGCCTAGCAAAGCTTTTGGGGCGATGCAAGCAAGCTTCGCTGCATTTATTTTTGCAGGTGCGAAGGCGCGATGCCGCTTACCAGCCGCGCTACGCCTTGCGTGTCATCGACCGGACTCAAAAGAGTCACGCATCTGTCACGGCTCTGGCGTCAGACCGTCATCGAATCACCCTAGTGGCGACGTCACCGGGGGCGAAACATCGTTCACCGGTGATTTTTCATCAGGGGCGCCGCTCGACCGATCTGGGGGCGCACACCGGGAACGGAGATTTTCATGGCGGCTTTCGCACGCGTTCGTATGGTCATGCTCAGCGGCGTGGCTTGTTCTATCCTCGCCGCTTGCGGCGCCGATGGTGTTGCCTCGCCGGGTGACGGCGTGATCGTCATTCCCGCGCCGACGCCGACCCCGACTCCGACGCCGACCCCCACACCGACCCCGACCCCGACGGCCGTGACCCCCGCAGCCAATTGCCCGACGATCGCGGGTCCCGACCAGCTGTCGAACCTCGGCACGATCAGCGGCCCCGGCGGCGAATGGCGCAACTGCGGCTTCCCGACGCGCTTCACCGCGACGACCGCGATCCCGAAGGTTGCTGGCGTGCTTTATTCGCTGCCCGGCCGCGTCGACGTCGGCACCGATCAGGGCGCGACGACGACCAACAACGTCGTCACGCTGACGATCGATCCGGGCGTCACCGTGTTCGGCGCGACCGGCGTGTCGTTCCTGGCGGTCAACCGCGGCAATCGCATCGATGCGGTCGGCACCCCGACCCAGCCGATCATCTTCACCGGGCGCGGCAACGTCGTCGGCTCGGCGAACGACCAGACCTCGCAGTTGTGGGGCGGTATCGTCCTGCTCGGCCGCGCGCCGATCACCGACTGCCTCGCTCCCGGCGCCACCCCCGGCACCGCGGCGTGCGAACGCGATACCGAGGGCACGTCGAACGCGCTCTACGGCGGTGCGCAGGTCGCTGACAATTCGGGCCGCCTGTCCTATGTCCAGATCCGCTATTCGGGCTTCATCCTGTCGGCAGCGAGCGAATTGCAGGGCCTGACCCCGTCGGGCGTCGGCAATGCGACCCAGATCGACCATGTCCAGATCCACAACAGCTCGGACGATGGCATCGAAGTGTTCGGCGGCCGCGTCAACATGAAGCATCTGGTCGTCACCGGCGCCGAAGATGACGGCATCGACACCGACGTCGGTTACAAGGGCAACATCCAATATGTCATCGGCGTGCAGCGCGAAGGCGGTGCGGTCGGCGACTCGATGATGGAAATCGACTCGAACGGCAACGAAGACGCGGTGCCGCGCCAGAATGTGAACCTGTCGAACTTCACCTATGTTCACCGCAACAATGCGGCGGGCAACGGCGTGTCGATCCTGGTTCGCGGCGGTGCCGACTATACCTTCGCCAACGGCCTGATCGTGGCGCCGGGCTTCCGTTGTATCGGCCTCAACAGTGCTACCACGGTGCAGACGACTGGTCCCGACGAAGCCGGTCCGCCGCGCTTCTTCTCGGTGTCGATGCAGTGCAACAGCACCCCGTTCCGCGGCACCAGCGGGGTCACCGACGCCCAGGTTCAGGCAATCTTTGAAGGCGGCACCAACAACACCGTCGCCTACACGCCGACCCTGACCAACCTGTTCGTTAACGGCGCCACCGAAACCGCGCGTCCGGCCTTTGACGCCAAGACGCTCAACGCCTTCTTCGACACCACCGCCTATGTCGGCGCCGTCCGCGACGCCAACGACACCTGGTACCAGGGTTGGACGTGCAACTCGTCGACGGCGAACTTCGGCACTGCCAGCCGCAGCTGCAGCGCCATCCCGACGACCTGATCGCTCGCGATCCACTTGGGGAGCGGGCACGCCTGACGGGCTGGCCCGCTCCCTTCCTGCATAAATTTGGGGACTTTCCACATGACCAAGCGGCCGATCTTTGCCAGCCTGCTCCTCCTCAGCTCGGCGCTGGTAGCGCCCGCGGCGCTCGCCCAGGATGTCAGCGGCGGCGCGCCCGCATCCGACACCCCGCCCGTGACCACCGAAGCGCCCGCCAGCGACGAGCCGGTCGCCGACGACGCGGCGGCGCAGGATGAGGATGGCGATATTTCGATCCCCGGTGGTGCCGACCAGGAAATCGTCGTCACCGGCCGCTTTACCCCCAATATTGTCCGCGCCACCCCCGAAGTCGTCTCGGTCCTCTCCTCGGCCGACATCGCGCGCACCGGCGAAGGCGATATTTCGGGCTCGCTGCAACGCGTCACCGGGCTGTCGGTCGTCGGCGGTGGCTTCGTCTATGTCCGCGGCCTCGGCGATCGCTATTCGCTGGCGCTGCTCAACGGTTCGCCGCTGCCCAGCCCCGAGCCGCTGAAGCGCGTCGTCCCGCTCGACATCTTCCCCTCGAACGTCATCGACTCGACGCTGGTCCAGAAAAGCTATTCGGCGAACTTCCCCGGCGAATTCGGCGGCGGCGTGATCAACCTCACGACCAAATCGACCCCGCGCGAACCGTTCCTGACCTTCAGCGGCGGCATCGGCTGGGACAGTGAGACCACGAACGAGCTGGGCTATACCTATTATGGCAGCGACACCGACTGGACCGGCTTCGACGACGGCACCCGCGACATACCGCCGCTCCTGAAAGCCGCTTTCGCCAGCGGCAAGCCGATCCTGCAGGGCGCGGATTACAGCCAGGGCGATCTGGAAGCGATCCAGATGGAGCTGGTCAACGCCGAAACGACGCTGCTGCAACAGAATAACCATATCCCGGTCAACTGGTCGGCGGGGATTACCGGCGGCACGACGATTCCCTTTGCCAATGGCGAGCTGGGGATCATCGCGACCGCGGGGATCAGCAACAAATGGCGCACCCGCGATACGTTGCAGCAGACCTCGCTCAACCTCGATCTGTCGGGCGACCCGCAGACCAATTACAACCGTGTGATCACCGACAACCGAATCGTTGTGAACGGCCTGATCGGCTTCGGGCTGGAGCTGGGCGAGCACAAGCTGCGCTGGACCAGCCTCTATATCCGCGACACGCTGAAGCAATCGCGCCTTGGTCTTGGTACCGACGCGAACCAGGTCGGCCGCGATATCCTGAAGCAGGACACCGCGTGGTACGAGCGCCAGCTGATCAACACCCAGCTGGTCGGCGAATTCCAGTTCGACGCGCTGAAACTCGACCTGCGCGGTGCCTATGCCAATTCGCAGCGCGAGGCGCCCTATGAACGCGGTTTCACCTATGTCCGCACCAACCTGCCGACGACCCAGGATCCGACCGGCGACACGTTCGTCAACGATCTGGGCGGCAATCGCGGCGACGCGACGATCGCCTTTTCGGATCTGAACGAGAATTTGTGGTCGGGCGGCGTCGACCTGTCGTATGAGTTGGCACCGCAGATCACCGCGACGGTCGGCTACGCCTATACCGACACCAGCCGTACCGCCGTGCGCCGCGCCTTCCAGTTCCGTGCGCCGGGCCTGCCGGTCGCGGTGACGCAGTTGCGCCCCGACTTTCTGCTCTCGGACGCGACGATCCAGTTGTATGATATCACGCTGCTCGAAACCTCGGCGCAGGACGGCACCGCCGCCTTTGACGCCGGGCTGACCACCCACGCCGGCTACGCCCAGCTGCAGGCCGAAATCGTCTCGGGCATGAACGTCAACGTCGGCGTGCGGTACGAGGACGGCAAGCAGACTGTGGTGCCGATCGACCTGTTCGGGTCGGGCGGCAGCGCGATCGCCGCGACCAATCTCCAGAACGATTATTGGTTGCCCGCGGTCACGCTGACTTGGGAAGTCGCGCCCGATATGCAGGTGCGCATGAACGCATCGAACACGATCGCCCGCCCGCAGTTCCGCGAGCTGATCGCGCAAATCTATCAGGATCCCGAATCGAACCGTCAGTTCCGCGGCAACCCGTCGCTGACCGACAGCGAGCTGTGGAACGCCGAGCTGCGCTACGAATGGTATTTCGCCAAGGATCAGCGCCTGACCGCGGCGGGTTTCTTCAAAAAGATCGAAAATCCGATCGAGGCCTATACCTCGCTCAGCACCGACTCGGTGGCCAACACCAGCTTTGCCAATGCGCCGAAGGCGTTGCTTTACGGTGCCGAGTTCGAGGTGCAGAAATATGTCGCGCTTGATACGCTGTCGGATGCGGCCTTCTGGGCCAGCCGCCGGCTGGTGCTGATCGGCAACTACACCTTCACCAAGTCGGAAATCCAGGTCAGCGCCGGCGACACCACGGTCATCAATGGCGTGACGCAGGACGCGAGCAACTTCTTCTTCGACGGCTCGCCGCTGACTGGCCAATCGGACCATCTGATCAATTTCCAGATCGGGCTCGAAGATCAGGACAAATTGTCGCAGCAGACGATCCTCGTCACTTACGCCAGTCCGCGCGTCACCAGCCGCGGTCCGTCGGGCCAGCCCGACATCCGCGAAAAGCCCGGTATCTCGGTCGATTTCGTCGCGCGGCAGGGGATCAACCTGCTGAACAAGGAAATCGAGCTGAAGTTCGAGGCGCGCAACCTGACCGGGCGCAAATATCAGGAAGTGCAGGAAAGCGGCGACAATCAGATATTCCTCAACCGCTACAAGCTCGGCCGGACCTTCTCGCTGAGCGCGTCGCTGAAGTTTTGATTGCGTAATCCTCCCTGCCGCGAAGCGGTGGGGAGGGGGACCGCCCGCGTAGCGGGTGGTGTAGGGGCAAAGGCAGCCCCTTCGTCAGCGCTTCGCGCTGCCACCTCCCCATCGTTCCGCGACGGGAGGATCATTGACGGCCAGCCGCCGCACCAGACTCGCTCGACCGTCAAAAAACTGTAATCTTCCTGTCAACTGATTGTCACCAATCGCCCCTAGGCGATTCGCGACGGCAACTTCAGCCTCAGGGGGACAGAGACAATCTCATGGCGACGCTGATGTCCGGATCGGCCTTCAGGCTGCCGCGCGGCTTGCCCGTGTGGCTGCGTGCCGGTCGGCGCTCGCCGCGCGAGATCGGGCCGTTGCTGCTCGCCGGGCTGCTCGGCGCCTTGCTGACCTGGCAGCTGGTTCGTTTGCTATGGACCGTCATCACCCCGCTGTCGCCGCTCGGCGCGTGGCAGCCGCAAGCCGCGGTCATCGCTTCGCCCGCCGAACGCCGCGCGCTGTTCGCCAGCTTCGATCCATTTTTCCGCAGCGCGCCGCAGGGGCCGGCGTCGGCGACCGTCACCGCGCTGGGCCTGACCTTGTTCGGCATCAACATTAACGAAGCGACCGGTGGCGGCTCGGCGATCATCGCGGGCGAGGACGGTGTGCAGACCAGCTATGCCGTCGGCGACGAGATTGCCCCGGGCGTGAAGCTCGTCGGGGTCGCCTTCGACCATGTCCTGCTCGACCGCGGCGGTGCGCGCGAAAGCCTGTTCCTCGACCAGAGCGGCGAGGCCGCGGTCGCGGGCCAGGCGACGCCGCTGCCTTCGCCCACCCCTGAAGTAGGATCGACGGCGACTGCCGGGGTGAACGCCAGCGGCGAAATGTCGCCCGCGACGCTCAAGGCGGGTGTCGGCTTTGCGCCGCGCGCCGAAGATGGCCGCGTCACCGGACTGGTCGTCCAGCCGCAGGGCGACGGCGCGGTGTTCCGCGCCGCGGGCCTGCGCCCGGGCGACGTCATCCGCTCGGTCAATGGCCGTCCGATCGGGTCAGCAGGCGATGCCGCCGCCCTCGCCAACCAGATCGCACCCGGCGCGCGAATCTCGCTCGAAGTCGAACGCGGCGCTACCGTCGTTCCCGTCGCCATCTTCCTCTCGAAGCAATAGGTTATATGCGTTTCAAACTGTCCCTGATGCTCGCCGCCGCGCTCGTTTCCGCCACGCCGGCACCCGCGGTCGCCCAATATACCCTCAACGTCCGCGACGCGGACATCCGCGCCTTCATTCAGGATGCGGCGCGGATCACCGGGCGCACCTTCGTCATCGACGGGCGCGTCAACGGCAAGGTGTCGGTGGTGACCGACCGGCCATTGTCGCGCAGCGAATATTTCGAGATATTCCTTTCCACGCTGCGCTCGAATGGCCTTGTCGCGGTCCCCGGCCCCAATGGCAGCTACCGCGTCCAGCCGATCGACGGCGCCGCGGCGCAACCGGGCCGCATCGGCAGCCGCGGCGCGGCGCAGAATCAGTTTGTCACCGAAATCATCCGCCTGCGCCACATCGACGCCGTCGCCGCGGTCGAAACGCTGCGCCCGCTGGTCAGCGCGCAAGGATCGCTGACCGCGAACCGTAACGCCAACAGCCTGGTCGTTGCCGACTTCGCCGACAATATCCGCCGCATCCGCTCGCTCGCTGCCAGCATCGACCGCGATAGCTCGACCAGCCAGATCGTCACGCTGAAAAACGCCGGGGCACGCGAAATCGCCGCGGCGCTGACCGCCTTGGTCCCGGCGGCGGGCGAGGGTGCGCGGGCGCCGGTCGCGATCGTGCCGATCGACAGCAGCAACGCGATCGCGCTGCGCGGCGATCAGGCGATGGTCGCGCGCTTTGTCGCGATGGCCACCGATCTCGATCAGAAAGCGGCGGGCGGGACCGAACTGCGCGTCTATTGGCTGGAACATGCCAATGCCGAAACGCTGCTGCCGACGTTGCAGCAGCTGATCGGCGGGGGCAGCGATCCGGCGCAGAAGGCTGGGCTGTCGCCAGCGACAACTTCATCATCGTCCTCCGGCGGCAACAGCACCCCGGCGCCCGCGCCTGCGGCGACCGCATCGGCATCGACGGGTGGCGGCGGCACCGGCAGCATCGCGACCCGCGGCCCTGCGATCGTCACCCGCTACGAGGGCGCCAATGCGATCATCGTCGCTGCCAATAGCGACGTACAGCGCATGCTCGGCGAGCTGATCCGCCAGCTCGACAGCCGCCGCCAGCAAGTGCTGGTCGAGGCAATTGTCGTCGAGATCGGCGATGATGCGGCGAAGCGGCTAGGCGTCCAGTTCCTGCTCGGCGGCAAGAATATCCCGTTCGTCGCGACCAGCTACAGCAATGCGTCGCCGAATATCCTGACCCTCGGCGGCGCCTATGCCGCTAACCAGCTGTCGCAGCAGACGACCACGGTCAACGGCAACACGACAGTGACCCAGACCAACAGCTCGCTGGGCAACAGCTTGCAGGAGGCCGCCGCGGCGTCGCTGCTCACCGCCACCGGTGGCTTTGCGGGTTTTGCGGGCGACATTGGCAAGAACACGATCTTCGGCGCGATCATCAACGCGGTGAAATCGGATACGACATCGAACCTGCTCGCGACCCCGCATATCGTCACCCTCGACAATCAGGCGGCGAAATTCCTCGTCGGGCAGGACGTGCCGATCACCACCGGCGAACAGCTCGGCGACAATTTCGAAAACGCCTTCCGCACCGTTCAGCGCGAAGAGGTCGGGATCAAGCTGGAAGTGACGCCGCAGGTCAACGGCGCGGGCGAAGTGAAAATGTTCCTGCGCCAGGAAGTGTCGAGCGTCGCCGGTCCGGTGTCGTCACGCAACAGCGACCTGATCCTCAACAAGCGCTCGTTCGAAACGGTGCTGACCGTCGACGATGGCGAAATCCTCGCGATCGGCGGGCTGCTCAACGACGACGAGCGCAAGACGATCGAGCGCATTCCGCTGCTCAGCGATATTCCGCTGCTCGGTGAGCTGTTCAAGTCGCGCAGCCGGACGCGCTCGAAAACCAACCTGATGGTGTTCATACGCCCGACGATCTTGCGCAACCGCGAAGACAATGCAGCGCTAACCGCACGGCGTTACGGCTATATCCGCGACTTCCAGTTGCAGCGTAATCCCGACGTGGAACCCGCGATCGATACGCTGGTGCGCGATTATCTGGGTGCGGTGCCGCCGGTGCCGACCGAGGCGACCGCCGCCGACATCACCGTCGGCCCGGTCAACTTGCCCGAACTGCGCGGCCCTGATGGCCGGGTGATCTCGACCGACGTCCCGCCGTCGATCTCGAACGCGCCCGCGCCGCCGACCGGAGAATATCCGTGAGCGATCCCGAACCGATCGTTGCTCCCGCAGTGCCGGTCGACATTCCTTATGGCTTTGCCCGCGCGCACGGTGTGGTCATCGCGCCGGGCGAGGACGGGGCGTGGCTCGCGACGTTGCGTGAGGATGCCGATCCCGCGGTGCTGATCGAGGTGAAGCGTTACCTCGCGCAGCCGCTGCGCGTTGCCACCGCGACTGTCGCGGACTTCGACCGGCTACTGTCGGACCATTATGCAGTCGACAGCTCGGCGGCAGCGATGGCGGGTTCGGTGGGCAATAACGACATCGACTTCAGCCTGCCCAGCGCTGAAGACCTGCTCGACAGTGCCGACGACGCCCCCGCAATCCGCCTGATCAACGCGATCATCGCCGAAGCGGTGCGGCAGGGGGTCAGCGATATCCATATCGAGCCTTATGAAAGCGGGCTGGTGGTGCGGATGCGCACCGACGGCGTGCTGCGCGAGCATCTGCGCATGCCCCCGCATGTCGCGCCGGTCGTGGTCAGCCGTATCAAGGTGATGGCACGCCTGGACATCGCCGAGCGCCGCGTCCCGCAGGACGGCCGCATCGGGCTGACTTTGGCGGGCAAGGCGGTCGATGTCCGCGTCTCGACGCTACCCAGCCGCGCGGGCGAGCGTGTCGTGATGCGTATTCTCGACAAGGATGCTGCGGGGATCGACTTCGACGTCCTCGGCCTGTCGGGCACGTCCGACCAGATTTTGCGCGAGGCGCTCGCTGAACCCAATGGCATCATCCTCGTCACCGGGCCGACCGGATCGGGCAAGACGACGACGCTCTATGCCGCGCTCAAGCAACTCAACGATGGCCAGCGCAACATCCTGACCGTCGAAGACCCGGTCGAATATGCCGTCGACGGGGTCGGCCAGACGCAGGTGAACAGCAAGGTCGGGCTCGACTTCGCTGCCGGACTGCGCGCGATCCTGCGCCAGGATCCCGACGTCGTGATGGTCGGCGAAATCCGCGACCGCGAAACTGCTGACATTGCAGTGCAGGCATCGCTGACCGGCCACCTCGTGCTGTCGACCGTCCACACCAACGATGCAGTTGGCGCGATAACCCGACTTAAGGATCTGAAAGTAGAGCCTTTTCTTTTGGCGTCAACTTTGCGCGCAGTCATCGCTCAGCGCCTTGTGCGCAAACTTTGCGATCATTGCCGTGAACCGGTGCAAGCCGACAACAGCGTCGCCGCGATGCTCGGGCTCGACATCGGCACCGTCATCTGGCGCCCGAAGGGCTGCGAGCAGTGCAGCGGCACCGGTTACAAGGGCCGCATCGGCGTGTTCGAAGCGATCAAGGTCGACGATACCGTGCGCCGTTATATCTACAACGGCGGCGACGAGGCGATGATCACGCGCCACGCCTTCCTGAAATCGCCGACGCTCGCCTCGGCGGCGCGGGCGATGGTGGCAAAGGGGCTGACGACCGCCGAGGAGGCGATCCGCATCGCGCGGCGCGAGGAAATCGATGCCTGATTATCGCTATGTAGCGATCGATCCGCAGGGCCGCGAGCGCAAGGGACGGCTGACCGCCGCGAACGACGATGCGGCGCGCGCCGATCTGGTGCGGCGCAAATTTCACATCGTCGCGGTCGAGGCGGCGGGGACGAAACCCGCCAACCGGTCGCTGCTCGCGTTCCGCCGCGCGCGGCTGAGCAGCAAGGAACTCGCGCTGTTCACGCGCCAGCTGGCGACGCTGGCCGAGGTCGCGCCGCTCGAAGAGGCGCTGCGGACCTTGACCCGCCAGAGCGAGGCCGAGAGCGCCCGCACCATCATCGGCGACGTGCATGCAGGGCTGCTCGAAGGCCGCCGCCTCGCCGATGCGATGGCGCGCCACCCCTCCAGCTTCCCGCCGCTCTATCGCGCGATGGTTGCGGCGGGCGAAACGACGGGCAGCCTGACGACGATCCTCGCGCGCCTCGCCGACCTGCTTGAGCGGCAGGCCGAGGTGCGCGGCAAACTGATCGCCGCGCTCGCTTATCCGATCGTGCTTGCGGTCGTCGCAATCGGCGTCGTTGCCGCCTTGATGATCTTTGTCGTCCCGCGCGTCGTCGAACAATTTACCGATGTCGGCCAGCAACTGCCGTTCCTGACTCGCGCGGTGATCGCGATCTCCAGCTTTGCCGCAAACTGGTGGTGGCTGATCGCGCTACTGCTCGCCGCGGCGAGCTTTGGCTGGGCGACCGCGATGCGCCGTCCGGCGTTCAAGGCGCGGGTCGATGCGCGGTTGCTCCGCCTGCCGCTGTTCGGGCGCCTGCTCCGCGATCTCTACGCGGCGCGGTTCGCGCGGACGTTGTCTACCATGGTGTCGAGCCGCCTGCCGCTCGTCGACGGCCTCCGGCTGACCCTTCCGACGATCCGCAACGCCGCGCTCGCCAGCGCCACCGCCGCGATTGTCGATCAGGTCCGCGCCGGGGGCAGTCTGTCGGCGGCGCTGCGCGATGCCGGGGTGTTCCCGCCGCTGCTGGTGTACATGACCGCAAGCGGCGAAAGCGCCGGGCGGTTGGAGCAGATGCTTGAACGCGCCGCCGATTATTTGGAGCGCGAATTCGACCGGTTTACGGCGGCCTCGATGGCCTTACTCGAACCTGTCATAATAGTCCTTATGGGGTCATGCGTTGCCCTGATCATCCTCGCCATTCTGCTACCGATCCTTCAGTTGCAGAATCTTGCCGGAATATAATAGATGTCGCTGATGCAGCTTTTCCTCCGTCTGATGCTCGATACTTCCTTTTCAAGCGAGGGGCGCCCGCGGGTGCACCGTGCCCGCAAGAAGGACGAGCGCGGCTTTACCCTGACCGAGCTGATGGTCGTCATCTTCATCATCGGGCTGCTCGCGACGGTGGTGATGATCAACGTCCTGCCCAGCCAGGACCGCGCGATGGTGACCAAGGCCAAGGCCGATATTGCGACGCTGGAAACCGCGCTCGAGCAATATCGCCTCGACAACCTCATCTACCCGGCGTCGACCGACGGGCTGAACGCGCTCAGTACGCCGCCGCCGTCGCTCGCGCAGCCCGAGCGCTATCGCCGCGGCGGCTATATCAAGAAGCTGCCTGCGGATCCGTGGGGCCGTCCCTATAATTATCAGGCGCCCGGGCCGAACGGCAAGGCGTTTGACGTCTGGTCGCTCGGTGCCGACGGCGCCCCCGGCGGGACCGACGACAATGCGGATATTCGCAGCGAAGGCTAAGGCGCGCGGGCGTCGCGAGGCCAATGGCTTCACGCTGGTCGAACTGATGGCGGTGCTCGCCATCATGGCGCTGGCCGCGACCGCCGTCGTGCTCACCATTCCGGGCGAAGAACGCAGCGTGCGCAGCGAAGCTGACCGACTCGCCGCGCGGCTGGCGGGTGCGCGCGACATTGCGGTGATCGAGGGGCGCAGCGTTGCGGTCAATTTTGCGCCGTCGGGCTATGGCTTCGAACGCCGGATCGGGGGCGAGTGGCAGCCACTACCCGGCCGCGCTTTTGCACAGCGCAATTGGCCCGGCGACGTTCGTTTTGCGGCGGGCAACGGTCAGGGCGCTGCCCGCATATTGTTCGACCGCGTCGGCACCAGCCCGACCCCGCAGGTCGTTGTGCTGAGCGGCGGCGATGCGCGCGAGATCGTGCGCGTGTCGGCGACCGGGGAGGTCAGCCGTGGCGAATGAGCGTGCCAAAGAAACGCAAAGCGGCTTCACCCTGCTCGAAATGCTCGTCGCACTCAGCGTCATCAGCATCGCCGCACTGACGCTCGTCCGACTCGACGCCTTTGCGGTGCGCACCGCAGGCGACCTCGACGAAAGTACGATCGCTGGCATCGTTGCGCAGAACCGCGCGGTGGAGCTGTGGACCGACCCGGCGCCGCCGACGATCGGCACCAGCGCGATCGGGGTCGCCAACGCCGGACGCAACTGGCGCGTCGAGCAGCGGGTGGCGCGAACCGCCGACGACAGCCTGCTGCGCATCGACCTGATCGTGCGCCCCGAAAGTGGGCGTGGGCAGGCAGCGCTGACGATTATTCGGCCAAGTCAATGAGCGCACGAAGCATCCTTTGTTGTTCCCCGGCGAAGGCCGGGGTCCAGGGCGTTCTCGCGCGACGTTCCATATGGGCTCCCGAGGCCCCGGCTTTCGCCGGGGCGCGCTGGCCCAACGGCCAGCGCGGCTTCACCCTCATCGAAATGCTTGTGGCTCTGTCGGTGTTCGCCGCGATCGCCGCGATCGGCGTGGGTCTGCTGCGCAGCAGCGTCGATACGCAGGATGCGGTGCAGACGCGGTTGAAGGCGATGGGCGGGGTTAACCGCCTTCGCGCGGTGATGGCGAACGACCTGGCGCAGGCGGTGCAGCGATCGACACGCGGCCCGGCGGGCGAGGCGGTTCCGGCGTTTGTCGGGTCGCTCAACGGCTTTGCCTTCGTCCATGGCGGCGCGGCGGCGCTTGACGGATCGCCGCGCCCGGCGGTCGAACGCGTCGCTTATGCTCTGGTCGGCAGCGAGTGGCGGCGCGCGACGCAACCCATGCTCGACGGGCCCGCGCTGAATGCGGGCGACCGGCTGCTGGATGAGGTCGCCGCAGTCGCGGTACGCTATCGCGACGACACCGGCAATTGGGGCGACAGCTGGAACTCCGAACCGGGCGACCGCTTGCCGCGGGCGGTCGAGGTACGGGTGTCGCGCCGCGGCCGCGAGGCGCTGACGATGTTGTTCCTGACCGCGCCGACGTTGCCGCCACGACCGCCTGCGGCCGAGAATCCGGCGCTATGATTCGCCGTTCGCCCAATGAGCGCGGCGCCGCGCTGCTCACCGTTTTGCTGCTCGTCGCGGTGATGGCGGTGATCGCGGCAACAGCGCTCGACCGGCTGACGCTGGCGACGCGGATCGCGGGCAGCGCGGCAACGGTCGATCAGGGGCGCGCCTACAGCTTTGCCGCCGAGCAGATCGCGCTGCGCCGCGTCGCCGATCTGGTCGGACGCGACCCCGCCAAGCTGACCCTCGCGGGCGGCTGGCTGGGGCGCGATTTCACTTTGCCGCTGCCGGGGGGCGAGGGGCGCGCGAAACTGTCCGACGCGAACAATTGCTTCAACCTCAACAGCTTGGTTGCCGAAACCGTACCGGGACGGTTCACCCAGCGATCGGGGGCGATGCGCCAGTTCGGCGAGTTGATGACGTTGCTCGGCGTCGATCAGGCGCAGGCGATTGCGGGCGCCACCGCCGACTGGATCGACAGCGACAGCAACGACGGTCCGCTCGGCGCCGAAGACAATGTCTATCGGTCGCTGCCCGGCGCCTATCTGGCCGCCAACCGCAAGATGGCCGACGTCAGCGAGTTGCGCGCGGTGCGCGGGGTCAGTCCCAAAATCTATGCGCGGCTGAAACCCTGGATCTGCGTGCTGCCGGTGACCGATCCGGTGCGGCTCAACGTCAACACGCTGGCGCCCGAACAGGCACCGTTGGTCGCGATGCTGCTGCCCGGTGAAATGACGCTTGCCGATGCGCGGGCGGCGCTGGCGGCGCGGCCCGCGGGCGGCTATGGCAGCAGCGTGCGATTCTGGGAGGCGCCGCCGCTGGCGCAGTTCGACCCGCCGACCGAGGTCGCCGAGCAGGCGGGGGTGACCAGCCGCTGGCTGACGCTGACGACGAATGTGACGATGGGGGACGGGTTTTTGACGGCAGTTTCGCTCATCGACGCCAATGGCGGCGCGCCGTCCGCCGGCCTCGCCCCGCCGGTGATTGTCCGCCGCGATTGGGGCGAGAGCGACTGATATGAGCCGCACTCTGGTTCTGTGGTTGCCCCCGGTGGCGGCGCTGGGCGACGAGAATGCGCCCCCGCCCGCGTGGCTGCGCATCGACGACGGCGTCATCGTGGACAGCGGGCAGGACGACGGCTGGGTCGATGCCTGGGAAAAGCCACAGGACGATAGTCCCGACGACCGCTTGATCGCGCTGGCGCCCGCCGCCGACGTCCCGCTGCGCTGGCGGCATTATCCCGATGCGGCGCCGGCGCAGGCGGCATCGGCGGCACGGCTCGACACGTTGAAGGACAGTCTGGGCGACGGCGCTTTGCTGCATATCGTCGCTGGCCAGCCGATCGAAGCGGGGCAGGCGGTGCCGGTGGCGGTGACGACGCACGCCGCGATGACTGCGTGGTCCGACTGGCTGAAGGCGCGCGACCTGGCGCCCGCCGCGATCATCCCGGCGGCGGCCGCGGTGCCGCCGCCCGAACCCGACAGCTTGTGGACCGCAGAGGTTGGCGGCGAACAGATCGTGCGGGCCGCCGATCATGCCTATGTGTCCGATCCCGAACTCGACCCGCTGATCGCGGGCGGTCACGCGACTCTGCCGCTCGATGCCGACCGGATGCGCGAGGCGCTGCTGATGACGCTCGCCGCGCCGCCGCTCGATCTGCTCAGCGGCGGCTGGAAGCCGAAGCGCAGCTGGGCGCTCGACCCGGCGCTGCTGCGGCTGGCCAAGCAGCTGGCGATTGCGCTGCTGGTCGTCAGCCTGTTGATCCCGATCATTCATGCCGTGCGCCTGTCGTCCGACAGCGGCCGTGCCGATGACGTAGTCGTCGCGATGGCCAAAAAGGCGGGGGTGACCGCGCCCGACGCCACCGCGGCAGAGGCCGAGCTCGATCGCCGCCTCGCGGCCGCCGGTGGCGGTCCGCTGGCGTTTTCGGTCCCCGCGTCGGCGCTGTATGATGCGATGGGCGACACACCCGGCGTCGCGCTCAAGACGCTGTCGCATCGGACCGACGGCACGCTAACGACGACGCTCGCGGCGCCGCGCGTCGAGGACATCAACGCGGTGCTGCTCGCGTTGCAGGCCCGCGGTTACCGCGTTACCGCGCAGCCGATGGCGGGCAGCGATGGCCAGCAGATGGCAAACATCACGATCCGGGCGGTGCCATGACCGAGCGATTGAAAAACTGGTGGCTGGGCCTGTCGCAGCGTGAACGCTGGCTGGTCGGCATCGCCGGGGTTCTGGCGCTGGGCGTCATCCTGTGGGGGCTTGGCCGTCCGGGCTATGCGGCAATTGTCAATCTCGAAAACGAGCATCGCGCTGCGATTGAGCGCGAGGGTCGGGTTGCGGCGAAGGTGCAATTGCTGGCGTCGCGGCCCGCGAAATCGGTTGCGACCGCGGTCGAGGCGGTCGCCATCGACCAATATCTGGCGCAGTCGGCGAGCGAGATCGGCCTGACGCTCGACCGCAACGAGGCGCGCGGCGCTGGGCAGGCGACGATCGCGATCGCCACCGCGCGCGCGCCGGTGCTCACCGACTGGCTCGCCACGCTCGAGGGACAGGGCTTTGTCATCGATCAGCTGACGATCACCCCCGCCGCCGACGGCACCGTCGGGCTTACCGCCGAAATTCGAAAGGGTGGCCAATGAGCGTGCGGCGACGCTGGGGCATTGCGGCGCTGCTGCTGGCGCTGCTCCTGATCATCGCGACCTTCCCGATGCGGCTCGCGCTCGCATGGTCGGGCGCGACCGACGCCGGGGTGACCGCGCGCGAGGTGCGCGGGTCGGTGTGGTCGGGCGAGTTGGTCGAGGCGCGGCTGGGCGCGCTGCCGCTCGGCACCGTAAGCGCCAGCCTGTCGCCGCTGACACTGCTCGGCGGCGATACCGAACTTGCTTTTTCGCGCACCGACGAGCGGCTTGGCGCGCTCGCGGGGCGGCTGCACGGCAGCAACCCGCGCGGGGTGTCCGACGTCAACGGCACGACGTCGATGTCCGGCGGGCTGGGGATGATCCCGGTCGATACGATCCGCTTCGAAGGCGCGACGCTGCGCTTCGATGGCGCCGGGAAATGCACCAGCGCGAGCGGGCGCATCCAACTGACGGTTAGCGCACCGATTGCGGGGCTGGACCTCTCGCGCGGTCTGTCGGGACCGCTGCGGTGCGCGAACGGGCGCGCGCAGGCGCCGCTCGCCAGCCAGTCGGGGATGGAGCGGTTGACCTTGTCGTTCGACGGCAGCGGCGCTTACCGCGCGCAGTTCGCGATCAATGTCGACCGCGATCCGGCGATGGCCGCGGCGCTCGCGATGCTGGGGTTCAAGGCCGGTTCGGGCGGCTTCGTGCTAGCGACCACGGGCCGCTTCTGACGTGGCCATCCTCGATGCCTTGCCCTTTGGCATGGGCGTCGCTTTTGCCGCGCTGATCGGATTGGTCCTCGGCAGCTTTATCGCGACTTTGGTGCTGCGCTGGCCCGCAGGGCGTTCGGTGTTCGGGCGGTCGCAATGCGACGGGTGCGGGCGAACGCTTGGCGCGGTTGATCTTGTGCCGCTGCTTTCGGCGATGATCGCGCGCGGATGTTGTCGAACGTGCCGCGCAGCGATTGATCCGTTCCACTGGCGGGTCGAGTTGGGATCGGGGTTGATCGGCGCAATTGCGCTGGTGATCATGCCGGGGACGGTCGGTTGGATGTGGGCGTTGTTCGGCTGGATGTTGCTGCCGCTCGCTTTGCTCGATGCGCGGCATTTCTGGTTGCCCGATCGGCTGAGCGCTTTGCTGGCCATAGTTGGCCTGCTGCTCGCGGGTCCGTTGCTCGGGGCGCCGCTGCTTGATCGCTGGATCGGGGCGCTTGCGGGTGGGGTCGCGCTGGCGCTCATCGCCTGGGCTTATCGCCGCGCGCGCGGCGGGGAGGGCATGGGGGGCGGCGATCCCAAGCTGGTGGCGGCGATCGGGTGCTGGATTGGGTGGCAGGCGCTGCCGCTGATGCTCCTGCTCGCGAGCTTTGGCGGCATCGTCTGGGCGCTTGCCGCGCAGCGAAAAGGGGACCAGCCGCTTGCTCAGCGGCGAGTCCCCTTCGGTGTCTTTGCCTGCACCGCCGCATTTGCGACGGTGCCGCTGTGGCCGCTGCTTAGCGGCCGATGATGACCGTCACCGCGCGGCGGTTGCGCGCATAGGCTTCTTCGGTCGAACCGATTTCGGCCGGGCGTTCCTTGCCATAGCTGATGACGCTGATCCGCGACGGATCGACGCCCAGCGAAGACAGATAGTTTTTCGCGGCATTGGCGCGGCGTTCGCCGAGCGCGATGTTGTAATCGCGGGTGCCGCGTTCGTCGGCATGACCTTCGAGGGTGACGCGGACCGCGGGGTTGCGCTGCAACCACTGCGACTGGGTTTGCAGCGTCGCCATGTCTTCGGAATCGACGTTATACTGGTCGAAGTCAAAAAAGACGCGGTCGCCCATGGCGCCGACGCTGGCGATGAAATCTTCCTGCGACCCCGGGATCACGCCGGTGCCGGTATCGGTCCCGGTGTCGGTGCCGGTACCTTCAGGGACGGGGGGCAGCGTTTCGGGCGCCTTTTTCGCGCAGGCGCCAACGGCAAGCATGGTGATCGCCGCTATCATCGCGGTGCTCTTGCGTATCGTCATGTCGTCTGTCCTCTTGTTGTTGTTGGATTTTTCCGTTCAACGGCCAGAAACGGCCCATTCAGAACCCGATGATGGAACCCCAGCAGCGCATTTTGGTTCCTGTTCGTCACGGCAGTACCGGACCCCAGCTGGGGTCGGACCCGTCCTGCGGGGTGGGCAGGCGGCGCAAATTGACGCCGGTCAGGTCGACCTGCCACAGGCTCGATTTGCCTTCGCGCCCCGGGGTGGTGCGGAAAAACTGGATGACGCGGCCGTTCGGCGACCAGGTCGGCGCCTCGTCCTGCCAGCTGTTGGTCAGCAGGCGCGTGCCGCCGCCCGACGGGGTCATCACCCCGATGCGAAATTCGCCGCCGCCCATGCGGGTAAAGGCGATCAGGTCGCCGCGCGGCGACCATTCGGGGGTCGCCGACCGCCCGCCGCCAAAGCTGATCCGCTGCTGGTTCGACCCGTCGATGTTCATCGTATAGATTTGCTGGCTGCCCGACCGGTCGCTTTCGAAGACGATCTTGCGCCCATCGGGCGAAAAGCTGCCGCCGACGTCAATGCCCGGGGTGCTGGTGAGCCGTACCGGGGTGCCACCGTTCGCCGAGATGCGATAGATGTCGGTGTTGCCGCCCACTGCCATCGAATAGAGGATCTGGGTGCCGTCGGGCGACCAGCGCGGCGCAAAGGTCGCATTGCCGCTTTCGGTGACCAGCTTCTGCGATCCCGCCGCGATGTCGTAAATGAACACGCGGACGCGGTTGTTCAGATAGCTGACGTACACGATCTTTTTGTAATCGGGCGAAAATCGCGGCGAAATCGCGAGCGATTGGCCGTTGGTGATGAAGCGATGGTTACCACCGTCGCTGTCCATGATTGCGAGGCGCTTGATGCGGTTCCCCTTGGGGCCGCTCTCGGCAATATAGGCGACGCGGCTGTCAAAGAAGGGTGCCTCGCCCGACAGGCGTGAATAGATGGCGTCCGCGCATTTATGCGCGGCGCGGCGCCAGTCGCCGGGCTGGATTTCGAACCCCTTGCGGACCAGTTCGCTGCCGAGCGCGGTATCATAGAGGTAACAGCCGACGACGAGTCCGCCGGTGCCGCTGGCATCGACAAAGCCGTGCACGACGTTTTCGGCATTGCGCGCCTGCCAGTCGGCAAAGCGCGGCGCCTGTACCTCGGCGCGGGTGATCGCGCGGACGCCGCCGGGGCCGACGGGTTCGTAGAGACCGCTGCGTTCCAAGTCGGCGGCGATGACTTCGGCGATCTGGCGGCCCAGGCTATCGGTGCGCAGGCCCGCGACGGTCTGCACCGACGAGGTTGCGAGCGACGGGATGGCGATAACGGTGCGCTCGTTCGACAGCGTGCCTTCGATCGTTTCGCGCGGTTCGGTCGGGGCCACCGTGGGCGGGGCAGGGGCGGTCTGCGCGAACACCGGGGCGGTGGTCAGGAGCAGGGCGAGCGAGAGGCCAATCGGACGGAGGAACATGGTGCTTACCTCTTGATGAAATCGAGCGTGTAATTCTGCCAGAAGCTGTAATTTTCTTCGGGCAGATCGAAGGGTGCGGCAAGTTCGACGGCGCGTTTGGCGCATTCCTGATGCCGCTGGACCAGATTCTTGTTGCTGTCGTTTTCGCCGGTCGTCGTGATGCTGGTGAAACCGGCAAGCGCCCCGGCTTGGGTCAGGCGGAACTTGACCACCGTCTTGAGCTGGTCGGCGTCGAAGCCGCTGACCTGGCAGCGATTCCAGCGCGGCGCGACCGCCGATTTGATGCTGACGTCGATCGAGCGTTTGACTTCGGCAGCCGTCGCGGCGGCGGGTGCGCCCTTGCTCGCGGGTGTCTTCGGCTGCGACTTGGACAGCCCCTCGGCGATGCCGTCGAGGCGCCCGGTCGGGCGGGCAGGGCGGTTTTTGGCCGGAGGGGCTTTGGGCGCGGCCTTGGGCTGCGCCTTGGCCGCCGCGGGCGGGGTCTGTTTGGGCTGCGCCTTGGGTCGGGCGACCTGCTTCGGGGTCGGCGCAGGCGTCGGGCGGACGATCGGTTCGGGCAGCGGCGGCGCGGGCATCGGTTCGGGCGCCGCGATGTCGGTCATGTCTTCTTCGCCCAGACGCGCGGCGGGCGGGTTTTCGCTGATCACCGGGGCGGTCGATTGCACCGCGGTTTCGGCGATCAGGTCGACCTCCATCGGGGGATTGTCGAAACGCCGTTCGCCCGCGGTCCACTGGACCGACAGCAGCCCGATGATCACGACATGCGCCGCCACCGCGATGGCGATGCCGCGTCCTTCATTCCCCCTCACTGCCCGTGTTGCGGCCATGATGTGACCCTATTGCTCCGTTTCTGAAACGTCGGTGACCGCGGCTTCGGTAGCCGATTCGCTGTCGGCAACGCCCTCTGCGCCCGTGGTGACCAACGAAATGCGCGTCAGTCCGGCGCGGTTGAGTTCACCCATGACGCGCATCACGCGGCCATATTCGAGCCCCTTGTCGGCGCGCAGCATGATCTGGCGCGGCTTGTCCTCGCCCAGCCGCTCGCGCGCGATGGCGTCGAGCCGCGCCGGAAGCTCGGCCTCCGGCACCACCTCTTCGCCGATATACAGCGTGTCGTCGGCGTTGATCGACAGCTGCACCGGTTCCTGCTCTTCGGTCTCGACCGGCTTGGCGCGGCTTTCGGGCAGGTCGATCGGGACGGCGGAGGCGAGCAAGGGCGCGGTGATCATGAAGATGATCAGCAGCACCAGCATGACGTCGACGAGCGGGGTGACGTTGATGTCGGCGATCGGGGCGCGGCGATGGCCGCGGCCGCGCCGTCCGCCTATGCCGCCGGAAGGGCCGGTCATGCCCATCAGGCTTCGACCTCGAGCTCGCGACTGAAGGTCGCATGGAGTCCGTCGGCAAAGCGGCCGAGGCGCGATTCGAGCCGGTTCAGGCGATGCGAAAAGGCGTTGTAAGCGATGACTGCGGGGATCGCGGCAAAAAGGCCGATCGCGGTTGCGAAAAGCGCCTCGGCAATGCCGGGGGCGACGACCGCCAGACTGCTGTTGTTGCTCGCCGCAATCGCGGTGAAGCTGCGCATGATCCCCCAGACGGTGCCGAACAGGCCGACAAAGGGCGCGACCGATCCGATGGTGGCCAGCGTGCCGATCTTTTCGGCGAGCCGGTCGACTTCGCCCGCGACCGCGCTGTTCATCGCGATGCCGAGGCGTTCGCGCGTGCCGTCGCGGTCGATGATTTTGCTCTTGGTCGACCGGCGCCATTCGCTGATCCCGGCGGCCAGCACTTTGGCGCTCGGCAATTCCTCGCTGCCATTTTTGTCGAAGAATTTGTCGATGTTGTCGGCGCGCCAGAAATCGCGTTCGAAATTTTCAGACGCACGCATCAATTTGCTGACGCTCCGCCCATGGGTAAAGATCACCGCCCAGACATAGATCGACGCCAGCAGCAGCCCGATCATCACCGCCTTGACGATGATATCGGCCTGGATGAACAGCGCGACGGGGGAAAGCGTCGCCGCGTCGGCGGCCAGCGAGATATTGTCTAGCAAGGGATTTTCTCTCCATTCATGATGGCGGTAAAGCGGTCGGCCCAGCCCGCGGGCTGGCGGCGCGGCCGGCCCCCGGGCGACAGAAAGGCGGCGGTGACCCGCCCGTCTGTGAGTGTCTCGCCGGTTAACGTGTCAGTTCCGCGAAGGATGCGCTGCGCGATGATCACGCTGGCGCCGCGCACCGCTTCGACCGTGCTGACGACGAGCAGGTCGTCGTCGAGCTTTGCCGGGCGGGGGTATTTGATCGTCAGGTCGGTGACCGCCCAGCTGCCGTCGCCCGCGTCCATCGCCGCGCGCTGGTCGATGCCCGCGATCCGCAGCATGTCCGAACGCGCGCGCTCCATATAGCGCAGGTAATTGGCGTGATAGACGATGCCCGACAGGTCGGTATCCTCGAAATAGACGCGCGCCCGATAATGGTGTTCAGCCCCGACGAAGGCGCCGGGGATGAAGGGGGGCGGGGCGTTTACCATGGGGTTGATCGATAGCGGGCCTTCGACTCGTCGCAAACCCCTAACCAACGGTTCGTCGCAGATGGGGGCCGTTTGGTGGGAGATGATGGCGGAAATCCGCCTATTTCCCGTTATCGAACAAACCGTCCTGCGATCCCGCGGGGGGATTGAGCCCGAGATGTTTCCACGCGCTGGCGTTGAGCATCCGCCCGCGCGCGGTGCGGGCGATCAGGCCGACTTGCAGCAGATAGGGCTCGATCACATCCTCGATCGTGTCGCGCGGTTCGGACAGGCCCGCCGCCATCGTCTCGACCCCGACCGGGCCGCCGCGGTAAATATCGGCGATCATCGTCAGGTAGCGCCGGTCCATCGCGTCGAGCCCGAGCGCATCGACCTCGAGCCGGTTGAGCGCGGCGTCGGCGGCCTTGGCATCGACGATGGCATGCCCCGCAACGGTCGCGAAATCGCGCACCCGGCGCAGCAGCCGCCCGGCGATGCGCGGCGTCCCGCGCGAGCGCTTGGCAATCTCGAGCGCGCCGTCGGACGCGATCGGCAGCGCGAGCAGGCGCGCGGCGCGGGTGATGACCTGCTCCAGCTCGCCATGGGTATAGAAATTGAGCCGGACCGGGATGCCGAAGCGGTCGCGCAGCGGCGTCGTCAGCAACCCCTGCCGCGTCGTCGCGCCGACGAGGGTGAATTTGGGCAGGTCGATGCGGACGCTGCGCGCCGACGGTCCTTCGCCGATCAGGATGTCGAGCGCGCGGTCCTCCATCGCCGGATAGAGGATTTCCTCGACCGCGGGTGACAGGCGGTGGATTTCGTCGATGAACAGCACGTCGCCGTCTTCGAGATTGGTGAGCAGCGCGGCAAGGTCGCCCGCCTTGGCAATCACCGGACCGCTGGTCGAACGGAAACCGACGCCGAGTTCGCGCGCGACGATCTGCGCCAGCGTCGTCTTGCCGAGGCCGGGCGGGCCATAGAAGAGCACATGGTCGAGCGCATCGGACCGCGACTTCGCAGCCTCGATAAAGATCCGCAGATTCTCGCGCGCCGCAGCCTGCCCGACGAATTCGGCGAGCGTTTTCGGGCGCAGCGCAGCGTCGGCATCTTCCGGGGTGCGGATGGGGGTGGTGAGGTCGGTCAAATCAGCATCCCATTTGCGCCGCCAGGTCGGTCAGGCTGTCGGCGCTATACGCCCAATCCTGCGCCGCGTCGGCATCGGGGGCGCGGGCGCCGCCATATTCTTGTGGACGGTCGATATGGGCCGCCATCAGCCCGCAAGCGCGCGCCGCGGCGAGATCGCTGTGATGCGAGGCGACGAGGCAAAGCTCGTGCGGGGCGAGCCCCAGCGCATCGGCGGTCGCAAGATAGGCGGCGGGTTGCGGTTTGTACGCGCGGGCATATTCGGCGCCGAGGATGGCGTCCCATATGATCCCGGCGCGGCGCGCCATATCGATCATCAGCGACACATTGCCGTTTGACAGCGTGACGACGGGAAAGGCGGTGCGCAGCCGCGCGATCCCCGCGACGCTATCGGGCCAGGGGTCGAGCCGGTGCCAGGCTTCTGTCCAGTCGGCGAGCAGCGCCGGGGCGAGCGCGGCGGGGTCGATGCCCAGCGCGTCGAGCACGGCGCCCAGCATCTCGCGGTGCAGAATGTCGAGCTTGACGAAGCCGCGCTGACCGCCGCTGACCGCCGCCATTGCGGGCAAGTAGCGGCGACGCCACTGGTCGGCGAAGTCATGCGGGTCGATGTCGTCGCGGTCGATCTTGGCGAGAAAGGTCGCGGATTCGCGGGCGATGCTGCTGCGCCAGTCGACGACGGTGCCGAAGACGTCGAAGGCGAGGGCTTTGGGGCGGCGGGCGGCGGCGGGCTCAGTCATGATGCTCTATTGCCTCGCCGGTAATCGAAACCCAAGGCTCCATGCGGTCCTCGTACACCGAATAATCGGGGACGAAGCCGTGGTCGGGCGCGAAATTGCCGAGCGGGATGGCATAGGCGTCGTGATAGGGCCGCGCGCGATACCAGACGCCCGACCCGCAGGTGGCGCAGAAAAAGAAGTCGGCGGTGTTGCCGCTGGCGCCGGTGTATTGCCACACCTTCGCGGTCGCTTCGCCCTTGATGCGGACTTGTTCGGCAGGGAAGCGGACCTGCGCGGCAAAGGCACTGCCGCTGCGCGCCTTGCACTCGCGGCAGTGGCAGACCGACACGCGGATGGGTTCGCCGGTGCAGGCGATGCGGATCTGGCCGCAGCGGCAGGATGCGTTGCGGGTGGGGGTGGTCACGATCGCAATCCTCCACCACCGCTACACCCGAAGGCTAGAAGTTCCGAATTGTCGCCCCGAGTGTCATAGGCTTGCCAGCACTCATAGCCTGCGGATGCGACAATGATTTCCAACTCGATGCGGTCGGAAAGCTGAAGGATCAAATCTCCCGTGGCCCCGTCGACTTGCACATCTTTGATGGCCCGGCCTTCAAATATCTGATTGGCCTTCGCTTCAGCGTCGATGTGTTCGGGCAGCCCAAATTTATGTCCGTCATCTTCTTCCGTAACCAAAATTCGGGCCTGATCGCGAAGTCTCCACAAGGTGGAAATCGAAATGCCGGCACTCTTGTCGTTGGTGGAGAGCCACCAATCGCTTTCGCGCCGCTGCATGGTCAAGGCGCCGCCCATGAAGGCTTTCCGAAGATCGGCTCGAGCCGAGGCGTAGGGGGCTTTGCTGAAAATCATTTCGCCGCCTTCTTCAGCGCAACGCGCACCAAGCCATCGAGGCTGGCCTCCGCGCCCAGTTCCTCGCTCGCCGCCGCGACCGCGGCGCTCGCTTCGCCGGGTTTGAAGCCGAGGCCGGTGAGGGCGGTGACGGCGTCGGCGAGGGGGCCGGGGGTGGTGGGCACGTAAGCTACGCCGCTGCCCGCTATGCCGCCGAGCGCGCCGGCCTTGTCCTTCAATTCATGCGTGATCCGCTGCGCCAGTTTCGGGCCGACGCCGTTGGCGCGCGCGATCATCGCGCTGTCGCCGCTCGCCAGCGCGCGTTGCAGGTCGGTGATTTCGAGCGCCGAGAGGATCGCGAGCGCGACCTTCGCGCCGACGCCCTGGACGCTGGTGAGCAGGCGGAACCAGTTGCGTTCCTCGGCCTTGGCGAAGCCAAGCAGACGCAGGAAATCCTCGCCGACCAGCATTTCGGTGTGGATGGTCACATCGCTGCCGGTGGGACCGAGCGCGTCGAGGGTGCGCGCCGATGCCTCGACCAGATAACCGACGCCGCCGACGTCGATCACCGCATGGCCTGCGCCGCTGGAGTCCAGCCGTCCGGTGAGTTTGGCGATCATCGTGCCTGCCTAGCGCGAGGGGAATGAAAAGGGAACAGTTTCCCTGCGTCGTCATGCCGGACTTGATCCGGTATCCCTCGCCGCCTCGCCGCATGGACCCCGGATCAAGTCCGGGGTGACGAAGGTTTAGTAGCGCGGTCGGTGGTTCGCGTGGCAGATCGCCACGGCCAGCGCGTCGGCGGCGTCCGACCCCGCGACCTTCGCGCCCGGCAGCAACACGCGCAGCATCGCCTGGACCTGTTCTTTCGCCGCGCCGCCGGTGCCGACGATCGCTTTTTTGACGAGCCGCGGGGCATATTCGCCGACCGTCAGACCGGCGCGGGCGCAGCCGAGCAGGACGACGCCGCGGGCGTGGGCGAGCTTCAGCGTCGATTGCGGGTTGTCGTTGACGAACACTTCCTCGACCGCGGCGCACATTTTTTCATTGGAGTTTTGGGGCGCATGGTCGGCGATCACTGCAGCGAGGACGGTGTCGAGATGGGCGAGGCGGTCGGGCAGGGGGGCTTTGGCGTCGGTCTTGATCTGGCCGTTGGCGATGTGGCTGATCCGGCTGCCCTCGACGCGGATGACGCCCCAGCCGGTGCAGCTGAGCGAGGGGTCGAGACCGAGGATGATCATATTTCCACTCCTCCCTGTGGCGAAGCCATGGAGAGGTGGCAGCGCGTAGCGCTGACGGAGGGGCTATGGCGCCACCGCCGCTGCCCCTCCACCCCTCGCTTCGCGAGCGGTCCCGCTCCCCATGGCTTCGCCACAGGGAGGATATTCATCAACCCAGTTTCTCCATCACCGCGTCGGGGATTTCGTAATTGCCCCACACGGTCTGCACATCGTCATCGTCGTCGAGCGTGTCGATCAGCTTGAACAAAGTCTGCGCCGTAGCTTCGTCGGCGACTTCGCTCTTCAGCGTCGGTCGCCACGCGAGCTTCACGCCTTCGGCCTCGCCCAGCTTGGCTTCGAGCGCCTTGGCGACTTCGTGCAGGCTGTCGACGCTGGTCCAGATGTCATGACCGTCTTCGGATGATTCGACATCATCGGCGCCCGCATCGAGCGCGGCTTCGAACACCGTGTCAGCGTCCCCCGCGCTGGCGGCATAGCTGATCATGCCGAGGCGGTCGAAACCATGGCTGACGCTGCCCGAGGTGCCGAGGTTGCCGCCGTTCTTGGCAAAGGCGGTGCGGACGTTGGTGGCGGTGCGGTTGCGATTGTCGGTCAGCGCCTCGACGATCAGCGACACACCGCCGGGGCCATAGCCTTCGTAGCGGATTTCTTCGTAATTGTCGCCGTCGCCCCCCGCGGCCTTGTCGATCGCGCGCTGGATATTGTCCTTGGGCATCGACTGCGCCTTGGCGGCGTTGACCGCGGCGCGCAGACGCGCGTTGGCGTCGGGGTCGGGCAGACCCATTTTCGCCGCCACGGTGATTTCGCGGCTCAGCTTCGAAAAAAGGCTGCTGCGCTTTTTGTCCTGCGCACCCTTGCGGTGCATGATATTCTTGAATTTACTATGGCCGGCCAAGCCACCCTCCATCGGTCAATTTGAATGCTGGCGCCGCCCTACCGCGGCGGCCGCCAAGAGACAACCGCGTCAGATGACGACGGCGGTTCCCGACGCGCTGACCATCAGCATCGACCCGTTCTGGCCGAGCACTTCATAGTCGAGATCGACGCCGACCACTGCGGTTCCGCCAAGGCGCGCCGCTTCGGCTTCCATTTCGCTGATCGCTTCCTTGCGCGCGCGGGCGAGGACGTCCTCATATTTGCCCGAGCGGCCGCCGACGATGTCGGTGATGCTGGCGAACAGGTCGCGGAACAGGTTCGCGCCGACGATCACTTCGCCGGTGACGATGCCCAGATATTCGCGGACCGGACGGCCTTCGACGGTATTGGTGGTGGTGCTGAACATCGTCACTCTCCTGTGCTGATCATTGTAGGGGCTCAGTCGATGCCGAGCGCCGATTTATAGACGTCCAGGATCGCTTCCATTTCCTTGCGATCGTTGACCGGCAATTTGCGCAGGCGAACGATCTGGCGCATGATCTTCGGGTCGTAACCCTGCGATTTTGCTTCGTTATAGGTGTCGCGAATGTCGTCGGCGACGCCCTTTTTCTCTTCTTCCATCCGTTCGATGCGCTCGATGAAAAGGCGCAGTTGTTCGTCGGATACGGTGGCTTCGCTCATTTTATTCTCCGGTGATTGGGATGATGCGGCGCGAGAATCGCGGTTGGCGCGTCCCTAAAGCCCCGGAGGATTTTTGGCCATGCTTTCTTGGGCGGGTGTGTCACTCGGGCGGGAAGGCCTGACGCTTGCCGCCCAGTTTGTGGACGACGCCGCGCCGCATCACAAAATCGACCGTTTCGAGTGCGGTGACGTCGGCGAGCGGGTCGCCGCCGACGGCAATGATGTCGGCTTCGCGTCCCGGCAGGATCGCCCCGATCGGTCGGTCGAGTTCGGCGGCATTGTCGATGGTCGCGGCCTTGATCGCCTGCGCCGGGGTCATCCCGGCCTTGACCATCAGCGCAAATTCCTTGGCGTTGTCGCCATGCGGCGCGACGCCCGAGTCCGTGCCGAACAGGATGCGGACATTGCCCCTTACCGCGCGCGCGATGCTGTTGGCGTGGGCGGCGGCGGCTTCCTCGGCTTTGGCGAGTTGCGGACCGGGGGCGTCGCCGCGCCGCGCCTGCGCCAGCGCGGCGATCGGTGCGACCGCGGTCGGCACCAGCGCCGCGTTCGATGCCTTGAACAGCTTGACCGTCTCATCGTCGATGAAGCTGCCATGTTCGATCGAATCGACCCCGGCGCGCAGCGCGGCGTCGATGCCTTCCTTGCCATGCGCATGGGCGGTGACCTTGCGGCCAAAGCTGTGCGCGGTGTCGACGACCGATTTCATTTCGGTGTCGGACATCTGCTTGCCCAGCCCGCCCGCGACGTTCGAACGCACCCCGCCGGTCGCGGCGAATTTGATGACTTCGGCGCCCAGCGAAATCTGGGCGCGGACGGCACTGGCGCAGCCATCCGGCCCGTCGCAGATGTTGGTGCGCTCGGCCGCGACGGCGTGGGTGAGGGTGCGGTTCAGCCCGTTGACGCCGCCATGGCCGCCGGTCACCGAAATCATCGTCCCGGCGGGGATGACGGTCGGGCCGACGATCACGCCATTGTTGATCGCATCGCGCAGCGTCGTCGTGGTGCGGCCGTCGCCGCCCAGATCGCGGACGGTCGTAAAGCCCGCTTCGAGGGTGCGGCGCGCGTTCCCCTGCGCGATCACGAAAACATCCTCGACGTCGCGCCCGGAGCTTTCGAGACGGCTGCGCAGCAGATTGTCGTCGCTGGAGATATGGACGTGCATGTCGATCAGGCCGGGCAGGACAAAGGCGTTTTTCAGATCGACGACCTTTGCGCCGTCTTCGGGCGTGGCAAAGCCGTCGCGCACGTCGGCGATCTTGCCGTCGCGGACGATGATGGTCGATGGCCCGCGCGGTTCGCGGCCTGGCTGGTCGAGCAAACGCCCGGCATGGATATAGGTGGTGGCGGACGGTTGCGCGGCGAGCGGGCTGCTGGCCATAAGGGCGACGCCCAGCATCGCTCCTGTCAATGTCATACGCATCGCCCAATTCTCCCCATTATCCGTGCCTATGCGGCGCTTCCCAACCTCATGTCCGCAAAGCGCGGTTGGAGCAAGATCAGTGATGCGGGTTCTTCGCCATGCTGGCTTCCATCCGCGCGAGTTGTTCGGGCGTGGTGGCGGTGTGATGCAGCGCTTTCCACTCCGCGGTCGGCATGCCGTGGACGATCGCGCGGCCCGCTTCCTTGTCCATGCCGCCCGCCTCGGCGATCCAGTCGCCCAGGCAGTTGCGGCAGAAACCGGCGAGCCCCATCAGGTCGATATTCGCGGCGTCGCTGCGATGCTGGAGCAGGCGGACAAGGCGGCGGAAGGCCGCGGCGGCAACCGCATCGTCGAGGGTATCGAGCGCGTCGTTCGGGGTGGCCTGATCGTCGCTGCAGGACATGGCGGATTTCCTTCTGGTGGTGGCATGAATAGCTATACGTTGCTTGCCTTGCCGGGGGCAACGCGCCTAGGCAAGCGGCCCCAGCTTTTTATCGGTTCGGAGCATTTGTGGTCCAGAGTTTTACCCCCCGCCAGCGCAAGGTGCGCATCCTGGCGACGCTTGGTCCTGCGAGCGCGAATCCCGAGATGATCGCGGCGCTGCACCGTGCCGGCGCCGACGCGTTTCGCGTCAATATGAGTCATGGCGACCATGCGACCCACGCCAAGGTGATCGCCGCGATCCGCGCGCTGGAGAAGGAAACCGGGCGTCCGACGACGATCCTCGTCGACTTGCAGGGGCCGAAGCTGCGCGTCGGGACGTTCGCCGATGGGCCGGTCGATCTGATCAACGGCGCGCCCTTCGCACTCGATGCCGACACGGCGCCGGGTGATGCGACGCGCGTCCATTTGCCGCATCCCGAATTGTTCGCGGCGCTGGAGGCAGGCACACGGCTGCTGATCGACGACGGCAAGCTGGTGCTGCGCGTGCAGGCGGTGTCGCCGACGCGGATCGACACGGTGGTCGAGGTCGGCGGCAAGATTTCGGATCGCAAGGGGGTCAATGTCCCCGACGTTGTCGTCCCGCTCGCCGCGCTGACCGAAAAGGACCGCAAGGATCTGACCTTCGCGCTCGAACAGCATGTCGACTGGATCGCGCTGTCGTTCGTCCAGCGGCCCGAGGATGTCGCCGAGGCGCGGACGCTGATCGGTGGCAAGGCCGCATTGCTGGTGAAATTCGAAAAGCCGTCGGGGGTGCAGCGGATCGAGGAAATTCTCGAGCTCGCCGACGCCGCGATGGTGGCGCGCGGTGATTTGGGCGTCGAACTGCCGCCCGAAGCGGTGCCGCCGCTGCAAAAACGCATCGTTGCGACCGCGCGGCGGATGGGCAAGCCGGTGGTTGTCGCGACCCAGATGCTCGAATCGATGATCGTCTCGCCCTCTCCGACGCGCGCCGAAGTGAGCGATGTCGCCACCGCGATTTACGACGGCGCCGACGCAATCATGCTGTCGGCCGAAACCGCCGCGGGCGCGTTTCCGATCGAGGCGGTGACAATGATGGACAGCATCGCGCGCTCGGTCGAAAGCGACCCCGATTATTTCCGCCGCCTGTATTTCACAGAGACAACGCCCGACGCGACCACCGCCGATGCCTTGGCCGAGGCGGCGGGCGACATCACGCGGACGATTGGCGCCGATGCCATCATCTGTTTCACCTTTTCGGGATCGACCGCGCGCCGCGTTGCGCGCGAGCGGCCGAACGCTCCTTTGCTTGTGTTGACCCCAAAGAAAGAAGCAGCGCGGCGGCTCGGGCTGCTGTGGGGGGCACATGCCGTGTCGACCAAGGACATCGGCAGTTTCGAAGAGATGATCGCAAAGGGCAAGCGCATGGCGCTACGCCATGGCATCGGCAAGGCGGGGTCCAAGCTGATCATGATGGCGGGCGTTCCGTTCGGCACCCCGGGTTCGACGAACGTGCTGCACGTCGCGACGCTGACCGGAGACGAGCTGCGCGGGTATAGCTGAGTAATGAATCCTCCCTGTGGCGAAGCCATGGGGAGGGCGACCGTCCGCGCAGCGGATGGTGGAGGGGCAGCAACGTCAGCGCCATGGCCCCTCCGTCAGCGCTTCTCGCTGCCACCTCCCCATCGCTGCGCGACAGGGAGGATTGATTTCCACCATAGTCGATTCAAAACGGCACAATCCTTACCGCGCGATTCAGATAATTTTCGACCTGAGTCAGAACGGCACGACTAAAAATGGTAAACGGACTTTGCACCATTGACGCCGCGCGGCATAGTTGGTGGGTGGTGAGCGCCGGACCCGCGTTGGGGGGATTCCGCATCGCCTATCTGGAGGTTCAAACCGCGTGTCCGCACCGTTCCGTTTTCCGCGCTTTTTCGTCACCAGCCCGGCGCCTTGCCCCTATCTGGCGGGCAAGACCGAGCGCAAGGTGTTCACCGAACTCAGCGGTAATACGGCGAACGAGCTGAACGACGCGCTCGGCCGGATCGGGTTCCGGCGTAGCCAGTCGGTCGCCTATCGCCCGAGCTGCGCCGATTGTTCGGCCTGCGTGTCGGTGCGCGTCTGCGCGAGCGAATTTGTCCCGAGCAGTTCGCAAAAGCGCACCATCCGCCGCAACAGTGACCTGGTCGCCACCGCGTGCAAGCCATGGGCGACCGAAGAACAATATAGCCTGCTGCGCTCGTATCTCGGCGCGCGCCACCCCAATGGCGGCATGGCCGATATGGACGAGCAGGATTTCGCCGACATGGTCGAACAGACCCCGGTCGACAGCTACATGATCGAATATCGCGAGCCGACAATGGACGGCAGCAAGGGCCGCCTGATCGGCTGTTGCCTGACCGACCGGCAGGGCGACGGGCTGTCGATGATCTACAGCTTCTTCGACGCCGCGCATCCGCTGCGCGAAGGGCTCGGCACCTATATCATCGCCGACCATGTCCAGCGCGCGGCGCGCGCGGGCCTCGCCTATGTCTATCTGGGTTACTGGATCGAAGGGTCGGCGCGCATGGCGTATAAAGCGCGCTTCCGTCCGATCGAGCGGCTTGGTCCTGATGGCTGGTCGCGGTTCGAACCGACCACGTCGACCGGTCTCGCAGCGATGTTCGAACTCGCCTGAACGCCGCTGACGCCGGCGCCGCCGACCGCGGTGTACTAGTTGTGAGTTTTGTCACAGTGGCCGCTCCCCGGGCGGGTTACCTCCGTCGTATGCGCTGCAACCGGACACCAGATCGCCTTGGCTTTTCACAACAGTTTGCCACGGACATAGACATGACCCGGGTCATGTCGATTGATGACCGGCGAACGAAACGCCTCTAAATCTATGGGTGGAGAAGTGTTGCTTGCGTATCCGCAATGGAAGTTAGTTAGATGAAATATTTGCGATATTTTCAGGGCGCATGGAATGGGAAGCGGTCGCCCGCTTTGCTTGCTGCTTTTTCGGTCCTGCTATCGCTGAGCATGATGGGGGCGGTCCCCGCCGAGGCCGAAGGCCGATGTCCGCCGGGCTATTTCCCGACCGGTGGCGGGTCCGCCGGATGGGAGGGCTGCGCGCCGATGGGTCCGATGGACGATGGCGGCGGCTCTGCTGGGAAAGAATATAGTGGACCATCTGCGGTTCTGCCGCCTCGCCCCCACAGGCGCGGCTTTGTGGCGGTCGCTTATCATGTCGACACGGGCTCGATTTGGGCATCGGTCGCCCACAAAACCTTCGACGGTGCCAAGCAGCGCGCGCTGGCGGGCTGCAACGCCGCAACCGGCGGCGGATGCTATATTGCCGCAGCCGTGGGGGGCGGGGCGGAGAAAACCTTTAGCGGGATTTTTCTTGCCCAAGACGGCATGGGGCAGTTCTGGGTCAAGGATGCGACCGGCCAAGATTTGCTGCTCGATCCCGACGTGGCCATGCGGGAATGTTTGATCAAATCGTTCGGCTGCGACTCGCTGAATGGATATGAGCCGGGCGACATTTACCTCGACGTCGAACCCGATCTTGATCAGTCCACGGATTATTTTCCAAAGGGCAAGCTCAACTGGAATCGGTGGGCGATGGTCGCGCGGCCGACGAACGCGACCGCAGCGGCACCGGGCAAAAGCTGGTTGGTCAGCGGCAAGGAAAATTCGGCGGCGACGCGCAAGGAAATCCTCGATCGCTGCCAGGCCGATTCCGGGGTGCCGTGCGCCATTTCTGCCTACGCAATCTACGGCAAAAAACTCACCGAGACCGACTGGATCGACACCAACGGGTTGCTGGTTCACTACGTCGACGGCCGCGGGAAAAACTACTGGACCAACGCGCTGTCGGCCCGGGTGAAGAAAAAGAAGAAAAAATCGCCTTTTGGCGGTCCGCTGCCAACCTACCCCGATCCGGTGACGGTGAAGGAGCGCGTCGATCGGATATGCCCGTCGTCGTGCCGCGTTATCGCCACCTATGATGCGGCAACGCCGCGGATGCAGGTGATCGAGGATGTGAAGTGACAGCGCGAACGAAGATTTTGGAGTGATGATGATGCAATATTTCCGACCCGCCCTGCTCGGCGCGGCGATCGTGATGGCGCTCCAGCTTTCGGCGCCCGCGCAGGCCTGTACCGACCTGCCCAACATCTGTGCGCAGCAACAGGCGCTGGAGGACATGGCGGGGCCGCCGCCGAAGTCGACTGGCGTCGATGGCGAGCCTGCCTCCCCCTATTTCGATCCCGTGGCGTCCCGCCTTTCGGAAGTCGGCAGCCTTGCCGACCTCATGAAGACTAAAGGCAAGAAATACGAAGAGAAGATGAAAGACCCAAAATTTGCAGCGGCCGTCGAGCTGTTCGACAAGGGCGGGTGGGAGATGCTCCCCACGCAGGCCGGTGCAAAACCGGGGGAATATTGCGGCGCCTTTTACACAAAAGGCAATTGGGTGATCCTGATTTCCGGGCCAGGCGGCGATTACAAAGGCGCGATGCTGATCTTCTGGAAAGACGGCATTCCCAAGCCGGGAACGATGAAGAAGATGAAAGTCACCTTGGATCAGGGCGATGGGTCGCCGCAGACCGTCCAGGTGTTCAACCAGAAAATGCCCGGCTTTGAAGTTGGCTCCTTTGCGTTCGCGGTGCCGTCGATCGAGGATCTGCTGACGGAAATGGAAGATGAGGCGGTCTTCACCATCGAACCGGAGGGCTATAATAGCGCCAGGTTCGAATGGCATGACGGCCTGACCGCGCGCAAGGACATGGAAAAATGTTTGACCGCCGGGGGCAAGAGCTAGCTCGATGACCAATCTGTGTGTTCACCTTGATGCGGACGATCGTTTGGCGATCGCGGAAGCGGCGGCTGGCGAGGGCAGCAGAAAGGGCGCTTGGGATGATTTTGGAATGATGACGCAATATTTCCGACCCGCCATGATTGGCGTCGCGACCATTCTAGCGTTGCAGCTTTCTGCGCAGGCGAAAGCGCAGGTGCAAGCCTGTGACGACCTGCCCCATGTGTGCGCGCAGCAACGGGCGGAGGAGGAGATGGCGAAACCGCCGCCGAGGCCGACCGGCGACGACGGCGAAGAGGCGCCGCCCTATTTCGATGGCGCAGCTTCGCGGATCTCCGCGGCCGGAAATTTGGCCGAGTTCATCAAGACGAAAAGCAAAAAAGAGTTCGAAGAGAAAATGAAGGATCCGAAATTTGCCGCCTTCGTCGAGCGGTATAATAAAGGGGGCTGGGAGTTTTTTCCGTCGCCTCCCGATTCAAAGCCAGGGGAATATTGCAGCGCCTTTTATACGAGGCGCACCCAGTCCATTCTGATTGTCGGGCCGGGACCCGATTTAAAGGGTGGCCTGGTGCTGTACCTGGACGACGGGATCCCGAAACCGAGAACGATGAAGCGGGTGGAGATCACATTTGATCAAGGCGACGGATCACCCCAGACGGTGACAGCGCGCAACCAGAAACTGCCCGGCGGGAACATGGGTTTCTTCGCTTTGGCGATTCCGTCGATCGAAAATCTGCTGACGGGGATGGAAGACGAGGCGGTCTTCACCATCAAGACGGCGGGCTATCTGGGTACGTTCGAATGGAATGACGGCCTGACCGCTCGCAAGGAACTCGAAAAATGCATGAGTGCCGGCGGCCGGACCTAGCCGCATGACCACGATGTTTGTTCACCTCGATGCGGCGGGTCATATGGCTGCCACGATGAAGCGGAGTCTCGATATGGCTGTTTCCCATGTGCTGCGCGAAGGAATTGTCGCAAGCTGGATTCGGTACAGCACCGTGAGGAGCGCCCTCGGCATCGGCGTTTTCGCGGCGCTTGGCAGCGTGTCGACCCCCGCGCTGGCCTGTTCCGATCTGGCCAATATTTGCCAGATGAACCAGCAACATCACCAGAATATGATGGATTACGGACGGCAGGCGGCGGAGTCCTATGCGGGATGGAGCTCGGACCAATATGACGAGCCGGAATCCCCGCGCGCACCGCCGCCGCCGCCATCCTTCCCTGCCTTCATGGCGATCGCAACGCATGTCGATACCTCGGCAGTCTGGATCACCCGTGCGCATTGGAAGCAGAAGCCGGCCGAGCAGCATGTGCTGAGCGCCTGTAACGCGGCCATGGGCGGGGGCTGTACCCTCGGGGGCTCAGCCGACAGCTGGGGTACGCTCGTTGTCGTCTATGACGCGATGGGCATACCCTGGACAAAGGCTGTTCCCCAGATCGACAACGACTATGACCGCCAGCAAGCCAAGAATGTCGCCTTGCGGCTTTGCAACGCCAACTCCTTTGGCTGTTATCAGTCGTTTCATTTTCCGGGCACCTTCATCCACTATGATGCCAACCCGGATGCCGACTATTCGAAAGATATCTTTCCAAACTATACCGTGAGGCGTCACCACTGGGTCATGGTCGCGCGGCCGGAAAATGCGCCGCCGGCGTTCAAATCGAAAAGCTGGCTGATCAGCGGCAAGCAGGGGGCCGACGCCGTCCGCGAGAAAATTCTGAGCCATTGTCGCGCGGAAACAAAATCGCCGTGCAAAATCACGTCGTTCGCCGCCAACGGAATGCTAGCGCATTATGTCAATGCCAAGGGGGAGAACCGCTGGATCAGCGCCAGCGGCGACCGCATGCTCGAACAACGCCTCTATCGGGCATGCCAGGGCGCAGAGAAGCCATGCCGGGTGGTCGCGAAATATGATGCGGTGACGCCGCGCCTCCAAGCCGTCGAAGACGCCGGATAATCGGACATCGTCATTTGGAAGGCGTCGTGGAACCGACACCGCTTCAGATCATTGAGCCAAGCGAGTTTTGAATCGCGAAGGAGGATGATCTTGGCCTTGAAAATATTCGGTTCAAAAGTTTTGATCGCTGTGGGCTTGCTCGGCTTTTCGCTTCCGATACATGCCGCCGCCCAGTCGGACACCCGCGACGGCGCGGCGGTCAATGGCGTCGACCAGACGCTGACCATCGATTGTGAAGGTCGTCCGGCCGCGGTTTCGGGGTCGGACAATCGCATCACTTTTGTCGGCGATTGTCCCAGCCTGACGCTGAACGGCGTCGATAACGAAGTTACGATCAGCCTGCGCGCTGGCGCGCCGCTTAAAGTATCGGGCGTCGATAATGTCGTGACATGGCGCGTCGACGGAAAGGGCCGCCCGAAGGTGTCGATCCAGGGTGTCGATAACCAGGTTCGCGCGGCGAAATAGCGACGGCGCTACGAAGCAATGGCGCGCCTTCGCGGCAAGCTTTTGTGTTCGACCAGAATCTCTTCGTCATCGGTTGACCTTTCCTCGCTTTCAGGGGCATAGCTTTGCGTCCAGGACATATAGTCCGGGTCGCATCCGTTATGTATTCGCCGGGGGGGCTGGCGAGAAGGGGGTAGGATGCCCGTGCGTGCGTTTGTCAGCATTACGGCTAGCGACATTATGAGCGGCTTCAGCCGCTTGCTGGCCTGCGCATGAGCGAGCCAGTCAAGGTTGCGATCATCGGGTCGGGGCCGGCGGGGCTGAGCGCCGCGTCGCGCGCCGCGCAGCTTGGGCTCAGCCACATATTGCTCGAAAAGACCGACCATCTGTCGGACACGATCTTCAAATATCAAAAGGGCAAGCGCGTCCTCGCGACCCCCGAACGGCTCGACCTGCGTTCCGATTGCCGCTTTGCCGAGGGCGCGCGCGAATATATCCTCGGCAATTGGGACGAGGATGCCGCGAACAACAAGGTGAATGTGGCGTATCACGCCGAGGTCGCCGAAGTGACCGGCGAAAAGGGCGCGTTTGCAATCAAGACCGCCAAGGGCGATGTCTTTCACGCCGAAAATATCGTGCTGGCGATCGGGACGCAGGGCAACCCGAACCGGATGCGCTGTGGGGGCGCCGACCTGCCGCACATCATTTATCAGGTCGACGATCCCGAGGATTTCAAGGACAAGCATATCACCGTTGTCGGATCAGGCGACGCGGGGATCGAGAATGCGCTCGGCGTCGCCGAGGAGGCGCTCGAAAACACCGTCACGATCCTCAACCGCTCAAAGGATTTCGCGCGCGCCAAGGCGAAGAATGTCGCCGACATGACCGAGGCGGGCGAGAACGGCTTCATGTCGATCCGCACCGAGACCCAGCCGAAGCTGGTCGAACCCGGTTGGCTGACGCTCGAAACCCCGACGGGCGAAGAGCGGATCGAATGCGACGTGATCGTCGCGCGTCTGGGGTCGGTCGCACCGCGCGGCTTTGTCGAATCGATGGGGATCGAGTTTACCGGACCCGATCGCGAAGCCTTTCCCAAACTGTCGCCGACGTTCGAGACGACAGTCCCCGGCCTCTATGTGATCGGCGCGCTGGCGGGTTATCCGCTGATCAAGCATTGCATGAACCAGGGCTATGACGTCGTCGAATTCCTCAACGGCAACCAGGCGCTGACCCCGGCCGACGAAAAGGATCTGGCGGCGATCTTTGCGTCATTGCCGCAGCAGAAATCGGTCAGCGAATGGCTGGAGTATCTGCGCACCCGCATCCGCATCTTTGCCGATGTGTCGCCGCTGCAGATGCGCGAATTCATGCTCGATTCGAAGGTCGCTTTCTATTCCAAAGGCGATGTCGTGTTCGAAAAGGGCGATCCGGGGTCGTCGCTGTTCGCGATTGCCGACGGCCATGCCGTGGTCGAGGTCGGCCCCGATTTCACCGTGCCGATCGAGCAGGGGTCGATCTTTGGCGAGGTCGGGCTGATTTCGGGGCGCAAGCGCGGCGCGACGATCCGCGCCGGTGAAGACAGCATTTTTGTGGAAGTATCGCGCACCGCGGCGCTCAAGCTGATGGCGGCAGTGCCGGGCGCCAAGCGCGTGATCAACCGCATCTCGCTCGAGCGGCAATTGCTCCAGATTTTCAAGGGCGGACTGACCGTCGAGGATCTTGAGCCGATTGTCGAGGATCCGGCAATCGAGCGTGTTCCCGCGGGCAAGGTCGTGCTCGCCGAGGGTGATGAGGGCGACGACGTCTATGTCATCCGCTCGGGATCGATGGTGGTCGAGAAGGATATCGGCGGCAAACCGATCTTCCTGCGCTATCTGCCTGCGGGCAGCTACTTCGGCGAAATGGCGGTGCTCAGCGGCGCCCCGCGCAACGCCACGGTCAAGGCCGCGGTCGCGAGCGAAGTGATCCGGCTGAAGGGTGACGCATTCAAGGCGATGCTCGCCAAGCGGCCGCAGGTGCGCGCCGCGACCGAGGCTGCGGTTGCCGAGCGCGCGGCGATGAACGATTTTATCGAATCGCGCAAAGCGAGCTATTCGAGCGCGGTCGATCTTTATTCGGACACTGCGACCTTCATCATGAAGGAAGGGCTGGGCGAGGCGACCGATGCGCTGCTGATCGACGAGAATCTGTGCGTCGGCTGCGACAATTGCGAAAAGGCGTGCGCCGACAGCCACGAAGGGCTGTCGCGGCTCGACCGCGAGGCGGGCAAGACCTTTGCGCATCTGCACGTCCCGACGAGCTGCCGCCACTGCGAGCATCCGCATTGCATGGCCGACTGCCCGCCCAATGTGATTCACCGCGGTCCCGACGGCGAAGTGTTCATGGAGCCGGGCTGCATCGGGTGCGGCAATTGCATGCGCAACTGCCCCTATGGTGTGATCCGCATGGAAGCGGCGCCGCCCGAAAAGCCCAGCCTGCTGCGCTGGCTGCTCACCGGCTTCGGCCCCGGTCCGGGCGAGCCGTCGCCCAAATGGACGAAGAAGCAGTTGGGCGATGAAAAGCCCAAGAAGATCGCGGTCAAATGCGACATGTGCAAAGGCATTTCGGGCGGTCCGGCGTGCGTGCGCGCCTGCCCGACTGGCGCCGCGATTCGTGTCTCGCCCGAGGAGTTCCTGTCAATCGCGCGGCTGGAAGAGGGGACCGACTGATGGCCTCGCTCTTTCAACGGCGGCGCAATAAGGCGACGCAGACCGAGCGGGTGCGCGAGCGCAAGCATGAGGGGTTCCTGCGTTACGCCGGCTTTCGCTGGGCGAAGATTTCGGGCGGCATCTGCCTGCTGATCATCATTTCCTACGCGCTGGTCGATGTGACGCCGCGGCACAATGGCGGCAGCTGGTACGGTTATACGCTGGGGACGATCGGCGCGGGGCTGATCCTGTGGCTGACCGCGCTTGGCTATCGCAAGCGCAAGATGACGAATGACTATTGGTCGCTCAAGGCATGGACATCGGCGCATGTCTATCTGGGGCTCAGCCTGATCGTCATCGGCACCTGGCACACCGGATTCCAGCTCGGGTGGAATGTCCACACGCTGGCATGGGCGCTGATGATGCTGGTGATCCTGTCGGGGCTGTACGGGGTGATCGTCTATGCGACCTTGCCCGCGGCGTTGTCGAACAACCGCGATGAGATGACGCAGATGCAGATGCTGGAGGCGATCCGCGCCTTCGACCGCCAGTTGCACAGCGCCGCGCAGCCGCTGACCCCCGCCGACACCGCACCGGTGCTCGCCGCGCTTGACGAAGATCCGTTCGCGGGCGGCATCGGCGCGCGGCTGAGCGGGCGTTATCCGAATTGCGCGACCGCGGCGGCGCTGCGTATCCTCGCGGCGTCGCACAGCAGCGATGCCGCGGCGCGCGAGAAGGTGGTCGGGCTGCTCAAGCAGAAGGTCGCGGCGCTGGCGCGGCTGCGCGCGCATCTGCGGCTGCGCGCGCTGCTCGAAATCTGGCTCTATGTGCATGTGCCGCTGACCTTTGCGCTGATCGCGGCGCTGTCGGCGCACATCATCAGCGTCTTCTTTTACTGGTGAGGCGGGGACGATGAGCTTCATCCTGCGCCGCATTTCGACGACCAAGACGGGCAAGCAGATTGTTCGCGACCAGCCGTTGCCGGGCGACACGATCACGCTCGGCCGCGACAGTTCGAACACGATCCACGTCGCCGACCTGGCGGTGAACCCGCATCATGCGACGATCAGCAGCACCGATGGCCGCCACGTTCGCGTCGCCGCAAGCGAGGGGCTGGGGTTCGACCTCAACGGCCGGTCCGAAACCGTCGCCGACATCGACAGCGGCGCGGGCGGCGAGCTGCGCTTTGGCGGACACCGCCTGACGATCGCGCGCGAGGGGGAGAATGTCATCCTGCTCGTCGAGCGGATCGACGAGCTGTCGCAATCGTCGAAGGATGTCGACGAAGCCAAGGCATTTTCGCTGCAAAGCGTGATGTTCGGCAAGCGCATGGGGGCGTGGGCGTTCGGGCTGCTGATGCTGCTCGCGTTTCTGGTCGGGCCGATCTGGGCCTGGTACAGCTACAAGACCGTCAATGAGCGCCCAGAGGGGTTTCATGCCGACAGCACATGGCTGTCGGGACCGCTGTCGAGCGCGCACGCCAGCCTGAAAGACGATTGCCAGTCGTGCCATGTCGAACCCTTTGTTGCGGTGACCGACACCGCGTGCGTTAGCTGTCATACGGGTGAGCACAAGGCGATGAGCACGGCGCACGCCGGGGCGCCGACCGCAATGCTGCTCGCCGCGCGCGCGCCCGACGGCGGCTTTGACAAATTGCTGGCGAATGTCGGCGAGGTGTTCAATCGGCCGCAGGGGCGCTGCGTCGATTGTCATACCGAGCATGAGGGCGCCGGGCCGATGCCCGCGTCGCCGCAGAAATTCTGCGCCGATTGCCACGACGGGATGCAGGGCAGACTGAAGTCCGCGGGGCATCCGACGACGCTGGCCGATGCCGCTGACTTCGGCACCGGGCATCCCGAATTCCGTCCGCTGACCCGCGCCGCGCCCGGTGCAAAGCTGGCGCGCGCGGCGCCCGGCAAAGGCACGGTCGATTATAACGGCCTGAAATTCCCGCACGACATGCATTTGCAGGCGACCGGCGGGGTCGCGCGGATGGCGGCGAGTTTCCGCGGGCGTTATGATTTCGGACAAAAGCTGGAATGCGAAAATTGCCACCGCGTCGAGGCCGACGGAGTGCGCGTCAAGCCGGTCGAAATGGAGCGCGACTGCGCGATGTGTCACAGTCTGGCGTTCGAGACCGTCGGCGGCACGACGCGCACCCTGCGCCATGGTGAACCCGATCAGGTCGTCGCCGACCTGACCGCTTATTATCGCTCGACCCCGCCCGCGCGGCCGCTCCAGCTCGGCGGGATGCAGCGGCGGCGCCCCGGCGCCTATGCCGAGGGACAGGTGTACAACATCTATTTCCGCGAAGTCGCCGTGCGACCCGGCCGCGCCGAGGATGCGGTGCGCGCGGTCTTCTCGAAAGGCGGCGCGTGTTACGATTGCCATACGATCTTTGCCCCGCAGGCGGGGAACAGCTGGCGCGTCGCGGCCGTGAGCCAGACCGCGCGCTATCTGCAAAAGGGCTGGTTCGACCATGACGCGCATCGCGAAACCGACTGCGCCGACTGCCACACCGCTGCGCCCGCGTCGAAAACGTCAACGGATCTGCTCGTCCCCGGCCTGCGCCAGTGCCGCGACTGCCACGTCGGCGAGGGCGGGGCGCGGCTGGTGAAGGTCGAAACCGCGACAGAATCGCCGTGCGCGATGTGCCATGAATATCATTCGGACGGCGGCCAGCCGTGGGTTCCAAACCGTCAGCGGAAGGTAAATGCCGCGGCAATCACAAATAAACCCCTGCGTGGTACCTATGATGTGAGCTTGATCACAGGCACCGGGGCGCGGGGTCTTTACAAAGTGACGTGGCGCACACCTGCTTTGCACGGGGCAAGTCGGGGCGGATAGGTTTAGGACCGGGGCCGATAATGGGCCGGAGCAGGGGACGGATGTGCTGATCGCGCAGATCACCGATATCCATTTGGGGTTCGATCCGGACAATCCGGCCGAATATAACCGCAAACGCCTCGACGAGGTGCTCGACGTGCTGATCGATGGGCCGAACCGCCCCGATCTGTTGCTCGCGACCGGCGACATCACCGACCGCGGCGACGAAGACAGCTATCGCCGCCTGGCCAATGCCTTTTCGCGCTGCCCCTTTCCGGTGTGGGTCAGCGTGGGCAATCACGACCTTCGCGACAACTTTCATGCGCGATTTCCCGGGCTCGACGATGGGAATGGCTTTGTCCAATATGCGATCGACCTGCCCGAATTGCGGCTGGTGACGATCGATACGCTGGAGGAAGGCCGCCATGGCGGCGCCTTTTGCGATGTGCGCGCCGCGTGGCTCGACGCCGAACTCGCGAAGGATCCCGCCAAGCCGACCTATATCGTGATGCACCACCCCCCGATCGAAAGCGGCATCGAATGGATGAATACGCATCCAGACGAGCCGTGGGTGGCGACCTTCACAGATGTCGTGCGCCGTCATCCGCAGGTGCGCGGGCTGATCTGCGGCCACCTGCACCGCAGCGTCACCGTGGCGTGGGAGGGGCGCACCGTCGCCATCTGCTCATCGACCGCGCCCCAGGTCTCGCTCGACCTGCGCCCGATCGACGCCGAGCGGCCCGACGATCGCCCGATGATTGTCGCCGAGGATCCCGCCTATGCGCTCCATCGCTGGAACGGGCGCGAACTGGTGAGCTTTTACGACTTCGCCGGGGCGCACACGATGCTGGCGAAATATGACACGCATCTGCAGCCGCTGGTGCGCGAGTTGAAGGCCGAGCGACCGAGCTGAAATTCAGTTCAAGTTGCGATATTTGCTGTCGATGACCACGCGAGCCGATCCCGTTTTTATGTGACGTGCCGGAAAAGCGATCATGTCGCCCGCAGCGCGCGAATAATAGGGCGCGGTGAATTCCAGGATGACGAAGAAGGTGTCGGAGTCGGCATCGCTCACCCGCGTGACGGTGCCAGCCTGATCAGCAATGACATACCATTTAATCGGGGCTGGCGGCAGGCGATTGCCTGGCCCGACGTCATTTTCCCACGTGCCGGTGCCATTTGCGTTCAGCTGGATGCAGCCGCTGCCGGCATCTGAGGCGGCCTTGCCGCCCTCGCAAAGCGGCGCGCCAACGAAGGCGGTCGGAAAATCGGCATGTCCGCCAAGGTAGCCGTTCACTGGCTTGTCCCTGAAGGTCAATGCCGTCGGCTTGTCGGCCGCCAATGCGGGCATTCCTGCCAAGGTCAGAATCGCAGCGAAAATCGTCAAGCCATTGCGCATATCCATGTCCCCCGTCACGCCCCACCGGTCCGCGGGGTAACAGCGCGATTGTTGTCAAAAACGGGCGCCACGACAAGCGGAAACGGTTTTCGGCATCAGTATCCGAGCGTCAGATCCACCCGTGGCTCGACCGCCTCACCCTTGTGCCAGCGCGCCAGATTTTCCAGAAAGCGCTGCGCCGATCGCACGAACATCTTGTCCTGCGCGCGGCCCGACAGGTGCATGGTGATGTGGGCGTTGTCGAGGCTCCACAGGGGGTCATCGGCGGGGAGCGGTTCGGGGGTGGTGACGTCGAGGAACGCCGCGGCAATCTGCTGTTCGTTCAGCGCGGCGACCAGCGCGTCCTGATCGACGACGCTGCCGCGCGCAATGTTGATCAGCGTCGCAGTCGGCTTCATCGCCGCGAGTTCGCTGGCGCCGATCATGCCGTCGGTCTCGGGGGTCGCGGGGACCGCGAGGATCACCCAGTCGAAATCGCCAAGCTTTGCGCGCCATTGATCGGGGGTCAGCGTATTCGGGCCGGGTGAGCGGCGCACCACGGTCACGTCGACCGCAAACGCTTTCAGCCGCTCCTCGATCAGCTTGCCGATCGCGCCATAGCCGAGCAGCAGCGCTTTCGACCCGAACAGCTCGACCTTGCCGGGCGAGTCCATCAGCCATTCGCGGCGTTCCTGCGCGCGGACGACGTCGCGGTAGCCCTTGGCGACGGTGAGCATCCCCATCACGACATATTCGGCGATGGTGATCGCGTTGATCCCGGCGCCGTTGGTGACGACGGTGCCACGCTGGGCGAGCAGGTCGAGCGGCATGCCGTCGACCCCGGCGTAGATCGAGTTCAGCCATTTGAGCCCGGTTGCGGCGGTGATGACCGCGGCCATGTCCTTCTTGTCGTACATGTCGAACCAGCCGATTTCGGCGTCGGGGGCGAGGGTGAGGGCTTCGTCCTTCGACTGGAAGAAGCGCGGTTCGACCCAGTCGGGCAGGCGGTTTTCGACGAGCGGACGGATGAGGCCCGACAGGACGGTGACGGTTTTGGTCATAGACGATCCTTATGATCCTCCCCATCGACTTGCCATGGGGAGGTGGCATCGCGAAGCGATGACGGAGGGGCTTTGCCGAACGCCGCCAAGCGGCTCTCGATGATTTCCACGATAGATTGGGCTACGGTTTCCACGCTGTCCAGCACATCTCTTGCCGGAATGCGAAGCGTGTCGATACGATGTGCGCGCAGGAAGTGATCCCGACGTTCATCGCGAGCGGGGCGGTCGCCCATGTCGTGGGCTATGCCGTCGATCTCGATCGCCAGATTGGCGCGCGCGCAGAAGAAATCGAGGACGTAAGGACCAGCTGGGTGTTGTTTGCGGAATTTGTAGCCGCTTGGTGAAGCGCGCAGAAATTGCCAGAGCATCGCTTCCGGAAGACTGAGGTCGCGGCGGAAGCGTTTTGCGCGGCGAACGGATTTCGCCGGTTTGTCTGGCCGCATCGTTGTGCCCCTCCACCACCCGCTTCGCGGGCGGTCCCCCTCCCCATCGCAAGTCGATGGGGAGGATTGGTATTAACGATCCTCCCCATTGACTTGCAATGGGGAGGTGGCAGCCCGAAGGGCTGACGGAGGGGCTGGTTATGCCTCCAGCCGCCAGTCCCAGCCGAGCGGGTCGCCGTCCATCACCTCGACCCCTGCGGCGGTTAGTTCGTCGCGGAGTTTGTCGGAGGTGGCGAAGTCCTTTGCTGCGCGCGCTTCCTTGCGGCGGGTAAGGGCGGCTTCGATTTCGGCTTCGTTGATGGTGGCGGCTTTGGGGCGGATACGGAGGTCGGTGCGTTTGATGGTCAATAGATCGAGACCGAGAACATCGTCCATGACGCGAAACGCAGTCCGTTTCTCGATCAGATTCGCGTTCTTCAGCGTCAATAATTCTTCGACCAAGGTAAGCGCCACGCTCGTGTTGAGGTCATCGCTGATCGCGCTGTCGAACTTTTGAATTAGCGCGGCAATTCTTTCGTCTTTGGCGGGTGAAATCCTGCTGCGTTCCAAGAGCGGCGTATCGTCGTTTGTTGAAAATCCATCGACTGCTTCAAAATCGGCGAAAGGTTGGACGCCCATCACCATCCGCTTCAACCGCGTCAGGGCCGCGCCCAACCCCTCCCACGAAAACTCCAGCTCGCTGCGGTAATGCGCCTGAAGGCACATCAGGCGGTAGGCGAGGGGGTGGTAGCCTTTTTCGATCAGCAGTTGTAGGCGCAAGAATTCGCCCGCACTCTTGCTCATCTTGCCGCTGCGTTCGATCAGGAAATTATTGTGCATCCAGATGCGCGCGCCGCTCGCGTCGCTGCAGCTGTGCGCCTGGTTCTGCGCGATCTCGTTCGGATGGTGGATCTCGCGGTGGTCGATGCCGCCGGTGTGGATGTCGAACGGAAAGCCGAGCAAGGCTTCGGACATCACGGAGCATTCGAGATGCCAGCCGGGGGCGCCGTTGCCCCATGGTGAATCCCATTCCATCTGGCGCGTCTCGCCCGCCGGAGTCTTGCGCCAGATCGCGAAATCGGCGGCATGGCGTTTGCCTTCGACCTCTTCAATGCGGCCCTCGCCATCCTCGGTTTTCGCGCGCGCGAGGGCGCCGTAATCGGCGACCGTCGAGGTGTCGAAATAGAGGCCGCCGTCCAGCTCGTAGCAATGCTTGTCCGCAATCGCCTCAGCAAACTCGATCATCTGCGGCACATAGTCGGTCGCGATCGACCAGTGGGCGGGCTGGCGGATGTTGAGCGCCTTCACATCGGCCCAGTAAGCCTCGGTATAATGGCGTGCGATGTCCCAGATCGACTGCGCTTTCTCCGCCGCCATCTTTTCCATCTTGTCCTCGCCCGCATCGGCATCATCGGTCAGGTGGCCGACGTCGGTGATGTTGATGACGTGGGTAAGCTTGTACCCCTTGAACGAGAGCGTGCGGCCCAGCGTGTCGGCAAAGACATAGGCGCGCATGTTGCCGATGTGCGGGTAGTTATAGACCGTCGGGCCGCAGCTATAGACGCGTGCCTCCGGCGGGTCAGCCGGATCGCCAGGCGTCCCGGGGTGGACGGGCTGGAATTCTTCCAGCTGGCGCGTCAGGCTGTTGAACAGCATCAGCGGCTGCGGGGCAGGGGCGTCGGTCATATCCGCGCCCATGCCCCGACCGGCCCGTCAGCGTCAACCGAAACGCTTGCGCCCCGTCACTCCGCGGCCGGACAGGTGCCCGCCGGATCGCATTCGTCGAGCGTCGGCGTCCACAGATCGTCGTTGCCCGCGCCGGTGACCGGATCGTCGAGCAGCGGTTCGCCGCTCAAGGGATCGAGGTCGCGCATCGTGATCAGCGGCACCGGCAGGCTCTGGCCGTTGCCGTCCTCATCCTCGGCGTCGGCCTCTTCCTCGATGACGTCCTGCACCGGGAAGCTCGATTCAAACTCGGGCTCGGGCGGCGGCAAGACGCCACAAGCCGCAGGGTTGGCGATGAAACACCCGTTGAAGGTCGAGCGCGGATCGAAGCTGCCCGCCGTCGGCGCCGATCCGCCGATGGTCAACAACGGCACCGTGTCGATCCCGGTCACCTGACCATTCGGCCCGATCTGGACGCCATTGACGACGATCCGCGATGTGCCTTCGGTCAAGACATCGAGCCCCCCGGCGCCAAAGGTCAGCCCGCGGCGATTGGCAAATTCGGTGCCGCTGCCACTGTTCTGGACATAGAAACCGCCGACGACTTCGGCGCGGATACCGCGCGCGAAGAGCGAGCCTTCGTTGAGCACCACGCCATCGTTCTGCGCCAGGCGCGTTTCGATTGCGTCGGTCGTCGTCGCCGCGCCGACGTCGTTGATCGCCGCGGTCGTCGCAACGATGATGTCCTCCGACACCATATTCAGCTGTCCGGCGGCGTTGCTGCCGTTGACCAGGCGCACCGTACCCTGGCCCAAAATGACCTCGAGCGCGTCGTCGGCAAACAGGTTGAGCGCGTTGGTGTCGGACAGGCCGGTCAGCTGGACGTTGCCGATCACCCGCATCTTGCCCGGGGTGCGAATGGTCAGCGCGCCATTGGCGCCCAGGTTCGATCCGGCGGCACCCCCGGCGAGGGTGAAGCTGTCGACGATGACGTCGGGCGGGCTGCTGCTGCCGACCGATGCGCTGTTCGCCGCCTCCACCTCGGGAGCGAACACCTCGATATTCGAGCCGAACAGCTGTGTCAGCTCGGCGGCGTCGAGGTGGAAGCCCGCGCGGGTTCCCGTGCCGCCGACGAAGGTCTGGCTGAACACATCGTTATTCTCGATCGACAGCGATTCGGTGCTGCCCGCGGTGCCGACACGCGCACCGCTGGCGATGATGATATCGTTCGATTGCAGCGCGATATTGCGCGCGGTCAGCATGCCGTTGACGAAGATTTCGCCCTCGGTGCTGATGTCGGCGGCGTTCGCGGCCAATTGCGAGATGATGATATCATCGCCGCTGCTTGACGTCAGCGCAGCGCGCCCCGCCACCACGCCCGATGTGATCGTCAGCGAGCCGACCTGGCTTGCCACCACCGCATCGCCGACATCGGCATCGAGGACGGCAAAGACGATGTTGCCGCCGGTGCGCAGGTTGATGCTGTCGCCGGTCGCGGTCACCGGGCCGGTCGAGATCAGCCCGTCGGAGGTCACCGCGCCGTTGCTGGCATTGAGCAATGTAGCGCCGCCCGCCTGGATGTTGGTGGAATTGACTCCGTTCGTGCCGGTCAACGTCAGCTGGCCCGCGCCCGTCGTCTGGGCGCGGGCGATGTCGATGCTGTCGCCGGTCAGCGTCAGATCGCCGCCGGCGCGGACGCGGCCGCCGATAATGTCGCCCGACGTGATGACCGACAGATTGGCGCCTGCGTCGAGGGTGCTGACAAAGCTGCCGCCGGGACTGGCCAGCGTCTCCAGATTGGCCGACGTCGCGGTGACCGCGATGTTGCGCCCCGCGGCGACGGTGCCGGTCGCGTTAAAGGCGCCGGTTGCGGCAACAAGGACGTCGGTAAAGGCATTGAGCGCTGCAAGGGTGGTGTCGCCGCCCTGGGTGCGGATATCGCTGCTGCCCCCGGTGGCGCCCAGGCCAAGCGTCGTCGCGCCGTTGATCGCGATCGCGCCGGGCGTCGTGGCAAAGATGTCGTCGCCCGCCGACAGCGCCGATGCGCCGATCGCGCCGCCTGCCGACAGAATGATGTCAGAGCCATTGGTTGCCGAGACACCTTCGCCCGAACTGATCGTGAAGCCGTTGCCTGCGGCAAAGCCCAATATCGCGGTGTCGACCCCGACGCCGGTTGCGCTGACGCCGGTTGCGGTCAGATCACCGCCCGTGCGCACATCGACATCATCGCCAGCGGTCACACCATTGAGCGACGCATTCGTCGCGGCAATGACGAGCACATCCTCCCCCGCATTGCCGCCGGAAATGGTCGCCGACCCACCCGCGCTGACGCCGAACATGCGCGCGGCGGCGCTGTTCGCCAGCACGACGTTGCCTGCGGCCTCGACATAAAGATTGCCCTGGGTCGGAATCCCGCTGGGATCCGCGAAGCCGCCATTTGCCGTCGCCGACGCATCGACATTTGCGTTGGAATTCAGCCGGATGTCGCCGCCAGCGACGTAGGTGCCGGTCAAATTGCCATCGGCGAAGATCGAGATTGTTCCGGCCACGTCCGCGTTGTTGACCGCCACGGCGCCGCCGAGGCCAAAGGCAAAGAAGTTGGCGCCGCCGGTCACCGCGCCGGACAGCGCGATGCTGTCGCCGACGAGGTTGATGTCGCTGCCCGCGGCGATGTCGGCTCCGCTGATCGCGTTGGTGGCGGTCAGGTTCACCGTGCTGCCAGCATCGATCGCGGCGAAGGCGATGCTGTCGCCAGTGATGGTGGTCGCGAGCCCCGACGCCAGCGTGCCGGTGGTGTTTACCGCGCCCGACGCGTTGAGCGCCAGATTGTCGAACGCATCCATGTCGCCGCCGCTGATGCTGCCCGCCGATGTGGTCAGGACAATGTTCGACTGGTTGGGCGGCGATGCGTTGATCTGGAATCCCGGCGGCGCCACGGGGCTGCCCGGACCATAAATCAGGCTCCGATCGTCGCGACCGGTACCCGTTGTGATAAGGCCGTTGGCAACAATGCCGCCCGTTGCAATCGCCGTCAGGTCGTCGCCCGCGGTGATATTGGCGAGCGTCGCTGTCGTGCCAGCAAGCACCAGCAGATCCTCGCCGACGTTGGCACCGGTGATCAATGCCGATCCGCCCGCGCGCACCCCGAACATGCCGGTCGCGCTGCTATTCGTCATCACGACATCGCCGTCCGCATCGGCATAGACGCTGGCAGTAATCGGCGTCCCGCTGCTCGAGCTTTCGAACCCGGTCGCATTAGCTGAGGCGCTGATATTGGCGTCCGAGGTAAGCCGGATATTACCTTCGGCGTTGTAGGTGCCGGTGATGTCGCCAGCAGCGGAGACAAAAATATTGTCTTCGATATTGGCGAGCGCGATCCCAACCGGACCCGCGCTGCCGCTCGCGAAGAGCGAACCACCCGCCGCCAACGTCCCATCGATTGCGATCAGGGTGGCGGCGAGGTTGATGTCGCTGCCTGCATCGATCGACCCACCGCTGATCCCTTCGGCGCCGGGCGTGGTGCCGGTGGCGGTCAGGAACACCGACGCCCCGGCGTTGACGCTGTCGAACAGGATCGACTGGCCATTGGCCTGCACGATGGCGCCCGCGCTCGAGCTGCCCAGATCCACCGCGCCCGAAGCCGTCACGGTCAGATTGTTAAAGGCGTTCATGTCGTCGCCGCCGATGTTACCCGCCGACGCGGTCAAGACGATGTTCGATTGGTTCGGCGGCGAGAAATTATCCTGGAAGAAGCTGGGGCCGGAAGGGCTGAATGGTCCGTAAGTCAGCGTGCCATCGTCGGGGCCGATCCCTGTGGTGGTCAGGCCGTTGGCGACAATGCCGCCCGGTGCGGTCACGGTCAGATCATCGCCCGCGGTGATGTCGGTCAGCGTCGCGGTGGTTCCGGCAAGTACCAGCAGGTCTTCGCCAATATTGGCCCCGTTCACCGACGCCGATCCGCCCGCGCGCACGCCGAACATTCCGGTGGCGCTGCTGTTCGCCAGCACCACGTCGCCGTCGGCATCGACATAGACACTGGCCGCGATCGGCGTGCCGCTGCTTGAGCTTTCAAAGCCCGTTGCATTCGCCGAGGCGCCGATATTGGCGCCCGACGTCAGTCGGATGCTATTCGGCGTGTTGTACGTGCCGGTAATATCGCCGGTGGCCGAAATCGATATGAAGTCGCCCATATTTGCCAATGCGATGGCTACCGGTCCGGCGCTGCCGTTGGCGAACAGGGTTCCGCCGCCCGCTATCTCGCCGTTGATGGCAATACCGGTTGCGTTGAGGTTGATGCTGCCGCCCGCATCGATCGACCCGCCCGTGATGCCTTCGGCGCCCGCGGTGTTACCGCTTGCCGTCAAAAAGACCGAGCTACCCGCGTCGATATTGTTGAAGGCGATCGACTGGCCATTGGCCTGTACAAAGCCGCCCGCCGTCGAATTGCCGAGATCGACCGCACCGGGCGAGGCGACAACGATATCGCCACCGGTGATGATCGAATTGAGCCCGGTGCGGAAACTGGCACCGCTAGCGATGAAATCATTGTCGGCTTCGGCATGTTCGACCGATGCCGCGCCGGCGGCGGCGATGACGATGTTGTTGGCGTCGAGCTGGTCGACCCCGATGCTGCCAAGCGTCGAGGTCAGCGACAGGGTGCCGCCCGCATCCAGCAAGCTGCCCGGCGCGCCGCTGATACCGCCCGCGATTGCCGTGAGATTGCCAGCTGCGGCGATCGTCGGGGCGTTTCCTTCGGGGAAATCGTGCCGGATATCGATCTGGTCACCGGAATCAATGGTCAGGTCGCCGCCGACGGTGATAGTGCCGTTCGACTGGCCGTAGGCGCCGAACGAGCTGCCGGTGGTCAGCGTCATGTCGCCGGTCGTCGTGATCGTACCGCCTGTTGCCGCGAAGAAGATTCCGGCAGGCGCTTCGTCGGTGTCGTTGTTGGTCGGCGGTGCCGTCCCGAGGGCTTCGGCCGTCAGGCTGGCGAAGCTGATGTTGCCGTCGGTGCGGATTTCGATCCGGCCCGCTGCATCCCCGTTGGCAGCGATTGTGGTCGTGCCCAAGTCGATCGCGCCGGCGCCTGAGGAGGTTCCGAGGGCAGCAATGATAGCGCGGCCGCCGGTTGTTCCCAGCGACCCGCCGTTGGCGCCATTGCCGGCTGAACCCGTGCCGCCCGTGCCCCCGAGCCCTGAGAGACCGCTGACGTTAATGTCGACCGCGTTGCCGTTCGACGTGATCGTGCCGCCGTTCGCGGACAAGCGCACGGTGCCGCCGATACCGCCGCCGCCGGTGCCGCCGTCACCGCCAAAGCGCATACCGCCGAAGTTATTGAAGGCGCCGCTACCGCCGCTGCCGCCTGTCCCCGCGCTGCCCAGCGCAATGACGCCGCTGGTGTCGGGGCCGATTGCGACCGTCGCGCCGTTGCTCGCGACGACTTCCACGGTGCCGCCGGTGCCATCACCGCCGTTGCCGCCTGTCGCGCCGACCGTCTCCTCAGAAAAAAAGCTGATACGTCCGAGGGTGCCGCTACCGCCGATGGCGTTCGTGACAAAATTCGCCTGCGAAACCGCGATGTTCGCGTTGGCGCCGTCGGCTTCGATGCGGCCGGTGCCGCCGGTAGCCGATCCGCCGTTTCCGCCTGCGCCATCGTCGCTGAAGCCGCCGCTTCCTCCAATGGCCGATGCGTTAACGGTCAGGCTGAGAGCGCCCGCGTCGAAATCGGAAACGATGACCTGTGCCAGGCCGCCCGCACCGCCCCCGCCACTGCCCCCGACAGTGCCGAAGCCGCCAGCGCCGCCCGATCCGGTGGACGCGCTGATGACGGTTCCAGAGGCGGTGAAGCTGGTCGCAAAATCGAGCGTGGCAGTGCCGCCCCGGCCGTTGCCACCCGCGCCGCCCGCGCCGATTCCTACAACCGACCCCGAACTGCTCGACGCAAGGATATCGCCGCCTTCACCGCCGATGCTGCTTGCATCGACAATCAGGTCGCCGGTCGTCAGCGCACCCGTTGTGATATTGATTGTTGCGGTCCCGCCGATGCCATCCCCCGCATCGCCGCCGTCGCCAGGGACAGTATCGACGAAATAGGAGCCGCCTTGGCCGCCTTGGCCATTGGCATAGGCTGCGAGCGTGGTGGTATCGATAACCGCGGTGCCCTCGATATTGATCGTCGCGATACCGCCTTGTCCGATGCCTCCGGTCCCGGTCGGGGTCGGGTTGGCTGGATCGTCATCATCGCCGTTGGCGCCGTTGCCACCGCGTCCATTGGCGGACGCCGAAACATTGCCGCCGGTCAGCGTGCCGCCGAACAGGTTGATCGTCGCCGTGCCGCCGATTCCGACGCCCGACACAGTGGGATCAAAGCCACCGCGGCCCGACGCCGATACCGACAGAGTGCCAACCGTGACCGTGCCGCCCGTTTGCGTAAAGCTTGCAGTGCCGCCGCGCCCGGTACCCGCCACGCTGCCGCCAAAGCCGTCAGCGCTGATATTGAGTTCGGTGGCGGTGAAGCTGCCGCTCTGCATATCAAAGGTCGCAGTGCCGCCGACGGCACCGGTGGCGCCGTTCCCGGCGTTAATGCCTTCCGAAAAGCTCTGCGTGTCACCGATGGCGTCGAGGAACAAATCGTCGAACGTCATGCTGCCGGTGCCGGTGGTGCTGTTGCGTACCCGGATCAGGACCGTCCCACCGACTCCCGATTCGAGCGGCGCCGCCCCCTCGCTAAAATTGCCGCCCGACACGCCGGTCGCCGAAAAGCTGACAAAATTGGCCATGGAAATCGTGCCGCCGTCGGCGATCGCCTGGATCGTACCGCCGGTAGCGAAGACGTCATTCGGTGCAGAGCCACTGGATGCAGAGGCGGAAAAATTATTGAAGCCGCCGCTGTTGGTCGCGCTGATCGTGCCATTGTTGGTCGCCAGCAGGTCGATCGTTCCGCCATTGACCGCACTCGCGCCGTTGTCGGCGTTCGGCCGCTGGGCGCCGGCATCGACAAAAAAGGATCCCGCGGTAATCGTCCCGCCATCGGCGGTCAGGTCAACATCGCCGCCGGTCGCCGCGCCAGCGTTAAACGTCCCCGACGAAATGAAGTTACCGCCCGCGGCATTGATGTCGACATTGCCGTCGGTCGAAAAAACACCGCCCATTGTCGCGCTAACCACGACATCGCCGCCGGTTCCATTTCCGATACTGTCGCCGAACCCAGTGAAGCCGCTGACGTTTATCGACGTGTTGCCATCGTTGATGATGCCACTGCCGTTCGCGACGGTAATGGTGACGGTTCCGCCAAGGCTGTCGCCCGATATTGCCGATATATTGCTGGGCGATCCAGCGGCGCCGCTGCGGGCGACGGCGCTGAGCACCAGATCGTTCATATCGACCGCGATGCCGTCGTCGACCGACAGGCTGACCGCACCACCGATGCCGTCGCCGCCGGTGGATCCCTCAAATTCGCTGCTGTCGCCGCCGATGCCATTGGCGGACAATCCTGCGGCGCCAAGGTCGATTGTCGCGGTGTTGTTGGCATTGATAGCGATCGCAGCGCTGCCGCCCGATCCACTACCGGCATTTTCGGTCGTCACGTCGGCCAGCGATTGCGAAATCGCGGTCCCGCCGACGCCGTCAGCTGTAACGCTGGTATTCAACGCGTTGACCAACGTTCCTGCGCCGGTCACCGATATGCGCGCGGTCCCGCCAGCCCCGTCGCCCGACTGGATATTGCCCGTCTGGCCGATCCCGGTCGAGGCGACGCTGAGCGACCCGTTCACCGAAAGCGCGCCGCCGTTTTCGACGGTCAGCACGGTATTGCCGCCGGTGCCATTGCCGCCGTTGTCGACAGCAGTCGCCAGCCCGCCGGAATCAAAGGTGACGCCGCCGCCGATGCCCGTCGATTGAATGTTCAACCCGTTGGCGGTGAGCGCGCTGCCGGTGCCGGAAATCAGAACGGTGGCGTCGCCGCCAACGCCGTTGCCGCCATCGCCGCTGGTTCCGATGTCCCCGGCGCCGATCGACGCGACGGTGATGGCTCCCGCCGTGACTGAGCCGCCGAGGACCGACAGGGCTGCGTTGCCGCCCTGCCGCGATCCATCAGACTGAAGCTGTCCCAGCGACTGGAGCGTCAAGGCGCCATCGACTTCGATCGCCTGATCGGCTCCGGCGGTCAGCGTGGCGCCCGCGTCGCCGCCGAAATCGGCGTCGCCGCGCACGATGATCTTGCCCGTTTGCGGGGTCGGGGGGGTGCTGGGCGGGATCATATTGTCGGGCCGACCGGCAAAGGTGCCGCTGGCGCGCGCCACGACGCTGCTGCTGAACAATGTATCGCCCGCGGTGATGTTCGCGGCGGTCGCGTTCACCGGCGTGTCGGCCACCTCGCCATTGGTGATGTTGTACCCCGCCGACAGGCGGACCGCGCCGTTGGGATCGGCCTGCGCCGATACCGCGTCATAGCCGATCTGCCCCGACACCAGCATCGTGACCGCCAGATTCTTGGGGATCGCGACCATATAGACGCGGCTGTCGTTCGGGTTGCTGTCGACATGCCCGGGGCCGCCGGTGGTGCCGGTATGCGTGATGATGTTGCCGCCCTCGGCGCCGACCGACACATTGATGTCGAACAGCCCGCCGTTGATGGTGATGTCGGCCTGTTCGGCGGCGACATAGCCGACCGAACCATCGACGCGGACGGCGCCCGCCTGGACGACGCGCGGCGCGACCAGCGCGACATAGCTGCTGCCCGGGCTGAACGCATTGTTGGCATTGATCGCGCCGTTCACGGTGATCGCCGACGTGCTGCCGGCCGCCCCGCGGAAGCGGATTTCTCCCAGCGAGCCGAGGAGGCCGCTTGTCGTGTCGATGTCGTTGGCCGTCAGCACCAGGCTGCCTACATTGATCACGCCCGTCGCGCCGATCAGGATCCCGCCGGCGTTGTAGAACCAGATATTGCCGCCACGCCCGCCCGAAGTGGCGAAGTCCACGCTGTTGACGGTGCCGTTGATCGCGATCTGATCGGCGATCGGGGTGCCTCCCCCTGATATGAAGCGGTTGAGTACGATATATTGGCCGGTGCCGGTAAAGTTCAGCGAATTGCCGGTGGGCAGAAAGTCGATGACGCCGCCGACCGGCGTGTTCGACGGGGTCCAGTTGATGATCGTCTGATCACCGGTCGTGTTGACGATGGTCGGCCCCGGTCCGGGCGCGGAAATTGTCGGGGTGCTGAGCCCGGGACCGGTGACAGCCTGTCCCGTCCCGGCCACCTGGGCGAGCGCAGGCCCGCCATAAGCGAGCGCGGCGAGCCCCGCCACGATCGCGCAGCTTTCGAGCAGGCGGCGCTTGCCGTTGCGGGTCGGTGCGATATTGGCCGTGGCACGCATGTCTATGGTCCTCGATGTCATCGTCATGGGTCAGCGCGCCTTCACGCCGAATTGGGTCGTCAGCGACACCAGCAAACGCGGGTCGGGCTTTTGCGCGAGGAAGCCGCCGCGGTTGAGCGGTACCGCGACCGTGACGTCGAGCCGCGCGACGTCGCCATAAGCGACCCGCATCCCGCCGCCCGCCGAATAGAGTTTCTGCGGGTTGATGCCGTTGAAGGCGGTATCCTTGTTCCACACCCACGCCGCGTCGAAAAAGGCGAAGGGCTGGACCGCGAACGCCTTGGTATTGGCGGGGACGAACGAGCCGTAGCGCGCTTCGAGCGCGACGCCGACGCCGCTGTCGCCGATGATCGTGCCGGGATCGAAACCGCGCCCGACGGTGAAATTGCCGCCCGAAAATTCCTCATAGGCGAGCAGCGGATCGTTGGCCCATTGTGCGCGCGGCGCGGCGGACAGGGTGAACAGTTTGTGCGGCCGCCATTCGGCGAGCGCGTTGGCGCGGAGCAGGAACGCGTCGGGCTTGCCCTCGACGCGGGTCAACGGCACCGCGCCGGGCAGGAAACAGGTTGCGCCGCCGGGGCCGCAATCGTCGCTGGCACCCAGGAAATTGACACCCTGCCGTGCTTCGAGCGCGGTCGATAGCGCCCAGCGCGGCTCGCTGGGGCTGAAGCCCGTCCGGCCGGCGACCGAACTCGGGTCGATCCAGCTGGCATCGGCGCGCAGGTTGAACACGCGCAGCCGGTCACGGTTGATCGGCACGCCGCCAAGGCCGATGTCCTGATCGATCAGGTCGAGCCCGCCGCCAATCGTCAGGCGGCGCGCCTGCGTCAGCGTCACCGGATAGGATGCAAAGAGGCTGGCAATCTGCGTTTTCGATTTGATCGGGAAAGCCGCGATGTCGGGGCGGGTCCAGGCATAGGTGTAGCTGGCGCCGAAGCGCAGCCCTTCGCCGCCGACGCGGAACTCGTGCGCGAGCTGGACGACCTGTTGCTCGTCGAAATCGGGGGTCGAATAAAAGCTGGCGGTGGTGAGGTCGCCCATGCCGGTCAGCCCGGCAAAGCGGACGCGCGCGACGCCGCCCCAGCGACCGACGTCGCGCGAGCCGAAATTCTGCGCGTTGAAATCGAACAGGACCGGAGTCCGCGCCACGGTGACTTCGCCGACAACTTCGCCGGGCGCGCTGCCGGGGCGCAGCGTCAGCCGCGCATCCATCCCCGGAATATCGCGCGCCAGCAGCAGATAGCGTTCGGCGTCGATGATGTTGAAAACCGGCTGGTCGTCGAGGCGCGAGAGATAGCGTTGCAGCAGCGGCTCGTTGGCGCCGGCATCGCCGCGTACCTCGATGCGTGACATGCGCGCGGCGAGAATGTCGAGCCGCACGATGCCGTCGTCGATCGTCTGCGGCGGGACGCGGACCGCGGCGAGATAGCCCTTGGACCGCAGCATCGTCGCGGCGCGGTCGCGGATGTCGCAAACGACCGAAATCGGCAGATCCTGACCGACCTTGTCCGACCAGCTCGGCGCCAGCATCGACGAATCAATGCCCTCGACGCTCGAAAACTCAACTCCGCGCAGCGTGATGCGGACATTGGCGAATTCGGGATTGGCGAGCGGGCAGGGGGCACGCTCGATACCGTCGTCGGCGGATACCACCTGTTCGTTGGGCGGGGTCAGCGGCGCCAGCGTCGGTTGCTGGATTTCCTCGCGGGTCGGTATCTGCGGGGTGGCCTGGGCCAGTGCCGCGGCGGGCATCGCGACCGCGAACAGTCCAGCCGAGCCAATCAACGTCCGGCGCAGCGCAGCCCGTTTCGGCCGCACGCGCGCAATATGCCCCAGATCCCCCTTAATCATCACCACCCCTTAAGTACGAACGCGACCGCGAAATCGCGGTGCGGAAATTCATAAAGCTCTGCCGGAGACCGGCAGCGCGAATTGTTCGACCCAAGGAAAGGTTCTGCCGATATTGGTTCGGCAGATTTTCGCCTGATTTGTATCAGATGGCTCGACCGGGTTCAATGCCCGGCCGAATCCGTTCATCTCATCCCGCTTCGGTTTCCGACATGGCATCGACCAGCCGATTGAGCTGCGGTGCGCAGCCCTTGGCCATCAGCATATCGACCGATCCCTCGACCGTGTCGGGGGCGTTTTCCAGCGCGGTGAAGCGTACGGTCACCGGCGCAGCGAGGCCGCCGCCCGACAGGCGATAATCGACGCCATATTGGACCGGCAGCACATCGGTCGGCCATTTGCGGAAATTGGCGCCATCGACGATCGCAACGGTCGATTTTTTGCCGGCGCTTTCGATCTCCAGCGCGGTGTCGCCCTCCATATTGGGGCGCCACAGCATCAGCGTGGCGGGATTGGCGACGCAAAAGGTGCCGCTTTCGCGATAATCGAGCAGCCACAGGTTCGGCGCACGCGCCTCGACCGGCGCGGTATCGCCCGGACCGCGCGAAAATCCGCCGCGTGAGCGCATCGTTGGCCCCTTGGCGAGCATACGGGTGACCGTACCGCTCATCGACTGGCTGGTCTGGATGGTACCGCTGGCGCCAAAGGTGCCGGGGCCGGACAGGGTGCGCGTCTTGCCCGCCTGCATCAGCACGACCTTGTCGCCCGCAGCGAGGGTAAGCTTGTCGGAGGCTTTCAGCTTGGCGCCGGTCGGATATTTGCTCGCCGACGGGCCGGTTGAGCGGACGACCATCGATTGCGCAGCAGCGGTGCCGACGACCGCGACCGCCATGATCGCGGCGGCGGCGGTGAGGGCCAGGCGGCCCCTTGGCAGATCAGGAAAGGACATAGCTTTCTCCATTCTTCGTATTGTTCAGACGTTCTATCAGAAACATGATGGCTGGATCCTGACCGAATTCGGTCTGTATTGCTGTGGCACAGGTCACATAGACATTTTTATCGTCGGCAGTGTGCGCGGCGACCAGCGCGGCGATGCGGGCGCGCTGTTCGGGATCGAGATCAGGACGCGGGGTGAACACATCGACCGGCTGGGCGCGGCCGCGCAAGGTGACCCGCCCCATCGGTACCAGGTCGTCGCGATCGGCACGCGCCGCCGCCTCGGCCGAGATCAGGACGCCGGACTTGAGCGCCTTGTTGGCCGCTTCAAGCCGTGAGGCGGTGTTCATGGCGTCGCCCAGCGCGGTATATTGGATGCGTCCCTCGCCGCCGAAATTGCCAACGATCGCATCGCCGACGTGCAGCCCGACGCGCGTCATGCCGAGCGGCGGGACGCCTTCGGCCATATCGACGCGAAACTTCTCGCCCGCTTCATACATGGCAAGCGCGGCGGCAGCGGCCTTGGGTCCGTCGTCGGGACGGCTGAGCGGCGCTCCCCAAAAGGCAACGACGGCGTCGCCGACAAATTTGTCGATCGTCCCGCCATGGTCGAGCACGATATCGGAGAGGCGATCGAGATATTCGTTGAGCAGGCGTGCGACGGTTTCCGGGGTGACCGCATGGCTGAGCTTGGTGAACCCTTCGAGGTCGGTAAAGACACAGAAGATGTTGCGCCGTTCGCCATGGAGCGACAGCTGGTCGGGGTCGCGCATGATCTGCGCCGCGACGTCGGCGGGCAGATATTTGCCGAGCGCCGACTGGGCAAAGGCGCGCTGGCGCGATCCGACGGTGCGCGCCGCGGTGCCGACCACGGCGTAGCCGAACAGCCAGCCGATCGCCCAGCCGAACGTCGGCAGCGTCGTGGTATCGACCCCGCGGCCCTGCAACCAGAAGGGGAAGGCGATGAAGAAAGCCATCTGCCCCAGAAAGGCGAGCGCGACCCAGCGCGCGCGCAGATCGATCAGACTGGTCAGCCCGCCCGCCAGCACGATCAAGATGGCGAGGATCCACAGCACCGGCCCGGCCAATGGCCGCGACCACGCGTTGTCGAGTTGCTGCGCCAGCATATGCGCGTGGACCTCCAGCCCGATCATCGTCTCGTGCTGGCCGGTGATCGGATCGGTGAAGCGGCTGAGCGGCGTGTTGAACTGATCGTTGTCGATAATGTCGCCGCCGATCAGGACGTACCGGCCCTTGACCAGCTCCGAAAAGCCCGCGCGCATGTCGGCGTCCATCGGCATCGCAAAGGTGTCGATCGGGATATTGGCAAAGACGGGCTCTTCCTGTCCCGCGGCGGCGCGGGCGGGGACGAGGAAGCGGATATTGCCCCGGAAGGCCGCGTGCGCCGGATCGACCGGCGCCATCGCGTTCGACATCAGCGGCGGCAGGTTTTTCGGACGGTCGGGCCAGTTGCGGATCACGCTGTCGTCGTCGGTGCGAAACAGCACGCTCGTCGGTTTGGTCTTGTCGGTGGCGACCGATGCGATGAAGGCTTCTAGAAATTTCTGCTGCTCGAAAAAGATCGTGTTCGGATTGCTCGCTTGCTCGGCATAGGCGAGCCAGGTCGGCGTGGTCATCGCGCGTAGCTGGGTTTTCAGCACCTCGTCGTCGGGGCGCGGCGAGTCGAACGCGATATCGATGCCGATCGCTTTCGCGCCCATCTGGTCGATGTTGCCGAGCGCATTGGCGAGCAGGGTGCGATCGAGCGGCGACCGGATGCCGGTGTTGAAGAGGGTTTCGTCGTTGTAGGTGACAAGGACGATGCGTTTATCCTGTTCGACATGCGGCGCCATCAGTGTCGCGCGCGCGTCGTACAACGCGCGTTCGGCGGCATCGATCAGCGGCATCTGCCAGCTGAAGCGCGCGATCAGGATCGCGACGATCAGGAACAGGATTGTCGCCGCCAACCGCGACGGGCCAAGCTGCATGACCAGTCGGCGCACACGCTTGCCCAGCGGCACGGCAGGCCGCTGATCATCGGGCGCGACCGGATCGGTCGCGGGTGGTGTGGTGTCGGTCAGCGTCATCGAATCAGCGGGCGGCGCGGCCTGCAACCTCCCCCGCGGGCGCGGCAGCGGTGGCGGTGGTGCCGTGCAGCAGCGGCTGGCCGCCGTCGCCGATGATCGCAAAGCCCGCCCAATAATAGGGGTGGGAGGTTTGCTTGTCGTCCATCAGCCGCATCTGCGTCCCCCACATCGCATCGGCGACGCTGGTGCCTTGAGTGGCGCCGAACAGGCCGCCGATCAGCCGCTTGGTCGCGTCGAAATCGTCGGGTGCGGGCCAGTGACTGGCGATTACCGAACGGCCGCCGGCGCCGATGAAGCTGCGCACCAGCCCGTCGAGCGCGTTGCCGCCGCCCGACAGCCCGGCTTCGCGCGTCGCGGCGACCGATGCGGCGCCCGCGGTGTCGCATGCCGACAGGATGACCAGATCGGCGTTGAGCTTGAGGTCGAAGATTTCCTGGAAGGTCAACAGCCCGTCCGAATCGCCGTCGCCAAACGAAGTGACCAGCGCGGGGCGGGCGGGGCAGGCGGGGCGCGGCGCGGTGACCAGACCGTGGGTCGCGAAATGAATGATGCGATAGTCGCTGAGGTCGGTGCGGGTCTTGACCGCGCTGTCGGTGAAGGCGCCGCCGGTCAGCAACGTCCCCGCGTCGCCGCCCATCGCATTGCGCGCGGTCACCAGTTCGTCGGCGGAAATCGGCCGTGCCCATTGCGAAACGTCCCACTGGCAGTTGCCGTCGACGGCACCGCCCGCTGCACCGCGAGTGCCAAGCGAGGGCAGCGTCGTGCCATTCACCGGCAGGTTCTGGCCCAGTCCGAAATATTGATTGGTGGCTTTTGACGGTGCTGCCTGCCGCGCATTGCGGAAGGCGAGCGTCGAGACCGCGGTGCTCGGCCGCGTCGTGCGCCCGAGCCAGGCGACCTGACGCATGTCGAACGGATCGGCGTCGGGATCGAGCAGCCGCTGTTCATAGGCGGCCAGCCCGGTATCGGCGGTGATCAGCAGGTTGATCGGCAGCCGCAGCATGGCGCCATCGGGTTCGAAGATCAGATGCGCGACGGTCGGCAGCTTGGCCGCGGCTGGGCCGAACAACTGGCCGTACAGCTTGTAAGCGGTCGCCGCGTCGAAGGGGTAGGTGACGCGGCGGCCATTTTCGACGATCGAGATTGTCGAACGGATCGCATCGACCGCGGTATCGAGCGCCGCGGCGCTGATGTCCGATTTCCACAGTTGCGCGCTGGTCGGTTCGATCAGCATCGCATAGACCGAATCGCCGACGACCAGCATCTTCAGATAGGCTTCGTCGGCGCGCAGCACCTGTTGCAGCTCGGGAAGGTCGAGCTTGCCCGGGGCGACGACGCGATATTGCGGAAAGGCGCCGAGCGCGACGATCGTTTCAGCCTGCTGGAACGACAGATTGTCGAGCTGAGTCTTCAGATCGGCGCGCAGCGCGTTGATTTCGGGCGAGACCGGTAATTGGCCGAGCCGTGCATCCTCGATCCGGGCTCGCTCGATATCGCGGTTCAGCGTCGTCGCTTGGCGGAACAGCCGCGCGCCATCGTCGCTGCCGCTCGACAATTCGCGCGCGAGCACCGCCTGGGTGTCGGCAACACCGGGGCGGACCTGCAACTGGCTGGCGACGAAGAAATCGCTGATCGCGGTGGGATCGGTCGCGGCGCGGCTCGCGAGCAACCGGTAATAGGGCGCCATCATATTGGCCATGCCGGTGGTCGAGCGCTGCGACCCGGCGAGTGCGGTGACAACTTCGCGATAGATGTTCAGCGCCTTGTCGTCCTGGCCATGGCGGGTCAGGAACGCGGCGTAGCGCGCACGCGCCGAGGCGAGCGCGTTGGTTTCGGGATATTCGACGGCAAGCGCACTCACCGATTCCAGAAAGCGAGCATCGGCGGCGGCGATATCGCCGAGCGCCTCTTCGGCGAGCGCAAGTTCGCCCAGCATTTGCGAGCGCAGGCGAACGATCGAGGTGACGCGGCCTTCGCGCACCGCGAGCGCATCGGACAGGCCTTTGGTCTGCGCGGCCTTGGCCGCCGCGCCATTGCCGCGCAGCCGCTCGACGGTGCCGAGCAGATGGACCGCCTGTGCGTCGATAATCTGGGCGCGTTCGAGCGGGGTCAGCCGTTCGCGATCCGACCCTTGCTGGACAGCACGCGCGGTGCTGCCGCTGTTCACTCCGGCGACGATCGTCGGGGTTAGCGTGACGCTGGCGCCCGCGACGGTGACCGCGTTGGTCAGCGGGGCAATCGGCTGCTGCAACAACTCGGCCGCTCCGTCATAATCGCGCTGGTTCAGGGCGTGGATGGCGCGGAAATTGCGGCGCAGGCGCAGCTGGACGGGGTCGCTGGTCGGCACCGCCGCGGCCTCAGCAAACAGCCGCTCGGCCTCGCCAAACTCGCCGAGGTTGGAGCGTTGCAGCGCGCGGTTCAGGGTGAATTCGGTCGGATCGATGTCGGCGGCGGCTTCATCTCCCTGGGTGCGGCGCGACAGGGTTTCGAAAAATTCGGCAGCTTCGGCATAGTCGCCGCTGTGGTTGCGCCGGTATCCCTCTGCCAATGCCTTATCGACGTCGATTGCCCCGGCCAGCGTGCGGGCGAAACCGTCGTTGCCGCCGACCGATGTCGTCGCGACCTTGATGACGCCAGGGACGACCTTGCGCTGGCGGATCGATTCGAGTGCGAGATTAAGCGCGTCGCCATAGGCGGCAAAGCCCTCGACCGTATAAGCGGTATTGCCGTCACTCTCGATCCGCGTCTGCCACACGACGCTGCTGTCCTTGACGGTGCAGGTTCCGTCGGCGGCGCAGGAGATAGTGTCGGCGCGGCCGCGCTCGATCCGCGCTTTTGCGGCGTCGGCACCGGCGCGCAGCATACGGACATAACCGACGGGCTGGCTGGCGTCGCGGCACAGGATCACCCATGCGCGGTCGAACATGCCGTCGATAACGGCGTCGCGCACCGTGGCTTGTACGGCGCAGAGCGAACCGCCTTGATCACCGATCGAAAAACTGTCGCGCAATGTGGGGTCGGTAGCCTGCGCCTGCGCGGATCCCGGCGCCGCGAAAGCGAGCGCGGCCAGAATCGGCAGGCAAAACGGACGTCGAACGGTCATCACCAATTCCCCAAACACAAGGCCAGAGGCGCCATGCCGACTCAATCGTGGCAAGGCGCAGTCTTCATTGCTGCGGTGCGACCCATTCCCTCGTCCCGACCCTAACCCCTTCGCTTGTAAAAGGGAAGTGATCAGCGGCACAGGTCGCTTGCACCCATGGGACGCGCAACCTATCTGCAAAGCGACAGTTTCAAACCCGTGAGGACAATATGAGCGGATTCGACGATCGTGAACGCGCCTTCGAGGCCCAATTCGCCCGTGATCAGGATGTGCAGTTCCGCATCACCGCGCGGCGCAACCGGCTGGTCGGCGAATGGGCCGCCGCGCGCATGGGGCTGACCCCCGAAGAAACCGACGCCTATGCCAAGGCGGTGGTGCAGGCCGATTTCGAGGAAGCGGGCGACGAAGATGTCATCCGCAAGCTCGCGGGCGACCTGACCGCGGCGCAGGTCGAGATCAGCGACGCCGAAATCCGCGCGGCGCTGAACGACAAGGCGGTCGAGGCTCGGCGTCAGTTCATGGACAAGCAGGGCTGAACCGATGGGCATGCGCGCCGATGATCTGCGGGCGATGATCGCCGCGGCCTTTCCCGATGCCGAGGTCGCGATTACCGACCTCGCGGGCGACAACGACCATTATGCGGCGCATGTGGTCAGCGAATCCTTTCGCGGCATGACGCGGGTGGCGCAGCACAAGGCGGTCTATGCGGCGCTTGGCGGACGCATGGGCGGCGAACTTCATGCCTTGCAATTGACCACCGCCGTTCCTTCATAGGGGCCAGCATTCAATTTCTGGCGCAAGGCGCCAACGGAGACGATTATGACCGAACCCACGCATGACCGCATTGCCAAGCTGGTCGCCGACAATCCCGTGCTGCTGTTCATGAAGGGCACGCCGCTGTTCCCGCAATGCGGCTTTTCGTCTCGCGCGATCGCGATGCTCGACCGGCTCGGCGTCGAATATGACACTGTCGACGTGCTGCAAGACATGGAAGTCCGGCAGGGCATCAAGGAATTTTCCGACTGGCCGACGATCCCCCAGCTGTATGTGAAGGGCGAATTTGTCGGCGGCAGCGACATCATGATGGAAATGTGGGAAGCGGGCGAGCTCCACACGCTGATGACCGGGATTCCGGCGCGGGCGGAGTAGACCGCGCTTAAAGATTACAAGCCCGCCGGAGCATGCGTTCCGGCGGGCTTTTTGTTTGTATGTTTTGAGGTGGGAAGCGGGCAAAGGAAATTAGGCGACGACGATGCCCTCGCCGACAAAGCCGCCTTCCCACAGATAGAACTTGCCGGCTTCTCGGACGGCAGATGCACCGGCTTCGCCAAACACGAAGTGGATGCCTATGCGACGACTTTCGCCGGGAGAAATCGGCTGATCACGCAACAGCAGAAAAGCATCCCAGCCCTCCAACGGTTGATCTTTCGATATCATTATGGGGCAGACCCATCCGGGAAGCGTCGGCCCCCTGCGGCCTCCCGCATCAGTTTCATACATCTGCACGTCCGCAATGATATGAGGATCAGCAGTGCGTTGAAATTCTATCCGAGCCGACATTGCCCCACATTCGCTCATTATCGCTATAGCAGCAACCGGTCGTTTCCAGCCGTCGGCATGTTTTAAAAACTAGGGAGTTAGAGCTTCCGGGGGGCGGGGCCTTTCGACCGCTCCGCCCCCCGTCTGCATCGGGGGCAAGTGGGGATTTCCCGGTGGGGGCAGGGGGCATCAGGGACCAGACCGATGCCCCCCACCGCTCCAATTGAGCGGAACACTCGGGAACGTCTGAACCTATTCAATTGCCGTGCCAAATTGGCGCGGCGACGGATATGGGCGGGAGACAGTGGTTAGCGATTCCTTACCGCCAACGCGGTTTGTCAATAATCCCGACACATGGGCTAACTCCCAGTCTCGTCATCCCGGCGAAGGCCGGGATCTCACCGGTGCGTAAATCTGAGAGGGTGACATCCCGGCCTTCGCCGGGATGACGGACGTTGGGCCGTTCAGCTTCGTTCATCGACCATTCAGCCCTTTGACTACATTTGTAGTCGCATCGCAGATGAGCGGTGCCAATGGGAGGGGTTCTGATGGCAGAAAGAGCAAGCGAGTCGGAGATGCAGGTGCTGTCGGCCCTATGGGACGACGCGCCGCAGACCGCGGCCGACCTGACGACCCGGATCGGCAAGGCCAATGGCTGGACGCAGGCGACGGTCAAGACGTTGCTGGCGCGGCTGGTCCAGAAAGGCGCGGTGCACGCCGAGGCCGACGGCCGCCGATATCTCTATAGCCCCGCAATCGAACGCGCCGATGCCGTCGGCGAGGAATCGCAGCGGTTCGTCGATCGCCTGTTCGGCGGCCGCGTCAGCCCGCTGATCGCGCATCTCGCCGATCGCGAGGCGCTGACCGACACCGACATCGCCGAAATCGAAGCGCTGCTGCGGAAGCTCAAGTCATGAGCGCCGCAAGCTGGATGCAGGTGTGGGGCGACACGATGCTCACCACCGCGCTGCTCGTCCTCGCCGTACTGCTGGTCCGCAAACCCTTTGCGCGCCATTTCGGGCCGCGGCTGGGGTATAGCCTGTGGCTGATCCCGGCGCTGCGGCTGGTGTTACCGCCGCTGCCGTTCGCGGAGCCAGTCGCCGCGCCCGATAGCGCCGACGTCATGCTGGTCGCGGTCGATGCGCCGATGATGGTTCCGGCGACGCCCGCATGGTCGTTCGTCGATGCCATGCCTTATGTCTTTGTCCTATGGGCGATGGGCATGGCGGCGGTGCTCGCGATGGCTTTGTTGTCGCATCGCCGCTTCCGCGCCTCGGTGCTGGCCGAAGCGGTCGAGCTTGAACCGATCGGGTCGATCCGGCTGGTGATGACCGATGCGGTCGATGGTCCGGTCGCTTTTGGCCTGTGGCATCGCATCGTCGCGGTGCCGCAGGACTTCTTTGCCCGCTATGCCGCCGACGAGCGCGCGCTCGCGGTCGATCACGAGCTGGCGCACCATCGTCATGGCGATTTGTGGGCGAATGCCGCGGCGCTCGTGCTGCTGGCATCGCAATGGTTCAATCCGTTCGCCTGGCGCGCGATCCGCGCCTTTCGCTTCGATCAGGAGGCGGCGTGCGATGCGCGCGTGCTGACGATGGCCGACGCCGACATGCGCGGCGAGCGCACCGCGCGCTACGCGACGGCAATTGCCAAGGCAGCGGTCGGATCGCGACTGTCACTGGCAGCGCCGATGGCGGTTCACGATAATTTGCAGGAGAGGCTGACGATGTTGATGCGGAGGGATATTTCGAAACAGCGCGGGCTGGCGGGCCGGTTGCTGATTGGCGGCGCAACGCTGGCGGTGCTGGCAGCAACCGCGACGCTGGTGCCGGCGGCAGTTGAGACCGCGACTGCGCAGACGTTCGATATGGCAGAACCGCCCGCGCCGCCATTGCCGCCCGAGGCACCGGATGTCGCCGAAGCACCCGCCGCTCCTGCTACTCCCCGCGTCTTGGTTTTCACCGACCACAGTGAGGATGTGACCACGGACAAGGACGGCAAGAAGCGCGAAGTACACCGCATTGTCATCCGCCGCGATGGCGACGACGCGGGCAAGGCGCCGACGGTGATGTTCGCCCCCGCCGACGGCAAGGACAAGCTGCGCCGCATCGACGTCCGCATGCCGGGCAGCCTGTCGCGCGACGATGTGCTCGCGACGCTGAAGGAACAGGGTGTCACCGGCAAGCAGGCCGAGGCGATCGCCGACAAGCTGGAAGCAAAACGCAAGGAACGCCTGCGCACGGTGCTGGCCCCGATGCCGCCGATGCCCCCTGTGCCGCCCATGCCACACGGCCCCTGGTCGTCGGTGCATGGCCAGACGATGGTGCTCGGCAAGTGCAGCGACAGCAAAAAGGCGGCGCCGATCGTCAACCGCGATGAGAGCGACGGCAACAAGCGCAGCCGGGTTGTCATGTTTGCATGCAACGACAGCGCCGAAGGGAAGGCGGCGCGGTTGTCGGCGCTCAAAAAGGCCCGCGAAGCTTTTGTCGAAGGTGAACGCGCGCGCGGCCTGTCCGAAGACATGCGCGCCAAGGTCGCCGCCGACCTGGAAAGGACGATCGCTGACATCGAGAAATCGGGCAACTGAGCCCGAGCAGCTTCGGCGCCAGCCTTTACTCCCCGGTGGGGCTGGCGGCAGGGGCGGGGAAAGGGAGCGGGCGACCGCTCCCTTTTTCGTTTGGGGGGTCAAAATATTGTGCTTTGGGGTGGGGATCTAACATCGCTGATCCTCCCCATCGACTTGCGATGGGGAGGGGGACCGCTCGCGAAGCGAGTGGTGGAGGGGCAGCAACGCTGCGTCATTACCCCTCCGTCAGCGCTTCGCGCTGCCACCTCCCCATCGCAAGTCGATGGGGAGGATCGTTAGGTCTGCGATCGCCGGCCATCCGCCATTATTGCCAAATGATCGCCGCCACCCCTTTCGTTCCGACCCCCGCAATGCCACATGACACCTATGAGCGAAGACAAGCCTTGGCCCGACAGCATCCGCGCCGGCGATTGCGAGCAGCATGAGCCACTCGTCCGCCGCGTGCTGGCGCCGAACCCGTCGCCTTATACCTTCACCGGCACCCAGACGTGGATTGTCGGTGCGGGCAGCGACGTTGCGGTGATCGATCCCGGCCCGACCGGGAGCGGCATGAGCATCGGCGATCCGCCTGATGCCAATGGGCAGGGGCATGTTGATGCCATCCTGCGCGCCGTCGCGGGGCAGCGCGTTGCTGCGATCCTCTGCACCCACACCCACCGCGATCACAGCCCCGCCGCCGCGCCGCTGAAAGCCGCGACGGGCGCCCCGATCATCGGCTGCGCGCCGCTGGCGCTGAAAGACGACGGCCCGCGCGCTGATTCGGCGTTCGATCCCGACTATGCCCCCGACCGCGTGCTGACCGACGGCGAGCGGCTTTCGGGCGACGGGTGGACGATCGAAGCGGTCGCGACTCCCGGGCACACGTCGAACCATCTTTGCTATGGCTTGGTCGAAAGCGGCGCGCTGTTCACTGGCGACCATGTCATGGCGTGGTCGACCAGCGTCGTAAGCCCGCCCGACGGCGACATGGCGGCCTATATGGCCAGCCTGTCGAAGCTCTATGCGCGCGAGGACCGCGTCTATTATCCCGCGCACGGCCCCGCGGTGACCAAGCCGCGGCAGCTGGTCCGTGGGATGCTGGGGCATCGCAAGCAGCGCGAGCGGCAGATTTTGCGCGAGCTGGAAAAGGGAACCCGGGTCATCCCGGTCATGGTCGCGCATATGTACAAGGGGCTAGACCCGCGGCTGACCGGCGCCGCCGGGCGTTCGGTGCTGGCGCATCTGTTCGACCTGCGCGCGCGCGGCGTCGTGCGCGACCATAACGACGAATGGGAACTTGCCTGACATGCTTTTGACGATGCTGCTCGCCGCGGCGCAGCCCGCTGCCGCACCCGCCGCCCCATCGCGCATGGTGGACCTGATCGCCCGCGAAGGCGGCCAGCAGTGCCTGCCCGATGGCCAGATATGCTTTGAACTGTCGGACAACGCCGATGCAGGCGAGGGGGCCGCCCATCTGCTCCTCACTTTCCCGGGGTCGGGCGATACCGAAAAGACCGCGCTGCCGCTCCCGGCTTTTGCGGACGCGCCGCAGGGCTTGCGGCTGTGGCCGCATGTCGTTTCGGTGCGCAGCGGTGATGTAGGCGATGGCCAACAAGGGCTGGAGATGCTGGTCGGGGTGATCGGCGAACAGCGCGCAATGTATTCGGGCGGCGGCGGAACCGGCAGTCGGCTGCACCTGCTGCGCTTTGGCATGGCGCCGCACGCGATCGGGCTGACTGGCGAAGCGCTCGATGTCGATTGGGACAGCGCACTGATGATCCGCGCCTGCTTTTCGGAGCAGGATGCGAAAGACCGGCTCGACGCCTGCCACGACGAATATGAGTTTAAGGCGGTGCTGAAACCCGGCCCCGACGATGGCGGCGAATTGCCGTCGTTGATCTATCGCAGCTATGCCACCGCCTATCCGCAGACGTCGCGGCGGAGCGAGGATAATAGCGGGCAGAAGCTGAAATCGAGCGATCTCGCCGATTGGAAAGACCCCGAGTGCAGTTACGAGCGCGTGCTGCGCTACAATGGGGCGACGGGACGGTATGAAATGGATCGCCCCGCACCCGATTGTTCGAGCTATACGGTGCCATGACCACGAATCTCTCCGCACCCCAGCCGCGCCTTGCCGGGCGCCTGATCCTGCTTGCTGCCGCGGCAATGCTGCTGCTCGCCGTATGGTGGGCGGTGTCGGCATGGCGCGACTGGGAAAAGGGCTATGACACCGAAACCGTCGTGGCGGCAAGTTTGCAGGGATTACAGGAACAAAATGTGCTGGTGCCGTTCACCGCGCGCTATGTTGCAGTGGTCACATCGACTCAGAGCCGGATGGGGCTGAGCGCGAAGAAGACGCTGATCATGCCGGGGACGGTGCGGTATGAGGTCGATCTGGGGAAGCTCAAGCAGTCGGACCTCGACTGGGATGCAGCGACCAATGCGCTGACCGTCACCTTGCCGCCGCTGCGCCTGGCCGGGCCTGAAATCGATCTCAATGCGATCAGCGAATTTCGCGACGGGACGATCCTGCTGACACTGACCGACGCCGAAGCCTCGCTCGACGCAGCGAACCGCAAGGCGGCGCAGGATGAGCTGATCAAGCAGGCGAAGGGGACGACGCCGATGCGGCTGGCGCAGGGTGCGGCGCGCAACGCGGTCGAACAAAGCTTTGCAATGCCGCTCAAGGCGGCGGGGATCGATGCCAAGGTCACCGCGCGCTTCGCCAATACCCCTGCCGAATAGCAGGCTTCCGCGCGTCGTTCTCCTGCGTTAGTCTGTCGGCAATTCGGGCCGACTGGGGGGTATGGCATGGCAACGACAGCAGCAGGCGCGGTGCGCCCTGAACTATTCTGGCAGCGGATGGCGATCGGCCTCGCCCTCTTCATCATTCTCGGCTTTTTGCAATTCGCGCTGCGCGGTTTTGTCGATCCGGTCGCGGCGCCCTTCTGGGTGCATCTGCACGGCGTGCTCATGCTCGTCTGGCTCGCGCTGTTGATCGTGCAGCCGACATTGGTGTCGCGTCAGAACATGGCGCTGCACCGGCGGCTCGGCTGGACCGGCGCCGCGCTGGCGATCGTCATCACCGCGCTGGGCGTGTTCACCGGGCTGGCGTCGCTGGTGCTCGGCCGCTTTCCGCCCTTTTTCTCGCCGCCCTATTTCCTGGCGCTGACGGTGATCGAATCGCTAGTGTTCGGCTTGATGGTGTGGGCGGCGGTGCGGCGGCGGCACACGACCGACTGGCACCGGCGGCTGATGATCGGCGCGACGATCATCATCCTCGAACCCGCGCTCGGCCGCATCCTGCCGATGCTGCTGATGATCGGCTGGTCCGACATCCCGATCGGGCTGATCCAGCTGGGCGTCGTCGGCATCATCGCGATGTATGACCGTCGGACACTGGGCAGCGTTCATCCGGCGACAAGGGCGATTGCGGCGATTGTCATCGCGGTGCGGATCACCATTTATCTGGCAGCATTGACGCCTCCCGTCATTGCGTTCGCGGACCGGCTGGTCGGCGGCTGACGCTGCGTTGCCCTGTCCGGGGTCGCGGTGTAGGGGGGAGGCCAAGGCAAAAGCCAGATAAGGAAAAGCGATGACTGCTCCCATCCGCGAGAATCTCTCGGGCCTCGACCTGCGCGCCGAAATCGAGCGCCTCCGCAAAGACCGCAACGCGGTGATTTTGGCGCATTATTACCAGAAGCCCGAGATTCAGGATCTCGCCGATTTCGTCGGCGATTCGCTCGAGCTGTCGCGCAAGGCGGCGGACACCGACGCCGATGTCATCGCCTTTTGCGGCGTGAAATTCATGGCCGAGACCGCGAAGATCTTGAGCCCCGAAAAGATCGTCATCCTGCCCGACATGGACGCAGGTTGTTCGCTCGAGGACAGCTGTCCGCCCGAACAGTTCAAGCGCTTCCGTGAAAAGCATCCCGATCATATCGCGCTGACCTACATCAACTGCTCGGCGGCGGTGAAGGCATTGAGCGACATTATCGTCACCTCGTCGAGTGCCGAGACGATCATCAGCCAGATTCCCGAAAACCAGCCGATCATTTTCGGCCCCGACCGCCATCTGGGCGGTTATCTCAACCGTAAGTTCGGGCGCGAGATGCTGCTGTGGCCGGGCGTGTGCATCGTCCACGAAGCGTTCAGCGAAACCGAGCTCATCAAGCTGAAGGCGCAGCACCCCGGCGCGCCGGTCGCCGCGCACCCCGAATGCCCACCGCACATCGTCGACCACGCCGACTATGTCGGGTCGACCAGCGGTATCCTGCAATTCGCCAAGAGCTTTCCCGGCGACACGCTGATCGTCGCGACCGAGCCGCACATCATTCACCAGATGGAACTCGCGATCCCAGAAAAGACCTTTGTCGGGGCGCCGGGGGCCGACGGCAATTGCAACTGCAACATCTGCCCGTACATGGCGCTCAACACGATGGAAAAGCTCTACCTCGCGCTGCGCGACCTGAAACCGCAGATCGAGATGGAGGAAGGCCTGCGGCTGGCAGCGCGCAAGAGCCTCGACCGGATGCTGGAGATGGCGTCGGGAACGATCGGCAAGGGTGATCTGGGGCGGGCTTAGTACCCAAGCGAGTCGGATTGGCGACTCGTCGTCACGAGTCGTAGTGCGACCGGCGATGGCTGGGGCGGAAAATCCGAATCCGAAAATGCTGCATGCTTGTTACAAAAATGCTGCACCGAATCCGCTTGTTGCTAATGCCGGACTTATCCACAGCAGCCGACGTTCCGACAGGGCATTTGGGCGTTTTTCTGTTGGCGCCCGGAAAGCTTCATGTCAGCTTCAATTCATCGGACGACGGAGACGAAAGACCGCCGGGACATCAAGGGTAGTTGCAAGACTAGCCAGAAGAGAACGGGCCGGACTTACGAGGAAATCGACCGATAGCCTGGTCACGGAACGTAGCGATTCCCACGAGTTGATGCGGACCCGATCGGGTACAGGAAATGCAGTCCATCGCTTGGACAGCGACTGCTTCGGCAGACGCAGGAAGAGATGATGAAGGGCTTTCCAGGTGCGGCCGGCCCCCGAAAGGGGGCCGACCAAACCGTCGCCGGATTGTTCCGGCGTGCGCCGCAACGCATCGTTTTGCGGGCTGCTGATCGCAAGAAAAGCGGACCGGGATGAGGTGAGGCGGGGTATGCCGGGGCAGGACCGGATAGTGGGGGTTGGCAGCGATGTCGGCCCCCATTTCGTTTGGGCGCCGCGCGCCAGGCACCCGCACCATAGCAACCATTTCCATATTTATTTTTGCCCATGTGACGTCCGTCACATCGCGGTCAAATGCGGCTGCTTATAGCCATGGTTGCGACCCGGAGCAGTTCTTGATCTGGAACTGATCCCACTTTCCCGGCCGCGTCCTTTGGGGCCGGCCGGGAACCTTTCGCTTCCTTTCCGCATTATGTCGGCATCGTTGAAACGATGTCTGGGCGCGACCGGACGTTTATATTTCGGCCGGGCATCGGCGTTTGCCCGGCAGTTCAGGAAGGGAAAAATCATGGGCTTGATCATCACTTTGATCGTTGGCGGTATCATCGGCTGGCTGGCGAGCATCGTCATGCGCACCGACGCACAGCAGGGCATCATCCTGAATGTCGTCGTCGGCGTCGTCGGCGCGTTCCTCGGCAGCTTCCTCGGCAGCTTTTTCGGCATGGGTGCCAGCCTCGACACCTTCAGCCCGATCGGTTTGCTGTGGGCGTTTATCGGCGCCGTCGTGCTGCTCGGCATCATCAATCTGATCCGCCGCGGCAGCGTGCGCTAAGCAATATCGGGTGGCGGCGGCGCGAAATTGCGCCGCCGCCATTCTGCTAGGCGTTTTCAAATATCCGGGTTATCAAAGGCCTGCCCGCAATGTTGGGCACTATCAATGATCGTAGGGGGTCAATATCATGGATTTCATTATCGCAATCATCATGGGCGGCGTTATCGGCTGGTTGGCCAGCATCGTGATGCGCACTGATGCGCAGCAGGGCATCTTCCTCAACATCATCGTCGGCTGTATCGGATCGATCCTCGGTCGTTTTTTGTTCGGCCAGTTCCTGGGCGGCGGTCACCTGCGCGGCAACGCTTTTGACCCGATGACCCTGCTCACCGCCTTTATCGGCGCGGTCGTGCTGCTCGCCATCGTCAATCTGGTGCGCCGCGGACGCGTTCGCTGAATCGATAATAACCGGCGTTGGTCCTTCGGGACCGGCCGGATCAAAGGGTGGCCCGCCGTCAGGCGTGCCGCCCTTTTTCATGTCTGCAACCACTGGAAATCGCGGTCATATCCGCTTATGGACCGCGCCCCGAGGCGCAGGTGTGGGGGCAGGTTTTGCCCTCTTGCAAGTGGTGATTTAATTGGGTAATACACCTCATACGGGATTTCGGTCCTGTCGTGCGGGCCTGAGGGGGCGAAGTGCTGTCGCGCTTGCCGCATCGGATGTCGCGTGAGGCAGGGAGGAATATGGCGTGAACTACGAGCGGAAAGTGGATGTGATGGACAGCCTCGCGGGTTCGACCCAGAGCTATTATGACGAGGCGGACACCCGCCGCAAGCGGACGCGGCTGATCATCGCAGTGGTGCTGATCGTGCTCGCATTGGCAGCCGCCTGGTACGCGTTCAGTTCGAGCAAAGGCGGCGCCGCGGGTGCCAACGGCGCGGCGGGCGGCGAAGGTGCCGCGGCCGTGCCCAGCATCACGGTTATCATGCCCGGCCGACAGTCGGTCCAGTCGACAATCTCGACCAATGGCACGATCGCGGCGCGCCGCGAAATGCCGGTCGGGGTCGCTGGCGAAGGCGGGCAGGTCGTTCGCGTTCTGGTCGAGCCCGGCCAGTGGGTCAGCGCCGGACAGCCGCTCGCGATCATCGATCGCGCCGTTCAGGCCCAGCAGGCGGCCAGCCTTGCCGCCTCGATCCGCGTCGCGCAGGCCGATGCCGACCTGGCGCAGGCCGAGCTGACCCGCGCCGATGCGCTCGTCGCGCGCGGCTTTATTTCCAAGGCCGACATGGACCGCAAGCGCGCCACCCGCGACGCCGCCAATGCGCGCGTCCGCGTCGCGCAGGCGCAATATGCCGAGGCGCAGGCGCGCAACGGCCGCCTTAATATCGTTGCGCCCGCGGCGGGTCTCGTGCTGACGCGGCAAGTCGAAACGGGCCAGATCGTCAGCGCGGGCAGCGGCGTGCTGTTCCGCATGGCGCGCGGCGGCGAGATGGAATTGATGGCGCAGATGGCCGAGGCTGACCTGCAGCGCGTGCGCGTCGGTACCCGCGCCACGATCACCCCGGTCGGTAGCAATCTGAATATCGAAGGTCAGGTGTGGCAGGTGTCGCCGGTGATCGATCCCGACACGCGGCAAGGCATGGTGCGTATCGCGGTGCCGTATAGCGCCGCGCTCCGCCCCGGTGGCTTTGCCGATGCGCGGCTGGTGTCGGGCACCGAAGAAGCGCCATTGCTGCCCGAAAGCGCGGTGCAGAGTGGTCCCGAAGGCAATTATGTCCTGATCGTCGATGGCAAGAACATGATTCAGCGCCGCGTGGTCAAGGTTGGCACCGTCACTGACGGTGGCGTGTCGATTGCCTCGGGCCTAAACGGCACCGAACGGGTGGTCGTGCTGGCCGGCGCCTTCCTGAACGTCGGCGACAAGGTGAAGCCGGTGATTCAGAAATCGTCGCAATAACTCTTCCCGGTCGCGTGCGCACAAAAGGCGTTTGAATCATGAGCTTTCGCAACATCTCCGCCTGGTGCATCCGCAATCCGGTGCCGCCGATCGTCATGTTCGTGCTGTTGATGCTGGCGGGGATCGTCAGTTTTAACCGGATGGACGTCAACGATAATCCGGACATCGAATTCCCGGCGGTGCAGGTGATCGTCGTACAGCCCGGTGCGGCGCCGACCGAACTCGAGACGCAAGTCACCCAGCGGGTCGAAGCGGCGGTGCGCGGCGTCAGCGGCGTCGACGAAATGTCGTCCTATGTGAGCGAGGGCAGCAGCCGAACGATGGTGCAGTTCGCGATCGGGACCCCGATCGATCGCGCCTACAACGATGTTAATCAGGCCGTGCAGCAAATTCGCAGTGACCTGCCCGATGGCATCCTCGAACCGCAAGTCGTGCGCGTCGACATCGCTGGCGGACCGATAACCTATTTCGCCGTCGAGGCGTCGGACATGACGCTCGAACAGCTGTCGTGGTACGTCGACAATACGGTGGCCAAAGAGCTGCTTGCGATTCCTGGCATGAGCCAGGTGCGCCGTTCGGGCGGGGTTGATCGCGAAATCCGCGTCATCCTCGATCCCGCGCGGATGCAAAGCTATGGCCTGACTGCGAGTCAGGTGAACCAGCAGTTGCGCCAGACCAACGTCAACGCCGCGGGCGGTCGCACCGAAATCGCCGGGTCTGAACAGGCTGTTCGTGTGCTCGGCAACGCGGCTAACGCGCTGGATCTTGGCAATTCGCGTCTGTCGATCGGCAATGGCCGGACCGTGCGCCTGTCCGACGTTGCCAAGGTCACCGACGGCTATGCCGAACAACGGAACCTGGCAAAGATCAAGGGGCGTCAGGTACTGAGCTTTTCGATCGAAAAAGCCAAGGGCGCGTCGGACGTCACCGTCCATGACGAGACGATGAAAAAGCTGGCGGAGATCAAAAAGGCGAACCCCAAAGTCGACTTCAAGATCCTGTTTACGCGCACCGAATATACCAAGGAGCAGTATCGCAGCTCGATGCTGGCGATGATCGAGGGCGCCGTGCTCGCGGTGGTCGTGGTGTTCCTGTTCCTGCGCGACTGGCGCGCGACGCTGATCAGCGCGCTCGCGATCCCACTGTCGGCGATCCCGACCTTCTGGTTTATGGACATGATGGGCTTTTCGCTGAACAGCCTGTCGCTGCTGGCGCTCAGCCTGGTCGCGGGGGTGCTCGTCGACGATGCGATCGTCGAGATCGAGAATATCGTCAGACATATGCGAATGGGCAAGACCGCCTATCAGGCGTCGATCGACGCCGCCGACGAGATCGGCCTGGCGGTCGTCGCGACGACGATGTCGATCGTCGCGGTGTTCTTGCCGGTCGCGCTGATGCCCGGCATTTCGGGGCAGTTCTTTGTCCAGTTCGGGATGACCGTCGTGTTCGCGGTGCTCGTCAGCCTGGCGGTCGCGCGCATGATCACGCCGATGATCGCCGCTTACTTTCTGTCGGCACAGGGCGAGCAGGAGCATGCCGCCGGTCCATGGGTCGATCGTTATGAGCGGCTGCTGGCCTGGACGCTCGACAGCAGCAAGCAGCAGGCGGTGCGCGCGCGCTATGACGGCACGCGGACCAAGATTGCCTATCTGGCGGTGCCACTCGTGCTGGCTGGTCTCTACGTCCTCTATTCGATCGTGACTTACTTCCAGCCCGTTCCGGCAGGGCAGGACGGTCCGAATCCGGCGATCCATTTCCTCGTGCTGACGCCTCTGATGGCGATCGTCACGTTCCTGGCGACCACTCTGATTGCGATCCTGCTCGGCGCGATCGTTTATGCAATGGGTATGCGCCAATGGGCATTTACCCATTGGGCGAAGTTCATGGTGCAGCGCGCCTTTGCACGCCTGCATGACCATCGCGTCTGGATTGTCGGTGTCGGCCTAGTCGCTTTCCTGTCCAGCATCGGCTTGTTCATGGTGTTGCCGCAGCAGTTCCAGCCGACAACCAACAGCGATTACAGCCAGGTGCGTTATGAGCTGCCGCCGGGTTCGACGCTGGCGCAAAGCGAAACCATCGTGCGTCAGATCGGCGCGATCCTCGACAACAGTCCGGTGGTTCAAACCGCGTTCTATGACGTCAATGTTGGCGGCGGGAACGGCTTCATCACGCTCAAGAAAGACCGTGAGATTACCAGCGTCGAATGGGAACGCAGTCTGCAGCCGAAACTGGCAGCGATCCCCGACGCGCGGGTGTCGTTCCAGAGCCAGTCGGGCGGCTTTTCGGGCCGCGACATCACCATGGTCATCGGCGGCGACGATCCGGTCGCGCTGGAAAAGCATGCCCGCACGATTGTCGCTCAAATGGGCGGCGTGAAGGAATTGCGCGCGCCGCGGATCGAAGGTGACATTCCGCGCCCCGAAATCATCGTCAATCCGCGCATGGATCTGGCGGCCGAACTCGGCGTGACCACCGCGGCGCTCAGCCAGACGATCCGCATCGCGACCTTGGGCGACATCGATCAGAATGCGGCGAAATTCTCGCTGTCCGATCGCCAGATCCCGATCCGCGTGCTGCTGTCCGAAGATTCGCGGCGCAGTCTGGCGACGATCGAAAATCTGCCGGTGCCGACCTCACGCGGGACGACGGTGCCGTTGAAATCGGTCGCCAAAATCGGGTTTGGGGCAGGACCGACCGAATTGCGTCGATACAATCAGACACGGCGTATCGTCATCGGTGCCGATCTCGCGCCGGGATTGGTGACCGGCGAGGCGCAGAAAAAGATCGACGCGCTGCCCGCGGTCAAGAATATGCCGCAGGGGATCCGCAAAGTGATTCAGGGCGACGCCAAATGGCAGGCCGAACTGATCATGAACTTCATCATTGCGGTGGTATCGGGCCTGCTGCTCGTATTCTCGACACTGGTGCTGCTCTATCGCCGCTTCCTGTCGCCGCTGGTCAACATGTCGTCGCTGCTGCTCGCCCCGCTTGGCGGACTGCTCGGCCTCGCGATCACCGGCATGGAAATCTCGATGCCGGTCTATATCGGGCTGCTCATGCTGCTCGGCATCGTCGCCAAAAACTCGATCCTGCTCGTCGATTTCGCGATCGAGGAGATGGACCATGGTGTTGGCAAGATGGAGGCGCTGCTCGACGCCGGACGCAAGCGCGCCCAGCCGATCGTGATGACCACTGTCGCAATGGTCGCGGGCATGGTGCCCACGGCGATCTCGCTGTCGGGTGACGGAGCGTGGCGCGCGCCGATGGGTGTGGTCGTGATCGGCGGGTTGATCCTGTCGACGCTGCTGACGCTGCTGATCGTTCCTGCGGGCTTCAGCCTAGCCGACAGCATGGAAAAGCGCCTAGGCCGCTTCTTCTCGCGCAATCTGCTCACCTATGAGGAGGGGGACGATACCAAACCCCACGGCGTGCCCGCGCCGCAACCGGCCGAGTGACCGGGCGCGGCCAAATGTGCCGCTTCGGTTGCAACTTTTGCGGCGCTTCGCCATTTTAGGCGGATGATGGACAAGATATTGACCCCGGACGAGACCGGAAGCGCCCACCCCCTGCGGGTGGGCGTTGCCGTTCCGACCGGCGGGCTGAACATTCGCGTCGTCGCGACCGGCATGCTGGTGGTGATGGCGCTGGTGTTCGTCACCGCCAAATTTTATCAGGACGTCCACCCCGCGGTGGGCTTTGTCCGCGCGTTTGCCGAGGCGGCAATGGTCGGCGGGCTCGCCGACTGGTTCGCGGTCACCGCGCTGTTCCGACACCCGATGGGCATCCCGATCCCGCACACCGCGATTGTACCGCGCAACAAGAACCGCATCGGCGATACGCTGGCGCACTTCCTGCTCACCAACTTCCTGCTGCCGCGCCTGATCGCGCGCAAGATGCAGACGCTCGATGTCGCAGGCGCGGTGGGGGCGTTCCTGTCACAACCCGCCGAGGGTGGCGGGCGTCTCAAGGTCGGCGCATCGCGGATCATCGCCGACGCGCTGGGCGCACTCGACCAGCAACGGCTGGGCGGGATGGTCAAATCGGCGATCGCTGACCGCCTGCGCGAACTCGACGTCGCGCCCTTGTTGGGGCAGGCATTGCAGGCGGCGCTGGCCGAGGGGCGGCATCAGCCTCTTTTGGATGCGATGGTCAAATGGGGGTCGAAGACGCTCGAATTGAACGACCATCTGATCCATCAGATGGTCCACGACAATTCGAACGCGATCGTGCGTTTCACCGGGCTAGACGAGAGCATTTCCAACCGCATCGTCGCCGGCTTGTCAAAGCTGCTGAGCGAAATGGCAGTCGACGAGACGCACCCGCTGCGCATCCGCGTCGAGGAAGGGCTCGCCAAAATGGCGCTCGACCTGCAGCACGACCCCGAGGTCAAGGCCAAGGTCGCCAAGGTCCGCGACGAGCTGCTCGAGAATAAGGCGGTCAAGCGCTGGCTCGACGGCCTGTGGGAACAGGGCCGGGGCGCGCTGCTCAAGGCGGCGCGCAACCCCGACACGATGCTGGCAGGGCGGATCGGTGAGCTGGTGACCCAATTCGGTGCGATGCTGGGCGAGGATGTCGCGATCAAGCGCACGCTCAACCGCTACGCGCGCCGCGCCGTCGTTGGTATGGTCGACAGCTATGGCGAAACCGCGCTGAAACTGGTGTCGGACACGATCCGCGGCTGGGACGCCAAGACGATCACCGACCGGCTAGAAAATGCGGTGGGCGACGATTTGCAATATATCCGCATCAACGGGACGCTGGTCGGCGGGCTGGTCGGGGTGCTGATCCACACGGTGGATGTGCTGATCTAGCATTTGGTATTTGTCATGTGCGCGATAGCGGTTTCCAAATCATGGTTCGAAATCGCGTCGGAAGTGCATAAGAAATCCCGCTGGAGACGCCGCGTCTTGCGCGACCTCAACGCTGAAACTGACGACCGTCAGTGGAGGCGCTCCGCCTTCGACCGGCTTGGCCGCTACATCCTGGACCATCTCAAGCGTCGCCGCCGCCTGCTCGGCCTCGCCGGCAAACCGTCCGGTCACTTCGCATGCCGTCCGCGCACAGCGGGCACGGAACTGGTCTATGCGCCTTTTGAAATCCGGAAGTGTCTCCAGCTTCGCGCGCAGTGCCGCCTCGGCCCGCGAAGCCCACGGGGTGTCTCGAGTTTCCGACGCAAAACGGTCGTGCCAATATCGGTCGTTCCAATAGGTCGGGTCGAGCAGCGTCGGCGGCGCCGCCTCCTGCTGAATCTGGGGAACGGGCATATTTTGCGAGGCAAGGATGTGCCAAGCCGCAGCAGAAGCCAGCATGATTGCAGCAGTCATCAGTAGAACTCCAGATCGGGATCGCCGGTCGGTCGGCCTGGACGGTTCTGCTTGAGGGGTTGGGGCAAGGTCGACCCCGATAATATCGTCACGATTTTCTTGTGTGGCCAGTTGTCGTGCGAGTTCCCGGCTGCTCGCAAAGCCGGTCTTGCGCCGCGCTTCGCGCAGCCGCTCGTTGACGGCTGCAACCGACCGGCTCGTTATGTTGGCGATGCTTTTGGCCGTATGGCCCTTGGCCAAAAGGATCAGTATCGTCCGCTCGGTTTCATTCAGCCGTGCAAAATCAGGTGCGGTGTCGGGCCTTTTGTCCACATCGCCCATCCTTGGTTCAACCCCGGGTTTGTCAAGTGCGTAACGGGATCGCCGGAGTCAGGGTCAGGCTATATTTGCCAGTCCCTCGCGAAAATTGGGATAACGCGGTGCCCAGCCGAGCAGCCGTTTCGCTTTGCCGTTCGCGACCCGCCGATTCTCGGCATAGAAGGCGCGCGCCGCTGGCGACAGGCCCGCCTCGTCTAGCGCTTGCAGCGGCGGCAGCGGCACCCCCAGCATCGCACAGGCCCATTCGACCAGCCGGTTCTGGTGGCACGGCTCATCGTCGGCAAGGTTATAGACCCCCGCTGGTCCCTTGAACGACGCAATCACGCCGCCCGCTATGTCATCGACATGGACGCGGCTGAAGACCTGCTGGGGCAGGGCGATCCGGTGCGCGCGGCCTTCGCTTATGCGATCGAGGATGGAGCGGCCGGGGCCGTAGATGCCGGGCAGGCGGAAGACCGAGACATCGCTGCGCAGCGCCTGCCACGCAGCGTCCGCGGCATTGCGGTCAGCACGGCGGCCCCTGATCGGGGCGCTTTCGTCGACCCACGCGCCGCCGGCGTCGCCATAGACGCCGGTCGAGGACAGATAGCCGACCCACGCGGCAGGCGCGACCGCGATGGCATCGCCATAGCGCGCCAGCACCGGGTCAACGCCAGCGACCGGCGGGACCGACGACAGGATATGCGTCGCCGACCGCAACGCCGCGAGCACCGCAGGCTCGTCCCCAAAGGCAATGCTGTCGCCGCGCCCGTCCTGCGTCGTCCCGGGCACATCCCATCCGCGCGCGCGCAGACGGGCCGCAAGGTGGCTCGCGGCATAGCCCAGCCCGAAAATCAGCATCTGTCCCATCGCCCGCCTTATTGCGCGCCCCGCGCCCCGCGCCTAGACCAGAAAGATGACCGATGCCTCTTCCACCCCCGCCATCCCCGTCACCATCCACCGCGGCGATTATCGCCCGCCCGACTGGCAGGCGCCCGACGTCGCGCTTGATTTCGCGCTCGCGGTCGAGGCGACGCGCGTTGCCGCGGCGCTGTCGGTCGTCCGCCATGCCGATGCGCCGGTGCCGCTGGTGCTGCGCGGCGACGGGCTCACCCCGGCGGCGGTGCGCGTCGATGGCGAAGGCTGGAACGACTGGCGCATGGATGGCGCCGACCTGATCGTCGACCTGGGCGAGCGGACCGCGGCAACCGTCGAGATCGATACGCTGATCCATCCGGCGTCGAACACCCAGCTGATGGGGCTCTATGCCTCCAACGGGATGCTGTGCACCCAGTGCGAGGCCGAGGGCTTCCGCCGCATCACCTTTCACCCCGACCGCCCCGATGTGCTGAGCCGCTACAAGGTGCGGCTGGAAGGCGACAAGGCGGCGTTCCCGATCCTGCTGTCGAACGGCAATTGCATCGCCAAGGGCGACGGCGCGGGCGGCAATCACTGGGCGCTGTGGGAAGATCCTTGGCCGAAGCCGAGCTATCTCTTCGCGCTGGTCGCGGGCGATCTGGTGGTCAACCGCGACAGCTTCACGACGATGTCGGGGCGCAAGGTAGAGCTGGGCATCTGGGTCCGCGACGGCGACCTCGATCGCACCGGCCACGCGATGCAGGCGCTGAAGGATAGCATGGCTTGGGACGAACGCGTCTATGGCCGCGAATATGACCTCGACCTGTTCAACATCGTCGCGGTCAGCGATTTCAACATGGGAGCGATGGAGAACAAGGGGCTCAACGTCTTCAACACCCGCTACATCCTTGCCGACCCCGACACTGCGACCGACGTCGATTATGACGGGGTCGAGGGCGTCGTCGCGCACGAATATTTCCACAACTGGTCGGGCAACCGCGTCACGTGCCGCGACTGGTTCCAGCTGTCGCTGAAAGAGGGTTTTACCGTCTATCGCGACCAATGTTTTTCGGCCGACATGGGGTCGCCCGCGGTCAAGCGGATCGAGGATGTCCGCCTGCTCCGCGCGGCGCAATTTCCCGAGGATGCGGGACCGCTCGCGCACCCGATCCGCCCCGACAGCTTTCAGGAAATCTCGAATTTCTACACCGCGACCATCTATAACAAGGGCGCCGAGATCATTCGCATGATGGCGACAATGGTCGGGGCGGAGCGGTTTCGCAAAGGCACCGACCTGTACTTCGATCGCCACGACGGCGAAGCCGCGACATGCGAGGATTTCGTCAAGGCGATCGAGGATGGCGCGGGTATCGACCTGACGCAATTTCGCCTGTGGTACAGTCAGGCAGGGACGCCGCGGGTCACCGCCCGGATCGATACCGATGCGGCGACCGGCGAACGCACCCTGCGCCTCGCGCAAACCGTCCCGGCAACCCCGGGTCAGCCCGACAAGCAGCCCATGCTCATCCCGCTGCGGATCAAGGCGTTCAACCGCGACGGTGGTGACGCCGCGGCCGAGCAACTGGTGCTGCTCGACCGTGCCGATATGGCGGTACCGCTGGGCGTTGGCGGCAGCCGCCCGATGCTGTCGCTCAACCGCGGCTTTTCGGCACCGGTCATCGTCGATTTCGCGCGCGTAGACGGCGAACTGGCGTGGCTCGCCGCGAACGACGACGATCCGTTTGCGCGGTACGAAGCGTTGCAGCAGCTGATGCTCGACACCTTGGTCGCCGCGGTGTCGGGCGAGGCGCGCGGCCAACAGGCGGTCCTCGACGCGATCGGCCAGACGCTGACGGGCGCCGCAAGCGATCCCGCGTTCGTTGCCGAGGCGGTGCTGCTGCCCAGCGAAGCGTTCATCGGCGACCAGATGGTGACGGTCGATCCCGACGCGATCCGCCGCGAACGGCTGGCGTTGCAGGCCGCGATCGGCACCGCGCTGGAAAAGCAATGGCGCGCGATCCTGGAAGGCGCCGCACCGCCCGCGACCGACCTGTCGCGCAAGGCCAAGGGCGGCCGCCGCCTGCGCGGGGTGGCGCTGGCCTATCTGGCGGCAACAGCGATGGACGATGTGCCTGCGCTGGCGTTCCAGATATTCTCGGACGCTGACGGGATGACCGAACGGCAGGCGGCGCTGGCGACGCTGGCGCATGGTGACAGCGACGAGCGCGTCGCGGCGCTCGACATCTTCTACCAGCGCTACCGCGACAATCCGCTCGTGCTCGACAAATGGTTCCAGGTGCAAGCGTGGTCGCTGCGCGCCGATACGGTCGATGCGGTGAAGGAGCTGGCGCAGCATCCCGACTTCACGCTGGCCAATCCGAACCGCGTGCGCTCGCTCTATGGTGCGCTGTCGGGCAATCAGGCGGCGTTTCATCGGGCCGATGGCGCGGGATACCGGCTGATCGCCGATCTGGTCATCGCGCTCGACCCGAAGAACCCGCAAACATCGGCGCGGATGATCCCCCCGCTCGGCCGCTGGAAACGCTTTGACGACGCGCGCGCCGCGATGATGAAGGCCGAGCTAGAGCGGATCTTGGCGCAGCCGGGGCTGTCGCGCGATGTGACCGAGCAGGCGAGCAAGAGTTTGCTGGGGTAGGCGAGCGGTGCTCCGGGGGTAGGGCGCAGGCCTCCCGAAAATTCAAAGTTCAGGAAAGTTCAGCCTTGTACGCGCCGCCATTGATGCTCCGCTGGAAACGCCAAAAACCCCGGATTGATAACCAAGTGAAAGAGCTGGATGAACGCTGACACAGCCGGATAATGTAGGAAAGACCTAATTGAGGTGGAAGGTCGTCTTTGGGATGGAAAGCTGACATCGGCAGTGTAGTCTCGATGGATGGGTGAGCTTCGAGAATCGTCGGCATTGCTTGGCTTTTATGGGGATGATCTCGATCCAGAGGAAATCACCGCGTTGATGGGCGTTGAGCCTACCGTTGGAGTGAAAAAGGGTGATAAGTGGCTCACCTCAAGAGGGGGGGAGAAGATCGCCTACACGGGGTCTTGGCGGTTGAAGGCAGAACGCCGTCACCCTGCCGATCTCGATGGCCAGATCGACACCTTGATTTCGCTACTGCCAAACGACTTATCTGTATGGCGTCATCTCTCGGCCCGCTTCCGCGGCGTAGTCCTCTGCGGCCTGTGGCTTGAAACCTACAACGATGGAGTTGAGCTTAGCGCAGCAACCTTGTCAGCCATGGGCGAGCGTGGCTTGCTCCTAGACTTAGACATTTATCAGAACGACGATGGTTGATGTCCGAAATTGGTCGCTAGCTGCCCTTCAAATATTTCGCGCAGAGGCCGCCGAGAACGCGAGGAGAAAACGCAAAAGTCTCTGCATCCTCGGCGGCCTCTGCGCGAATCTCATAACAGCCCGACAGCAGATTCCAGTCGCTAGCTGCTATGCGCAGCGAGCTATTCAGCCTCCCAGCCACCCCGTAACCTCACCCGCCACCTTATTGGCCGCGCGCGTCAGCGCTTCGCCGACCAGCTTCGCCTCGACCTCGCCGCCGATTGTTTCGCGCGCTTCGAAACGGCGCTGGCTAACCGTCTTGCCGCCCGCCGACACCAGCATCGCCTGATAGACGACAACCGCTTCGCCGGTCCGCGCATCGACGCCGAATTCCATCAGTTGCCCCGCGAGCTGTTCGCCCGGCGCGGTCAGATATTGGCCCTCGTCGAGTACGACGCGCGATGTGCTGGCGGAGATGGTTTCGGACACCAGCCGCTGGAACAAGCGCTGCGGCGCTTCGACCCACTGCGCGTCCTTGACGTAAGTGACGCTGCTATTGTCCTGCTGCACCGGGATGCGCGTCGTGCGCAGCTTCTGCGGGGCGGTCGGGATCAGGATCGTCAACGTCGACGCGTCCGCAGCGGTGCGCGCGGCGCCCGCCGACGGTGCCGCCGCCGCGTCGAGGGTGAGCAGGAAGGGCGGGGTCTTGCCGCCAAGGCCAACGCACGCCGACAGCGAGACGGCGAGCGTGGCGACGAGCAGCGGGGCGCGGAGGCGGCGGAAGCGATTGGGCATGGCGGGCGTGGTCCTCATTGCTTGTAATCGGGCAGCTTGCTGCCGCCCAGAACGGCGCCCGCGCCCTGCTGGTCGAGCTTGTCGGTCAGGCTGGACAGCGAGGCCGACGTGCGGCGCAGGTCGCGGATCAGCGCATTGGCTTCGGGGATTGTCGTCTGGCTGAAGGTTTGCAGACCGGGCCGCGCGTCGGCGATCGCGCCCTCCAACGTTTTCATCGATTCATTTGCCGAGGAGAGCGTGTCGCGCAGATTGGCCATGGCCGGATCGACATTGCGGTCGATCGTCCCCTGCGTTGCGGCGGCGAGATTGCCGATCTGTTCGGCGGCGACCCCGGTCTGCTGGATTGCGATGCGCGTATCAGCGAGCGCGCGTTCGATGGCGGGGCCGTTGCGCGCCAGGATCGCGGTCGACGCTTCGACATTGTTCAGGATGCCGCGCATGCTCGCCTGATTTTCATCGTCGGCCAGTTCCGCCAGGCGTTCAGTGAGCGTCGACAAGCGTTGGAGCAATTGCGGCGCGGTGTTGAGTAGTTCGCCCAGCCCGCCGACCCGCGTCGGGATGACCGGCTTGCCCGCCGGTCCCTTGTCGGTAATCGGCGGCGCGTCCTTGACCGCGCCATCGAGCGAAATCTGCGAGACGCCGGTAAAGCCGACGCCCTCAATCGCCGCGGTCGTGCCTTGCAGCACGGGGACGCCTTCATTGACTTCGATGCGGACACGGACAAACTGCGGGTCATCGGGCCACAGCGCGATCTCGCGCACCTGCCCCGCGGGAACACCGGAGAATTGTACGGCGGACCCTTTGTTCAGCCCCTCGACCGATTGCTTGAAAAAAACATCATATTCGCGCTTCTCCCCGCCGCTGTCGTTGGCCAGCCAGACGATGAAAAAGGCGAGCGCTGCGGTAAAGAGCAGGACAAAGGCGCCGACGAGGACGTTGTTCGAGCGAGTTTCCATCAGCTGGTCCTATCGCGGCTTCGCGGTTTGGTTCCCGCCAGCCGCAGCGCGGCCCCGCGGTCCGTTGAAATAATCCTGTATCCAGGGATGCTCGGTGGCAAGCAGTTCCGGGATGGTGCCGACCGCGATCACCTTTTTCTCCGCGAGCACCGCGACGCGATCACAGGTGGCGTAAAGCGAATCGAGATCGTGGGTGATCAGGAAAACGGTGAGCCCCATCGTGTCGGCCAGCTCGCGGATCAGCTCGTCGAATTTGGCCGCGCCGATCGGGTCGAGCCCCGCGGTCGGCTCGTCGAGGAACAGCAGCGCGGGGTCGAGCGCGAGGCTGCGCGCGAGCCCGGCGCGTTTGACCATACCTCCCGACAGTTCGGCGGGATATTTCGGCCCGGCATCGGGCGGCAGTCCGACCATCGCGACCTTGTAGGCAGCGATTTCGTCGAGCAGCTTTTGATCGGTGCGCGGATAAAATTCGCGCAGCGGCACCTGGATATTTTCCGCGACGCTCAGCGTCGAAAACAACGCCCCGCCCTGGAACATCACCCCCCAGCGGCGGCGCAGGTCGCGCGATTCTTCTTCGTCGGAGATGGTGTCGAGCGTCTTTCCATAGACCTCGATCTCGCCCGACGTCGGGGTCTGAAGGCCGATGATCGAGCGCATCAGCACCGACTTCCCGGTACCCGACCCGCCGACGACCCCCATGATCTCGCCCGAGCGGACGTCGAGGTCGAGATGGTCGTGGATGATGTCGTCGCCGAACTGGTTGACGAGGCCGCGGATGCAGATCGCGTTTTCGAAATCCTCGGGCCGCACCGCGTCGGCGGCGGCGAGCTCTTCGGCAACCTGGTCTTCGATGGCGTCGGTCATCAATTCCATCCGATCGACGAGAAGAAGACGGCGAACATCGCGTCGAGCACGATCACGAGGAAGATCGCGGCGACCACGGCGGAGGTGGTGCGCTGGCCGACCTCCTCGGCATTCTGGCGCACCTGCATGCCTTCGTAACAGCCGGTGACGCCGATCAATATGCCGAACACCGGCGCCTTGATCAGCATCGCCCAGAAATCGGTCATCGGGATGATGTCGCGGAGCAGCTGGACGTAGGTGACGGGCGGAATGTCGAGCCCGATCCAGCAGAACACCCCGCCACCGATGATCGCGCAAATGCTGGCGTAGAAGCCGAGCAGCGGCATCAGGATCGTCGCCGCGGCGACGCGCGGCAGCACGATCGCCTCCATCGGCGAGACGCCGATCGTGCGCATCGCGTCGATTTCCTCGGTCAACTTCATCGTGCCGATCTGGGCTGCAAAGGCCGAGCCGGAGCGGCCCGCGACCATGATTGCGGTCATCAGCAGGCCAAGCTCGCGGATCGAAGCGCGGCCGACCAAGTTGACGGTGAACACTTCCAGCCCGAACTGGCGTAGCTGAACCGCGCCCTGCTGCGCAACGACGATGCCGATCAGAAAGGTCATCAGCCCGATGATCGGCAGCGCATCGACGCCGACGGTCTGAAAGCGGGTGACGATCGCGTGCCAGCGCAGCCGCCGCCGCGCACGAAGCTGCGTGCCGAGCGCCATGATCATAGCGCCGAAAAAGCCGATAATGCCAAGCAACTCGCGCCACACGCCGGCGCTGGCGACGCCAACCTGTTCGAGCATGCGGATCAGCGGCGGGCGGCGGTCGCGGTGGACGCGATACTCGCTCTTGTCGCTTGCCAGCGCGTCGAGCAGCCGCTGCGCTTCGGGACTGGCGCCGGTGACCTTGGCGCCATGTTCCTTGACGGTGCGGGTAACGATCCACGCGCCGACAGTGTCGATCCGTTCGAGCGCCGACAGGTCGAGCGTGGCGATCGGGCCGAGCGCGTCGAGCCGTGCGGGCAAGTCGCCAAGACGCGCGAGCGTCAGCCGACCCGTGAAGCGGATGTCCGTGCCGTTGGCACCGTCGCTCTGTTCGAAATCCGCTCTGGCCACCATCGTGCGGAGGACATTGTCTTATTTGCCCCATCACGGCAAGCGAATCCGGTCCCTCTTGGCCCGGGCGCGGCGCGCTTCTATGATCGCGTCATGGAAACCCCGCCAATTGCCCCGCCGCCCGACTATGCGCACCGTGTGGCGATGTACGACATGGATCGGACGATAACCCGATCAGGGACTTACAGCGGGTTCTTGATGCATGTTGCAAGGCGGCGGCAGCAATGGCGGTTGATCCTGCTACCGCTTGTCGGACTGGCGAGCCTTGCCTATGCGCTGCGTCTGATCGACCGGTCGCGACTGAAGGCAATCAATCTGCGGCTGCTGGTCGGCGAGCGTTTTGCGCGCGCCGAAATTGCGCCGCTGGCCGAAAGCTACGCCGACAAGGTGGTCGCGCGCGGGCTGCATCCCGCGGCGCTCGAACAGATCGCCGCCGATCGCGAAGCAGGCTATCGGCTGGTGCTGGCGACCGCGTCGTTCCATTTGTATGTCGATGCGATTGCCCGGCGATTGGGGATCGAGGATGTGCTGGCGACCCAGCTCGACGAGCCTGCCGGTGCCGATCATATCCACGCGCGCCTGTCGGGCGACAATTGTTATGGCGACGCCAAGTTCGCCCGCATCGACGGCTGGATGACCGCGAACGCGATCACCCGCGATGCCGCGCATATTCGCGCCTATTCGGACCATGTGTCCGACCACCCGATGCTGCGCTTTGCCGACGAGGCCGTAGCGACGACGCCTTCTCGGAGGTTGAAGCGGCTGGCGCCGCAGATGGGGTGGCAGGTCGTCGACTGGCGGGGCCGGAAATAGTTATCCCCTCCCGCAGGCGGGAGGGGAGTTGTCAATTAGACCGCGTCCAGCGCCTGCGCAAAATCGGCGATCAAATCGTCGGCATCCTCAATCCCGATCGAGATGCGGACGAGATTGTCGGTGATCCCCATCAAAGCCTTGCGCGCGTCGGGCACCGACAGGTGCGTCATCGCCGCCGGGTGACTGGCCAGCGTTTCGGTGCCGCCTAGGCTGACCGCAAGCTTGGCGATCTTGAGCGCGTCGAGGAAGCGGAAGCTCTCCGCCTCGCCGCCCTTGATGAACAGCGAAAAGGTCGATCCGGCGCCGGTGCAATGGCGTTCAAAAATATCCTTTTGCCGCCCCTCGGGCAGGAAGCCCAGATAGCCGAGCCCCTCGACTTTCGGATGGTCGCGCAGGAAAGCGCAGACCTTGGCGGCGTTTTCGCCGGCGCGGCTCATGCGCAATTCGACGGTCTCGAGACTGCGGAGCAACATCCAGGCGGTGTGCGGGTCGCAGATCGTCCCGATGGTGTTGCGCATCATGCGGATCGGCCCCAGCCAATGCTTTGACCCGACGACGCCGCCCGCGACCAGATCGCTGTGGCCACCGGCATATTTGGTCAGGCTGTACAGCACGATGTCGGCGCCGTGCGCCAGCGGTTTCGACCACAGCGGGCCGAGGAAGGTGTTGTCGATGGCAATCGGAGGCCGCGCACCTTCGGCGAAAGTCGCGTCGATAGCGGCGCGCATCGCTTGCACATCGACCAGCGCATTGGTCGGGTTGGCGGGGCTTTCGAGGAAGACCATCGCAACCTTGCCGCCCTTTTCGGCTGCCATGCCCTGCGCTTTGGCAAGGATCGCATCCATTTCTTCGCGCGACGCTTCGGCGGGGAAATCGACGTAGGCGGCGCCGAAGCGCGACAGGATGCGCGCGATCAGCGTTTCGGTCGCCGCATAGAGCGGCCCCGAATGGACGATGACGTCGTTCATGCTGACATGCGCGAGGAGCAACGTCGCGATCGCCGACATACCCGACGAGAAGACGAGGGCGTCTTCGGCCTTTTCCCAGACGCCTAGGCGGGCCTCGAGGATTTCCTGATTGGGACCGTTGAAGCGCGAATAGACAAGGCCGTCGGCGCCGCCGGGGCGTTTGCCGGTGATGCCTTCGAAATGATGCTTGCCCGCCGCGGCGCTTTCAAACGCAAAGGTCGAGGTCAGAAAGATCGGCGGCTTCAGCGAACCTTCGGACAGCATCGGGTCAAAACCATAGCCCATCATCAGCGTCGCCGGCGACAGCTCGCGACCACCGATTTCGGTAACGTCCTGCTTGGGCTTGCGGCGCGGGGTGGTGCCGGTGAGGTCGCTGTTGTCGATGGGGGGCATAAAGATTTCCTTGGGGTCAGTTTAGTTTCGATTGCAACTAGCGCCCTTTGCCCCGCGCGTCACCCCAGCATTGCGATCGCCCAGATCACCCCGATCAGCAGCGGCACCCCGATGATGTCGAGCGCGAGCCCCGCCTTCAGCATGCGCGGCAGGGCAATATGATCTGTCGCCCAAGCGAGCGCATTCGGGCCGGTGCCGCTGGGCAGCATGAAGCCCCAGCTTGCCGCCATCGCCACGGGCAGCGCGAGCAGGATCGGATCGACCCCCGTCGCGGCAATCAGCGCCGCGAGCACCGGCATGATGCCGCTGGCGGTCGCGACATTGCTGGCAAATTCGGTGATCAGGATGGTGAGCGCGACGATGATCGCGGCCAGCGCGATCGTCGGGATGCTGCCAAGCGGCGCGAGGACGGCGCCGAGCCACGCGGCCAGCCCGCTCGCGGTGATCGCCGCCGCGAGCGCGAGGCCGCCGCCGAACATCATGATGACGCCCCATGGCGCGCGGTCGGCCTCTTTCCAGACCAGCAGCGGGCGGCCGGTGCCGTCGGGCAGGACGAACAACAGCAGGCTGCCCGCCACCGCGATCGTGCCGTCGGTCAGGGCGCCCTTGGGCAGCAAGGGTTCGAGCCACGGCTGCGCCATCCACGCGGTCAGGACGAGCAGGAAGACGGGGACGACGCGGCGTTCGGCGGTCGACCATATTGCCTGCTTGCCGAGCGCGGCGGCGGCGCCTTGACCGTCAAAGGGGTGCGCCGACAACCGTTGGACTCGCGCCACGATGACCATCGCGGCGGGGGTGGCGAGCAGAACGACGGGGACGCCATAGATCATCCAGTCGAGGAAAGAGATGCGCAGCCCCAGCGCCTTTTCGATCAGCCCTGCGGCGATCGCGTTGGTCGGGCTGCCGACCAGGGTGCCGAGCCCGCCGATCGACGCGGCAAAGGCGATGCCCATCATCACCGCGCCCGCGAATCCTTCGGTTTCGCCCTCGCGAATGCCGCCAGCGCGGACGACGGCGAGCGCGATCGGGACCATGATCAGCGCGGTCGAGGTGTTCGAAATGAACATGCTGAGCAGCGCGGTCGCCGCCATGAAGGCAAAGAGCAGCCCGGTCGCGGTCGGCGCGGCGCGTTTGAGTAAGGCGAGCGCGAGGCGGCGGTGCAGCCCGACCCGCTCGATCGCCAGCGCGAGAAAGGCGCCGCCGAGGATCAGGAACAGGATCGGCGAATAATATTCCTTGGCGATCGCATTCGCGTCCATCACCCCGAACGTGGGGACGAGCAGGAAGGGCAACAATGCCGTGACGGTCAGCGGCAGCGCCTCGGTCATCCACCAAATCGCCATCAGCACCGTCATCGCCGCGACGTGCCAGGCGGTGGTTTCCATGCCCGCGGGGGCGGGGAGGGCAAGCATGACGATGAAGGTCAGCAAGCCGCCGATCAATCCAAACAGGCGCGTGCGTGTCATCCGTCCCCCAAGCGTGTTAGTTCAGGCCGATCACCGACAATTGACGGCCATAGGAATTTTCCTCTTTGTGGCACGCGCGGCGATAGCTGAAATAATCCTCTGCCTCGGCATAGGTGTCCTGCCCGCCGATGGCAATTCGGGTGACTCCCGCCGCGGCAAGGCGCGCCGCGACATAGGCGGCGATGTCGAACATCGCGTGACCGGGCTTGGCCGCCGCGAAGAAGCGTTCGTTGGCGGGATCGTCGGCGGTGAAGCGCTGCACAAATCCGTCGTCGACCTCATAGGACGCCCGCGCGATGCACGGCCCGATTGCGGCGGCAATGTTCGCGCGGCTGGCGCCAAGGCTCTCCATCGCGGTGAGCGTGGCGTCGGTGACGCCGGCGAGCGCGCCCTTCCAGCCCGCATGCGCGGCGCCGATGACGCCTGCGTCGCGGTCGGCGAACAGCACGGGGACGCAATCGGCGGTGAGGATGCCGAGGATGATGCCCGGCGTGCGCGTCGCGAGCGCGTCGGCTTCGGGCCGCGCGGCCAGGTCGGTCGTGTCATCGATAACGACGCAGCGATTGCCATGAACTTGATAAACGCCGGTGAGCTCCCTGCCGGGCAGCACCGCATCGGCCACGCGTCGCCGGTTTTCCGCAATCAGCGCCGGATCCTCGCCCGAGCCAAGCCCGCAGTTGAGTGACGCGAGCTCGCCTGTCGACACCCCGCCGCGGCGGCCGAAAAAACCATGCGGAACGTCGGTGAGCGGCGGTGCGGTGACGAACTGCGCGGTCACAGGTCGAGCCTGTAAAAACGGTCTTCGTCGATATGATTGCCGACGCGAAACTCGTTGCGGCCCACATCGTAAAAGCCATAGCGGCGGTAAAAGGCCTGCGCGCGCGCATTTTCGGTAAAGACCGACAGATACAGAATCGACGCGCGCTGACGCGCCCAGGCGATGCCCCAATCCATCAGCGCCACCGCGACGCCGGTGCCTTTGGCGGCTTCGGCGACATAGAGCTGGTGCAGTTCGACGGCATCGTCCGTTGGCTGCTCGGGGGGAAGGTCAAAATCGACCGGTCCCATCTTGATATAGCCAAGGATGGCACCGGATGCGTCACGGACCAACCCGATGTCATGATCGGACGCGGCGATCTGGGCGCGGACACGTTCGGGTGGGTTCCAGGTCGCCAGAAAGGCGGCCAGGTCGGCGGGGTCGTAGATATGCCCGAAGGTGCGGGTGAAAGAGTTGGTGGCAAAGGCCGCGATGGCCTCTGCATCGTCCGGGGTCGCAAGATGAATGATGGTCAAGCGCTGTCTCCTGTAAACCCGGCAGAGGTTGGCCAGCCCGGTGCGGTGATGGCCATGACTTTGAACAATTCGCCCATCGCGTCGGTCGCGACAAGCCGGTTGCGCTGGCCCTGCAATTCTTTGGCGCGGTCGGGCGCCGTCGCCGCGAGCGATTGCAGCCGCGCGTCGATGCCCAGCCGCTGCAACCAGTCGCCTTGGGTCGCGACCGGGCTGACCGCTGCCCCGGCGCTCCGCGCCGCGTCGGCGAGCGCGGTGAAATCGACGTGCGTGGTCAGGTCGACCTCGCCCGGATTGGCGAACGGGTCGGCGAAGCGATGCGCCTTCACCGCTTGCAACGTATCGCCTGCCGCCGGGCCGCTATAGCCATAGTCGATCACCAGCATCGCGCCGCCTTGCCGCGCGAGGCGAAAGGCGCAGCGCTGCATGATCGCCGCCGACACCGGCGCGGTTTCGACGATGCTGCCCTCGGCGGCGTTGCGCAGCGCGGCGGGGATAAGCTCGTCGGCGGGCGCGTCTCCAGGAGACGGAACAAGTAGCGCGCCCTGCCGCTTGACCATCCGCTCACGCCAGCCATCATTGGTGCGGACATATTGATGGACGGGCAGGGCGTCGAAAAATTCATTGGCGACGATGATCGCCGAACCGTCATCGGGCAGGTCGTCGATGTCGTCATGATGGATCGCTGCGGGAAAGCGGGCCAGTTGCGCCGCGCGAAGGGTCGGGCTGGTCTCAACAAAATGGATATTTTGCGGCACGCATTGGAAACGCGCCATCGCCCGAAGCGCGTCGAAGGCCAGCGTCCCGCGCCCGGGACCAAGCTCGACATAACGAAACGCCGGGCTGCCCGCGCGCGACCACAGGTCGGCGATCCAGACGCCGATCATCTCCCCGAACATCTGGCTGATTTCGGGCGAGGTGGTGAAATCGCCCGCGGCGCCGAGTGGGTCGCGCGTCGCATAATAATGGCTGTTCGCGGCGGCCATATAGTCGGCGACCGTCGTCGCCCGCGCCGCCGCGATGTCGCCGATCAGCTGGGCAGGCGTCGGCGGTCCGTCACGCAACGCTGTCGGGTCCGGCGACCGGCTCGATCCGCTGGCGGCGTCCCTTCGCGGTCGCGACGAGCCAGAAACCGATCACGATCATCGGGACGGTGAGCCACTGGCCCATCGACAGGCCGGTGCTGTCGACGACCCACATCCGTTGCGTGTCGGGTTCGCGCACGAATTCGACGGCAAAGCGGCTGACGCCATAGATGATCGACGCGGTGCCGACAAGAAAGCCGGGTTTGTAGCGCGCATCGGTGCGCCAGAAGAGGAAGGCGAGGATCGCCATCATAAGCAGCCCTTCCAGACCTGCTTCGTAGAGCTGACTGGGATGGCGTGCCTCCATCGATCCGCTGCCGGGAAAGATGATGCCCCACGCAACCTTCGTCGTACGGCCCCACAGTTCGCCATTCACGAAATTGGCGAGGCGCCCGAGGAACAGGCCGAAGGGGATGACGCAGGCGACATAATCGCAGAAGCGAAGGAAATTGAGCTTTTCCTTGCGGGTCACATACCAGATCGCGATCAGCACGCCGATCACGCCACCGTGGAGCGACATGCCGCCGTCCCACAGGCGAAAGACGCCGAGCGGTTCCTTGAGATATGCTTCGAGATTGTAGAACAGCACATAGCCGAGCCGCCCGCCGATGATGATCCCGAGCATCGCGTAAAAGATCAGGTCGTCGGCGTGGCGTCGCGCCATCGGGGCGCCGGGCTGTGCGATCAGCTTGAGCAGATACCAGTAACCGACAAAGATGCCGGCGAGATAGGCGAGCGCGTACCAGCGGATCGGCAAACCGAAGATGCTGAACGCAATTTCGCTGTTCTCTCCCATCAGGTCATGGAAGTTCACATATTGCGTTGCTTCGGCTAGGGTTGCAAAAAGAAACATAAAGTCGCGCGGTCCTTCCCCAGGAGAGGCCTCCCCATAAGGGGTTAGGCCAGCGAGACCAAGAGGAGAGATACAAGATGCCATCAGCGCTCGATTTGCGCCTGGAAGCCGCCTATAATCTGATCACCGGTCCGGGCGGACCGATCCAGGTCGGGTCCGTCGAACGCTTCGGCCGGCAGCTTCCCTTCATCACCAACGCGCCGACGAATCTCGCCGACTATGTCGCCTATTTCGCGATGCAGCACGGCGACGCGACCTTTCTGGTCGAGGGCGACGAACGGCTGTCTTTCAAACAGGTCTATATGGCAGCGCGCCAAGTCGCGGCCGGACTGATCGATGGCCATGGCGTACAGCGCGGCGACCGCGTCGGGCTGGCGATGCGCAATGCGAATGCGTGGTGCGTGTCCTATATCGGCATTTTGCTCGCGGGCGGCTGCGCGACCTTGCTCAACGGCTGGTGGCAGGGCGGCGAGTTGGCCGCAGGAATTACCGACAGCGAGACCAAGCTGGTCATCGCCGACGTGCAGCGCGCCGCGCGGCTGGAGGAGGTCGACCATGGCGCCAAGGTCATCACGCTCGACCTGACCCAGCCGATCGATCAGGCGATCGCGCCGATCACCGGCGCGGGCGGCAATGCCGCGACCGTATTGCCGGTGCTGACCGGGCAGGATCTGGCGACGATCCTGTTTACCTCGGGCTCGACCGGTCAGTCGAAGGGCGCCTATTCGCGCCACGAAGCGGTAGTGCAGGCGATCTTCAACTATGTCACGCAGACTGCGAGCATCGTGCATCTGTTGACCGAAGACGGGCAGATGTCGGACATTCAGCCCGCGACATTGATCTGCACGCCTTTGTTCCACGTCACTGCCGAAATTCCGGTGTTCCTGCAAAGCTTCGCGCTCGGCCGCAAATTGGTGCTGATGCCGAAATGGAACGCCGAAGAAGCGATGCGGCTGATCCAGGACGAAAAGTGCAATTATTTCGTCGGCGTTCCGCTGATGAGCTACGAGATATTGGTCAGCCCGAACCGTCAGAATTACGATCTGTCGACTTGCAAAAGCTATGCCGGTGGCGGTGCGCCGCGGCCGCCCGAGCATGTGCGGCGGCTGGCGTCGGAGATGGGCGAGGCCAAGCCTTTGCTCGGCTATGGCCTCACCGAAACCAACGCGGTCGGGTGCGGCATCATCAACGAAAATTATGTAGCGAAACCGATGTCGACCGGCCCGGCGTCCAAGCCGCTGGTCGATCTCGCGATCCTCGACGACAATGGCGAGCCGCTTGCGCAAGGGGGCGTCGGCGAAGTCTGCATCCGCTCGGTCGCCAATTTCGAAGGCTATTGGAACAATGAGGCGGCGACCAAGGCGGCCTTTTTCGACAATGGCTATTTCCGCTCGGGCGACCTCGGCTATCTCGACGAGGACGGCTATTTGTTCATCGTTGATCGCAAGAAGGACATCATCATCCGCGGCGGCGAAAATATCAGCTGCCAGGAAGTCGAAGCTGCGATCTACGAACATGCCGACACCAACGAATGCGCGGTGTTCGGCCTGCCCGACGAGCGGCTGGGCGAAGTGGTGGGCGCGGTCATCTGGGTGAAGCCGGGCAGCAGTCTGACCGCGGAGGATATGTGTTCGTTCCTCAGCCAGCGGCTGGCGCCGTACAAGGTGCCTTGCAAGATCTGGATGTCGAACGACGCCCTGCCCAAGCTGGGCAGCGAAAAGATCGACAAGGTCAGTTTGCGCAAGCAGTATCGCGCCGAATATGCGGCGGAGGTCGTCGCGTAACTTTTGCTGGGGAAGGAGCGAACCGGGATCATGGCCATGGCTGAAACTCCCGTCGCTCCGTCGGCGCTCGCACCGGTGCGCGTCTATCGCCACCGGTTGCCGACGCGCATCTGGCATTGGGTCAATGCCGTCACCTTGCTCATCCTGCTGATGAGCGGGCTGATGATCTTCAACGCACATCCGCGGCTTTATTGGGGCGAATATGGCGCCAATTTCGACCGCGCCTGGCTGGTGATCGGGTCGACTGCGGACAGCGGCTATCTGCGCGTCGGCGACTGGCGGGTCGAGACCACGGGCGTGCTCGGCCGCTGGACCAACGCCGAGGGGGTCGAAAAGACTTGGGCGTTCCCCGGCTGGGCGACGATCCCGACCAGCTACAGCCTCGCCGACGGGCGACGCTGGCATCTGCTGTTCGCGTGGGTGATGGCGATCGGGCTGACGCTCTACATGCTGTGGACGATCCTGCGTGGTCATTTGCGCAGGGATTTGCACGTCCGCCGCGCCGAATGGTCGCCGCGGCATATCTGGCACGATATCAAGGATCACGCGCGGCTGCGTTTTCCGACTGGCGAGGCGGCGACGCGCTACGGCATCCTGCAAAAGCTCAGCTACATCGGGGTGGTCTTCATCCTGCTGCCGCTGATGATCGCGACCGGGCTGACGATGTCGCCGGGGTTCAACGCGACGGCGCCATGGCTGCTCGATGTTTTCGGCGGGCGGCAATCGGCGCGCTCAATCCACTTCATCGCGGCGTGGGCGCTCGTCGCTTTCTTTTTCGTCCATATCGCCATGGTGCTGCTGGCCGGGCCGGTGAACGAAATCCGGTCAATGGTGACCGGCTGGTTCCGCTTGCCGCCGGAGAAGAACGCATGACCGAGTTCATTCTGCCAAGGCGTCAGCTGCTCGCCCGCGCTGGGGGACTGGCGGCGACGCTGCCTTTGCTCGCGGCTTGCGACGCGATCAACGATGCGCCTGCGGTGCGCAAGATCCTGTCGATGGGCGAGGAGATGAACCGCGCGAGCCAGCGCGCGCTGACCGACCGCAACGCCTTGGCGCGCGAGTTCAGCCGCGCCGACCTGTCGCCCTATTTCCGCCCCAACGGAACGCGGCTGCCCGCCGGCGCTGCCTATGCGGCGCATGCGGCGAGCGGTTTTGCCGACTGGCGGGTGGCGGTGACCGGATTGGTGACGCGGCCATTATCCTTGTCTATGGCCGACATCCGGGCGATGCCGCAGCGCAGCCAGATTACCCGCCACGACTGTGTCGAGGGGTGGAGCGCGATCGGGCAATGGACCGGGGTGCAACTCAGCCGCATCCTTGCCGCCGCGGGGGTCAAAGACAGCGCGCGCTATATCGTCTTTCGCTGCGCCGACCGCATTGGCGATGCGCTCTATTATGAAAGCTGCGACATGGTCGATGCGCGCCATCCGCAGACGATCCTGGCCTGGGCGCTCAACGATGCCGTGCTCCCGATCGCCAATGGCGCGCCGCTGCGGCTGCGCATCGAACGCCAGCTGGGCTATAAGCACGCCAAATATGTGACGGGCATCGAAGCGGTCCCGAGCCTCGACGGCATCGGCGCGGGCAAGGGCGGCTATTGGGAAGACCGCATCGATTACGAATGGTATGCTGGCATCTAGGCCGGATAGACCTCGTTCATGCTGTCCCAGCTGAGCGACACAAGCTGTTCCAGCACCTCCAGATCGACGTCCGCCAGCTTGTTGATGGACAGGCAGGACTTGCCAATCTTGTACTTGCCCAGCCGCGCAAACAGTGCATCGGCTTCGTCTTGCCGATTGCAGTAATTGCCCATCAGATACAGCGTCAGCGCCGCCTTGCGCGGGCTGAACCCGGCGCGGCACATGGTGCCCGATCGGCCGCTGTCATAGACATAGTCATAGCTGCCGTAGCCGATAATCGACGGCCCCCACATCTTGGGTTCCAGCCCTGTCACCTGGCGGTGAATCGCATCGATGACCGCCGCCTCCTCGCGCCGCCGCGGCTCGGGCACCGCGGCGATGAAGTCGGCGACCGACACCTCGGTCGCTTTGGTCTTCAATTCACTCTTGGTCATTGCGGTCCCTCTTGGCGGGCGATTATCGCCGTTTCGTGCCACCTTTCAGTTCGGCGACGAGCGCCGGAGCGGGCCAGATTTTCTCTAGCCCTTCCTGAATGGCTGCCGTCGATACCGCGACGGTACGGTTCAGCGTGCCGTCATAGCCAAAATTGCCGCCCAGCGAGTGAATATTGCCGTCAAATGCGGTGCCAATCACGCTACCGTCGCGCGCGATCACTGGCGATCCCGAATTGCCGCCGATGATGTCGTTGGTGGTGACAAAGTCATAGACGACATTCTTGCCGATGCGGGACTCGGCCTTCACGAACCCGTCGGCGAGCTTGTAGGGCAGCTGGCCCGTTGCACGGTCGTAAGTGCCGCCCATGACCGTGGTCGACGGCACCGGCTTGCCGCGCTCGGTCCAGCCCTTGACCTGGCCATAGGACAGCCGCAGCGTGAAGGTCGCATCGGGATAGAGCTTGTCGCCATAGGCGGCGAAGCGGGCCTTTGCGAGCCGTGCCTGCGCCGCGGTGACCGGGGCGTCATAGTCGCGGTCGAACGCCGTCTTGATTTCGCGCGAGCGCGGGTCGAGCTTGGCGAAGAAGCGGATCATCGGGTCGTCCGACGCCGCGATGGCCGCAGCGCCGCCTTCCCACAATTGCTTGCGATAGGCGGGGTCGGCAAGCTTGATGCCTGTCACCAGCCGGTCGGCGAGCGCTTCAGGGCTTTCCTTGCCGAGCAGTGCCTGGATGTCCGCATTGTCCGTGCCAAGATATTCGCGCGCCTTGCTCGCCCAGAAACTGACCCCCAGTTCCTCGAGCCAGGGATAGGTCGGCACCGCGTCGGTCAGCCGCTTTTCGGTCAGCGGCAGCGCCGAATCGGTGAAACCGGGCAGGCGTTCGTTGTTGGGCTTGGCGCGCTCGGCCGCAGCGCGGACCAGCGTTTGGGCATATCCCGCCAGCTTCGAATAGGACGCCGGGCCGCGCTCAAGGAACACGCCGTCGAGATAGGTATCGCGGCGCCCCGCCATCGCCGTGTCGATTTCGGTCCACGGATCGCCGATTTCGGCATTACCCTTTGTGCGCGCGCGCAGGTCGGCCTCGTCCGCCGCCATCTTGGCCGTGAAAGCGGGGTCGTTCAGCGCGCGGAACTGGCCCGATTGCGCTTTGAAGCTGTTTTCATAGCCGAACAAAGTGTCACCGCCTTCGCGGGTCTTTTCGGGGCTGCCTTCCATCATGGCGATCAGCCGCCCGCGATATTCGGATGTCAGGATCAAGGTCAGCGGCAGGCGTTCGGCGCGCTGGAATTCGCGCTGCGTTTCGGTCAGTAGGCGCTGGGTCGAACCGGGGTTGCCGACGACAAAGGTGATTTCGCCTTCCTGCGGCGCGCGCGGATTCCATTTCAGGTGGGTCGGCGTCGCCACGGGCTTGCCGTCCTCATAGGCGCGCAGGAACGCGGCATCCATCGCGTAGCGCGGGAAGTTGAAGTTGTCGGGGTCACCGCCGAAAAACGCCGCCTGGAATTCGGGCGCCCACGCGATGCGGACGTCGCTATATTTGCGATATTGATACAGCTTGTATTGGCCGCCGCCGAACAGGGTGACGACCTGGCACCGGGTCTTGGCGCGATCGGTGCAGCCCGTGGCCTCGATTTCGGCAATGCGCGCATCGCGCGCCTTGACCAGTGCCGCGCCGGTTAGCGACCCGATCACGCCCTGAATGTCGCCCGTCACGTCGGTGATCGAAGTGACAACTTCGGCCTGCTGGCCCGGGCATTGCCGTTCGCGCGGCCGGTCGGCGGCGTTGAAGCCCCCCGCGACCAGATCGCTGTCGGAGGTGGACAGATTCTGCAGGCAGCCGATGACGCAATGATGGTTGGTCAGGATCAGTCCCTCGCTCGACACGAAAGAAGCCGAACAGCCGCCGGTCAGGCGCACCGCCGACGCCTGTGTCCGCGCGAGCCACTGCGCGTCGGGCGCCCAGCCATAGGCCTTGCGGATCGCATCGGTAGGGACGCCGTCAAAGGTCCACATGCCCTCTTCGGCAGCGGCGGGGGTGGCGACGGCAATGGCCGCGGCGGCGACAGAAGCGAAAGCAAGGGTCAGGCGCATGAAAATCCTCATCCGTGTGATATGGTATCATTTGATACTAGCGACGGTCGCCTGCGCGGCCAAGGAGAATGTTGTGGTAGCGCATCGCGGTTGCACCGCAGCGGGCAGGCTGCTAGCCGCGCCCGCGTCTGTTCTGTGCCAAAGGTGCCATCATGTCCGAGTCCTTCAAACGCGTCGTCCTCGCCTATTCGGGCGGCCTCGATACCAGCGTCATCCTGAAGTGGCTGCAGGTCACCTATGGCTGCGAAGTGGTGACCTTTACCGCCGACCTCGGGCAGGGCGAGGAACTCGAGCCCGCGCGCGCCAAGGCCGAGCTGATGGGGATCAAGCCCGAACATATCTATATCGACGATTTGAAAGAGGAATTCGTCCGCGACTTCGTCTTCCCGATGATGCGCGCCAATGCGCGCTACGAGGGCGATTACCTGCTCGGCACCTCGATTGCGCGGCCGCTGATTTCGAAGCGCTTGGTTGAGATCGCCAAGGAAACCGGCGCCGATGCCGTGGCGCATGGCGCGACGGGCAAGGGCAATGATCAGGTGCGGTTCGAGCTGTCGGCTTACGCGCTGAACCCCGACATCAAGGTCATCGCGCCATGGCGCGAATGGGATCTGACCAGCCGCACCGCGCTGATTGCGTGGGCCGAACAGCACCAGATCCCGGTGCCTAAGGACAAGCGCGGCGAAAGCCCGTTTTCGACCGACGCCAATCTGCTGCACACCTCGAGCGAAGGCAAGGTGCTCGAAAACCCGTGGGATGAGACCCCGGACTATGTCTATTCGCGCACGGTCAATCCCGAGGACGCGCCCGACACCCCCGAATATATCACGGTCGATTTCGAGCGCGGCGACGGCGTCGCGCTGAACGGGCAGGCGATGTCGCCTGCGACCCTGCTCGCGGCGCTCAACGATCTGGGCCGCAAGCATGGCATCGGCCGTCTCGACCTGGTCGAGAACCGTTTCGTCGGCATGAAATCGCGCGGCATGTACGAGACGCCCGGCGGTGAAATCTATGCTCGCGCCCATCGCGGTATCGAAAGCATCACCCTCGATCGCGGCGCGGCGCATCTGAAAGACGAGCTGATGCCGAAATATGCCGAGCTCATCTACAACGGCTTCTGGTTCGCGCCCGAGCGCGAGATGTTGCAGGCGGCGATCGACCATAGTCAGGAAAAGGTGAGCGGCACCGTCCGGCTCAAGCTCTACAAGGGCAATGCGAACGTCGTCGGCCGCAAGTCGCCGAACAGCCTCTACAGCGAACGCCATGTGACGTTTGAGGATGACGCCGGCGCCTACGACCAGAAGGACGCGGCGGGCTTCATCAAGCTCAACGCGCTGCGCCTGAAGCTGCTGGCGAAACGCGACCGCTGAGCTAACCGTCAGCCGCCGCGATTTGCGGTAGAGGCAAAGAAATCATTGGCTTCCTGCCGGGGTACGCTCCAGAACCCGTGCTACCCGATCCGGTAGCGGGAGGAGTGCGGCGATGCGATTGTTCGATTTTTCGTCATGGCAAAGCATCGGCACCACGCTGCTGGGCCTGGCGCTCTTCACGCTGATCGGGGTCGGCATCCGCCTGATGGTAATGATGACGATCCAGCAACGCCGTGAAAGAATGAACCGTCAGATCAACGAGCGGCTGCGCACGCTGATGGCGGCGTACAAGGTGCTGGGCGGCTCGTTTACCGGCGACCTGACGGTCGATCCGCGGCATTTGCGCGATATTCGAAAGCCAACGTCGGTCGAGGGTGAGACTGCGCCGCCGATCGACTTGTCGGGCGAAAACGCGCGAGAAGAGTCAGGCGACGGCGAATCGGACCGGCCGCGCCGGATCCGCGATGCCGTCGAGGCCGCATTGTCGGACATCATCCTGCTCGGCACCGAAGATCAGGTACGCCTCGCCAGCCGCGCCGCGCGCGAACTGGCCGACGGGCGGCCGGTGCATGTCCATGACCTGGTGATCGCACTACGTGATTTCATTCGTCAGGCGCTCGATCTCGACCCTGTACCCGACGACGTCGTGATCCCGCTGCAAGGTCCGACCCGCCCGTCGAGCGGCGGCGGCAAGGGCGGCGGTTCGGGCCGCGGCGAGGGTCGCGGCGGCGGCGGACGCGGCGGCGGGATGGGCGGCGGCGGCGTGGGCATGGCCGGCGGGCTGGGTGTCGCGGGCGGCGCGACGATTGCGCGCGGTTCTGCTGGCGAGGCGGACGGCGATACTGTTAATGAAACACAACCGAAATGATGGGAATGAAGGGTTAGCATGACAAGCGGACCTGCGCTAAGGCGCGAATCGTGACCGCGACCCGCTTCTTCTCCGACAATGCCGCGACGGTCCATCCGGTGGTGATGGAAGCGCTGGCGGCGGCCAATCATGTCGATACCGCTTATGACGGCGATGCGCTGAGCATGTCGCTCGACGCGACATTTTCCGAGCTGTTCGAGACGACATGCGAAGTGGTGTGGATCCCCACCGGCACCGCCGCGAACAGTATCATTCTCGCCCATTTCGTGCGGCCGTGGCAGGGCATTCTCTGTTACGAGGAAGCGCATATCGAAGTCGATGAATGCGGCGCGCCGACCTTCTATTCGGGCGGCGCCAAACTGATGACGTTGCCGGGGCGCGGCGCAAAGATCGACGCTGAAGCTTTGAAAGCGCGGATCGCCGGGATCCGCCAGGATGTGCATCAGGTGCAGCCCGCTGCGATCAGCATCACCAATGCGACCGAATATGGCCTCGTCTGGCGCGCCGACGAGATTGGCGAGATCAGCCAGATCGCGCGCGCCAATGGCATGAAATTGCATATGGACGGCGCCCGCTTTGCCAACGCGGTGGCTTTCCTCGATTGCGCGCCCGCCGATGTCACCTGGCGCGCCGGGGTCGATGCGCTGTCGTTCGGCTTTACCAAAAATGGCGCCATGATGGCTGAGGCGATCGTTTTTTTCGGTGGCAGCGGCGGGCCGGGGGTGCGCGAACTCAAGAAGCGCGGTGGGCATCTGCTGAGCAAGGGGCGGTTCGTTGCGGCACAGATTCGCGCGATGCTGACGAACGACCTGTGGCTCGACAATGCGCGCGCAGCCAATGCCGGGGCCGCGACGCTGGCGGCGGCGTGCGGCGACCGGCTGATGCACCCGGTCGAGGCGAATGAGCTGTTCGTGCGTCTGACGCCGGAAGAGGCTGCGAAATTGCGCAGCGCGGGGTTCGATTTTTACGATTGGGGCGAAGGCGCCGCGCGACTGGTTGCCAGCTGGGATCAAGACGCCGCCGCAGTCGCGCCGTTCGCCGCCGCGATCGCGGCGCTGTGAGTGCGCCGCCCGGACTGCTGACGCCGCGCGTCCTTTTTCCGTTTCTCTTCGTTACCCTGATCTGGGGATCGACCTGGATCGTCATCACCGGACAACTCGGCGTCGTGCCGCCCAGCTGGTCGGTCGCCTATCGCTTCTTTGTCGGGGCGGCGGCGATGTTCGCCTATGCCATGTGGCGCGGGGAGAGACTGACGCTGTCGGGGGCAGGCTGGGGCTTTGCCGCGCTGCTGGGCTTCGCGCAGTTCGCGTTCAACTTCAACTTCGTCTATCGCGCCGAGCAGCATATCACGTCAGGGCTGGTTGCGGTGCTGTTTGCGCTGCTGATCGTCCCCAATACCTTGCTTGGCCGCGTGTTTCTGAAAACCAAAGTCGAGGGCCGCTTTCTGCTTGGCGCGGGAATCGCCATCGTCGGCGTCGGCATGATGATCCTCCACGAATATCGCGCCGCAAATGTCGGCGCGGGAGAAGTGCTGATCGGCACTGTGTTGACGTTGTGCGGCGTGATGAGCGCGTCGGCGTCTAATGTGATGCAGGGATCGAACGTCGCACGCGCACAGTCGATGGTGGTGATGATCGCGTGGGCGATGCTGTTCGGCGCGCTGGGCGATGCCGTGTTCGCATGGATCACCACGGGTCCGCCGACGATCGAAATGACCCCAAGCTATCTAGGGGGGGTATTCTATCTGGGCGTGATCGCGAGCGCGGTTACCTTCCCGCTCTATTTCAACATCATTCGCGCCGTCGGGCCGGGACAGGCGGCATGGTCAAGCGTGCTGATCCCGATCATCGCGATGGGCTTTTCGACCATCTTCGAAGGGTATCGCTGGGCGCCGCTGTCGATCGCGGGCGGCGCGGTGGCGCTGATCGGGCTCGTGATCGCGGTGGCGAAGCGGCCCGAACGACCGTCGGTCAGCGGCAATATGGTTGCGGTTCCGGTGGAGCGCGAGACATAGGCTCTGCTCAGGTTGTCACCGGTGTGTCGTTTCGATAGGACGGTCGCATGAGACGTCTCGCCACTACGCTCGCCCTTCTTGTCACCCTCCTGTCTGCACCGGCCTTCGCCCAGACGGCCTGCCAGCCCGGTACCTATGCCGCACCTGATGGCGATTTCGTTGTGCTCGTGCCGCTGCCCTCGATCCCCGCTCCGGGACTTCGTTACCTGTTCCGCGATGGTCGCCGCGGCGCGACGTCGGATGCGGGCGCGCCGCTGGCGTGCGGCACCGGCGAGGTGAGCGTCCAGGGCCGGACGTGGAAACCGATTGCGTTTCGCGAAACGCCCGCGACCTTCGACAGCGTCGGATCGAAATTGAGCGGGGTGTTGATTGAACCACCAGGCGTGGCTGATGCCAAGCGCCCGCTCGTGGTGATGGTGCACGGATCGGAGCGCACGTCGCCGATCGGCGGTGTCTATGGCTATGCCATGGCGGCGCAGGGGATTGCGGTCTTCGTCTATGACAAGCGCGGGACCGGCACGTCGGAAGGCGAATATACGCAGAATTTCGAGCTACTTGCCGCCGATGCGGCGCATGCGCTCGATCAGGCGCGGAGCATGATGACCGGGCAGGTGGGCGGCGCCGGGTTCTTCGGCGGCAGCCAGGGCGGCTGGGTCGCGCCGCGCGCTGCGACGTTGACGAAGGCGGATTTTGTCGCGGTCGGTTTCGGCCTTGTCGCATCGCCGATCGAGGAGGATCGCGAGCAGCTGGTGTCGGAAGTGCGGGCGGCGGGGCTGGGCGATGATGCTGTGCAGCTCGTCAACCGGCTGTCGTTGGCGACGAGCAAGTTACTGCTGTCGAATTTCACGGCAGGCTATGAGGAACTGGATGCGGTGCGGCGCGATATGGATGGCAAACCGTGGGCAGCGACGATTGCGGGCGAGCATAGCGGCGCGATGCTGCGCATGTCGAACGACGAACTGCGCCGCGTCGGCCGCGCGCGCTTCGACAATCTGGAACTGATCTGGGACTATGACGCGCTTGCGGCGCTGAAAAAGCTCGATGCGCCGCTACTGTGGGTGCTGGCGGGCGAGGATCGCGAAGCGCCGATTGAAACGACGCGCGGCGCGTTGCTTGGTCTCGCCAAAAACGGCAAGCCGGTCGACGTCTATCTCTTTCCTGACACCGATCACGGCATGTTCGAATATCGCACCAATGCCGACGGGTCGCGCAGCGGTACGCGGATCACCGACGGCTATCTCAAGCTGCTCGGCGACTGGGTCAAAGGCGCAGCGCCCGGTCCCTATGGTCGCGCCGAGCATCTGACGAAAAGTGTCAGCCCGCGCTGATCCGTTCGATGTCGGCGCCGACCGCCTGGAGCTTTTCTTCCAGCCGTTCGTAGCCGCGATCGAGGTGATAGACGCGGTTGACCTCGGTCGTCCCTTGCGCCGCTAACCCGGCAATGATCAGGCTCATCGAGGCGCGGAGGTCGGTCGCCATCACCGGCGCGCCGACGAGGTGATCGACCCCACGCACCACGGCGCTACGGCCGCGCACATCGATGTCGCAGCCCATTCGCGCCAACTCGGGGACGTGCATATAGCGGTTCTCGAAGATCGTTTCGGTGAACAGGCTGGCGCCCTTGCCGAGCGTCGCCATCGCCATGAACTGTGCCTGCATGTCCGTGGCAAAGCCGGGATAAGGTGCGGTCGACAGGGTGACGGGTTCAGCGCGGCCCGACATCGCGACGCGGATGCCGGTCTTGGTCTCCTCGACGGTCGCGCCCGCCTGCCGCAGCGCGCTTAGTGTCGCTTCCATTTCGTCGGCCTTGGCGCCGACCAGCTCGACGTCGCCCTCGGTAATCACTGCGGCACAGGCGTAGCTGCCCGCCTCGATGCGGTCGGCCATCACGCGGTAGGTCGCGCCGTGCAGGCGATCGACGCCTTCGATGGTCAGCGTTTCGGTGCCGATGCCGTCGATATGCGCGCCCATCGCGACCAGGCAGTTGCACAGGTCAACGATCTCGGGCTCGCGCGCCGCATTTTCGAGGACGCAGGTGCCCTTGGCGAGCGATGCGGCCATCAGCGCATTTTCCGTCGCGCCGACCGACACAACCGGGAAAGTGAACTTGCCACCCGCAAGGCGGCCGCCGGGGGCAACGGCCTTCACATAGCCCGAGGTCAGCTCAATCTGGGCGCCAAAGGCTTCGAGCGCTTTGAGATGCAGGTCGATCGGGCGGTTGCCGATCGCGCAGCCGCCGGGCAGCGACACCGTCGCCTCGCCGGCGCGCGCGAGTAGCGGGCCAAGGACGAGGATCGACGCGCGCATCTTGCGGACGATGTCATAGGGCGCGACGGTCGAGGTCAGCGTCGTCGTCCGCGCGGTCATCACGCGGCCGAAATCCTCGGGCCGCGAACCCTCGATCGTCGTCGAGCAACCGAGCTGGTTGAGCAGGTGACCGAAGCCGTCGACATCGGCCAGCCGCGGCAGGTTGCGCAGCGTCAGCGGTTCGTCGGTGAGCAGCGCGCAGGGCAGCAGAGTCAGCGCCGCATTCTTGGCGCCGGAGATGGGGATACGGCCCTTGAGTCGCTGGCCGCCGCGAATGACGATTTGATCCATCGGCTGTCTTTAGCGCACGGGCGCGGGTGCGCAAGCGGGCGTGCCTTTCGCCGTGGCGTTCTGGTCCGAAATGTGAAACTATCCGGCACGATACCCGGATCGCGCACGGGCAGTGCGAACCGAGGCAGCTTTTCACGGGGGAGAAGGTCATGCGGAACAATATCGTCACGATCGTTACGTCAACGGCGTTGATCGCCAGCCAGCTTGCCGTCCCGGCGATGCCGCAATCGACCTATCCATACCCGGGCCCCGGTGGGCCGCAGATCCAGCCGCCGCGACCCGGCGACGGCTACGCGGGAACGCTGCGCTGCGAATCGCGCAATAACAAGACTCAGCGCTGCAATGTCCGGACCAACAACCGCGTCGATCTGCTGCGCGTGATCGGCGGGCGCTGTTCGAAGGGGCGTGACTGGGGGTTTACCGCGAACCAGATCTGGGTGTCGGGCGGCTGCCGCGCCGAATTCGGCTATGGCTACGCCAATAACGGCGGCTATCCGACCCCGCTGCCGCAACCGGTTGATGATTATGCCGGAACCTTGCGCTGCGAATCGCGCGTCAAAGGTTATGAGCAGTGCAACGTCCCGACGAACAATCGCGTCGATCTGGTGCGCAAGCTGGGCGGCAAGTGCAACGCGGGTCGGCAATGGGGCTATACCGCCGACTATATTTGGGTCGACAAAGGCTGCCGCGCCGAATTCGCCTATGGCTATCGCAACGTGCAGCCGACCCGGCCCGATAAGGACAAGGGGCCGAGCACCGGGTTGATCATCGGCGGGGTCGTCGTCGCCGGTGGGTTGCTTGCACTGCTGCTTAGCAAGAAGAAAAAATCGGCTGACGGGGCGGCGGAGGAAAGCGCGACGACGCATCCGCCGCGCGGACCGGCGACGTTGAGCGCGAACTTGAGCAGCTTGCCGAGCGCGGCTCGCCCTTCGGTGCAGAATTGCATGACCGATGCCGCGCGCCAGATCGGGGTGACCGGGGGGACAAAGCTGTCCTATGACAAGCTCGTCTCGCTCGAACAGGGCAATGGTGGCTGGCGGATCCGCGCCGCCATGACCGCGACCTACCCCGACGGCGCCAAGGCGGTCGAAATGTATTGCCGCGCGACGCCGAGCGATATCATCCAGCTGGATTTCTCGTAGCGACGGTTTCGCTCCCTTTTTCTTCGTCATCCCGGCGAAGGCCGGGATCTCCACGCTGCGTCATATCGCGACGGTGAGATCCCGGCCCTCGCCGGGATAACGATGTAAGGGGCTGAATTTACGCCAACAGTGCTTCTTCGACCTGGCCAAGCCGGTCCTTCCCAAAAAACATCGCATCGCCGACAAAGAAGGTCGGGATGCCGAACACCCCGCGCGTCACGGCGGCTTCGGTGTTGGCGACGAGCTTGGCTTTGATTTCGGGTTCCTGCGTCCGCGCCAGCAGCGCGGGGCCGTCGAAGCCGTTCGCCGACAGGAAGCTTGCGATCATTTCGGGATCGTCCATCTTCAGCCCGTCCTCCCACATCGCGCGGTTCACCGCGTCGATGTAATCGTCGAGCACGCCCTCGTCGTCGGCGACGATCGCGCCGCGCATGATGGTCAGCGTGTTGACCGGAAAATGCGGATTGATCCGAAATTTGCTCAGGCCATGTTTTTCGATGAAGCGCTGCATCTCCAGATTTTCATATGCGAGCTTGGCGGGGGCGTCGGCATATTGGATCATCGGCGCCTTGTTGCCGGTGGCCTTGAAGATGCCGCCGAGCAGGCAGGGGGTGATAAGCAGGTCGGCGCCGGTGCGGTCTAACAGTTCGGGCAGCGACTTCATCGCCAGATAAGCGTTGGGACTACCGAAATCGAAGATCAGTTCGAGGGTGTTGGTCACCATTTTTCTCCCCAGGGGCGAAGGTCGAGTTCGTGCGTCCAAGCGCTTTTCGGCTGCTTGTGGAGCATCACGTAATTGGCTGCGATGGCGGCCGGGTTGAGGATCAGATCCTGCGCCTTGGCATTGTCGAAATCGGGATGGCGGCCCTTGATGAAATCGGTGTCGATCGCGCCGTCGATGACGGTGTGCGCGACATGGATGCCCTGCGGTCCCAGTTCGCGCGCCATCGCCTGCGCAAGCATACGGAGCGCGCCCTTGGCGCCCGAGAAGGCGGCGTAGCCCGATCCGCCGCGCAAGCTTGCGGTGGCGCCGGTGAAGATGATCGTGCCGCGGCCGCGCGGGGTCATGCGTTTTGCCGCCTCGCGCCCCATCAGGAAGCCGCCGAGGCAGGCCATTTCCCACACCTTGGTATAAATGCGCACCGTCGTTTCGCTGATCGGGAAATTGACGTTCGCCCCGATATTGAACACCGCGACCTCGACCGGACCGACCTCGGCCTCGACCTGATCGAAGAGCGCGATCATGTCTTCCTCGCTGCGCGCATCGGCCGGGAAGGCGCGGGCGTGATGCCCATCGTCGCGGATCGATTGCGCCAGCGCTTCGAGCTGATCGGCGTTGCGTTCGCGGCGGTTGACGCAGGCGGTCAGGCCTTCGACCGCGAAGGCGCGGGCAATGGCGCCGCCGGTGGCGTCTCCGGCCCCAATAATGACGGCTGCGGGATTGGGCATATGCGACTCTCCTCTTGCGCTCGATAGTAACTATGATAATCATAGTGACAAGAGATTTCTGGCGGCTTGCTTCATTTCTGTTCCCCGGCGAAAGCCGGGGGCCAGAAGGCGAAGGCCGTGGTTTGGTTGCCGCTCTGGACCCCGGCTTTCGCCGGGGAACGGCATAGGAGAACAGTGTTTGCCCAAACGCGCCGATCTATCTGCGACATTCTGCCCGGTTGGGCGATCTGCCGAACTGCTCGGCGATCGCGCGGTGCTGCTCATCCTGCGCGACCTGTTCTTCGGCAATCGGCGGTTCGAGGTCATCGCGGCGAACACCGGGCTCGGTCCGCAGCTCGTGTCGGCGCGGCTCAAGTTGCTCGCGGTCGAGGGCGTGGTCGAGCGTCGCGCCTATCAGGAGCGCCCCGTCCGTTACGAATATTGGCTGACCGCCAAGGGCAAGGATCTGTTCGACGTCCTGTACGCCATGCGCGGCTGGGCCGAGCGCTGGGCGTATCGCGACGGCGAGACCGGCGGCGGACCGGCGATGCGTTATATCCACCGTGCGTGCGGGACCGACGTGGGCACCGCGCGTGTGTGCCCGGGATGCGGCGCGTCGCTGGGCTACGGTGATTTGAAGGGCGAGGCTTCGCCTGCGCTCAAGGCGGAGCAGGCGCGGCGCGCGGGTTAGATTACGCCTTTTCCAGCGTGCATTGCAGCGGGTGCTGGTTCTGCCGCGCGGCGTCCATCACCTGATTGACCTTGGTCTCGGCGACTTCATAGCTGAACACGCCGCACACGCCGACGCCCTGCTGGTGGACGTGCAGCATCACCTGCGTCGCCTGTTCGATGTCCATGTTGAAAAAGCGCTGGAGCACCATCACGACGAATTCCATCGGCGTGTAATCGTCGTTGAGCAGGAGGACCTTGTACATCGACGGCTTTTTCGCCTTGGCGCGGGTGCGCGTGGCGAGGCCCACGCCGGGGGTGCCGGGCGAGCCGTCGTCCTTGTCCGCCATGGCGCGGATAGGGGGGATGATCGAAACGGGAAACATCATGGGCAGGAATATCGCAAGCCGCAGTCGAAGCGCAAGGGGCGTGCGCGCGGTTTTTAACCTCTTGTTCGCCAGCCTAGAACGGCTGGTCTGATCAAAAACAAGAACCGCCCGCTTCATTAAGAAGCGAGCGGTCTTGTGAGTGTCGGCGCAGGCGGGGGGAGGGGGAGTGCCCGCGCCAACGGAAGGTAAAGGTGCCTTAAGCGGCCTTCATCTTCGAAGTGATCACCGAAACGCGGTTCGAGATCGGCGCGAAGCTGTCGTTGGCCATCTTGACGACCAGTTCGCTGGTCTTCGATGTCTGGGCAACGGCGGCGTCAAACGCCTTCTTGCTGTTTTCGGCATAGAGCTTGAAGAATTCGGTCGGCGACTTGACCGAGGTGTAGCCCTTCAGCGCAGCGGTCGTGTCTTCAAAGCTCTTGCGAGCGAAGGTCACGCCTTCCTGGCCCAGAACTTCCATGTTCTTGGCAGCGATCTTGCCGGCTTCGACCATCGCTTCGATGTTCGCCTTGTTGAATTCGACGGCTTCTTCGGCCAGCTTGCTGGTCTTGCTCATCGCTTCCTTGGCCTTTTCGTTGAAGTCGGCGGTCAGGGCTTCGGTGCGGGTTTTCGCTTCGTCGGCGAACTTCTTGACGGTGTCGTTCATGGTCTTGATTCCTTTGCTGACGGCGGCAACCGGCTTCGGTGCGGCCTTGGGGGCAATTTTCTTTACGGTCGCCTTCTTGGGGGCGACCTTTTTGGCAACTGCCTTGGGAGCAGCAGCCTTTTTCGCGGCCGGCTTGGCTTTTGCCTTAACCGGCTTGATCTTGGCGGGGGCCGCAGCCTTCACCACTGCGGGGGCAGCGGCGACGGTTGGGGCAGCCGGAGTCTCCACCGGCTTCGGGGCGGTTTCCAGCGTCGCGGCTTCGAAGGCCTTTTCGGCACTATCCATCTTGGTAGCCATGGGTAAAACTCCTTTTATGTTGCAGTGCACAATATAGGAGTGGTTCAGCGATTTCAAGGGCATTTTTGTGCAGCGCACAAAAAACTTGTCATCACCGCCCGCAGACAGGATATTCGCCGGATATTACCGTTGTTTGACGTAGCGGCCCGGGGCGTCCTCGATCGCCTTTTTGCTTCCTTTTCCGGGGATTCGCTCGCCCTTGACCGCGACCTTTTCGTCATCCTGCGCCGAAATCCAGTCGATCCAGTGCGGCCACCAGCTGCCCTTGGTCTCGCTCGCGCTGGCGATGAATTCGCCGAGGGTCGCGGCTTTGCTGTCGCCGGTCCAATATTGATATTTGCCCGCTGCGGGCGGATTGACGACCCCGGCGATATGGCCCGAACCGGCCAGCAGGAAGGTCTTCGGTCCGGATAGATTGTCCATCAAGCGCCAGACGCTGGCGAGCGGTGCGATATGATCCTCGCGTCCCGCCTGAATGTAAGCAGGGGTCTCGATCTTGCGCAGGTCGATCGGGGTTCCGCACGCCGACAGGCTGTTGGGGATGACCATGCGGTTGTCGCGATAAAGTTCGACCAGATATTGGCGGTGCCATTTCGCGGGCAGGTTGGTGGTGTCGCCGTTCCAATAGAGCAGGTCGAAGGGCGGATAGTCGTTGCCGAGCAGGTAATTGCTGACGACATAATTCCAGATCAGATCGCGCCCGCGCAGGCTGTTGAAGGTCGCGGCCATGTAGCGGCCGTCGAGATAGCCCGGTGCCGACAGCTGTTCGAGCAGCGCCAGATAGCTGTCGTCGACAAACATCTTGAGTTCGCCGGCCTGTTCGAAATCGACCTGCGCGGTAAAGAAGGTGACCGATTTCGCCCGCTCGGCCTCGCCCTCCGCCGCCAGGATCGCGAGCGTCGCGGCGAGGGTGGTACCGGCGACGCAATAGCCGATCGTGTGGACCGCGGGCACGTCGAGCGCCGCGCGCACGGTGTCGATCGCATTGACCTGCGCTGCGATATAATCGTCCCACACCACGTCCTTCATCGACGCGTCAGCCGACTTCCACGACACCATGAACACGCTGAGCCCCTGTTCAACCGCCCAGGCGACGAAGCTTTTCGCGGGGTTGAGGTCGAGGATGTAGAAGCGGTTGATCCACGGCGGGAAGATGAGGAGGGGCACGGCGAGCACCTCCTTGGTCGTCGGCGTATATTGGATCAGCTGGTAAAGATCGGTCTCGTGGATGACCTTGCCGGGGGTGGTCGCGATATTGACCCCGACCTCGAACGCATCGGGATCGACGTGGGAGAGCTGCCCGCGCGACAGGTCGGTCAGCATATGCTGCAAACCTTTGAGCAGGCTTTCGCCGCGCGTTTCGACCGCGCGCTTGATCACTTCGGGGTTGGTCAGCGCCAGGTTGGTTGGCGCCATCGCATCGGCGATGCTTTTCGCGGCAAATTCCATCTTGGCGCGCGCTGCGGGATCTACCCCCTCGAACTGGCGCGTCGTCGTCAGCATCTGTTCGGCGAGCAGGCCGTAGGTCTGGCGGATCATCGCGAACACCGGGTTCGACGCCCAGTCGGGATCGGCAAAGCGGCGGTCTTTGGTCGCGGTGTCCGGCGCGGGCGGGGTCATCGGGTTCAGGGTCGCGAGCGAGGTCCAGAAGGCGACGCCCTGATCCCACATCTTCGACGATTGCTGCGCCCACAGCTGGGTCGCCGGGTTTTCGAGCCATGTCGCGGGATCGAACATCGCCGCGGCGCTGGTCTTGCCATTATTGGCCTGACCCAGTGCATATTCGAGCATCATCTGCTGCGCGCGCCCGATCACGCTCGTCCAATGCTGGATGTCGTCGGGTGACGGCAGGAAGGGGTTGGGAACGTCGGTCGTGTCGCTTTTGTTTGCGTCGCTCATGCTCGTTCCTGCTGGTCAGTGCGGATAGAAGCCTATAACAAGCCGCGGTGCGGCTGGCGAGGCGCCGTTCGCACCTATATCCGATAACGAAAAGGAGTTGTTCTAGTTTCCCATGTCCGAAGATGAATTCTATCGCATCAAGCGCCTGCCGCCCTATGTCATCGCTGAAGTCAATGCGATGCGTGCGGCCGCCCGCGCCGCGGGAGAAGACATCATCGACCTGGGGATGGGCAACCCCGACCTGCCGCCGCCGCAGCATGTGATCGACAAATTGTGCGAAGTGGCGATGAAGCCCGACGCGCATGGTTATTCGCAGTCGAAGGGCATCCCGGGTCTTCGTAAGGCGCAGGCCAATTATTACGCGCGCCGCTTTAACGTCGAACTAGACCCCGAAACTGAAGTCGTGGTGACGATGGGGTCGAAGGAGGGGCTCGCGAGCCTTGCGACCGCGATCACTGGCCCCGGCGACGTCGTGCTGGCGCCCAACCCCAGCTACCCCATTCACACCTTCGGCTTCATCATCGCCGGAGCGACGATCCGCAGCGTTCCAACCACGCCCGACGAGAATTACTGGCGCGCGCTCGACCGCGCGATGGCCTTCACCGTGCCGCGCCCGTCGATTTTGGTGGTCAATTATCCATCGAACCCGACCGCAGAGGCGGTGGACCTTGCTTTCTACGAACGGCTCGTCGCGTGGGCTAAGGAGAACAAGGTCTGGGTGCTGTCCGATCTTGCCTATTCCGAACTCTATTACGACGGCAATCCGACCCCCTCGATCCTGCAGGTGCCGGGCGCGAAGGACGTCGCGGTTGAATTCACCTCGATGTCGAAAACATATTCGATGGCGGGCTGGCGCATGGGCTTTGCCGTCGGCAACAAGCGGCTGATCGCGGCGATGACGCGGGTCAAATCCTATCTCGACTATGGCGCGTTTACGCCGATTCAGGCCGCGGCGTGCGCGGCGCTCAACGGGCCGCAGGACATCGTCCAGAAGAACCGCGAGCTGTATCAGAAGCGCCGCGACGTGATGGTCGAAAGCTTCGGCCGCGCGGGTTGGGACATCCCGAGCCCGAAGGCATCAATGTTCGCTTGGGCGCCATTGCCGCCCGCGCTCAAGGAAATGGGCAGCCTCGAATTCTCGAAGCAGCTCCTCACCCACGCCAAGGTCGCGGTCGCGCCGGGGGTCGGTTATGGAGAGGACGGCGAAGGCTATGTCCGCATCGCGATGGTCGAGAATGAGCAGCGCATCCGGCAGGCGGCGCGCAACGTCCGCAAATTCCTGTCGATGCACGGCATCAACACGCCGTCGATCGCGGCGGGCGGCGAGGGATGAGTGCGACCGGCTCGGCGATAATCGCCGAGACGATCCAGCTGTCGGTCACGCCGGTGTTCCTGCTCGTCGCGACGGGCAGCCTGCTCAACGTCTTCACCGGGCGGCTGGCGCGCGTCATCGACCGGTCGCGCGTCCTGATGGAACGCTGGGCCGAGACCGAGGGGCAGGACCATGAGCGCATCGTCGCCGAATTGCGCGTGGTCGATCGCCGCATTGACGTGATCAACAATTCGATTGCCGCGGCGGTCGCGTGCGGCATCGTCGTGTGTTTCCTGGTCGCGCTGCTGTTTGCGCAGGCTTTTGCCGGGTTCAATCTGGGTCTGGCGGCGGCGTGGGTCTTTGCGCTGGCGATGCTGCTGTTGCTGGTGTCGCTGGTGCTGTTCCTGATTGAGGTGCGGCTGGCGATCCGCACCATCCATGTGCCGATGGAGTTGCTCGAATTGGAAGAAATGGGCTGGCAGCGGCGGCGGGATAAACGGTGAAGCGATCCTCCCTGTCGCGCAGCGATGGGGAGGGGGACCGCTCGCGAAGCGAGTGGTGGAGGGGCCGCGGCGGCAGCGCCAAAGCCCCTCCGTCAGCGCTTCGCGCTGCCACCTCCCCATGGCTGCGCGACGGGTAGGATTTTAGGGAGCTAGGCCCACCCGATACGTCGGCGCCACCCGCTTCCCGCTCGCTTGCTCATACGCATAACCCGCTGCCAAAACCTCAGCATCGGCCCATTTTCCGCCGATAAACGACACCCCGATCGGCAGCCCTTGCACCGCGCCCATCGGAACGGTCAGATGCGGATAGCCGGCGACCGCGGGCAGCTGGCTAACGCTGGGGCCGGTATAATGGTCGCCGTTGACCAAGTCGCTCGTCCAGGCGGGGCCGTTGGTCACCCCGACGAGCAAGCTGACGTCATGCTCTTTCATCAGCCGGTCGATGCCTTCGGCCCCCGCAAGCCGCGCCGCCTTGTCGCGCGCCGTCACATAGGCGGGGCTATCTAGGCCACCTTTGCTCTCTGCCAGTTCGAACAGCGACTGGTCGAACCATTTGAGCTCGGCGGGGTTCGCCTTGTTGAACGCAATCAGGTCGGCGAGCGTCTTCGGGCCCTCCTTGGCGGGCAGTCCCGCAAAATAGGTCGCCATGTCGGCCTTGAGTTCGGTCATCAGCACTTCAAACTCGGCCGCGCCCAGGTCTTCCAAGCCTTTACGGCTGTCGGCGATCTCGACCACCCTCGCGCCCAGGTCGGTCATCTGTTTCAGTGCGGTATCGAACAGCGCGGCGATGTCGGCGCGGTCACCGATGCGATCGCGCAGCACCCCGATCCGCTTGCCCTTCAGCGCGGCAGGCGACAGCCCGGCGGTGTAATCAGCTTTGCGCGCGTCGGCCTCGGTGGTCGCCGGATCGGCGGGGTCGCTGCCCGCGATCACCGTCATTACGGCGGCAGCGTCGCGCACGGTGAGCGTCATCGGTCCCGCCGTGTCCTGGCTATGACTGATCGGCACGATATGGGTTCGGCTGACCAGCCCGACGGTGGGCTTGAAGCCAACGATGCCGTTGACCCCGGCGGGGCAGGTAATCGATCCGTCGGTCTCGGTCCCGATCGTGATCGGCGCCAGGCTCGCTGCGGTGGCGGCGCCGCTGCCCGCCGACGAACCGCAGGTGTTACGATCCAGCGCGTGCGGGTTCTTCGTCAGCCCGCCGATCGCGCTCCATCCGCTGGTCGAATTGTTCGAGCGAATGTTCGCCCATTCGCTGAGGTTGGTCTTGCCGAGGATGATGGCACCGGCATCGCGCAACCGCGCCACCAGCGGCGCGTCGCGGTCCGTGACATTGTCCTTCAGTGCGAGCGATCCGGCGGTCGTCGGCACTGGCCCTTTGGCCTCGATATTGTCCTTGATCAGGATCGGGATGCCGTGGAGCGGACCGCGCGGCTTGCCCGCGCGGCGTTCTTCGGAGAGCCGCCTTGCCTCACCCGGTGCGCCGGGAAAGGTCGCGATGACGGCGCCGAGTTTCGGGCCATGGTCGTCGATCTTCGATATGCGATCGAGATAGAGAGTGATCAGCAATTCCTCATGCATCGAACCGCTCGCCAATTCGGCGTGCAACGTCGCAGCATCCTTGCCCTCGACCGGCGGCAGTGGTGGCGGCATGGCCAGCGCGGGGGCGATCACGAGCAGGGCGGTCGCGGCGAGCAGCGAAATTTTTTGCATGGGCAACACGCTGCCAGCCGTAGCGGCAATTGCAAGCAGCGATTTTCCGGATGCCGCAATGGCGTTGACACCGATCCCCCCGGTCTGCTCCCATGAGCGCGGGAGAATGATATGAACGACAAGCCTGCCCTTGCCACGGGTATCGCCGCGCCATCCGTAGATGGTGTTTCCGCGCAGACGCGGACGATGCTGTGGATCCTGCTGATCGTCTATATCTTCAATTTCCTCGACCGGCAGATCGTCAACATTCTGGCCGAGCCGATAAAGGCCGATCTTGGGCTTTCGGACACCCAGCTCGGGCTGCTGGCGGGGCCGGCGTTTGCGGTCTTTTATGCGCTGCTTGGCATCCCCATCGCGCGCTATGCCGACAAGGACGGCACCAACCGCGTCCGGCTGATCGCCATTTCGCTGGCGATCTGGTCGGCGATGACCGCGGTGTGCGGGCTGGCGCAGAATTTCGTTCAGCTGTTGCTCGCGCGCGTCGGGGTCGGAGTTGGTGAGGCGGGCTGCACGCCCGCGGCGCACTCACTGATTTCGGATAGCGTCCCGGCGGAAAAGCGGTCGTCGGCGATTGCTTTCTACGGCCTCGGGGTGCCGATCGGCTCGCTCCTCGGCCTGATAATCGGAGGCGTGGTCAATGACCTTTATGGCTGGCGCGTTGCCCTGATGATGGTCGGCGCGCCAGGAATCCTGCTCGCGCTCGTCGTGCTGTTTGTGATGCGCGAGCCGCGCCACAGCCGGACGGCCGAAGCGGTAGCAACTGCGCGCGCGGTCGTGCCGCTATCGACCGGCGAGGCGCTGCGCGAAATTTTCAGCTCGCGCGCTTTCATCTATATCCTGATTGCGGCCTCGGTCGTTGCCGTACTGGGTTACGGCAAGGCGCTATGGACGATCAGCTTTTTCATCCGCAGCCACGGGCTATCGACGACCGAAGCCGGGCTGTCGATGGCGGTTGTGCTCGGGCTGGCGGGGGCTTTCGGTACTTGGCTCGGCGGCAAGATGGCCGACAAATATGGCCCGCGCGACAAGAAGCATCTGCTGACTTTTCCCGCTTACGGGATGGCGATCGCGGCGCCGATCCTGTTCCTTGGCTATTACATGGAGGATTGGCGCGTAGCGGTCGCAATGCTGATCATTCCGACGATCCTCAATTCGGCCTATTACGGCCCCGCCTATGGCTGTGTGCAGGGGCTGGTCCAGCCCCGTGCGCGCGCGGTCGCCGCGTCGATCATGTTGTTCGGGCAGAATTTGATCGGGCTGGGCCTCGGGCCGTTCCTGTTTGGGGTGTTGTCCGATGCGCTGCAACCAGTGGCTGGTCAGGAGAGTGTGCGCTGGGTGCTGTATGGCGCGGCGTGGCTGGGGCTGATCCCGGCGTTCTTCTTCTGGCGCGCGAGCCTGCGGCTGAAGGCCGAGTTGAAGTCGGGCTAACTCTCCCGCCGTCATTGCGAGCGAAGCGAAGCAATCTCCAGCCATCGTCGATCCATGCCGACGGCTGGAGATTGCTTCGTCGCCTTCGGCTCCTCGCAATGACGGGACTCTAGTAGGGGGGGTCTTGTTTTGCGCGCTGCGCTTTCGCAGCGTCGATCCACCAATTGAGGTCGTCGGCGAAGCGTGGGAAGCCCTTGACCAACCGCGCGCCATCGTCGCCCGCTGGCTGACCGTCGGCGTCGAACGCACCGCCGATCCGCCCGACCGGCAGGATCGAAGACGTGACCGCCATCCCCATTTCGCCGAGCGTATCGCGCCACCCCATCATCGCGCGCACCCCCGACCACGGTCCCGCCGAGTAACAGGCGATGGCGGCAGGTCGCCAGAACCATTCCTCGAGAAAATGATCGGTCAGGTTCTTCAGCCCCGGCTGCGGTCCCCAATTATATTCGCCGGTAACGAATAGAAAGCCGTCGGCGGCGCGGATCTTGGTGGCGAGTTCGGCCATTGCTGGCGGCGCCTCGCCCTTTGGATATTCTTTGAACATGCGGTCGAGCATTGGCAGGTTGACCGCCTTCGCATCGATCAGCTCGGCGCTGTCGCCGCGCTCGGTGACCGCGTCGACCAACCAATGCGCAAGCTTGATGCCCTGCCGGTCGCGCCGGTAGCTGCCGTAGAAGACTAGGATGTGGCGGGTCATGGTGCGATGGTGGCACGGCTTGCGCCGCAACGGAAGTCCCCTAAGCTGGCGGTGACCAAGGGTGGGGGAGAAAATGATGCGCGTTTATCGCACGCCGGACGATCGTTTTGCGGATTTGCCGGACTGGCCGTATGCGCCAAACTATGCCGAGATCGCCGACGGTCTGCGCGTCCATTATGTCGACGAGGGCGTGCGCGATGCGCAGCCGGTGCTGATGCTCCACGGCGAGCCGACCTGGGCCTATCTCTATCGCCATATGATCGGTCCGGCGGTCGATGCGGGGTTTCGCGTCGTCGCGCCCGATCTGATCGGCTTCGGTCGCTCGGACAAGCCGCTTGACCGCGCAGCGTACAGTTATGCGGCGCAGGTCGCGTGGATGCGGCAGTGGATCGAGGCGCTCGACCTCAAAAACATCATCCTCGCCTGTCAGGATTGGGGTTCGTTGATTGGCCTGCGGCTGGTTGCCGAAATGCCCGAACGCTTCGCGGGGGTCGCGCTGTCGAACGGGGGATTGCCCGAGGGCCAGTCCGCGCCGCGCGCCTTTGCCATCTGGCGCGCCTTTTCGCGCTACAGCCCGGTGTTCCCGATTGGTAAGATCATCAATGCAGGCGCGAAGCGGGAGTTGAGCGCCGCCGAGATCGCCGCTTACGACGCGCCGTTCCCGACCCGCGCGTCGAAGGTCGCAGCGCGGGTCTTCCCGTCGTTTGTACCGCTGGGCGACAATGTCACGGTGCCCGATCAAAAGCGCGCTTGGGCAGCGCTGGAGGCATTCGACAAGCCGTTTCTGTGCTGTTTTTCCGATGGCGATCCGATCACGCGCGGCGGCGATTCCTTGTTTACCGGACGCGTGCCGGGCGCGGCGCGGGTGACGCACCGAACCTTGCGCGGCGGGCACTTCATTCAGGAAGACGACCCGGTCGGTTTCGTTGCGGCGATCCGCGACGTAGCGGTGGCAGGCAAATAATCCTCCCTGTGGCGTAGCGATGGGGAGGGGGACCATCCGAAGGATGGTGGAGGGGCTTTGCGACGGCAGCGCCAAAGCCCCTCCGTCAGCGCTTCGCGCTGCCACCTCCCCATGGCTTCGCCACAGGGAGGATCCATTCAGTCGCTGAACGGGTCGCGGATCAGGATCGTGTCTTCGCGCTCGGGGCTGGTTGATACCAGCGCGATCGGGGTTTCGATCAGTTCCTGGACACGCTGGATATATTTGATCGCCTGTGCGGGCAGGTCGGCATAGCTGCGCGCGCCCGCGGTCGTTTCTTGCCAGCCGTCCATTTCCTCGTAGATCGGCTCGACCTCGGCCTGATCGGCCGAATGGGCGGGGAAATAGTCGAGGATCTTGCCGCGCAGCCGGTAACCGGTGCAGATGCGGATCGTGTCGAAACCGTCGAGGACGTCGAGCTTGGTCAGCGCGATGCCGGTGACGCCCGATACCGCGCAGCTTTGCCGCACGAGCACCGCGTCGAACCAGCCGCAGCGGCGCTTGCGCCCGGTGACGGTGCCGAATTCATGCCCGCGCTCGCCGAGCTTTTGGCCGATCGCATCCTCCAGCTCGGTCGGGAAGGGGCCGCTGCCGACGCGCGTCGTGTACGCCTTGGCGATACCGAGCACGAAGCCGACCGCGCCGGGGCCGAGGCCCGATCCGCTCGCGGCGGTGCCGCTGACGGTGTTCGAGCTGGTGACGAAGGGATAGGTGCCGTGATCGACGTCAAGCAGCACGCCCTGCGCGCCCTCGAACAGGATGCGCGCGCCGGCCTTGCGGACCTTCTTCAGGCGCTTCCACACCGGCTGGGCATATTCGAGGACATAGTCGGCGATTTCGGTCAGGTCGGTGATCAGGCGCTCGCGGTCGATCGGCGGTTCGCCAAACCCGGCGCGCAGCGCATCATGATGCGCAGTGAGGCGGTCGAGCTGCGGTTCGAGCTTGTCGAGATGCGCAAGGTCGCAGACGCGCAGCGCACGGCGCCCGACCTTGTCTTCATAGGCGGGGCCGATGCCGCGCCCGGTGGTACCGATCTTGCCCGCGCCCGCCGCGGTCTCGCGCAGCGCGTCGAGGTCGCGGTGAAACGGCAGGATCAGCGCACAATTGTCGGCGATCGCGAAATTCTCGGCATTGATGACGACGCCCTGGCCGCGCAGCTTGGTGATCTCGTCGCGCAGCGCCCAAGGATCGAGCACGACGCCGTTGCCGATGATCGACAGCGTCCCGGTCACGATGCCCGACGGGAGCAGCGACAGCTTATAGACCTGTTCGCCGACAACCAGCGTATGACCGGCATTATGGCCGCCCTGAAAGCGCACCACGGCGTCGGCGCGGCTGGCGAGCCAGTCGACAATCTTGCCCTTGCCCTCGTCGCCCCATTGCGACCCGATGACGGTAACATTTGCCATGATGCTGTCCTGCTGAACGAGGTCATTTGACCCGGCGCGGCCTTAGCGGATTTGGGCGGCGAGGCAAGCACGCTGGGATGAATTTGCGACATTTGGGTTGGACAAGGAGTGCGCGCCGGGGGGCGATGGAGGTGTTGAAATGAGCAAGCGATACTGGATCGGCCTGTTGGCCGCGACCGCGGTGGTGGCCAGCGGTATGCCCGCAAGCGATGCGCGCGAGAAGCTGCGCGACCGCTTGCGCGAGCGGATGGTCGAGCGCATGGGCGCCGAGGACGGCGTCAAGGTTCCGGGCAGCGAGACGATCGCCTATGGCAGCGACCCGCTCCAGGTGCTCGATATCTGGCGCGCCAAGGGTGCCAAGGGACCAGTGCCGCTGATCGTCTATGTCCACGGCGGCGGGTGGAAGCGCGGCAGCAAGGACAATGCGACCGGGCGCTTCAAACCGGTGCATTATCCGGGGCAGGGCTATGCTTTTGCCTCGATCAACTATCGCCTCGTGCCCACGGCGACGGTCGAGCAGCAGGCGGCGGACGTCGCGAGCGCGGTTAAAGCCTTGGTCGATCGCGCCAGCGCGCTGGGCATCGACCGGCGACGTATCGTGTTGATGGGGCATAGCGCGGGCGCGCATCTGGTCGCGCTGGTCGGGACCGACGAGCGCTATCTGAAGGGCGCGGGTCTGTCCTTCGCCGACATCGCAGGGGTGATTCCCAACGACGGCGCGGCTTATGATGTCCCGGCGCAGATGAAGGACGGCCCGCCGATCATGCAAAAGACCTATGCGCAGGCATTCGGCACCGATCCCGCGCGGCAAAAGGCGTTGTCGCCGACCGCACACGCAGCAGCACCCAACGCGCCCGACTTTCTGCTGCTCTACGTCCAACGCCCCGATGGGGTGCGACAGGCGAAGGATTTGGGCAGCGCGCTGGTCGCGGGTGGCAGTCGGGTCGAACATGGCAGCTTCCCCGGTGAGGGGCTGAAGGGCCATGCCGAGATCAACCGTAGCCTGGGCGATCCGGCCTATGCGGCGACCGCGACAGTCGATGCGTGGTTGAAGCAGGTGTTCGGGCGGTAGAATTTCGTCATTGCGAGCGTAGCGAAGCAATCCAGAGCGGGGTAAGGACGCGCTGGATTGCTTCGCTACGCTCGCAATGACGGCTGAAGAGTGAGGATACGCAGCTATGATAAACCCCGAAGCCCCCTATCACGCCCATATCTACTACGACCCCGCCGAGCGCCCCGCTGCGGCGGCGCTGCGGGACGCTTTCGGGCAGAATCCTGCGATCCTGTTCGTCGGGGCGATGACCGATGGGGCGGCAGGGCCGCATCCGATTGCGCAATATGAGGTGCATTTTCTGGCGCGCTCGCAGGCCGCGGTGGTTGCGGCGATTGAAGCGACGGGTTTGCGCGCGTTGGTGCATCCGTTGACCGATGACGATTTGGCCGACCACACGACGCTGGCGCTCTGGATTGGGAAGCCGGTCGAGCTTGATGTGACGGTACTCGATCCTCCGGGCGTCAATCAGGGCGTGCCGCGGTTCGGGATTTCGGATTTTTAGCTTGGGCTTTTAAACCCCGTTCGTATCGAGCGAAGTCGAGATACGTTGGGGCTGTCTATGCGGTTGCGTGTCTCGACTTCGCTCGACACGAACGGATTTTGGGCGAGGGCTCAGACCGCAACGGGTCCATCGGCACCAAGCCGCCACCCACAACCCAGCGCCTGCGCATCGTCGGTATCTGACAGTGCCGCGACCGTCTGCCAGTCATCGGCGCGCAAGCTCGCCGCCAGCGCCGGATCGTGACCCAGCGGCAGGAAGATGCGGCGGTCGCGGTCATCTTCGGCGCCGAGCCCGGCGTCGATCAACGGATCGGGATAAAGCGAGAAGCCGACCGCGGCCTCTTCCTGTTCGCCGACCGGGATCGCATAGCCGCCACCGCGGCCGACAGCGTCGCCCTGGCCGGGAACGAAGATTTGGAAACCAAACCAGCTCTGATAGGCAAAGCCATGGCGCTCGGTCGGGTCGAGGGTCAGCGTCACGCGGTCGCGCACCGGCGCCGCAATCGCTTCGATCGCGTCGATGCGCGCGCTGAGCACTCCCGATGTGTCGAAGGCGCGAAGGTCGGCGAGTGCCTGGTCGAAGGGGCCGGTGGCGCGGAGCAGCGGCAGATAGGCTGCGGCCCCGATCCGGGTGAGCGCCCCGGCGTCCTTTGCGTCGAGCTCGTCGCGCAGCTGCTGGATGTCGGTCTCGATGGGCAGCGGGCCGTTCGCGAGCAGATCGACGACGTCGGGAAGGGTGAAATCGATCGTTACGGGGCCGATGCCCGCGGCTTCGAGCGCGTCGATCGCGACGCCGACGATCTCGCGCGCCGCGGCGACGCTGTCGCTGCCGATCAGTTCGGCGCCGACCTGAAGCATCTCGCGCGCCGGGCGTAGCTGGCTGGCGCGCAGTTTGACGACCTGTCCAGCGTAGCAAAGACGCAGCGGGCGCGGCGTCTTTGCGAGCAGCGAAGTCGCGATACGGCCGACCTGCCGCGTGATGTCGGGACGCAGTGCCAGGGTGCGCTGCGATACCGGATCGGTGAAACGCAGCAGGTCACGGGTAGTGCGATCATCATCGCCGCCCAGCGTCTCGCGAAACTCGGCGAGCGGGGGAGACACGCGGCCATAACCATGCGCGCGCATCGCATCGACGAGCGCGCGGGTGACGCGCGACGCAGCCTCCGCCTGTTGGGGGAGGCGATCGCGCAAACCTTCGGGCAGCAGGGCAGGGGCCTTGATCATGCGTGCGCTCCTAGCCCGTCGCTTAGGCTTGTGAAAGCCCCTCCCCTTCAGGGGAGGGGTTGGGGTGGGGTCCATCGGCGTTGCGAGAGGTCGATAGACCCCACCTGCTGCAATTAAGCCAGCAAGCTGGCAAGTCTCGCTGCCCTCCCCTGAAGGGGAGGGCGTAGCTGCGTCAGAACTTCAAACCCTTCACTGTCTTCACGCCGGGCAGCTGGCAGAGCTGCCACAAGAGCGGCTCGGGCATCGGCGAGTCGAGGCTGAGCAGCAGAACGGCTTCGCCGCCCGCAGCACGGCGGCCGAGGTGGAAGGTGCCGATGTTCAGCCCGGCTTCGCCAAGCGCGGTGCCGATGCGACCGATGAAGCCCGGCGCGTCCTCGTTGACGATGTAGAGCATGTGGCCGTCAAGATCGGCCTCGACCTTGATCCCGAACATTTCGACGAGGCGCGGGTCGCCGTTGCTGAACAGCGTGCCCGCGACCGAGCGGTCGCCCTGTTCGGTCGCCACGGTGACGCGGACGAGCGTGTGGTAATCGCCGTCGCGGTCGTGGCGCACTTCGCGGACATCGAGCCCGCGTTCGCGCGCCAGATGCGGGGCGTTGACCATGTTCACGCTGTCCGAATAGCGGCGCATCAGGCCGGTCAGCACCGCAGCGGTGATCGGCTTGAGGTTGAGCTCGGCGGCCGCACCCTCGACCTCGACCGAGATCGTCGTGAGATTGTCGTGCGCAAGCTGGCCGACGAGGCTGCCGAGCTTTTCGGCGAGGCTCATATAGGGGCGCAGTTTCGGGGCTTCCTCGGCCGACAGGCTTGGGACGTTGAGCGCGTTGGTGATGCCGCCGGTGAGCAGATAGTCGCTGATCTGCTCGGCAACCTGAATGGCGACATTGACCTGCGCCTCGTCGGTCGAAGCGCCCAAATGCGGGGTGCAGATGAAGTTCGGGGCGCTGAACAGCGGATGGTCGGCGGCCGGGGGTTCCTGCGCAAACACGTCGAGCGCCGCGCCCGCGACATGACCGCTTTCCAGCGCGTCCTTCAACGCCGCTTCGTCGATCAGTCCCCCGCGCGCGCAGTTGATGATCCGCACGCCCTTTTTCGCCTTGGCGATATTCTCGGCCGACAGGATGTTGCGCGTCTGGTCGGTCAGCGGCGTGTGCAGCGTGATGAAATCGGCCCTGGCGAGCAGGGTGTCGAGATCGGCCTTTTCGACGCCGAGCTCGATCGCGCGCTCGGGGGTCAGGAAGGGGTCGAACGCGACGACCTTCATGCGCAGCCCAAGTGCGCGTTCGGCGACGATGCTGCCGATATTGCCGCAGCCGATCAGGCCGAGCGTTTTCGAGGTCAGCTCGACCCCCATGAAATCATTCTTCGGCCATTTGCCCGCCTGCGTTCCGGCGTTGGCTTCGGGGATCTGGCGCGCGAGGGCGAACATCATCGCGATGGCATGTTCGGCGGTGGTGATGCTGTTGCCGAAGGGGGTGTTCATCACGATGACACCCTTTTTCGACGCCTCGGGAATGTCGACGTTGTCGACACCGATCCCGGCGCGGCCGACGACTTTCAGGTTGGTCGCGGCGGCGAGGACGTCGGCGGTGACCTTGGTGGCTGAACGGATCGCGAGGCCGTCATAGTCGCCGATCATCGCGATCAGCTCGTCCTTGGTCTTGCCGGTGATGACGTCGACGTCGATGCCGCGCTCCTTGAAGATCGCAGCGGCTTTCGGGTCCATTTTGTCGCTGATGAGGACTTTGGGTTGGGTCATGTCATTTTCTCCGTCATCCCAGCGAAAGCTGGGATCGTTGGGAATAGGGATGATCGATAGCGGTCCCAGCTTTCGCTGGGACGACGTCAGGCGTTCAGCGAGGCGTAAGCCCAGTCGAGCCACGGGCCGAGCGCTTCGATGTCGGCGGCGTCGACGGTCGCGCCGCACCAGATGCGCAGACCCGGGGGCGCGTCGCGATAGCCCGCGATGTCATAGGCCGCGCCTTCGTTGTCGAGCAGCCCCGCGAATTTCTTGATGAAATCCTCGTCGGCGCCGGCCACCGACAGGCAGACCGAGGTCTTTGAGCGGCTGGCGGGATCGGCGGCGAGATGGCTCAGCCAGTCGCGGTCTTCGACGATCTTGTCGAGCGCCGCGGCGTTCGCATCGCTGCGCGCTTTCAGGCCGTCGAGGCCGCCAAGCGACTTCGCCCATTCTAGCGCGAAGATCGCATCCTCGACCGCGAGCATCGACGGGGTGTTGATCGTCTCGCCCTTGAACACGCCTTCGGCCAGCGCGCCCTTCGACACGAGGCGGAACACTTTCGGCAGCGGCCAGGCGGGGGTGTAGGTTTTGAGGCGTTCGACGGCGCGGGGGCCGAGGATCAGCACGCCATGACCGCCTTCACCGCCGAGCACTTTCTGCCAGCTGAAGGTGGCGACGTCGATCTTGTCCCACGGCAGGTCGTAGGCGAACACCGCGCTGGTGGCGTCGGCGAAGGACAGGCCTTCACGGTCTGCAGCGATCCAGTTGCCATCGGGGACGCGCACACCGCTGGTGGTGCCGTTCCAGGTGAAGAGAACATCGTTCGACCAGTCGACCTGGGCCAAATCGGGGAGCTGGCCGTAGTCGGCACGGATGATGGTCGGGTCGAGCTTCAGCTGCTTAGCCGCGTCCGTGACCCAGCCCTCACCGAAGCTCTCCCATGCGAGCGTCGTGACGGGGCGAGCGCCGAGCATCGTCCACATCGCCATCTCGAAGGCCCCGGTGTCGGAGCCCGGGACGATGCCAATGCGATGGGTGTCTGGCAGTTGCAGCATCTCGCGCATCAGGTCGATGCAGGTGGCGAGGCGCGTCTTGCCGATCTTCGCACGATGCGAGCGGCCGAGCGATTCGGTATCGATTTTGGAGGCATCCCATCCGGGCGGCTTTGCGCAGGGGCCGGAGGAGAAATAGGGGCGCGCAGGGCGCAATTCAGGCGTCGGCACTTCAGTCATTTTAGTCTCTCCTTGCAGAGAGCTCGCGCGGCGTTGGGACCGCGTGGCCCGGCGCTGCGTTTAGGGCGGGGGCGCGGGCTGTCAAACAAAATGCGTGGGCCGCGCGAAATTTCCGGTGAGCCGAAAGAAATCTAAAGAGCTTGTTAACCATCTTGTCGGTATTTTGACGCCATGCCGATCCCGACCGTCTTGCAGCCCCGGATCCTGATCGCCGCGACCGCAGCGTTGGCGCTGTCGGCGTGTTTTGGCAGCCCCGACGTCATGAAGCGCGGCGATCCAAAGCGTCCCATAGCCAGTGCGCCGAAGCGTCCGCAAGTTGCGCCGACGCCGTCCTTCACCAGCGCCGAAGCGCAGCAATGCGCGTTCGAACTGAAGCAGGCCGGAGTGCGCTTTACCCCGCTGCCCAATCAGGATCATGGCGGCGGTTGCAGTTCGATCGACTCGGTCAAGCTGCTCGACATCGGCACCCCGACGACCAATCTTGGCGCGATGACCTGTCCGCTGGCGAAGAGTTTTGCCGGCTGGGCGCAATTTGCGGTGAAGCCCGCGGCGCGGAAATATTTCGGGCAGGACGTCGTCAAGATCGAGACCTTTGGCACCTATAGCTGCCGCAACATCTATGGCGGTCGCTCGGGTCGCCTGTCGCAGCATGCCTATTCGAACGCGGTCGACGTCTCGGGCTTCGTGCTGGCCGACGGACGGCGGATCATGCTCGACGGCGGATGGACAGGTGACAAGGCATCGCAGGATTTCCTGCGCGCACTGCACAAATCGGGCTGCCGCCGGTTTGGCACCGTGCTGGGACCGGACTATAACGCCGCCCACTATAATCATTTCCATTTCGACATGAGCGGCAACGGATATTGCCGTTAAATTCCTTCTCCCTTGATGGGAGAAGGATACGAAGCCTTGCGCCTTTGGCGCTAGGCGAAGTTGGATGAGGGTGATGGTGCGTCCATCCTCCATCGCTTCAGGCCGAGAGCGCACCCCCACCGCTGCGACTAGCGAACAAGTTCGCAAGTCTCGCTGCCTCCCCCATCAAGGGGGCGGGATGCTCGGCCCGACTTGGCAAATTCACACTGAGCGGCTAGCCGCTATTCAATGACAGAAGATAAACAACCCCATCGTTCGCGTTTCCACAAAGCCAAGGATGACGCAAAATTCGCCAAGCAGGCGACATCCACCCCCCAGACCGCGAGCGCCGCTTACAAGCTGGCGTTTCAGGACAATGATTTCCTGCTGCGCGAAGATTTGCGCCCGGTGCGCTTCCAGCTGGAACTGCTCAAGCCCGAATTGCTGCTCGACGAGGCGAAGATCGAATCGATGCTCGTCATCTATGGCTCGGCGCGCATTCCCGAACCCGCAGAGGCCGATGCGCTCGAAGCCGCGGCGACCGATGACGTGCAGCGCAACATCGCGCGCCGCCTGAAAGTCAAGGCGAAATATTATGAAGAGGCGCGCAAGCTGGCGCGGCTGGCGAGCCAGGTGCCGCCCGACGAAAACGGCTGCCGCCATTTCGTCGTCTGCTCGGGCGGTGGGCCGTCGATCATGGAAGCGGCGAATCGCGGCGCCGACGACGTCGGCAAGGAATCGGTCGGGCTGAACATCGTGCTGCCGCACGAACAGGCGCCGAACCGCTTTGTGACCCCGTCTTTAAGTTTTCAGTTTCACTATTTTGCGCTGCGCAAGATGCACTTCCTTCTCCGCGCGCGCGCGGTGTGCGTGTTCCCGGGCGGGTTCGGCACGTTCGACGAGATGTTCGAGCTGCTGACCTTGATCCAGACCGGCAAGATCAAGCCGATCCCGATCGTGCTGTTTGGCAGGGAGTTCTGGGAACGCGTCGTCAATTTCGAGGCGCTGGTCGAAGAGGGCGTGGTGAGCGCGCGCGACCTGGGGCTGTTCAAATTTGTCGAGACTGCCGAAGAGGCGTGGCAGATCGTGCAGGATTTCTACGCGAATATCGAGGAGTAAGGGTGATCCGCCTTTTGATCCTCCCTGTCGCGCAGCGATGGGGAGGGGGAGTGCAGGGTTGGATTGCCCCCGGCAATCCAAGTCCAGTCCGGGGGACTGGACGACCCGGCACTCTTGCGAAGCAAGTGGTGGAGGGGCGCCTCAACGCTAGCGCAATGGCCCCTCCGTCAGCGGCTACGCCGCTGCCACCTCCCCATGGCTTCGCCACAGGGAGGATCAATTATTTCGACTGCGCGTCCAGATACAGGATCAACGCCTTGCGATCCGCCGCGTCGATCACCCCGGCAAAGGCCATCCGCGTTCCGGGCACTGCCTTCATCGGCGCTTCGAGATAGGTGTCGAGCGCGGCTTCGTCCCAGACCCCGCCTTTGGCCTTCATCGCGCTTGAATAGGAAAAATCGGGCTTTGCGGCGACCGCCGCGCCGACGACGCCATGCAGGTTGGGACCGATGCCGTTGCGGCCGCCCTTGTCGACCGTGTGACAGGCGACGCAGCGCTTGAACACCTGCTCGCCCATCGCCGCGGTCGGCTCAATCGCCGGCGCAGGCGTTGCTTCACTCGCCGGACTATCGGCGGGTTGCGTTTCGCTTTTGCCGCAGCTGGCCAGGGCAAAGGCGCCCGCCAGCAGGACGGGCGCGAGGCGCATTATTTCTTGGCTTCGGCCGGAGCGGGAGCGGCCGCGGCAGCAGTCGGAGCAGCGGCGGCGCCCTCAGCGGGGGCAGCAGCCGCTTCGCCTGCGGCCGGGGCCGCGCCTTCGGCAGGCGCAGCGGCTTCGGGCGCGGGCAGCGGCAGGTTCGAACCCTGGCTGTTCAGATAAACGATCAGGTTCGCGCGATCTTCGGCGCTGCTGAGGCCCGCGAACGACATTTTGGTGCCGGGGGCATATTTACGCGGGCTAGCAAGCCAGGCGTCCATACCGGCGAAATCCCAGTTGCCCGGAACGCCCTTGAGCGCATCCGAATAGGCGAAGCCCGCGACATGGCCGTGCGGCTTGCCGAGCGCGCCCCACAGATTCGGACCAATGCCGTTGGCGCCGCCCGAAGCGATGGTGTGGCATGCGGCGCATTTCGCGAAGACCGCTTCGCCCTTTACCGGATCGGCGGCGGCGAGCAGATTGGCGATCGGCACTGCGGCCGCCGCACCGGCGCCAGCTTCGGCGTCTTCGATCGGGAAACCGGGCTTTTCCGGGTTATGACCGGCGAACAACATGCTCGACCCGATGGTCAGGCCCAGCGCGCAAATGCCGGCAAAAAGCACCCAGCCAGCGATCGTGTTGTTGCGATTATCCATGCTCTAGCAGCCCCGTTAGCTGGCGCCCGCTTACCGGACGCATATCTGATTTGGACGCTCCCTTACTGGTGCGGCGACGGCGGCGCAAGGGGATGAAATGGCCGATCGCGACCGGTTGCGTCGCTTCGGTCCTGCGGCTATGCGCCGCGGCTCCAATTGGGGAAGGCAGTCATGGGCAGTTATTCGGCTTCGGCGCAGCATCTGGTCGATGAAATGCGAGTGGCGGCACTCGCGGAGCCCGCGCGCGGGCTGGCGTTTCAGGGCGCGCCTGGGGCCAACAGCGATTTGGCGGCGCGCGAATATGACCCGGATTCGCTGCCGCTGCCCTGCTATGCCTTTCAGGACGCGATCGATGCGGTGCGCGACGGCCGGGTCGACCGTGCGATCATCCCCATCGAAAACAGCCTGCACGGCCGCGTCGCCGACATTCATTTCCTGCTCCCCGAATCCGGCCTCTCGATCGTCGGCGAGCATTTCCTGCCGATCCGCTACGGGTTGATGAGCCGCGACCTTGGCCCGGTGACCCGCGCGATGAGCCACGAGCAGGCGCTCGGCCAATGCCGCCACTGGCTACGCGCCAATAATATCGCGCCGGTTGCGCACAGCGATACCGCGGGGGCCGCGGCGTGGGTCGCCGACAGCGATGAGGTCGGGCTGGCCGCGCTGGCGCCGCCGCACGCCGCCGAACTCTACGGGCTGACGCTGCACGGCACCGGGATGGAGGACGCCGACCATAATATGACGCGCTTTGTCGTGCTGGCGCGCGAGCCGCTCGCCGATTTTGCGGCAATCGAGGGGCCGGTGATGACGACCTTCATGTTCGAGGTGAAGAACATCCCAGCAGCGCTCTACAAGGCGCTCGGCGGCTTTGCGACCAACGGCGTCAACATGACCAAGCTGGAAAGCTACCAGACCGGGGGCAGCTTTGCCGCGACGCAATTCTACGCCGACATCGTCGGCGCGCCGGGCGACGAACGCATCGACCGCGCGCTCGAAGAGCTGGATTTCCAGACCAAATCGCTGCGGTTGCTCGGTACATACGCGCAGGCGCGGCTGCGCCCCTAAACCCCGCGGCGGCGCAGCATCCGCGCGGTCGCCGACGTCTGGACGATGAACAACGTCACGAGGATGCTGGAGACGACCAGCGCGAACAGGTCGAACACCGAGAAATTGGTGCCGTGGATGTCGGTGCCGCCAATGATTGGCATCGCGATCGTCATCGCCATCAGCATCAGCCGCAGTTCGGTCGGTCCGCCCGCCATATAGGACAGGCGAAATTCGCCGACGACCTTGGCGGCGATGAAGGTGTGGATCGATAGCAGGAAATATCCGATCACCGCCATCAACGCGACGTCAAAGCGCATATAGGGGCTCATCCCGATCGCGCTGACCATCAGCAAGGTTGCGAGCGCATCGACGCTGTGGTCGACGAAATAGCCGTAATTGGGTCGCTCGATCTGGCGCCAGCGCGCTAGACTGCCGTCGAGCGAATCGCCGAACCAGTTGACGATATAACCGGCCAAGCACAGCCCAAGCCATTCGCTATCGACCCAGCTGAGCATATAACCCGCCGCAACCATGACCGCGCCGAAGAACCCCAGCACGGTTAGTTTGTCGGGGGTCATCCATTGCGGCAGCCGCGGGCAGATCCAGTTGAGCAGGCGGCGTTCGCTGCGCGCGAGAATATTCTGCTGAATACGGACCGGCGCCTGCGCGACGGGCTGAAACTTGCTCATGGAAATCCTTCGTTACTGGCTGTCACATAATCGCCAGCCGAATGTCATCGGATCGTCATAGAGCGAAAGTTGGGTGGGCGAAAGGGGTGGGGCGGTCGGCGCGACGTACCGGGGTGTCGATCAGTCCTGCCAGGGACCGATCTCGCCGACGTCGCCGATGGCACGGTAGCGCACTGCGCCGTCGACCCACGCGACCTCCCACATCGGGGCGGGGCGCGCCCATTCGCCGATGACAAACAGCGGCAGCCGGTTGGCCGAGACAAAGGCGAGATCGTTGGCGCTGGGGCCGGGAACGGGGGTTTCGTAACGCTGGCGTAGCCGGACGACCGCGAGCGTGCTCGGCGGCGGCGCTGGCAAAGACTGGCGGGCGGGAAAGCCGGTGCTGACCGCAATGACCGGAAACCCCTTGTCGTCGCGCGCGATCAACAGCACTTTGTCGGCGCTGGCGATTGGTCCACTAACCGGGCGTCCGGCGACTTTGCGGCCTGCGATCGCCACAAATTCGCGCACGTCGGTGTCGGCAATCGGCGCCGCAACCGCGGTGGCAGGCGCGACGGGCGCGGCGACGGGATCGGCGGCGAGCGCCGCAAAGAGCACCAGCGCCGCGATCAATGCGCTTCGCCCCAGCTTTTGCCGATGCCGATTTCAACTTCGAGCGGGACTGACAAGGTCAGGGCAGGCTCGGCAGCGCCCATCATCACAGTGCGGATCACCGCACCCGCCGACTCGGCCTTTTCCGCGGGCGCTTCGAACACCAGTTCGTCGTGAACCTGCAGCAGCATTTTGACGTCGGACAGACCTGCGTCTTCCAGCGCCTTGGGCATCCGGGCCATCGCACGCTTGATCAGGTCGGCGCTGGTCCCCTGGATCGGCGCGTTGATCGCCGCGCGTTCGCTGCCCGCGCGCTCGTTCTGGCTGGCTGCCTTGATCCGCGGAAACCAGGTTTTGCGCCCGAACAGCGTCTCGGTGTAGCCCTTGGCGCGCACGCTTTCGAGCGTGTCGGTGATATAGTCCGAAATGCCGGGGAAGCGTTCGAAATAGCGCGCGATCAAAGCCTGCGCCTCGTCGGGTGTGATCTCGAGCCGCCCCGCCAGTCCCCAACGAGAAATGCCATAGAGGATCGAGAAATTGACTGTCTTGGCCTTGCCGCGGGTGTCGCGGTTGCTTTCGCCGAACAGCTCGATCGCGGTCGCGCTGTGAATGTCCTGCCCTTGCGCGAATGCTTCTTTCAGTTCGGGAACATCGGCCATATGCGCCGCGAGCCGCAGCTCGATCTGGCTATAGTCGGCAGCGATCAGGACATGGCCCGGCGCGGCGATGAAGGCGTCGCGGATCTGGCGCCCGGTCTCGGTGCGGATCGGGATGTTCTGCAAATTTGGATCGGTCGACGACAGCCGCCCGGTCTGCGCGCCGACCAAGCTATAGCTGGTGTGGACGCGACCCGTCACGGGATTGATCTGCTGCTGCAAGGCGTCGGTGTAGGTTGATTTCAGCTTGGCGAGCTGGCGCCATTCCAATATCTTGCGCGCGATCGGCACCCCGTCGCGTTCGAGCCGCTCAAGTTCGTTCTGATCGGTCGACCAGTCGCCCGACTTTCCTTTGCGCCCGCCTTTCAGTCCCAGCTTGTCGAACAGGATTTCTCCGAGCTGCTTGGGGCTGCCGATCGCGAAGGGCTGGCCCGCCAACGCGTGGATTTCTCCCTCGATCCGCAGCATTTCGGTCGCGAATTCGCCCGACAGCTTGGCCAGATAGTCGCGGTTGACCATGATCCCCGCGCGCTCCATGCGCTCGACAATGGCTGCCAAAGGACGGTCGACCATCTCGTAAACGCGCGTTCCGCCCTCGATCGGCAGGCGCAGCTTGAGCAGCTTCCATAGCCGCAGCGCGACGTCGGCATCCTCGGCGGCATATTCGGTGGCGCGGTCGAGCTGGACTTCGGCAAAACTGATCTGCGATTTGCCCGTCCCACACATTTCCTTGAAGGTCAGGCAGGTGTGATCGAGGTGGAGCTTCGCCAACTCGTCGAGGCCGTGCTGATGCTTGCCTGCGTCGAGCGCGAAGCTCATCACCAGCGTGTCGTCATAGGGGGCAATCGTCAGCCCATGCTGCGCGAGCACGCCGATGTCATATTTCAGATTATGCCCGACCTTGAGCACCGCATCGTCGGCGAACAGGTCGCCGAGCCGCGCCAGTGCGGCGTCCATCGCAATCTGTTCGGGCTTTTCGGCGAACATGTCAGTGCCGCCATGACCGAGCGGGATGTAGCACGCCTTGCCGGGTGCGGTGGCAAGGCTGACTCCGACTAGCCGACCGGTGACGCTGTCGAGGCTGGCGGTTTCGGTATCGACCGCGACGACATGCGCGGCTTTGGCATCGGCGATCCAGCGGTCGAGCGCGTCGAGCGTCGTGACGCATTCATAGGCCGAGCGATCAATTGCGGGCATCGGTGGTAGCGCCGGGGTCGACGGCGGGGTGTTCGCGCTCGCGACCGGCGCAGCGTCGGCACGCGGGAAGGTCGGCGGACCGCCGGGGGTGCCGCCAAGGTCGAGCTTCGCCGAGAGCGAGCGGAAGCCATGTTCGTCGAGAAAGGTCTTGAGCGGCAAGGGCGGGATCGCGCCGAGCTTCAGATCGTCGAGCGCATCGGGCAGCGGACAATCGCGCTTCAGTTCGACGAGCACCCGCGACAAGCGCGCCATATCGGCATGTTCGATCAGATTGTCGCGCAGCTTCGACGTCTTCATCGCCTCCGCGCCCGCTAACACATGTTCCAGATCGCCATATTCGACGATCAGCTTGGTCGCGGTCTTTGGGCCGACGCCGCGCACGCCGGGTACATTGTCGACGCTGTCGCCCATCAACGCGAGCACGTCGCCGACCAGATCGGGCGCGACGCCGAATTTCTCGTCGACCGCCGCCAGCCCCAGCCGAACATTCTTCATCGTGTCGAGCATGTCGACTTGCGGGCCGTCGCCGGGCTCGCGGATCAGCTGCATCAGATCTTTGTCGCTGCTGACAATGGTGACGTCCCACCCCGCGGCGACCGCAGCCTCGGTATAGCTGGCGATCAGATCGTCGGCCTCGAACCCCTCGGTCTCGATGCATGGCAGCGAAAAGGCACGCGTCGCGTCGCGGATCAGCGGGAATTGCGGGCGCAGGTCTTCGGGCGGCTCGGGCCGGTTCGCCTTATACTGGTCATAAATGTCGTTGCGGAACGACTTGCTGCTATGGTCGAGGATGACCGCCAGATGCGTCGGCCCGTCGGCGTCGTGCAAATCCTTGGCCAGCTTCCACAGCATCGTCGTATAGCCATAGACCGCGCCGACCGGCACCCCGTGCGGGTTGGTCAGCGGCGGCAGGCGGTGATAGGCGCGGAAGATGTAGCTGGAGCCATCGACCAGATAGAGATGATTCTTTTCGGACATGGCGGCGGTGTAGCAGCGGCGATCCGCCCTAGCGATAGTCGATGACGAGCTTCGCCGCCGCTGCGACCGCAGCGGTGCGGGCATCGTCGGTCGTGCCGCCAGCGACACGGGCGAGGGCGACCCCCATGCGGCGGTACGGGCGGGCGACCGGCTTGCCAAAGATGCGGGCGTCGATCGCGGTGGCGGGGTTGGGCGTCGCGAGCGCGTCCGCCAGACCCGTGATCGCGAAATCTGCCGCATCGCGGTCGGCGAGCAGCACGGCGCTCGCGCTGGCGTCGGGCACCACAACCGCGGGGATCGGCAGTCCGAGGATCGCGCGAGCGTGGAGGTCGAATTCGGACAGCGATTGCGAGATGAGCGTGACCATGCCGGTGTCGTGCGGACGCGGGCTCAGCTCGGAGAAGATGACCGCGTCGCCCTTGACGAAAAACTCGACCCCGAAAATGCCATGTCCGCCCAGCGCATCGACGACTTTTGTCGCCATGTCCTGCGCGCTCGCGAGCGCCGCCGCGGACATCGCCGCCGGCTGCCAGCTTTCGCGATAATCGCCGCGTTCCTGCCGGTGGCCGATCGGCGGGCAAAAGGTCACGCCATCCTTGTGCCGCACGGTCAGCAGGGTGATTTCATAATCGAAGTCGATGAACGCCTCGGCAATCACGCGCAGCCGGTCGCCGCGCATCCCGGCGGCGGCATAGTCCCACGCCGCGTCGATGCCGCCCGCGTCCTTGACGGTACTCTGGCCCTTGCCCGACGACGACATCACGGGTTTGACGACCAGCGGGAAGCCGATGCGCCCCGCCGCTGCGTGCAGCGCTTCGCGCGTCTCGGCATATTCAAAGGTCGAGGTGGCGAGGCCGAGTTCGCTGGCGGCCAGGTCGCGGATCGCGTCGCGGTTCATCGTCAACTGCGCGGCGCGCGCTGAGGGGACGACATGGAAACCCGCCGCCTCGACATCGGCGAGCACTTCGGTGCGGATCGCCTCGACCTCGGGCACGATATGGTCGGGCCGGTGCTTTTCGATCGTCGCGCGCAGTGCGTCGCCGTCGAGCATGGAGAAGACCTCGAAACCGTCGGCAACCTGCATCGCGGGGGCACCTTCATAGCTGTCGCAAGCGATCACGCGGCAGCCAAGCCGCTTTGCCGAAATCACGAATTCGCGGCCGAGCTCGCCCGAACCGAGCAGCAGGATGGTGGCGGTGGGGGTCATGGCAGGCTCCGAGCTCGAGAGATTTCGTCTCCCCTAATCGCAGGTGAGGGGATTCGCCAGCGTTCGCCGGTCAGCGCGGCCAGCGGTCGGTATCGTGGTCGGGGTGCTGGTGATTGCTTGCCTTGATCGCGCCGACATAGGCCGCCATCGTTTCCTCGGTCGTGCCTTCGGCTTTGAGCGGCAGGTCGGCGAAGCAGGGCAGGCGGCCTTCGAGGCCGAATTCGACCTTGGGCGCAAAGCGTGCAGGCTCGTCGAACGAGCCGGTGGTCAGATTGAGATGCTTGCTGTCGGCATAGTCGTAAAGCAGCGGCGTCCCGCAGGCGCGGCAAAAGCCGCGCGCCGCCTTGTCCGAACTGTTGAAGGTCGCGGGCTGGCCGCGCGTCCAGGTCATCGCGTCGCGCGGGACGCCGATCAGCGCAATGAAAAAATTGCCCGCCGCCTTCTGGCACATCCGGCAATGACAGATGTGCGAGGTGTCGAGCACCGCGGTGACATGATAGCGCACCGCGCCGCACTGGCAGCCGCCCGAGGCCTGAGTTTCGATGCGGTTCATTGTCGCCTCACTCGATTGGACGGACAGAGGGATTTTGAGCCTGATCGATGGCATTTAGCTCTCGTTTCCACCAGTCGATGGCTTCTTTGAGCACGTCCCTTGCGTCGTCGCCTTCCCACGGCCCAGCAAGCATCGGCCGATAAATGTTCTCGTCAAGTTCGAAAACTTCGCCAAGCGTCATTGCTGAACTGCCCTCGGACGATTGGAGCGCGAATTCAGTCAACAATGAAATTTTCTCGGATGGATGGGCGTCGCTATCATACTCGTGAACTAAGCGATCTCTCTGGTTCTTGATAAAATCCCAAAAGATGGCGTTGTCGCACGGGTCTTCTTTCCAGCGCTGGAACGCCGCATTGACTAAGGGCTTTAACGCGGGATCTTGTCCATCGACCTTGTGAAGAACGTCTCCCACTGTTCTGACCAGGGCGACGGCTGCAAACCAGTGTACACGCCAAATCGCATCCGTTGTGGACTGCTCAAGAAACTCGAGCGCAAGCTCGCAATCATCGAGCACCCGACGAGCGAGATAAGTCACTCCAAGTTCATTCCCACTCGATTGTCCAATTCGCCATAAGATACTGATAATAAGGGATAAAAAAATATTTGGTCCGGAATGACCGACAGATAGCCCGTCAAATTTCTACGCTTTTGAAAAATAAGTGAAAATTTGGCCGTTTTCAAAAAACTCGCTTTCGAAGACAATCGGTAGAGCTACATGATGAATCCGGCATTTTGCCGGTATCTGCCCTGCCAATCGAATCGCCGATACCGAAATTATGCTCTTGTATTGACCAGTTCAATTGTTGCTTTAGTGCCAGATGTAGGGGCGCAGAGAATCGCAAGTACCGTCAGTCGATTTGCGCCCCCCAACTACTCTGCCATGCACGTCCGCTTTGCGCCTCATCTAAGCCGTAGCCGGCCGCGAGGCCGCTGCCCAAAACCTGCCGTTCGCTCGTGTCGGAGCTGGGGTCCGCAAAACGCGATTTGCTTCTGGGGCCTAAGGCTCGCTCATGCTGCCGATTATCGAAAATCCTGAGAAATCGTCACCTACCGGTGGTTTCCCGCCATCCCCCCCCTTGATTCCGCCGGATATGTCGCTTTAGCTGAAAAGTCGCACACGTGGCACAGACCGATCATGGGATGCAGCCTCGCAGCAGATTTGATTGATTGAAGAGAGAGGCAAGTGATGGTCACCACTTCAGGGAGCCAAGAACGCGAAAAGAAGAAGAAGTTTGTCGATCGTCGTGACCAGGTGCTGCGGGTGGCTGCCCGAATTTTCGCTGAAAAAGGCTATCGGCAGGCAACGTTGGAGGATGTTGCCGATACGCTCCAGATCACGCGCGCAGCACTCTATTACTATGCGAGCAGCAAAGATGATCTTGCCGCTGCATGTTCCAACAGGGCTGGCGACCAACTCAATGATGCGCTCGCCAATGCACTGGCTCAAGAGACAAGCCGCGACCAGCTCATCACATTCTTTCAGCATTATGCCGAGATTATCTGCGATGATTTCGGACGATGTTTCGTCACGATAAATCCTCAGGAAATCAGCGAAGCGTCACAAACGCAGTCCAAGTCATCGCAACGCCATCTCGACAGCGCGGTCCGGAATATGATCGCGGCGGGCGTTTCAGACGGATCTTTTCGGGCTGTGGATCCGCGCCAGCTGAGTCGGGCTCTGTTCGGCGCCTTCAACGGTATCATTCGCTGGTACCGGCCCGGGGGGCTAACTCCAGCCCAAATTGCCACGGATTTCCTCGATCTTTTTCTTCACGGGGTCGCGAAGCCAAATTGATTGGTTCGGCTATGGCTTCAACATGTGCAAAGCGCCACTGAGATTTCCCTATCGGCCATTTTTGGCAGACGGGTGCAGGGTCGCGTCGCTTGTTTGCGCCCTACTCTTATAGAGATGGCAATCCGCGCCGACGTTTTCGTTGACCTTGGCGGGAGAAAGGCTTGGCTTTCGGCGAGCATGCAAGCCAGTCTTCAACCGCGGACACCGCTTTGCCCGAACAGCTCGCTAGAAAGCAGTCTGGCAATTTCAAGTGTTTCCCGACCTATTCTGTCGACGATCGCCGGCGGATGCTGACCCTGAAACATCGAATTGGTCAGCGCAAAGCTCATCGCGCCTTCCTCGTTCAGGATCGGCGCCGCAACAGAGGTCACGCCCTGCTGATAGTCGTTTGAATCAATCGCCCAACCGCGCAATTTTATTTCTTCGATCTCGGCAAGATAGACTTCCACCGGTGGAACCCGGCGCGGCGGCGCGCTCTCCAGGCCTTTGGCAATTTGCTCGGGCGAGAGCGAACTGGTTGCGACCTGACATCGCCCGGACGCGCCAACGAACGGCAACAGGCGCTGTCCGACGACAAAATGGATACGCATCTCTGACGGGTTGTCCGCAACGCCAACCAGGACAAGCTCGCCAGTCGGGGCGACGCGCCACAATCCCCCGGTCAGATCATATTGTTCCGCCATGGCCTGCATTCGGGGCTTCGCAAGATTGTAGATACCGTTCCGCGAAATCGCGCGCCGGCCGAGTTCGAATATCCCAAGGCCGATCGAATAGGTCTTGGTCTTCGCATCAAACTGCACGAAATCCTCGGCCACCAACGTCTTCAGGGTGTTGAAGCATGTGCTCGCGCTGAGATTAAGCGCTGCTGCGATCGAGGTGACGCCGTGCGCCGGGGTTGTTTCCGCCAGAAAGCGCATGATCGCCGCAGCATGCACGACGGCATTAACGACGGTTTTTGGCGCTTTTGGGTCCGATTTTGTGCTGGCGTTCATGCTGGCCTGCTAACATTCTGTATCATAAATGTCTATTCTGCATATTGAATATAGATCCTGATCGTCCTAGGGCGAGTCGGCAAGCACTGCAGGCATAGGGAGGCAAGGATGGTCGGAATAATCGCTTACGGCGCCTACGTGCCGTATTTGAGGCTCGATCGCGCTAACCTCGTCGCAATGCACGCGTGGTTTGCCCCGGGCCTCAAAGCGCACGCTTCCGGCGAACGCGCCGCGGCCAACTGGGACGAAGATTCGCTGACGATGGCGGTAGAGGCGTCACGAGACTGCCTTGGCGGCCGTGACAGAAAGGCCGTCGCCTCCTTGATTTTTGCGTCCACGACGGCGCCGTTCGCGGATCGCCAAAACGCCGGCATTGTCAAAGAGGCCTTGGTCCTTTCTGACGACATTGGATCGCTCGATGTCGGGGGCAGCCAGCGCGCCGGAACATCTGCCCTGATCCAGGCCCTGAATTCCGCGAATGCTTCGGGTGTCAATGTTCTCACGGTGGCCAGCGAGCACCGTAAGGCCCGCCCGGCTTCAGAGGCGGAACTGGTGAACGCGGACGCCGCTGCTGCGCTCCTCTTGGGTTCGGACAACGTGATCGCGCGCTTTATCGGTTCGCACAGTGTTACCGTCGATTTTGTCGACCATTTCCGCGCGAGTGGCGCCACTTACGACTATGGCTGGGAAAGCCGCTGGATCCGTGACGAAGGCTTCTCCAAACTGATCGGTGGAGCGCTCGCTGCCGCGCTCGAAAAACACGCGATTTCTCCGGAGGCCGTCGACCGTCTTATCGTTCCCGTTGCCGTTCGCGGCATTCCCCAGGCTATTGCCAAGCGCGCAGGAATTCGTGCCGAGGCGGTGTGCGACACGCTTTCCAACGATATTGGCCATAGCGGTGCCGCCCATGCTCTTCTCATGCTCGCGGCAGTGCTGGAAGAGGCGCGGCCGGGCGAGCGGATCGCGGTCGTCGGGTTTGGCCAAGGCTGCGATATATTGTTCTTCGAAGTGACCGACTTTATCAACGGCGCGCGGCCAGCGATGGGGGTGTCCGGCTGGCGTGATCGCAAGGCAACCGAGACCAACTATCTTCGCTTCTTGTCGTTCACGGGCAGTCTTCTACTGGACAGGGGCATGCGCGCGGAAGCGGACCAGAAGCAGCCGCTGACCACTCTCTACCGTAACCGCAAGGCCGTCCTTGGCCTCGTCGGAGGGCGGTGCATGCGTACCGGGACGGTTCAGTTCCCCCGGACCGATATCAGCGTAGGCGAAGAGCATCTGGTCGGTACGCAAGAAGATTACCCGCTTGCCGAGCGCACGGCGCGCATCATGACATATACTGCCGACAGCCTCACCTACTCGCCTTCGCCGCCAAGCTACTACGGCGCCATCGAGTTTGAAGGCGGAGGGCGCCTAACCGCCGAGTTCACCGACGTTTCGTCCCCGAAGGCGATCGCCGTCGGACGGCCCGTCCGCATGGTCTTTCGCATAAAGTCTGTCGATGAGCCGCGCGATTTTACAAAATATTTCTGGAAGGCCGTGCCGATCGAGCCTTCGGCGGAGGAGACCAGCAATGGCTAACGGGATCAGGGACAAAGTCGCTATATTGGGTATGGGCTGCGCCAAATTCGGCGAGCGATGGAATGACAATGCCGACACATTGATGGTCGAGGCCTATCTCGAGGCGTTGACCGACGCGGGGATCGAAACGCCGCAAATTGACGCGGCTTGGCTTGCCGTCGCGTTTGATGGCGTCAATGTCGGGCCGTCGGGGATCCCCCTGGCGATGGCACTGCGCCTGAACAATATACCCGTCACGAAGGTCGAAAATTACTGCGCGAGCGGGACCGAAGCATTTCGCGGCGCGGTTTACGCCGTCGCTTCGGGCGCGGCCGATATCGCCCTGGCGATGGGTGTCGAGAAGCTGAAGGACACGGGCTATGGCGGACTTCCGGTTCGCAGCCGCGGTACGACCTATGACATGATCGGCACGACGGGCTCGGCGCCGGGCCATTTCGCGCAGCTCGCCTCGGCCTACACCGCGCGACACGATGTTTCGGCACATGATCTGAAACGCGCGATCGCACATGTCTCGGTCAAGAGCCATGACAACGGTGCGAAGAACCCGAAAGCCCATTTGCGCAATCGCGTGGATATGGACACGGTGATGAACGCGCCGATGATTGCCGATCCGCTTGGACTATACGACTGCTGCGGCGTTTCGGATGGAGCTGCTTGTGCGATCGTCACGACGCCCGAGATTGCACGCAGTCTCGGCAAGTCCGATTTGGTCACTGTGAAGGCCCTCCAGCTTGCTGTTTCCAACGGTTGGGAACTCCAGGGCTCGGGTTGGGACGGCAGCTATTTTCATACCACGCGGGTCGCCGCGAACCGCGCCTATGCGGAGGCCGGCATCGCCAAGCCGCGCGAGCAGATCAGCCTGATGGAAGTTCACGACTGTTTTTCGGTCACCGAACTCGTCACGATGGAAGACCTCCATATCAGCGAAGAGGGAAGCGGATGGCGGGATGTTCTCGACGGTTTCTTCGACGCCGATGGCGGCATTCCATGCCAGATCGATGGCGGTCTCAAATGCTTTGGTCACCCGATCGGAGCTTCGGGTCTGCGAATGATCTACGAAAATTATTTGCAATTGCTTGGGAGGGCGGGCGAACGACAACGTCAGATCCCGCCGGTATTCGGGCTGTCCCATAATCTGGGCGGCATGCCCAACCAGAACGTCGCTGCGGTCGCCATCGTCGGGTTGGCCGACGCTTAGCTGGCGCGATCGGGCTCGGCCGGATGGGGATAGATATGGAAAGCACGCTTGTTCGGGGAAGCGACGTCCTCGACCGCGCACTCCTCGCGCTGTCCGCCGCGCGAAAATTTGCCCTTGCCGCGAGAGCGGCTGCTGATCGATCGCTCGAGGATGACCAGCGTGCGCTGCATGGATATGCATGGATCGAAACGAGCGTGCAGGCGCTGGCCGCATCGCTTGCGTGGGCAGAGGCCGCGTCCTCCTCCCCAAGTCAAACGACAGAAATATTGGTCCTTCAAATCGGCTTCGGCGAATATCTCGCGCAGCTCGTCGGCGGTGTTCCGATGAGTCAGAATGAGTTTCTCCGGCCCGTCGACTTGGGGATCATCCCGGCCGCGGAGGAGCTCCGCCGCGACTGCAGTGTCGACTGGTTCTTGTCGCATGGAAGCACGTCCGCGACCCGCCAGCAGCTTGTAGCGGCGCTGCGGGGCGGCTCGCCGGCGTCCGAGACACTCCATGACGAGGGCATCGACCAGATCCGTCACCAGTTTCGCCGGTTTTCGGAGGAGCGCATTCTTCCGCATGCGCATGGCTGGCATCTGGCGGATGCCTTGATTCCCGATACGCTGATCGACGAAATGAGCGCGCTGGGCACCTTTGGCGTCTGCATCGATCCCGAGTATGGCGGATCCGGCCTCGGCAAGCTCGCGATGTGTGTTATCACTGAGGAATTGAGCCGGGCCTGGGTCGGAGCGGGCTCGCTGGGCACACGCTCCGAGATTGCCGGGGAATTGATCGCGCTGGGCGGTACGTCCGAGCAAAAACGGTGTTGGCTCCCGCGCATCGCGGACGGTTCGATCCTCCCTGCCGCCGTCTTTACCGAGCCTGCACATGGATCGGATCTCGGGGGGCTTGGGACCCGCGCAATTTCCCGAGGCGCAAGGGGGTGGGAGATCTCAGGGGCAAAGACCTGGATCACGCACGCCGCGCGCAGCGATCTTATGACGCTGCTCGCGCGCACCGATCCGGACACGGTCGGATATCGGGGTCTGTCGATGTTCCTGGCACCGAAGCCGCGGGGCTTGGATGATACCCCCTTTCCGGCAGCAGGCATGTCAGGAAGCGAAATCGCGGTTCTCGGCTACCGCGGCATGCGTGAGTATGAACTGTCATTCGACCGTTTCGAGGTACCCGCTGGGGCGCTACTGGGCGACGTGCCGGGCGAGGGCTTCAAGCAGTTGATGCGAACTTTTGAAAGCGCGCGGATTCAAACGGCAGCACGCGCTGTCGGCGTCGCGCGCCGCGCCTTCGATCTCAGTTTTGACTATGCGCTCGAACGCAAACAGTTCGGCAGGCCGCTCGTGGAATTTGGCCGGGTCGCCGACAAGCTTGCATTGATGTACGTCGAAACCGTGCTGGCCCGCGAGCTCGCTTATTTCGCTGCGCGAGAGAAGGACAAGGGATTGCGCTGTGACATCGAAGCCGGGATGGCCAAGCTTCTTGCCGCTCGTGTCGCCTGGACCAATGCCGATCAAGGGGTGCAGATCCACGGCGGAAATGGGTATGCGCTGGAGTATGAAATCAGCCGCATTCTCTGTGATGCCCGCATCCTGAATATCTTCGAAGGAGCAGCGGAAATTCAGGCGCAAATTGTCGCGCGTGGCAAACTTGGTCGGTGATGGCGACAGGCTGCGGCGGAACGACCGTGACAAACGAACAGAGGAGAGCGTGATGTCCGATTTCGAGCACATAATTTATGAAGAGCCCGCCGCACACGTCGCGCGCATCGTTCTCAACCGCCCCGAAACGCGCAACGCCCAGGACACGCAGCTGCTCTACGAACTCAACGCGGCGTTCGACCGTGCAGCGCAAGACGATGCGATCAAAGTGATCATACTTGCCGCCAACGGTCCGCATTTCTCGTCGGGGCACGATCTTCGCGAGACGGACACGGCCGAGCGCATGGCCGACTTTGATACCGTCGGAACCTGGTGCGGTTTCGGCTGCGCGGGGGCCGAGCAACGGATGGCGCGCGAGAGAGAAATCTACATTGGCTTTAGCGAACGCTGGCGCAATATTCCCAAACCGACGATCGCGGCGGTCCAGGGAAAATGCATTTCGGGCGGCCTCATGCTGGCGTGGCCTTGTGACATTATCGTCGCCAGCGAAGATGCGGCCTTTGCCGACAATACGGTTGCGATGGGGGTCGCCGGCGCCGAATATTTCGCTCATCCCTGGGAAGTGGGTCCCCGCAAGGCGAAGGAATGGCTCTTTACGTCCGACTTTCTGGATGCCCGGCAGGCGCTGGCGCTGGGGATGGTCAACCAGGTCGTGCCGAAGGACGACCTTCCATCCTATGTCCTTGCCCTTGCCGAACGCATTGCGCGCAAGCCGATGTTTGCGCTGAAGACGGTGAAGGAGGCGGTAAACGCTGCCCAGGACGCACAAGGTCGCGCGTCTGCAATGAACACGGCCTTCATCTATCACCAGCTGACGCACAGCCACAATATGCAGGTTTACGGGTATCCGGTCGATCCGGGCGGCATCGACCCGGCAGTCCGCGAAGCCGTGCTGGCAAATGCTCCAGTTACAGTGGCCAGCGGTAGCTGATCCGGCCAGAGCGGCGCGATTGAGAGGACTGGCATGCACAAGAAATTAGCGGGACGGGTCGCCTTGGTGGCTGGGGGAGCCGGCGGGATCGGCGGCGCGATTTGCAAGCGGCTGGTCGAAGAGGGCGCCATCGTCATTTGCGGCGACCGCAGCGAACGGCGCGGCGCGCCGGTCGTGGACGAGCTCGTCGCGATCGGCGGCCAAGCGCGCTTTCAATTCCTCGACGCGGGTTCGGCAGAGAGCTGGGTGCAGGCGATCGGCTCGATACGCGGCCGCGAGGGACGTCTCGATATTCTGGTGACGACCTTTTTCTCCGGCCGAGCAGGGAGTATCGACGACATGCCGCCCGCAGGGTGGGAGCAATGTTTCCGCGCTACAGCAACTGGCGTCTTCATTGGAATGCAGGAGAGTCTCCGCTTGATGGCCGATGGCGGCGCCATCATCAACATCGGGAGTGTCGCGGCGCACAAGGGCAGTCCCGATAACATCGGCTATGCCGCTGCGAAGACCGCCGTTCTGTCGTTAAGCCGAAACGCGGCCCTTCACTCCGCCAGCCGGAATATTCGAATTAACGTCGTGTCTCCAGGCGCCATTCAGACGCCTGCCCTTGACGCGACGTTGAAAGCTCTTGCCGCGCGCGGCAGCGGGAATGAGACGCCAGCTGGCGATTCCGCTCCGCTCGGCCGGATCGGCCAGCCCGACGATATAGCCCACGCGGTCTGCTTTCTCGCATCCGATGAGGCTGGTTACATCACAGGAACGGAATTGATCGTAGATGGCGGCCTTTCCGCTCTTTGATAGCAGATGACGGCACTTGTGCCGTTCCAGCGGTATGGTGTGCGCCCACACCTGCGAAACCCTTTGCCGCCCATTGCGCGCTTCCGGCCCCGCTAGACCCTAACGCTCCGGCTCACGCCCTCACGAACGCCGGAAGAGGGTGCTGCGCGCCTAGTCGCAGGTGCAGCAAGCAGGCCGACACCGCAGCCCGATAATGCTCCCGCAGCGACGTGCGATCAATTTGCTGCACACGCTTGCGGAAACTCTGTGCCGATTTTTCGATCGACAGGATCCTTGACGACGTCCGTCAATGATTCTACTGGCGAGTTAGTAAATTTATTGCGCTGTAATAGTGCGCTTGAAGCGGGAGATATTTATGCGTGGCGAGACGGTCGTAGCGGGCGTGGGGATGGTTCCCTTCATGAAACCAGGAGCGAGCGACGGTTATCAAGAGATGGGCGAGGCCGCGATCCGCGCGGCCCTCAAGGACTGCGACCTTCCGCTCGACGCCATCGAACAGGCCTATGCTGGCTATGTCTATGGTGACTCCACCTGCGGCCAGTCGGTGATCTACCGGGTCGGATTGACCGGTGTCCCGATCATCAACGTCAACAACAATTGTTCGACAGGCTCCACGGCGCTCTACCTGGCACGGCAGGCCGTCGAGAGCGGCGCGGTGGAATGCGCGCTGGCAGTCGGTTTCGAAGAAATGCGCCCGGGGGCGTTGGGCTCGAACTTCGCCGATCGCGTCAACCCCATGATGCGCCACATGGAAGCGATGCTGGGCCTGCAGGAGATGGCGCAGGCACCGCTGGCGGCGCAATTCTTCGGCGGCGCGGGCATGGAATATGCCGAAAAGCACCAGACCCGACCGGAGACTTTTGCCAAGATTGCGGAAAAAGCCCGTAAGCATGCGGCCAATAATCCCTACGCGCTGTTCCGCGATCAGCTGTCGGTTGAACAGATCATGGCGTCGCCGCATCAATTTGGACCGCTGACACGGTTCCAATGCTGTCCGCCGACGTGCGGAGCCGCCGCGGCGATCCTTTGCACGCCCGATTTCGCGAAACGTCACGGTATCGACCCCTCTATTCGCATTCTTGCGCAGGCGATGACGACCGACGAGCAGCAGAGCTTCGAAGGCAGGTCGATGATGCAGGTCATTGGCTATGATATGAACAAGGAGGCTTCGCGGCAGGTCTATGAGAAGGCAGGGGTCGGCCCCGAAGATGTGCAAGTGGTCGAACTGCACGACTGCTTCACCGCAAACGAACTGATCGTTTACGAGGCGCTCGGCCTGACGCCGGAGGGCACCGCCGAGAAGTTCATCTGGGACGGTGAAAACACCTATGGCGGCCGGGTTGTTACCAACCCGTCGGGCGGCCTTCTCAGCAAGGGGCATCCGCTTGGTGCTACCGGACTGGCGCAATGCGCGGAATTGGTCTGGCAACTTCGCGGGCAGGCGGAAAAGCGCCAGGTCGAAAATGTCTCCCACGCGCTTCAGCATAATATTGGCCTCGGCGGCGCCGCGGTCGTGACCCTCTACGGTCGGGCCTGAGGATATGGCCATGGATCGCAAGTTCATCGGCGCCGAGTCCGAAGTGCGCTTTGTCGACGTCGAAGCAGGCCGTCTGAAGCTCTTCGCTACCGCGGTCGGGGAAACCGACCCGATCTACAGTGACGAGGCGGCGGCCGCCGCAAAAGGATATCGCGCGATACCGGCCCCGCCGACGTTCGCCTTCAGTCTCGGACTCCTTGCGCCGTCGAAGGATCTCAATGTTGCCGACATTGTCGAGAACGCCGCAGCAGGCCTGCACGGTGAGCAAAAGTTCAAATATCACAAAATGATATTCGCCGGAGACCGGATAAGCCTCAAGTCAAAAATTACCGATATGTATGACAAAAAGGGCGGGAAGCTTGAATTTCTCGTTCAGGAAACCACTGCGCACAATCAGGATGGCGACCTTTGTGTCGAGGCGCAGACCGTAATTGTTATCCGGAACTGACAGGGAGCCGACCTTTGACAACTATTTACTGGGACGCGGTAGAAGTGGGCGACATATTGCCCACGCATCAAGCGGGTCCGATCACACGTTGGGTGCTGGCGATGTTCGCTGGCGGCAGCGGCGACAGCAATCCGCTTCACATCGATATCGACATCGCGAAGCGCTATGGATTTGAAGACGTCTTTGCGCACGGCATGCTGTCGATGGCATTTCTCGCTCAGCAACTCCTGAAGTGGGTGCCGCAGGACCAGATTCGGGATTATTCGGTTCGGTTTGCGTCGATAACGCCCGTTCATGCCAAGGTGCATTGCGCCGCCAAGGTCGTCGAGAAGTTCGAGCGCGACGGCGAACGCCGGGTCAAACTCGAACTGATCGCATCGATCGGCGACGGGATCGAAACGCTCCAGGGCGAAGCCGAGGTCGCGCTCCCCTGACGCGCCGCCGCGCCCGACAGATACCCGCGGCGCCGGTGTTGCCGCCTCTATTTCGCAGTTTTCCAACACGTGTCTGACGTTGCGACGTCCGGATCCAGAGCATCGGCTCCCCGCGCCACCGTTCAGCAGCAGGATGAAATCCATATGTCTGAAGATAGCATTCGTTTCGATGACCGTGTCGTCGTTGTCACCGGCGCGGGCGGCGGGTTGGGCCGCTCGCACGCCCTGGCGTTTGCGCAGCGCGGCGCCAAAGTCGTCGTCAACGATCTGGGCGGGAGTCCCAATGGCGAAGGCGCCGACGCGGCGCCTGCTGCGAAGGTTGTCGCCGAGATCGCAAGCGCCGGGGGCGAGGCGGTCGCAAACAAGGATTCAGTCGAGGAGGGCGACAAGATCATTCAGTGCGCCATGGACACCTATGGCCGAGTGGACGTCGTGGTGAATAACGCCGGCATCCTGCGCGACACATCCTTTCACAAGATGACGCCGCAGGATTGGGCCATGGTCCTAAACGTCCATCTTTTCGGAGCGTTTAGCGTCACGCGCGCCGCGTGGCCGCACATGCGCGATCAAAGCTACGGCCGGGTCATCATGACCGCGTCGGGCGCGGGCATCTACGGAAATTTCGGCCAGGCCAACTACAGCGCGGCAAAGCTCGGTATCCATGGCCTGGCCCAGACACTGGCCGTCGAGGGGGCAGGACGCAATATCCGTGTGAACACGATTGCTCCGCTCGCCGCATCGCGCCTGACCCAAGGCATCATGCCGCAGCAGGTGCTCGACGCGGTCGGGCCCGAGCTCGTGACGCCGCTGGCGGTCTGGTTGGGCAGCGAAGGCTGCGACGCGAACGGGAAGCTGATCGAGGTCGGCGGCGGCTGGTTTGCAGAGGTCGCGTGGGAACGCTCGCCCGGTGTCGCGCTGGGGCAAAACATCTCGGCCGAGATGGTTCGCAGCAGTTGGAGCGGGATCACCGACATGTCGAATCCCGAACATCCCCGCGTCGTCAGCGACACGATGCAAACGCTGGCCACGCATATCGGCCTGGCGTGATGCAGGATTCGGACCGCAGCACCTCTGAATTCTGAATACAGAATATCAATTCTTTAGGTTGAATCGATCGCCGAGCTTCGTTAGGTGTGAACGCCAACGAAAAGGAGGATGAAAATGGCGAGTCTGACTGGCAAAGTGGTTGCGGTAACGGGTGCGGCGCGAGGCATAGGGCGCGCCGTTGCCATGCTGTGCGCGTCCGAAGGGGCGGCCGTCGTGGTGAATGACTATGGTGGCAGTGCCGATGGCAGCGGGTCGGATCTGAGCGCTGCCGATGGCGTCGTGGCGGAAATCGTGGCCGCTGGCGGCGACGCCACTGCCAACCATGCCAGCATCACCGATCCAGCCGGCGCTGCGTCGATCATTGAAGACGCGGTGGCGAACTACGGTCGGATCGATGCGGTGGTGAACAACGCCGGATTTCTGCGCGACACCATCTTCCACAAAATGAGCCAGGTCGACTGGGATGCCGTCATCGACGTCCACCTCAACGGCTATTTCTACGTCTCGAAGGCAGCGGCGCCCTATTTCAAGGAGCAGGGTTCGGGCTCCTATGTCCATTTCACCTCGACGTCGGGCGTGATCGGCAATGTCGGTCAGTCGAACTATGCGGCCGCGAAGATGGGCGTCGTCGGGCTTTCGACCTCGATTGCGCATGATATGCGCCGCTTCGGCGTCCGATCGAATTGCATCGCCCCATTTGCCTGGAGCCGCCTGATCGCAACGATTCCGACCGAGACCGAGGCCCAGCGCCAGAAAGTCGAGCGGATCAAGTCGATGACCCCCGAAAAGATCGCGCCTCTTGCGGCCTATCTTTGCGCGGACGCGGCGGCGGACGTGAGCGGGCAAATCTTCGCGGTGCGCAAGAACGAGATTTTTCTTTTCAGCCGGCCGCAAGTCATTCGCTCGCTCCACCGTGCAGAGGGCTGGACACCGGATACGATCGCCAACGAACTCGCCCCGAGCTTTGCGCCGAGCTTCCAGCCGCTGCTGACGTCGAGCGACGTTTTTGCCTGGGACCCGATCTGACCATGGCGCTCGACTATGATCGCATGATGGGCCTCGAGCCGATTGTCACCCACCATAGCTATACGGCGCGCGACACCATGTTGTACGCCCTTGGCGTGGGCGCTGCGATGGAAGCGCCGACCGACGCATCAGATCTTCGGCTGGTCTACGAAGACCGACTTGTCGCCTTGCCGACCATGGCTGTCGTCCTTGCGTACCCCGGCTTCTGGCTCAAAGATCCGCAATATGGCGTGGACTGGAAGCGGCTGCTTCACGGCGAACAATCGGTCGTCATTCATAACCCTTTGCCGGTTGCGGCGGACGTCGTCGGAACGACGCGCATCGACGCAATCTTCGACAAGGGCGCCGACAAAGGGGCGATTATCTACTCGTCGCGTGAAATCCGCGACGCGAGCGACGGAACCTTGCTTGCGACGGTGGGGCAGGCAGCTTTCCTGCGCGGCGACGGAGGTTTCGGGGGCAGCGGAGAGGGGGCGCCGCGGCCGCACGCTACTCCGGACCGGCCCGCCGACGCGGCGGCCGTTATGCCGACTCGTTCGGACCAGGCGCTGCTATACCGTTTGTCCGGCGACTATAACCCGCTGCATGCCGATCCAGCGATCGCGAAAGAGGCGGGTTTTCCGGTACCGATCCTGCACGGGCTTTGCACTTACGGCGTGGCAGGACGCGGCGCGGTAAACCTCCTGTGCGAAGGCGATCCAAGCAGGATCACACGTTTCGATGTGCGGTTCTCCGCACCTGTTTATCCCGGCGAAACGCTGGAAGTGGCGGTCTGGCGCGAGGGCGACGGCAGAGCGGCGCTGCGCGCGCGCGTCGTCGAGCGCGACCTTGTCGTTCTCCAAAATGGGCTGGTGGAGTTCGTCTGATGGCACAGAGTGAAGCAATCGCGCGCACGCTGTTCAACGACGAACATGAAGCCTTTCGGGACTCGGTTCGCAAATTCCTCGAGCGCGACATCGCGCCGCAGCATGCGGCGTGGGAAGAGGCGGGGATTGTTAGTCGCGATGCTTGGCGGGCCGCCGGCGGGCAGGGCATTCTGTGCATGACAATGCCCGAGGAATATGGCGGCCTGGGGGTTGGGCGGCTCTATTCCGTCGTCCTTATCGAAGAAATGGCGCGGCTTGGCCTCTCGGGGCCGTTCTTCTACCTCCATTCCGAAATCGTCGCGCCCTACATCAACAATCACGGATCCGAGGCGCAGAAACGGACATGGTTGCCCCGCATGGCAACCGGAGAGGCGATCGGCGCGATCGCGATGACCGAGCCGAGCGGCGGGTCCGATCTCCAGGCCATGCGCACGACTGCCATTCGCGATGGCGATGATTTCGTGATCAACGGCCAGAAGACATTCATTTCGAACGGCCAGCTGGCGGATGTCGTCGTCGTCGCCGCCAAGACCGATCCAAAGGCGGGCGCGAGCGGTGTCAGTCTCTTTCTGGTCGAAGGCGATGCAGCTGGATTCACGCGCGGCCGCAACCTTCAGAAGATGGGCGGACATGCCCAGGACACGTCCGAGCTTTTCTTTAGCGACGTGCGCGTTCCGGCGACGAGCCTGCTCGGTCAGGAGGGCCGCGGCTTCTACATTCTGATGCAGGAGCTCGCGTGGGAGCGGCTGATGATCGCGATCAGGGCGGTCACGACCGCTGAAGTCGCGATCGCAACGACGGCTGACTACGCCAAGGAACGCAAGGCGTTCGGCAAGTCGCTGTTCGATATGCAGCACAACCGGTTTAAATTGGCCGAGCACCATGCCCAGGTCCAGGTTGCGCGTGTCTTCGTCGACAAGTGCATCGAAATGGCGGCGGCGGGCCAACTCGATGCGACGGTTTCGGCGGTCGCCAAATTTCAGACAACCGAACTGATGATGCGCGTGCTGGATGACTGCGTCCAGATGCACGGCGGATATGGTTACATGTGGGAGTATTTCATCTGTCGCGCCTACGCGGACGGAAGGTACTCCAGAATTGCGGGCGGATCTAACGAAGTAATGAGAGAGCTAATTTCCAGAACTATTTAGAGAATTTCATAACGACCATGAACGGCAACAAAAGATTGCCTTGGTTACCAGGGAGAGGATATGATTATGTTTAACAATAATCTTTCATCGAAGTCTTTGCTTTGTGCTAGCGTCGCTATGGCTTGCGGCATTGCGGCCCCGTCGTCCGCACTGGCGCAGGAGCCGGTCGCCGCACCGACCGACGCACCAACCGACGCGCAGGCCGAGGATGCCGGCTTACGCGAGATTATCGTCACCGCGACAAAACGCGAAACCACGCTGCAGGACACGCCGCTCTCGGTGTCGGTGGTTGAGGGCAGCGCCCTCGCCGATGCGGGCGTCGTCAATCTCGAAGGGCTCGGGTCCTCTGTCCCCAATTTCACGGTCAATGCATCTCCGATCGGCGACACCATCGCCATTCGCGGCATCAGCACGAGCAGCCAGGCCGGAACCGAGCAGTCGGTGGCGACATTTGTCGACGGTATCTTCCGCGGCCGCAGCGTCCAGTCGCGTTTCGCGTTTCTCGATCTCGGCACATTGGAAGTCGTCCGCGGACCGCAGGGCACGCTGTTCGGGAAAAACACGGTCGCGGGGGCGCTGAACATCAGTTCGGCGCGGCCGACCGATCATGTATCGGCTTCGATGGCTGGAACCTATGAGTTCAACCACAACGAAACCGAGCTGACGGGGTTTGTATCGGGGCCGGTGACCGATTGGCTGCGGGTGCGCTTTGCCGGCCAGTATAACCAGCTCGACAAGGGCTGGGTCTATAATGTCGGATATGATGAAACGCTGCCCAATTCGCAGTCGCTCGCCATACGGGCTTCCGCCGAAGCCGATATCACCGACACGCTGCAACTCTACGTCAAATATGAGCGCGGCTTCTTCGACGTTGACGGGCAGCCTTACGAAATATCCCACCTCTACGATGGCCCTCTGACCGCATTAAGCGCCACCGCCCAGCTCATTACCAGAGCGCTCATCCAAGGCGGTGAGGACGGCAGGATTGACGGTCGCTACAATATCAGAAACACCGGCTTCCTCGATTTCGGCAGCGCTTTCCTGATGAAGGGGCACAACAGCGAGGCGATGGCACGTCTTGACTGGTCGGTCGGACCGGGCGTCCTCACCGGGATCGTCGGCCGATCGAAATATGATTACACCCGCCAGCTGGACGCCGATAACGCCCTCCTCACTGTTCTCGCAGTCGACGAAGTCGAGGACTTTAAACAGGACAGCGCCGAACTGCGTTATGCGTCGGACAAGGTCGGACCCGTGTCTTTCCTTGGCGGTTTCTACTGGCAAGAAAGTGACATCGACGCGGGCGGACCGCAATCCGGCACACGGGCCAATTTCGCGGCGCTTGGCGTCCCGGTCCCCGCCTTCGTGCGCAACAATCTCTTCCAGCAGAATGCTACGACTTACTCAGGCTTCGGGCAGGTCTCGGTCGATCTGACACCGACGCTGACGCTGACGGGCGGCACGCGATACAACCGAGAGAAGAAGATCGCACGGCAAGCCGTCGATTTTACGGACGTCAACGGCGCGTTGGTGGTCGGGCCGCTGCGGAACACCTACCAGGCTCTGCTCCAAACGATCCCGCACGATATCGACCTGAAGCTTGTCGAAACGGACTGGACCTATTCGGGCAACCTCGGCTGGAAAGCGACGCAAGGTCTGATGCTCTATGGTTCGGTGTCGACCGGGGTAAAGGGCGGCGGCTTCAACGCGAGTTACTTTGGGACCACGCCGCGCGGCGCGACCGAAACGCCCGAGCAGTTCCAGGCGCGGATGGCGAGCGAAGCGACCTTCCGGCCGGAGAAAGCGATCTCGTACGAAATTGGCGCAAAAGTGTCGCCAAGCCGCTCGGTCGAGATCAACGTCGCGGGCTTCTACAGCAAATTCACGGATCTTCAGACCTCCGTCTTCACCGGTGGCACAGCATTTATCGTCGGTAACGCCGCGGAAGCCAGGAGCTATGGCGTCGAACTCGATTCCCGATGGCAAATCCATCCTGATCTCGAGGTCTACGGCAATGCCGCCTGGCTGCACTTCGAGTTCACCGACTATTTTAACGCGGGTTGCACCGTGATTCAGGCGCTCGCTTACAACAACAATATTGCTACCTGCTCGGCGGCGGGCGGCAACGACCTGACTGGCCGAACCAATCAGAACGCGCCCAAATGGACCGGCACGATCGGGTTCAAATATCAGACGGACCTCGGCTCCGGCCTGAAATTGCGGATCGGGAGCGACGCGAATTTCGTGAGCGCATATTATGCCGCAAATGATCTCGATCCGTTCACCCGCCAAGATGCGTATGTGAAGGTCAATGGGTCGGTCGGACTTGCGTCCGACGACGGTTGGGAGGTGTCCTTGATCGGACGCAACCTGACCAACGAGCTCACCTTTGCGGACTCGAACGATCTGCCGCTCGCGGTTGGGACGTACCGGGTCGGGGTGCAGCGCCCCCGTACGGTCGCGCTCCGCCTCAAAGCCTCCTTCTGACCGGCCGCCGCTCGTGACCGACGAAATGCGCCAGGGTTTTGCAGGATATTCGCAAAGCGCGACGTCGGAGTCGCCGATCCGCTTCCGCCGCACGATCGAAGTAACGGTGTCGCGCGGCGAGACCCTTGTCGAACTTGAGGACGACTATCACCGCTTCGGTCTCGTCTTCCGTCACGAGTCCGGCAAGGTCGCCGCGATCGATGCAGAGGCAGGTCGTCATCCCTGGTCGACGTGCGCGATGGCCCCGGCCATGATCGCGAAGCTGGTTGGGACGCCGATCTCGGGCAATCTCCTCGATTTGATGGCGAGACAGCCTGTCCGGGATCATTGCACCCACCTGCTGGACATGGCGTGCCTGGCGATTGCGGCGACGGCTTGGGGGGGCGACCGGCGATACGACCTCACCGCCGATGTCTATCCCGGCAGCAGGCAGGATATGCAACTCGCGGTCGGGGGCATTCCGTGCATCGCCTGGACGGTCTCACAAGGGATGATCGTCTCCCCGGGGGCTCACCGCGGGCTGTCGGTTCGCGGAGGCTTTGCCGATTGGGCCCGGCTGGAGCGCTGCGAAAAGAAGCTGGCCAACCTCTTCATCTTGCGCCGCGCGGTGATGGTGTCGAGCGGCCGCAGGGAGAAACTGACGGCCGAGACTCCCGCCGACGTGCCCAGCAAGGCAGGCGCTTGCTTCGCCTTTCAGTCGGAGCGCGCGGCGCTTGGGCGGCGGGTGCCGGGCTGGGTCGAGAGCATCGACGGCTACGCACGGCGTCGATCATCGGAACAGGCGTGACGAACGTATCGCGGCATCACTTACAAGCGCGTCCAAGGACAGTGTCGGACTGGCTTTTTTGAACAAGAGGAACTTATGCAGCAGCTTAGATCACCGTGGATTGACGACGAACTCGCGCTGCTCGACGAGCATGTCGAGCGCTTTATCAAGCAGGAATTGCTTCCTCACGCCGAAAGCTGGGAGACCAATCGCCGTGTCGACCGCGACACGTGGCGCAAGTTGGGCGAGGCGGGCCTTCTGCTGCCGAGCGTGCCAGAGGAATATGGCGGCAGCGGCGGCACGCGCGGGCACGATGTCATCATCCAGAGCGCGATCTCGAGGGCGGGTCTCGGCGGCGGTATCGGCGCCGGCGTCGGGGTTCATTCGACGATCGTGTCTCACTATATTCTCGCTTACGGGACTGACGCGCAGAAAAAGCGCTGGCTCCCCGGAATGGCGGCCGGCGAACTCATCGGGGCGGTTGCGATGACCGAGCCCGGCGCGGGCTCCGATCTTCAGGCTGTGCGGACGACGGCCGTCAAAGACGGCGACCATTATGTGATCAACGGATCGAAGACATTCATCACCAACGGTCAGAACGCGGACCTTGTCGTCGTGGTCGCAAAAACCGATCCAAAGGCGCGAGGCAAAGGCATATCGCTCATCGTGGTCGAGACCGCGAATGCGCCCGGGTTCGAGCGCGGGCGCAATCTCGAAAAGATCGGCATGCACGCCCAAGATACATCGGAGCTCTTCTTCGAGGACTTGCGCGTACCCACCGGGAATTTGCTCGGCGAAACCGAAGGGGCCGGCTTTGGTCAGCTCATGAACCAGCTGGCTTGGGAGCGCCTCAGCTGCGCGCTCGGAGCGGTCGTCAGCATGGAACGCGCGGTCGAAATGACGGTCGAATATGTTCGCGGCCGGCAGATGTTCGGAAGCACCCTGTTCGATATTCAGAATACACAGTTCAAACTGGCTGAGTGCAAAACCCAAGCGGTTATCGCCCGGACATTTGTCGACGAACTGATGGTTCGGCTTCTCGCCGGCGACCTCGACGAAACCACCGCCGCAATGGCGAAACTGTGGACGACCGACGCGCTCGGCAATGTTTCCGATACCTGCCTCCAGCTGCACGGCGGCTATGGCTATATGAAAGAATATCCGATCTCGAAGCTGTGGGTAGAAGCACGGCCCACCCGGATATTCGCCGGATCGAACGAGATTATGAAGCTCATCATTGCGCGCTCGCTCTAGGCTTGGCCTTTGATGTGCATGAAGAACACAGAAGTCCGGCCATCCAGCCGACTTGAAAGAGGGAAGGGAAGCGCATGCGTTTGACTCAGGGCCTGCAACGCGCAGCTTGGCTCAGCCCGTCGGTAACCGCCACGATATTCGGTGACCGGCGGCGAACCTGGGCGGAGATTTTTACGCGCGTGCAGCGTCTGGCGGGCGCGCTCGTGGCGTTGGGTTTGAAACCGGGCGATCGGGTTTATGCCTTGGCCGTGAATAGCGACTATTATGTCGAATATTATTACGCGGTCATCTGGGCTGGAGGAGTCGTTGTACCGGGCAATACCCGTTGGGCCGCCCCCGAGCATGACTTCGCGATCGCTGACTCTGGATCCACGATCCTTTTCGTCGACGGCCATCACCATGCCATGCTTAGCGCGTTGCAGACCGCGGCCGGCCTGCCGACGATCTGCATGGACGTACCGGATGTCCCGCAACACCATCTCGAAATCGAATCTCTGATCGAGCAGCATGAACCGGTGGCGGAGCGAAGCGGCGCGGGCGACGACCTCATGAGCATCTTCTATACCGGCGGGACGACGGGCCGGTCGAAGGGCGTGATGCTTTCGCATAACTCGCTCGCCATCAACTATATGTGCAGCACCCTTGTCCGCCCGATACGCCATGATGCGATTTTTCTTCACTCAGCACCGATGTTCCACCTGGCCGATGCCGCGATGTTGTTCGGCATCACCAACACGGCTGGCACCCACGCCATCATTCCGCAATTTTCGGCTGCTGCCATGGTCGAGATCATCGAGCGCGAACGCGTGAACATCATCGTGGTCGTGCCGACAATGTTCTCAATGCTCGGAGAATATCTCGCCAATTCGCCGGCGGACCTGACGTCCGTTACGCGGGTAAGCTATGGTGCGGCGCCAATCTCCGAAGATTTGCTGCACAAGGGAATGCGCTTTTTTCCAAACGCCGAGTTCGCTCAGGCCTATGGCCAGACCGAACTTTCGCCGGCCGCGACCGTGCTGGAAAGCCAGTTCCACGACGCCGGCGGACCCTTTGGCCACACGAAGCTCCGCTCCGCCGGGCGCGCATTGCCGTTCGTCGATATCCAGATCTGGAACGAGAACGGCGAACCGCTGGCAGTGGGCGAAGTCGGCGAAATCGTTGTCGACAGTCCGGGCCGCATGCTCGGCTACTGGAACCAGCCCGAGCTCACCGAACTGGCGATCGTGAACGGCTGGCTGAAGACAGGTGACGCTGGCTACTTCGATGCTGACGGATTCCTGTACGTCGTCGATCGCGTCAAGGACATGATCATTTCCGGCGGCGAGAATATCTACTGCGCGGAAGTCGAAAACGCGCTCGCCTCACACGCCTCGGTGCAGGAATGCGCGGTGATCGGCGTCCCCGATGACCATTGGGGGGAACGCGTGCACGCAGTTATTCGGCTGAAACTCGGTACCGAGGCCGACGAGGCCGAAATCATCGCGCACTGCCGAAAGCTGATAGCCGCCTATAAATGTCCCCGCTCCATCGCGTTCTTCGAGCAGCCGCTGCCTTTGTCTGCCGCCGGGAAGATTTTGAAGACCGAACTTCGCAAGCCATACTGGAACGACGCTTCGAAGCGCGTCAGCTGATGTCGCACATCGCCTTTACCGCTATCGGGCAACGGAGGATAACGCGTGCGTGCTGACCCTGTCGGCAATGTTGCGCGGGAGAAGGTGACGTCCTACACTTGGTACGTCCTGACGATCCTGTTCGTCATCAATATATTCAATTATATCGACCGGCAGATCCTCTCGATCCTGATGGAGTCGATCAAGGTCGACCTTTCGCTGAGCGACACCCAGCTTGGCTTCCTGACCGGCATAACATTTGCGATTTTTTACGCGGGTTTCGGGGTCCCCCTAGCCAGGCTCGCCGATCGCTGGTCGCGGCGTAACGTCGTTGTCGCGAGCTTGGCGCTCTGGTCCGCCTTTACTGCAATCTGCGGGATGGCTCGGACGTTTCCGCAGCTTCTGTCAGCGCGCATTGCGGTCGCGATAGGCGAGGCGGGCTGCACGCCGTCGGCGCATTCCATGCTGACGGACCTGTTTCCCGACAACTGGCGCGTTCGTGCGATTGCCATCTATTCGCTGGGCTTGCCCGTCGGCATCCTGATTGGCCTGTCCGCCGGCGGCTGGATCAACGAGCATTTCAGCTGGCGTTATGCGTTTATTCTGGTCGGTCTTCCCGGCGTTGCCCTTGCGCTTCTCGCGCTGCTGACCATTCGCGAGCCGAAGCGGATCGGCAATTGCGGGAGCGGCGCCGACCCTTCGCTGTCCGTGTGGGCGACATTCAAGGAGTTATGGCGCCGCAAGACCTATCGACATATCCTCATTGCGTCATCGCTAAATGCGCTCGGCGCTTATGGCATCGCACAATGGACGCCGACCTTCTTCATTCGCTCGCACGGCATGGGGACGGCCGAGCTCGGACTTTACATGGGTCTGGTCAGCGGCCTGGCTGGAGCCGTCGGCGTATTGGGCGGCGGTTGGCTCGCAGAGTATCTGGGCCGGAGAAACCCCAAATGGTATGCGCTGGTTCCCGCGGCCGCGATGGCGCTGGCGACACCCTTTTACCTCGGTGTCTTCTTTTCGTCGCATCTGGGAATCGCATTCGCCTTTCTGGCAATCCCGTCGCTGTTGAACTCGGTCTATATTTCGCCGGTATTTGCCAGCGTGCAGATGCTGTCGCGCCCGGCAACGCGGGCGGTGGCGGCGTCGATCTTGCTGTTCGCGATGAATCTGATCGGTCTGGGGCTGGGACCCCAGATCGTCGGGATCCTCAGCGACCTCTTCGCGCCCGCATTTGGCAGGGACTCGCTTCGCTGGGCGCTCTGTAGTGTTGCCCTCGTCAAAGGTTGGTCGTTCCTGCACTACTGGATCGCGAGCCGAAACATGGCCGCTGATCTCGAAGAGGCGAGGGGATGAAAAGTTTTGCTGCGTTGCGCCGCCCGCCGGCCGCCACGTCTGCCTTGTCGTTCGCGACCGTAACTTTCAGGGGATACTCGCGATATGTTTGATCTTAATGGAAAAACCGCCCTGGTTACTGGGGCTGGCGGCGGCATCGGCCTTGCGATCGCAACCACGCTTTCCGCGATGGGGGCGCGGGTCGCAGTCAATGATATCAGCCCGGCTGCCGCCGACGATGCCGCGCACAGGATCGGCGGCACGGCAATTGCCGTGCCCGGAGATGTAAGCGATGCGGCGGCAGTCGACGTGATGGTCGCTGCCGCGGCCGGACCCTCGGGCCTCGACATTCTTGTCAACAACGCCGCTATCGCGGAAGAAATTGCGTCGATCCGCAATCAGCATGTCGACCATTGGCAGCGCGTGATGGACGTCAATCTGCGCGGCACCTACTTGATGAGCCAATCGGCGGCGCGCGGCATGATATCCCGCCGCGCAGGGGCGATCGTGAACATAGCTTCCGTCGCCGGCGTCGGCGCCTTTCCTGCCTCGCACGCTTATGGCGTATCGAAGGCCGCGGTCGTCATGTTCACCAAGACGTTGGCCTGCGAACTCGCCAGATTTGGTGTGCGCGTGAATGCGGTGGCGCCAGGCGTCATCGAAGCCCCGATGCTCGACGAAATGCTGTCCGGCACCGGCGATGCGGCTCCGGTAGTGGCCCGGGTGCCGCTCGGGCGGCTCGGCGTACCGGGCGAGGTTGCCAGCGCTGTCGCGTTTCTGTGCTCGGCCGCCGCATCCTACATTACAGGCACAATCCTTCCGGTCGATGGCGGCTGGCTGGCGTTTGGAGGGGCGGGGGACGCGTCCCAGCCTGCTCGCTGATTTTCTAAGCCTTTGCAGCGCGCTTCGTCGGTGACGATGTCATCGCCGGGTGATGCAAATATTCATTCGGCGCCGGTAGCCGCTCGACAAAGCGCTTCTCTAAGGGGGAGGGCAGAGCTAAACGACTCTTGTCGGCTGGAGAGCAATTCCTTGGCCGGCGCTCAGGTGAATTTGAACAACGCAATGGCCCCGGCGACATCTCGAACCAGAAAGCCCGACGCGCGCGTTATGCGGACGCGCGTGCTGTTGAACGAGGCCATGCTGGTGCTCGTACAGAGCAAGCCCATCGATGATATCACGATCCGCGAACTTGTCGCGCAGGCGGGCGTTTCTTACCCGACCTTCTTTCGGCATTATGCCGATCTTTCCAGCGTGCTGGAAGAGGTAGCGGACCAGTTTCTCAAGGATTTGCTCGTCGTCGCCCTCCCGCTTTTCGAGGGCGGGGATACGGCGGCGGCGTCGTTGGCGATGTCGCAGTTCATCGCCGAGAATTGGGCACTCTCAAGAGCGCTGCTGGCAGGCGGTGCGGGCGGAACCGTGCGTCAGGAGTTCGCACGCCAAGCGCTTGAAACAGCGTCGCAAATCCCAGGAAAGCACATGCTTTGGCTACCCGCGGGCCTGGGCGTTCCGCACGTCGTCAACGCGACGATCGGCCTCCTCGCGTGGTGGCTGACGGCGCCTGAACCGATTGACGTTGCGCACCTGGGTGCGCTTATCGACAAGCTTGTCATCACACCGGCGATGAATCCCTGACCGCGCGAGTTTCGTCGAAGTCTCCCGTTTCGCGCGTGCCTTTGACGCGCCTCAGTTTGGGTCGCAGCGGAGGCGCGCGCCCGAGAGCTCATAGCTGGAGATAAGCGGCACCCACCCCATGGAAGGCTCGCGGTCCAACCGCAGGCCCGGCACTCGCAAAAGCAGGTCAAGAAATATCGCGGTTTCCTGCAAGGCAACCTGCGCCCCGGGACAACGATGCGGCCCGTCGCCGAAGCTGAAAACCGCCCGGTTGGTCTTGTTCGCCATTTGTCTATCGATATCGATCTTGTGCGGGCAACCACCGGCGACATTTTCGTCGGCATTGATCGCGCGAATATCGAACTCGACCATGCAGCCCGCCGGCAATGTAGTGCCGGCGTCGGGCAGGTTGATAGCGCTGTCCACACGTCGGTAAAGCCGTCCTATGATCGGATCTACCCGTAGAATCTCCTCGAGCATTTCGATTTGCGCCGCTTCATCGGACGCAAGGAAGCGCTCTTTCAAAGCCTGCTGCTCTATCAGATGCCACGCCGCCATGGCGATGAACTCGCGCGTTGTCACCATTCCGGCCGAGGCGTAGGAAACGCATTCGATCAGAATTTCTGCCTCGGAGTATTCTTCTGCCAGCAGGTGGGACAGTAGATCCTCGCGTGGTTGACGGCGCCGTGCCACGATTGCTGGCTTGACGTCGAAAAGGTGGAATTTCGAGATGCTGATCCGCATCCGGACGCGTTCGAAAAAGCGCCCGATGAGGCCGGCCGGTTTTTCAATGTCTTCGGCCTTGAAAAACGCTGTCAGGCGGCGCGCCATCGCCTTGGGATCGCTCTCGGTCAGGCCAACGATCGCTGATGCGACGGCGACGGCAAGTTCCATGGTGGCCCGGCTGAGATCCATGTCTCCGCTCTCGCGAAATTCTTCGATGATCTGCTCGCTCTCGCGCGTCATCGTCTCGCGATATTGCGTCGTCACGGTCTTCGGTGCGAAAAAGCGTGCCGTGGCGCCCCGCTGTTTGCGATGCCGCTCACCGTCCAGATAAATCACGGACGGATTTTTGTCCCCCCGCTTCTCGATCATCTCGACTTCGAATCCACCCTGACGGACATCCCGGCTACGCATGATCGTCCGGGCATCCGCAAAAGTCGTGATGCTTCTGGCACCGCGCGGTCGGTGAGGGGCGTGAGCGACGTAAACTGCCGTCTTGCGATCGTCATCATGGGGTTTGCGCTGCACTACTATTCCTCGCGTAGAAGAGATATGATCTACAGTGTATCATAAAGCGATATATGTCAATCCGGGCTGGGTGCTGGACGGCTCGCTGCGGCCGGGACGGAACAGAAGCGGCGGAACTTGGCTAGCCGCTGACGCATCATAGTACCGCTCCGGGTTCTGGCGGTTTACCCGGCCGGTTGAGACCTATGGAATCTGCTTGCCTGGCGACGCTGCCCGCGCGTCGTCCGCTTTAGCGGATTTCAATCCAGAGCAGACTGACCGCCTTCGGCCAATGACGGTCAATTGGCGGGCATTCCATTCGGGCAGCAGTCGCTATTTTGGAAATTGACAACTTATCAGGTGCTTAGCGTCAAAAAATACCGTCAGGGGAGCCCGCGCCGCCCGACGCGATACTTTGACGGAAAATCGGGCCCAAAATACCGTCAAAAATACCGTCAAATTATATTGGTATGAATTCGGCATCTGACGTGAGCAGTAGAGGATTCAACGAGTTACGGCTCGTTGATGATGCAGAATTTATGGTATCCGGTACGCAGGGTAACTAGCTGTAAATAAACAATAATATATTGAAAATTCACGATTCTTTCATTCCCATTCAATTATTTTTCGGGACGCAAGCCCCTGAAAACACGAGAGAAAAAAATATTTCATCCAGAATGACCGAACCAGAGCCCGTCAAAAAACTATGCTTCTGAAATAATTGAGAAAATTCCGGGATTTTCAGAAATCTCGCTTTCGAAGACAATCGGTGGTGTCGGTCGAACCCTGTACGCTGACGAGACCCGTTTCACGCAACTCGAGAACCGAATCGAGCATAGCCAAAAACACCGTCCGTGTCTCGTCTGTCCATCGGTCGCGAATGATCATCGACCGTCGCGTCGACCTCAGACCGACGTTCTCATTCCTGCTAGCCGGCGCGAGATGATTGCGTCAGCGTCAGCCATGATCCGACCGATCAGGTCGCTGCAGGTCGGCAGATCGTGGATCAGACCCTGCGCCATGCTCGCCCAGTAGACGCCATGATCAAGGTCGCCGTTCGAAAGCAGCTCACGGCCTTTCGCGCCCGCGACAAGTTCAGCCACGTCGGCGAAGGTCGAGTCAGGCTCGTTCAGCCGCCGCACAACGTCCTCTGCCACTCGGTTGCGGCCAACACGGGCCGTATTGTTGAGCTTGCGGAAGAGAAGGACCGTGCCGCGTTCGTCATTCTCGAGATAGGCTTGTTTGACGTTGGGATGGATCTGCGCCTCCTGCGTGGCGCAAAAGCGGGTGCCCATGTTGACGCCGTCAGCGCCGAGGGCGAGCGCGGCAACAAGCCCGCGCCCGTCAGCGATGCCGCCGCTGGCGAGAAGTGGCACTTTCACTTTGTCCGCCGCCGCAGGGATCAGGACCAGCCCCGGTATGTCGTCTTCACCGGGGTGCCCAGCGCATTCGAACCCGTCGATCGACACCGCGTGCACCCCGAGCCGCTCTGACGAGAGCGCATGGCGCACGGACGTGCATTTGTGGATGATCGTGATACGCCGCGCGTGCAGCATCTCCCACACTTCGCGCACCGCAGGCGTCCCTGCCGTCTCCACAATGGTGATACCGGCATCGGCGATCGCATCGACGATGGCGGGGTAGTCCGGCGGGTTCATTGTCGGGAAGACCGAGATGTTCACCGCGAAAGGCTTGGCTGTCATCGCCTTGCAACGCTCGATCGCCTCGCGCAGCGCTGCGGCAGACGGGAAGGTGAGGGCGGTCAGCATGCCGAGCCCACCGGCATTCGACACCGCCGACGCCAGTTCGGGGACGCCGACAATCTGCATTCCGCCCTGCACGATCGGATGATCGATCCCGAGCAATTCCGTAATCCGCGTCGTCAGCGCCATCTGCTTCTCTCTGTTGCGTCGCGCTCTGCTTGAGCCGGTGAGGCGCCGCTATGTCGCCGAAATGCGGAGCCTACCACTCCAGCCAAAAAGACTCCGTCCCGGAGGTCACGCCGCCGAGATGGCGGATTTCCTGACCGGGCTCGAGCCGGAAGCTGGGGATGCGGGCGAACCATTCTTCCAGCAGCAGCTTGATTTCCAGACGGGCGAGGAACTGGCCCGGGCAAATATGCGGGCCGGCCCCGAAGGTGACCTGCTTTTTGACCGCGCGATCGAGATCGACCTCGAAGGGGCAGGCGTTGACGCTCTCGTTGAGCGCATAGAGCTCGGTCGGCGCGATGACGATATCACCCTTGGAGAGAGTTATGCCGTCGACTTCGATGTCGTTGATGACTTCGCGGCCCGACGAGATGATCGGAAGGCGGCGGATCAGTTCGTTGACCAGTTTGGGAATTCGGCCGGGATCCCTCGCAATCTCGGCTTGCAGGTCGGGAAGACCGGCCAGCGTGTACATCGCGAAGCTCATGAAGTTCACGACCGTGTCGAGGCCGCCGACCATGGCTTGGCCTGCCAGGTTGACCGCTTCGTCCTCGGTAATGTCGCGGCCTTCAATCTTGGCGTCGGCAATATGGGCGAGCAGGTCGGTGCGGCCCGATCCCTTGCGTTCGGCCAGAATGGGCGCGAGATAAGCCTGGAACTGGGCGGTTGCCTCGGCGGGCGTCACCGATCCGTCGGGGCGGGTGAACTGGTCGGCCAGATGTTTCAGCTCGGGGAGATTCTCGAGCGGCAGATCGACAAGTTTCATAAACACCTGAAGCGGGAGATGTTCGGCGAACTCGTGGGTGAAATTGCAGCGCTTGTTCGGAAGAAAGGCCTCGATGAGCGACACGGTCAGCTCGCGGATGCTGCCTTCGAGCGCGTTCACCGCGCCGACCTTCAATTGCTCGTCGAGGACCTTGCGGAACGGGCGGTGATGCGGCGGATCGAGCGATAGCGGGATGAACTCGCTATAGGCTTCGCCCGAGGTCGACTTCGGGACCAGAACGATGCGATTGGAGAAGCGCGTGCTATCCGAAAGAACGGCGGATACGAGGTCCGGAGCGAGGGCAATCCAGTGGCCCTCATTATGCGGCGTCCAGGCGATGCCGTGCGGGGTGCTATCGCGCATCCGCATCCATGCCTGGTGCAGGTCGGCCTCGAGTGTGCAAGGATTGTAGATATCAAAATCGACCTCGCGGTCGGCGGGAATGTGCGACGGACGCGCCGATTCCAACACTACTGCGCTCACGTGCGCTCTCCCATCTTATCTCGTTTCGGATGTCGAATAATCGACATATTTTCGGATAAATGTCAATTCGCATTGTCGGCCTTACGGTATGTCAAAACTAAAATGCCATATATATAGCATGTTAGTATGACCTATGGCCGCCGACCGGTTTGAGCATTGTGGGCAGAAGCGATATACTCCGAGAAATAATCGGTTAGAATCGCATTTTCAAGATTACGGTGCCGTCAGGACGACTGGCTGGCATCGTCCGAAATCTGCACAATCAGCGTACCCTGATTCGAGCCATCGAACAGCGCGTTCAACGACATCGGGAGCGCCTCCATCCCGACCCGCACATCCTCGCGGTGATGCATGAGGCCTTCGTCGATCCATCCGGCAAGGCGGGACATCGCCTGGGGGAATTGCGCGACGAAGTTGGAGGCCAGAAAACCCTCCATGCGGATGCTGCCATAGATAAGGCGCATGAGGTTCCCGAGGCGGTTCGCGGTCGCCCCATCATTATAGCCGGAAATCTGTCCGCACAGGACGGCGCGCCCGTGCCGCGCCATATTGTCGATGGCGGCCTGCAGCGCCGCGCCGCCGACATTGTCGAAATAGATGTCGACACCTTGCGGGCAGAGCGAAGCGACCCGCGCGGCAAGGTCTTCGCGCTTATAGTCGATGCACACATCGACGCAGCCCTGCTCGACGAGCCAGGCGCATTTGTCGGAGCCGCCGGCGATGCCGATGACGCGGCAGCCGAGGATCTTGCCGATCTGGGCCGCGACGCTCCCAACCGAGCCGGCCGCTCCCGATACCAGCAGAGTCTCGCCCGCTTTCGGCTTCCCGATCTCGATGAGCCCGAAATAGGCCGTCAGCGCGTTCATGCCGACGGGCCCAAGCGCATCGATGAAGCTGAAGCCGTCAGGGATATGGCGGATGAGTGCCCGCGTCGGGGCGACCACGTCGAAATCCTGCCAGTTCGCGATCGTGCAGACGCGGCTTCCAGGAGGGAAGCCGGGGTTCGCCGATGCGATCACGCGCGCGGCGGACGGGCCGCGAACCGGCTCGCCGAGCCCGATCGACGGCATGAAATTGCCCGTGCTCTCGTCCATCCAGTTGCGGATGGTCGGTGCGCAGAGAAAGGCCATATTCTGGATCAGGACCTCGCCCTCGCGAAGGTCGGGTGAAGGATAATCTTCGTCGCGGTACAGAAAGTCGTCCGGAACGCAGAGCCCGTCCGGGCGGCGGGCGAGGAGCCATTGCCGGTTTCTCATTTTCGCTGTTCCTCTGTCCGGCCTGACAGCCGCCCGTCAATCCATCCGGTAGCCGCCGCATACATTGATCGTCTGCCCGGTGACGTAGCTCGCGTCGGGGCCCAGCAGGAAGGACGCTACCGATGCCTGTTCGGATGCAAGGCCCCTGCGCCCCATCGGGATGATCGTCTGGTTATAGCTCGCCTTATAGTCGGCGAACTCCATCCCGGCGACCTTCGCCTTTCGCGACATGGTGCCGTCGAGCATGTCGGTGTCGATCGATCCGGGGCAGATGCAATTGACCCTGATCCCCTGGCTCGCGACCTCCGCGGCCAATTGCTGGGTTAGACCGATCACCCCGAACTTGCTGGCGCAATAGCCGCCATAATTGGCGAAACCGAACCGCCCCGCCAGCGACGATATATTGACCAGTGCCGACGGGCGCCCATGCGCAAGCATCGCGCGCACGCCGACCTTGCACATGCGATAGACGCCGTTGAGATTGATATCGATCGTCGAATACCAGAGCGCATCGTCCATGTCGGCGATCGAAGCGGCAGCGGCTTCGCTGGCGATCCCGGCATTGTTGACGAGGCCAGTGAGATCGCCGAGCTCGGCCGTGGTGCGCGCGATAGCATCCGCGACCTGCTCGTCGCTGGTAACATCGAGGTCGATCGCGATCGCGCGGCGACCCATGGCGCGAATTTCCTCAGCGACCGATTCCGCGCCCTGCCATCCTTCGTCGCGCTCATGTGCCGGAAACTCGGACGGGTCGCGCGCAATCGCGGTGACCGCGACATCCGCCCCGTCCTCGGCGAGCCGAAGCGCGATCGCGCTGCCAATCCCGCGTTTGCGCGCCGCGCCCGTTACCAAAGCGACCATGCCATCCAGCTTGTTCATAGTTTTACTGAGCCCATTCCCGATCGACGAAGACGAATTCTTTTCCGACCAGGATGGTCGAAGCGCTGAAGTCGATGAACTGCCGCTCGTCCTCGATCGCGGCGTCCATCGCGGCCTGGGTTTCGGCGAGGGGCTTGGTGCCCGCGGGCCGCTCGAACCAGGACTCGGCGTGGCCGAGAAAGGGGGGTGCCGTCGTGCCGCGCGGCGCCGTGAAGGCCGATGCCAGGGGATCATCGCGGCGGTGCACCTGATTATAGGCGATGAGGCCGCGCGCCGGCGAATGCGAGCGGATCAGCGGGCCATGTTCCTCGAGCCAATATCGCCTGGCGTCCGCGTCACCCAGCTCCTTGGGCTGCCGCAACGCGAAGTGGAGCCGCATGACATTGCTGCGCGTGCGCGCCACCGGACGGGTGAGAGAGGTCGCAACCTGCGGATATTCGGTCGCCATCCAAAGCGGCGAGGCCTGCAGATCGACGAACCGGCCTTCGCTTGCAACCAGTTTATCGGCGGCGGATGCGCCCGGCTCACTCGACAGCGCGGCGCGCAGGGCGTCGGCCGATTTCCACCAATATTCGGCAATCCCGTCGAACGGTTGAAGCATACCGCCCCGTGCCTCGGCGGCAGCGCTGTCGATGCCTTGGCCGGCGGGGTCGGGATGGATCTGCAGATAGCGCACGATATCGAGGTCGGTCTGGACCGATGCGACCAAGGGACCGTTCGCATCGCGCCAGATGTCAGCGAACTCGCTGGGCGTGAGCCCGGGCGCGCGGCGCAGCATATGGACGAGGCGGATCATGGCTAACCGTGGCTCCGGCGCAGGCACGAGCGCAGACGAAGACGACCGTCGCTACGGTCTGCGTGCTGTCCGCTATGCCTGGTCATGTGCGCTCGAACACGCCGTGGCGGGCCCGGCCTCGATCGCTCATCGTTTCAAGCTTGCCCGGCCAGAATGGTTTGTCGAAGCCCGCAGTCAGTCTCGCGATGCGCCAGCTCGAACCCTCGCGGCGATAGGCGACCTTGTAGAACCCCATCGCTTCCATCGAGACCGCGTCGCCGGTCGACGCCATCAACAGCAGGTAGCTCAAGGTCACCGCCTCGTCGCCCTGCAGCGCCTCGACGATCGTATTGAGGATCATGTGGCGGCGCTGGTCCTTCTGATGCGGCCAGAATTTGGAGAGCCATGCGACGATCGCCTCGCGCCCTTCGAGCGGCCCGATCGGGATTTCGCCGAGCACATTGCCTTCCCATATCGCGTCGAGTGTGAAGCAGTCGCCAAGCAGCTCGATCCGCCTCTCGTCATAGGCCCAGCAATATCGGGCAATGCGTTCGCCGACGGCGGCGCGATCGCTCGCTTCGCAGCGTTCGGCAGGCGGCACCGGCGATCCAAGATCCAGCATTCCGACCCGGTGAGCCCATGCAGGAATCGATAATTCGTCGTGTTTATCAACCGTAGTCATATGGGTAGCGCCCTCTCGTGCGCCTGCTCGGATCACATCTGAGCGGCAGTTTATCTAGCGGTTTCTGCCAATTTTATCGTGCTTGACGAAATTAGAAGCGGGATATACCTATGTCAACGATAATCGACGATTTGTCGGAAATAGAGATGTGACTCGCGGATGCCGGGTCCTCGGGCGATGGCCGCTTCCGAACATGGGGGGCGCCGCCGCGCGGTGGGCCTCGCTTCCGGATGTTGATCCAGCTGGGAGAGTGAAGATGACCGATTTCGCGGCCCGTGCCGAAGGCATTATCGAGGCCTATAACGCCAAGGATTTCGATCGGCTCAGAGCGGCGGTCGCCCCCGACCTCAAGATGGCGCACTTCAACCGCGGTGCCTCCTTCGAGAATGCCGATGACCTGATCGCGCTGATGAAAGCGTTCGGTGACGACCTGATGCCCGACCGGCGGTTCGAGCCGGCCGAGGGCGTGCATGTCGTCGGCAATGTCGTCGTACGCGAGGGATATTGGGGCGGGACCGCGCAGCAGGACCTGCCGGGTTTCGCGGCCAAGGACGAGGCGCTACGCCTCCGCCTCTGCTCGGTCATGAAGTTCGACGACGCCGGCATCCTGGTCGACTGGAAGGATCACGGCTGACGCCTCGGCCGGCGAGGGTCGGCCGCGCGACCATACCCCTTAGTCCCATGGAGGAAGCGCATGGAAACCTCAGCGGCGCTTGATGCGAATCCCGGCGAGCAGGCGCTCGCACCCCGTCCGGACCATGTGCCGGAAGATCGCGTGATCGATTTCGACGTCTACCAGTCCCCGCCGGCCGGCATGTGTCCGCAGAGGATGTGGTTCGAGATGCAGGCGAACGCGAAGCATCCGGTCATGTGGACCCCGCGCAACGGCGGCCACTGGATCGCGATGACCCCGGAGCTCACGGAATCGGTCCTTTCGCAATGGGATGCCTTCTCGACCAAGGTGGTCATGGTCCCGCGCGAACCGATGGGGGAAACCTACTCCAAATATCTGCCGCTCCCCCTCGATCCCCCGAACCATTTCGAGTTTCGCCGGATTCTGAATGGCAATCTTGGCGCCAAGTCGATCGCGCGCATGACCGAAGATGTCGAGGAATTGACCGCCGCGCTGATCGAAAGTTTCCGGGGCCGGGGCCGGTGCAACTTCACGACCGAGTTTGCCGAGCAGCTGCCCGTCCGCATCTTCATGCGCGTGGTCGACCTCCCCGAGGAAGATCTGCCCAAGCTCAAATATCTGGCGGATCAGTTCACCCGGCCCGACGGTTCGATCACCCATCCAGAGGTGGAACGCCAGTTCAGCGAATATATCGGACCCGTGATCCGTGCACGCCGCGGCAAGGAGGGCACCGATCTCATCACCGAGATGATGAACGGCAAGATCTTCGACCGCCCGATATCGGACGAAGAAGCCGAGAATATGTGCATCCAGGTCCTCATCGCGGGGCTCGATACGGTGGTGAACCTGCTCGGGTTCATCTTCTCCTATCTTGCGACCAATGCCGACCTGCGGCGCAAGCTTGCAAATGATCCGTCGCTGCTGGAAGACGCGATCCCCGAATTCCTGCGGCGCTTTCCGCTCGTGTCGAACGCGCGCGAAGTCGCCAAGGAAACCGAATTCGGCGGGGTGACGCTGAAGGCCCGCGACATGATCATGGGGTCGACGATCCTCGTCGCGATGAGCGAGGATAGCAATGACGACGCGCTCGAGTTCCGTCTCGAGCGGCCCAAGCGGCACTTCTATATTTTCGGCAAGGGCATCCATGTCTGCCCGGGCGCGCCGCTGGCGCGGCTCGAACTCAAGATCATCCTCAGGGAATGGCTGGCCCGGATTCCCGAGTTCCGCCTCGTCCAGGGCGAAGGCCTTTCCTACCTTAGCGGTATCGTCTCAGCGGTCAGCCCGTTCGAACTGGAGTGGGACGTTTGAACCGTCGCATCGCTGGAGAGCAGCCATGACCTCGCTTTCGCCGACTTCGCCCCTTGGCGAGGGACCGATCGATAGCAGCCGCACGGCCGCGTTGAAGCCTCGCCGGCGGTTCGTCCTCGCGGCGGTGCTCGCCGTGATCGCTTTGCTGCTGATTGCCGGCGGCGCCCAGCTCGCGCTGCTCGGCGGCTCATTCTATTATCTTGCGGCAGGTTTCGCTGTCGCTGCGACCTCGTGGTTGGCCTTCAAGGGCGACCCGCGCGATGGGACGGTCTACGCGATCTTTCTCGCCTTCACGCTGGCTTGGGCAATCTGGGAGAGCGGCAGCGACCCGTGGCGCCTGCAAAGCCGTCTGGTCGCCCCGATCCTGCTCGGGCTTTGGGTGTGCTGGCCCTGGCTGAGGCGGGTTCGCGCCATCGTTATCAGAGTCGTGGCCGTTGGTCTCGTCGCATTCGGCGGATGGCTCTGGCAGGTCAACCAAATCCAGACCTCGCCCCAGCAAGTCGTTCAGGGCAGCGACGGGTCCGGGGAATGGGCCCATTATGGCAAAACGATTGGCGGCACGCGCTTTTCTCCGCTGTCGCAGATCAATCAGGGCAATGTCGCACGTCTTGCGCCAGCCTGGACCTATCGCACCGGTGTGATCGCCGGAAATGGCCTCGGCTTCCAGGCGACGCCGCTGATGGTGAACGACACGGTCTATCTTTGCACACCCACGAACATCGTCATTGCGCTCGATCCCGAGACTGGGGCGCGTCGCTGGCAGTTCGACCCGAACATCGATGCACCCGACGCCGGCACCTGCCGCGGCGTCAGCTATTTCGCGCCTCCGGAAGCGACCGGCCCCTGCGCGAGGCGCATCATCACCGCCACCACCGATGCGCGCCTGATCGCCATCGACGCCGACGACGGAAAGCCCTGTCCCTCCTTCGGCACCAATGGTTCGGTCGACCTGACGCGGGGGTTCGGCAAGATCATCAAGGGCTACTATTATATCACTTCCGCGCCCACGATCGTTCGCGGAAAGGTCGTGCTAGGCGGGTGGGTGACCGACGGCCAATATGTCGGCGAGCCGTCCGGGGTAATCCGCGCGTTCGACGCAACGACCGGCAAATTCGCCTGGGCGTGGGACATGGATCGCCCGCACGAGCATGGCGAGCCGGGGCCGGGCGAGACCTATTCGCCGGGCACGGCCAATAGCTGGGCCCCGATGAGCGGCGACGAGCAACTCGGGCTCGTCTACCTGCCCACCGGCAACTCGACCCCCGATTATTGGGGCGCTCATCGGTCTAAAGGTTCGGAGCAATATAGCAGCTCGGTCGTCGCTCTCGATATCGAGAGCGGCGAGGCGCGCTGGTCCTTCCAGATCGTGCATCATGACGTGTGGGATTATGACGTCTCGCCGCAGCCCACCTTGATCGACATTCCGGTCGGCGGCGAGATCGTCCCGGCGTTGCTCCAGACTTCCAAGAGCGGCCAATTCTTCATGCTCGACCGGCGGACGGGCAAGCCGATCCGGCCGGTGGAAGAGCGGCCCGTACCGCAGGGTCCGGCGCCGGGCGACTTCCTCTCTCCGACGCAACCTTTTTCGCCGACCTTGCCGGCATTCGACAACACGGTTCTGACGGCGCAGTCGATGTGGGGCCTGACGCCGCTCGACCAGCTCTGGTGCCGCATCAAGTTCGGCCAGGCACGCTATGAGGGCATGTTCACGCCGCCGGGTTATCCGCGCTCGTCGATCACTTATCCAAGCTTCCTCGGCGGCGTGAACTGGGGCGGAATCTCGGTCGATCCGGAGCGCAAGCTGGCGGTCGTGAACTGGAGCAGGATGGCCAACTACACGACAATGGTCTCGCGCGCCGAAGCCAATGCCAAGGGTTACAAGCGCTCATTGAGCGGCGGCGCGCACGTCGGCCAGCCGGTCGCGCAGGAAGGAACCCCGTTCGCGCTTCTGACCGGACCGTTTCTTTCGCCGCTCAATGTTCCCTGCACCGAGCCGCCATTCGGCAAGATAGGGGTGATCGACCTCAAGACCGGCAAAATGAAGTGGGAGAAGCCGCTTGGCACCGCCTCCGACAGTGGACCGTTCAACACGCGAACGCATCTGCCGCTGCCGATGGGCGTGCCCAACACCGGCGGCGCGGTTACCACCCGGTCCGGGCTGATCTTCATCGCCGCCACGCAGGAACGCGCGTTCCGCGCGTTCGATTTGAACAGCGGCAAGCTGGTGTGGCGGGTTCCGCTTCCGGCGGGCGGCCATGCAACCCCGATGACCTACGTCAGCAAGAAGAGCGGACGTCAGTTTGTCGTGATCGCCGCGGGCGGCAATGCCCCGCTGTCTTCGGGAGCCGGCGACTACGTCATGGCCTATGCCCTGCCGAAATCGAACTGACGGCCGTGCCGCAAAAATCGGGCTGAGCGGGCAGGGCGGCTAGGGGGATGCAAACGGCGATGCGAGCCTATCGAATAGTCGAATGGGGACGCCCGGCGGAGTTTGTCGACGTGCCGGTGCCGGTTCCCGGACCCGGCGAAGTGCTCATCCGCATGCGGGGCGCGGGGCTCTGCCGTTCGGACCTCGACATCATCGGCAGCCAGCCGGGAAGCGCGCCCTATGCCGCCGAATTGTCGGCTGGGTTTACGCTCGGCCACGAAAATGCAGGTCAGGTCGAGTATTGCGGTGAGGGCGTTACCGACCTCCAGCCCGGCGACAATGTCGCTGTTCACAACATGCACCACTGCGGCAACTGCGAATATTGCCATGAGGGCCATGAACAGTCGTGCGCGACCTTCGCGCGCGGGCCGATCGGCATGACCCGCGGGGTGGGGATCGACGGCGGCCTTGCCGAATATATGGTGGTCCCGCGCCGCGAACTTGTTGCGCTTGGGACTGTCGATCCCGTTTCGATCGCCCCGCTGACCGACGCCGGGGTCACCTCCTATCGCGCGGTCAAGTCTGTGCTCGACCGGCTCAAGCCGGGATCGACCGCGCTCGTCATCGGGGTCGGCGGGCTTGGCGCCTACGCCATCCAGTTTTTGAAGCTGCTTTCATGCGCGACCGTTTTCGCGGTCGATCGGACCGAAAGCAGGCTCGCAGACGCGCGGCGATATGGAGCTGACCATGGCTTTGTCGGTGATGACAGGACCGCCAAGGCAATCTTCGATCTGAGCGGCGGCCGCGGCGCCGACGCCGTGATCGATCTGGTCGGAACCGACGAAACGCTCGCCCTGGCAGCGGCGGTATCGCGTCCGCACGGGCGGATCGTGCTCGTCGGGCTGGAGGGCGGTTCGCTCGCCGTCGGGTGGGGGCGGCTGGCAACGACCTGCCAATTTTCCATCTCGCTGGGGAGCACATTGGCCGACTTGCGTGACGTGTGCCGCCTCGCCGCCGACGGCCGGCTGATGATCGATTATGAGCCGTTCGCCTTTGGCGACGTCGAGACGGCTTTGTCGTGCCTTCGGGATGGCTCCCTCAAGGGCCGCGCCGTTATAACCTTTGATTGAGACACCATCATCGAGAAGGACGCTGTCCTGCCGGGCGGCCTTTGATACTGCGGGAAGAGAAAATGCCAAAACTGATTGTGACCGACCGCGCCGGAACGGAGCACGAGCTTGAAGCGGAGCCGGGGCTCAGCGTTATGGAGATTATTCGCGACAACGGTCTCGACGAATTGCTCGCGCTATGTGGCGGATGCTGCTCCTGCGCGACCTGCCACGTGCATGTCGACGCGGCGTTTACTCGGTTGCTGGGGCCGATCGGCGAGGACGAGAACGATCTTCTCGATAGCTCCAACGATCGCGATGCTCGCTCACGCCTGTCGTGCCAATTGCCGTTTCACGCCGAACTCGACGGCTTGCGTGTCACCATAGCGGCCGAGGATTGATCGCGGCAGCGCCGGACGGCTTGGCAAGCGACGACGTTCGCTCCGGCGATCGATGAATATTGCCGATGGCCTGCCGTTCGCGAGAGGCTATTCTTCGGCGAGACGTCGCCGAACCTGTCCGCTTCGCCGGCTAACTGGCGCCGAGCTTGAACCTGGCCGTCGTCTTGGCGGTCACTTCCTCTTCGGTGACGCCGGGCGCGCGCTCGATCAGCTGGAACAGACTGTCATGATCGTCGCGGCGGAACACCGCGAGGTCGGTGATGATCATGTCGACGACATTCTTGCCGGTCAGAGGCAGCGTGCAGGCGGGGATGAATTTCGGGCTCCCGTCCTTGGCGTTGTGTTCCATCACGACGATGATCTTTTTCACCCCGGCGACAAGGTCCATCGCGCCGCCCATGCCCTTGATCATCTTGCCCGGGATCATCCAGTTGGCGATGTCGCCATTTTCGGCAATCTCCATCGCACCCAGCACGGTGAGGTCGATATGGCCGCCGCGGATCATCGCAAAGCTGTCCGACGAGCTGAAATAGGCCGAGTTCGGCACTTCACTGATCGTCTGCTTGCCCGCGTTGATCAGGTCGGCGTCCTCTTCACCCTCAAGCGGGAAGGGGCCGATGCCGAGCATGCCGTTTTCCGACTGGAGCGTCACCGTCATCCCGGCGGGGATATGGTTCGCGACCAAAGTCGGGATGCCGATCCCCAGATTGACGTAATAGCCGTCCTGCAGTTCCTTTGCGGCGCGCGCCGCCATATCGTCGCGGGTCCAAGGCATTATTTCGGCTCCCAATTTTTGTCGGAGGGGAAGGTGTCGTCCCAGCCCAGCTTTTCCCAAGGGCCATAGACGGAGTTGGGGAACAGGAACCAGCCCTTGTCCCACAGCGCCGCGGCGGCGGGGCCGGTGGCGAGCGCGGTGCGGGTTGCGGCGGGCAGGTCCCGGACGTTGAACTGCTGGCTGAAATCGCCGAGCTGGTCGCCGGCGAGGATGATGACGCAATATTTTGCCGCGATCGCGGCGCGGCGGCCGTCCTTGCTCGACCCGGTGGCATCGTCGCCCATCAGGAACAAGGTCTCGCCATGCTTGAACTCGCCAAGCCCGGCGGCATACAGCGTGTCCTCGCTGCCCTTGGCATTGGCGGCGCTGCGGTTGGTGTTGGCGATGACCGTGATGCCCGCCGCGCGCAGTTTGCCGACCATCTCGACGGTGCCAGGCATGGCGACCGCCTTGCCCGCGCCGGTCTTTTCCCACTGGTCCCAGATTTTGGGGTCATAGGTGGAGCCTTTTTCGGCGAAGTAGCGCATCGGCCCGAGGTTCCAGATGAGCGTCTCATCGGCATCGAACACCGCAGCAAAGGGCTTGTTGCCGCACGGCTCAAAGCGCGGCGCGTCCATCGTCGCCCCGTTGGCGAGGACGACGCTGTCGGTCGGGCGCTGCTTGATCCGTGCGAGGCCATAGTCGGCGATCCGCGCATTGGTCGCGCGAACGGCGATGGCGGCCTCGGCCGAACCATAGAGATATTGCAGCGCGACGGGCGGCTTGGCGGCTTCGGCTGGCGCAACCGTCGGCGGAGTGGGCGCGGTGGCTACTTCGGCTGGCGCGCTGGCGCAGCCCGCCAAGAGCAATGCAGTGAGGATTGTAGCTGCCCCTGAGCCTGTTCCAACATGCACCGGCAACATCAACTCAGACTTCCTTGCTGGATCGTTTCTATCTCCGTGAACTGGTCACGAAGTTCATCGGAAACGCCATTCACGATTGCTTGCAGTGCTTCTCCCTCGTCGAGCGACCAAGTTCCCGCATAGGCCACCGCGGCGTGTCGGATCGTGTCTGCCATCAAGCATCCAAACATATATGGGTCCTCAAGGCAGTTAGCCGCGATCCATACGCTACTTCCCGCGCCATCCGTGATCCAAATCCGAGCGATCTCGGCCGAATCCTCGGTCAGGGTATCCCCATTTTCCAACTTGATTTCATGGGGGCCCTTGCTGGTCATGCGACGTGCTCGCGCGGGCGCACCGTGCGGAATTCGATCTTTTTGTCATACGGCGCGCCGATGATCATGCGTTTCACATAGATGCCTGGCAGGTGGATGGTGTCGGGGTCGAGGCTGCCGACGGGGACGATTTCCTCGACCTCGGCGACGCAGATCTTGGCCGCGGTTGCCATCGGTGCGTTGAAATTGCGCGCGGTCTTGCGGAAAATCAGATTGCCGCTCTCGTCGGCCTTCCAGCCCTTGATGATCGCGAGGTCGGCAAAGATGCCGCGCTCCAGAATATAATCCTGGCCGTCGAAGCTCTTGACCTCCTTGCCCTCGGCCACTGCGGTGCCGACGCCGGTCTTGGTGTAAAAGCCGGGGATGCCAGCGCCGCCTGCGCGGCAGCGCTCGGCCAGCGTGCCCTGCGGGCAGAATTCGACCTCAAGCTCGCCCGCCAGATATTGCCGCTCGAACTCCTTGTTCTCGCCAACGTAGGAGCTGATCATCTTTTTGACCTGCCGCGTGCGGAGCAGTTTGCCGAGCCCTTCGCCGTCGATCCCGGCGTTGTTGCTGGCGATCGTCAGGTCTTTGGTCCCCGCATCGCGGATCGCGTCGATCAGCCGTTCGGGGATGCCGCACAGGCCGAACCCACCGGCGCAGATGTGCATACCGTCGAACAAAAGCCCATCGAGGGCGGCGGCGGCATCAGGGTAGATCTTCTTCATGGGTGAGAGAACTCCAAGTCCAGAATCTGCGACAGCTCCTTAAGCGCCTGCTCGCCGCTTGTCACCTTGATGGCATGCATGCCGAGCTGCGCTGCCGGTTTGCAGTTGATGCCGAGGTCGTCGAGATAGATGCAGGCGGCGGGCGCCACCCCGAGCGCGTCACACATCATTACGTAAATCCGCGGATCGGGCTTGCGGACCCCGACCTTGCTCGATTCGATGACATGGTCGAAGCGCGCCATGATCGCGGCGACCTCTTCGGCCTTGGCGAAGCTGCGCGCCATCCCTGCGCCGTGACCTGACGGTACGTTGTTGGTGATGCAGCCGATGGTGAACCCCCGCGCTTTCAGCGTGTCGAGCGCCGCGACCATCGCCGGGCGCACCGCACCGGCGAGCACCGCGAGCACCGCTTCGCCCTCCAGTTCATGCCCGAGCGCGCGCGCTTCTGCGGCGAACAGTTCATCAAACGCCGCGGCATCGATCTCGGCCCGCTCGAACTTCGCCCAGGCATTGCTGTCGGGGTCGGCGGCGTTGACGCGGCGCACGAAATCGCGCGGCAAGCCGCGTTCGTCCTCCAGCCGATTGAACGCCTCGAACGGCGACGACGTGATGACGCCGCCGAAATCGAAAATCACGGTGCTGTAAATCATGGGAGAGCGGGTAACCTTATTTGGGGGCCGGGCTGGCAATGCGCGTACCCGACCAGCTGGCGTCGTCGATGGTGAGGTCGAGCCGATCGGGCGACCGCACCGTATCGAGCAGGAAGACATAGGGTCCGCTGGCGGCGAGGATGGCGTCCATTGCCTTCTCAAGCGGAATGGTGACGGTCGGGATGCGTGCATAGCCCGATTTGATCTCGACCTTGTTCGCGCCGATGCGGGTGACGGTGATCGTAACATTGTCGCGCGATGAGCCGCGCGCGTCGGAAATGACGGCGCCCTTGTAGGTGCCGGCGACGCGATCGGCGAGGTCGGCCTCGCGCGCAGGGGCGGCCTTGGGCGTTTCGGCGTGTGTGGCGGCAACCGGGAGCGACAGGGCGAGTGTCGTGGTGATGATCAGGGTACGGAGCATGGATCTATCCTTTCCGGCGCGGACCGACGGGATGCTCGCTCACGACCCTCATGGGACGACAACGATCCCCGTTCTGGGGTCGGCCTGTCCCGAAAGCATTTCCCGATAGGCAGCGAGCGCCGCGTCGCCGCCGCTGCGCTTATCGACCGATGCCAGCCGCGGGGCAATATCCATGAAGGCCAGCCAGGCCTCCGCGATCTTTTGCCCGAACACCGCGGCGCCCCAGTCGGCGATGCGCTTCTGGCTGCGGCCGGGGGCAAAGAATCCCTGCCGTTCGGGGCCGGGCAGCCCCTCGACGTCGGCCTGGGCATCCCAATGCGATTTGCCGACGATGATCGACGCGAGCAACTGGCCGCCGAAATGGCTGTGGACGACGCGCGTCACCGCGCCATTGCCCGCCATGTCGACCAGCGCAGCGGGGGTGGAGGCGTTGAGCGTCATGATCTGGTCGTAACTGATCACCCGGTCGTAAATGCCCTGCGCGGCGAGTGCCTCGACACTGGCGGCGCTGGTCAGCCCGATCGTTTCGGGTCGGTCGGCGCGCTGTTTGAGCGTAAAGCCCAGCCCGATCGCGGTCTTGCTCGACGCGCTGGCGATCAAAATCTGCTGGACGCCATAATCGCCCTCATCCTCGAACTGGTCGGCGATCAGCCAGCCGGTGAGAAACAGCGGGCGGAAGACCGGCCAATAATCATGGTCGGCGGCACGATAGTCCGGCAGCGCTTCGATCCGCTGATATTGGTTGTAGATCGGCGGCAGGGTGGTGCGGCGCGGGGTGATGTCGGTGAAGCCGCCGGGGCCAGCTTTGCCGGCTGTCAGCACGGCATCGCTTGCCATCGGGTAATAGCCATAGAAACGATCGCCGACCGCCACACCCTCGGCAGTGCTTTCGGTCACGGTCGCGAATCCCCAGACCGGCAGGCGGCCGGCTTCGCTGGGCTCGGCGAAGAAATCCCAATAGCCCTGATCATTGCCGAACAGCCCGGCGGGCTTGCCGAACACGGCGTAGGTGATGTTGTTCGCGGTCATCGCATAGCTGTCGACATGCACGCGCACCTGTCCGGCTGCCAGCGGCGTGTCGGGATCTGCGACCAATTGGGCTTGCGTGATATCGTCGCGATCGATGTCGATCGCCCAGCGCTTTAAATTCATTGCGGACCCCTCCGATTGCCGTGCCGCTTTCGCGGCATAGGGGTCATTCATACAGATGCAGCCCGCGCTGACAATCACGCAGGGCGCGCTAGTTAGCCGACGGTCGTCCCAAACAGCGATCCGATCGCCATCGTCACCCCCATCGCAACGGCACCCCAAAAGCTGACGCGCAGGACGGCGCGCGCGATCGGCGCGTTGCCCGCCCACGCGCCCAGCGCCCCGAGAATTGCCAGGAAAATCAGTGATGCAGCGGAGACGATCCACGGCAGCGACGGGCCGGCGACCAGCAGCACGATCGCGAGCGGGAGCGCCGCGCCGACGGTAAAGCTCGCCGCCGACGCCGCTGCCGCCTGTATCGGGCGCGCCGCCATTTCGCTGGTCAGGCCCAGCTCGTCGCGCAAATGGCTGTCGAGCGCGTTGTGTGCGGTGAGTTGCACCGCGACCTGTTCGGCAAGCGGATGGTCGAGCCCGCGCTGCTGATAGATTTGCGTCAGCTCCTCAAGTTCCAGTTCGGGAACGGTCGCGAGCTCACGCGTCTCTTTGGCGATATCGGCCTTTTCGGCATCGCCCTGCGAGCTGACCGAGACATATTCGCCCGCCGCCATCGACATCGCCCCCGCGACCAGCCCCGCGGTGCCGGTGACGAGAATCGTCGAGGCCGAAGCGCCCGCTGCGGCGACCCCGGCGATCAGGCTGGCGGTCGATACTATCCCGTCGTTGGCGCCGAGAATCGCGGCGCGCAGCCAGCCGATGCGGCTGGCGGCATGGGTTTCGCGGTGCATGGACGGTCTCCTACCAGAAACGGATGACGCCAAGTTGGTCGAACAGCTTTTCGTTCGAGACCAGCGCATATTGCTCAATTTGCGATTGAGCGATCAAGATGCGGTCGAACGGGTCGCGATGGTCGAACGGAAGCAAGCCCGCCAGACTGGCATGGGCAACAGAAATCGGGAGTTGGTCGAAGCCAAAACCTGCGATGACGGTTTCAAAGCGCTCGGCGAGTTCGTAGGCGCCTTCCAGCTTGCCGATGCGGAATTTGATCGCGACCTCGATGGCCGAAACAGCACTTACCCAGATATTATTTTCCGGGTCTTCGATGGCGGACCTCACCGCATCTGGCAATTTCTCCGGTTCATTGGCAGCCCAGATCAGTGCGTGCGTGTCGAGCAGCAGGTTCATCGCGCTGCTGGAATGTCCTCGCCGTTCCACAGCGCCAGATCTTCCTCTGGCAGGGGATCCCAAAAGCCAGCGTCGAGGTCGATCTTGCCTTTCATGGTGCCCAAAACACGCTTCGCCTTGGGTGGCTCGTTCACCGGCATCAGCTTCACCACCGGTTCCTTGCCGCGCGCGATAGTCACCTCTTCGCCCGCGAGGACGCGGGCGATCAGGCGCGACAGATTTGTCTTGGCCTCGTGGATGGTCACGACTGTCATGTTAGCTAATTTAGCTAAGCCGGTTAGCTAAGTCAATATTGCAATTGCAGCCCCGGTCGGGCCCAACGCATCTTCACTAGCCGACCCGTCCCCGACAGGGTGATATAGGCATCCTGCCGGTCGGGTCCGCCGAACGCGATGTTGGTGGTAAAGATATCGTCGGTCGCGACAAATTCGACGAGCGATCCGTCGGGACCGACGACCGAAATGCCGCATTCTCCGATCGTCGCGACGCAGATGTTGCCCGATGCCTCGACCGCCAGGCTGTCGAAGAACTTGTAGCCCGCGGGGCGATAGAGCGGGATGCCGGGGCCGCCCGGGCCAGCGTCGGCGGCGACCTTGCCGGGGGCGGTGATGGTAAACTTCATCAGGCGGCAGGTGTAGGTTTCGGCCGCGTACAGCGCGTCGCCATCGGGTGACAGGCCGACGCCGTTGGGGTTGTTCGAAGGGAAAATGACTTCCTCGATAAAACTTCCATCGGCCTTGGCATAAAAAATGCCGACGATGTCGTGGCAGCGTTTGGCGTAATCGACCTTGCCATGGTCGGTGAACCAGAAGCCGCCGTGGCCGTCGAACACAATGTCGTTGGGGCCGCGCAGCACGACGCCATGGTCGCCCGATTTGTAGAGGATCTCGACCGCGCCGGTGTCGATGTCGATGCGCTCGATCCGGCCGCCCGAATAATCGCTGGCGATACCGTGGGGGGCCAGATTGCCGTTCGCCTCGACATAGTTGAAGCCGCCGTTGTTGCAGCAATAGAGTTTGCCGTCGGGGCCGATCGCAAGGCCGTTAGGGCCGCCGCCGGGGGTCGCGATGACCTCTTTCCTGCCGCCGGGCCAGCAGCGCGTGATCCGCCCCGCCTCGATCTCGACGACGATGACGCTGCCGTCATCCATCACCACCGGGGCTTCGGGAAAACGCAATCCGTCGGCGATCAGTTCAAACTCGGCCATCCCCATCTCCCTTGCGTGTCCGCACTTGCTGTGCTTTGCGGCCATCATGCCCGTTCGTTCGCTGTTCGCCAGTCTTTTCTATGAAGCCGACATCGGCTCGCCCGACCTGCTCGCCGAGCTGGAGGACAGCAGCAGGATGTTTGCTGAAGAGGATGGCGCGGGTCGCGCGTGGAGCCGCGATCATGGCTATAAGGGTTATACGAGCTATGCGAGCCTGAACGACCTGCCCGAGCGCGATCCGGCGTTCCACGACCTCAAGCGCCTGCTCGACAAGGAAGTGAAGGCGTTTGCCAGGGCGGCGCATTTCGACCTCGCCAAACCGCTGAAGCTCGATAGTATGTGGGTCAATGTCTTGAAACCCGGCGGCACGCACAGCGGCCATATCCACCCGCACAGCATCGTGTCGGGGACGTTTTACGTCGCAGTGCCGCCAGGATCGGGGGCGCTGAAGCTCGAAGACCCGCGGCTCGCGATGCTGATGGCGGCGCCGGGACGCAGCGACGATGCGCCCGAACATCTGCTGCCCTTCGTCTATGCCGAGCCCGCCGCGGGGCGGGTGTTCCTGTGGGAAAGCTGGCTGCGCCACGAAGTGATGCCGCATAGCGGCAAGGGCGAGCGGATCAGCATCAGCTTTAACTATCGCTGAGCCGGCCCTATATCGCCGCTATCTAACGCAACCCCCAATTCCGTTCGTGTCGAGCGAAGTCGAGACACCCATTGGCGTGGAGCAAGGTCGAGGGGCATCTCGACTTCGCTCGATGCGAACGGAGCAGACAGGATAATCCCATGACCGCGACCTACGACGCCGACCTCCAGCTTTTCATCAACGGCGCCTGGCGGAGCGGTGAGGGGCGCGAGGGGCGGCCGGTGTTTAACCCCGCCACCGCAGGCACGATCGCCGAGCTGCCGGTCGCGACCGCCGCCGACCTCGACGAGGCGCTGGCAGCCGCGGCGCGCGGCTGGTCGGTGTGGCGCGCGAAGACTCCCGACGAGCGCGCGGCGTTGATGCGCAAGGCCGCCGGGCTGATCCGCGAGCGCGCCGACCATATCGCGACGCTGCTGACGCTTGAACAGGGCAAGCCGATCGCCGAGGCGCGCGGCGAAGTGCTGTCGGCCTCATCGCTGCTCGAATATTTCGCCGAGGAAGGAAAGCGCATCGAGGGCCGCATTGCGCCGCGTCCTGCGGGCCAGCGCGCGATGGTACTGCGCCAGCCGGTCGGTCCGGTTGCGGCGTTCAGCCCGTGGAATTTCCCGGTCAATCTGATGGTCAAGAAAATCGCCCCCGCGCTCGCCGCGGGCTGCGTCGTGATCGCGAAGGCGCCCGAGGAAACCCCGGGCTGCACCAGCGCGATCATGCGCTGCCTCGCCGATGCAGGCATTCCCGGCGACGTCGTTCAGCTGGTTTACGGCAATCCCGACATGATCAGCCGCCACCTGCTCGGCAGCGAGGTGATCCGCAAGGTCAGCTTTACGGGATCGACCGCGGTCGGCAAACATCTGATGAAGCTCGCCGCCGATCGGGTGCAGCGGATCACGATGGAGCTTGGCGGCCATGCCCCGGTGCTGATCTTTGACGATTGCGATCTGGAGAGCACGCTCGACCGCGTCGTGACGCAAAAGTTCCGCAACGCCGGGCAGGTCTGCATTTCACCGACGCGCTTCTATGTGCAGGAGGGGATTTACGACGCCTTTGTGGCGGGGTTTGCCGAGCGGACGAAGAAGGTGAAGATCGGCAGCGGGCTCGACGCCGATACCCAGATGGGGCCGCTCGCCAACGCGCGCCGCGCGCCGGTGCTCGAGGCAATGATCGCTGATGCGACCGCCAAGGGGGCGCGCGTGATCGCGGGCGGCGCGGCGACGGGGGACGGCTATTTCTTCCAGCCGACCGCGCTCGCCGATGTGCCGCTCGACGCCGATGCGATGAACAACGAACCCTTTGGCCCGATGGCGCTGATCCGCCCGTTCGGGACAGAGGATGAGGCCTTGGAGCAGGCGAACCGGCTGCCTTACGGGCTTGCGGCGTTCGCGTTCACCGAGAACGGCCGCCGCATCAACCGCATTGCCGATGGTATCGAGAGCGGGATGGTCGGTATCAACAGCTTTGTGATTTCGGCTAACGACATGCCGTTCGGCGGGATCAAGGAATCGGGCTTTGGCAGCGAAAGCGGGCCGGAAGGGCTGGACGGGTATCTGGTGACCAAGGCGGTGCATGTCTATTGATGGTGATAATCCTCCCTGTCGCGAAGCGATGGGGAGGGGGACCGCTTGCGAAGCAAAGGGTGGAGGGGCAGCAACCTCGCGTTATGGCCCCTCCGTCAGCGCTTCGCGCTGCCACCTCCCCATCGCTACGCGACAGGGAGGATTGTTTCTTAGTCCCGCTCCAACTGAACAAAATCGCGCCCCATCGGCGCCAGATGCGCGCCGCCGTCGACAAAGATCGTCTGCCCGGTCACGGCTTCGGCGCGCGCCAGATACACCACCGCATCGGCGATCTGCGCCGGGGTCGGCAAGGCACCCAGCGGCATCCGCCCGGCGAGCCGCTCGACCTGCGCCGCCGTATAATCCTCCGTGGCCAGCGTCAGTCCCGGCGCGACGGCATTGACCCGCGCGCGGTTTCCGAACGCCACCGCCAGCGTCGCGGTCGCCTGCCACAGGGCGGATTTCGACAAGCTGTAGGCAAGCTGATCGGGCACCGGCTGCACGACGCGCTGGTCGACAATGTTGATAATCGCCGGACGCGCGCCCTCGCTGGCCGCGACAAGCGCCTTCGCCAGCATCACCGGCGCATGATGATTGACCTGCATCATCTCCGCGAGCGCGACTGCCGACAGGTCGGTCCACTCACCTTCGGCGAACAGCGCGGCGTTGTTGACGAGCAGGTCGGGCGCGCGGCCGTATTTTGCGATCACCGCGGGGATCAGCGCATCGACCGCGGCAGGATCGGACAGGTCGGCGGCGAAGCGGTGGCTGATCGCACCGGTTTCGGCCAGCGCGTCGGCCAGCACCGCGTCGGCGTCGCCCGGGCTGCGCTTGTGGATCGCCAGCGCATAGCCTTCGCGCGCCAGCCGCGCCGAAATCGCGGCGCCGACGCGGTGCAGCCCGCCCGTAACGAGAGCGAGCTTTTGCGTCACTTGCGCGCCCGCCGCATCGTGATGCCAATCTCTTCGCCGTCCTCGGCGATCGCCAACTTGACGATCTTCACCTCGACCTCTTCGACTTTGTCATCCTGCAGGAACAAAGTGTCGATGATGTGATCGGCGATGCTTTCGATCAGCACGAAATGCGTGTCCTTCGGAATGCCTTCGGTCGCCGCGAATTTCAGGTGCATGTAATTTTTGGAGGCGCTGAGCGGCGTCGTCGGATCATAATGATCTGCCATGCTCAGCCGCGCCCGCACGCCGATACGCAGCGGCTGCGGCAGGTGGGTTTCCTCGGAGTAAATGCCGGTCAGCACCTGGGCGATCAGCCCGTCCACTTCCAGCCACAATGTATCGGTCACAAGAAATCCTGTCGAACGCGCGCGACATTCGGCTTTGCATCGCCGCGCCGCACCCCTAAAGCGCCGCCGCATTAGCGAAAGGGCGCGCGTTGGTCGAGTTACTTCCATTGTCGGACATCGAGCCGCAGGCTGTCGAAGATCTCCTCGACGCCGCTTTTGGGGCCGACCGCTTTGGACGAACCGCCTACCGCCTCCGCGCTGGCGCGGAGGCGGTCCCGGCACTCAGCTTTGCGCTCGTCGACGATGGCGCTTTGATCGGCACCATCCAGTGCTGGCCGGTCGCCCATCGCGCGGTCGATGGTGCTGCGACGCCGCTGGTGATGGTCGGCCCGGTCGCGGTGCGCCCCGACCTCCAGCGCGGCGGGCATGGCCGGGTACTGATGGCGCATATGCTGGATGCTGCGGAAAGCGAGGCCGACGGCGCGCTGATGATGATCGGCGATCCTGAATATTATGGGCGCTTCTTCGGGTTCGATGCCAACGCGACAGGGGCGTGGGATTTGCCGGGGCCATTCGAGCGGCGGCGCCTGCTGGCGCGCGCGGTGAACAGGCGTGCGCTGCCGACGGGTGCGGGGATGATCGGGCCGCGTTAACTCAGCAATCGTCATCCCGGCAAAGGCCGGGATCTCGCCGTCTCTGCCTGGCGCAGCGGCGAGACCCCGGCCTTCGCCGGGGTGACGGCTCAGTTGGTGGGGTAGCGGGGTTGCGCAGCGCGCGTGTCCCCCTATGTCGGAAACATGGTCACCCCCGCGCCGTCACTCCCCAAAGACTTCGCGCAGCTCTCGCTCACCGAAGCTGCCGAACTGCTCGCGGCGCGCAAATTACCGCCGGTTGAAAGCTGGCACCCGGAACGCCGCGGTGACAGCTTCATGGAAATCCGCGCCGATGGCAGCTGGTATCATGAGGGCGGGCGAATCAACCGGCCCGCGATGGTGAAGCTGTTCTCGACGATCCTGCGCCGCGAAGCCGATGGCAGCCATGTACTGGTTACCCCCGCCGAACGGCTCAGCATCGCGGTCGAGGACACCCCGTTTCGCGCCGTCGAAATGAAGAGCGAGGGCGAAGGCGCGTCGCGCCAGTTCGTCTTCCGCCTCGACACCGACGATTTGGTCATGGCCGGACCCGGCCACCCGCTCAGCTTTGGCAGCGACCCCGACAGCCCCGACCCGCGGCTCCATGTGCGCGGCGCGATCGGCAAAGGGCTTGAGGCGCGGATCGATCGCGCGCTCTATTATGAGATCGTCGAGATGGCGCTCGCCGACGGGAGCGATCCGCCCGCGATCTGGTCGAACGGCGCGCAATTTCCGCTGGTTGATCGCTGATGCTGTCGGCGAAGTTGCGCGTCGCGCTCGACAATCTGCTGCCCGACGCGGGGGAGGATGAGGCGTATCTGGGTACGCCGACGCTGCGCGATGCTGCGGTGCTGATCGCCTTTACCGATCGCCCCGACCCCGGCGTCATCCTGACCCAGCGGCCGCAATGGCTGCGCAGCCATGCGGGGCAGGTCGCCTTTCCCGGCGGCAAGATCGACCCCGACGACCGCGACGCGATCGACGCGGCGCTGCGCGAGGCCGAAGAGGAGATCGGGCTCAGCCCGCGCGATGTGATGGTGGCGGGGGTGACCGAACCCTATCGGTCGGGCAGCGGCTATATCATCACCCCGGTGCTCGGCGTCATCCCGCCCGACCTGCCACTCGATCCCAATCCCGACGAGGTCGAGGACTGGTTCGAAGTGCCGCTCGACATCTTGTTCGATCCCGCCAATTATGCGCGCCAGCACGCGCATTGGCAGGGTCAGGACCGGCATTATTACGATATGGACTGGCAAGGACGGCGGATTTGGGGCGTGACGGCGGGGATCATCATCAATCTGGCGCGGCGGATGCCCGCGGGCTGGCACCGGTGAGCGTGCTTCCCGACGCCGAATGGCGCGTGCGGCCGGGGCTGCGCCGCATCGTCACCGCGCTCGGCGGTGATGGCGGCGGGGTCAAGATCGTCGGCGGCGCGGTGCGCGACACGCTGCTGGGGCTGCCGGTCACCGACATCGACCTGGCGACGCCGCTATTGCCGCAGGAGGTGACGCGGCGATTGCAAGCCGCCGACATCAAGGTGATCCCGACGGGCATTTCGCACGGCACTGTCACGGCGGTCGCCAGCGGCGATCATCATGAGATCACGACGCTGCGCCACGATGTCGAAACCGATGGTCGCCGCGCGACGGTGGCCTTTGCCGACGATTGGCGCGACGATGCGGCGCGGCGCGATTTCACGATCAACGCGCTTTACGCTGATCCCGAAACGGGAGCGGTCGACGATTATTTTGGTGGCATCGACGATCTGCACGCCGGGTGCGTGCGCTTTATCGGCGATGCGGCGACGCGGATCGCCGAGGATCATTTGCGTATCCTGCGCTTCTATCGCTTTGCGGCGCGTTTCGGCCGCGGCGCGCTCGATGCGGGCAGCCACGCCGCCGTGGTCACCGCGCGCCAGTCGCTCAAAAGCCTGTCGCGCGAACGCATCGCCGACGAACTGACCAAGATTTTGACGCTTCGCGATCCGCGCCCCATCGTTGGCCAGATGGCGGCCGACGGCATTTTTGCGGTGCTGCTGCCCGAACTCGATCCGGATTTCGCCGCGACGCTCGACGGCCTGCTCGCCAACGAGGTTGCGGCGGGAGCCGATATTGCCCCGCACCGGCGTCTCGCGGCGCTGCTGCCCGCCGATCGCGCTATTGCTGAGCAGGTCGCCAGCCGCCTGCGGCTATCGACGCGGCAGCGCAAATATCTGGGCGCGGTGGCCGAATATCGCGGCGATGTCGCCCGGCCGATCCGGCAGCTCGCACATGCGATCGGAGTCGAGGCGGCGCGTGATGTGCATCTGATTGCGGGCGACGCCGAAGCGGTGCGCGATCTGACGGGATGGGAGGTGCCGCAGCTACCCGTCAAAGGCGGCGACATCGTCGCACGCGGGATCGCGGTCGGGCCGGAGGTTGCGCGCATCTTGAAGGATGTCGAGGCGGCGTGGGTTGCCGAGGATTTCCCCGGCGCCGACCGCGTTGCCGAACTTGTCAATCAGAAGATCGGGCGGACCAGCGACTGACGCCAGAAATCGAGCGCCGCGGCGGTTTCCAACGGCCGCGCGAACAAATAGCCCTGCCCGAAATCGCAGCCGAGCGCAGAGAGTAGCCGCGCCTGATCGGCGGTCTCGACTCCTTCGGCGGTGGTTTTCATCCCCAGCACTTCGGCCAGACTCTGGATCGTGCGGACGATCGCCACCTTGTCGCGGTCGTCGACCATATGTTCGACAAAGCTGCGGTCGATCTTGAGCACGTCGAGCGGCAGGCGCTGCAGATAGGCGAGATTTGAATAGCCGGTGCCGAAATCGTCCATCGCGACGCGCGCATTGAGCGCCTTCAGCTCGCTGAGCACTGACAGTGCGAGGTCGGGATCGCCGATGATCGCGCTTTCGGTCAGTTCGATCATCAACCGTTCGCCGCCGATTTTGTGCTTTTCGAGTGCGTTACGCACCACCGCCGCGACATCGTCGCGCAGCAGCTGGATCGCCGACACATTGACCGAGACATAGCAATCGACCGTCTTGCCGCCATTCTGTTTGTCCCAATCGGCGAGCACCGCCGCGGCCTTGCCGATCGCCCATTGGCCGAGCGGCACGATCAGCCCCGAGTCCTCGGCGATCGGGATGAATTCGCTGGGCGAAATCGAATGGCCGTCCTGCTTGTCCCAGCGCGCGAGCGCTTCGAACCCGGCGACCTTGCCGGTCGCGAGTTCGATCAGCGGCTGGAAGGCGAGGTGGAGCCGGTCTTCCTCGATCGCGTTGCGCAGTTCGGTTTCGAGCCCGAAGCGGTTGTCCGAAAGCATCGCCGATTCGGGTTCATAGATTTCGATGCGATCGGTCTGCTTGGCGCGTTTGAGCGCGATCTGGGCGTGGCGGATCTGGTCGGCGACGTCGATTTCGGTTGCTGGCTGGATCGCGCAGCCGAGTGCGCAGTCGACGCTGACCTTGAGCTCGCCGATGCGGAACGGATGGTCGAAACAGCCGCGGATGCGCCGCGCCATTTCGCGCACATCGGCGCGGCCGCCGGCGACGCGGGTCGAAATGGCGAATTCGTCGCCGCCGGTGCGCGCCAGGATGTCGCCGCTGCGCAAGCTGGATTTCAGCCGCCTTGCGACGGTGATGATCAGCTCGTCGCCCGCCATCGGGCCGATATGTTCGTTGATACGGCTAAAGCGTGCGAGGTCGAGCAGCAGGATCGCATGATCGGCACCGATGCCGTCGGTCACGCCGCGCTGTTCGACCATTTCTTCGAACCCGGCGCGGTTGGGCAGGCCGGTCAGGCTGTCCGACACCAGCTCGCGGCGCAGATTGCGCTCGGTCATCATTTCCTGGGTGCGGTCGATCAGCGTCAGCAAGAACAGGCTCTCGTCGCCCGATTCGGTGGGCAGCGGCCCGATTGATCCGCGCAGGTCGCGTGCGGCGACGCCGTCACCCAGCTGGCAGCTGAATTCCTGCGTGTCGTTGGGGGACTGCGCCGCGCGTTCGACCGCGCGCAAAAGCTGGATCGGGGCGTCGGCGCCGGCGGGCGACAAGTTGAGGCGATCGAATGCGGCGTTGCTGGCGTGCAGGCGAAAATTGCCGCGCGCAAGCGGGCGGATCAGCGCCGCTGGCACCGGGAGCGCGTCGATCCAGCCGACGAACAACAAGGGCCGGTCTTCACCGGTTCGATCAAGTGGCATAACAGCGGGTTTTGTGCGACCTTTCCCCATTGGCACATGCTTATGGGGCGGGGGGTAAAGAAGCTATTTACGGCAAAGGGAAAATGCGGTCAGCCGAAGCGATTGTTCCGCGGAAAACCCGTTGGCGGCATCCGGCCGGCCGCGCCGCGCGCGACGCGCCATGGCACCAAGTCGGTTTCGGTCCGCGTCCGACCCGTATCGCCGCCCATCGCCCAGCTTAAGCCGTCGGCAAAAGCAAAGCTGACCGCGTCGGACAGCCCGCCGTCGCGATAGCGTTGCAGCATGACCCCCTGACCCCTCGCCATCACCGGCACTTCGCCCAACGGGAACACGACGAGCTTGCGGTTCTCGCCGACCACCGCGACGCTGTCATCCCCCGGTCCGATAGCGCGGACGATGGCCAGCTGCGCGCCGGTCTTGAGGTTGACGACGTTACGGCCCTTGCGCGTTTCGGCGACGACCTCGGCCATTTGCGCGATAAAGCCATGCCCGCTTGTCGAGGCGAGCAGCAGACGACCGTCGGCGCTCGCCGGGATCATCGCGACGATCTTCGCCTCGGGGTCGATGTCGACCATCAGCCGCAGCGGTTCGCCAAAACCGCGCCCGCCGGGCAGCTTGTCGGCACCGACGGTGAAGAAACGGCCGTCGCTCGCCGCAATCAGCAATTTGTCGGTGGTCTGGGCGTGGACGGCGAACAGCAGCTCGTCGCCTTCCTTGAACTTGAATTCGGCCCATTGATCGGCGGCGACATGGCCGCGCTGGGCGCGGATCCAGCCGCGTTTCGACAGGATCACCGTCACCGGTTCCTTCTCGATCATCGCGTCGAGCGGAATGTCGCGCGCCGGGGCAGCCTCGGAAATCGTCGTGCGGCGGGCGCCGAGCAGCGTGTCGAGGCCGTACACCGTGCGCAGCTTTTCCAAATCTTTGCGGAGCCGCGTGCGCTGGCGCGCCGGGCTTTCGACCAACTTAACCAGCTCCTCGCGCTCGGCGGTCAGATCGGCCTGCTCGCGCTTTAGCTCCATTTCCTCCAGCTTGCGGAGCGACCGCAGCCGCATGTTCAGGATCGCCTCGGCCTGGCGGTCGGTCAGGATGAATTCTTCGATCATCACCGGTTTAGGCTCATCCTCGGTGCGGATGATCTCGATGATCCGGTCGAGGTTGAGGAAGGCGATGATATAGCCCGCGACCAGCTCCAGCCGGTCGTCAATTTTCGCGATGCGGTGCTGCGCGCGGCGGACCAGCACGACGATCTGGTGCTGGAGCCATTCGGTGAGCAGCTGGTGCAGCCCCATCACCTTGGGCGTCCGCGTCGCGTCGAGGACGTTGAGGTTGAGCGCGAAACGGCTCTCGAGGTCGGTCAGCCGATACAGGCTTTCCTTCAATATGTCGGGATCGACGTTGCGGCTCTTGGGCTCGATGACGATGCGCAGATCCTCGGCGCTTTCGTCGCGGACATCCTCGAGGATCGGCAATTTCTTGTCGGCGATCAGCTGTGCGATCTGTTCGATCAGCTTGCCCTTGGCGACCCCATAGGGAATCTCGCTGATGACGAGTTGCCAGGTGCCGCCGGGTAGCTTCTCGATCCCGCTGTCTTCCCACGCGCCGTCCGCCTTGCCGGCCGAAAAGCGCGCGCGAACGCGGAAACCGCCGCGGCCGGTACCATAGGCGTGGGCAATCGTTTCGGCGCTGTCGACGACGATGCCGCCGGTCGGGAAATCGGGGCCTTTGACATGTTCGAGCAGTTCGGACAGCTCGGCCTGCGGGTTTTCGATCAGCAGCAGCGCGGCGCCGATCACCTCGGCAGCGTTGTGCGGCGGGATGTTCGTCGCCATCCCGACCGCGATCCCGCTGGCGCCATTGGCGAGCAGGTTGGGGAACAGCCCCGGCATGATCTCGGGCTCTTCATCCTCGCCATTATAGGTCGGCTTGAAATCGACGGTGCCTTCGTCGAGCCCCTGCATCAGGTCGACCGCAACGCGTGTCAGCCGCGCTTCGGTGTAACGATAGGCGGCGGCGTTATCGCCGTCGATATTGCCGAAATTGCCCTGCCCATCGACGAGCGGGTAACGCAGCGAGAAATCCTGCGCGAGGCGAACCATCGCGTCATAAACCGCAACATCGCCGTGCGGGTGGAATTTACCGATAACATCGCCGACGACGCGCGCCGATTTCTTGTAACCTTGGCTTGGGTCGAGCCGCATCGCGCGCATCGCCCACAGCAGGCGGCGATGCACCGGCTTCAGCCCGTCGCGCAGATCGGGCAGCGAACGCGCGGTGATCGTCGACAGCGCATAGACCAGATAGCGTTCGGACAGCGCGCTGCCGAACGGCGTGTCGGTCATGCCGGGGACGGGTTCTGGATTGTCGGGATCGTCGGTGGTGGTCGCCATGGTCGCGGCGCGATAGCAAGGCTGGCGCGCCAAGGCAAAGGCTTGCGTTCGCGCCGCGCGATACTAGCTTGTTCGATCAATCATAAGAGGGACGACATCTTGAACGAAACCACTGGCGCCGTTCGCAAAAGCATCTGGTCCCGCGCGAAAGAGATGGCGCAAAAGGCGCCGCCCGAGCGCAATCGCTACGTCGATTTCCTGCGCGCGCTGTCGATCCTCGCGGTTGTCGTCGGGCATTGGCTGGTCGCCGCGCCCTATATGAAGGACGGCGCGGTCGAGAGTGGGCACCTGCTTGGTATCTTGCCGTGGACGCAGTGGCTGACCTGGGGGTTTCAGGTGATGCCGCTGTTCTTTCTGGTTGGCGGTTTTTCGAACGGCATGTCGTGGGCAGCGACGCGGCGCAAGGGTGGCAGCTATGCCAGCTGGTACAGCGGGCGGCTCCAGCGGCTGATCAACCCGGTGCTGCCGCTGTTCCTGATCTGGACCATCGTAGCGATGTTCGGCACCCTGATAGGGATCGAGCGCGGCGTCGTCGCGATGGCGGCGCAGCTCGCGCTGATCCCGGTGTGGTTCCTGTCGGTCTATCTGATGGTCGCGGCGGTCGTGCCGCTGACGTGGATGGCGTGGCAGCGGTTCGGTTTCGCCTCATTCTGGATGTTCGTCGCCGGGGCGGTCCTGATCGACGTCGCGGCTTTGCGCTTCGAAATACCTTATGTGAATTTCCTTAACTTCGCCTTTGTGTGGCTCGCGATCCACCAGCTCGGCTTTGCGTGGAGCGAGGGGCGTTTGGCGCCGGGCCAGGCATTGCTGTGGGGCGTCGGCGGACTAGTCGCGCTCGGGCTGCTCGTCGGCCTCGGCCCCTATCCGGTCGCGATGATCGGGGTGCCGGGGGCGGGGCTCAGCAATTCGATGCCGCCGACGCTGGCGCTGCTCGCGCTCGGCATCGCGCAAAGCGGCTTTGCGCTCGCGCTCGAACCGGCGGGGCGGCGGATGCTGGACCATCTGCGCATCTGGACCGCCGTCGTGCTGGTGAACGGCATGATCATGACGATTTATCTGTGGCACCTCACCGCTTTCGTTCTGGTCATGATTGCGGCGTGGCTGCTGGGCGGCATCGGGCTCGACGTGGCGCCGGGCAGCGCCGCGTGGTGGCTGGCGCGGCCGATCTGGTTCGCCCTCTACATCGTGACACTCTTCCCGCTGATCATGCTGTTTGCGCGTTATGAACGGGCGAGCGGCAGCGACAGAGCGGTCCCGCACTGGCGCTTGATCGTCGGGCTGCTGCTCATCTGCGCGGGGCTCGGCGCGACCGCGGCGATCAGCATCGCCAGTCCTGAAGGCGTCACCGGGGTGCGGCTGTGGCTTGTGGCATTGCCGTTTGTCGGGGCGGCGATTGCACAGTTCGGCCCAGTTCATCGGTTGGCGCGGTCGGGGACGTGACGGTTGGTCTTTTGGCGTAGCGGACGCTTGCCAGCTTCGTTATCCCGGACTTGATCCGGGATCCATGACGACAGCGCGGCTATGGATCCCGGATCAAGTCCGGGATGGCGATGAGGAAAAATCCTCCCCATCGCTTCGCGGCAGGGAGGATCAATGTTCGGGCCGTTGTCAGTTCCTTCCAGTAGTCGGCTCCCCGACGGCTAATCCGCATAAGCCTTCACCAGATCGAACATATAGTCGCGCCCCACATACACCGACTTGACCTCCATCCGCTCGTTCAGCCCGTGCGCGCCATTGCCGTCGGGGTCGCCCCACATGCCGGGGATGCCATAGGTCGGGATGCCGACGGCGCCCAGAAACGTCGCGTCGGTATAGCCGTTGGCCATCGACGGGATGACCTTCAGCCCCGGCCAATATTTGGCGACCAGCTTTTCCATCGGGCCGATGATCTTGGGATCGAGCGGCGGCGCGGGCGGGGCGGGGCGTTTGGGGGGCAGCTGGGTGATGGTGACGCCGGGGTCGCCGATCACCCTGGCCAGCTCGTCCCTGATCGATTCGATGCTGTGGTCCGGAAAGATGCGGCAGTTGATGTTCGCTCCGGCGCGCTGCGGCAGCGCGTTGGCGGCATGGCCGCCGTCGAGCAATGTCGCGACGCAGGTGGTGCGCAAATTGCTGTGCAGGAACGGATCCTTGTTGACGATCGCCTCGGCATCCTTGTCGGCGTGGTTCTTGGCCAGCGCGACCATCGCGGCGCCGGTCGCATCGCCGCGCACCGCCCCCGCCTCGGCAAAATAGCGCCGCGTTGTGGCGGTCATTTCAAGCGGAAAGCGATAGTCCTCGATCTTCGTCACCGCGCGCGCGAGCTGGTAAATCGCGTTATCGGGGACCGGCGCCGAGCTGTGGCCGCCGGGGTTGCGCGTTTCGAGGCGGAAGTTGGCAAAGGTCTTTTCGCCGACCTGCACCGACTGGCCGATTACCTTGCCTTTGCCGTCGCTGTCGCCGCCGCCGCCCTCGTTGAGCGCAAATTCGGCGTCGATCAGATCGCGTTTGGTCGCCGCCAGCCATTCGATGCCGTTGAACGCGCCGTTGGTTTCCTCGCCGCAGGTGAGCGCCATCTTGACCGTGCGATTGGGTTTGTAGCCCGCTTGCTGAAAGCGGATCAGCGTGTCGACCCACACCGCCGCCTGCGATTTGATGTCGGCGGTGCCGCGGCCGTAAAAATAGCCATTTTCCTCGACCATGATGAACGGGTCGCGCTCCCAATCCTCGCGCTTCGCCTCGACGACATCGATATGCGCGATCAGCAGGATCGGCTTCGCGGTCTTCGAGGTGCCGGGATAGACCGCGACAAGCCCGCCTTCCTTGGGCTTTTCGGGGATCGCAAAAAGGGTCAGCTGGCTGTCTGGGATCCCAGCCGCCCGCAATCGCGTTGCCATGCGTTCGGCGGCGAGGGTGCAGCTCCCCGACGACAGCGTTGTGTTGGTTTCGACCAGTTCCTTGTAAATCTCGCGAAACGCGAGCTGGTCGGGACGCGGCGCCGGATCGGCGGCGAGCGCGGGCGTGGTGACCGCCAGTGTGGACAGCAGCAAAGACGCCAGCATTTTCATCGAAATTCTCTCCCCGTTTCGCCTTGCGAAGGGAGCAGAAAGCGCCGCGGGCCGCAACCCGTCATCGCGCCCCCTTGCGAAGCCCCGCGCTTTCGCGCAAGCCGTGCGCCGGGTAGAGGAGACGGCGTGACGACGATTAGCGATGTTCCACCGGGGCCGGTGGCGCGGATGGTGCGGCGATTGCTGCTGGCGATGTACCGGGCGCGCGGCTGGCGGGCGTTGGGACAGGTGCCCGAACCGCGGCGCTTCATCCTGATCGCCGCGCCGCACACCAGCAACTGGGACTTCGTCAATTTCCTCGGCCTCACCGCCGACCTGGGACTGCGCGCGCATTTCATGGGCAAATTGTCGCTGTTCCGCTGGCCGCTCGGTGGTTTCATGAAACAGATGGGCGGGGTACCGGTCGATCGCCGCGGCGGCGGCAATGTCGTCGAGCAGATGGTCGCCGAGTTCGCGCGCCGCGCCGAATTCATGCTGACCGTCGCGCCCGAGGGGACACGCGGCAAGACGACGAAATGGCGCACCGGTTTCTATCAGATCGCGCTCGCGGCCAAGGTGCCGATGGTGGTTGGCTTCATGGATTATGGGACCAAGACCGGTGGGCTCGGCCCGCTGATCTGGCCCAGCGGCGATTTTCGCGCCGACATGATGAAGGTGCTCGAAGTCTATCGCACCTGCATCCCCAAAATCCCCGAGCGCGCGGTGCGCTCGATCGACGATATTGTCGGCGACGACGGCCCGGACGAGATGGAGATGCGCGCATGACCGACCTGCTGATGCTGCTGGCGCTCAATTTCGCCGGATTGCTGGGGGTGATCCTGATCCTGTGGGCGATTTCGGTGGCGATCCGCGACGTGTCGTTCATCGACGCCTTCTGGGCGTTCGGCATGGTGCTGCTCGCATGGGGCGCGGCGTGGCAGGCGGGGTTTGATGCGCTGCACGCCAAGCTGCTGCTCGGGCTGACCAGCCTGTGGGGGCTGCGGCTGGCGATCCATTTGGGGCTGCGCTGGATCAAGCATGGCGAGGATCCGCGCTATGCCAAGATCCTGTCGCGGACGATGGAAACGAAAAAGTGGAGCTGGGGCAAGACGGCGCTGCTCACCGTGTTCCTGACGCAGGCGCCCTTGCTGTTCATCACCTGCCTGCCCGCGCAGATCGGCATCTGGGCGAGCGGCGGCGGCGCAGCGAACGGCGTCGGTATCCTCGCCATTATCGGCGTGGTCGCGGCGCTGATCGGCATCGCGTTCGAGACGATCGGCGACGCACAGCTCAATGCGTTTCGCAAGAATCCGGCGAACAAGGGGCAGGTGCTGGACACCGGACTGTGGCGCTACACCCGCCATCCCAATTATTTCGGCGACGCGCTGACCTGGTGGGGGCTGTGGCTGATCGCCGCCGACATCGGGCCGTGGGTCGCGCTGACGAGCGTGATCGGGCCGGTGTTCCTGACCTTCACCCTGACCAAATGGTCGGGCAAGGCGCTGCTCGAAAAGGGGCTGCACAAGACGCGGCCCGACTATGCCGCCTATGTCGCGCGCACCTCCGGATTCATCCCGTGGCCGCCAAAGACCAGGGGTTAGGCGGTGAGGCGCTGGCGGCCGACGCCAGCGTCCTCGGGGACGCCCCGCGCATCCGCGCGATATTGACCGAAGCCGCGCGCGAGGGCCGTGCGGTCAGCTATTCCGAACTGCTCGGCGATCTGGGGTTCCGTTTCACCCGCCCCAAGATGCGCGCGGTGTGTAAGACCTTGGCCGAGGTCGACCGGCTGTGCGCGCTCGACGGCGAACCCGATCTGGCGGTGCTGGTGGTGCGCGAAAGCGACCGGCTGCCTGGGCAGGGTTGGTGGGTCGGCGGCACCGCGCTGCTGCTCGGCTACGACGGCCCATGGGAAGGCGCCGCGGCGGCGCGGTTTATTCGCGAGCAGCAGCAGGGGGTGTTCGATTATTGGGAGGGGGGCGCCTCGATCGTCGGCTGATCGCGCCTTCGCCACGGAAGGTACCGGTTCCTCGGGTCGGTTGCCAATCGAGCGGCGGACCACCATCACAACGTTCAAACCGCTTCTAGGCGTCCGCGCGAAGGGCAATAGGCATGCACGCCGTCGAAATTGATGAACTGACAAAAGCCATGTCAGGCCGGACCATCATCGACAGAATTTCCCTCGTTATTGCCCAGCACAGTGTGTTCGGACTTCTGGGGCCGAATGGTGCAGGAAAGACAACCTTCCTGCGCCTCATGCTCGGTCTGCTTCACGCTGATCGGGGAACGGTCAGGTTATTCGGTCATGACATCGGGCGGAACCGGCGTGCGGCTTTGCGGGGCGTGGGATCCTTCATCGAAGCGCCAGCGCTTTATGGCAATTTGTCGGGGCGCGTGAACCTCCAGCTTCACGCAAAGATGATGCGCTTGCCCGATGCCACGGTTGACGAAGCATTGGATATTGCGGGCATGCAGGGCGCGTCGGCACAACTTGTGCGCACCTACTCGCTTGGCATGCGACAACGGCTAGGGCTGGCCAAGGCACTGCTCGGAAAACCCCGGCTGCTCATTCTGGATGAGCCGACAAATGGCCTCGACCCGGACGGCATCGCCGAAATCAGGACCTTGATCGCGGATCTGCCGCAAAGGATTGGCGGCACGGTGATCTTGTCGAGCCACCTGTTGAGCGAAGTCGAGCATGTCGCCGATCAGGTCGCCATCGTTCGTCACGGCCGGATCGTGGCAGACGGAAATCTGGCGACCTTGCTGAGCGGGAATCGCGATCTCGTCATCGAGACGACGGACGTGCCTGGTGCAGCGCTGCTGCTCGGCCACCACGGTTTCCAAGCCGAAATGATTGACGAACGGCTCATTGTCGCGGGCGGCGATTTGGCGGGCTGTACGGAACGAAGGGCGCGGATCAACCGGCTGCTGGTCGAGGCGGATTTTGGAGTCAGTGCGATTTTCGCGCGCCCGAAAAGTCTAGAGGATCTTTATCAGGGCGTGGCGCTCCGCACCGAAGATGTTGCGGGAGCCGTCATGTGATTTGCCATATAGGTGTCGAATATCGCAAACTCAGTGGGTCTCTGGCGATCCTGCTTGCCATTCTGGCGCCCGCGCTTCCGGCGATTATGGCCTTGCTGGCGATTTCTTCGTCAAATCGGTTGATGAGCTGGCAGATGATCTATTTCCAGTTTGCGCTGCCGATATGGGTGACCTTTCTGATGCCGATGGCGGTGACCGCATTTGCGACCCTGCTCGGTCAGGTCGAATATCGCGCCAATGGCTGGGAAAGCATGTTCGCGCTTCCGGTCCACAAATATTCGATCTTCTTCGCCAAGATGTTCGTCGGCATCTCGGGTGCGGTGGGGATGATGGTCGTGATGCTGGCGCTGACGGCGATTGGCGCGATGGGCGGGATCGCACTCAGCGGCAATGTTCCTCCCGATGCCTTCCCCACCGCGCCGCTGTTCGACAAGACGATCATGATCCTGGCGGCCTCGGCGCCCTTGGTGGTGATCCAGATGTGGGCGGCGTTCCGATTTGCGAACTTCGTTATTCCCCTGGCGGTGGGGATCACCGGGACGATGGTTGCCATCGCGGTCGCGATGACCAATACGGGCAAGGCCGATTGGTTCCCATGGGTTCTGCCGTATAAGGCGTTGTTGCAGAACCAGCCGCCATCGACGGCTTTGCTGGCTCTGGCGGCCGCGGTGGTGCTGGCGATTGCGGCGGTTGCCGACCTGTCTCGCGCTACGCTGCGATAGGGTCAGTCTTCGGCGCTGCTCAACGGCGATCGCCAAACCCGCTTACTTCACCAGCCCAATTTCGCGCAGCCGCTGCTGCAAATATTCATCCGCCGTAATCGGCGTCGGATACAGGTTCGGATGCGCGTCATTGATGCAGCTCTCCAGCGTCTCGATCGGATAGTCCGAGCGGAAGTGCAGGAAAAACGGCATCGAATAGCGCGCGACACTCGCGCGCCCCGCGTCGGGGTTGCAGACGCGGTGGGTGGTCGAGGGGAGCTTGTTGTTGGTCAGACGTTGCAGCATGTCGCCGACATTGACCGCCATCGCGCCCGGCGGCGGACTGACCGGGAGCCAGCTGCCGTCCTTGTCTAGGATTTCGAGCCCAGCCTCCTCGGCACCGAGCAACAGCGTGATCGTGTTGATATCCTCATGCGCTTCGGCGCGGATGCCCTTCGCGGGGGCTTCGACGGGGGGATAGTGGAGCAGGCGCATCACGCTGTTGCCGTCGAGCACCGTGTCGTCGAAGAAATCGGGCGCGAGACCTAGGTAGCGGGCGATGCCCGACAGCAATTGGCCGCCGACGCGGTCGAATTCGGCGAACAATTTGTCATAGACGGCGCGGAAGCCATCGACCTCGGCGGGCCAGACATTATTCGGCTGCTGCGCCGCGAGCCGGTGCCCGGCGGGCAGGTCGCGGCCGACGTGCCAGAATTCCTTGAGGTCGACCTCCTTCGCGCCCTTGGCGATCTCGGTCCCGAACGGGGTGTAGCCGCGCGCGCCGCCGCCGCCGGGGAGGTGATAGGCGCGCTTGGTGTCTTCGGGCAGCGCAAAGAAATCTTTCGCCTTCGCCCAGGCGTCGTCGATCAGCCCGGGGTCGATGCCATGATCGGTAATCATCGCGAAACCGAAGCGTTCGAACGAGGCGCCAAAGGCCTTGGCGAACTGGTCGGCGGGAAGCGACATCGAAATGGTGGGAACGGCGGCGGTCATATCATCATCCAATTTGGGGCGGCGCTTGGGCGGCCGCGACTCTGTGTCCGCATGTAGGGGTGTCGGCGGGGCAGGGAAAGAGGCTCGCTCTTTTCAAACCGCCGATGCTTGCTAAGAGGACTGCATGGCAAAATCATATTGGTTGATGAAATCCGAACCCGACGCCTATCCGTGGGAGCAGTTGGTGCGCGAAGGCACCGGCATCTGGGATGGGGTGCGCAACCATACCGCGAAGCTCAATCTGAAGGCGATGCAGGTCGGTGACGAAGCGCTGTTTTACCACAGCAATATCGGCAAGGAATGTGTCGGGATCATGCGCGTGACTGAAACGGCGTTCCCCGATCCGACCGCCGATGAAGGGTCGCCTTGGGTCGTGGTGCGCGTCGAACCGGTGCGGGCCTTGAAGCATCCGGTGACGCTGGCGGCGATCAAGGCCGACCCGAAGCTTGCCGACATGGATCTGATCCGCCAGTCGCGGCTGTCCGTCGGGCGCGTGACGCCCGACGAGTGGAAGCACATTTTGCAGAAGTCGGATACGGCGGGGGGCTGAGTTCAGGATCCTCCCTGTGGCGAAGCCATGGGGAGGTGGCAGCGCGAAGCGCTGACGGAGGGGCTTTGGCGCAACCGTTGCCGCCCCTCCACCACCGCCTGCGGCGGCGGTCCCCCTCCCCATGGCTTCGCCACAGGGAGGATTTTTCAGCTCTGGCGCAGCTTCACCTGCAAATGCTTCGCCACCGAAGGGTGTAGCGGGTGGACGAACTCGCACCCATAGCTGTTGCCGTCCGCACGGCGGACGATGGCTTCCAGCGGCTGCAACCCGGGCAGATTGACCCAGATATGCTTGCCGATCTGCGGCCGGAAAAAGGTGACCATGCGAAAGCCGGTCGACGACAGGTCGAACAATTCGACGTCAAAGGGGTTCAGCCCCGGCTCGCGATAACGCGCCCGCCCTTTCACCGGCGCCCGTTCGGCACGGCGGCCGGTGACCGCGGGTCGTTTGGTTTCGATGATGCGATTGCCCAACACTGTTTTGGTCCCAGTTCTTATAGGTTCATTTCGACGCTTTTAGCGCGTCAGTGGTTACCTCGAAGTGAAGAGACATGGTGAATTTCGCCTACATTGGCGGGGTGCCGCTGACGGTCATCAACTGGCCGGGAAAGGGGGTAGCGAGCGCCACCGCGTCGCGCCATTCGCCGCTAAGCCAGGTCGCATGCTGATCGGGATGCAGGATCACCGGCATCGCATGTGGTTGATAGCGACCGACCAGCCGGTTGGGGTCGGTAGCAAGCATCGCAAAACAGGGCCAATCCTCACCCTGGCGGTGGATGCCGGCAAAGGCAAAGATCGGGAGCGACGGCACCGAAAACCAGTGCTGGCGCCGCGCCCCCTCCGGCCCTGACCATTCGGCAAAGGCGGTCGCGGGGATCAGGCAGCGCAATTCGGCGTGGCGCAGCGTGCCGATCCAGAACGGGCTCGAGAGGTTGCGGACGTGGGTCACCGGCCGGTCGCCGCGCGGAGGTGGCGGCACACCCCAGAGTTTCGGGCGCAGAAAGCGGCGCGCCCCGCCGCGGCCGTCGCTGACGATCACCGGCGCAGGCCGCCCGGGGGCGACATAATCGCCCGTCCACGGGTCGTCGCCGGCCTCGGCAGCAAACGTCGCAGCAATCGCGGCGGCGGGGGCATCGAGACGGTAGAGGCTTGTCATCGCAGGGGTTTCAGTCGGTCCCGCGCACCCGTCCGCGTCCGGCCTTGACGCTGCTGCGAGCTTTCTTGGTATCGACGCGGCGCGCTTTGGCGGCCTTGCTGGGCTTGGTCTTGATCCGGCGTTCGGGGCGGACCAGTGCGGCATCGATCAGCGCCGACAGGCGTTCGCGCGCATCGGCGCGGTTGCCTTCCTGGGTCCGGTAACGCCGCGCGAGGATGATCAGTTCGCCGTCGGTCGTCATCCGGCTGCCCGCCAGCGTTTTCAAACGCTTGAACGCTTCGGGATCGAGCCCTAGCGCATAGACATTGACGCGCAGCTGGCACGCGGTCGCCACCTTGTTGACATTCTGCCCGCCCGGCCCGGTGCCGGCGAGAAACTTCTCCGAAATCGCGGTTTCCGGAATGTCAGCCACGGGTCGGGGCGGCTCCCTCCGGCGCGGCAAAGCCCAATGCGATGAAGCTCTCCGGGAAGGGTGCCTCGGCAATCACTGACGGCTTGACGTCACGTTTTACCACCAGCCGTTCGGCGTGGAGCAGCGTGCGCGTCTTCGTGCCGCCGCGCCCATAGATCGGGTCGCCGACCAGCGCGAAGCCGAGACCTTCGAGCGCATGGACGCGGATCTGGTGGGTGCGGCCGGTTTCGGGGCGAAAGCGCAGCAAACTCCGCGCGCCCACGACGGCCAGCTTTTCCCAATGCGAAATAGACGGCTTGCCTTTCGGGTCGCCTACCATCCGCCAGCCCTCCTCGGCGGTCGATACCTTGCTCAGCGGCAGGTTGATCGTGCCGCTGTCAGCGTCGGGCACGCCATCGACGATCGCCAGATATTGTTTTTCGACCTCGCGATTCTCGAACGCGCGGGTGAACCGCCCATGCGCCTTGGGATTGCGCGCCAGCAGCAGGCAGCCCGACGTGTCGCGGTCGAGCCGGTGCACCGCAAGCGGCCAGCGCTTGAAGCCGAGTTTGAGCAGGTCGAGATGATTCTCGAGGCTGATGCTGCCGTCGCGCGGAGCGTCGACGGGCAGTCCAGCGGGCTTGTCGATAACAAGGGCCTCGCCGTCGAGGAACAGGACACGGTCTGAAAGGAGCATGGCGCGCTATAGGCGGAGCCGGGGGCAGCCGAAAGCGGAAAGGTTGGTGGGGAGGTGGAGGGAGGGGCGGTTTTGGGGTGGGGAGCGGACGTTTGCTAGCTTCGCCGGGATGACGATAAGGAATAATCCTCCCTGTCGCGCAGCGATGGGGAGGGGGACCGTCGCCGCAGGCGATGGTGGAGGGGCAGCGCCGTTGCGCCAAAGCCCCTCCGTCAGCGCTTCGCGCTGCCACCTCCCCATCGCTGCGCGACAGGGAGGATCCTTACTCAGGCGGCCTGCTTCAACTCTTCGATGGCGGCGGTCGCGCGGTTCACCGCTTCGCTGTCCATCATCTGCTGGCCCGCCTCGATGACGGTCACATCGGTGATGCCGACGAAGCCGAGCACATGGCGGAGGTAGCCGGTGGCGAAATCATAGTCGCTGCCGACCGGCACGCCGCCCGATGCGACGACCAGATAGGCCTTTTTGCCCTTGAGTAGCCCTTCGGGACCGGTTTCGGTGTAGCGGAAGGTCCGGCGGGCGCGGGCGATCTGGTCGATCCACGCTTTCAGCGCCGCGGGGATGGCAAAATTATAAACCGGCACGCCGATGACGATCGTGTCGGCGGCTTCGAGTTCGGCGATTAGTTCGTCCGAGCTGGCGAGCACCGCCCGCTGATCGGCGCTGCGATCGGCATCGTCGGTGAAATTGGCACCGACCCAGCTTTCGGTGAGCAGCGCGGGCGGGGTGACGGCCAGGTCGCGGCGGGTGACGGCGCTGCCATAGCCCTGTTCGACAAGGCGGGTGACAAGCTGGTCGGCGAGCTGGCGGGTGGTCGAGCCGATGTGGCGGGCCGAGGCGTCGATGCGAAGAATATGCGACATGTGATGACTCCTTTGCTTTGCGTTGGACTTGAAGGGGGAGGGGAGGTGCCGCGAGCCGGGGGAACTCGCGGCACCAGGATGGACCGCCGCCTCACGGGAGGGGACAAGGCGGCGGCCCAAGGGGTTTCGTCAGAGGCTGTCGACGAGCACCAGTTCGGCGTCGTCGATGGCCTCGACGATGATCGTCCCGACATCGCGCAATGCGATGCCGTCGCGCGGATCGGCGTCGGTGCCGTTGACGCGGATGCGGCCCTTGGCCGCGACCAGATAGGCGTGGCGCCCGGCGTCGAGGTCGTAGGAGACGCTCTCGCCGGCGTTCACCGCGGCCGCCGCAACCCGGGCATTGGCGCGGATCGGCAGCGCGTCGGCGTCGCTCTCGATACCGCTCGCCAGCGTCACGAACTGGCCCGAGCGGTCGTTCTTGGGGAACTGACGCGCGCCCCAGCCGGGGTTGCCGCCGTCCCGATCGGGCATGATCCAGATCTGGAACAGCGTGGTTTCCTCATCCTCGAGGTTGAACTCGCTGTGCGTCACGCCGGTCCCGGCGCTCATCACCTGGACATCGCCCGCTGCAGTGCGGCCGCTGTTGCCCATGCTGTCGCGGTGGGTGATCGCGCCGCTGCGAACATAAGTGATGATTTCCATGTCGCGGTGCGGGTGCGGGGGGAAACCCGACTGCGCGGCAATGGCGTCGTCGTTCCACACGCGCAGCGCACCCCAGCCCATCCGACCTTCGTCATAATAGTTGGCGAAGGAGAAGTGATGGCGGGCGTCGAGCCAGCCGTGGTTGGCGTGGCCCAGCGTGTCGAATTTGCGAATGTCGATCATGGCCTTGTCCTTTCTGTCGTGCCGCGCCTAGGCTGGATGCCCGACGGCGCTGCTGTGTTGAGGACAAGATAGAGATTGGGATCGTTTCGAAAATAGCGTAGATAGAAATCTATCGTTTCCGATAATGAGGTAATGCAGTGTCGCTACCCGATTACGAAGGCTGGGCTTGTTTCGCCGCGGTTGCCGACAGCGGCAGCTTTACCGCCGCGGCAACATCGTTGGGCATGTCGAAGGCCAGCGTGTCGAAGGCGGTGACGCGCCTCGAAACATCGCTCGGTATCGCGCTGCTCCATCGCAGTTCGCGCACCGTCACCGTCTCGACCGCGGGCGCGGGCCTGCTCGGCGAAGCGCAGGCGATGGTCGCGGCGGCGACCGCGGCGACCGAGGCGGCGCGCGGCGACCGCGTCGATCTGGCGGGGCCAATCCGCCTCGCCGCGCCAATGAGCTTCGGGATCAAAGTGCTGGGCGCGCCGCTCGCCGCCTTTCTGGAGATGCACCCGGCGGTCGAGATCGAGGTGATGCTCAGCGATGCGCGCCACGATCTGGTGGCGGAAGGCATCGACCTGGGGCTGCGCATCGCGACGATGGAGGATAGCAGCCTGCTCGCGCGGACAATCGCGCCGGTCGCCGCGTCGGTGATCGCCAGCCCCGCCTATCTGGACCAGCGCGGTACCCCGCGCCACCCGCTCGATCTCGGATCGCATCGGCTGATCGGCTATGGCCACCGCGAGCGCACCCTGCCGCTGCATTTCCATCGCGATGGCGAGGAGGCGACCGTGATCCCGACCGGGCCGCTGTTCACCAACAATGGCGACATCATGATCCCCCTTCTGATCGCGGGCGGCGGCATCGCGGTGCTGCCCGACTTCATCGCGGAGGAGGCGCTGACGTCGGGCGCGCTGGTCCGCATCCTGCCCGACTGGTCGATCCCGCAGGCCTATCTGCACCTGCTGTCGCCGCCGTCGCGGCTGCGTCCGGCGCGGGTGCGGGCGCTGGCCGACCATCTGGTGGAGACGCTCAAGCGGAGCTGTATCGGCCGCGACTCGCCGGATTCCGCGGGTTAAATCAAAATTAACCTTTTCCCTTCATTAGTTTCGTGGTTAATGTTCCGGCAGTCCGCAAGTGGGGTCGGTCGGTGGCATCGCACGATGGCCATGTGATCGAAAAGGCAGGGCTGTCGTGGGAAACAATCAAGGGGTGCCCAATGCGCGTATTGCTGATCGAGGACGAGCCGACGACCGCCAAGGCGATCGACACGATGCTCACGACCGAAGGCTTCAACGTCTATACCACCGATCTCGGTGAAGAAGGCTTGGACCTGGGTAAGCTCTATGATTACGACATCATCCTGCTCGACCTGAACCTGCCCGACATGCACGGCTATGACGTGCTCAAAAAGCTCCGCACTGCCAAGGTGCAGACGCCGGTGCTGATCCTGTCGGGCATTTCGGAAATGGACAGCAAGGTGCGCTCGTTCGGCTTTGGCGCCGACGATTATGTCACCAAGCCGTTTCACCGCGACGAGCTGGTCGCCCGCATCCATGCGGTCGTCCGCCGGTCGAAAGGCCACAGCCAGAGCGTCATCAAGACCGGAAAGCTGGCGGTCAATCTGGACACCAAAACGGTTGAGGTCGACACGACGCGCGTGCATCTGACCGGCAAGGAATATCAGATGCTCGAGCTGCTTTCGCTGCGCAAGGGCACGACGCTGACCAAGGAAATGTTCCTGAACCACCTGTATGGCGGCATGGACGAACCTGAACTCAAAATCATCGACGTCTTCATCTGCAAGCTGCGCAAAAAACTGGCGCTGGCGTGCGAAGGCGAAAATTACATCGAAACGGTCTGGGGCCGCGGTTATGTCCTGCGGGACATCGACGATGAGGGCAATGAGGTGCGCCGCGTCGCCTGACGCTTCGCGTTTCGCCAAGAGTTAACCGAGGGAACCCGGCGCGGAGCAATCCGCGCCGGTTTTCTTTTGGGCGGTTTGGTCGCAGATCCTCCCCGCTTGCGGGGAGGGGGACCATCGAAGGTGGTGGAGGGGTCTGGCGGAATGAGCCGCGGCCGCGTGATGACGCCGACCCCCTCCGTCAGCGCTTCGCGCTGCCACCTCCCCACAAGTGGGGAGGATCGAGGGGCATCGCACCCCCTATTGCCGCTTGCTCTGCCACACGCTGCGCCCAAAATGCCCTTGCTGCGCGCCGCCCAGCACCAGCCCCGGGCGCCGCGCCGGCGCCATCGGCGGCGGCACAATCTCGAACCCCGCGATATGGTCCGCAGGCGCGGCCCCGCTGCCATGTGCGGCGCGCAGGCGCGCGGCCTCTACCAGCCGGTCGGTCTGGATGCCGAAGCGCGTACCCGCTACCCAGCGCACCGTACCCAGCATCGGCTCGTGACCGGGCAGGAATATCGTGATTCGTTCACCGATATGCAGCGCGCCGGGCGCCTGCCCACCGATGCCGGTTTCGGACACATTGCGGATCGTGACGTCGAATTTTCCCAGGCGCGTGCAGGCCAGCGCTGCTTTGACAAGGCGCGACTGACGCGGCTGGCGCTTTTCGTCCGGAGGAGGTGAGGCTGGGGGAGCCTCGGGAATTGACATGGCGCGACCCATCGCTGTCGCTCGACCCCCACGTCGACCGATTATGATGGTCCCTGTATGGCGCTAACAGCGGAAGGTAAATTTTCGTATAGCGTGTTCGGTAATATTTGCGGGTCAGGGCGCGGGCGGCAACCCGCCAAAGGTGACTATGCTTTCGCTGCCGTCGGCCGCCAGCGCCGACACGCCAAAGAAATGGTCGTCGATGATCACGCCGGGCAGCATCAGCTCGGCGGCGGCGTCACCCGCGACCTGGCGGCTGTCGGTCCAGTCTGTCTTGTCGGCGCGGCGCCAGTGAATGCGGTACGCGGCGGCACCTGCCACCGGCGACCATTTGATCGTCGTGTTCGAGCTGACCGCGCCGTCGATGCTGACGCTGGTGGGCGCGGGCGGCGCGGCGGCGAGCTTACTGGCCAGCACGACGTTGAGCGCGGTGACGCGCGCCAGATAGGCGAAATCCATCTCGTCGACCGTGTCGCCATATTTGCGGCCATTGTCGGTCCGCAGATCCTGATGCTGGTGATCATAATCCTCGATCCCGACGCTAAAGCGGATCGCGGGATAGCCGAGTTCGAGCGACGGCAAATGGTCGCCGCCGCGGCGGAAACGGTCGGGGCGGCGCACCGCGAGCACCTCCAGTCCGATCGCCGGGCTCTGCTGCCCGGCGCGGATCGCTGCTTTGGCCAGCGCGCGTGACGGGCCGTCGTCTTCGCCGCCGATCCCGCGCCGCGCCAGCTGCCCGGCCAGATCCTCCGACACGCGGATGCCTTCGCTGAATACCCGCACGCGGTTGTCGACGATGGCGCCGTCGGTCCCCTTGATGCCGCCGACGATGTCGTTGTTCAGCATCGCCGCGACCAGCCAGTTCTTTTCCTTCGCATGACGCGCGATCAGCCGCCCGCCCCACAGACCCTGCTCCTCGCCCGACAGCAGCGCATAGACGATCGTTGCGCGATGTTTTTGTTTCGACAGCAGCCGCGCCGCCTCGATCACCAGCGCGGTGCCCGACGCATCGTCGTTGGCGCCGGGGGCATCGGCCGTAAAATTCATCGGGTCGCTGACGCGGCTGTCGATATGCCCCGCGATGATGATGACATGCGCCGGGTCGCCGGTCCCCTTCTGGATCGCCAGCACATTTTCGACGATCACGCTGTCCGGCGCGCGCGGCCCGTCGAAGCGGTCGGCGATGCGTTCGACGGTCAGGCAGCCGCCGCAAGCCTTGGAAATGCGCCCGAACTCGGCTGCACCCCAATTGCGCGCTGCGCCGATACCGCGTTTCGGATCAGTCGCCGACGACAGCGTGTGGCGGGTACCGAACGACACCAGTTTTTCGACATCGGCTTTCAAACGCGCGGCGTCCGCGGCGGGGGTTTCGTCCTTCGCGTAGGCGGTGGCGGGCGCGGCGAGCAGAAGGGCGGCGAGCAGACTGTGTTTGATCATGCCGCTTCATGCGGCGTTGCAGGCATAAAGAAAAGCCCCTCCCCGTCGGGGGAGGGGCTTTGGCGTTAGCGCAGGCCCGAGAAACGGATGTCCTGCACGCGGCCATAGCGGATGTCGCAGGTGAACTTGCCCTGGTCGTAATAACCGCCACGGCCCCAGCGACCGCCGTAACCGTCGCGGACAACGACGCGGCCCTTCACCTTGTACCCGTCGCGTTTGCGGTCGATGCTCGTCACCTGGGTGACGTCGGTGTTGCCATAACGGCGGCTGCCGTTTTCAACCGCACCGACGCACTGGTTCACGGCGCTACGGCTGTTTCCATAGAGGTTGTAGTCGTAGCCATAACCATAGCGCGCGTCGTCGTAGCGACCGCGATAACGGTCGTCGTAGCGATCATAACGGTCGTTGTTGCCGCTCGACAGGATCGCGGCGAGGCCGCCGAGCACGACGGCGCCGGCGATCACTTCGCCCGCGCTGATGCCGTCGCGGTCGTACCGGTCGCGAGCAGCGGCGGGGGCGGCGCTCATCAGCATTGCGCCAGCGGTGGCCGCACCAATTGCGGCCTTGGTCAGGTTGGTCTTGATAGCCATGGTTCGGTCTCCTTCAGGCGCAGGCGGCAGCGTTGCAGCCTGTTGGAGAGGTTCTACCGAGTCGGGGGTGACACGACGCTGAACCCGTCGCTTATCTGGCGTTCAGCCTCGGTTTTGCTGGCGTTCATAAAAAATCCTCCCCGTCGCGCAGCGATGGGGAGGGGGACCGTCCGCGCAGCGGATGGTGGAGGGGCTTTGCGACGGCGGTGTTAAAGCCCCTCCGTCAGCGCTTCGCGCTGCCACCTCTCCATCGCTACGCGACAGGGAGGATCGATTGGCTCAACCAAAACTGACGTCGACGACCCGCCCATTGCGGTAGCTGCACCCGAAACTGCGGACTTCGCCGCCCAGTCGCGACGCGGTGCCGGTGACGTACCAGCCGCCGTTATTGGCCTCGGTGCCGTCGATCCGATCGACGCGGGCGTCGTCGCCCATTTCGGCCTCCACCGCCCAGCTGCATGCGTCGGCGGCGCGGGTCTGGACGTCGCCATCGCCATAGTCGCGCGTGTCGCTGGTTTCGCGGCGATCGTCGACCGGCGGCACATAATCGCTGTCGCGCTGGTCGTAACGCTGGTTGTCGCGATACGGCGGGTCGTAACGATAGTCGGGCGCGCGCTCGCGCCGGTCCTTGCTGGCGGCGCTGGCGATCGCGGCGATGGTGCCGATGATCAGCAGACCGCCGAGCACGTCGCCGGTGCTGACGCGATCGTGATGGCGATAACCCCAGCCGCCATGGCGCGAGCGCGCTTCGGCGGGGACGGCGCTGAACCCGACCGAGGTGATGACGACGGCGGTCGCGGCGGCAAAGCTGGTGAATTTACGCATCGAGGGATACTCCCCAAGGGCGGGCAAAGGATGGTCCGGCCCGCAATGGCGCTGTCCTAGACCGCCGATGCTTTCGCGCCGCTGAACCGTTGCCGCCGCGCGACGGGGCGAGTCCCGAAATGGAAAAGGCCCGCCATCGGTTGGATGGCGGGCCTTCGGACCAGATATAGGTGACCAGACCTATCGGGTCTATCAGCAGGCGCAGCGCGGCTTGGGCCGGGGCTTCCACTTTTTCTTCGCCACATAGCGCTTCCGCACCGGCACATTTTCATAATAGGTGCGTGTCGTCGTCTCGACCGTTTCGGTCACGACCGGCGCACCGCCGGTGATGATCGTCGTGACCACCACGCCGGGGGTGTAATAGCCGTAGCCATAGCCGCTCTGATGATAGCTCGCGCCGCCATGGTGCGAACCGCGGCTCGACCACCAGGCTTCGCATTTCTTCTTGTCCGACGCATCGCCGATCGCGGCACCGGCCAGCGCGCCAAGGCCGCCGCCGATCAGCGTCCCCGCGGTCCGATCACCGCGCCCGGCGATGCGGTTGCCGACGACGCCCCCCACGACTCCGCCGACAACCGCGCCGCCCACTGTGCCCCCCCGGCCACAGCGGCGTTCCATTTCTGCGTCGTGCCGCGGGTCGTACCCGCCGCCATAATAGTGATGCGGCGGCGGATAACCGGCGCCATGGCCCTCGACCGTGCCTTCATAGCTGCCGTCGTAGCGGCGACCGTCGGGCGTTTCATAGGTGCCGTTCCAGGTGCCGGTCCAGCGGCCCTCGGCGTCATAGCCCGACACGCGGCGATATTCGACTTCGCTGGGAATGCGGTCGGCGTGACCGGTATAGACACGCACGTCGGCATCGGCGGGCGCACCATAATCGAGCGCCGGGCGCGGGTCGTGATTATAGGACACACCGCTCACCAGGTCGGTCGCAGCGCTCGCATCGATCATCGGCGCTTCGGCATGGGCACGCCCCGCCAGCAACAACGACCCCGCGGCCACTCCCAACAAAACGAACGTGCGCATGACTAACTCCCTGTTCCCTCGGCCCGAACCGATTGGTTAACAGCTTGTTAGCAAAATCGGCGGCTTTTCGCGAATCCGTTAACCCTGAGCTTTGCGTCCCGATTTGGGTCAGATAGCGGGGGATGGGCGGTCGATAATAGCCGTCGCCCCCGCGAAGGCGGGGGCCGCTGTCGGTTTACGCGGCGGTGCAGCAACAGGCGGCTTACGGCCCCCGCCTTCGCGGGGGCGACGTGCTAAGTGAGCGAATCTGCAATCCGCGCCACCAGCGCCTCGGCGCCCGCCTGATCCGCCGCCGAAAACCGCCCCGGCAACGGGCTGTCGAGGTCGAGCACGCCGACCAACCGATCGTCCGCGATCACCGGCATCACCAGCTCGCTGCGGCTGTCGGCGTCGCACGCGATATGGCCGGGAAAGGCATGGACATCCTCGACCCGCTGCGTCGCGCGCAGCCGCGCCGCGGCGCCGCACACGCCCTTGTCGAGCGGAATGCGGATACACGCGGCCTTGCCCTGAAACGGCCCGAGCACCAGCTCCTGCCCGTCAAAGCGATAGAAGCCTGCCCAGTTCAGATCGGGAATCGCCTGCCAGATCAGCGCCGCGACATTCGCCATATTGGCGATGCCGTCGGGCTCGCCCGCGACCAGCGCCGCAGCCGCATCGCCTGCCTCGGCCCACAGCTCAGCGGGATCGGTAGCGGAGAAGGCAAGCGCATAGGACATTATTCGACCGCCAGCCCGGTCCACTTCGCCGCAAAGGCATATTTGTCGGCGGCCTCGGCGATGATCTTGTCGGTCGGCTTGCCGCTGCCATGGCCAGCGCGGGTTTCGACGCGGATCAGGTGCGGCTTGTCGCCCGCGTTCGCATGCTGAAGCTGCGCTGTATATTTGAAGCTGTGCCCCGGCACGACGCGGTCGTCGGTGTCGGCGGTGGTCACCAGCACCGCGGGATAGACGGCGCCCGTCTTGATATTATGATAGGGCGAGTAGCTGAGCAGGTTGCGGAAATCGGCTTCCTTCGACGGATAGCCATAGTCATCGACCCAGTAGCGTCCGGCGGTGAAGCGGTCGAAGCGCAGCATGTCCATCACCCCCACCGCGGGCAGCGCCGCGGCGAACAGGTCGGGGCGCTGGTTGGTCACCGCGCCGACGAGCAGCCCGCCGTTCGATCCGCCCTCGATCGCGACTTGGCCTTTGCCCGTGATCCCTTGCGCGATCAGATATTCGCCCGCGCCGATGAAATCGTCGAAGACATTCTGCTTGTTGGCGAGGCGCCCGGCGTCGTGCCAGGCTTTGCCATATTCGCCGCCGCCGCGCAGATTGGCGATCGCCAGCACCCCGCCCTTGTCGACCCACGCGAGGCGCGTGGGCGAGAAAGCTGGAGTCATCGACACGTTGAACCCGCCATAGCCATAGAGCAATGTCGGCGACCCCTTGCTGCGGTCGAGCCCCTTTTTCATCACGAGGAACATCGGCACCTCGGTGCCGTCCTTCGATTTATAGAAGCGCTGTTCGACCGTGAAATCATCGGGTTTGAAGGTCAGCTTGGGTTCGGCAAAAATCTCGCTCTTGCCGGTCGCAGTGTCGAGCCGGTAGATCGTCGTCGGGCGCGCGTAGCTCGAAAAGGCGTAGAAGGTTTCGGGATCGCTCGACTTGCCGCCAAAGCCCGATGCCGACCCGATGTCGGCCAGCTTGATCGCGGCGACCTTTTTACCATCGAGCGAAATCATCTCGGCCTGCGATTTCGCATCGCCCAGATAGGACAGAATGATGCGGTCGCCGACGCGCGAGGCGCCGACCAGCGTGTTGGCGCTTTCGGCGACCAGTTCGGTCAGCTTGCCGGGCCTCCGAATGTCCATCGACACCAGCCGTTCGCGCGGCGCGCCCTTGTTGGTGATAAAGGTGAACAGCGGCCCCTGATTGGTCACATAGTCCCAGTTGTTCGCGAAATCATCGACCAGCGTAACTGGTTTTCCGACGCCCTTGGCGATCGGGTAAAGCGTCAGCCCCAGCCGCGCGTCGGTGCCTTCGGACCCGACGACCAGCAGATATTGGCCGTCATCGGTGACGACCGCGCTGTTGTTGAGCTTGGGCTTGGCGGGTGTTGCGTGGATCAGCACGTCGGCGCTTTGCAGGGTGCCAAGCTTGTGGAAATAGACGCTGTGATTTTCGTTGAGCGACTGGAACGCCTCGCCATCCTTTGGCTCGGGAAAGCGTGAGTAATAGAACCCACTGCCGTCCTTCGCCCAATCGAGCGCGGAGAATTTCACCCAGCGCACTTCGTCGGACAGATCCTGCCCGGTCGCGACGTCCTTCACCCGGACGACGCGCCAGTCGGTGCCGCCGTCCTGCACGGAATAGAGCAGATGCTTGCCATCCTCCGACGGGTTCCATTCGGCGAGCGCGGTGGCGCCGTCCTTGGCCCATAAATTGGGGTCGATCAGCACCCGGCCTTCGCCCTTCAGCCCCTCGCGGACATAGAGCACCGACTGCGGCTGGAGCCCGTCGTTGCGCGTATAGAAATAGCGCGTCCCCGCCTTGGTCGGCAGCCCGAAGCGCTCGTAGTTATACAACTCGGTCATCCGCTTCTTGAGCGTATCGCGGCCGGGCAGGGTGGCGAGATAGGCATCGGTGACCTTGTTCTGCGCCGCGATCCAGTCGGCGACCTGCGGATTGACCCGGACATCATCCTCCAGCCAGCGATAGGGATCGGCGACATCGACCCCGAACTGCGGATCGACCGTGTCGCCGCGCGCGGTGTCGGGATAGGTCAGCGTCGGCGTCGGCGCTGATGATGCCGCGGCTTCCGCTGCCTGAACCGCCGCAGGGGTCATCGAAAGGGCAACCAGCGCCAGCGGCGCGAACAAGGCTTTACGAGACATGGCAAGGCGATCCTCATGATCCGGGGGAAATTATCGTGCGCCGATATGTAAGGATGCAAAAGTCAGGGGCAAGCGGATTCAAGCAGGGTCCACCGGTTCGAGCACGCCTTGATAAGCAACGATAAGCCCGACCAGCGGCATCACGATCTCGACCTCGAACTGAAATTTGCCGTCGGCATCTGTCTCGAAACTTGTACCGGCGGGCATCAGCGCGCGCGGCATTGGCACGCCAAGCAAGGACCACCGGCGTGGTATCAGATAGAGCCGATCCTTTTCCACGACGAGTGCCATAGCAAAGGATGCCACACCGAAACGCTCGACGAGAAGATAATCGTTGCGTCCGGTCCCGGCAGATTGCAGCGACGAAAAGACCTGACCACCAAAGTCGCGCGTCCAGCGCTCGCCGGCCGCCTCGGGCGCAAAGGCGACGGTCACCGGGACGGCGGCCGCTGCCTGTGGAAAGCCGACCACTGCCGCGGCGATGCGGGACAGAAGACCGCTGCCCCGACGAACCTCGGCGAGGCCGCTCCACCGCCGCGCTGCGGTGCTTGCGTGAAGGGCTTGGACGCGGGGCGGCAACGCGCCGAATGCTGACCCGAGAACGCGGCGGTACAGCGGCCCGTCGGCATCGTCGGTGCGAAACCCGCTATAGATTGAGCGACCCCGAAACAGCGTGTCGAAATCGGCCAGGTCAAGCGCGTCGATCGATGACCTTGCCCCCGCGTCGGGCCGGGTCCCTGCCAGCAATTTTCGGACGATCGCCTCGATCGCCATCGACGGGATATAGGGGCCGTCGTCCCCTTCTGCCAAAAGATGCCAGCTTTGCTCCGTCGCCTTGTCGTTCACTAAGCCGCGCGCGCGGACGAACATGCCGCCGCGGTGCTCGCCAAAGCGCATGCGGTTGAGGATGACGTAGAACAGCCGCGAAAACGGTAGCAGCGATGGCAAGTGCAGCGCCGCCCGCGCCTTGGCCAACAGGTTCAGGATGCGGTGCAGCATTTCCGGCACCGGCCCCGCCCCCATCCAGATGTCGGTCATCGCCGGATGTGCCGGTGGCAGGACTTGCAGGTCGGGCACATCGACCAGCGAGAAGTGGATATTGCGCAGCGGCAAGCGGCCGGGCACCGCGACCGTAAAGCGCAGGCTTTCGGCAAGCCCAACGCCAAAGGCGTCGGCCCCGCCGCGCCGAAGCTTCACCGGCGCACCCGCATATCCGACCACGGCGCGCATCACATTGAGCCCGATCCCGGCATAGGGTGACGGCGCAATCCCACCCTCGACGCGGTGGATGTCCATCGTTTTCGCCATTTCGCGCAGCACGGCGGCGGTCAGCGCGGGAAAGCTGCTGACCCCGGACAGGACGAATACCCCCGCCGTCATTGCCGCTGCATCGAAGCGGGCCACGCCCGACACGAAATCCGCGCCGTCGGCAAAGTCGAGATAATCAACCCCCGCCGCAATACACGCTTCGATGACCTGATAGCCGTCGGCGCCATAATCCTGGAACGGCCCCGACGCATCGACCACCAGATCCGGTTTTTCGGCGCGCAATCCGTCGGCGATCGCGCGGCGATCAAGGGCCAGCGGGCGAACCCGTGCCAGTCCTTTGAACGTGGCACAAAAGGTGGCCGCGCGCCCTGGGTCGCGACCCGCTATGATCATTTCGATGGCGGCGCAATCGGCCAGCAGCTCGGCAAGGCGGCCGCCAAAGACGCCATAGCCACCGAGGATCAGGATTTTCATGATGGTCGATTGCCTTTGGGGAGATTCACAGGATGCGATTGCGAAATTCGGGTGGCGCGACCCAGCAACTCGTTCGTTTGCCGAACAGCCGGTATCGGTGGCGCGCGATCCACCGATAGACGGGATCACGAAGCGCGCTGGGTACCACGCGAAACACCCTCATCAACCGCCACGGCAGGCCCAACCGCTCATAGATTGAGAGCACCGCATCGCTGTCGCGGCGGACGCGCGGGCCGTCCACCACGAGCATGCTCACCGGGTCGTGCGGATCGATACCATGGCTGCGGCAGAGAAGGGCGCCTGCCGCACCTTGAATCGACGCCAGCCGGAAACGCCCCGATTTGTCTTGGCGGAGTACGAATTGCGCGTTGGCCGAACACAGGACACATTCGGCGTCGAACAGGATGATCGGACCGGCGTTATCAATCGCGGGCGGGACATCAGCCATCGCGGAACAGCCCGTGCTGGTTGACCAGTTCGCCGAGCCGCGGGTGCGTGACCCTGAGATCGAAGGCGAAGCGACCACTCCCCAGATGCTGGTGCGTCACGACCGTTGTCCCCGGCGTGACCCAGCCGGGCAGCCGCAGCCGAACGCGGCCGATCCGCCAGAAATAATGTTCCGACGTGAAGATCAGCGCATCGCCCTCGGCGCGCACCGTCAACGCCATGCCAAACCCGCCGCCGATATGCTCTTCCAGCCCCGTCGCGCCGGAAAAGCTCTTCGCGCTGTGGATCACCTGCGGATGCCCGCGCGTGCGGCCATACAGCCGCGTCCAGCATTGCCCACCGCTCAGCTTGTCTTCGCTGACCGCCACCGCGGCAGGAGCGGGGCCGTTTGCGGTCAGCGGCAGCGGCGCCCCGATCAGGCGGCACATTTGCGCCAGTATCCAGCCCGCACCCGACAACCGCGTCCATACGATCTCGCCGCTGTAGGTCGCGGTCGCCTGGCCGGTCAGCCGCTTGGAAAAACGTCGCCGCACATCCTCGGGCAGAGCATCCCAGGCGGCAGGCGGCACGAGACGGCGAAAGCGATCGTCGGTGAGGGCTTCGTTGCCGCCGCCCTTCCGTTCGCTCAAACGGGGATAGGGGGCTTTGATTTCTTGCCTATAGCCCAATCGCCGCATCATCGTCCGTCCCCTTCCTCGCGTCCGTTGCGCTGTCTTTTCCGCGACCCGGACGCCAGTTGATCAGTTTCGTCACCCCTGCGCCCAATTTGATCAGCCGCATCAGCGCAGGTTTCGGTACGGCCAACATCTCGTCGTGCCAGCGGCTCATCGTCGTGACGAAATCAAGCATATCGGTGAGGCGCACCTTGGCGCCTTCGCTCAACTGCGGGTCGTGCGCCGCACGCGCGACGCAGGCTTTCAGCGCCGCCTCGGCCGGATCGATTTCGCGCGCCTTGCGGCCTGCCGCGATCCGCGTGACCATTTCCCAGATGTCGGTTTCGGCCGCGAAATGGTCGCGCCGGTCGCCCAGTACGGGCACCCGCTGGATCAACCGCCAGCCGAGCAGCTCCTTGATCGAGTTGGAGACGTTCGAGCGTGCGAGTCCCAGCATGTCGGCAATCTCTTCGGCATGCCGCGGGCGGTCGCTGACGAACAGCAGGGCATGGATTTGTGCCACCGAGCGATTGACCCCCCATTGCCCGCCAAGATTTCCCCAATGGAGGATGAATTCGGTCGCGGCGGGGGATAGTTTTGACTCATGTTCGATAATTTCTGTCATAACAGAAATATCAGGTAGAACGGATCGAATGTCAACGGCGTTGGTGTGGCGCGTCGGCGGGTGCGTCGCTGTTGAAACGGAACGGTAGCCCCGGGCCTGTCGTGGGTCGCTCCGACGGGACGGCGCTAAAACTCGATCAATATCCGAACCTTGTCGGGCGTCGTCCCGACGACGCGGGCGATTTGGGCGCGGCTTTCGGCCAGCATGTCGGGCGAAAATTCGCGGCCGTCGCTGCCCAGCAATTCGGCGGTCGATACGCCGAGCAGCTCGCCGAGCGCCTCGATACGGCCATGGCGCGGGCGGGTGCGGTCTTTTTCCCACGCCGATATGGCGGGAACGCTGACGTTGAGGTTGGTCGCCAGTTGCATCTGGCTGAGCCGCCGCGTGAGCCGGAGCCGGCGCAAACGGGTGCCGAAACTTTCGGTCCCCGACCGTGCCTGCTGCAGGGGGTCCAATGCCATTTGGCCATCAGGCAGCGGACGGACGTTGCTTTCACTCGCCATCCCGCGATGAATACACGAAAGCGCCCGCGCGCCGCCGCGCTAATATGTACGAGTACACCGATCGACGTCGTGGCAATATGCCTGCCGCCAACGAAAAAGGGCGGCCATCCGTTAGGAGGCCGCCCTTGATCTTGTGTTTAGAGCGAGGCTCAGGCTTCCGCCATATCCTCGTCATACTGCTCGACCGGACCCGAATCCTGGCCCTTGGCAGCGACGTCGCGATCGACGAGTTCGATGATCGCCATCGGCGCGGCGTCCGACGCGCGGATACCGGCCTTAATGACGCGCGCGTAACCGCCGTTGCGGTCCTTGTAACGCTCCGCGAGGACGTCGAACAGCTTGACCAGCTGCGTGTCGTCCATCAGGCGGCTCATCGCCAGACGGCGATTGGCCAAACCGCCGCGTTTCGCCAGCGTGATCAGCTTTTCGATATAGGGACGCAGTTCCTTCGCCTTGGCGACGGTGGTCGTGATCTGCTCATGCTTGATGAGCGCCGCCGACATGTTGCGGAACAGGGCCGTGCGGTGCGCACTGGTGCGCTGCAGCTTCCGGCCACCTGATCTATGACGCATGATTTCTTCCTTCGTTTGTCAGAGGGGCCGTGTGAGGTACCCCAAGCCAGGTCGATTGCGGGCCGACCCATTCCCGTTGTACGTCCCTCTCCCATCGGGAGAGGGTTGCGAAAACTTGCTAGCTTGCTGGCTAGTTGCAGCTGGGTGAGGGGATCGGCTCTATCGCGAGAACGCGGAACCCTCATCCAACTTCGCCTAATCGCTTCGCGATAAGGCTGCATATCCTTCTCCCAAAGGGAGAAGGTTTGTCTTTTAACCCAGCAGCTCTTGTTCGAGCTTCTTGGCCATTTCTTCGATATTCTCCGGCGGCCAGCCGGGGATGTCCATGCCGAGGCGCAGGCCCATCGACGACAGCACTTCCTTGATTTCGTTCAAGGACTTGCGGCCGAAGTTCGGGGTGCGAAGCATTTCGGCTTCGGTTTTCTGAACCAGATCACCGATATAGATGATGTTGTCGTTCTTGAGGCAGTTGGCCGAACGGACCGACAGTTCGAGCTCGTCGACCTTCTTGAGCAGGAAGCGGTTAAGCTGGTTGACGTCGCTTTCGTCAGCGGTGGTCGGCGACGCCGCCATGCCGATCATGCCGCTGTCGTTCATCGCTTCTTCGAAGTGGACGAAGACCTGCAGCTGGTCCTGGAGAATGCGTGCGGCATAAGCCACGGCGTCTTCCGGGCTGATCGTGCCGTCGGTTTCAACGGTCAGGTTCAACTTGTCATAGTCGAGTTCCTGACCGATGCGGGCATTGTCGACCTTGTAGGCGACCTGGCGCACCGGCGAGTACAGCGAGTCGACCGGGATCAGGCCGATCGGCGCGTCGATCGGACGGTTGGCGGTCGCGGGCACATAACCCTTGCCGGTGTCGGCGACGAGTTCCATGTTCAGCGTCGCGCCGTCGTCGAGATGACAGATGACGTGGTTCGGGTTCATCACCTTGATGTCGCCCGACACCATGATGTCGCCGGCCTTGACGGTCGCGGGACCGGTCGCCGAAAGCTGAAGCCGCTTCGGGCCTTCGCCTTCCATCTTGAGCGCGATCTGCTTTACGTTAAGGACGATGTCGGTGACATCTTCGCGCACGCCGGTCAGGCTCGAGAATTCGTGGAGAACATTCTCGATCTTGATCGACGTGATCGCCGCACCCTGAAGCGACGAGAGCAATACGCGGCGCAGCGCGTTGCCAAGCGTCAGGCCAAAGCCGCGCTCGAGCGGTTCGGCGACGAAAGTCGCCTTGCGCTTGCCGTCGCTGCCAGCCTTGATTTCCAGGTTGCTGGGCTTCTTCAATTCCTGCCAGTTCCGGATATTGACAGTCATGGTCTTCCCTTTGCTTTTGGCGGGACGAATTGGGGGTCGACCAATCTGTCCGGCGTTAGGAGTTTAGCGGATGCCGCCCCGGAAATGGGGCGCATCCGAAGCAGGCATCAGACGCGGCGGCGCTTGGCCGGGCGGACACCATTGTGCGGGATCGGGGTCACATCGCGGATCGAGGTGATGTGGAAACCAACCGCCTGCAGCGCGCGGAGCGCCGATTCACGACCGGCACCCGGACCTTTGACTTCGACTTCCAGCGTGCGGACGCCATGTTCGGCGGCCTTTTTGCCGGCGTCTTCGGCGCAGACCTGCGCCGCATAGGGAGTCGACTTGCGGCTGCCCTTGAAGCCCATCATGCCGGCGCTCGACCAGGCAATCGCATTGCCTTGGGCGTCGGTGATGGTGATCATCGTGTTGTTGAAGGTCGCGTTGACGTGGGCGACGCCCGACGAGATGTTTTTGCGTTCGCGCCGACGAAGGCGCTGCGGTTCACGAGCCATGATGTAATCCTAACCTAATCCTGAATGGCCGGTGGCGGGCGATGCGCCGCTGCCCCGGCAGGGGAAATAAGGAAGCGCGCCCGGATGGACGCGCTCGAACCTTATTTCTTCTTACCGGCGATCGCCTTGGCCTTGCCCTTGCGGGTGCGCGCATTGGTGTGCGTGCGCTGGCCGCGGACCGGCAGGCCCTTACGATGACGCAGGCCGCGATAGCAGGCGAGGTCCATCAGGCGCTTGATGTTCATCGCCGTGGTGCGGCGAAGATCACCTTCGACCTGGATCCCGGCGTCGATGGTTTCGCGAATCTGCAGCACTTCGGCGTCGGACAGGTCCTGGACGCGGCGCGACTGGTCGATCCCCAGCTTGGTGGCGATGTCGACGGCGGTCTTGCGGCCGATACCGTGGATGTAGGTGAGCGCGATGATCACGCGCTTGTTGGTGGGCAAATTGACGCCCGCAATACGTGCCATAAGTAATTTTCTCCTGCTCCACAGGGCCGTAGGCAATCGGCCCCATCTCAAAGCGTCTGATTTCCAACGCAAAAAACGGACCACGAATGCGCGCTGTGCGCTTCGCTGTCCGGTCATGATGTCGGAATGGAGGCGCAACTAAGGTGAGTCGCGCCGATTGTCAAGCATATCGCCGGGGATTTCCCTGCGTCTCGGACTATGCCACAGCGGTTCGACCATGACCAGTGACGACCGCCTTTCCCTTTTGCTCGACCGCCTCGCCGACTATGTGCTGGCGCATGGCCTGGCGGCGTCGAGCCTGCGACCGCTGGCGCGCGCGGCGGGGACCAGCGACCGGATGCTGCTCTATTATTTCGCCGACAAGGATGCCGTGATGGCGGCGACGGTCGAGCGGATCGCGGCGCGGATGACCGCGCTGCTGGCGGCCGCCGCGCCGCCGCGGCCATTGCCATACACGGTGCTGCGAACCGCGCTCGCGGGGCAGCTGCGCGACGCGGCGCTGTGGCCCTATATGCGGCTGTGGCTCGATATGGCGGCGCGCGCGGCGCACGGCGATGCACTCTATGCGCGCATCGGGGAAAGCATCGGGCGCGGCTTTCTGGCGTGGGCAGGCGACCAGCTCGCGTGCGCCGCCGCCGATCGGGCCGGACTGGCGGCGCGCTTGCTGACCGAGATCGAGGGAATGGTGCTGCTCACCAGCCTGGGACTCGGCGACGCCGTCGATGCGGCGCTTACGGTCAGCTTCGGGTCGGAGCCCGGTTGAGCCAGCAGCCGATCGCAATCGCCACCGCGCCGCCCCACAGAATCACCGCGCCTGAGGCCGCGGTCTGCTCGATCCCGGCGCCATACAGATCGGGAATGATCACCAACGCGATGCTGTCGCACGCGATGGCCGCCGCAGTGACAATCGCGCTGCCCAGCGCCACCTGATCGGGCGCCAGCCGCGCGATGCGGCGGACCAGCAGGATCACTGGCAGCGTTCCGGGCACCAATGCGGCATAGAGCAACACCCGATTGGCACCCTCGAACCCGCCGAGTTCGCCGACCCAGCGGCAGATCAGCGCGCCGATGAACCAAAAAATCACTCCGGAGGCGATCAGCGTCGCGATCTGGCCGGTGGAAAAGGGCAAGCGGTTCGAAGGTACAGACATCGGCATTCTCCCTGTAGCGGTTGCTACAGAGGCCTCTATCACTTTGTAGCGAGCGCTACAAGGCCAGCTCAGCTGCTTTCGGTCCGCGGCGCGATCTCGGCTGCGCGCGTCGCCAGCCGATCGACGACGGCGGCATGGATCCCCGGCGCGCAGGCGATCACCCCGAACGCTTGCGCGCGCGGGGTGTTGAACAGCAGGGGGGCGCCAAACGCATCGGTGACAGTCGCCCCCGCCTCGGCCGCGATCAGCGCCGCGGCGGCGACGTCCCACTCGAACCCCCAACGCAACGTCGCGACCAGATCGGCGCGGTCGTCGGCGACCAGCGCGATGCGCAGCGCGATGCTGTTCGGCTTGGTCACAATCACCAGATCGCTGTCGACTTTGGGCAGCGCGTCGGCGGGGACGCGCGATCCCGCGAACGTCGTGCGCTGGCTGGCGTGCAGCATCTCGCCGTTGAGCTGCGCGCCTTGGCCCTTTTGCGCGACCCACAATTCATCGAGCGCGGGGGCGTAGAGGATGCCGAACTCGGGCGCGCCATCGATCACCAGCGCGACCGACACGCACCAGCCGGGGCGGCCGCGGATGAAATCGCGCGTGCCGTCGATCGGATCGACGCACCACATTGCGCGGCACGACAAGCGGTCGGCGTTGTCGGCGGTTTCTTCGGACAGCCACCCCGCTTCGGGGACCATCGCGCCGAGCACCGCCTTCAGCCGCGCATCGACCGCAAGGTCGACGTCGCTGACCGGATTGTCGTGCGACTTGTTCCAGACATTGACTGCCTGCCCCTCGCCGCGCCAGCGCGCCATCGCCATATCGCCGACTTCGCGGGTCGCGGCGATCGCGGCTTCGAGGTTGCGGCCCGGCATCAGCCGCCGCTCAGCTGCTAGCGACGGTCATGCCGTCGATGCGCAGCGTCGGCGCGTTGATGCCATGGCGGAACTCCAGATCGTTGGCGGGGATCAGCGCCGCGAACATATCGATCAGATTGCCCGCGATAGTGAATTCGGCGATCGGTCCGGCGATCGCACCGTCCTTGATCCGGAAACCCGATGCGCCGCGGCTATAATCGCCGGTCACCGGGTTGACGCCATGACCGATCAGCTCGGTGATATAGACGCCGTCGGCGATACCCTCCATCAGCGCGGCGGGCGTCACATTGCCCGGTGCAAGGTTGAGGTTGCTCGCGCCGACGCCCGATGCGCCGCCGCCGCGGCTCGCATGGCCGGTCGGCACCAGGCCCAGCTGCTTCGCCGATGCGGTGTCGAGCAACCAGCCGGTGATCTTGCCGTCCTCGACCAGATTGCGCGCGGCGGTTGGCAGGCCTTCGCCGTCGAAGGCGCGGCTGCGCAGGCCGCGCGGGCGGTGGGGTTCGTCGCGGATGACAATGCTGCGGTCGAACAGCTGCTGATCTTCCTTGCCGAGCAGGAAGCTGGTGCCGCGCGCGATCGCGGGACCGGCGATCGCGCCGAGGAGATGGCCGACGATGCCGCTGCTGACGCGCGGATCGAGGATGACGGGCACCTTGCCGTTCGGCGCCTTGCCGGGATTGAGCCGCGCAACCGCGCGGGTGCCGGCGCGGGTGCCAATCGCTTCGACGCTTTCGAGGTCCGTGAGGTGATGCGCGCTGTGCCAGCCGTAGTCGCGCTGCATATTGGCACCTTCGCCCGCGATCACGCTCGCTGACAGGCTATGGCCGCTCGACCCATAACCACCGGCAAAGCCGTGGCTGGTGGCGAGCGCGAAGCGGGTACGGCTGTGGCTGGCACTGCCGCCTTCGCTGTTGGTGACACCCGCAACGGAGCGCGCTGCTTCCTCGACCGCCAGTGCGGTCTCGCGCAGCGCGGCGGGGTTGGCTTCGCTGCCGTCGTCGAGGTCGAAATCGGGGACGGGGCCTTTGAACAATAGCCCTTCGGGAGCGAGCCCCGCATAGGGGTCTTCGGGTGCCTCGCGCGCCATGGCGACACAGCGTTCGACCAGCTTGGTCAGCTCGCCGGCATCCATGTCGGCGGTCGACACGCTGGCGCTGCGCTGGCCAACGAAGACCCGCAGCGAAATATCCTGCCCCTCGGACCGCTCGACGTCCTCGAGCGCACCGAGCCGCATCGAGACTGACGTGGCGGCGTTGCAATAGTAAAGCGCGTCGGCGGCGTCGGCGCCTGCCTTGGCAGCGGCGTCGCACAACAATTGCGCGCGATCGAGGGCTTCGGAAACGGTGAGCATTGCCGCGCCCTATACGGCGGGCGGCAGGGCGTCAAACTTGGCTACCGGTGTTTAGTTGGCAATCGCCGCGATCGCGTCGGTCGCAGCCATCGCACCGCTGACCCACAAAAAAGGCAGCGTCAGCGCCGCGACCCACAGGCGGCGGACGTCACGGCGAAAGCGCGCGTGCAGGCCCCAGCTGGCAAGCGCCTGACGGCTGAGGTGATACCAGTGGCGTTCGGTCGAACGCGCGACGGGGACGGCGAGGGCGAGCAGGACGATCAGTGCCACGAAAATCAGCGTCGATGACGCCCCCGCAGCGATTGCGCTCGAAACCAGCCAGATCTGCAAAGCGGCAAAAGCAACCAGCGCGGTTGCGGCGTGCCAAGTCATGCGGCGGCCAAGACTCCGTGCTGCCGGCACACTAGATGACGTGCGGCGCCACAGGCGCGGTCCGAATGCTGATGCCATTTTTTCAGCCCCCTTAGGCTGGCGATTCCCAGAAACGCCACGATTTCAGCCCAATATTCCCAAGTCAAGACAGGTTGGCACCGATTCGTTAACAATTCCGCTCAACTCACCCCATATTCGCAACCAAATCGCGTCAGGTCGCCCCAAACGCTGCAAAATTGGCCGGATCGGTGGCGGCTACGCCGCTGAGCCGCCCTGGAAACACGGCTGACGGTGGTCGAAGCCGCGGGACTGTTGGTCGAAGCCTTGCATCCGCCCGCGACGTTGATAGCGTCTATTCCCAGTGGATCCGCTTTGCTGCAACACGGGGAAAATCATCATGCGTTATCTAGCCTTTCTCGCCGCCCTGACCCTGCCGCTCGCCTCCGCAGCGGCGGCGGAGGGCGACAAGCCCGCGGTCGAACCCAAACCTGCGGCGTTGATCGCCGATGGGGTGCCTGAGGTTCCAACTGAACTGGCGGCGACGACGCGGCCCTACATGGAAAATCGCGGCGCGGGTTTTGTGGGCTGGAACCCTGCTGACAAATCGATGCTGATCTCGACCCGCTTCGGGAACACTGCGCAGCTGCACCGCGTCGCGATGCCGATGGGTGCGCGCAAGCAGATCACGTTCGAGGCTGAGCCGGTCGGGTCGGGCAGCTGGGCGCCAAAGAAGGCCGATGTAATGCTGGTCCAGAAGGACATCGGCGGCAATGAATTCTATCAAATCTATGCCATGAAGGACGGGCGGCTCGACCTGCTCACCGATGGCAAGAGCCGCAATGGGCTCAATGCATGGAGCCAGGACGGCCAGCTCGTCGCCTTTACTTCGACGCTGCGCAACGGGCGCGACAGCGACATCTATGTGATGGACCCGCGCGACCCCAAAACGCGCCGGATGGTGGCGCAGGTCGAGGGTGGCGGCTGGGGCCTGCTCGACTTCGCGCCCGACAAAAGCTGGGCGCTCGTCGGCAAATATACCTCGGTGCAGAAAGCCGACCTGTTCCGCCTCGATCTGGCCAGCAAAGCGATGACGCCGATCGGCGACCATAGCAAGACGGTCGCGCTTGGCGGCGCGAGCTTTGCCCCCGACGGCACGATCTGGATGACCAGCGACGAGGGCAGCGATTTCCAGCGGCTCGGCACGCTCGACCCGGCGACGGGCAAGTTCACGCCGAAGGGACCGACCGAAAAATGGGACATCGACACCTTCGACATCGCCGAGGACGGCAGCTTTATCGCTTATGTGGTCAACGAGGCGGGCGTGTCGAAACTGCGACTGTTCGATCCAAAGATCGGCGCGGTGCGCACGGTCGACAAGCTGCCCGCGGGGATCATCGGCGGGCTGGAGATCGCGCCATGGGGCGAGATCGGCATCACCTTCACCTCGGCGCGCAGCGCCGCCGATGCATTCAGCGTCGATCCCAAAACGCTGGCGGTGACGCGCTGGACCGAAAGCGAAACCGGCGGGCTCGATGTCACCAAGAATGTCGAACCCGAGCTGGTGAAGGTCAAAAGCTTCGACGGGCTGGAGGTGTCGGGATTCCTCTATCGCCCCGATCCGGCGAAGTTCCCGGGCAAGCGCCCGCTGATCATGAGCGTCCATGGCGGCCCTGAGGGTCAGTCGCGGCCCGGCTTCATGGGCCGCAGCAATTATATGCTGAATGAAATGGGGATCGCGCTATTCTATCCCAACGTCCGCGGCTCGACCGGCTATGGCAAGACCTTCGTCAGCCTCGACAACGGGCCGTTCAAGCGCGAGGACAGCGTCAAGGACATGGGGGCGTTTCTCGACGCGCTGGCCAAGGACAAGACGCTCGACGCGGCGCGCTTCGGGCTGACCGGCGGCAGCTACGGCGGCTATATGTGCTATGCCGCCGCGACCAATTATGGCGACAAGCTGCGCGCCAATCTGTGCGTCGTCGCGATTTCGAATTTCGTGACCTTTCTGGAAAATACCCAGGATTATCGCCGCGACCTGCGCCGCGTCGAATATGGCGACGAGCGCGATCCGGCGCAGCGCAAGAAGCTGATGGAAATCTCGCCGCTGACGCGCGTCGCCGACATCAAGAAACCGCTGTTTGTGGTGACGGGCGCCAACGATCCGCGCGTCCCTGCGTCAGAGGCCGACCAGATCGTCGCCGCGATCCGCAAAAATGGGGGCGCCGCGTGGCACCTTGTCGGGACCAACGAAGGACATGGCTTCGCCAAGAAGGAAAATGCCGATTATAATTTCTGGGCGTCGCTGCTGTTCTGGAAGCAGTATCTGCTGAATTGATCCAGACCCGTCGACCCCGTCTTTGCGTGGGTGACGGGGTGTAATCAGCCCTGCGGCGGGACCGGCAGCGGCTCGGCGTCGGCTTCATCGGGTGCGGTCGGCATCAGCGCTTGACCGCTGGCCTGACGCTCCAGTTCCGCGGCCGCTGCTTGCCGTTCAGCCAGAGCGCGTTCTTCGGCCAACACCGCGGCTTCAACCTCGTCCGATGCCGAATCGATGCCCGCAAGGCGCTTGGCGCGTTCGTCGGCGATCATCGCCTGCCAGTCAGTCTTGTCGGCGGCCTGGCGCTCGGCCTTGGCGCCTGCGACCAGCGCCTGCGTACAGCCGGTGAAGCCGCCCAGCCCGGTCGGCGAGCAGCTGTCGGTGCCGAAGCGACCGATGCGTTCGACCGCGACGACCTTGTTCGCCCACGCTTCGTTACGGGTGTCGAGCGGATTGCCGCGCAGCATTTCGGGAACGCGATAGCGCTCGCCTTCTGGGAGTTTCGCGCAGACCAGAATTTCGTCGTCGGCGCTCTTCGGACATTGATCGTCGCCATAGACGACGACCTGATTGACCTTTTCGCCCTCGATCACCGTCTGCTGCGCTGCGGCGGGTACCGAGAGGGCGCTACCGGTGAGGATCAGCGCGAACAGGGGCAGGCGGGTCATCGGATATTCCTTCGTCTTGGTTGATGCGGCTTGGCACCGCGACCCTGCATCGGTCATGAACGGATGCTTGGGCCTGATCTCTATCAGATACGCTTCGACAGCGCGATGGCTGCACGGCAACCGGCGCGGATCGCGAGGCTGAGCACCGGATAGCCCGGCGCGCTTTCGGCGCCCGCGGCCAGCGCGGTGTCCTTATGCTCCAGCTCCTCGGCGCGGAAATCGGCAACCGCGGCGCTGAGTTCGGGATCGCTGTCGCCCAGTTCATCGAGCTGGTCGCGGTAATGGCGGTCGATCTCGGTCTCGACCGCGGCGGTGCATGCCATCGCGGCGCGCGGTCCCATCGCGGCGGTCACCGCGCCCAGGGCAAAGCCTGCGACGTTCCAGAACGGCTGGAGTGCGGTCGGTCGCACCCCGCGCTTGGCGATCATGTCGTCAAAGAATTTGCGGTGGCGTTCTTCCTGCTCGGCCATATGCGCGATCTCGCGCGCCATCGGGTGGCGATCGCCCAGCACCGCGAGCTGCCCGGCATAGATGCGCGTCGCGCCATATTCGCCGGCCTGATCGACGCGGATCATCGATGCGTTTTTGTCGGCTTTCCTCATGCCGCCGATGTGGGCCGACGGCGCAGCAAGGTCAAGACGAGCGCCGCGGCACCGAGCGAAAAGATCGCGTTGAAGCCCGCGAGCGAAACGCCGAACAAGGTCCATTGCGCGGTGTCGCAGCGGATAAGCGGCGCGTTCATGATCGCGTCGAGTGACACCGGGCCGCCGCTGCCGGTCGCGCAGGTGGTGAGCCCTTCCCAAAAGCCATATTCGACCCCGGCATGGTAGATGCCGATGGCGCCGCTGATCGCGATAGCGATGGCGGCGAGCATCGTCAGCGCGCGCATCGCCTTGTCATTGCCGCGCAGCAACAGCGCGAGCAGCGCCAGCACGATCGCCGCCTGATGCGGCCAGCGCTGCCAATAGCACATCTCGCACGGGTGCAGGCCAAAGCCAAATTGCGACACCAGCGCGCCGCCATAAAGCAACAGCGGCGCGGCGAGCGCGGCGATCGGCGCGGCAAGGCGCGATTTCAGCATGCCGACGAACCCTCAGTTACGGCGAGCAGGCTTGGCGCCGGGCGTCGTCACCTGCGCCGCCATGCGCGGCACGGTCGGGCTGATCCGCCCGATCGTCTGCAACGCATAGTGGAGCTGGAAGTCCTCGATCCCCTTGGCCTTGAGCTCCGCGGCGGTCGCGGTGAAACGCGGATCGACCTTCTCGTCCTTTTCGATCAGCCCGTCGTCGACCTTTTTCTCGTTGATCAGGTGACGGCGCAGGTCACTTTCACGGAACTTCGGCCGCGATGCATAATCGGGGTCCGAAATCTGCGGGACGCGGATGTCGGGTTCGATGCCGCCCTCCTGCACGCTCCGCCCCGACGGGGTATAATAGCGCGCGGTGGTCAGGCGGAGCGCGGTGGTGTCGCTAAGCGGCAGCACGGTCTGCACCGATCCCTTGCCAAAGCTGCGTTCGCCCATCACGACGGCGCGGTGCTGGTCCTGCAGCGCACCTGCAACGATCTCGGATGCCGACGCTGACCCTGAGTCAATCAAGACAACCACCGGCGCGCCGCTCGCCAGATCGCCGGGTTCGGCGAAGAAGCGTTCGATGTCACCCTTGCGGCGGCCGCGTTGCGACACGATTTCGCCGCGTTCGAGGAACAGATCGCTGATCCCCACGGCTTCGTCGAGCAATCCGCCGGGGTTTGAACGCAGATCGACGATCCAGCCGCGCGGCTTTTTGCCCAGCGACTTTTCGACCGCCATCATCGCGGCGCGCATGTCGGTGGTCGCGTCGGCGGAGAAGCTGGTGACGGTCAGCACCCCGACGTCGCCGCTGACTTCCCATTTCACCGGTTTCAGGTCGATGACCTCGCGGGTCAGCGACATCTCGATCGGCTTGTCTTGGCCTTCGCGGACGATGGTGACGTCGATCTTGGTGCCCGGGCGCCCGCGCATCTGTTCGACCGCCTCGTCCAGCGTCAGGCCAAAGATCAGTTCCTTGTTGATATGGGTGATATAGTCGCCCGACTTGATCCCGGCCTTGTCGGCAGGGGTGTCGGCGGTCGGCGCGATGACCTTCACGACGCCGTCTTCCATCGTCACCGACAGGCCGAGCCCGCCATATTCGCCGTCGGTCTGGGTGCGCAGGTTCGAAAAGCCGCGCGCGTCAAGATAGCCCGAATGCGGGTCGAGGCTGGCGAGCATGCCGTTGATCGCGCCTTCGATCAGTTTCGAATCGTCGACCGGTTCGACATAGTTGGATTTCACTTCGAGATAGACGTCCATGAAACGCGAAATTTCTTCCTGCGTCTTGCTGTCCACGCTCGCCATCGCGCCGGTCGCAAGCGGCACCAGCGCCAGCGTCGAGAGCGCGGCGGCGCCCTGCCACAACGCAAAGCGGCGCTTCGAAGACACGGGCATTTTGGTCGAGTCGGTCATGTGCGTCTTTCACTCAGGCGGGAATTCCTGCCTTATATACCCCGGCCCACCATCCTCCTACGCATTTGCGCAGGCGTCAAGCGGTGCATCCCGATAGGGGACAGCGCCCGAATGGGGGATTAACGGGTGCAATCACCCGATCATCGCGACGATATCGACCGGGCGCCCACCGCGGCGCAGCTCGACAGTGATGCGGCTGTCGTCGGACCCGGCGCGTCCGATCGGCGCGCCGGCGTCGAGCGTGTCGCCGACTGCGACCGACAGCCCGATCATGCCGGTCAGCAGCGAGACCCAGCCGCCGCCATGGTCGATGATGACGATCTTGCCATAACCGCGATAATCCTCGGCAAAGCTGACGCGGCCGGGGGCGGGCGCGACGACCTGCCCGCCGGGACGCGCCGCAATCGTGACGCCGCGCGACCGCACCCCACTGTCGTTGACCTCACCCAGCCCCGCGACGATGCGTCCGACGACGGGCAGGCGATAGGCGCCTTGTGTGAGTTCGGCTTCCGCCAGCGCGGGCGGGGCGGCGCTGGCGACGGCGCTGGCCGGGTTGCGCGGGCGCGGCAGCGGACCGGCGAGCTGCGCCAGTTCGGCGCGCACCGTGCCGTCGGCCTCCAGCGAGTCCATCAGTTCGACAATATCGCGGGCCTTTTCGCCAAGCCCCAGCGCGCGGTCGGCCTCCAGCTGCGCGCTGCTCATAAGTTCGCGCGAGCGGAGCCGGCCCTCATTTTCCAGCCGGGTCAGCGCGCTGCGCCGCTGCGACAGCTGGACCTTGCTGGTGGACAATGCTCTCAGCGCGACTGCCTGCTGGCGCCGCGTTGTTTGCAGCTGGTTCAATTCCTGGCGCACCCCCGCGGTGCGGCGTTCGATCACCGGCATCGCAGCGTCGATCACAGCGCGCGCGTGGACCATGTCGGTCAGCGATCCCGGCTGCGCGAGCACACTGACCGGCGGCTGGCGCGAGAGTTGCTGGAGCGAGGCGGCGAGTTCGAGCAAAGGCTGTTGCTGCTCTGCCAGGCGCGCGCGCTGCGCTGCCAGACGGCGGCTGACCAGCGCGACGCGCGCTTCGCCCGCGCTGATGTCGGCCTCGGCCGACTGGATACGCGCGGCGAGTGCGGCGCTGCGGATTTTCAGCCGGTCGGCTTCGCTGCTGGCAGCGGCGGCTTGCGCTTCGAGCCGCGTGCTGCGCGCCATCGCTTCGGCCGACTGCTGCTTGGCGCCCAGCAATTGCTCGCGTTCGCGTGCGGCGATCGCCTGTGGATCGAAAACATCGCTCTGCGCCAGCGCCAGCGCGCCGCCTGACAGGACAGCCACAGCGGCGAGCACAGCCAGAACGCGCCTCATTGCCGTCCCTCGCGATGATAGGGATGGCCCGCGACGATACTGGTGGCGCGCCACAATTGTTCGGCGAGCATCGCGCGCGCCATCAGATGCGGCCAGGTCGCGCGGCCAAAGGCGATGACTTTTGCCGCGCCTTCGCGCTCCTCGGGGGTGAAACCATCGGCGGCACCAAGGCAGAACCGCGCCTCACGCACCCCGCCGTCACGCCAGCTTTCGAGCAATTTGGCAAATTCAATCGACGACATCTGCTCGCCGCCTTCGTCGAGCAGCACGATGCGGCTGTTGTCGGCGGCGGCAGGCATACGACCGCCGGTGTCCGGAAGTTCGGAAATCTTCTGCGCCCAGGTCACGCGCTTCATATAACGCTCGACCAGCTCGGCCTCAGGCCCGCGCCCGATGCGCCCGCGCGCGATGATGTGCAGCAACATGACGCCCCGCCTACCCCTGGCAGGGCAGGGACGTCAATTTGTGACCGTAACCGGCGGCGCGTCGCCGAACGACCACATACGTTCGAGGTTGTAGAAACTACGCACCTCGGGACGGAACAGATGGACGATGACATCGCCCGCATCGAGCAGCACCCAATCGGCATTGGGCAGCCCTTCGACGCGAACCTGGCGGCCCGCTTCCTGCTTGATCCGCTGCGCCAGTTTCTCGGCGATCGCCGAGACATGGCGCGTCGACCGGCCGCTCGCAATCACCATATGATCGGCGATGCTGCTCTTGCCGGCAAGCGGGATGGAAATCGTTTCCTGGGCCTGGTCCTCGTCCAGCTGGTGGAGGATCAGTGCGTGGAGGGTGTCCACGCTGTCATTTGCGGATGCGGCGCCGGTGGCGGCATCCTGGGTGGCGGGGATCAAATGCGTCCTTTCCTGTTCGGGTCCACCAGCCACGAACGCGTCAGCGGGTCGCGCAGCGCGCGACCTTCATAGCGTTCGAACCAGCGGGGGTTGGCCTGCCGTATCGCAGTTGCGGATCGCACATCGGGCGAAAATCGCAGGAACACGAGGGCGGGCGGTCTCCAGTCTGTCCATTGCTGTTTCTGGGCTGCGGGCCGGACAAATCGCCGCAGCCAACCCATCGCACGTCTTGCGCAGGCGCGGTCGTTATAGCCCGGACGCGCGATAACCGCAATCGGCATGAGTCGGGCGATCCCCCGCCAGTCGCGCCATTGGGGCAATTGGACCAGATTGTCGGCCCCCATGATCCAGATAAACTGCCGATCGGGGTAGCGGCGGACGAGTTTTTTGAGCGTGTCGATGGTGTAGCGGGTGCCAAGTTCGGCCTCGATAGCGGTCGCGCGAATCGGCGAACGCCGCGCTATATGGCGCGCCGAAGCGAGCCGTTCGGGGAGCGAGGCCATGCCCGCCTTGGGCTTCAGCGGATTGCCGGGCGAGACGAGCCACCACAGCTCGTCGAGCCCCAGCGCATCGATCGCATTCAGGCTGATCGCCCGATGCCCGCCATGAGCAGGATTGAAGCTGCCGCCGAGAAGGCCGGTGGGGATCATTCGGGGAATGATTTCACCACTCGGATATGGCCGACGATAGCTTGATTGAACGCAGGCAGTTCTTCCGCCGGAATCCAATATTCTTCATGCGCGCGCCCGCCCGCTTGTTCGACTTTGTAGTCGGCGAGATAGTCGGCCGAGACATCGAACTCGGTCACAAAGCCGGATCCCGACGCAGGGACGTTCCAGTCACGAGCGATCTTGACCGCATAATCGAATGTGGTGACTGGATAGAAAATTGGTTGTTCGGGCAGTCTTGGCGGGAATTCGCGCATGCCGCTGGTGGCGATCAGCGCGAGTTCCTTCGGGCCAACGGGACGCCACAAGCGTTTGGGCGCCGTCAAGGCCGCACCTGCCCCGTCCCCCGCACCAGCCACTTATAGGTTGTGAGCCCTTCCAGCGCTACCGGCCCCCGCGCGTGCAGCCTGCCCGTCGCAATGCCGATTTCGGCGCCGAGGCCGAATTCGCCGCCGTCGGCGAATTGGGTCGAGGCATTGTGCATGACAATTGCGCTATCGACGCCCGCTAGGAACCGCTCGGCGGTCGCCGAATCTTCGGTGACGATCGCGTCGGTGTGGCGGCTCGAATGCGTGTCGATATGTGACAGCGCGTCCTCAATACCATCGACCATGGCAATCGACACGATCGCGTCGAGATATTCGGTGTCCCAATCGCCGGCCGAGGCCGCGTCGACATGCGGGCTCAGCGCTGCAGCCGCCTTGTCGCCGCGCACTTCGCAGCCTGCCTTGACCAGTGCGTCGATGATCGCGAGCGGTGCGGGATAGGCGCGGTCGATCAGGATCGTTTCGGTCGCGCCGCAGACGCCGGTGCGCCGCATCTTGGCGTTGACCGCCAGCGCCACAGCCTTTTCCGGATCTGCGGCGCCGTCGATATAGAGATGATTAATCCCGTCGAGATGCGCGAGCACTGGCACGCGCGCCTCGTCCTGCACCCGCGCGACGAGGCCTTTGCCGCCGCGCGGGATGATGATGTCGATCAGCCCCTGCGCGCGCAGCATTGCGCCGACGGCGGCGCGGTCCTGCGTCGGCACGAGTTGCACGGCGTCGGCGGGCAGGCCCGCTTCGACGAGGCCCGCGGCAAAAGCCGCATGGATAGAACGGTTCGAATGGACCGCCTCGCTGCCGCCGCGGAGGATCACGGCGTTGCCCGACATCAGCCCGAGCGCCGCGGCGTCGGCGGTCACATTGGGGCGGCTTTCATAAATGATGCCGACGACGCCCAGCGGCACGCGCACGCGGCTCAGCGCCAGCCCGTTCGGGCGCGTCACGCGGTCGATTTCGGCGCCTGCCGGATCGGGCAGCGCCGCAATATCGTCGATTGCGTCGGCAATCGCGGCCAGCCGTCCTTCGTCGAGACGCAGCCGGTCGAGCATCGCGCCCGACAGCCCGTTCGTCCGTCCCGCCGCCATGTCGTCGGCGTTGGCCGCGAGGATATCCGCCGCACGCGCCCGGATTGCCGCCGCTGCGGCGACCAGCCCCGCGGCCTTGTCCGCGGTTGCCATCAGCGCCAGCCGTTTCGCCGCGACGCGCGCCCGCGCGCCCATATCGGCGATCAGGGCGGCGGCATCGCCGGGCATCGGCGGCGCGGAGAGGGCTTCGGCGTTCATGGCGCTGCCACTATCACGTTTTGCGGCAGGCCCGAAAGTCCCGTTGCGCGCTTCCCCGCGCGCCTTTAGGCAGGGCGCCATGAGCGGGGATATCGAAGGCATCGGGGCGGCGGTGACCGCGGGGTTGGCGGGGCGCGCGATTGAGCCGCAGCATGGCGGCGGGCGCGAACCGGCGGGCGGGCTGCGCTGCCTGAATTGCGGCACCAGCTTGGTCGGCTCGCACTGTCATCATTGCGGCCAGCGCGCCGACGTTCACCGCAGCTTTGGCGCGATCGGGCATGATCTGGTCCATGCGATCTTTCATTTCGAAGGCAAGATCTGGAACACGCTGCCGCTGCTTGCCTGGCGGCCCGGCGATCTGACGCGCCGCTACATCCATGGCGAGCGCGCGCGCTTCATCTCGCCGCTCGCCCTGTTCCTGTTCGCGGTGTTCCTGACTTATGCGGTGCTCGCGATGGTCGGCAGCGGCGGCGGGGTGGGCGAGGGGATCGCCAAGGTCGCGGCCGAGCAGACCCGGTCGAACGCACTCAAGGAAAGTTTCGAACAAGAGGTCGATCGCGTCGACACGCGCCTCGCCGCCAGGGATATATCGGCGGCCGAACGACAGCAGCTCGAGGAAGAACGCGCGACGCTTCAGAAAAGCGCCGGTTACCTCCGCGTCGCGCGCCGCCTCACCCCGGCCGAACTCGACAAGGGGCCACCGGTCCTTGACGACCCCGTCGATCAGGTGATGACCGGCGCCGATTTCCTGTCGCAGACCAAGGTCGATACCGGGGTGGTGTTCATCGATCAGAGCCTGCAAAAGGCGATCGCGAACCCCGCGTTGATGTTCTACAAACTTCAGGCGAACGCCTATAAATTCGCCTGGGCGCTGATACCGTTGTCGCTACCCTTTATGTGGCTGTTGTTCCCGTTCAGCCGCCGCTTCCACACCTACGACCATTTCGTCTTCGTAACCTATTCGATCAGCTTCATGCTGCTCTTGTTTGTGGTCGTGCGGCTGTTCAACCTTTCGATCTTCGGCGACGTCGCGACCGCCTTTGCGATGCTGTACGTCCCGTTCCATATGTATCGCCAGCTCCGCGGCGCCTATCGTTCGTCGCGGTTCGGGGCGTTCGTGCGCACCAATTTGCTGCTGTTGTTCAGCCTGTTTTCGATCATGATGTTCATGTTCCTGCTGCTCGCGCTCGGGGTGATGGGATAGCCTAATCCAGGCAGCGCCGAATCGTAACAAAGGCCGGGCAAAGAACCCGCCGGTCGAGGAGGAGAATTGCCGTGCATCATCATTGGGGCGAAATGGATCGGCGTCAGCTGATCGCGCTGGGAACCGCGGGACTGGCGGCGCTGTCGCTGCCCGGTGCAGCGGCGGCGATGATGGCGCAAGGCTTTACCCACGGCGTCGCGAGCGGCGAGCCGGGCGCGAATTCGGTGCTGCTGTGGACGCGCTACGCGGCGGCGAGCGATACGATGCTGACCGCCGAAATGTCCGCAACATCCGATTTCGCCAAAATTGTCGGCGGCGGGACCGTTGCGGCGACCGGCGAGCGCGACCACACGGCGAAGCTGATGGTGACGGGCCTAGAACCCGGCCGCTGGTATTATTATCGCTTCGTTTCTCCCGAAGGGACCAAATCGCTGACCGGCCGCACCCGCACTCTTCCCAGCGGCCCGACCAGCGCCTTCACCCTCGCGCTCTTCTCCTGTGCGAACCTGCCGTTCGGCTGGTTCAACGCCTACGCCCATGCCGCGGCGCGGCAGGACATCGATCTGGTCGTCCACTCGGGCGACTATCTCTATGAATATCCGATTGGCGACTATCCCTCTCTCAAACAGGCAGTACCAGGCCGCGATATCCAGCCAGCGCACGAGATGGTCGCGCTCGCCGATTATCGCCTCCGCTACGCCGCTTATCGCAGCGACCCCGACCTCGCGCGATTACACGCGCTGTTCCCGATGATCGCCCAGTGGGACGATCATGAGATGACAAACGACACCTGGAAGGGCGGCGCCGAAAACCACAATGCGGGCGAGGGCGAGTGGGCGGATCGCGTCATCGCCGCCGAGCGCGCCTATCGCGAATGGATGCCGGTCGCCGACACCCGCTGGCGCGATTATCAGGTCGGCGACCTCGCAACGATCTTCCTCCCCGAAACGCGGGTGACGGGCCGCGACCGTCAGTTCGAGATTGACGAGGTCGTCGCGGGCGCTGGCGATACCGCGGCCAAGCTGCGGCAGTTCGCCGAAACCACCTATCGCAATCCCGCCCGCCAGATGATGGGTGCGGAGCAAGAAAAGTGGCTGTTCGATGGCTTCGCCGCCTCGACCAAATCGGGCACCCGGTGGCAAGTGTGCGCGCAGCAGGTGGTGATGGGCAGCCTGTTCACGCCGCCCGAATCAAAGGACTGGTTCGGCGCCACCATGGCCGACAATGTCCGCCGCCGGATCGAGACCGCACAGCTTGCCGCCAAGGCAGGGCTGCCGTTCAACCTTGATGCCTGGGACGGCTATCCCGCGGCGCGCTCGCGCCTGCTCGCCGCCGCCCAGCGCGCCGACGCCGATCTCGTCACCCTGACCGGCGACACGCACAACGCCTGGGCATTCGACCTGTCCGAAGACGGCCGCGCGGCCGGGATCGAGATTGCCGGGCAGAGCGTCACGTCACCCGGCTACGAAGGCTATACGCGCGGGATATCCGATGCCCAGCGCGTTGCGGCACTGCGTGGATCGTCGCCCCAGCTCAAATGGGCGAACACGCAGGATCGCGGTTATGTGACGGTGCAACTGACACGCGAGCGTGTGACTGCGAACTGGCACAATGTCGAAACGATCCGCACCCACACCCCGGTGCTGAAGGGGACGCATAGCATGACCGCCACGCGCGGGCGGCGGAAGTACGACGTGGCTTAGCTATAGGGCGGCGCATCCTCGAACTCGGCGAACCAGGGATAGTCATTCGCCACGCTGACCGTGAAATTGGCGGGGCGTTTTTCGAGGAAGCTCGACACCCCCTCTGCGGCATCGGCGCTGCGTCCGCGCGCAAAGATCGCGCGGCTGTCCCAGCGGTGCGCGCTCATCGGGTGCGGCGCGCCGAGCATCCGCCAGAGCATATGGCGAGTGAGTGCGACCGATACCGGCGCGCTATGATCGGTCAGTTCGCGCGCCTTGGCGATCGCGGCGTCGACCAGTTCGCCGGGCGCGTGGACCGATTGCACCAGTCCCTTGTCATGCGCTTCGGCGGCGTCGATCAGGCGCCCCGAATAGCACCAGTCGACCGCATTCTGGATGCCGACGAGCCGCGGCAGGAACCAGCTCGAGGCCGCTTCGGGCACGATGCCGCGACGCGCGAAGACAAAGCCATAGCGCGCGGTCTCGCTCGCCAGCCGTGCGTCCATCGACAAGGTCATCGTCGCGCCGATGCCGACCGCGGCGCCGTTGATCGCGCCGAGCACCGGCTTCTTGCAGTCGAAGATGCGCATCGACACCCGCCCACCCGAATCGCGGATCAGCGGATGCGACCAGTCGATCGTGCCGTCCTCGCCGACCGGGCTTGCTGCCATGCCATCGGGCAGCAGTGCCGCTTTGTCGGTGCGCTTGTCATAATCGAAGGTCGCGGCGCCCTGGCCCAGATCTGCACCGGCGCAGTAGGCGCGGTCGCCCGATCCGGTAAAGATTACCGCGCGCACGTCGTCATCCGCGTCACATTCGTCGAGCGCGGCGACGATCTCGAGCATCATTTCGGTGGTAAAGGCGTTCATCCGATCGGGCCGGTGCAGCGTCAGCAGCGCGATGCCTTCGTGGCGGTCGAGGCGAATCTGGTCGTAGCTCATGTCTCTCTCCCTTGGTTGCCGCCATGGTTGCAAGCGAGACATGCGAGTGCAAGCTCTAGTTGACGTAAACGTAAGGAGCCGCCGCGACGTCGGTGATGACGTGCTCCAGCTTTGCCGCTATACGCGCCCCATTGCCCCGGCGGCGCGCCTCCCCGTGAGTCGTTTTGCCGGGGCCATTCATTTGGTTCCGGCAGAAAGTTTGCACATCATGTCCCGTCGCCGCCAGATTTACGAAGGCAAAGCCAAGATCCTGTATGAGGGTCCCGAACCGGGCACCCTGATCCAGTATTTCAAGGACGACGCGACCGCGTTCAACGCCCAGAAAAAGGGCACAATCAGCGGTAAGGGCGTGCTCAACAACCGGATTTCGGAGCATGTCTTCACGCTGCTCGGCAACATCGGCGTGCCGCATCACTTCATCCGCCGCCTCAATATGCGCGAACAGCTGATCCGCCAGGTCGAGATCGTGCCGATCGAAGTGATCGTGCGCAATGTCGCCGCGGGTACGCTGTCAAAGCGTCTCGGCATCGAGGAAGGCACCCAGCTCCCCCGCACTCTGATCGAATATTGCTACAAGGACGACGTGCTCGGCGATCCGCTGGTCGCCGAGGAGCATATCGCCTGCTTCAACTGGTGCAGCCAGGAAGAACTGCACGACATCCAGGACATGGCCATCCGTATCAACGACTTCATGTCGGGCATGTTCGCCGCGGTCGGCATTCGCCTGGTCGATTTCAAGCTCGAGTTCGGCCGGCTGTACGACGGCGATTTCAGTCGCATCATCCTCGCCGACGAAATCAGCCCCGACGGCTGCCGCCTGTGGGACATGACGACGAATGAAAAGCTCGACAAGGACCGCTTCCGCCGCGACCTCGGCGGCGAAGTCGAAGCCTATCAGGAAGTCGCGCGTCGGCTCGGCCTACTGCCCGAAGGCGGCGAAAACGCCGTGCTCGATCTGGAAAGCCACCGGAAGAAGAAGGGCAGCTGATCCGATCTGCTCGGTGCTGCGGCGCTTGGCCTTAAGGGTTGATTTACCATGAGTTGTTAGGCCGTCGTTATGACGGGGGTCTTTAACAGGTTGATCACGCGGATTTTTCCGCCGGTGCCGGAGGAAATCCGGGACGATGTTGCGATTTTGCGCGCCAATCGCATCGAAACGCTGACCCCGATGCTGTTCCTGATGCTGGCAGCGACGACCCCGACAGCGATCTACGCTGGCGTTTCAACGGTACATCCGGTGATCCGCATCGGTTTCCCCGTGACTCTGGCCATCGTCGGCGTTCTTGGTTTTCTGTTCCTGATGCACAATCGCGGTCGGCGCATGAGCCCGCGCCGGGCGCGGCGGATGATCGTCGAGGCTGGCTGGCTGTCGGGCATCACCGGATTGATGTGCAGCACCTGGACGGTGACCAACTGGCTTGCGGCACCCGCTGCGACGCACAGCTATTACGCGATGATTATGGCGATGGGCTCGCTCGCGACCGCCTATTGTCTGTCGTCGATCCGCTTTGCCACCTTTGTGAACCTGGGCGTCGGGCTGGGGCCCGTCGCGCTGCTGATGCTGACGTCGGGCAATCCGCCCGAAACTGCGGCGGGTACCAGCCTCGTGATCGCGACCCTGTTCTTGCTCCGCATGGTGCTCCAGCAGCACGGCCAGGTCATCGACCTGCTCGAACTGCAGCGGCAGATGCGTCAGCTCGCGCACACCGATCCGCTCACTGGGCTCGCCAATCGCCGCGAATTCGACCTGCGCATCGAGGAAGAGATTGGAAAGGCGGACGAAACCAGCCCGTTTGCCATCGCGTTGCTCGATCTCAACGGGTTCAAGCCGGTGAACGATCAACACGGGCACGCCATCGGCGATATGTTGCTGTGCGAGATTGCCGAACGCTTGCGCCGGACCTGTGGCCAGCATGGCGTCGTGGCGCGGCAGGGCGGCGATGAATTTGCGATCCTGGCGCCCGCCGGATCGCCGCTGCTTGAAACGTCGCTCGCCGACCATATCCTCGCAGCGCTGGCGGCGCCGTATCGCATCGACGGGCGTCCAATCCGCGTTGGCGCCAGCATTGGCACTGCGAATTTCCCAGAGCATGGCATGACCGCGCGCAAGCTCTTCGAGATCGCCGACACGGCGCTCTATGCCGCCAAAGCCACCGATCGAAGCCAGACGTCGTCGGTCGAAAGCATCGGCTGGGTCGCATAAGCATCGCTTGACCCCTCGCGAGCCGGTGGCCACATCGGTTCGATGACCAAATCCTTTGCTTGGCGTGCCTCGACCGCCCTGTCGCCCCTTGTCCTGCTGATCGTTACCGCCGCACCGGCCTATGCACGGGATACAGCGGCACCCATCGCCGCGACAACAGCCACCAATCCGCAAACCGAAGCAGCGAAGGCTTGGAATTTCGCTGCCAGCGATGTGCCGGTCGATCCGAACATCGTCTTTGGCGTCCTGCCCAACGGGGTGAAATATGCGCTGCTGAAAAACAGCACGCCCAAGGACAGCGTTGTCCTGCGCATGCGCTTCGACGTCGGCAGCTTTGCCGAGGCTGACGATCAGCGGGGGCTTGCCCATTTCCTCGAGCATATGGCGTTCAACGGCTCGACCAACGTGCCCGAGGGCGAGATGATCAAGCTGCTCGAGCGCAAGGGGCTGGCGTTCGGCGCCGACACCAACGCCTCGACCGGTTTCGACGAGACGATCTATAAGCTCGACCTGCCCAATGCCTCCGACGATCTGATCGACACCGGGCTGATGCTGATGCGCGAAACGTGCAGCGAGCTGACGATCGATCCCGCCGCAGTCGAGCGCGAGCGCGGCATCATCCTGTCCGAACGCCGCGCGCGCGACACCTATCAACTGCGCAATCTGATCGACCAGCTCGATTTCCAGATGCAGGGGATGACGGTCGCCAGCCGCATCCCGGTCGGCACCGAAGAGGTGATCAAGACCGCGCCCGCGGCACGCCTGCGCGACCTGTACGATCGCTATTACCGGCCCGAACGCGCGACGTTGGTGATGGTTGGCGACTTCGATCCGGCAGCGGTTGAGGCGAAGATCAAGGCGCGCTTTGGCGACTGGCAGGGGCGCGGCCCCGCGGGCTCCGATCCCGAGATCGGCCAGATCGATTATCAGCGCGCCGCCGCGGCCGACGATTTCATCGACCCGGCGATTCAAGATACGGTGACGCTCGCGGCGTTCAAGCCGTGGGTCGACGAACCCGACACGCGGGCGAAGCGCGCGCGCTCGCTGGCCGAAGATGTCGGTGAGGCGATCGTCAACCGCCGTCTGGCAAAGCTCGCGCTTAATGAGGATTCGCCGATCCTCGGCGGCTATTTCAGCGAAGCGGCGGGCTGGAAGGTTTTCGATCAAGTCACTGTTGGTGCGGTGGCCAAGGAAGGCGCGTGGAAAGAGGCGCTGGCGTTGATCGAACAGGAACAGCGCCGCGCGATCGAGCACGGCTTCACACAGGCCGAGGTCACCGAGCAACTGGCGACGCGGCGTACCGCGCTGCGCAACGCGGTGGCGGGCGTGACGACGCGGCGCAGCGATGCACTTGCCGACACGCTGATCGCCGCGGCGAAGGGCGATTTCGTCTTTGTCCGTCCCGAAACCTCGCAGGCCTTGTTCGGTGCGACCGCACCGTCGCTGAGTGCCGCCGCGGTCACCGCAGCGTTCCGCAAGCGGATGGCGGGGTTCAGCGCCCCGCTGGCGCGGGTGTCGGCCAAAAAGCCGATCGAGGGCGGCACCGATGCGATCCTCGCCGCGCTGCGCAGCGCAACCCAGGTTGCAGTGGCGGCGCCGACCGAAGCTGCCAATGCCGCCTTCGCCTATGACAATTTCGGCACCCCCGGCAAAATCATCAGCGACGACCGCATCGAGGATCTTGGCATTCGCCGTATCCGCTTTGCCAATAATGTGATGCTCAACATCAAGAAGACCGATTTCCAGAAAGACCGCGTCATGCTGTCATTGCGCGTCGATGGCGGCAACCTGCTCGCGACGCGCGACGATCCGACCCGGGTGTCGCTGGCGGGCTCTCTCGTGCTGGGTGGTCTCAAGGCGCACAGCCTCGACGAATTGCGCTCGATCCTCGCGGGCAAGACGGTCAATCCCAGTTTCGGCAATGCGACCGATGCGTTCGGCGGCAGCGCGCTGACCTCGCCTGAGGATTTCGGGCTACAGGCGAAGCTGATGGTGGCGTATCTGACCCACCCCGGATATCGTCCTGACGGGCTGGCGCTGATCCGCCGGGTGCTGCCGCAGCAATATGCCGCGAACGACGCGACCCCGGCGGCGGTGATCGGCCGCGATGCGGGGGGCATATTGGCCAATGATGATCCGCGTTCGCAAACCCCGCCGCTTGAAAAACTGATGGCGCTCGACTGGGCGCAGCTGAAGCCGGTGGTGGCCGACAGCTTTACCAACGGCGCGATCGAGATCGGCGTCGTCGGCGACATCGACGAACAGGCGGCGATCGATGCAATCGCGGCGACCTTTGGCGCGCTGCCCGAACGCCGTGCCGCCTTCGATCCCCGCGCCGAGGCGCGCGTCCGCGAATATGCAACAGACCGCAACGAACGAACACTGATCCACAAGGGACCGGCCGAACAGGCCGAGCTGCGCGTCTATTGGCCGGCGCGCGACGACAGCGACCTTGCCGAGGCGATGCAGCTCAACCTGCTCGCACGGGTGATGCAGCTCAAACTGACCGAGGAACTGCGCGAGCGGCTCGGTGAAAGCTACAGCCCCGGCGCCGCCGCCAGCCTGTCGGACGAATTTCCGGGCTACGGCCATCTCTTCGCCGCGAGCAACGTCGATTTCAAAGATCTCGCGACGACGCGCGCCGCGATCTTTGCGATCGCCAAGGAGCTGCGCGACGCGCCCGTCGATGCCGACCTGCTCGACCGCGCGCGCAAGCCGCTGGTCGAAGCGATGACCAAGTCGCGCCGCGAAAACGCCTATTGGCTAAACTATGTCGCCGAGGCGACGAGTCAGACCGAGCGCCTCGACCGCAGCCGCAAGGGGATTGGCGAAGTCGAGTCGGCGACGCCCGCCGAGTTGCAGGCACTGGCGAAGCGCTATCTGGTCGATGACAAGGCGCTGGTGATCAAGGCGGTGAGCGACAAGGCGGGGAAGTAGCGGACTTTGCTCCTCCCTGTGGCGAAGCCATGGGGAGGTGGCAGCGCGAAGCGCTGACGGAGGGGCGTTGGCGCGGACCGTCGCTGCCCCTCCACCCCTTGCTTCGCAAGGGGTCCCCCTCCCCATCGCTGCGCGACAGGGAGGATTCGTCCCTCGTTCGTCACCCCGGACTTGATCCGGGGTCCATGCGGCGCCCGTGGGTGTGGATCCCGGATCAAGTCCGGGATGACGATAGTGGGACAGTAGGTGGCAACTCGCCACTCCAAGGTTGCCAAAACCTAAACCCGCCCCGGCGCCCGTGCCCGAATGAAATTCTCCAGCGCGACAAAGATCATCTCGCGCGCATCGCTGCCCAGCATCTCCGCCGTCAGCACATCAAACTGGACCCGGTCACCGCGCGCCGCGGCGCTCACCATGCCCGCCAGCAGCGCCTCATCGAAACTGGCGCGCGGGCAGCAGGGCGGGGCGACGGCAAAGGGGTCGGGCCAGCTGTGGCCGATGGCTTCCACCACCAGCCGATAGCGTCGTGCCGCCAGGATATTGCCCCAGCGGCGCTCGAGTTCGGGCATCGGGTCGCGGTCATTGCGGCGGCAGACGATGCAATAACGCAGCGCCAGCACCGCCTGTGCGGCTTCGACCGACAGGTCGCGGATCAGCGGTTGCTCGGTCAGTTGCCGGATCAGGGTGCTGCTTTGCATGGCGTTGTCGTCTCCCGGCCGTTGCAGTCCTCCGTGTCCGCTTTCGAAAAAGATGCCGGTCACTGCGTGAAGCAGCGACCGGCAGGAGGGGGCTGCCTCACCTTGCTATTGAGAATTAGTCGCAAGTGCAAGCGAAAAAAGAAGCGCTCGAAAGCGCCTCTGAAAACCGCGGTTTTCCCGTCGCCCCCGCGCAGGCGGGGGCCGCTATCGGTTTGCACAGCGATGTGGATTTCAAACCTCCAGCGGCCCCCGCCTGCGCGGGGGCGACGAACCTAATCAATCCTCGCCCGACGGCTTCGATTGCAGCTGGATATAATTCTCGATCCCCATCCGCTCGATCATCTCGAACTGCTTTTCCAGCTCATCGACATGATGTTCTTCGCTGGCCAGAATCGATCCGAACAGGTCGCGGCTCACATAGTCGCGCACGCTCTCGCTGTGCGCGACCGCGTCTTTCAGTAGCGGGATCGCTTCTTCCTCGAGCGCCAGATCGGCCTTCAAAATCTCTTCAACCGTTTCACCGACGCGCAGGCGGCCGAGCATCTGGAAATTGGGCAGGCCGCCGAGGAAGAGGATGCGGTCGGCGAGCTGGTCGGCGTGCTTCATCTCGTCGATCGACTCTTCGCGCTCGAACTTGGCGAGGCGCGCGACGCCCCAATTGTCGAGCATACGATAGTGCAGCCAATATTGGTTGATCGCGGTCAGCTCGTTCTTGAGCGCCTCGTTCAGAAAATCGATGACCTTTTCGTCGCCCTTCATGGTGTAGTCCTGTCATTTTATCTTGCTATGGGATGGGCGCATTATACGCCCCCTGGCCCCATCAGGCCAAGGTCAAAAATGGCGGAAAACCAAGAAAGATCAGGCAGTCGCGGCGACGTCGCTGATGATATTGCGAGCGAAAGGCAGGCATTGGCCGCACTTTGGTTTGCGACCCAATTGCGCATAGGCGGCCTTGGCGCAGCGCAACTGGCCGGTCCGCGCAACGTCGCGCAGCTGGCTTTCCCTTATTGCGTTGCAGACACAGACAACCATGTGCGAATCCTTCTCAACAAGTGTGATGTAGGGATAGTGCGAGGGATTCGCAACAGGAAAGATGCGACTGGTTCGCAATCCGAACAGACACATTTTTCGTCCGCGCCGCCCTTGCCCGAAACGTGATTCGCGGGCATAGGCGCGCCCATCCTCCTGCACCCGCCAAGCAAAGGTCCGACCCCATGAAAGTGAATGTCTATGTGACGCTCAAGCCGGGGGTTCTCGACCCGCAGGGCAAGGCGATCCATCATGCGCTCGAAGGGCTGGGTTTCGGCGGTGTCGCCGATGTGCGCGCCGGACGTTTCATTGAACTCGACGTCGCCGACGGAACCAGTGATGCCGATCTCGACGCGATGTGCGCGAAGCTTCTCGCCAACACGGTGATCGAAAACTACCGCATCGAACGCCCGTAACAGGAGCTGCCATCATGAAGACCGCCGTCATCGTCTTTCCGGGCTCCAACTGCGACCGCGACATGGCGGTCGCGCTGGAACAGGTCACCGGCCGTGCCCCCGCGATGGTGTGGCATCGCGACACCGACCTGCCGGACGGCACCGATTTCATCGCGCTGCCCGGCGGCTTCTCCTATGGTGATTATCTGCGCTCGGGCGCGATGGCGGCGCGGTCGCCGATCCTGCGCGCGGTCGCCGATGCCGCGGGCCGCGGGGTGCCGGTGCTGGGCGTGTGCAACGGCTTTCAGGTGCTGACCGAGGCGCAGTTGCTGCCCGGCGCGCTGATGCGCAATGCGGGGCTCAATTTCGCCTGCCGCACCGTGCCGCTGAAGGTCGAGAACAGTCAGTCGCTGTTCACCGCCAGCTATAACGCGGGCGAGACAGTCAACATTCCCGTCGCGCATCACGATGGCAATTACTTCGCCGATATCGCGACGCTCGACCGGATCGAAGGCGACGGCCGCGTCGCCTTCCGTTACGCGGACAGCGTCAACGGGTCGGCGCGCGATATCGCGGGAGTGCTCAACGATGCGGGCAATGTGCTGGGCATGATGCCGCACCCCGAACGCGCGATCGACCGCGCGCACGGCGGCACCGACGGCCTACGCCTGTTCGAGGCGGCGCTCGGCGTCATCGCCTGACATTTCGTACGGCGCGTCGGTGGTGGATTTCGCTGTTGGCTGAAGCCACCGCCCGACGAGCAGCAGCACCGTCGGCCAGAACATCGTGTTCCAGATGTCATGCCAATGCGCCGCGTCGGGCTGGATCGTCGAGCGACTGTGTTCGGCTGTCATGTCGAGCCATTCGCCGCCGCACGCCATCGCAAGCACGGCCAGCCAAGCCACCAACCAGCCACCGCGCCATCGCCAGACCAGCCGTACGGCAAGAAACAGCGCCAGCCCGAAATAGATGTGCAGCGCATCCTTGCCAAGCCCGCTCGCTTCGATGACCGAGAGTTTCCGTTCCTCGAACAGCGAGGCGATTTCGATGAGCGTCATGGATCAAACCTTGGCAGCGAACGGCGTAAAGTCGGTGCCTTCGTCGAACACATCGACACCTTCGCGGCGTTTCAACGCGCCCACCACTACATAGGTTGCCGGGGTCAGCGCCGCCTCCCATGCGACCTTCATCGCCCAGTTGGTGACCATGACCAGCAGCACCTGCTCGGTTTCCCAGATGCCGAGGAAGGCGATGGGGTAAAAAATCAAGCTGTCGATGCCCTGGCCGACGATCGTCGATCCGATCGTCCGCATCCAGAGGAAGCGGCCGCCGGTCGCTACCTTCATCCGCGCGAGCACATAGGAGTTCACAAATTCGCCGGCCCAGAATGCGACGATCGATGCAAGGACGATCCGCCACGCGCTGCCGAACACGCTCTCATAGGTCGCCTGGCAGACGGCGCCGCTACCGCTGGCCTCGCCCGATTTCAGCGCCAGCGCCTCGGTGCCGCTGCACCACCAATCCTGCGCCGGGGGCATCGCCAACACGACCCAGCTCATCACCGCCATGAACACCAGCGCCCCGAACCCGGCCCAGATCACCCGCCGTGCGCGAGCATAGCCATAGACCTCGGTCAGCACGTCGCCGATGACATAGCCGATCGGGAAAAACAGGATCCCGGCGCCAAAGGTCAGCCCGCCCAGCGTCGACAGCTTCGACGCGCCGATGATGTTGCTGAGCAGCAACACCGTGACAAAGGCCGCCATGACAAAGTCATAATAGCGAAAGTGGCGGACACTGGACGCGCTGACGGCTGCGGGTGCGAGTGGGGGAGCGTCGGAATCGGTCATCGGCACGCTGCTTAACCTGCTTTGCAGCCCGCGCAAACCACGCTATTCGCCCATCCGGGCGCCCGTAGCTCAGCTGGATAGAGCACCCGCCTTCTAAGCGGGTGGTCGCAGGTTCGAATCCTGCCGGGCGCACCACCCACATCCAAGATATTGATATAATTCTATTATATCGTGGATCGGTGCTTCGAATGCCGCAGTTCCGCGGCGTTCTCGTGAGCTGGATTCTAGTTGTGGTCAGAGACCGGGGCGGGGTTGCCCGAGATCATAACGGAAAGGCACCGCGTCTCTGCTGGTGATTTTTGTGGCCACCGCAGCGGCCACAGATCATTCAAATCCGAGCCTTGTCCGCTGCTCGTTCCATTCAAGCGGGAGGCCAGGCAGCTTGAGAAGGCTCCGGCTGGTCAGAGTCGCGGGTTGCGTGCCGTCGGGGATCGCAGTTGTGATGTCGGGGGCGAGATAAGCGAGGCGTGCCAATCGCTCGATGTGGCGATTGCCGCGAGGGGCGGCGTTCGAGAACAACGCGGCGCGAGCACGATGAGCCTTGGCAATCAGTGCGACGAGGTTCGGATCAGGTATCTTTTCGGCGGGCGCATTCTTGGCGATCACGAGCCGAGCGCCGCGCTTGCGGTGGGTGATGTTGGTGCTGACAATCAACTCAATACGGCGGTCGTCGCCGGCTGCCGTGCCGACGTTATGATCCAGCGCTGCGAGCAGCGCGGAATGGGCAACGCTGGCTGCCACCCGATCGCGATGGATGATGAGGGAGAAGTGTAGGCGGGTGAGCAGCGAGTGCGCGCCATCTATTGCATGCGGTCCGAAGTGCCGCGCCAGTTCCACCGCGGTCGCCAGTTGTCGCCGCGTCGTGGCGGTATCCCCATCAACAAATAGACTGGCGAGTTGAGCCTCGTCCAGAAGAAGCGCCCGTAGCGCTTCGCGCACTGCGGCTTCGAGACGCCGTGCAGGCACGCGGACGACCGGTGCTGCCGATGCACCCGAGAGACCGCGATCAATGTCCTTGCTGATGCTCGACACATAATAATGGTACCGTCGGCCCTCCTTCACCGTAAACGAGGGCGACATCGGCCGACCGGCTGCGTCACGGATCATGCTAGTGAACAGGGCGGTGCCATTGCCTGTTGTTGCATTGCCGCGTTCGGCGGCAGAGGCCCTGAGCTTCGCCTGGGTTGCGTCCCACAGGTCCAGCGGAATGATGCCGTCGTGCTGGCCTTCGTGCAGCTTATCCTTGTGGCGCAGCTTGCCGATGTAGATCGGGTTTGAAAGAAGCCAGTAGAGGGCGCCGCGCGAGAATGACACGCCGCCGCGCGGTCCGGTCTTGCCCTGCTGAACCTTGGTGCGGACGCCCTGCATGTCGAGCGTCTCCTTCAATGCCCGCACCGAAGGCTGATCGAGATAGGACCGGAAGATATGCACGACGGTGGCTGCCTCGGCGGCGTTGGCGAGTAACTTGCGGTCCTGCACATCATAGCCGAGCGGCACGTTGCCGCCCATCCAGATGCCGCGTGCCTTGGACTGGGCCACCTTGTCGCGGACGCGCTCAGTGACCTCGCGCTCGAACTGTGCGAACGACAGCAGAACGTTGAGCGTAAGTCGTCCCATGCTGGTGGTAGTGTTAAACGCCTGGGTCACGCTGACAAACGAGGCGCCCGCAGCATCTAGTACATCGACGATCCTGGCGAAGTCCGATAGAGCGCGGGTGAGGCGATCGACCTTGTAGACAACGATCACGTCAACCTTCCCGGCGCGCACATCAGCGAGCAACTGCACGAGGGCGGGGCGGTCCATCGTGCCCCCGGAAAACCCGCCATCGTCATACGCGGTAGGAACCAGCACCCAGCCTTCGGCCTTCTGGCTGGTTACATAGGCCTCGCAGGCCTCGCGCTGAGCATCGAGGCTGTTGAACGCCATCTCGAGCCCCTCCTCGGTCGACTTGCGGGTGTAAATGGCGCAGCGCAGCTTCTTCACGAGCGCGTTCCGAACAAGCGCGGTCCCGACCAGCGTGCGCCGGTGATCGCGCGGGCAATCGCCGACAGCGAACTCCAGGGCTGACCGTTGTAGAGATAGCGGCCTTCGGCCTCGACGGTCACGCGGTGAGTCTGGCCACCCCACTCGCGCAGGATCTGTGTGCCGTGGCCAAGGCTTTTGCGACGGCCGACCAGCGCGGCGCTTTCCCCACCGACTGAGGCCGCAAGCTCCAGAAGGCGGCGCTCAAGACGCTTGTCGACACCGCCTGTCAACGCGATCTGTGCTCGGTGCGCGAGATCGCGGGCGAGCAGGCTTGGTGCGATGGCGGGAGCGGGTACACCGTGTGCCCACTCCCATTCCGTAATGATCTGGCCCGCGGTCATGTCAGCGATGGCCTCGACCGATGCAATGCTGATCTTGGCGGTCATTCGCCGATCCGATAGACCGTCACGCTACCCTGCTTGCCGCGGATGACGTCGTGGCCCTTTTTGCGCAAGCCGGTAAGTGCCGCGCGTGTGGTATGCTGCAACCAGCCGAAGTTGTTGCTCAGCTCTTCGATGCTGACGCCGTGCGGCGTCTTGAGCATCTCAAGCAGCTGATCGACCTTGGTCGGCGAGCGATGTGCGCCGGTGTCAGTGCGCGCATCGGAGGCGTTGGTCGATGCTTTCGCGGATTGCCCTTTGGGGATCTTCGTCATGGGTGGTCTCCTCGATGGGATCCAGCATCATGCCGGTCCCACCACCCAGAGCCCCGCTGGTCGTCCAGTCGAGGATATTGCCAATTCAACTGTCGCATCGGCGTCGCCTCCGACCAGTGCTCGATGTATGCGCACAGTCCAGTGGAATATCAGCTTTGCGCCTCATCCAAGTCGTAGCTGGCCGCACGACTGCTGCCTGAAAGCTGCCGTTCGGCACCGCGGGAACAAGGCAAATGCTTCTCGCGTCATTTCGGTCTGTGGGAAACCCTCTAAAGCGGCCTGAAAGCAGTCATTCGCGAAGCTATGTAGAGGCCATCTCGATCCGTATTTTGCGTCCGGCCCGACGCGAGCCGGGTCATTCCCAGTGGGATTTTTGATGGACCATATCGTCGAGCCGACAGCCGGATTCGGCACGGGCATCGCCGCCAAGTTCGACCGACGCCTGATCATCGTCCGGCCCACGTTCGCGTGCGAGCCTTTTCGATCTCCAAGGCTGTTCCAGAGAATCCCCGCCGCGCGACTTGTAGGCGCGGCGGGGTGTCTTTATCCTGGCCGCGCGATCCTGGGCGCGCCATTGCAGTTGCCGGGTCGGGATGTTCCGCCCGCGACGACGCGCAACAACCCGGGTATGCCAATGACGGCTTCAGCAGGGCCGCCGAAGAGGAACCCCTGTGCCTGCGGGCAGCCTTCCTCGAGCACCATCAAGCGCTGAGCCTCGGTTTCGACGCCCTCGGCGACGACGGGTAGGTCGAGGCTGCGGCCGAGCCCAACGATCGCGCGGATGATCGAGCGCGCCGACTCATCGTCGGTGACATGGCTGACGAAACTTCGGTCGATCTTGATCTTGTCGAACGGGAAAGCCTGAAGGTTCGAAAGCGAAGAATAGCCGGTCCCGAAATCGTCCATCACGATCCGTACCCCGAGACCCTTCAGGCGGTGCAGCGTCGCGAGCGCGCTCGATCGGTCGCGCAGCATCACGCTCTCGGTGACTTCGAGTTCGAGCCGTAAAGCGGAAAGCCCGCTCTGTTCGAGTGCGTCCTCGACGATCGCCGACAGATTGGGGAGCTGGAACTGGACCGCCGAGACATTGACTGCGATGCTGATATGCTCGGGCCATTGCATAGCTGCGGCGCAGGCTTCGCGCAGTACCCACTCGCCAATCGGGATGATCGCCCCGACATCCTCGGCGATCGGCACGAAGGTCTCGGGCGGGATGGCGCCCCGGGTCGGATGCGCCCAGCGCAGCAAAGCCTCATAACCGACGATCATGCCGCCGTCGGTCGCGACGAGCGGCTGAAACATCAGGCTGAGCTCGCGCCGCGTAATCGCATGGCGCAGGTCATGTTCGAGCTCGCGCCGTTCGCGTACCAGCTTGTCCATCGCGAGATCGAAGAAGCAGGCAACGCCGCGGCCGCGCTCCTTCGCGCGGTAGAGCGCGACGTCCGCATTGTGACGCAGTGCTTCGGCGCTGCCCGCATCGGCGGGATAGAGCGCGACCCCGATGCTCACCCCGACCGCCATCGGGTCGCGGGTGATGTCCATTTCTTCTGCGAAGGCGCCGAGGATACGGCGCGAGAGCATCTGCGCGTCGCGCACATCGTCGATGCCGCGCTGGATGATCAGGAATTCGTCGCCGCCGATGCGCGCGACGAGATCGACTTCGCGCGTCGCCTCGCGCAGCAATGTCGCGACGCGGCACAGGATCGCGTCGCCCGCGGCATGTCCGAACAGATCGTTGACCGCCTTGAACCGGTCGAGGTCGAGCGCGAACAGCGCGAAGCATTCGTCGTTTCTTACCAGCCCTTCGAGCAGGGTGGTAAAACGCGCGCGGTTTGGTAGCCCGGTGAGCGCGTCGTGCGTCGCGAGATGCTCGACCTGCCGCTCGGCACGCTTGCGCGCAGTGAGATCGCGTACCGCGAGCACCTGGCAGCGCCGCCCGCGATATTCGACCGCATGCGTCGCGACTTCGACGAGCAATTCCTCGCCGTCGGGTTGGAGGATGGCGGCCTCGGCCGGATTGTCGCGCGCAGCGTCGAGCGCCATCCCGTCGGCCGCTGTCAGCCAGCAGCGCGCTTCGGTGCCGATCAAGGCGGGCACCTCGATCCCGAGCAGCGAGGCGAGCTGGCTATTGGCCTCGACGATGCGACCCTCGCTCAGGATCGCGAGCCCCTCGAGCGTTGCCTCGGTGAGGCCGCGCAGGTCGGTGAAGATGCGGTCGAGGAAGGCGCCGACAAGAACCATCGCGAGCAGCCCGAGTGCGGCGGCGACGATCGCGACAACAAGCCAGCCGCCGGTCGGGGTGCCGACGGCACGCGTCGGATCGGGAAGCAGCACCGTCGCCGACATGGCGCTGAAGTGTAGCGCCACGACCCCGACCACAGCGAGCGCGGCGGGCAAGAGGATGCGCGGCGGACCCTTGAGGCGGCCGAAGGCGGCGAACGCGAGCGCGAAGCAGCCCGCGACCACCAGATAGGCGGTGAGGATCGCGCCCCAGTCGTAGCGCACGATCGCGGGCGCAATGATCGCGGCCATGCCGGTGAAATGCATGGCGGCCACTCCCGAAGCGGCGAGTATCCCCGCGGCGGTGCTCGCGGGCAGATCGAAGTTCCGTCCCGCGATGAGGAAGGCAAGCCAGAAGAAGAGAATGGCGAACATCACCGAGAGGGCTGTGCGCGCTGGATCGAAGTTCAGCGGCATCGGCCCGTCATAGGCCAGCATCGCGATGAAATGGGTCGCCCAGACACCGATACCGGCGGCGATCGCCGCGATCGCGAGCCACTGGCGGCGCCGAACCTCGACGCAATCGGTCGATCGCTCCAGCAGCAGGAACAGTGCCATGCTCCCCACCACCCAAACCAGTGCGGCGAGCAGGACGAGCCGCAAATCGTGCTGGCCGACAATACATTCGAATACTCGGAACATGGTTCATCCCCTGTCGATGCCCTCTGCTCGCCGCTTGGCGGTAAAGGCGGACTTAGGGACAAGGGGTAGACTGCTCCGCTTTGGACCAACCGGCGAAGCGCATCGCGGAACTAGGTGTGGGACCACGCGGTCTCTTGTTAGTTACTGCCGGATTGGCAGCGATTGTTGAACCGAAGTTATGGATGCGCGCGCCGCCGACTCTATGGGATGCGGCTGAGACGCAGGCAATTGCGGATGGTGGAGCAGGCATGGGACATAATTTCGGATATCGGGCTTGAGACGGAAACCTTTTCCGACTCGACCCCCACAAATCGTCATTTGATAGGGAGGTTCGCGATCTGGCGGGGGGCAGGGGTGCAAGTAGATGAAGCAAGCGTCCGTTTCTGCTACGAAATTCTTGGCGGCATTGTATCGCCATGACGTCATGTTATGACCTCGTAATGACGCCAGTCGCAAAAAAAGAAACAGAGTAGATGACCGACGGCACACCAATTGGGGAGGAAACGGCCGTCCTGCTCGGCCGGCTGACGCCAAGCGAGCGACGCTGCCTCGAGCTTGTCGACCAAGGGCTTCAGTCCAAAGAAATCGCCCGAGTCCTCGACCGTTCGCCCAACAGCATCGACACCTGGCTGCGCTCGGCGGCGCGCAAGCTCGGCGTGCGCGATCGCTACCAGGCCGCGAAGATGCTTGCGAACGCCACCAGAATGGCGGAAATCGGCGATGTTACCCCCCTCTCAATATTGAGATCACAAGATCCGTACATTCCTGCGGAGCCCGTTTCCGGAGACAGGGAGGCGTCGGCGGGGGAAGGCAACGGCCTCGACGATCTCAATCACGATCGGCTCTTGGGGCTGGAATCCCGCGATTCCGGCAGGGGGAGGTCTTGGCTCGAGCCTTCGCATCCGTTCGCCAAATTCTTCGGGGGAGAGAACCGGCTTTCGTCAGCCCAGAACATTCTGCTCATCGTCGGGATCGCGATCGCGCTCAGCATTGCCTTCACGCTCGTGATGACCAGTTTTCTGAGCCTGTCGCGGCTGCTCTCACCCTGAAAGGCCCGTCCGCCAAGACGGGCGAGGAGTCCAACATGCTCAAGGAACGTCTCGCTATCGCCAATAGGCTCGCCAAGGAAATGCATGAAGCCGAAGCCGCCATCGACATGGCCATCGCCAAGGTCGGCACGCTGATGGCGTCGCTGCCGCAAGCGCAAGCCGATGTAAAATTGTCGGCGGTTGTTGGCGACCGCGCCTTCGGCCATCTGCAGAGCGCCGCGGTCGGCATGCTAGGCGTGCGCACCAGCATCGTCGCGCTGCACAATGAGCTCGCGAGCATCAAGGACAAGGTGGGGCTGCGTAACATGATCGTCGGTATCGGCGACGCCGGCAAGCTACTGCCGTCGAGCGGCTCGCTTGTCGAGGCCGATGCCCCTGCCGCGTTGCAGGCCAAAGCCGCCTGACATGACGAACCCCCGGATCGCAGGAATTTGATGAAAGTCACCTGTCCATGATCTGGGGGTTTGTCTACGTCGCTTTGCTCGTCGCGATCACGATCACCGTCTTAAGGATCGGTGAGCGCGAGTCGGTCAAAGCGGTACTGACAGTTTTCATCGGCACCACCCTGACGTTCGCGAGCCTCATTGTTTCAGGATCGCGTTACGACATCTTCAGCATGCTCGTGACTTCGGTGGATTTTGTGGTGTTTGCGGTCTTTCTTATCAACGCCTTGACCAGCCGACGTTACTGGACGCTGTGCCTGCCGGCACTGCAGCTCATCACCTGTTTCGCGCATATCGTGAAATATGTGGCCCCCGAATTCCTGCCTCGCGCCTATTCGGCGGGGCAGGGCTTTTGGGCCTATCCGATGCTGCTGCTGATCCTCATGGCGTCGCTGTGGGCGCGGGATGATCGCAAGGCGAGGGCCGAACGGGCCGAAACCGCCAGCGGGCGCCGCCTTTAAGAGAAGAATATCATGGACCATGACCAGCACGCGCCGTTCCATCCGGGTGTTGCGCAGAAGGCCGACGCGGTGTTCGGTGCAATCGCCAGCGGACATCGCCGCATCGGCGCAATCGCCCAAGCGACGCTGCTTCCCGAAACGACCGTGATCCGCGTCGCCGGGCTGCTGCGCGCGCGCGGGCGGATCGGCGTCGAGCGTACCGACGGTATCGCGCTCGTGCCCGCGACCGCGTCCTGAGTTGTCAACGGCTGCAGCGTGGCAGCACGTCGGTCCGGGGACGGAGCGATTTCCTGTTCCAGCCGCGCGCGCGCTTTGCTATCTGCGGCGCGCCTCCCCGGCGTATCGCCGCTATCGGATCCGGAGGTCGTACAGAACGCGGGGACCATGGCTGACAAACTGCTCAACGACGATGCGCTTCGCGCGGTGCGCGATTCCTTGCGGGAGCAGCTTGCGATCCTCGACCGGCTCGGCGAACCCGAGGCCGCAATCGAAATCAACGCTGGCATCGAGATATTGAACACACGGCTTGGCGAACCGACAAGCGCCGAAGAAATCGAAGAGATGCAGCGCCGCTATCTGTCCGATTGAGGGCGCGCGCCGGACGGTCGGGTCAAGTTGCGCCGCCGGGTAGCAGACCGGTGCATCGGCTTTCTGGCGGACGGGATGGCCCGACGGCAGGTTGCGCCTTTGGCCCGCGACGAACTTAGCGCTGCAAGGCGTCGAAATAGATATCGAGTTTGAGCAGCACCTCGTGCGAGAGATGCACATAGACGCGACGGCCGTCGGTTTCGTCGCGCGTGCGAATGAACCAGCCGCAGGCGGTGAGAGACTTGATCCAGCGCAGCGCGGTCGTTGCGGGGACAGCGGCCGCGATGCACAGGCTCGAGACCGATACGGTGTGGCCTTCGTGATGCGCGGCATAAAGGTCGAGCAGCATATCCCAGACCGGATCGGCGAAGAAATCGGCAGGGAAGAAGTCGCCGCGCGCGCGGCGCTGCCGGATATGCTCGCGCACGAAGCGCGCCCGGTCTTCGCCGCTATTATGTCCTGCCATGCCGTGCGGGCTTCCCTCGGGCGACAGCGTAGAAGGGAATGCGGTAGCTGGAAAGCCGATCATTTCTCCGTGCTGGGGCCGGCTCGCCAGCGGACCGATCGAAAAGGCGCCGAGCGCATTGGTGAGCCCTAGTACCCGGCGCTCGAGTTCCGCGATCCGCGCCGCATCGTGGGACATGGCGGCTCCCGCGGGCGGGCTCTGTTCAAAAGGATGTCGCTGTCCCATGGAAATTCCTTTGCACCTCCTGAGGTGACGACCGGAATATGCTCCGGATTAACTGCCAAATCCGTCTAAGTTGTGTCCAAAATGGACCTAGCCTAGCGCGGACTTTACCGTTCAGCGCGGCGGATAGGCCCAATGCTGCCAAATGGGCAGCATCCACTGGCCAATGCACGAAAAAGAGGGGCTGATGCTCTACTAAAAAACTGCCAGTTTGGCAGCGAATTATCAGCGAGTTTATCCTTTACTCAGCCGATGTTTGATCGGAAGCGCGCCCGATCTTCGCGGGTACGGACTATCGCTCCGTCGGTGGCCCCATTCGGGCCGATATCATATTGCTCGGGGCCGACGACTTTTCGGGCTCAGTTCCGCGGTCTTGGCGCGCAATCCGTGCCTGCGTCGCCGCGTTGCACGCGCATCTCGGCGAAGACCGGGCCATTGGGGCACCGAACAGCGGCGGCAACTAGCGTCGCGCTAAAATTCTACGTCAACCCGGATCGTGTCGTTGTAGCTGCCTGCGGGCGGCGTCGGCTGGTCCGATAGGACCGCGGCGCGATAGCTGTAGCCCTGCGTCGTGACTGAGTCATAGACGCCCGCTCCGGTGTCGGCCGTGGCGCTACTGCGGCGGGCCGCGCCGATCGCACCCCAGCGGTCGGGTGAGGCAGCAGTCTTGTAAATCTCGTAGGATAAATGGTTGGGACCGCTCTGCATGCGCCGTACACCGCCTGCGGCATGGTTACCATCGCCCAGTCCGACCGTATAGGCCGCGCTGGCGCTACAGCGGATGAGGATCGAGCGCGTGACCGGATTGAAGCTGCCGACGAGCGGGGCCTGCCCGAAATCGAGATCGGGAGCGGTGATGACGCAGTCATTTTCGACGCGAAGTTCTATGTTGACGCGCACCGCGCTGCCGGTGCCCCAGTTGATCGGCGTCACGAGCGGCACGGGGCGCACGAACCCTGGGCTCGCGGAATAACTCAGGCACACCGCAACCCCGAGCGAGCAAACCGAATAATACCAGCGCAGGTCGATAAACCCTGAGTAGGTGCCTGCGCGGAGGGCCGGGGTCGCGCCGGTACGGATATAAAGTGGAATGCTGTTGTTCGTGCCTGCGAACAGGCTGACGAGGCTCAGCGACGAAAGGTTCTGGAAATTGCCGACAGTGAGTGGCGCACCGGTCGGAGTGAGCGCGGCGCTGTAGGCGATCTGGTCGCCGCCGGGGCCGGTAAGGCTGAAGGTCGAGGCGTCAAGCCGCAGTCCGACATAATGGGCGGTGAGCGCGGCGAGCAGGATATCGCACTGAAGACCCGCAGAGCCGCTCGCAGTCTGCGGCGTCGACCCGATCGCGTAGCTCGAATGGCTGCCGAGATCGATGCTCGAGGTCGCGGTAGTGCAAGCCTCGGCTGCCGTCGGTGCAGCTAAGGCGCCCGCGGCGAGCGCGATCGCGACGAGGCGGCTGGTCAGTTTCGGCATATCAGCTCTCCGAGATCGACGATCAACGCTTGGCCGTCGGCTTGCGTAGCGCCGAACGCGGCGGGCCGGGGGGACGGGGCAGTGAAGGAAGCGCCGCAGATATTGCCGTCGGCAAGGGTGATGCGGATCGACCGGGTGGAGGTGTCGGCGCCGATCGTGTCGATAAAGAGGAGGCCGTCCCAGCCGAGAACGGTGTCGGTGGCGCCGTCGATCGCTGCGCGCGCGCCGGCGGGAACAAAAGCGCCGTTCGCGTCGCGCAGTACCGCGCGCGCGGGGCGCTGCCGCTTGATGTCGAAGCGCACGACATGGCCGCTGCCGGCCGCGACCGCGACGCGCTGCTCGACCACGCCCACTTTGAAATCGGCGGGGAGCCTGAGCGGATCGATCTCATATTTAGCGGCGTACCAAGCGCTCGCCGATGGGATGAGGAGTCGTCCTTCGTGGTTGGTGTGGCCGATGAGCTGGTTCTCATAGCGCACCGGGATATCGGCGGTGCCGGTGTTTACGACGACGAACGCGTCCGAGACGCGGTTGGCGGCGAACAGCGCGTTGTCGATGAACACGAGCGATCCGCTCGCGCCGAACCAGCCGGTGACTTCGTCTGCGCCATAAGCCCCGGCGCGCATCTGGACTGGATCGGTGCGCCAGGTGACATCACCGCGCCAACCAAGATCGCCGCCATGGCCGAGCGCGCTCGCACTCCACCCGAACTCGCCCGCGACCGGGACGGGCCGCGAATAGTCGGCGCGCCAGACCGCGCCATCTCCCGATTGGCCAGCGAGCCCACCCGACAGCGTCCCGCCGCGGCCGCCGAGCGGCACCGACAACGTGAAGGCACCCGACCAGTCATCGTCTTCGAAGATGCGCGACGCGCTCGCCTGGAGGCGGCTGCCGCGCCAGAGCGGGAGCGACCAGCTGGCATTGGCGAGGCGGCTTTCGCCACCGGCCGCGCGCCGGATGTCGAAATAGCCAAGTCCGAGAGTGCCCGCGGGTCCGAGCGACAGGCTCAGCGTCGCCGCCGTAACTCGCTCCCCGCCCGGATCTCGCGCATTGAGGAGGCCGAGATCGACATAGGCCGCGCTGCGCCGTGTGTGACGGAGTCCGATCGAGAAGATCGTCGTCTGATAATCATAGCCGAGAGTGAGTTGGCTGCCATCGCCGCCGACGAGGCGATTGCGGAAGCTGCGGCTGTACGAGCCGCTGAGCGTGCCGAAATGCCCGAGCCGCACCGTTGCGCCGCCGCCCGCGAGGCTCATGTCGTCGGCGATTTCGGCGCGCACCTCGAGCGTCAGCTTATCAGTAATGCCGCGCCGCGCCGAAGCGGTCACGGCGACGCCGCCATAGTCGAAATTGCGCGTGCCATAATGTTCGCGAAAGGCGCCGAAGGCGACAGCGAAATCGGTCAGGCCGGGGCGCAGCAGCGCGCTCGACACATAGAAAGGCAGGCTCTGCTCTACCGCGCGGCCGTTCATGTCGGTGACGATGAGGTTGGCCTCGCCATAACCATTGATCGGCGGCAGCGTCTCGAGCGAGAAGGGTCCCGGATCGACCGCGCCGCCCGCGATCCGCTGGCCGCCGACGACGAGCTCGACGGTCGACGGCAGAGCAGCGCTGCCGCGAAAGGCAGGCAGCGGGTAAGTGACGACATCAGGGCGCACCGAAAAGTCACGGCTGATTTGGATCCCGCCGAGTCGCACGGCGGGTGCCCACGGAAGGGAGCGGGTGATGAAATCACCAACTTCGATCGTCGACGCGGTCGCCTCATCAGAACGGCGAAAATAGGTGTCGTATCGGACATAGGATTGGCCGCGCCCGGAGCGCAGCGCTCCGCTCGTCGATAATATCCCGGCGCGGCTGAAGACGCGGGCCTCGTGGTAGAGCGACGCCCGCGGTTTTTCGTCGCCACCGCTCACATAAGCGTCATAGTTAAGGAGCGCCCCCATGTCGTAGCTCGCAGGGGTCAACTTGCGCGGCTTCGCGCCGATGCGCTGCGCAGGGAGCTGATCGGGCGAGACGGTGAGATAGAGACGCTGGCGCGGCGCATCATAATCGGCGCGCACCCCTTCGAGCGCGGCGAGGTCAATGATCGTATCGGAGGCCGCAATGCGGATCCCGGCAGCAGCGAGATCGCAGCTGCGGAGCTGATAGCGATCGTGGGCGACGGTCACCGAGACAATGCGCCCGGTGGCGCGGCCGTTGACGATGAGCTCGAGTTCGAGCTGCTGCGGCAAGCCCGGGCCGGCGAGCCTGTCGGCGGCGTTGCCGGTTGTGGCGAGAGGCGGTGGGGGCGGCAGGTCGCCCCAAGCGGTATCGGTCGTCGCGGCGGCTTGGGGCGCGCCGCACAGCGCCGCGAGCGCGAACAACACGCTCGCCCCCGCGAAAGAGCCGCGATCGCCGTCGGGAAGATTGCGCGACGCAACCATGGCTGCGTTCAATCGCGCCTGCGCTCGATCGGCGCGGCGGCGGCGCCGTTGATCGCGGCGACGAGCGTGCCGATCGCGCCAAATGCTGAGGCCGGCGCGTCGGCGACGAGCGGCCAGCGCATTGTCGCGCCCGGGAGTACATAGCCAAATAACCCCTTGGCGACGGTGGCGGCGCCCGCAGACGACGTAGCGATGCCGTCCGCCGGGCCAAAGCCGACGTCGGTGAGGCGGGCGTGGAGGGCGCCGCGGTTGCGGATTTCGAGAAAACGGCCCTCCGCGTCAGTGCCCGTCCGCCAGTCGAGGATCGGCCCGGATTCCGGCGGTCCGCTCCGTGGGAGCGCTGCCTTGCCCTCGGACAATGACTGTTTCGATCCCTGGCGCTGAGCGGGCTGCGTTTGTGCGTCGGGGGAGGCGAGGCCGGGCCCATAAGCGAAAAGCGGCAGCGAATAGCGCATTCGGAAGCTCACTGCGGCCCCCGTCTCGGCGGGCGACCTGGCGGCGGGGATTTCATCGACGACGACGCGGTAAGCCGCTTCGGTGCCTGCGGGGGTGTCGACTGTGCGCGTGAGGCGAATGAGCTGTTTTGCGCCTGGTGCGATGCTGACGATCGGCGGGGTGCCGAGGATCGCATCCTGCGGCGCATAGGCGTTTTTGCCGTCGACCTGCGCCCAGCCATAGACGCGGACCTGGAGTGTAACCGGCGCGCTACCTGGATTCTCGAGCCAGAGCGCGGCGGCGCGCTTGTCGGCCTCGATCACCGGGCCGACGGGCCAGATAAGGATCGAGCCGCCATTCGACTGCGCCATGGAGGGGCGGGGCAGGCCGACGAGCAGCAGGATCGCGAGCGCCAGCAGGGCGAGCGGGGGGAGGAGGGGTCGCAGGCGCGAGAATGGAGCCATGATCTTGTCCGTTTGAACGACCGGGCGCGTCACCATGACAGCGTCACCGTCAGCATGTCGGCATAGATGCCGGGCGGCAGTGCGCCGAGGAGGGTAAGCGACGCATAGAGTGGCAGGCGGACATCCTCGCTGTTCGCACCGCTGACAGCGACGGGGACATTGCCGCCGATCGCGATCGGCTGGGTGCAGCCGGCGTCACGGCAAAGAGCATAGGTGATGCGCGCTGTGGTGCTCGCGCCGCACTGGAGGTGGCGCAGCCCAGCAGCGGCATGCGCGCCGCCATCGACGCTCATCACCAAGCTGACCCCCGGTGTGCAGCGCAGCCGGATCGTCTGGTTCGTCGTCGTGGTCGCGCTGTGGGTTGCGGTCGAAAAGGTCGAGTCGGTCCCGAAATCGAGCCTGCCGATCGCCCCGCCGTTGCCGCTCGCGCCGAGGCCGTCGACGAGGCAGCCCGGAACGATCTCGGCAGCGACGTTGAAGTCGGCGCTCGTCTCGGCCTTGGCCGGTGAGAAATGACCGCCCCCGCTCGCGACCACTGCGAGGAGGGCGGCCAGCGTCCGGCACTGCTTGCTCAGGAGGGTCATGGGTAGGGCCATGATCGTGCGCCGGACGGAGAGCTTGGGCTCAGAGTTCGAGGACGACGGTGATGGTGTCGGTGTAAGTGCCCGCCGTCAGCGCCGCCTCGCCAAAGGCGCGGCCGTAGACGTTGACGAGCTGGTCCGACCCGTCGGACGCAAGCGTGATGTCGCCGCCGATCGGAATGATGACCGTGCGTCCGGCATCCGAATAGAGGTCATAGGTAACGAAGCGTCCGGCGCTGCCGCTATTCTCCATCGCGCGCAGACCCGCGCCTGCGCCCTCGCCGTCATTCTCGCCGGCATCGAAGGAGAGGATCGGCGTCACGCCGGGGCTGCACTGAATGCGGAAAGAGCCGCCGCCGCTCAGCACCTGGCCGTCGGCGTTGGTGAACAGCGTATTGTGGGTGCCGAAGTCGAGCGTCCCGAAATCGGCGCCCCCGGCGCCATCGGTGAGGCTCTGACCGTTTACGATACAGCCCGCCACCAGCGTCATTGTCGCATCGACGGTGCCGGTAATATCGGCGCGCGCCGCAGGCACGACCACGAGCGCGGCGCCGAAGCAAAGTGTGCAAAGGCCGATGGTGCGGCGGGCGAAAAGCAATGATTGGCGCATATCCCAAATCTTCCTCATCCGAAACCACAGCCAAGGGTGGTTAGGCTTGCTTGGCTGGGCTTCAGATTAGGCCGCGGGTCTTAACTATCGGCTGCGGGCTGAGCCTTTCTGACCCATATTGGACCAACTCCGAGCGTTCCGCTGCCCCAGGGAGGGGGTGCTCAGAGACAGCGGAAACGCGACGATCTGGCTGGCAGAAAAATCCTGTGCCCGCTCCTGCAACTGACTCCATTTTGGAGAAAGCGGCACTCTTTCTGTTGTGTCTAGGAAACTAATCTGTCACGCAGATTAGCGAAATTGCCGGTCCGCACATTGGCTGTTTTGCAAATTCATAGTGATCGTCGAGCTACCACGATGCCTGGGTAAGGGGTATTGCTTCGACCGATCAAACGACCAAATTGGTCGTTTCGGTTCATCGCCACCAGGCGCGGCGCGAGAGTTCGCTTCGACAAAATTTCCGGCTAAAGGCGGCCTGACCGCAAGCCGCCAGTTTGAGCTGAAAAGCGGATTGGCTGCAACGCGCCTGAACTCTGCCATTTCCGGGTTCCGCGCATATCACCTCACAGCAGACGCTCGCATATTGGGCGTTTGCCGACGGACAGGCTATATGCGCCGGCAATGCGCGACAGACCCATCCTTTATAGTTTTCGCCGCTGTCCGTATGCGATGCGCGCGCGGATGGCGTTGCTGGTGAGCGGGACGATCTATACGCATCGCGAGGTGCTGCTGCGCGACAAGCCCGCCGCCATGCTTGCCGCGTCGCCCAAGGGAACCGTTCCTGTGCTCGTGCTGATGGACGGGGCGGTGGTCGATGAAAGCATCGATATCATGCACTGGGCCTTGTCGCAGCATGATCCCGAGGACTGGCTGCCGCGTGCCGACGCGGCGTTGGTCGCAAAGTTCGAAGGCGCGTTCAAACATCATCTGGACCGCTACAAATATGCCGGTCGTTACGATGTCGATCCGCTGACGCATCGCGCAGCAGGATTGGAGTTGCTGGCGGAACTCGACACGCGACTGAAAGAACGAGATTATCTTGACGGAATCACGCGGGGGTTCAGCGATATCGCGCTGTTTCCGTTTGTTCGACAGTTCGCCGGAGTCGATGAGCACTGGTTCGCAGCCCAAACGCCGAAGCGGGTGCGCGAATGGCTGGCGATTCTAGTGCGATCGGAGCTGTTGGAGCGGGCTATGATCAAAGTTGTGCCATGGGCAGAAGGACTGAGTTGAAAGGGAGGCACCGTGTATCTCCGCTTTTAGCTCCTTGCCAAATCAAAGCAGACCGACCGCAAGCGGCCAATAGCGTTCGTTATATTGAAGCATGGCGCGCTCTCGAGATTGGCGGTCCAGCAAGCTTTATCGGTATTGCCGGCCGCATGCAGGTCGAGCGCTTCTCTGCATGTCGATCGCCACTGCACGGCTTTGGTGGTTCGCATTGTGGGGTTCAGCCCGGCACGGCCACATATTTACGACCCGGTGGATGGAGGCTCATATCGTGATCGCATGCCGTCAGATCGTCGACAAGCCTGCGAAGGTCGTCGAAATGATCGGTGTAGAGGCCGCGCGGCGAACTGCCCAATTTGTTGCAAAGATAGGCGGCCGCGGCGACAGCCACGCCGTGCTGCGCTCCATTTCCCATCAGCTTGGTCGCCGAACCCGCCACGTGGGTGACACTGATATGCTTGCCGGCCATGAGCAGATTGTCGATGTTCGCCGAGTACAGGCAACGAAAGGGGATGCCATAGGCTTGGCGATCGCGCATGTCGAAGATCCAGTCCTTGAGGCGGAAGTCATATTTCCCTTCGTCAGGCTCCCACGCACAATGGATGCAGAATGAGCCGTCATTGGCGATGAGTGCGTCGTCGAATTTGGTGTGGTCGCGAATATCGTTTTCGGTGAGAATATAATCGCCGCGATAGCGCCGGAACTCACCTTGCGCCGCGACAAAGGCCATTCATTCGAACTCCAGATTGGCATATTGCTCGGGCTCGAGCTTTTTGACGTTGGAAAATGTGCCGTAGAGCGCGCGCATCAGGTAATCGCGCACAAACTCGCCTGACGTGTAGGAGTCGAGCCATTGCCCATATTCCCAGAAATGCGTGGCGGGAAAGACGTCAGCACCGCTGCCGAAACGGAATTCAGGGGTGCTCGGGTTCGCGCCCGCGCTCGGCCCCGGGCCATTCTCCATTCCTGGCTCGATCAGCTGACCGCTGAGATTGGCGTAATCCTTCGACACCTCGGTTGCCCAGGGAACCTCGGGGAAGGAGACCTCATGATCCGCCATGCGGGTGCGGAAAAAGATCGTGTTGCCATGATGCATCTCGTCCGCGTTTTCCGGCGCATAAGTTTCGCCATATTCGGATTGCGCCTCGCGACCGAAAAGCGTCTCCGCCCCGGCGAGGACGCCGAGCATCGCGGTGCCGCTGCTGTCGATGAACATCTTGCCGCGAAAGCGACGTTGGTGCCCACCGCGGGCAGCGACCGCATCGACCGAGATGATCCGCTTGCCTTCGGTCGCGGCGCTGATGATGCGATGTTCGAGGAAGACCGTGGCGGTCGGTTCTGCCTCGAGAAGCGACAGCGCCGCGATATTGCCGTCCGGCCCCCTTGCCGACAGCTCCTTGAGAAGTGCGCCTTGCGTGCCCCGCGGCATCAATCCGATCTCGGTGCTGGCATTGCCGCCAAGCACCGGACGGTCGTGGATCAGCGCGACACGCTGGCCGAGACGGGCTGACGCAAGTGCTGCCGCGCAGCCCGAGATGCCGCCCCCGACCACCATCACCTCAAAGTCTCCGGCATCGAGAGGCTCGTCGGGCAGTCCGCGCAGCGCCCGGCGCCAAGCGCGGCTGGCAGCGTCGACCCCATTGGGGGGCTCCACGCCCTTGGTGCCGAGATAAATGGCGTCGCAGCGCCCGTCGAAGCCCGTGAGATCGTGGAGTGCCAGTCGCACGGGACCCTGTGCCAGATCCACTCTGCCGGCGGATTGCCACGACCAGTCCTGATCGTTCGCGCCGAAATCCGTTTTCAGTCTCGTCTCGTTGATGGACAGTGCGAAACGGCCCGGGTGATGGCCGGGAACCCAGTCCTTCGCGCGCACCCAGACTTGATATTCGCCTGCCGAGGGCACCTCGATTGTGGTCGTGGCATCGGCCACCGGTCGCCCGAGGCCATGAGCCAGCAGATAAGGCGACCCCATGACGGTCTCGAATTGGGAGTCCAGAACCCAGCCGCCATAATCGTCGAAATCCTCGGCCTCGATCAAAATGCCGGACGGCGGTAAGGAGGTGGCGGTTATGTGCGCTATCACGGTCCATCCTCTGGTTTCCGGATTGACGTTGAATGCCGGGGCAAGCGTGCCGAACTCCGAAAATGATCAGCGCTGGCTATCGGGAACATGGCTTGCAGCTAGCCGAGCGCAATTCCCGCCGCGTGCGCTGCCTTGCCGACGAATTTCATCACCTGTTCGCCGCCCGCCTCATAAAGATGCGCACCTGCAGGATTGGAGATATCGTTCCAAGCGGCGGCTACGGCCTCGGGCGTGCAATTCTCCGGCGGCAGATAGACGCCCTCGGTCTCATGGATGAGCGTCCGCGCAAAGCCGCCGGCTGTCGCACACAGGATGGCGCGCGAAGGCGCATCTTCGCTGGCCAGGAAGAGCAGACCGGGCGTCACCGATTTGGCGTCCATCAGCGCGATGATCGCGGGCGAGAGCAGGTCTTGCGTCATCCGGGTCGCTGCGCCGGGTGCGAGCGTGTTGACGCGGATATTGTTCTTGGCGCCTTCGATATGCAGGACATTCATCAGCCCGATAACGCCCATCTTGGCGGCGCCATAATTCGACTGGCCGAAATTTCCATAAATTCCTGACGACGAACTGGTCATGATGACCCGGCCGTAATTGGCCTCTTTCATGTGCGGCCAGACCCCCATCGTGCAGACCGCCGCGCCGCGCAGATGAACCTGGACAACAGCGTCCCAGTCTTCGACGGTCATCTTGGCAAAGCCGCGATCGCGCAGGATGCCGGCGTTGTTGACGAGGATGTCGACGCGGCCCCAATCGCTAACGGCTTTGGCAACCATGTCGCCGACCTGCTCCGGATTGCTGACGTCGGCACCGTGCGCAAAGGCCTGACCGCCAGCCGCGCGGATCAGCTCTACGGTTTCCTCCGCTGGCGCGGACGATCCGCCGCTGCCATCGAGCCCGCCGCCAAAATCATTGACGACGACCTTTGCGCCGCGTGCCGCGAGCCCGAAGGCGTGTTCGCGGCCGAGACCGGCGCCCGCGCCGGTTACGATGGCGACGCGATTGTCGAAGCGGATGGTCATAGTGTCTCTCCTGAATATGTACGCTTCATGTCCGCAAGCGCTGCGGCGTAAGTGATTGCTGGCTTCCACCCGAGTTCGGCGCGGATCCGCGACGCATCGATCCGGTTGTCGAAGCCGACGAGATTGAGGCCTTCCATGGAGCCCAGGGCCGGGTCTTTGGGGGGCACTTTGTTCGCCGGATCTTCGTTCGCGCCGATCGCGGCGAGGGCGGCGTCGATGGGTATTGTGGGCGGGGGCGGCATCCCGGCCAGCGCGGCCATATCGTCCATGAACCGCCGCCAGCTGATCGGCTCCTCGTCACACACATTATAGGTGCGCCCGATCGCTTCTTCGCGGGTGCCGACAAGGAACAGCGCGTCAGCCAGGTTCTCGACATAGACTAGGCCGGCGTTGTTACTGTGCGCGTCGCCAAATACGGCGCCACCGGTTGCCTTGATGCCTGCGAGCAGGCGGTCGCCCCAGGCGCTGGAGCCGCCGAGACCATAACATTGGCGGGTCGGATCAGCGTCAGGCCGGCTCCGGTTCGTGCGGCAACATCGAGGGCGGCAAGCTCTTGCCCCTGCTTCGCCCAGCCGTAGGCGCCCGCCCAAGGACCGTGACCATCGTCCTCCCGGCAGACCTGCGTCTGGATCAGCGTGCCATAAACGGCGATCGACGAGGCCACGACCATGCGCCGGCCCGCGGCTGCTTCGCAGACCTGGCGCGTCCCGCCGGCGATGACGTCCCATTGCTCCGGATAATTGCCGGCAAGGCCGACGATCGCGGCCAAGTGGATGACCAGATCAGCGCCTTCGACAGCCTGTTGGAGCTCGCTCTCGTTGCGCAGGTCGCCATGCACCATGCGAACGGCGCGCGGCCATTCGGCGGGCGCACCTTCGCCGGGAAGCGACAAGCTCGTCGCGTCCCAGCCAGCGTCGAGGAAACGGCGCACCACGCGGCGCCCGATGAACCCCGTTCCCCCGGTGACGAGGATGCGCATCAGGCGATCTCGAGCAAGCCCGCAGCGCCCATTCCGGCGCCAACGCACATCGTGACCACCGCGTACCGCGCGCCGCGGCGCTTGCCCTCGATCAGCGCATGGCCGACGCAGCGTGCGCCAGTCATGCCATAGGGATGGCCGATCGAGATCGCGCCGCCATTGACGTTGAAGATCGCGGGGTCGATCCCGAGCTTGTCGCGGCTGTAGAGGCACTGGCTCGCAAAGGCTTCGTTCAGTTCCCAAAGACCAATGTCGTCGATCTTGAGGCCGTGGCGCTCGAGCAGCCGGGGCACCGCAAACACAGGGCCGATCCCCATCTCGTCGGGCTCGCAGCCTGCGGTCGCGAACCCCCTGAAGAAGCCGAGCGGTGCGATGCCGCGCTTCGCAGCCTCTTCGCCGCGCATCATCACGACGGCGCTCGCCCCGTCGGACTGCTGGCTCGCGTTACCGGCGGTGACCGACTGGCCTTCGGCCATCGTCATGCCGTTTTTCAGCACGGGCTTCAGACCCGCGAGCGACTCATAGGTCGTCTCGGGGCGGTTGCATTCGTCCTTGGCGACCACGCCTTCGATTTCGCTGATCTCGCCGCTCGCCTTGTCGACGCTTTTCCAGCGCGTGGTCAGCGGGACGATCTCGTCGTCGAACTTGCCGCTTGCCTGGGCCGCGGCGGTGCGCTGCTGGCTTTCAAGCGCATAACGATCCTGCACTTCGCGGCTGACACCATAGCGTTGGGCGACTAGCTCGGCGGTTTCGATCATGCCCATCCACAGCGCCGGCTTTTGCGCCATCAGCTCGGCCTCGGTCACCTGATGCATGTTCATATGACCCGACAGCTGAACCATCGAGATCGATTCGACGCCGCCGGCCGCCAGCACGGGAACGCCTTCCATCGCGATCCGGTTCGCGGCGATCGCGATCGCCTGGAGGCCCGAAGAACAGTAGCGATTGACGGTCACGCCGCTGGTCGTCACCGGACAACCGGCTTTGATCGCGGCGTTGCGGGCGATGTTGAAGCCCGTCGCGCCCTCAGGATGGCCCGAGCCCAGCACGACATCTTCGATTTCCGCCGGATCGACCCCGGCGCGCGCGATTGCGTGGCTGAGCGCATGGCCGGCCAGGGTAATCGGGTGGGTGTTGTTGAAGCTGCCGCGCACCGATTTTGCGAGCGCAGTACGGGCGGTGGACACAATGGCGATGTCGATCATGATGAACCTCTCCAGATATGATTTGACGCCTCACTAAACAAATGTTCAGTTATTCGCAAGAGGGTTCGCCTGACGCGCGGCGGCTGCTAATGGGCAAGGATAAGGGGAAGCAAATGGCAAAGACTGGCGCGATTGTGGAATCATCGAAAGGCAAGGAGCGGCTCATCCGCGTCGCGATGAAATTATTCGCCGACAAAGGCTTCGACAGCGTCACCGTGCGCGACATATCGGCCGCCGCCGACGTTTCGGTTGGACTGATCAACCATCATTTTGGATCCAAGGAAGGGTTGCGCGCAGCGGTCGATCAATATTTCATCGCGCAATTCGAAGAAGCCATCTCCGCCAATCCGCTGGACCCGCGCGCTGCCGACGAGCGCGGCGTCGACGCGGTCGTCGAGTGGACCGAGGAATGGATCGACCGGCACATCGGCGAGTGGAGCGTCTCTACCGCCTATATGCGCCGCGCCTTGCTGGAGGGAAGCGATTGGGGGGCGAGCCTGTTCGAGCGCTTTTATCAGGTGGTCCGCACAACCGTGGACCGGATGGACGCCGAAGGGCGCCTGCGCCCCGACGTCGATCGACTGTGGTTGCCATTGCTGCTCATGTACATGGAATTGGGGACGTTGCTGCTGGAACCCTATGTCGAAAAAGTGCTCGGGCGATCGGGCTATGATCGCGCGCTTTGGCGCCGCCGCTACACCGCTTATGTCGATCTCGTCTATCGCGGTACGCGGCCGGAGGCCAAGCCAACCGAAAACTAAACATTTGCTCAGTTTCTTCTCTTTCGCTTATAGGCATGATCAACGCCTAGACAGAAGAGCGAGAGGATATGCCGAAAATCTCGGAGATTTGCGACGCGAATCGCGAACGCTTTGCGCGCCAGCTTGAATGCACCCGCATCCACGACCTGCTTGCCAGCCATGCTGCAGTCATTCCCGATGCGATCGCTGCGGTCGAGGGCGAGGAGCGGATCGACCATGCCGAACTTGCCGCACGCGTCGATACCATCGCCCGGGCGCTTGTTGCTTCGGGCATCGAGCCTGGCGACCGGGTCGCCACCATGGTTCCGCCCAGCCTCGATTTCTGGCTGACCTATCTCGCGAGTGTGTCGGTTGGCGCCATCTGGCTTGGGCTCAACCCGCGTTACCAGCTGCCCGAATATGCCTACCTGCTCGGAGACGCGGCGCCGCGGCTGATTTTCTGCCGCAGCGAATATGAAGATCGGCCCTATCTCGCGGAGCTGCAGACGGTAGGTACCTCCGTCGAGACCTTTGTTGCAATTGGCGAGGCGAACGGACGGGCGATCGGCTTCGATGATTTCCTGACCCGCGCGGCCGAATGCTCAGAAAATGTCCTCGCCGACCGGCGTGCCGTAGTCGATCGCGAGGATATCGCGGTCATCGTCTATACGTCGGGAACGACCGGAAAGCCGAAAGGGGCGATGCTGTCGCATCGTGCGATCATGGCGGCCTGCCTTTGCAACCTGTGCTGGATGGCCGACGGGCTGGAAAGCACGATCGAGGTCGCGCCGATCAACCATGTCGGCGCGCTCAACAATGTTTGCATGAACGTCTTCGCCTATGGCGGGCGCATCATATTTTACCACCGCGTCGATATGGAGGCGATCAGCCAGATCACGCGCGAAGAAGAACTTTCTTATCTCGTCGCGAGCCCGACAAGTTTCGCGATGTTCGGCGCGCAGCCCGACAACGGCTTGGAGCGGCTCGGCCATTACAGCCTGATCGTGTTCGGCGGGGGCGCCACTGCGGAATCGCTTCTCCAGCCCATCTTCGAAACCGGCGTTCCGATGTTCAATGTTTACGGGCAGACCGAGACCTGCGGTATCGTCACAGCGACCGAGGGCGGCGCCAGTCCCAAGGTGATGGCGGAAACTTTCGGCCAGCCGCTGCCGGGCGCTGAAATGCGGATCGCCGACGCCGCCGGCACGCCGCTTCCGCTCGGGACGGCCGGCGAGATTCAGGTGCGAGGCCCCTATTGCATGACGGGCTATTTCGGGCGGCCGGAGGCTACTGCGGAGGCGTTCACGAGCGATGGCTATTTGCGGACTGGCGACCTTGGCGTTGAGCATGCCGACGGCAATTACTCGTTCGTCGGGCGGATGAAGGAAATGTACAAATCGGGCGGTTACAACATCTATCCGGTCGAGATTGAACTCGCGCTCTGTGAGCATCCGGCCATCGGTTTGGCGGCGGTGCTTCCGATCCCGCATCCGATCTTTCAGGAGGTCGGTCACGCCTTCATCGAGGCGCCGGAGGGGCGGCTTGATGAGACCGAACTGCGCGACTTTCTGAAGTCGCGCCTCGCCAATTACAAGATTCCGAAACACTTCAGCTTCGAGGCGGCGCTGCCGAAGCTGCCGAACATGAAGATCGACAAACAGGCGCTGAAGCGGCGTCTCGAACAGGGAGAGGGCGTATGACCGAAGGACATTTCCGGCTCGAACAGCACGGACATATCGTCACAATCACGCTCGATCGACCCGAGAAGCGCAATGCCTTGACGCCCGCTTCGCTGATGCAGCTCAAAGCGATGGCGGAGGGTTTGGCCGACAATGTCGAAGCGCGGGCCGTCATCATCCGCGCCGAAGGAAAAGACTTCAGCGTCGGCGCGGATATCGGCGGCATGGGGGCAGGGGAGCGCCCACCGCTTACGGTCCAGGTACGCCGCACCGCAGAACTGGGCAGCCGGTTGATGCGCGCGATCCGCGAAATTCACCAGCCGACGATTTGCGTCATGCAGGGCATCGCGACAGGCGGCGCGGCGTGTATCGCGACCGCCTGCGATTTTCGCATCGGAACGCCGGGCGCGCGCATCGGCTATGGCGAGGTCAAACTCGGCATCAACCTCATGTGGCATGCGCTGCCACTCGCCATTCAGACCGTCGGTCTGGCCCGGGCAAAGCGGATGGTAATGACGGGCGCCTTGTTCGATGCCGAAACGATGCGCGACTGGGGCTTCTTCGACGATGTTGTCGCGGTAGAAGACAAGGACCAGGTCGCACTCGCCATGGCCGAAAGCTACGCCGCTCTGCCGCCGATCGCCGTGCAGATGATCAAGCGCAGCGCCAATGCCTTTGCGGGCGCGCTCGACCAGGCGGTCATGCATGCCGACACCGACCAGTGGCTGCTCGGCACTCGCACCGAGGATTTCAAGGAAGGAGTCGGTGCCTTCTTCGAGAAGCGCAAAGCCGAATTTTCCGGCAACTGATCCACAATACATTTGTTCAGTTTAGCCTTGCAAGCGACTGAACAGATGTTTAGTGAGGCGCGGCACGCCGAGAATCGCCGTCAGCGCGATTCCGGTTCACAGAGGGAGGATATCTGATGGCCCGCATTTCCCGTTTTGCCGCCGTATGCGCTGGCGTCAGTGCCGCGGCACTGCTCTCAACGCCTGCCTTGGCACAAAACGTACCGGCCGAGGCGCCGGAGGACGGCGACATCATCGTCACCGCGCAAAAGCGTGAGCAGGCACTGCTCGATGTGCCGATTGCCATCCAGGCCATTTCGGGCGAGCAGCTCGAAGAGAGCGGCACGAAAGAGCTGAACGATCTGCTGGAATCGATCCCCGGCGCGTCGAGCGTATCGCGCACCGCGCCGGGGTTCGAGACGATCCAGATCCGCGGTATCGCCAGTGGGACGACCGGCGATGCGACCGTCGGCTATTATGTCGACGACGTGCCGTTCAGCGTTCCGAACCTGCAACTGGCGCCGCCGTCGCGCTTGTTCGACTTGCAGCGCGTCGAAGTGCTGCGCGGTCCCCAGGGCACGCTCTATGGACAAGGTGCGATGGGCGGCACGATCCGCATGATCACCGCTTCGCCTGACTATGACGATCTCCTAGGCCGTTTCCAGTTCGAGCTGTCCGACACCTCGGGCGGCAAGCCAAGTGCTGCGGTCGATGGCGTCGTCAATGTGCCGATCGCGCCGGGAACTGTCGCGCTGCGCGTCAGCGGCGGCTATGAACTTGTTGGTGGTTTCGCAGATATCGTCCAGCCCGTTGCGGGGGTGTCAACGACGATCAAGAAAAATGCCAATGATACCCGTTCGTGGAACATCCGCGGCAAGCTCGGGATCAAGCCATCGGACTCGCTTGATATCGAATTGGGCGCCTGGCGGGTCGAAAACAAGCTCGACTACCGCAACACGATGGATAGCGTCGATCCCGAAATCTATAACAACACCACCGGTCCTTACGGTCGCCCCAACTATGTCATTTCCAACCTGACCTTGTTGTCGGCGGTGGTGAATGCCGACCTTGGCGGCGCACAGCTTGTGAGCTCGACCTCCTATATCGATAGTTTGCTGGATTTCGATGCGTCATTCCTGGCCGGTGGGATTCTGCGCAATGCCTCATCGTTCAACACGACTGCCTTCACCCAGGAAGTGCGCCTGAGTTCGGCAGGAGACGGGCCGTTCAACTGGTTGATTGGCGGCTATTACAGCGACGGCAAGAACAAGAGCGGCATTTGCCTCGGGCTGATTGTGGACTGCGCGGCGCCGTTCCCGCCATTCAACATCAATTCGGTCGGTCAACTTACGACCAAGGCCTATGCGGTGTTCGGCGAGCTGTCCTATGCGCTGTTCGATGAGCGCCTCGTCGCGACCGTTGGGGGGCGTTATTTTAAGGACAAGCGTCGCATTTCTACGCTCGATCGATACACCGCCATTCAAACTGAGGATGCCGCGACTTTCGATACGTTCAACCCGCGCGCCAATCTGTCCTTCAAGGTCAGCGACGATGTCCTGATCTATGGCAATGTCGCCAAAGGCTTCCGCAGCGGATCGTTTCAGTCTGAAGCGCAGGCGGCCGCTGCATCCGCGGTGCTCGGCACGACTGTTCCAACCGCTGTCCAGCCCGACAAGGTGTGGAGCTACGAGTTCGGTGCCAAGGGCAAATTGTTCGACGGACTGATCACGATCGATTCCGCCGTATACTGGATCGACTGGACCGACATCCAGCTGCAGAGCACGCTTAATGGCGTTGCGACGCTGACCAACGGCGGCAATGCCCGCAGCAAGGGCGTCGATCTCGGGATCATCCTCAAACCTGTTCAAGGACTGAGCCTCCAGGCGGTCGGCAATATCAATTCGACCGAATTCACCTCGGTGCTACCGGCGATCGTTGCGCTCAATCCACTCGCCGCGCCCGGAACGCGCATTCCCAACGTCCCCAAGAAGAGCCTCAACCTGTCTGCCAACTATGCCTGGTCCTTTGCCAGCTGGGGAGGCGAGGGGTTCATCAATGGCGGTTATGTTTTCCGCGACGAGCAGCTCGACTCGACCGGCCTTGTGTCGGACGAACTGAACGAGTTCAGCCTGCGCGCCGGGGTCAGCAAGGACAATTGGAAGCTCCAGGTCTTTGGCGAAAATATCGGCAACAACCGCTCCGCGCTCGTAGCAGGAACGCTCGGCCTTCAGCCCAACTTCCCGCGCAGGATCGGCGCCCGATTCAGTGTCGATTTCTGACGCGCAGGGCAGCGTAAAAGGGGGCAGGGCAGCACCAGCCTATTATGGGCTGGCGCTGCTCTCGATCGTCAGCCTGCTCAATTACCTCGACCGCATGGTCATTGCGGTGCTGGTCGAACCGATCAAGCGCGATCTCGGCCTGTCGGATACGCAGGTCGGGCTGGTCGCAGGCTTCGCCTTCGCCTTGCTGTATGCCTTGGCCGGCCTGCCCTTGGCCCGCATAGCCGATCGCCGCTCGCGGGTGACACTCGTATCGGTTTGCCTTCTCGTGTGGAGCGCGATGACTGCCGTAACGGGTTTGGCGCGCAACTTCTTGGAGCTGTTTTTGGCCCGCATGGCGGTTGGGATCGGCGAAGCCGGCTGCGTCCCCGCATCGCACTCGCTGATCGGCGACATGTTTCCGCCGCATCGCCGCGCCTTCGCCATCGGTGTGTTCCAGGCGGGCGGGCTGATCGGCATGAGCTTCGGCCTCGCGGGTGCCGGCTGGGTTGCTGAGGCCTATGGCTGGCGCGCCGCGCTGCTGGTGGCTGGTGCGGCAGGACTGCCGGTGGCGCTCCTCCTCTATTTCACCATGCCCGAGCCGGCGCGCTCGGGGCAGGCGCATGGAGTATCGACCAGCGAAACGGCAATGGAGACCATCGCTGCGCTCGCGCGGCGGCCCGCGCTCGTCCATCTGGTCATCGCCCTCTCGATCGGTGCCTTTGCCACCTATGGCATGTCGCAATGGATCTCAGCCTTCTTCATCCGTTCGCACGGATTGGGGCTGGCCAAAGTCGGGCTATACGGCGGGCTCGCCGGCGGCGGCGGCGGGATCGTCGGAGCTATCGCCGGCGGGCTGATGATGGCCAGATTGGGCCTACGCGACGCCCGGTGGGAATTATGGTTGCCAGCCGCCGGCTACGGTCTGTCGGCTCCCTTCTTTGCCGCGACGTTTTTGTGGCCCGACGCGCTCGGCGCCTTCTCGCTGCAGTTCGCCGCAACGCTTGTCGCTGCGGCGGGCGGCGCGGTGGCGCTCTCAGCGATCCAGAGCTTTGCCGAGCCGCATCGGCGCGCCACAGCGATCGCCATTGTGCTGATGCTCTCGTCGCTGATCGGATTGGGCGTCGGCCCGACCGCGGTCGGTGTCCTCAGCGACGCATTATCTTCGGCCGCGGGCGATGACAGCCTGCGCTACGCACTGGTCATTTCGACCGCATTTCTTTTGTGGGCGAGCGTCCACTTCCTCTTCGCCGCGCGCCATGCCAGCGCAGACGCCGTGACGGCCCACCAACAGAAAGCCATGCCATGAAATCCGTTTCTCCCGACGAAGCCCGTGCCATGATCGGCCAGGATCTGGGCGCTTCGGACTGGAAGCTCATCGACCAGGCGATGATCGACCAGTTTGCCGATGTGACCGGCGATCATCAATTCATCCACGTCGATCCCGAGCTTGCGCGGCAAACCCCCTTTGGCGGAACGATTGCGCACGGCTTTCTGACCCTGTCGCTGCTGGCCTCGCTCAGGCCCGAAGGCGCGCTGGTGCTCGACGGCATCAAGATGGGCGTGAATTATGGCTTCGAAAAGGTCCGGTTCCTGCAGCCTGTTCCGAGCGGAAGCCGCATTCGCGCGCGTCATCGCCTCGTCGCTATCGAAGACAAAGGCAGTGGACGATATCTGGTGACGACCGAAGTAACAGTCGAGATCGAGGGCCAGGACAAGCCCGCGCTCAGCGCAATTTGGCTCGGAATGCAGTTTATCTGACTGTCTTCCCGGGGGCTTCGGATCATAGTTGATCTCGGCGCCATCCCGGCCGTTTTCTGCACGGCGAGGGCCCCGATTGAAAGGCGAGCAAAGATGGCTGACGTCGAGGGCCTATATTATGAGATCAGTGGCCAGCCGGATCGGCCCTGGCTCGTACTGTCTCACGGCATGGCGCTCGATCTTGAAAATATGCGCCCGCTGATCGCGCGCCTGGAGAGCGACTGGCGGGTCTTGGCTTGGGACATGCCCGGGCATGGCCGGAGCGTCGCCCACGCAAAGATTTCGGTTGGCGCCTTTGCATCGCTGCTTGAGAATCTCCTCGATCGGCTCGGGATAACCGGCGCGCGAATGCTTGGCTTTTCGTTCGGCGGCGTCGTCGCGCAGGTCTTGGTGCGCCGACGCCCTGATCTTGCGTCGGCATTGATCGCTTATGGGTGTTTCGCGCCCTTCCACCAAGAGTCGCCGCTGCCCTCGGCACTTGTAGAGGCCGCGATCGCGCCCTATCATGTGCAGAGTTGGCCCGCGATCCAGAGCAAATTCGCGATCGCTTGTGCCGACAGCGAAGATGGCAGGATCGACGCATGGCGCGCTTCGCAGCAGACCGATAAGCCCACGTTCCTGCGGATGACCCGCGCCTTGCTGACATCTTTCGAGCCCGCGGGCACCGTTCGCTTCGACTGTCCGTTGCTCATTGTCCGCGGCGGAAACGACAGCAACGGCGCGCTGCTTGAGAAGGCGGCGACGGGCCTGCGAAATGCCCACCCCGACGCGCAAGAGATCGTGATTCCGGATGCCGGACACTGTGCCCATCACGATGCGCCAGACTTGCTTTATCGCGCGGTATCGGATTTCCTTCACGGCCATGACATTGAGGATCAGCGTCGACCGCTTCAGGAAGACAAGTCCGGATTGGATGATTGATGGCTCAATGGCGTCTTGAGGCGAAAACCAGACAATCAAGGCACACCGTGCCGATGCTCGCTTCCGACGCGATCCGTTCGGCGGGTGGCTGGGTCGGGGAGGTCCACCCGTTTGGCGATTTCCAGCTCGTCGTCCATTTTGAAATTGCTGCCGCCAAGCGGGCAGCGCTCGAGGAGGCTTTTGCAGACGCGGGAATCCTCATTCTTGTGAACATATCGGAGATCCCGGACGGCATGGTCGAAATTGCCGGGGCCATCACGATCATGCTCATCGAGCCCGAGCATTCGGTCTTCGGATCGCTTGGACGCCAGCCGGGGCCGTTGTAGCGCCGCTTTGCGTCAGCAAGCGTCCGCCCGCTTCCTCAGGATCCTGCTCCCTCAGGCGTCCCATACCAGTCAGTTGATCGGTGCTTATTAGCGCGGTTGAAGCGTCCGGAAGATCAGTGAGCGGCCTGCAGCCAGCCTATTATGCGCGCGTTGACCACATGCGCCTGCTCGAGATGCACAAAATGCCCGGCGCTGCCAATAACTTCGACCTGAAGGCCGGCAGGGAAATCGACATCGCGCATCGACGCCACGAAAATGTCGGAGCCAACGCAGCCGTCGTCTTCTCCTACGAGGCCCATCGTTGGCACCGTGATCGGGCGTGCGAACAGCGCTTGCGTGGCCTGTCCGGCATCCGAGCCGACATCGAAGGCCTGACGATACCACCCAAGCGTTGCGGCCGCGACGCCGGGCGCGCGGAAAGTTTCGCGCATGGCCTGGAGAACGTCGGCGGGAATATCCCAACCGGGCGACCAGGACCGCCAGAGACGCTCGAGCCATTCGCAATCATTCGCCAGCAGATGGTCCTCGGCGCCGGGTTCTTGGAATTCGAGGATATATTGAGAGCGCGCTTGTTGCGCCGCATCGATGGCATAGAATTCGGCGAAGCCGGCGGGATGGGGGACCGACAACATCGTGAGCGAGGCGACCCGGCCGGGTGCCAGCAAGGCCGCTCCCAAGGCAATCGTCGCCCCCCAGTCATGGCCGATCAGATGGGCCGGGCCGCCGCCAAGCTGTTCGATCCAGCCGGCGACGTCTTCGGCCATGCGGATGGCGTGGTAATCCTGGTCGGCAGGCTGCGCCGAGCTTTCATATCCGCGCACCGTCGGAGCCACGCCGCGGTAGCCGGCCAAAGCCAGTGCAGGCAGCAGGGCATCGAAGGTGCGGCAATTGTCGGGAAAGCCATGGAGGCAAAGCACCAGCGGCCCGGTGCCCGCCGAGCGCGCGGTAAAGCGAAGGGGCCCATTGCGAAGTTCGATCGTCTCGATAGGCGTCACAGGCGCGCGTCGCTCCAAGGGTCGATCATGATTTTGGCGTGCGCCTCGGGGTCTTCGAGCGCGGCAAACGCGCCCGCGATCCCATCCAGGCCGACGGTGCCGGTGACGAGCGGCTGCCAGTCGAGCCTGCCCGCGGCGATAGCGCTCAGCGCCTCGGCAAATTCTTCCGGGGCATAGTAGAGCACGAATTGGAGATTGAGCTCTTTCGCGATCGCAATCATCGGGTTGAAGCTGTCTTCGCCCTGCGGAATGCCTGCAACCACGATTTGCGAGCCGACGGGCGCCTCAATGATCGCTTGCGCAAGCACGCCCCGGACCCCGGTGCAGTCAAAGACGATGGCTGGTTTGTCGGCCGGAATCTTGCCGAAAGGCGTTTCTTCCTTGGGATGCACGGCATGGCCGGCTCCCATGGCCAGCGCCAAATCACGGCGGCGCGGCGAGAAGTCCGACGCCACGATATTTGTCACGCCTCGCATCTTGAGTACTGCTGCAATTGCGAGCCCGATCGGGCCGCAGCCGAGGACGACGCAGGCATGGATGTCTCCGTCGAGGACCGATTTGGCAACCGCATGAACTGCAATGCCGAGTGGTTCGACCAGCGCCGCTGCAGCATCAGGGACCTCTGCAGGAATGGGAAGCAACAGCGCTTCGGTACCGAGAAAATACTCAGCATAAGCGCCGCCGACCTCGACATTGGCGCCGATCGCGACGGGCGCGCCGCCGCGAAGCAGGAAAGGAACCGACACCACGCGGTCGCCGATCTTCAGAGATTGCGCGGTATCCGGTCCGAATGCGACGATCTCGCCGACATATTCGTGACCGAGCACCATGCCCTTCGAAAGATCCTGACCCGGCGCGCCCATGTCGCGCGCCATCTTGTCGATGTCCGCGGCGTGCTTGAACTGATGCAAATCGGACCCGCAAATGCCGCAGAGCCGCGTCTTCAGCAGAACTTCGCCTGGTCCGGGAACGGGGACCGGACGGTCTTCGATCGCAAAGCTGCGATCGCGCATCACGGCGGCGCGCATTGTCATTCGCCGATCACGATCAGGCCCGAATAGTCGAGGCCGAGCGCGTCGCAATAGCCGCGATAGACATCGAGTGCAGCACGGGCATCGATGACCGAGACGACCTTGCCGTCGTCGTCGAGATTTATGTTGGCGCCGTGCACCGCGAACCAGGTGATCGTGTCCCCCTGTTGATCTGCGGGGCTGCACAAGGTGTGGACCGAGCCGGCGGGTTCGAACAGGTAGGATCCCGGGCTGTTCACCGCCTCGGGGGTCTCGGCGTAAAACCATTGGCCCTGGATGGTCACAGCGTACACCTGCCCGGTATGAAAATGCTTGATCACCTTATGACCAGGTGGAAGCCGTGTGTTCGAAATCCAGATACCCTGATTGAGATCGACATGCAGCAGCTGCAAGGCGCTGCCGTCGCCTGCTTCGGCCCAAGGAAGATCGGCGAGGCCGATATGCATCGTGGTCTGGTCCGATTCCACAGGCACAATCGGGCGCGCCATCATCTTGGCGGCAAATTCTGCCAGGGCAGGGGGAATCTGGGGGTCGGCGTCGGCCATGTAATGCTCCTCAGGCAAGTGCGGTCGCAACGTGCGAGTAATGCACGCGGGCGTCTTCATATTGGGATGGCAGGTCAATCTTCGCGGGATCATACCAAGGCATATAGGTCGCAAGCACGCGCGGCAGTCCGCGGCGCAGATAGTCCCGATTGAAGGCCTTGCGTTCCGCGACAATCTCGGGCGTCTGATAGCGCGCGAATAGCTCTTCCTCGCCCTCCATCATCACTGCGGCAAAGCGCTTGACCCAGCCCATATAGTGGCGCTGCGACCAAAGGCTCATCCGCATGCGGTAAAACCAGCTGCCCACGACATGTTCATAGACGTCGAATGCGACCGAGCGATGCTCGAGCTCTTCCATGATGTGCCACTTGCCGAGCTGCGCGAGCGGCGAGTCGGTGCGGTCATAAAGCCCGACCTCGAGCTGCGCGCGCGACATGGCGCTTGTCATCGATTCAAAGCCCTCAGCATAAGCAAGATTGAACTTGAGCGGCTTGTTCTTGCTGAACATCTTATATTCCGCGTCGAGCTCGGCTTCGAGTTCGCGCAGCGCTTCATAGGCTGGATTGAGCCCGCGAATGATATCGTTCGCCTTGGCGTGCTGCTTGAAATGCTCGCCTTCCTGCGCGCAGAAGCGCTTCAGGTCGTCGACAAGCTTCGGATCTCGGATATGCGGCAGCGCCTGACGCATCGTCCGGATCAAATAAGGCTCAAGATAAGGGAGCATGATCCATGCCCCCAGAAACATGAACGACATCGCCGGATCATTCTTTATGAAAACCCGCTCCATGTCGGGGGCAAACTCAAACGCCATGCGGCGCACGGTCATCGCGCGATCCTCGGTCATCAGTTTCTCCCAAACTACTATGGATAGCACGCTAAACAAATGTTCAGTCTAAATCAACCCAGATCTTCGGTCCTTTGGTTCCGATTGCTGTCGTGTTGATTGGGCTGCTGTCAGCGGAGGTTCGGGCCTCTTTTATCTCGCAATATCGTTTGAACGGCCGCCATAGCTCAATCGCTATTATCATCCGATGCCGAACGACCGGTTTTCCCTATTTCCATTCCGAAAGCTGACTCGCCGCTATCGGCCAGGAGCTGCCGGTGCTAGCGGTCGAATCTGATCGGCATGGCTGAGGTGTCAATCGCCGACAAAATCCTTGCGCATGGCCTTGTTCCTTCGGAACTCCTGAAGCGTCTTGCCTTGGCGCGATGCGCCCTCAGCGTATGAGCGGTCGGTAAGCTTGCGCTGGTGCCGTTCCGGCAAGCTGTCGTTCAGCAGATCGAACATGCGCTGCTCGAAGTGCCATTCGTTCAGATGTTGCGCCTTGAGCCGGTCGTTGCGGCACCGCCGATATTTTCCTGCAAAATAGGTGACGCTTTCCTGAGCATCGTCCATGCGCGCGAACCGGTGATCCCAGAACTCCTTTTCCTGTTCGTCGGCAGGTCCTTCGATATCAACGGTCCCCTTGCGAAGGCTGAGGATGACATGGTCGGGATGCGGGACCGGGTCCGGCTCAACTATGTCGAACTGCTGCCGGCGTTTCAGCTCGGCTGTCCACCGCTTCTTGTACTCGATCATGGTGTCGAGAAGCTGCAACTGGCCTTCGTGTCGCTTCGCTTCGATGGCGCGCACCATGTCGGCGAGCTGCTTCTGGGCGAGACGGCTTCCTTTCATCGCCGATATCGCCAGCGCGCGCGTCGATGCCTGGATCGCCGGCAATTCGATCATCCGATCGCCCTCGCGGATAGATACCAGCCGATAGGCCTCCTCCAGCACAAGACCATCGGTCGGCTGACGCGAGGGATTAAAAGAGGGCTTCGATTGGCGGGACTTCTTCGGCCGACCTCTCGGATTACCGGACTGACCCTTCTGGAACCGGTGTTGAACTGGAGGCTGACCATAGCCGACGGGGGCAGGGACCAGCGCAGAGGACATAGCGTTGCTGTCCCGATCCTCCTCGCTCATTCCGCGGCCTCTACCGTTCCATTCAGCCGTGCATCGGCGACGTCCTCGAAGCAGGCCCCGCCGTGCGAGAGCGTTGCCGGTTTCCCGGTAAGCTGCTCCCATCGCCGAACTATGGTGTCGCAGTAGATGGGGTCATATTCGATAAGACGAGCGCTGCGCCCGGTCTTCTCGGCCGCAATCAGCGTTGACCCTGAGCCCCCGAAAGCATCGAGGATTATTTCGCCGCGCCGCGAGCAGTCGCGGATCGCGTCCGCAATGAGCGCGACCGGCTTGACCGTCGGGTGCATGGCCAGCTCGTCGCTGCGGTTCGCACCGATGCTGCTGATGCCGGCGTAATCCCATACGTTGGTCCGATAGCGGCCAGTCTCGCCAAGGCCGAAGCTGTTCGTGCGCTCGGCGCTGCCCTGCTTGAACACAAAGATCAGCTCGTGCTTCGAGCGGTAGAAGGCGCCCATCCCGCCATTGGTCTTGTTCCACACGACAAGGTTCTTCAGCTCGGTAAATGCTGACTGACCAGCGGCGAGCATCTCCCCCATATGGCGCCAGTCCATACACACGAAGGCGATGGCCCCATCGCGCATGACGCTTCCCATGTTGCCAAGCGTCTCGGTGAGGAAGCGCACGAAAGCGCACGGACTGGTCTTCGCTCATCTCGCCGGTCGCCATCGCGAACTCACGATGCTTGACCGATCCCAGGCCGCAGACATTGCCGTCAATCTTCACATTATAGGGCGGATCGGTGAACACCATGTCGGCGCGCTCATTCTGCATCAGCAGCGCCAGGTCATCTGATCGACGTGCATCGCCGCACAGCAGTCGGTGGCGACCGAGCAGCCAGACGTCACCCATCAAGCTTACAGGCTTTCCCGCCATCTCGGGAACATGATCCTCGGGCGCATCGGAGCCATCGGGATCGCCGTCTCCGGCCTCGTCGAGGACGAGATCCACTTCGGCCAGGCTGAACCCGGTCAGCTCGACGTCGAACTCTAGGTCGATCAAGCCCTGCAGTTCGATCGCCAGCATCTCCTTGTCCCAGCCGGCATTGAGCGCGAGCTTGTTGTCGGCGAGCACATAGGCCCGTCGTTCGGCCTCGCTCAGATGTGACAGCGCGAGCGTCGGAACCTTGCGTAGACCAAGCAGCTTCGCCGCCTCGACCCTTCCGTGCCCAGCGATGATCTCCCCGTCGTCGGACACCAGCACCGGGTTGGTGAACCCGAACCGTTCGATCGACGCCGCGATCTGTTTGACCTGCTTTTTCGAATGGGTGCGCGCGTTGCGCGCATAAGGTCGCAGCGAAGCGATGTCGCGTTCGACCAGCTGTGACGATGCCTGGATCATGTTGCCCCTGTCCCGATGATTTGCCCAGATCGGACATGGGAACAAAGAAGAACATTAAAAGGACATTAAACAGAACAATATCGCTTGAAATGCACGGTCTACCGCAATTTTGTGGTTGTCAGGCCGGACGCCGGGCAGGACGGTCAAAGGATATTGACGCGAACGGCCACGAACTGCCGCGTTTTGTTGGTCCGCTACCCCGTCCAGAAACAACCATCCCTGACATGACGTCGCCATTCGCTGTTATCGCGCGGCGCGTTCCCTGTTCGCCGCAATTATCTTCCCTGTTATCGCGAGAAGAATTCCCTGTTATTTTTTAGGGAATTTTCATCACCGACGAACTGAATATCGCGGTTTTGCGTCGGTTTCTGGGCGAAGAAGTGGCGCAGAGGGGCGCCGAAAATTGATGATTCCCCTGTTAATTCCCTAAGAACAGGGAATTTCAGGCGGAGACAGGTTCGCTCCAGACTGGGTGGCGCACCATTTCGAACAGTTACAGACCGCGCCGAAAAGGTCAGTGATGGATGGCAGGCGGAGGCGTGATGCGGCGAGCGGCGGCGCGGCCCGGCCAATCCGATTGCGTGCCCCGGCCGCACTATTTCAGAATAAGATGCATATGCGACAGCCGCTCATATGCCGCGTCGCTGCGCGCGGTTTTCTGTTCGGCATAGCTGACGACTTCATATTCGATGCCATCGGGGTCGAAGAAATAAAAGCGGCGGCCGGGTTCATAGTCGCCGTGCGAATGGGGGACGAGCCCCGCGGCGACGACGCGCGTTTCGATGGCGTCGAGGTCTTCGACTTGCACCCCGATATGGTTGAGCGGGGCGCCTTTGCCATGCTGGACACTCTGATGTTCGCCGTCCGGCCCAGTGTAGAGCGCTACATAGGCGCGGTCGCTTCCCAGATGGATCACCGGCCCGCCATTGTGCGCGGCACCGCGCCAGCGTTCGGACCAGCCGAAGATAGCGGACAGCAACGCTGCGCTGCGGTCGGGGTCGCTGACCGTGACATTGACATGCTCGATGAAGGGATGCGTCAATTCATTGCTCCTGATTCGGGTTGACGCAGCGATATTTGCAAGCTCAACTGAGGTTTAGGTCAAGGCCTGATTTCAAAGGAGCTGCGATGCACCGCACCGACCTCATTCCGATCGGCGAACTGGCGGCGCGCACCGGGGTCGCGGTGTCGGCGATCCGCTTTTACGAGGCAAAGGGGCTGGTCGAAGCGCTGCGCACCCGCGGCGGCCAGCGGCGTTTCCTGCGCGCCGACATCCGCCGCGTGTCGTTTATCCTGATCGCGCAGCAGCTTGGGCTCAGCCTGGAGGAGATTGCCGCCGAGCTGGCGCGGCTGCCCGCGGGACGCACGCCCAATGGCGCCGACTGGACGCGGATCAGTACCGCATTGCGGGCGCGAATCGATGGGCAGATTGCGGCGCTTGAGCGGACGCGCGAGCTGCTCGGCACTTGCATTGGCTGCGGTTGTTTGAGCCTGAAGAAATGCGGGCTGTATAACGCGCAAGACAAGGCGGCGCAGCGGGGAGCGGGGCCGCGTTATGTGCTGGGGGATCGCGCGGGGGAGATTGCCGAGGTGGATTGAGTGGGGTGTTGACCAGGAAATTGCGGTAATTTCCTCTCCCCTTGAGGGAGAGGATAGCGCAGCTTGCTCCGCAAGGAGCTAGCGAAGCTTGGTGAGGGGATGAGCCGCCAGCGAGCGTAAACCCCCTCTCAACTGCGGCTAGGCAGCAAGCTGCCAAGCCTTCGTATCTCTCCCTCAAGGGGAGAGAGGAAATACCCTTAAACCGCGCTCAACTTCTCAATCTCCGGTGCTCCCGCCAGGCACGGCCCAAGCTTTGCGCCAAGGCTGCGGAAATGCTCCGACGCGCGATGCGCATCGACCGCCGCGCCATCGTCATAACATTCCAGAACCTTGTAAACGCCCGCCTCTTCGGTGCGGAACAATCGGTAATAGCTGTTACCGGGCTCGTTCGCCGCCACCGCGGGTGCCAGTTCGGCGAAGACGCCCTCGAATTCGGCTTCCTTGCCGGGCTGGACGCGCAAGGTTGCGATAATACCGATGCCGCTCATGTCATTCTCCTTTGGTTCAGGCTTTCAGATCGGGGTCGACATCCCAGCCGTCCTCGACCTGCACGCCAAAGCTGTTCAAGATCATCGAAACCTGCGTGTATTGACCGACCGTCATCACCAGATCCATGCGCCCCTTGTCGCCGAGCGGCGCCAGCGCGGTCCAGGTCGCGTCGGTGACGAAATGGTCGGTGGTCAGCTCGTCGGTGGCGCGGAGCATCGCTTGGTCGAGATCGTTCCAGTCACCCGCATCCGGCCCCGTCTTGATCCGCGCAATCTCATCTTCGCTGAGGCCGCAATCAAGCCCGATGCGCTTGTGCTGGGTCCATTCATACCCCGACCGGCAATTATAGCCGGTACGCAGGATGATCAGCTCGCGATCGCGCGGGCTCAGCGCATTGCGCTTCGACAGGATATAATTGCCCCACGCGAGGAACGCGGTGAGCGCCTTGGGTGCATGCGCAAGGGTACGGAAGATGTTGAGTATCTTGCCACCCCCGACCTTGCCGCCATTGGCGGAAAGGAAGGGTTCGAGCGCCGCGCGCTGGTCGGCATCGAGCCGGTCGAGATCGACCGGCTCGATGCGCGGAGCAGCAAGCCGCATCAGAAGACCTCGAACAGGCCCGCTGCGCCTTGGCCGCCGCCGATGCACATCGTGACGACAGCATATTTCACGCCGCGACGCTGGCCTTCGAGCAGCGCGTGGCCGACGCAGCGCGCGCCCGTCATGCCGAACGGGTGGCCGATCGAGATCGAGCCGCCGTTGACGTTGAGCAGTTCGTTGGGAATGCCCAGCTTGTCACGGCAATACAGCACCTGCACCGCGAACGCTTCGTTGAGTTCCCACAGGCCGATGTCGTCCATCTTGAGCTCAAAGCGTTCGAGCAGCTTGGGGATCGCGAAAACGGGGCCGATGCCCATTTCGTCGGGTTCGGTGCCCGCGACCGCCATGCCGACATAACGGCCCAGCGGGGTCAGGCCGCGCTTCTCAGCGACCTTGGCCTCCATCACGACGCAGGCCGACGAACCGTCGGCGAGCTGGCTGGCGTTGCCCGCGGTGATCGTGTGGCCTTCTCCCATCACCGGCTTCAGGCTCGACAGGCCTTCGAGCGTGGTGTCGGCGCGGTTGCACTCATCCTTGTCGGCGGTCACGTCCTTGAACGAGACTTCCTTGGTTTCCTTGTCCATCACCGCCATCGTCGCCTTGCACGCGATGATTTCATCGGCAAACAGGCCCGCGGCCTGCGCCGCGGCGGTGCGCTGCTGCGACTGGAGCGAATATTCGTCCTGCGCTTCGCGGCCGATATTATACCGCTTGGCGACGACCTCGGCGGTGCCGATCATCGGCATATAGGTGTCCTTGTGCATCGCGATCAGCTCGGCGTCGGTCTCGATGAACACCTTGCCGCTGCCGCTGACCTTCGAGATGCTTTCGATGCCGCCGGCAACGCAGATGTCCTGACGGTCGACGATGATCTGCTTCGCCGCGGTCGCGATGGTCATCAGGCCCGACGAGCACTGGCGGTCGATCGACATGCCGGGGACGGTGACGGGCAGCCCGGCGCGCAGTGCGATCAGGCGCGCGACGTTCATCGTCTGCGACCCCTGCTGCATCGCGGCGCCGAACACGACGTCGTCGATTTCACCGCCTTCGAGGCCGGCGCGCTCGACCGCCGCCTTGACCGAGAAGGCGCCGAGCGTCGGCGACAGCGTGTTGTTGAACGAGCCGCGACCCGCCTTGGTCAGCGGGGTGCGGGCGGTGGAAACGATGACGGCGTCACGCATGGTAATATTCCTCTTCGAAGAGTTTGGCAGAATCTTTGCCGGGGAGGATTGGCACGGCCCTTGGGCTCAAACGAAAAACTGGCTGATCCATTCGGCGATCAGGGCGGGCTTTTCTTCGCCCTCGATCTCGACGGTCACTTCATTGGTCTGTTGCCACTGGCCGGGACGCTTTTCTTCCAGTTCGAGCAGCTTGATGTGGCTGCGCACGCGCTTGCCCGAGCGAACCGGCGACAAAAAGCGGACTTTGTTGCAGCCGTAATTGACCCCCATTTTGACGCCGCCGACCTTGGGGCCGTCGGTGCTCTGGCCCAGCATCGGCATCAGCGACAGGGTGAGGAAACCGTGCGCGATGGTGCCGCCGAACGGCGTCAGCTTGGCCTTTTCCGCGTCGATGTGGATGAACTGGTGGTCGCCGGTGGCGTCGGCGAACTTATTGATCATCTCCTGATCGACCAGCACCCAATCGGATGTCCCGAGATGCTCACCGACCTTGGTCTGCAATTCCTGCGGCGTGATTGTGGCCATCGCTCATCCCCTCGATCATTGGTTCGGCGCGCGTTCTAGGCCTGTCTGGACGCGTTACACAAGGCCCAAGCCGTCATGCCAAGGCGCCGTAGCGTCAGTCTGGCTTGGCGGTCTTCGCCGTGCTCGCCTTGGCTTTGGGGGACTCGGCAAAGGGCATGATCATCGTGCCGTCGGGCGCCGCGGTAAAGGTCGTCTGCGTCGGGTACGCAAATTCATAACCCGCCTTCGCCATCGCTTCGAACACCCGGATCCCGACGTCGGTGCGCGCCGCGGCGACGACATCGAATTCGTCGCTGAACACGTCGAACAGCAATTCGAAATCGAGACTGGAGGGGCCGAAGGTCAGGAAGCTGGAACGGATGAATTCCTGCCCCGCGGCCACCACCTGCTCCTCGAGCAGCGCGGGCAGGTCGCGCAGCATCGTCGGCGTCGTCTGATAGATGACACCGATGGTGAAGGTGATGCGGCGGCGGTGGAGATTGGCAAAATTGGTGATCTCCTTGCCCAGCAAATTGGTGTTCGAAATCACCAGCAACTCGCCGTTGAGCGAGCGCAGGCGGGTGCTTTTCAGCCCGATGCGCTCGACCGTCGCGGTGCTGGTGTCATATTTGATCGTCTCGCCGACGCGGAACGGCCGGTCGAAAATGATCGACAGCGACGCGAACAGGTCCGAAAAAATGCCCTGTGCGGCGAGGCCGATGGCGATGCCGCCGATGCCCAGACCCGCGACCAGCCCGGTAACATTGACCCCCATATTGTCGAGGATGACGATCGCAGCGATCGCGAACAGCGCGACGCTGATCAGCAGACGGATAATCCCCATCGCGTTCGACAGCGTCTCGTTGTGCCCGTCGGACGCGCGGCGCTGGATCAGCCCCAGAATGATTTCGCGCGCCCAGATCGCGACCTGCAACACCACCGCGACGGTAAAGACCAGCTGAAGGATCTGCAGGATCACCGCGGGCGGCTGCGCATAGCCCGCGACCATGCGGATCGCGACGATGGCGAGCACGAACGACTTGGTCTTGTGGATTACCCGCCCGACGATGTGGGTCAGGGTGAATTCGCCCGGCGTCGCCTGCGCGCGCTTCAGCGCAAAGCCGCGGATCATCGACAGCAGGAAATAGATCGCCAGACCCGCCGCGATTGCGATCCCGATCTGCAGCCAATGGCTGTTCACCCACGCGACGCTGCTGTCCCACCAGTCGCGAAGGTCGGCGATCGGATCGTTGCGCGCTGGTACGGTCCTTGCTGCCGTCTTGGTGGCAGCAGTCTGGGCGGCGGCAAGGATAGAGAAAGTCACGTCGGTCCTCTTGGGTCGCAGGTCAGGCGGATTGCAGCAACGCCGCGGCGGCGGGCGCGCGCTCCAGATAGGCCAAAAATCCGCGTTCGTAACGCGAAAGATATTTGGCGACGCGCGGCAGCGGTCCCGCCACCGCGGCAAAGTCGCCGCGCTCCTGTGCCGCCGCGATCATCGCCGGATGAACATAGGCCTTGCGCGCAATCGCCGGGGTGTTGCCGAGCCGGTCGGCGACATGCTCCAGCATCGCCTTGAGGGTGGGCGGTTCGGGAGCGTCGTAGAGAAACGAAAAGGCCTCGACGCTCGCCGACCAGGTGCGGAAATGCTTGGCGCTGAATTCGTCGCCCATCGCGTCGCGGATATAGGCGTTCACATCTTCGGACCCGACCGCACAGACCGCGCCATCCTCTTCATATTGGAACAGATTCTGTCCCGGCAGATCCTGCAGGCGCCGCACCAGCGTGGTCAAATTGCGGTCGCTGATCGTCACCAGCCGCTGCGCGCCACCCTTGGCGCGGTAACTCAACCGCAGTGTCTGGCCGCTCAGCTTGGCGTGCCGCTGGCGCAGCGTCGTCGCGCCAAAGCTTTTGTTCGCCGCAACATATTGTTCATTGCCGACGCGCAGCGCGGCGAGGTCGAGCAGGCGGACGACCGCACCGACGACGCGCTCCTGACACAGGGTGCGCCGCGCCAGATCGTCGGTCAGGCGGACGCGCAGCAGCGGCAGCGCGTGGCCAAAAGCGGCGCAGCGATCATATTTGTCGGCATCGCGCGCCAGTCGGAAATCGGGGTGATAGCGATATTGCTTGCGCCCGCGCGCGTCATATCCGGTGGCGAGGATATGGCCGTTGGCGGCGGGGCAATACCACGCATCCTCATACGCCGGGGGCAAGGCAATCGCGTTCAGCCGCGCGATCTCGTCGCGGTCGTGGATGATCTTGCCCTTGGTATCGCGGTATCGCCACCCGTCGTCAACGCGCTCGCGGGTGATGCCGGGCAGGCCGTCGTCGACGTGGATCAGGCGGGAGGAGGACATGGCGCATTAGCGCGCTGCTCCGCCTTTTGGTTCCGCCTCAGCGCGCGCCGGGCACCGAATGCCGCGCCGGAACTTGCGCCGGTCGCGCCATCAAAGGGCGCCATCCGGCCTCCTGCTCGCGGCGGCGGCAATAGGTCGAAAGCCCGATCTCGAGCGCCAGCATCATGTAAATGAACGGCTGGAATGCGATGCCAACAAACAGCGACCCGACCATATAGATGATATGCCCGTGCTGCAGCGCGGTCGCCAGCGGCGCAATCCATTGCTCCTCGCCGCGCCGCGTTTTCAGATAGCGGCGGCGGACGCGCTCCATCTGGACGATGCCGACGATGTGGAGCAGCAGCCATAACGCCAGTCCCGGATAACCCTGCTCGCCCAGCATCTCGAAATAGCTGGAATGGTACGCGCGCCCCTGATCTTCGTGCACCGTGGCGTCGGCGCGTTGCGGCTGGTTGGGATCATAGCCTGCGCCGGTCGTTTCGACGCGCAGGCGGTTCTGGATATAGGCGTTGAAGCCGCCGCCGAACGGGTTCTCCTTGGCATAATCCCATGTCCACGCCCACACCGCGACGCGGGTCGACGCGGACTGGTCGGACTTATAGCCCTGGATCGTTTCCATGCGCTCGGTAAAGCTTTGCGGCAGGAATGGCACCGCAGCGACCGCCAGCAGGCCCGCGCCGACCATATACAACACCCGATGCTTGACCGCGCGCAGCGACAGCACCGCGAGCACCGCAAGGCAAACCAGCCCGGTTCGCGCTTGCGTCCCCACCGGGAGCAATATGCAGGCAAAGCAAAGCGCGAAGCAGAACAGCGAGACGCGCCAGTCGGGGGTGAAAATCGTGCCATGGCGGCGATACCACAGGATCAGCGGGATGATTGCGATGCCGACGGTCGACATGATCGACCCTTCGTACAGCCCGAAATTTTCGTTGAGCAGCAATTGGAGCGAGCCGTAACCGCCGCCCCCCGCTGCAGTCTTGAGTCCGCCGGCGATGGCAATCGACGCGGCCGAGAGCAGCATGATAAGCGCCAGCGATTCGATCCGAAGCTTTGTCCGCAAGGTCAGCGGCAGGAAAATGGCCCAGATCAGCGCCTTCCACACCCAGCTCCATTTGTCGGCGGCCTCGACCGGGAAATCGGCCGACATCGTTGTCATCCCGCAATAGGCGAGCAGCAGGACCAGCAGCACCTGCCGCCCCGACCAGCGCGTATCGCGCTTGTCGTCGATCGCGAGCCAGCCGACGATCGCGAGCCCAAACACGATCAGCGAGATCGGGATCGAATTGATCAGGAAATAGCTCAGCCGCTGCGGCGCGACGATGTCGATGTAGCAAAAGCACAGCACGAACAGGAACGGTTTGCGGAAACCGATCCCGATAAAGGCGAAGAGAAAGGCGACGAACGCAATGTCACGCATCGGGGCGGTCGCCCGGTTCCGCGTTGCGGCGTTGCTGCCACTGCGCGCGCGGGCTGACCTCGCGGTCGAGATCGTCGCGGTGCAGCAGGCGCCAGAGTGCAATCGCCATCAAGACGTGCGTCAACCCGATGGAAAAATTGTCGACCATGTCCGCTCCCGCTACGCGATCGGGGTTGACGCTGCGTTAAGGCTAGTATGTCAAAGCGCTAGCCCATGACCCGCATCCTTCACGTCCTCGATCATAGCCTGCCGACGCACAGCGGCTATACCTTTCGCACCCGCGCGCTGATGAAGGCGCAGGTGGCGAAGGGGTGGGAGGTTGCCGGGGTCACCGGCGTGCGCCACCCCGAACCCGGACCGGACGGCGAAACCGTCGACGGGCTGACCTTTTACCGCACCCCGCCGATCGCACCCGCAATGCCAGTCCTCAACGAATGGCGCGAAATCGGCGCGCTGGCGAAGCGGGTCGAGGCGCTGGCGCGCGAATGGCAGCCCGATGTGCTGCACGCGCATTCGCCGGTGCTCGACGGCATGGCCGCGCTGCGCGTCGGCAAGCGGCTGGGCATTCCGGTTATCTACGAGATTCGCGCCTTCTGGGAGGATGCGTCGGTCGGCAACGGGACCGGGCGCGAGGACAGCCTGCGTTACTGGCTGACCAAGCAGCTGGAGACGCATGCGGTGAAGTCGGCCGATGCGGTCGCCGTCATCTGCGAAGGCTTGCGTGGCGACCTGATCGCCCGCGGCATCGATCCCGCCAAGATCACCGTGTCGCCGAACGGCGTCGACCTCGACCTGTTCGGCGATCCGCCGCCGCGCGACGATGCGCTGGCGGACACGCTGGGGATCGCCGCCGACGACGCAGTGATCGGCTATATCGGCAGTTTCTACGATTATGAGGGGATCGACGATCTGATCGCGGCGATGCCCGTGCTGGTCGCCGCGCAGCCCAAGGCCCGGCTGCTGCTCGTCGGCGGCGGTCCGATGGAGGTAGCGCTGAAGGCGCAGGCCGCCGCGTCCCCTGCCGCAGCGCAGATCCATTTCGTCGGCCGTGTGCCGCATCAACAGGTCGAGCGTTATTATTCGCTGATCGATATCCTCGCCTATCCGCGCAAAAAGATGCGGCTGACCGATCTCGTCACCCCGCTCAAACCGCTCGAGGCGATGGCGCAGGGCAAGCTCGTCGCGGCCTCCGACGTCGGCGGCCACCGCGAACTGATCGAGGACGGTGTCACCGGCACGCTATTCGCCCCCGACGATCCCCAAGCGATCGCCGATGCGCTGGCGAAGCTGCTTGAAAATCGGGGCATTTGGGCGGAACGAAGGCGCACCGCACGTATTTTTGTCGAAACCCATCGTAACTGGTCATCAAACATTTTACGTTACGAGCCGGTTTACCAGCGATTGCTGCGCGGCGCCGCCTGAGCGCGCTGCCCGAAAAGACGAGATTTTGGCCCCGCGCGGGCCGCACGGAATTGGACGATATGGACGAGACCAGCGACAACCCCGGCCACGGCCAAGCCAGCGCGCTCCTCCGCACGCTGCGCCCCGCCATGCCCGCGGTGATCGGCGCCGCGGCGCTGACCTTCCTGTTCGCGGCGGTGATGCCGATGTCGTGGGTCGCGGGGATCGCCTGGAACCTCTATCTCGATCGCCTGTCGGACTATTTTGTGCCGCCGGTCGGCAATGCTGCGCGGCTGATCCTGGCGCTTGGCATGGCCGCAATCGCTTCGCTGATTGCTGGACTGGTCGCGCTGTTGATCGCGCAGCCCGAAGCGGCGGGCCTGTCCTCGCTGCGCGGGCGCTTCCGCCGCGAATCCATGGCGGATGCCGACGAGGATAGCGACGCTTTCTGGACCCGCCGCCGCCGCGTCGACCTGCATCCCGATGATCCGGTACGCCCGCCGATCCGCGCCGGGCGTGATCTGCCCGCGGGCGGACTGGGGCCGCTGAACGCCGAGGTTGCGGATCAAAGCGCCGAAGCCGACCTGTGGCTCGACGAATTTGCCGAACAAAATGCCGACGAACTGGTGCTCGCCGATCTCGCACCCGAAGACCATGCCGCTGGCGATGAACCTTGGCTGCAACCCGCCGAAATGACGGCAAAGCCGCTGTCCGCCGCCTCCGACAATTCGCTCGGCGCGATGGTCGCGCGGCTCGAAGCGGGCCTTGCGCGCCGCCGCGAACCGACCGCGGGCGACGACATGACGGCGCCCGACGGTGCCGCCGTCGAACCGGAGCCCGAAGTCGACTTCGCACTCGAAGCCGCGCTCAGCACGCTGCAACGGATGACGCGCCAGTCGGTGGGCTGACGCTTCGTTTGACAAATATGAGCCGTTCGCCCTGAGCTTGTCGAAGGGCTGTCCTTTCTTTGAGCGCCGCAGAAGAGAAGGACGGTGCTTCGACAAGCTCAGCACGAGCGGATGTTGCTCGGATGCAGATTTGGCGCGCAAAGCTCAATACCCCCTTCAGTCTTCCACCGTCAGAATTTCGATCTGCAACGCGTCGGGCGCCCCGCCGCATTCGACCACGACATCGGCAACGACATGGCCGGGCAGCGTCCATTCGGTCGCGCTCAATTCGCTCTGTAACGCGGTCCTGACCGCTTTCGCATCACCCACCGCCAGCGCGCATGGGAAGATATGGCGCCCCCCGACAAAATTCGCGCTCGCCCACGGCCGGAACGTCGACGCGCCGATCGTCATCCCCATCGGCAAGGCACCCGCGAGCAGGTGACGCAACCGGCGGTGCGGGCAGCCGGGGCGGCGCGACTGCGCGGGCGACCAGCGCGTCATGCCTGCGCTCCGTCGGGCGATCGGCGAAAGGGCCGCGTTCGCCGGTCGCCCTGCGGCGCGACCCGGCCCGCATGACGCTCGGCGCGCCAGATGTTCATGAAATGTTCCACACGACAAATCAGCTGGCCGCCGGGTTCGCGACCTCCGCGCAAATCGCTCACCAGCTTCGGATCGCGCACCGCGGCGCGGCCGAACACGGTCGGCGGCATCGCTGATTCCTTCAAAAAGGTGTCGATCCGTTGCAACAATGTGCGCTCCATATTTTCCTCCCTGACCACCTCGGCAACCGGGCGACTCACCCGATAGGATAATTCCTATCTGATGCTCAATTTCCTACTTGTCTAGGAAAAATCCGCTTGCTAGGAACGAAATAGGAAGGACTAGTCCACCACTGTCATGACTGACCATGTTGCCGATCCGCGCGCCGCGCTCGACCGCCTCTTGACCGACAAGGGCATCGACTATGCGCGCCTGTCGCAGGTGATCGGGCGCAACCCCGCCTATATTCAGCAATATATCAAACGCGGGTCGCCGCGACGGCTTGCCGAACAGGATCGCGCGCGGATCGCCGCCTATCTGGGGGTGTCCGAAGCGATGCTCGGCGGCCCGGTGCAGCGCGTCGCGACCCCGGCGCGGATGCGCGGCCCGGGGATGATCCTGGTCCCCAAACTCGCCATCGGCGCCTCGGCGGGCGCGGGGGCGAGCGTCGAGGGCGAGCCGGTCGAAGGCGAGGTCGCGTTCGATCCCAAATGGCTGCGCGACCTCGGCGCCGATCCGCGCGCGCTCAGCATCATTCGGGTCGAGGGCGATTCGATGGCGCCGACGCTGGACGACGGCGACGACATATTGGTCGACGGCGGCGACGCCGCGGCGCGGCTGCGCGACGGTATCTATGTGCTGCGCATGGACGATGTGCTGATGGTCAAACGCGTCGCGCGCGCACCGGGGCCGGGGCGGATCTCGGTGATCAGCGACAATCCGCATTACCGCAGCTGGGACGACCTGCCGATGACTTCGGTGCAGCTCGTCGGCCGCGTCGTATGGACGGGGCGGCGGGTGCGGTGACCTGATCCTCCCTGTGGCGAAGCCATGGGGAGGTGGCAGCGCGAAGCGCTGACGGAGGGGCAATTACACTACCGTCGCTGCCCCTCCACCCCTTGCTTCGCAAGCGGTCCCCCTCCCCATGGCTTCGCCACAGGGAGGATCAGGCAGTGGTCTGCCGCCCTACCGCGGCGCCGCCATCACCGCTTCGATTTCATGGTCTAGTACTTCGGCGCGCTGGCATTGGTCTTCATTGCCTTCGCGGCATTTTTCGGTTGCCTTGTCGCGCTGGCGCGACAGCTTGCCCAACTGCTCCTCGCGCTTGCGCATTTCGCGGCCGCGGTTGCGATCCGATTCGTCCTGGCTGGTTGTCGTCCAGTCGGCGACCTGCCCGACGGCCTTGACCGGCGCCGTCACCACGGTTTTCACCGCGCTGAAACAGCCGGTGAGCAGCGGCAGCGCCGCCAGGGCGATGATGATGGCACGCATGGTCTTCTCCTCGCCGTCGCTACCCGATCGGTGCGCCGCCTCTTCGCATAGCGGGCGCGATCTGAACAGAATATTGCGACGGGTCGCCCGCGCGTTGCGGCCCTGTGTCACAGCATTGAAACAAATGGTTAAAGTCGTGTTTACCAACATCGCTTAGGCCGAGCCGCGAAGCAGCAACCGCCGCGCACAGAGAGATCACGCCCGTCATGGACCATATTTTGTCACCATCATCGGGCCATGCCGCCGCGGTCGCTACCGACGCGCATATGGCCGACGTAATCGAGCTGTTTCGCGGCAACCCCGACCTGCGCGCGCTGGCGGTGCTCGACGCGAATGCCCGCCCGGTTGGCGTCATTCGCGAACAACGGGTACGCGAACTGCTCTTTTGCCCCTTCTGGTTCTCGCTGATGCAGAACCCGACGATCGGCGGCTCGATCGCTTCCATGATCGAACCTTGCCCGACCGCCGATGTCTCGCGAGCGACGACCGAATTGCTGCGCATCGCAGCGCAGGGCAGCGGCCATGGTGAGTTGATCCTCGTCGAACGCGGCCGCTTTGTCGAAACGCTCGACAGCGGCCAGCTCGCCAAGCTGGCGATGCTGCGCGACGTCGAACGGGCGCGGGAGGGCGCCGCGCGGGCGACAAAGGTCGACGATGCCGGACGCCGGTTTCAACAAGATATTACGGCGCTTACCGCTGTATTGTCCGACATGGCGCATCAGGTCGAAAGCTTTGCCGCCACCCTGTCCGATCGCGCGCGGCAGACGGGTCGTGACGCGGTGACGGTCGCCGGGGCGACGGCGCAAACGCTGACGGGTCTGCACGAACTCGGCGACCGCGGTCATGCGCTGGCAGCGACGATGGCAAAGATCGTCGACGATGGCTCCCGCGCTCGCGCCATTCGCGGCGAGGCGCATCGCAAGGTCCAGCAGGCGGGCGAACGGGCAGAGGCGCTCAAGAATGCCAGCCAGTCGATCGAACAGATGCTGGCGCTGATCATCGACATGGCGAGCCGCACCAACATGCTGGCGCTGAACGCCGGGATCGAGGCGGCGCACGCGGGCGACGCCGGGCGCGGCTTTGCTGTGGTCGCGTCGGAAGTGAAGACATTGGCCAGCCAGACACGCACCGCTGCGGGTGACATCGCGCAATATATCGACCGCATCCGCGACATTGTCGGTCAGGTCACCGACGGATTCGACGAGGTGGAGCGGGCCATCAATGCTAACAATGGCTTTTCTGACGCGATCGACACTGCGGTTGACGGGCAAAGTGCGACGACGCTGATGATCGCCAGCTATGTCGAGCAGGCGGTGTCTGCGGGGCGCGAGATCGACCTGCGCGTTCAGGAAATCGGTCATGGCGCGACGGCCGTCGGCGACGGCGCGCAGGCGCTGGGCGAATTGTCGGCGGGGCTGTCAGAGGCGGCCCGCTCGCTCGATCAGCGCGCCCGCCATTTTGTCGAAGCTGTCGCCGCCGCCTGACCTTTCCGAAGCTTCGGCAAAGACTTGCCGACCTTCGTTCTGCTGCTAGGATAGCTTGGCGCCGGAGGCGTCCATGGCCGCCGGTGGGGAGGAGGGTCACATGACGAATATGCAAAAAGGCTTGGCCGAGTTGATCGGCACATTCTGGCTTGTCTTTGGCGGCTGCGGCAGCGCGGTGCTGGCGGCGGCGTTTCCCGATGTCGGCATCGGCTTGCTCGGCGTGTCGCTCGCCTTTGGCCTCACGGTCGTGACTATGGCCTATGCCATCGGCCATATTTCGGGCTGCCATCTCAATCCCGCAGTTACCGTCGGGTTGTGGGCTGGCGGACGCTTCGACGCGCGCGACATCCCGCTGTATGTCGGTGCGCAGGTGGTCGGCGCGGTCATCGCGGCGTTCCTGCTGTTCTACATCGCCAGCGGCAATCCCGCCTATGATCTGGCGACCAACGGGCTTGCGGCCAACGGTTTTGATGCGGGGTCGCCTGGCGGCTACGACATCTGGTCGGGCTTTATCATCGAAATCGTGCTCACCGCGTTCTTCCTGTGGATCATCATGGGATCGACCGATGGCCGCGCACCCGCGGGTTTTGCGCCGCTCGCGATCGGACTGGCGCTGACGCTGATCCACCTGATCTCGATCCCGGTCACCAACACCTCGGTCAATCCGGCGCGCAGCACCGGTCCGGCGCTGGTGGTCGGCGGGCTGGCGATCCATCAATTGTGGCTGTTCTGGCTCGCCCCGTTGATTGGCGGGACGGTCGGCGGCCTGCTCTACAAGACGCTCGGCGCCGACACCTTCCCGAAACCCAATATCGAAGGCGAATAATCGCCGCTCCGGCGGGGGCAAGGCGCCTCCGCCGGTCTTATTTCAACAGGTCGATCGCAAAGGCGCGGACCTCGGCAGCAATGTCGGGGCGTTCGAGCGCGACCGCCAGATTCGCCTGGATATAGCCAGCCTTTGATCCGCAGTCATAACGCGCGCCGTCGAAGGTCACGGCGTGGAACGGCTGGGTGCCGATCATCGTCGCCATCGCATCGGTCAGCTGGATTTCGCCGCCCGCGCCCTTCTCCTGACCTTCGAGCACGCGCATCACCTCGGGCTGCAGGATATAGCGGCCCGATATGATCAGGTTCGACGGCGCATCGGCCACCGACGGTTTCTCAACCAGTCCCGTGACTTCGGTCAGCGACCCGTCGCGCGCGCCGGGCGCGATGACGCCATAGCTCGATACCTGTGCGCGCGGCACTTCGAGCACCGAGATCAAATTTCCGCCGACCTGGTGATAGGCATCGACCATCTGTTTCATGCAGCCGGGCGATCCGTGCATGAATTCGTCGGGCAGGAAGATCGCAAAGGGTTCGTCGCCCACGATCGCGCGCGCGCACCAGATCGCGTGGCCGAGGCCCAACGGCTCCTGCTGGCGGACATAAGCGCAATTGCCCGGCCCGAGTCGCGTCGGTTCGAGCACCGACAGATCCTTGCCGCGCTCGGACATCGTTTTTTCCAGCTCGAACGCGATGTCGAAATGATCCTCGATCGCGCTCTTGCCGCGGCCGGTGACAAAGATCATCTGCTCGATCCCCGCCTCGCGCGCCTCGTCGACCGCATATTGAATCAGCGGCCGATCGACGACCGGCAGCATCTCCTTTGGGATCGCCTTGGTCGCGGGCAGGAAGCGGGTGCCGAGACCGGCAACGGGGAAGACAGCTTTGCGGATCGGTTTCATGCGCGGGGGCTTAGCGGCGAAAAGCTGACAAGAAAAGTCGAACCGAACGTCTAGGCCACCGCTATTGCGGCGTCACGATCACCACCACCCGGCGGTTGTCCTGACGGCCTTCCTCGGTATCGTTGCTCGACATCGGCACGGCTTCGCCGCGGCCGACGATCTGGTCGGGAGAAAGCGGCATTCCTGCGGCCCGCATCGGTGCCGCGACCGCGGCGGCGCGCGCCTGCGACAGCTTCAGATTATAGGCTGGCGCACCGACCGAATCGGTATGGCCCTCGACGCGTGCGGTGGTGATGCCGACGCCGACCAGTCGGGATGCGATCCGGGCAATCTGCGCCTGCTGTTCGGCGGAAATCGCACTCTCATTGGTCTGGAACAGCAGGCGTTCTGGCATGTTGAGCGACCAGTCAAAGCCTCGGTCGACAAAGCCCTCAGCTTTCAGGACGGCGATCTGCTCGGGCGTGAACCCGGTCGGTGCCGGCACGCTTTGGCATGCGGCAAGCAGGGAAGCGCACGCGATGATAAGCAGGTTTCGGATCGATTGGGGGATAGTCTGGATCACGGCGATACTCCGCTGGTCATGCTTTGGAACGGTTGCTTAATTTGTCGGCGTACATGGCGGCGTCGGCGGCGGTGAGCAGCGCCGTCGCATCGCCTCCGTCGTCGGGATAAACAGCGGCGCCAACACTGACAGACAAACGATAGGTTTCGCCGCCCGGCAGCGCGACGGGTTGCGCGACGCACGCCCGGATATGCTTCGCCAGATCGTCGGGGACGGCTTCGGTGGCGAGCGGATCGACAATAACGACAAATTCATCGCCGCCAATGCGCGCCGCAAAATCGCCCTTGCGCAGCGTCTCCTTGATGCACGCCGACAGCGCGACCAGCACCGCGTCGCCCGCGGCATGACCAAAACTGTCGTTCGCCGCCTTGAAATTGTCGGCGTCGATAAACAGCAGCGCAAAGCGCTCACCCCGCGCATCGGCGGAGGCAATGCGCCGCGCCAGCTGTTCGTCAAAGGCATCGCGGTTCGGTAGCGCGGTCAGCGTGTCGTGCGAGGCGCGGTGCGCCAGCCTGGCGCGTTCGCTTTCCATGGTCCCCTGCCAACCCTGCAATTCGTCGAGCAACGCATTGATGTCGCCGCCCAGCCGATCGAGTTCGGCGATGCCCAAAGGCTTGACGCGCTTGTCGAACCGGCGGTGCAGGCGCACGTCGTGCGCGACCGTCGCGATCTCGTTCAATGGCTTGACCAGCTCATATTCGAACCGCCGCGCCAGAAAGATCGTCCCGAACGCGGTGATCAGCAGGCAACCGAGTCCGGCGAGCAAGCCGATGCGGACATAATCGATTAGCGTCGAGCTATCGCCCCACACCTCGATCGTGCCGATCGCCGATCCGTTGCGCTCGACCGCGACCGCGAAGGGGCGCGGGAAAAACATGCGGGTCAGCAATGGCGCGGGGTCGGCGACGGGTGACGACCATTGGGTCAGCGGTCGGCCGCGGTCGTTGAGCACGCGCAGCCGCGCGATCCCGGGGATCCTCGTCAGCGGTTCCAATCCCTCGCGCGCAGCCTGCGGATCGTTAAACACCAGCGCCGGCTCGACGCCGTAAGCGCCAAGCTTGGCCGCCAGTTCCATATTGCGATCGGCATAGCCGCGCAGCGCCGACACCCCGGCGAGCAAGATGGTCAGCCCGGACAGCGCGACCGCGAACAGCGTGATGCCGAAATGAAAGCGCGACAGCAGCTTTTGCAGCGTCGTGCGCGCGCCAATCCGTTCGGGGGTTTTGCCCGTCATGCCGGGCCTCCCGCGCTGCGGCCAATGCTCAGCACCCGCGGATCGATCCGCAGCGGACCGCGCCCGATCGCGTCGAGATTGACCGAAAAGCTGAGGTTCGCGCTGCCGTTGAGGCAAAACATCGCGCCATACAGGCACGCGGCATCATCATCGGTGATCGTCAGGATCGGTCGCCCGCGAACCCAGGCGATCAATTGCCGCCGGTCGGCCACCGCCATGCTGCCGAGAAACAGGACGTCGCAGCCGCTGCGATCGTTCACCGCTGCCGCGCTCATCCGTCGGACCGTTACGGTACCGGCGCCGGGGACGTCGGGGGCGATGCGATTGGTCAGCCGCGGGGTACCGATCACGCACATCATACGCGCCGAATTCACGGCGCCATCGGGCCAGCGCGCATAGCTGACGATCCCGCCGATCATCCGGTTGACTGCGCGCCCCATGCCGTCGCCGCTGTCGTCGACGATCGTCTGACTTGCGGCCTGGACCGACATCTGGGGCGTCGTCAGTGACGCGCCAATCAGAAACAGCGATGCCAGCACTTTGCAGCGACCCCCACCTGCGCCCGAGCCCATCCTGCCCCGGCGCGGTGGCGTCCGCTAGTCAAAACGATTGGAAAGTCAATGAAAAGTGACGTCATGCGACCATTTGGCAACAGTCGGCGACGGGTGCGCCCGCCGTCTATTCGGCGCGCAACCGGTTAGCAAACCCCTTGCGCAGTTTCGCCAGCTTCGGCGGAATGACTGCCATGCAATAGGGATTGCGCTGGCCTTCGCCGTCCCAATAGGATTGGTGGTAATCCTCGGCCGGGTACCAGTCGGACACCGGCTCGATCGTGGTGACGATCGGGGCGGGCCAGTCGACCTGCGCCCGTTCGATCGCCGCGCGCGCGGCGTCGCCCTGCGCGGCGTCGAGCGGGAACAGCGCGCTGCGATATTGGGTGCCGACATCATTGCCCTGGCGATTGAGCGTCGTCGGATCGTGGGTCGCGAAATGGACGTCGAGCAGGTCGTCGTAGCTGATGACCGCGGGGTCAAAGGTGATGCGGATCGCCTCGGCATGGCCGGTATCGCCGCCGCACACCTGCTTGTACGTCGGATCGGCAACATGGCCGCCGATATAGCCGCTTTCGACGCGCTCGACCCCGGCCAGCGACTGGAACACCGCCTCGGTGCACCAAAAGCAGCCTCCGGCAAAAATGGCGGTTTCATGGGTCATGGCGTCGATCCTTGGTCGGGGGAGGAGAGCTTTACAGATAGGAAGGGTCGGTCGCTATTCCAAGGGCGGCGGCGCGTCGATCAGCGGCGGGTGCAGCGGCTGGCCCGATGCGCGCGCGGCAGCGATAGCGGCGGCTTCGGCTTCGAGCGAAGCGACGCGGTCGCGCCAACCCGGATGCGTTCCCGCCTGGAACAGCGGGCGCCCTTTGCGCTGACCGAAAGCGGTCCAGAAACGTCCCGCGGCAGCCGGATCATACCCCGCCCCGGCAAGCAGCCACACCGACAGCCGATCAGCCTCGACCTCGGTCTGCTTGAACAGCCGCGCGCTGCGCCCGAATTGCTTGCCCATCCCGCGATCGACGCCCGCAGCATCGAGGCGCGCGCGATGGCGGAGGATATTGTGCGCCAACTCGTGCGCGATCGCCGCCGCCAACTCCTCATCGTCCTGCGCAAACTGCGCCAACCCTTGATTGACCAGCACCATACGGCAATCGGCGACGGCCCCCGGCTTTTCTGTGGCCTCGACGCGAAAATCGCTGATGCAACCCGCAACGGGGGTGAGCGTCAGCGCGCTTGCATCGACCGTGTCGAGCGCGAGCGGAGTGGTCGGCGGAAGCGACGCAAGCAATGTCTCAATTGCGGTAATGCGCGCGAAAGGATGGGCGTCGGCGCCATCGGGCACCGTGCTGCCTTGCATCCCGATGACAGCAACGCCCACGCGCATCCCGGCCGTAGCCGCGGGCGAGGTCGGCGCAACCGCTGCGATAAACGGGGCGTCGCGATCAACCGCGCCGTAGGCAGCAAGTGCTGCGGGTCGCTGATCCGGATCATAAAGCCTTGGGTCGCCCCATATCCACCCGAACTGCGGCTGCTGTACCGGGCACCATGCGGCGTTGGCGGTGGTCAGCCGAAATCCGACCGCCGCGACGCGCGCCTCCAGCGCTGCCAGCGCCGCATAGGGTGACGTACCGGCGGGCGCCGCGGCGCTCGCCGGTACGTCGACGAGCAGCGACAGGGCGACAACAAGGGCGGACGCACGATTCAACATCGGCACCGCTTATCAATGCGCGCCTGTCGCGGCCATGAATTTCCGTTGTTCGCATTTGCCCGGCGCTTGCCTATCGCCGACCAAGCGGCGATAGGGCGGAGCGATGACGCACGCTTCGACCTTGTCCTCGGCCGCCGCCCGCCAACCCCGCCCCGCCGCGCTTGCGCGCTGGTTGTGGGCGGTCGCGCTGCTGGTGGTCATCGTGGTCGGGGTCGGCGGGATTACCCGCCTCACCGAATCGGGGCTGTCGATCACGGAATGGCGGCCGGTCTCGGGGGTTCTGCCGCCGCTGAACGAAGCCGACTGGATCGCGGAATTCGAGAAATACAAACAGATCCCCGAATATAAGGAGATCAACCTCGGCATGACGCTGGCCGGGTTCAAGGCGATCTTTTTCTGGGAATGGCTGCACCGCATCCTCGGTCGCGTGGTTGGCATGGCGATGATCGTGCCGCTGGCCTGGTACGCCTGGCGGCGTGCGATACCGACGGGTTATGGCAGGCGCCTGCTGGCGCTGACGTCGCTCGTCGGGCTGCAAGGCGCGCTCGGCTGGTGGATGGTTGCGTCGGGGCTCGAGTATCGCACCGACGTCAGCCATTTCCGGCTTGCGGCGCATCTGCTGACGGCGCTGTTCCTGCTCGCCGGTTTGGTGTGGACCGCGCGTGACCTCGATGCGCTGGCGGGCAATCCTGCGGAGCGCCCCGCGCGGCTGACCGGCGGCGGCATTGCGGTCATCGCGATCCTGTTTGTCCAGCTTCTACTGGGCGCTTGGGTCGCAGGGCTGAACGCCGGCTTTGTCGCGAGCACCTGGCCGGCGATGAACGACCATTTCGTCCCCGAAGGCATCGACTGGGCAGGCGGCCTCTGGTTGGCGCTGACCAACGATCCCTTCCTAATCCATTTCCTGCATCGCTGGTGGTCGTGGATCGCGGCGCTGGCGCTGTTGCTGCTCGCGCGCAGCTTGTCGCGGCTCGGAGCCAAACGCGAAGCCGGGCTGCTGGTGGTGGTCGTCGCGGCGCAGATGCTGCTCGGAATCTGGACCGTGGTATCGGGCGTGTCGATGTGGATCGCCGTCGCGCATCAGGTGGTCGGCGCGATCCTCGTCGCCATCGCTGCTGCCGCGCTCCACCGGTTGGGCCGTACCGCCGCATGACGCTGCTCGGCGGTCTGGGCGGCGCGCTGCTGCTGATCGCTCACCCCTTGCCCGCGCAAGGCGATGTGCCAGCAGAATTCGCTGCGCCGTTTAAATTTGCTCCGCCGGTCGATCGCCCGATGACCTATCGCGTCACGACGCGCCGCATCGGTCGCGACGGGTCGCTGATCAATTTTTCGCTGGTCTATGCGCTGCAGTGGCAGCGGATCGGGCGCGGCTATCAGCTGCGATCGGTCTTGCAACGGATCGACTCCGACGCCCCGCCCGCGGTTACGCGCGCGCTGACGCTGATGCTCCAGCCGCTGGTTGGTGAAGAGCTTGCCTATCTGGTCGCGCCCGACGGCAGCCGCATCGATATGGTCGATCCCGACTGGCTGTGGGAACGGGCGACCGCGCGGATCGAAGCGACCGGCGCAGCGGGCGACCGCGCCGAGGCCAGGCAGTTGGCGCAGTTGATCGCCGCGCTGCTGCCGTCTGACCGCGATCAGCTGGCGACCGCCGATGCGCGCGCGCTGGTGGCGGCTGCCAATAATGCGATCGCCGCGGCCGCTGCGACCGATGGCGCCAGCGTCTCAATGCTGCACAGCGGAACGCTGCGCACGGTCGCGAAAGTCGACACGGAATCGGCCACTCGCGACGGCGCCCCGGCGCTGCAAATCGACCATCTGTGGACCGTCGACACCGCCACCGGACTGGTGATGCAGGAACGACGGCAGAGCTGGATTGTCGATGCCCAAAGCGGCGGACGGACGCTGGTCGAGGAGCGGGTGAGGGTGATCGAACCTGCCTTATAAAGCGCAAGGTATCATAATACCCGTCAGCAAAGCCGCGATCTGCTTGACTTTCCGCCCGCTTACCGTCATTGGCCCGCTCCGAAGCGCCGCTGCGTCCATCATGGATCAGGCGGCGCGGTTTGTTTCGGGCCTTGGAGCATCGCTCCATCGCCCAGTCCCATCTGTCAAGGAGCGTGCCATGATGAAGGCGCTGACCAAGACGACCGTATCGGCGAACGCTGCCACGGTCGAAAAGAAATGGGTGCTGATCGACGCCGAAGGTCTCGTTGTGGGCCGCGTTGCATCGATCATCGCCAGCATCCTGCGCGGCAAGCACAAGCGGAGCTTTACCCCCCACGTCGATTGCGGTGACAATGTCATCGTCATCAACGCGGAGAAGGTGGCGTTCACCGGCAAGAAATTGCAGGACAAGCGGTACTACAAGCACACCGGCTATGCCGGCGGCATCAAGGAAACCAGCCCGGCGAAGATCCTCGAAGGCCGTTTCCCCGAGCGCGTGCTCGAAAAGGCCATCGAACGCATGATCCCGCGCGGCCCACTCGGCCGCCAGCAGATGCGCAACCTGCGTATTTTTGCCGGCAGCGAACATCCGCATGAAGGGCAGAGCCCCGAAGTGATCGACGTCGCGTCGATGAACCGCAAGAACAAGGTGGGTGCATAATGGCTGACGAACAGACCATGACCGATCTCAAGGATCTCGCCGGCGCC